>Ga0073934_10000014_pt1 | contig 526277 bp, 427 predicted proteins | sample LarsenN4metaG_FD_76834 | JGI IMG/M metagenome (GOLD analysis project Ga0073934, IMG submission 76834) | Hot spring sediment bacterial and archeal communities from British Columbia, Canada, to study Microbial Dark Matter (Phase II) - Larsen... ... | reverse complement strand
TATCTCAAAGAAGTGACAGATCGCGTGCGGAAGGGTAGCGGTTTTGAGGGAAAAACAAAGACCAGCACAACGGCTGGTCAATGTTCGAGTTTACTCTCGTTAAGTGACCCTATCGGGACTCGAACCCGAGTTTTGGCCTTGAAAGGGCCACGTCCTAGACCGCTAGACGATAGGGCCGACTGGATGAAAGTCTAGCATTTGTCGCGCGGCGCGTCAAGCCTAAATTGCCGCCGATGCGCGCGATCCAATCACTTCATACGCGACAATCTCACCACGCCGTCCCTTCACCTTTTGCGACCCAATGAGCTGTGTTTCAAATTCTTGCTGAATCGCCTCATACGTCGCGCTGCTTATTAAGATTTTTCCATTTGTACTCAAGCCTTGCAGCCGAGCTGCGATATTGACCGTGTCACCGACAGCAGTAAAATTCATCAAATCCGGTGCCCCCACGTTCCCCACAACTGCGGTCCCTGTATGAATACCAAAATTGATCTTGGTGCGGAATGAGGGATCGAATTGACTCTGGAACTCCGGCATCCGCGCGCGAATGAGCATCGCCGTGCGAACCGCCCGCAGCGCATGATCCGGCTGTTCCAGCGGCGTGTTGTACAGCGCCATCACCCCATCGCCAATAAACTTGTCAACCGTCCCCCCGCACTCTTGAATGATCTGCACGACCATCGTGTGATAGGCGTTCAGTATCGTCAGTAGAACATTCGGCTCGGCTTGCTCCGACATGCTGGTGAAATTCTCCAAATCGGAAAACATTACCGTTATCTGCTGCAATTTCCCGCCCAACTGCACGTGTGACGGATCACGGAGAAGTTGTTCTACAACCGAAGGTGACACATATCGTCCGAACGTATCTCGGATCATCTGCTGAACGTGGCGCAGTTCATCCGTTTCCGTTTTGGAGCGCAGCCGCACGCGCATCCGTTCGATCAGTTCACGCGGGTTAAATGGCTTAGCGACATAATCATCCGCGCCAAGTTTCAAGCCCTGCACGCGGTTCTCGACATCGTTTAGCGCCGTCAGCAGAATGACCGGAATTTGCGCTGTTCGCTCATTTGATTTCAACAATGAGCAAACTTCAAAGCCATTCATACCCGGCATACTTACGTCCAGCAAAATCAAGTCCGGTAGTTGAGATTGAGCAAGCTGCAAAGCATCAATGCCATTCGCTGCCTGCAAAATTTCTAACCCCATGGCATCCGATATATCCGAGAGAAGCTGGCGATTATCTGAGTTGTCATCAACGATTAGTACACGCGACATGCATGGTCTCCGCGCTGATTGTTATTCGGGTTTTGTACTATGCTGCTCATCTAAAAGCTGTGAAATCTTCTTCGCAAGTTCACGCAAGTTGATTGGCTTGGAAATATAATCATCACATCCTGCCTCAAGCGCGCGTTCCCGATCCCCAATCATCGCATGTGCCGTCACGGCAATGATCGGTATATGGTTCAGTTCAGGGTTCGCCTTGATGGTCTTTGTCGCCGTCAAACCGTCCATGACAGGCAGTGAGATATCCATCAGGATTAAGTCTGGCTTTTCTGCTGCTGCTTTCCGAACGCCTTCTTCTCCATCGTGTGCGGTCAAAATCGAATATTTCAGTGTTTGCAGTACGTCCCCAATCAAGATCATGTTGTCGCGGTTATCTTCGATAACGAGAATGCGTTTACCACTCATAGTAACGGGAGTCCTTCGAGACTCTTCAATTAGCTTATTCATTCAATTGTAACGTGTTACTTCGCTTCAAACGGTAATGCTTTGCGATATCTTCATGCGGCTGTGCTTTGTGATACCGCCCCGATTGAACGCAGCGCCACCGAAAATGTACTCCCCTGATTCGGTTGGCTTTTCACCCAAATCACCCCATCATGTAATTCCACCAGCTTTTTAGCAATCGCCAACCCAAGCCCTGTGCCTTCAAAACGAGAGGCGGCTTCTTCATCGACTTGATAGAACTCATCAAAAATATGGGATTGCGCTTCCGGCGGAATGCCAATTCCTGTATCTGTAACTTGCACCACCACCCAGTCACCATCGCCCAACCAGCCGATCAGCGGGAGTGCGAATCTTGCCGCGATACCATTCTTTACCTGTACATTTTGCGCGCTTACAACAATTTCTCCGCTTGGCGTAAATTTGATCGCATTTCCGACAAGCTGACTCACCACTTGCGTAATGCGTCCCTCATCCCCATGAATTGCATGTGTTTCTGGGTCGATTTCGACGCGAATTTTCACGCCTTTTTCTTGGCTTGCTTGCTCGAATGCGGTAAGTGTGCGGTCAATAATCGCCGGGATTCGGAGTGCCGTTCGGTTGAGCTCAAGCTGCCCCGCATCAATCTTGTTCAGGTCAAGCATATCGTTAATGAGCGAAAGCAGTGTCTCACCATTTCGCTGGATTTTTATCAACCGATCCTGCTGCTTTTCTGATAAATCTCCGTAAACGCCGCTTTCAAGCAATTGACTGTATCCTACGATTGAATTTAGCGGCGTGCGAAGCTTATGTCCCAGCGCGTTGAGAAATTCATTTTTGTATTGACTGTAGCGCGTGGCGATGCTCAACTGTTTAAGCAAATCTGCGCTCTTGGAACGTTCTGTTGCAAGATCAGTTACGACTTGGCGTAGATCACGGTTTGCTACTCGAATTTCGTCAGCTAAATCATTGACCGATTTTTGCAACTGCCAGCGCAGAATAATCCATCCCATCAGAAGCGACGCAACTGCCACTAACCCAATAGTGATCGGTAGATCGCGGGGGAGTTCGAGCAATTCACTGGCATATGCCGCTACGATTAGTAATCCGCCAAGCCGTAGTTTTGGCGCGAGTTCGTGCGCCGACGACAGAATCACCCAAAAACCAATCGCGACATACAACATCACGATCCCAATAGCAGCGTATCCCGGCGGCTGCAACTGTTGTGCGTCGCTAAAACCTGCCCCACTCCACGCAATGATCAAACCTACTGCCAAAGAGATTGGAGAAAGCCGCGCCATCCATATCGCGATTTTTTCTTCCGCCTGCAAAAAATTGGTGATGAACACGAAATAACTAAAGGTAGTGATTCCTAGCCCTGTTGCGAGTACCTTCAGATATGTGTTTGCGTATTCTTCAGCAATTTCGGGGAATAGTGAGCGTAACAGGAACAAGCTCGACCAAATTATCAGCGCAAGGCTGTAGACGATGAGCAGACGGTTGGATCGGTGCTGCCGAAGTTGTAGCGCAACCGCAAGAAGAAGTCCGCTGGCAATACCAAATGTCACCAGCGTAATCAGTCTTTCCAGCAGGGTTGTGAGCGATGAATCCACAATCACAGTCTTCCTTGCAGCCTCGAATTTAAGAATGCCACTTAAAATGCGGATTATAGTCCGCCAATTGTTTCCTTGCACGCTTTGAATTGAATGGACGGTTAAATTGTACTAAACGAAAGAGGCAGTCCATAAGGGCTGCCTCTCGTTTTTCAATACAAATTAAAATATCCTACGAGCGTTTGACCTGACGCGCCGTGCCCGTTACATCACTGTCAACATCAACCGGGGCGCGCTTTGCAGAACCGGGTGCATTCGGGGCGGGCAAATCCATTTCCCCAACGACTGCATCCAACTGCCATAAGGCTTGCTGCGCCAACTCTTGATGCCGACACACGTCGCATTCCAACACCTGTATGTTCGGAACACTGATGAACAAATCATGATGGATGAGCGTGTGTGTCGTGGTGTGTGCAGTCAAGCGACCAATTTGGCAGCGTGGGCAAGAGCGGGCGGTTTGTTCAGACATAATGGATTGCCTCCCGTGAGTTCTACTCACTGCTTGACGAATACCGATAACCACTGAAGATCGCCACATCTTGGATTGGCCAGTAGCGCACTACTGCTTCACCGATAATGCGATCCCGTGTTACCACCCCAAAAACACGCGAATCCCGGCTGTTATTCCGGTTATCGCCCATAAAGAAATACTCGTTTTCTCCTAATACCCATTCCCGATTCGGACACCGTGTAATGTTGCACGGCTCGTTCGTATACGGTTCATCTAATAGCGTACCATTGATATAGACTTGTGTGTCGCGAATTTCAACAGTTTCTCCCGGCAGCCCAATCAACCGTTTGATGAGCAGGGGTTCAGGAGTATCGTCACCCGGTGGATCAAATACCACCACATCACCACGTGCTGGTTCGCCAAACAAATAATTTAACCGGCTGACAATCAAGAATTGATTCCGGTAGAAATTCGGTTCCATGCTCGGTCCTTCGATGTAAAAACGTACAGTCGCCAAATTGACGAGCGTATACACAATGGCGATCAGCAGGATTGTCTCAATGATTTCCCGCAGCACATTTGAACGTCGAAGGTGCGGACGGGGATAATCAACTGGGGCGGAAAGCTCCTGCTGCTGCGGCTGTGCGAACATGAAAAACCTTTCTAAAAGCGACCTGCGCGTCTACGGCTGTGACAGGTTATCGGCTGGTGTGTTTGCCGTATAACCAATGTCCGTAATAATACCGAACTCTGATAACGGAAAATAACGCAGCACCGCTTCGCCAACTATAAACTGGCGATCTACTGCACCAAACGAACGCGAATCGCTGCTGTGATTTCGGTTGTCACCCATGAGGAAATACTGATTTTCTGCAAGTTCCCAACGACCATCGCGGCACATATTCGGGCTGCACGGTTCGTTGATGTAATTCTCTTGAAGCTGATCACCGTTAACATATACCAATGTTTCGCGTATTTCCACGACATCACCCGGCAGCCCGATCAATCGTTTGATGTAATCGTCTTGTGGACCGTTAGGGAAATGAAACACGACAATATCGCCTCGCTGCGGCTCATTTAGCAAATAGTTGAGTCGGCTCACGATGATGTACTGTCCGGTTTCAAAGGTGGGAAACATGCTGGAACCCTCGACCACGAAACGTGCTGTCAGCAAATTCACTAACGAATACATAACCACAATCAGCACGAATGTTTCAAGGATTTCGACAGCGAGATAGCCAAGTTTTCGGTAGCGCAGCTTGGGGCGTGGGAGGGAAGAAGGGTGGATGGTTGAATTCATGAGCATTGGATAATTATACTCTTCGCGCTAAGGCTGCACAATTATGACTTGGCGTTTTCGCCAAATTCTAATTGTATCCAAACCGCTATTGATGTTATTGCATGACGGACTAGCGTATACTGGTTTTGTCAATCATCACATGTGACTTTATTGCGCGGCATTTCTTGCCGGGTAAAGCGAAAAAGAGGTTTATCTTGGCTGGTGAACTTATTCTTGTGGTCGATGACGGGCAGGAAAACCGCGAATTCGTAGTGGATTACATCCTGAAGCCAAACAACTACCGGTCTTTAACTGCAAAAGATGGTAGACAATGTCTTGAACTCATTGCCAAGCAGCAGCCCGACCTTATCCTGCTTGATTATCAAATGCCGCGCATGAACGGTATTGAAGTCCTCAAAGAGATGGCGGATCGGCAGATCAACGTTCCTGTCATTCTCATGACCTTTTATGGATCAGAAGAGATCGCTATCGAAGTTTACCGGTTAGGTGTGCGCGACTATGTTCGCAAGCCCTTTACCGTCGATGAAATGCTTATGGCAATCGAACGGAGTCTTTCCGAAGTTCGGCTTCGTAAAGAGAAAGACGCGCTCACCGAACGCCTGATCCAGTCGAACCGCGAATTACAACTTCGTTTGCAAGAACTCAATGTCCTGTACAGCATCGGTAAGACCGTCACGGCGATGACCGATTTACAGCAGCTTCTTCCGCGCATCGTGGATGCTGCCGTGAAAGTTACTAACGCTGAAGAAGGCTTCTTGTACCTGCTCGATCAAGGCAAGCTGATCTGTCAAGCGGTCAAGCGCGCTAACCGCCAACGTGCCGAATGGATGCACGCCGAAATCAAAGACAAACTTGCTTCCCATGTTATCGAAACGGCTCAATCGGTACTGGTTGCGCCGGACGAGAAATCGCGCATAGGCAAAAATGCGGTCACTTCTGCGGTTGCGCCATTGAGCGTGCGTGGGCAGGTGATCGGCGTATTGGGGGTGCGAAACAGCACTCCCAGTTCAAACATCTTCAACCGCCACGACAGCGCCATGTTGAGCGCGCTTACAGACTACGCCGCCATTGCCATCGATAATTCGCGTAACTATGAAGGGATGCACTCTGCGAAAGAACTGGAGAAAGCCAAGATTCGCAGCATGTTCCAGCGGTTCGTCCCGCCTCAAGTCGTCGATCAAATTCTCGAAAGCGGCGACGATGTCCAGTTGGGCGGCAAGCGGCAGGAAATTACTGTCCTGTTCGCGGATATTCGCGGCTATTCGTCCTATAGCGAAAATCTCCCACCAGAACAGGTGGTCGATATGCTCAACAATTACTTGAGCCTCGCCGCCACCGCCATCCTGTCATATGGTGGCACGCTCGACAAATATCTTGGTGACGGGCTTATGGCGATCTTCAATGCGCCGGATCCGCAGCCTAATCATCTATCACAAGCGATTGAGGCTGCGCTTACAATTCAACAGGCGGCAAGTCAGCTTGCCAAGCAGCGCGGCGAAACCCTAGCTTTCAGTTTCGGGCTGAATGTCGGGGAAGCCGTTGTTGGCTTCATCGGGACGGACTGCGCGATTAACTATACTGCTGTTGGCGATGTAGTTAACCTCGCCAAGCGCCTGCAAGAAGCTGCCAAACCCGGACAAATCTTGATCGATGATGCGGTTGTCAGCCGCTTAAATGGCGAAGCTAAAGTCGCACCCATTGGTGAAATCAAGTTTAAAAATCGCACCCAGCAGGTGCAGGTCTACGAGCTAACAGGGTATACCGCACCCACCAGTCAACCAGATGCGTAAATCGCCTAACCTATCATGCTTTCGCTTGCTTGATTTCGCTGCGCGCGGCTTTCCATACTTGACGTGCGGCATCTGCGTTCATCAAGAAAATGCCTAAACCCACAACCAGATCGGGCACTGCCGAGCGGTTGAGGGCGGTTATCAATCCAACAACAATAATCGCGGCATTCGCAATAACATCGTTGCGCGCCGACAAAAATGCTGCCCGTGTCAAACTGCCCTTGTGTGACCGGAATCGTGCCAGTATGAACGCGCACGCGAAGTTCACCACTAGAGCGCCAAAACCCGCCAGCGACAACGGAATATAGTCCGGTGCTGCGGGTGCATTGATCTTCTCCCATGCCGTCCACAGGGTAAACAATCCCGGCACAAGGATAAATCCCGCCATGACCATCCCAACGCGCGCTCGATTGACCGCACTCCAACCGAGCGCCGCCCAAATCAATGCATTCACCGACGCATCTTCGAGAAAATCGATGCTGTCTGCTGCCAGTGAAACTGACCCTATCAAGCGCGCGACGGTGAACTCGACCAGAAAATAGCCGAAGTTGAGCAGTGCGACCAGCAGTACGGTGCGGCGCAGTGGTTTATCGTCCAGCAGTTGTGACGCTTCCATCGCAAAACCTACCACATCGCAAAATCAAAAAACGACTTCGAATTTCTATCTAAGTCGCCAATGATTTTCACTTGTAATTGCCGAATCCACTATACGTCGCTGTCGCGGTTGCGGAAGCTCATCCGTATCGGCGTACCTTCAAACGGATAAGCCTTGCGGATTTGATTTTCCAAAAAGCGCCGATACGTGAAGTGAACCAACCGCACATCATTCACATGAAACAGAATCACAGGTGGGCTGATCGCTACCTGTGTCGTGTACATGATCTTGAGGCGGCGTGTGCCACGCACAGGCGGCGTGTGAAGCTGCATCGCATCTCGCACAATGCGGTTGAGTTCGCCTGTCGGGATGCGGAAATGCCGTCCTTCCCACACCTTTTTCGCCGTGTTCAGCACTTCGTGGATGCGCTGCCCCGTCAGCGCGCTGACATAGAGAATTGGCGGGTCAGGGAGAAAATCGAACTTGGAACGCAAGGTTTTTTCAAACGCCACAAACGTCGAATTGTCTTTCTCAATTGCGTCCCACTTGTTGACGATCAAGACGATGCTCTTGCCCGCGTCCATAATGTAGCCCGCCACATGCTGATCTTGATCCGTGATTCCTTCAACCGCATCAATGAGCAGCAGCACCACATCTGCGCGATCAATCGCTTTCATCGTGCGAAGTACGCTGTATTTCTCTACGCCGGGTTCAATGCGTCCGCGCCGCCGAATCCCCGCTGTGTCGATCAACGTGACGGGTTCGCCAAAATGCTGGATTGTCGTGTCAATTGCGTCGCGCGTCGTCCCTGCAATTGGGCTTACAATCATGCGTTCCTCGCCTACCAGCTTGTTCAGCAGTGAACTCTTGCCCACATTTGGGCGACCCGCAATCGCAATCTTGAGATGGTCATTCTCGTTGGGCTCATCTATAGTGCGGAGTTCTTCCGGGATGGAGTAGTAGACCGCATCTAGCAAATCGCCTACACCTAAGCCATGAATCGCGCTGATGGGAAAAACATCACCCACACCCAAACTGAAAAACTCAAGCGCTTCATCAGACTTGTAAATGTCGTCAACTTTGTTTGCCGCGACGACAACCGGTTTCTTTGTGCGTTGAAGAATTTGCGCGACTTCTTCATCTGCTGCCGTGATACCCGCAGTCGCATCGACTACCATGATAACAATATCTGCGTCTTGCACCGCTACTAACGCTTGCGCGCGAATTTGGGGCACGAACTCGGCGCTGTCTTCTGCCAGCGCCTTTAACTCGCCTTTTGGTTGAAACATCTCAATGCCGCCTGTATCCACGACATTGAAGAATACACCTCGCCACTCAAATTCCCATTGTAAACGGTCGCGGGTAGTACCGGGCGCATCATTCGTCACCGCAAGGCGCTCACCCACGAGTTTATTGAACAGGGTGCTTTTTCCCACATTGGGTCGCCCCACTAAGGCAACCAATGGTTTACGCGCCATCTCGTTCTATACCTTCGTTGATAATTCTCTCAATTTGTGTGGAAAGCATTTTATCAGAGGAAAGGATACTTTTGAACGCAAAACTAGTGAGCGCGTTCGGCAATTTCCAGAAGCATTAACCGATATGTAAGCTCGCTTAATAGGCTGTAACCATTCAGTTCATCCAGCAGATGCTTGTGTCCCTGCATGGGGCAGTTCATCATTATCGGTATCAATCCCACGTTATGCTGTGGAGTGGGAGCGCATTAACCTCTATGACAGTACTTCTTCGCGTGCAGTGATTACAACTCGCTCCTCATTACGCTCTTTTGGTCGTACTATAGGGTAATTCCCACATTTGGAGTAATTCATGCTGAAGACCCTAAATATTCACATATGTGATCCGTTCGTGCTGCCTGTTGCAGCAGAAAAACTGTTGGCTTTGCATCGCCCAAATCCAAACCCCTATGAGCGCCCACACTTTATTTCTCTGCGAGAAAATGGCGTTTCCATCTCAATTACTGCGGCGGGCAGTTCTTCATAGGCCATGGTCCATGAGCCGTTTTTATTGCATAGCAGCCTGTCATGCCCCATCCTGCGCTTATGCTGCGGCTCTCTCATTTGATTGACTCTCCGCATAGGGCAGACTTGAAAATGACATATATGCTAAGGAACGCGCGATGGGGGCGCGACATGGAATGTATCGTGAACACTGCGCTATCGCCGCGTGAGGTCAGGAGATAAACAGAACTCCTTTTGTAGCGGGGTGATGGATCAAACGCCCTCACCCCTCTGTTCTGATAGAAATTCTGTGAAATCTTTCACTATAAAAACAACTTTCCGAATTCCATATCAAAATCCGATGTTTATTTTGCTTGTTCAAAATTTCCCTGAATCATGTGACAAACGTAATGGGCACCGGTGAACATCGTCGTATCTCCCACTTAGCACACAAGACTACTCTAAAGGTAGAGATAACGCTCGCTCAAAAAGGAGGTTTATCTTGAGCAGAGGCAGTATCACCCTCGACCAAAATCGCTGTAAAGGCTGCGCGCTCTGCACAGCGGTTTGTCCTCAAGAAATTCTGCAAATTGATCAAGAGGGGCTGAACGCGGCTGGTTATCATCCCGCTGTCTTGGTCGATCCCTTTGAAAAATGTACGGGCTGCGCGGTATGCGCGGTAATTTGCCCGGAAGTCTGCATAACAGTTTACCGTGCGCCCGTGATGGCGAGAGAGGCGCGTGTACGATGACCAAAGAACTGCTTAAAGGAAATGTTGCCATCGCAGAAGCCGCCGTGCGCGCAGGATTACATGCTTATTTCGGATACCCGATTACGCCGCAAACGGAACTGCTCGAATATTTGTCCAAGCGCCTGCCCGAACTTGGGCGTGTGTTTTTGCAAGCTGAAAGTGAAGTCGCCGCCATCAACATGGTTTATGGCGCGGCTTGTACTGGCGTTCGAGTCATGTCGTCGTCTTCCAGTCCCGGCTTCAGCTTGATGCAAGAAGGGATGTCGTACATTGCCGCATCGGAAGTCCCCTGTGTGCTGGTTGATGTGATGCGCGGTGGTCCGGGTTTGGGGAATATACTCCCTTCGCAAGCCGATTATTTCCAAGTGACGCGCTCGGCGGGTCACGGGGACTATCACCCGATTGTGTTAGCGCCCGCATCCGTTCAAGAGGCGATTGACTTCACAGTGCTGGCTTTCGATCTCGCGGATGCGTATCGTCATCTCGTCATTGTCGCGGCGGATGGTCAGCTTGGGCAAATGATGGAAGCGGCGGAATTGCCCCCCATGCGTGCCCCGCGGGAAGATCGCCCCTCATTCGCGCTCACAGGCGCGAAAGGCCGCCCGCGCCGGACAATCACATCATTCAACTTGGCTGCCGAAGAAGAAGAAGCCTTCAATCTGCGAATTCAAGAAAAACTTCAGGTCATACGCCAAAAAGAGCAGCGTTCCACGGAATATGCCACCGATGACGCGCTTTTGCTCGTTATTGGCTACGGGTCAGCCGGACGCATAGCCTATTCTGCTGTCGAACAAGCACGCCGCGAAGGGATGCGGGTCGGGTTGTTCCGCCCGCAAACGCTGTACCCCTTCCCCACAGATCGCTTGTCCGAACTTTCGCACCAAGTTGATGCGAGTCTTGTCGTTGAAATGAACGCGGGGCAAATGCTCGAAGATGTGCGCTTGACCGTCGCGGATCGGATTCCTGTCGAATTTTACGGGCGTATGGGCGGCGCTGTCCCCATGCCAGATGAAATCTACAGCCATATCAAAACGATCTATACGCGGCTGTTCGCTCGAATCGGTGTAGAGTGAGACGATCATGATGCTCAATCCAGTCTATACCCATCCCCAATCACTGTTTGAAACCAAAACGACTTACTGCCCCGGTTGCACACATGGGATCGCCCGTCGCCTGCTTGCCGAAGCTATCGACGAACTTGGCGTGCGCGAAGATACGATTTTCGTCGCACCCGTTGGCTGTTCGGTGTTTTCGTACCAATTCTTCGATCTCGACAGTTGTGTCGCCGCGCATGGACGCGCGCCCGCCATGGCAACCGGAATCAAGCGCGTCCAACCCGACAAAGTGGTTATCACTTATCAAGGCGATGGCGATCTGGTCTCTATCGGCGCGGCGGAGATTATGCACGCCGCCGGACGTGGCGAGAATATCACCGTGATTTTTGTGAACAACGCTGTCTATGGCATGACGGGTGGGCAGATGGCTCCCACCTCGCTCCCCGGGCAAAAAACGACATCATCCCCATTGGGGCGTGATGTTCAGCGCGCGGGCTATCCCATCCGTATGAGCGAAATGCTCGCCATGCTTGATGGCGCGGCGTATATCGCCCGCCGTTCGCTGCACGATCCGGCGAACATTCGCAAGGCGAAAAAAGCCATTGTCACCGCGCTTAAAGCACAAATGAACGGCTTGGGCTTCAGCATGGTCGAACTGCTGTCTAGCTGCCCAACCAACTGGGACATGACCCCGATTGACGCGCTCAAATGGATCGAAACCGCCATGCTGCCCGTCTATCCTGTAGGCGATTTCAAAGTTGCCGACGCGGTCAAAGCGATGGAGGTCTAATCATGCAGCATGAATTTGTATTCGCGGGCTTTGGCGGTCAAGGGGTGATGTTCGCAGGACAGCTTCTCGCCTATGCCGCGATGGACGAAGGCTTGCAAGTGACATGGATTCCATCTTATGGGCCGGAAATGCGCGGCGGAACAGCAAACTGCTCAGTCGTCATCAGCGAATCACTGATTGGATCACCTGCTGTGTCTCATCCCCGCCACGCGATTGTGTTCAACAATCCATCGTTTGATAAGTACGAACCGCGTGTTGGAGTCGGCGGACTGCTGGTCGTCAACAGTTCGCTCGTCACGCTCGATTCAAAGCGCGACGACATTACGACCCTTCGCATCCCAGCAACCGATCTTGCCGATACGATAGGCGATCTCAAACTTGCCAATATGGTGCTCATGGGCGCGCTGCTCACCGCCAGCCCCGTGCTGTCATTAGACGCGATCAAGCGCGCGCTTGAACTTCATTCTGGCAAGCGTGAAAAACTCCCCAACAACCTCAAGGCGCTGGATGCAGGCGCACAGGCAGTTTACGATCTGCATCAAGAAGGGTGTCTATCATGGTGAACTGGAACAAGAAATGCGCCAAACGCACCAACCTTATGACACGTTCCAGCATCCGCGAAATCCTCAAACTCACACAGAGACCGGAAATCATCTCATTTGCAGGTGGACTGCCCGCGCCTGAACTTTTTCCCGTCGAGCGGATCAAGTCTGCGGCGGCAAAGGTGCTTGACGAACATGGCACAGAAGCACTCCAATATGGCGCAAGTGAAGGCGTAACGATGCTGCGCGATTTCATCGCGGAACGTATGTCACGGCGCGGAGTCAATGTCACCCGCGATAACATTCTCGTTGTCGGGGGCGCACAGCAGGGGATCGATCTTATCGGGCGGGTGCTGCTTAATGATGGAGATGGTTTGGTTGTCGAAGACCCGACCTACATGGGGATGCTGCAAGCATGGCGACCATACAATCCGTGCTGCTACACCGTCCCAACTGATCACGATGGATTAGACCTAGACGTGCTGCGCCGAATCCTCCGTGAAAAACCCAAGCTCCTTTATCTGGTGCCTAACTTCCAGAATCCGCAAGGGATCACGCTTTCAGCGGAACGCCGGCGCGGTTTAATCGAGCTGCTGCATGAATTTGACGGCATTGTGATTGAGGACAATCCCTATGGCGAACTCCGCTACAGCGGCGATGACATCCCCAACTTATACGAATACGATGCCGCATATCAAGGCACAAACATGCTTGATGGGCGCGTGATTTATCTCGGCACCTTCTCTAAAGTGCTTGCGCCGGGTGTACGCATCGGTTGGATCGCTGCACCGCTCGATATCATGGACAAACTCGTTCAAGCGAAGCAAGCCGCAGACCTGCACACCAGCCCACTTACTCAATGGATCGTGGCTGAAGTGGCGCGCGATGGCTTTTTGGATGAACACATCAAGCGATTACGTGAAGTCTATGAGTCGCGGCGCGATCTCATGCTCGCTTCAATGGAAGCGTATTTTCCGCGCGACATACACTGGACAAAACCCGACGGCGGGTTGTTCCTCATGGCTCACGCGCCAGAACATCTCGATATGACCGAATTGTTCAAAATCGCGGTTGAACATCAAGTTGCTTATGTTCCCGGCGCTGATTTCTATGTCGGTGGCGCGGCAGCAGGCGGACACACCTTCCGTCTGAACTTCTCAAATGCGCGCCCCGCTATGATTCAAGAAGGGATTAGGCGATTGGGCGCAATGCTTGAAGAAGTGCTTACACGCCAACCCGTATAACCGAAACTCCACATGGGCAGATGAACTATTGTCCGTATGTTATTTGAGGCAGTTTACGTGAGCCCATTGATCTCGTTATAAAGGGCGCGATTCGGCATCGGTTTGGGATCATCTAGCAGAAGACCGTGACGCAGTGTGGGGGATCCATCGCGATACACCGTGATCGACGATGCCGCTCCTTGTTTAAGCGCACCAAACGCAAGATGCGCCCACTCTCGTGCAAGGACACGATCCGCGTGAGATGGCACGCCGCCGCGTTGAGCGTGTCCGAGCCGCGTCTCGCATAAAGGAATTCCAACCTTCTGTGCCAGTGACGCAAGGATGCGCTCTTTATTAGGAACGGATTCTGTGTAAACGAGCAATGCGTGTCCCTTGCGCCGGACGGCGGATTTCAATCGATTTACAAATGGCGCGTCATCGGTTATTGGATATTCCGGCACAATCACAGCGTCCGCACCTGCCCCGCGCGCAATCTCTAGGGTGAGTATTCCGGTATTCCCGCCCAACGTTTCGACTGCGAAAAAGCGCCCTGTAAGGGCATGTCCCGTTGCGCGCACCGCATCAATGGCTTGATAGGCGTATTGACACGCGCTGTCAAAACCCAAGGATCGGTCAGTGCCAGCTACGTCGTTATCAATTGTTGTTGGAATACCAACACATGCAATCCCCACGTCTTGCAAGATGGGCGGTAAGTGGTGCAAGCTGTCGTTTCCACCACACAGTACAACATGATCAACTTTATGGTGAAAGATCACTTCGTGTAACATTTGATGATTGGATTCTTCGCTCAAGACAGGATCGCGGCTGGATGGCAAATATGATCCGCCAAGCCCAATATAAGGGACGATAAGGGACGGTGTGAGCGTGACAAACTGCTCATCTAGCAGTGCGCGAAACCCGCCAAGCGCGCCGATCATCGTGTCACCAGACACGGTGATTAGTTCGCACAAATGATAAAGCAGTGCATTGATACCGGGCGCATCACTGCCGCTAACCACAACAAGAGTCTTCATGTATATCCTTTTACAGTGCCCAAGACGCGCATGAATTGTTCAAGTCCTGATGTCATACGCTAATCATAGAATTTTTCCACCATAAGCTCTAATGCAGCCAAAAATTAAAGAGCGTGGTTGTGTTTTGGCATGGCAAACCCCGTTTAGCTGCTTATCGTGAAATATGGCGCGATCAACATAAGAGTCAGTGGTACAATGGCGACACACAGTTTCTAGTATCCACATTTGTGACACGGGACACATCGCGCAATGGCAATTGAGAATCCTATCCTCTCCAGCGACGGAACTCCCGTCGAAGGCAAACGCTATTTTATTCACGACATCATCGACGAGCATAACCGTACTGGACGGTTTAACGGGCGAGTCTTTACCCGTTTTCCACCAGAACCGAACGGATATTTGCATGTCGGTCATGCCGCGTCTATTTGCTTAAACTTCGGCATCGCCCAGTATTACGGCGGAAAAACCAATCTGCGCTTTGACGACACGAATCCCACCAAAGAAAACCAAGAATATATTGACGCGATTATCCGCGATGTGCATTGGCTTGGTTTTGAATGGGAAAACCTACTGTATGCGTCTGACTACTTTGAACAGCTTTACCAGTGGGCGGAAAAGCTCATCATGGACGGTAAAGCATATGTAGATCAATTGTCCCCGGATGAAATCCGCGAGTATCGCGGCACACTCACAGAACCGGGCAAAAACAGTCCATGGCGTGACCGCCCAATCGCAGAAAGCCTTGATTTGTTCCGGCGGATGCGGGCGGGCGAATTCAAGAATGGGGAAATGACACTGCGCGCCAAAATTGATATGGCGTCGCCTAATATCAATATGCGCGATCCGGTCATGTATCGTATTCTTCATTCCCATCATCCACGCACAGGCGATGACTGGTGCATCTACCCGATGTATGACTGGGCGCACGGGCAAAGCGACAGCATCGAAGGCATCACACATTCGATTTGCACAATGGAATATGCCGAACACCGCCCGCTGTACGAATGGTTCATCGAGCAGTTGGGCATTTATATGCCGCAGCAAATCGAATTCGCCCGTGTGAACGTGACCTACATGATCACGAGCAAGCGCAAACTGCTTAAACTGGTCAATGAGAAGATTGTGCGCGGCTGGGATGATCCCCGTATGCCAACCATCTCGGCGATGCGCCGGCGCGGTTACACGCCGAAATCAATTCGCGACTTTGCCGATCAAGTCGGTGTGTCCCGTTCCGGCGGCGTTGCCAATATTCAACTGCTCGAATACTGTGTGCGCCAAGACTTAAACAAAATCGCGCCGCGTGTAATGGGGGTACTGCGCCCCATCAAGGTTGTCCTAACCAACTACCCTGAAGGCCAAGTTGAGTGGTTTGATTCACTCATCAATCCTGAACAACCGGAACTCGGTACGCGAAAAGTCCCATTCTCGCGTGAACTGTACCTTGAGTCAGAAGACTTCATGGAAGTTCCCGCGCCGAAATTCTTCCGGCTGTCACCCGGTAAAGAAGTCCGGCTTCGTTCGGCATATTTCATCAAGTGCGACGAAGTTATCAAAGATGCGGATGGCAAGATCGTTGAACTGCGCTGCACATATGATCCCGACACACGCGGCGGTGATGCGAAAGATGGGCGCAAGGTCAAAGCGACTCTGCATTGGGTGAGCGCCGCGCACGCAATCCCTGTTGAAGTGCGTTTGTACGACTATCTGCTGACCGTCCCGGATGCGTCCGAAATGGACGATGATAAAGACTTCATGGATTACATCAATCCGAAGTCGCTAGAGGTGATCGAATCGGCGTTTGTCGAGCCGTCAATTGTCGGCGCGCCTGTGGGCAAACAGTATCAATTTGAGCGCGTTGGGTACTTCACGGTTGATCCCGACAGCACGCCAGATAAGTTGGTTTTCAATCGCACCGTCACCCTCAAAGATGATTGGGTGAAGGTGCAGAAGCAAGCGGCTCAGGCTTAAGCTGAACAGGGTCGCCTTGATTGTTCGCATCAAGGCGACCAACTTATTTACGCATGGACTATCTGGTACGCGGAATCCAAAAGCGTACAGACTTTGCGCTTTCGTGGATCCCTAACTCGTCAAGTGAATGATACAGCCTTCGTGACTGCGTAAAATCAGCGCATCCAGCTTAACCATTTCTTCGCGGTCAAGCTTCGTCGAAATCACGATCTGTCCACTGCCGTGTTCCGGTATTTGCACAATCGTTTGTTCGTCTGTGAGGTTGATCGCTACCAACCATCGATCATGACCATCTTCGCGCCCAAAGACCAAACATGTATCATGCGGAACTGCCCGATATGCGCCGACATTCAGCGCGGGGGTCGCGCGCCGCAGCGCAAGTAAGCGCCGAGTCAGCATGAGCATTGAGCGCGGATCGCGCAACTGCGTCTCCACATTGACCAGCGCGTAATCCGGCGAAAGGGGCAGCCAAGGGGGAATATCTTTTGCACAAAATCCCGCGTTCGGGCTGGCATCCCACTGCATCGGTGTGCGCTCAGGATCGCGCCCTAAGCCAAACCCCGCGACATTTTTCCCCCACGGGTCTTGTTGCAGTTCCGGCGGAATTTCGACATCTTCCATGCCAAGCTCATCGCCATAATAGATAGTCGGTGTGCCGCGCAGTGTGAGCAGGAGCATCATCGCGGCAGGCGCGCGTTCCCGCCCGACTCGGCTGGCGATGCGATGTTCGTCGTGGTTGCCAAGTACGAAATTGGGCCACGCACCAGCGGGAATATGCGTTTCAAGGTTGTCGATCACCGCCTGCATCGCTCGCACTTCCCAAGGCGCGAACATGAAACTGAAGTTGAAGGGCATATGCAGCTCGTCTAAATTAGCGCCATAGTACGAAGCCCACTTGCCCCAGTCTTGCATGTGGATTTCACCAATCGAAAAACGTGGACGCTCGGTACTGTACGAGTTCAACAACGCACGGAATTCTCGGAAGATACCGTGAATATCATCGTGTGCCATGTCGTGTACATGCAGCAGCGAGTCGTAATCGCCCAACGGCTTGAAACCGGAACCTCTTGTCGGGTTTGGCGGGTTGTCGGGTAAATCAGGATGTTTCATGATGTAATGCACCGCGTCGAGCCGGAAACCATCCACATGCCGATCCAACCAGAAGCGAAGCACATCGAACATGGCGGCTTTTACTTCGGGGTTACGCCAGTTCAAATCGGGCTGTTCTTTTAGGAATGTATGCAGGTAATACTGTCTCGTCTTCTCGTCCCACTCCCATGCCACATTCCCAAAAACGGACAACCAGTTATTCGGTAAATTACCATCGGGTTTGGCATCGCGCCAGAAATACCAATCACGTTTAGGATTATCGCGCGATGAACGTGATTCGATAAACCATGCATGTTGATCCGACGTGTGATTGGGTACAAAATCGACAATCACACGGATATCGCGCGCGTGCGCTCCTTCGACAAGTTCATCAAAATCTGCGAGCGTACCAAACATCGGGTCAACGGCGGTGAAGTCGCTGATGTCATACCCGAAATCCACCATCGGTGACGGATAAAACGGTGACACCCAGATCGCGTCGATTCCCAAGTCGCGCAGATAATCAAGTTTTTCGATCACCCCACGCAGATCGCCTATTCCATCCCCATTACTGTCTTTGAAACTTCGCGGGTATATCTGATAGATCACGCCGCGCTGCCACCATACCGGCTGCTGCATAAAATCTCCCTTAACACAAGCAATATCGGCGGATTTATATCCTCTCACCATCAAGCGCGCAACGTACCAATATGGATTTTAACCGATGTGAATTCTTCACTCTCACGCGCAAAACATGATGCACTCAGTATGTAAAGTGACAACCGTCCATTTCCGTCACTATTTAGCGCGGTGGCGCACCGCATAAACTCAATGTAGTGTGACGTGCCGCCGTAAACATCCACTATCCAATCGAGAAAGAAAGTCAAGCATGATGCACGGTCAACACCATTCCGGGCATCCACATGGCGGACCGGCTTTCTCAATCGTAATGAATCAACCGAAGGCACTACCGCGCTGGAAGTGGTGCTTCCACAAGTGTTCTCGCCGCTGGTGGCAGTCGGGTTTACCGTGTTTGTGCTGCTGTATCTGTATACGCCTTGCATGAGTACAGTCGCCACCGTTCGGTATGAATTGGAGACGCGCTATATGCTGTACCAGATCGCGTATAAGCTCGTTATCGCGTGACTTGGGGCAGTGATCGTATATCACATGCGGGCGTGATATGCCGAAGTGCTGTTCGCTGTGATGCTGCATCTGTTAGCGGCTGTCACGGAAGCTGTTCCCAAACAGGTAGATGGCAAACGTGGTCACAGCGATGGTCGCGCCGGGAAACCAGATCAGCCACCAATTCTGTTCCATGTGCGCGCGCCCTTCCGCAAGTAAACTCCCCCACTCCGGCGATGGCGGCGGCGCACCCAAGCCGATGAAGCTCAACGCGCTGGTCGCCAGCAGCATACGCCCAACCGAGATAGTGACGAGCGCCAGCAGCGATGGCGCGATGTTCGGGATGATATGACGCATCAAGACAGCCCGGTGACACGCCCCAAGCGATACAGCGGCTTCGACGAACGGTTCGGCGGCAACGCGCATGGTTTCCGCGCGCACCATACGATAAAACGTTGGGATGCTCGATATGCCAAGCGCCAAGACAAGCACCACCACCGAACGCCCCAACGCTGCGATCATGACGAGCGCGACCAAAACACCGGGCAGCGCGTTCCACGCATCGGCAATTTGTGTCACAACCTGATCAAAAACACCGCGCTTGCTTCCTGCGATCATGCCAAGCGCCAAACCGGGCAGCGCGCCAATTATGACTGCGCCGAGCGCAACTTGCAGCGTGGGACTCGCGCCGTATAACACGCGGCTAAACAGATCGCGCCCGAACATATCCGTGCCAAACAGGTGATCAAGGTTGGGCGGAAGCAGTCGATCTGACGGACTGATGGCGCTTGGATCATATGGTGCAATCCATGGTGCGGTGACCGCGACAGCGCCAATGATCAACAGCATGACTGCCGCGATTTTTAGCCGCAGTGAGAACCCGCGGGTGGGAAATGGCGGCAGCAGCAGTTGAGGAATCGATTCAACACGGCGTTGTGAGGCAAGAATGCGAGAAGCCAATAGATGATCCCATCTCAAAAACGAACCCGATCAATATTCGGATTCACGACGAATTCGCGGATCAAGCAGCAGTACAGCGATATCGACGATAAGCAAAATACAGAGCGTGAGGGTAGCGATCAACAGCACCGCGCCTTGTAAAAGCATAGGGTCACGGTCAAGCGCGGCTTGTACCGCCAAGCCGCCTAATCCCGGCAGGCTGAACAACACTTCAATGGTTACCAACGTTCCGATGAGATGCACCGATTGCATCCCAACATAGGTGACAATGGGGACAGCGGCGGCGGGAAGCACATGACGCTTATACACGTGCCCGGATGCCAACCCTTTGCCATATGCAGTGCTGATAAACGCCTGCTGCTTGACTTCAATCACGCTGCTGCGTACCAACACAGTCAAGCCGGGAATGAGCGCGAGCGCGACTGCCGCAGCAGGCAAGACGTAATGCGAAAAACCTTCACCCATGCCGAACACCGGCAGCCAGTGAAGCCGCACAGCAAATAAACTGACGAGCAGCATTGCCACCCAGAATGTCGGCATCGACGCGCCAATCGACGTGATCACCGTGATGGCAGTGTCAAGTTTTGTGCCGCAGTTGACCGCAGCTATAACGCCGATGAACCCACCGATGAGCAAGGCGACAAGAATCGCAGCCGCACTGATGATGAGCGTGTGGGGAAGTCGCAGGATGAGTTCCGCGCCTACATCGCGTCCCGTGCGCGCCGACACACCAAAATCGCCGCGCACTATATCTGTGAGGTATCCGGCATAGCGCGCAAGCAGTGGTTGGTCACATCGGGTTTGGGCGCATAATGCCGCCGCCGCCGTGCCAGAAGATGCATCATCCAACACGGCACTCGCGGCGCTTCCGGGAGTCATTTCGAGCATAACGAAAACCAGAAATGACAGCACAAGAAGCGTCGGAACAAACAGCAGAAGGCGGCGGCAGATATACTTCATAATCGACTACGGCGCGAGCAGCGCATCCTCCAGCACAACATGGCTGTGCAGCAGTTCGACGTTTTGCACACGGTCACTGATGACGACCATGGTTTGCGGCACGTACAGCGAAATGATCGGGGCATCTTGCATAATCAAGCGCTGTGCATCGGCATAAAGCGCGGCACGTGCAGCCGGATCGAACGTTTGGCGGGCATCGACCAAAAGCGCGTCAAGTTCGGGGTTGCTGTAGAAATAGCGATTGGTGTTGCCCAAGTTATCCGTGCCTAAATAGCGCCACAGCACATCGGGATCATTCCAGTCATAGCGGGTGATCAAAATGTCGTAGTCGCCCCCCAGCGCCACATCGCGCACGGCAGCGAAATCGAGTACGGTGATTTCCGCCGTGATGCCAAGTTGGGCAAGCTGCGCTTGCAGTACCACACCAATGGCTTCAAATGTAGGGAATGTCGAAGTCAGAATCCTGATTGGGCGGTCAATAGTGACACCGCTGCTCGCCAGCAAATTTTGCGCGGCGTTAGGATCGTAGGGCAGTCCCTCGCTGTCGATGGTTTCGTCAAAACCGAACACGGTTGGCGGAAGTGGGGCATTGAGAATCTGACCAATACCGTTCACCGCCAATGCAAGCACATCCTCTTTGTTGATCGCTTGCTCGACAGCGCGGCGCACGTCAGGATTATCGAACGGGGCGCGGGCGGTGTTAAAGCCGAGATAGACGAGCGCGCGGGCGGGGCTTTCCAATATGGTAAAGCCTTCACCAACGCGATCCAACTGTGCGCCAGACGCAAGATAGACAATATCGGCTTCGTCTGCCAGCAGCGCGTTGACACGCGCGGATTCATCGGTGCTGAAACGCACACGGAGCGCGTCAATCGACGCAGTGCCAGCATCGGTCCATGGGCGATGCCCACCGTAGTTCGGGTTAGGCACGAAGACGAGTTCGCTTTCGGGCACCCATGACTCCAGTATAAACGATCCGGTACCGACAGGGTTTTGTCCGTAAGTGTCACCCGCCGCTTCAACCGCCGATGGTTCGAGAATGCCCGCATAGGGATAAGTGAGCGCGCTCAACAATGTGGCGGATGGTTCTTCAAGTTGAAATGTCACAGTGAGATCATCGACTTTTTCAAATGCTGTGATATTGCTAATCTCGTCGTAAATTAGTGAACGCTGACCAACCGATTGCAGCCGTTGGAAGGTGAAGATCACTGCGTCGGCGTTGACGGGTTCGCCGTTGCTGAACACAATTCCCGGCTTAAGAGTGAATGTAATGCTCAGCCCGTCTTCCGATACCGTCCAGCTTTCGGCAAGGCTTGGCAGCACTTCGCCTGTTGGTGTTTGATACACCAGCGTGTCATAGATATATGCCAGCAAAATCGGCGCACCCGGATCGAGTGTGGTATGCGGATCAAGCGAAACAGGATCACGAGTGACGATCATCGTGACGGTTGCATCATCTTGGGCAGCCGCAGCACTCACGCTAAGAAGTAAAATCAACAGCGCGGCGATAACGTGGAAACGCTTTAACATCATGGGTTTCATCTCTCTGAGATTGCGAAAATCTACATAAATCTACACGAATCTACCAAAACCTATATATCATGTAAAGGGTTTAAAAGCGTACAAAGACATGGACTCGGTATGACGAACATCGCAGATTTGAAATATGTCGTAATCGGCGGCGGAATTTCCGGTTTGAGCGCCGCATGGTTTTTACAGCAGCACGGGGTGTCGTACACGCTCGTAGAACAGTCCGAACGCTGGGGCGGGAAAATCCGCACAGATGTGATCGATATAGGTGAAGCTCAACCCTTCATTGTCGAAGCGGGTCCCGACTCGTTTATCGCGCAGAAGCCTTGGGCAACCCAACTCGCGCGCGCGATTGACATGGACGACGACTTGATCGGCACGAACGATGACCACCGCAAAATTTTTGTACTCAACCGCGGCAAACTGACTCCTCTACCCGATGGCTTACTGCTCATCGTGCCGACGAAGTTCATGCCGTTCGCGCTTTCACCGCTGATTTCAATTCCGGGCAAAATTCGCATGGCGTTGGAGCCGTTTCTCCCATCGCGCACAGGCGACGATGACGAATCGCTTGCCGAATTCGTAAAGCGCCGCTTGGGTGCGGAAATTCTCGATAAATTGGCTGAACCGCTGATGTCCGGCATCTACAATACCGATCCTCATGACCAGAGCTTGCTAGCAACCTTCCCGCGCTTTCGCAAACTTGAACAGGATTACGGCAGTCTCACACGCGGAATGCTGCAAGCCCGTAAAGCGAACAATCATGCGCCAGCGCCACAGTCGAGCAGCACACCATCATCGCTGTTTCTCTCGTTCAAGGGCGGCATGGAGTCGTTCGTGACGCGCATTGTCGAAAAGTTGAATGGCGACCTGCGCTTGAACATAGGCGTAGAGTCGATCACGCGCATGGACGATCAATATCACCTCACATTGACGGACAGCTCGACGCTCAAAGCGCACACAATCATCCTCACCACATCCGCGCCTATCACCGCGAATTTGCTGCGTCCGCTTGCGCCGGAAACTGCCGCGCACATTGATTCAATCCGTTATGTGACGACTGGGACACTTTCACTTGCTTACCGTGCCATCGATGTAAACCTGCCCCCCAGCTTTGGTGTCGTGATCCCGCGCAGCGAAAACCGCGCGATCAATGCCGTCACCATAAGCTCAATCAAATTCGATCACCGCGCTCCACAGGGGTTTGTTCTCATGCGCGTCTTCTTTGGGGGATCACGTAGCCCGCAAACTGTCGAACTCGATGATGTAGCGCTCGTTCACATCGTGCGCGACGAACTGCGCGCGATTTATGGCATCAGCGCAGTACCGATCTTCACGCGAGCTTACCGCTGGCGCGAAGCCACGCCGCAGTATGCAGTCGGTCATCTCGAAAAAGTGAACAGCATCGAGCAGGGACTTCCCCCCAACATATTCGTCACGGGCAGCGCCTTTCGTGGTGTCGGCGTGCCCGACTGCGTGCATCAATCACAAGAAACTGTCGCAAAAGCAGTCGCGAAGGCAGTCAAACCGTGACAACCTTGCGCGTTTCTGGGTCATAGGCACAAAAAGGTTCTTCCGCGAGATAGTTCCCTGTGATCCCATATGATCGCGCGCGGCATCCGCTGCACAACGTCTTGAACTGGCAGACTCCGCATTTTCCATCGAGCAGGTCAGGATCGCGCAGTTCAGCGAACAGCGGGCTGTTCTGCCAAATGTCAGCGAAAGATTGGTGGCGAACATGCCCCGCTTCAATGGGCAGATAGCCGCACGGGAACACTTCACCGCGATGCGAAATGAATGTCACCCCCGTCCCGGCGAGGCAGCCCTTAGTTGCGGCGTGCATATGCGGATGCCCGTTTACTTGGCGATCATGGCTGGCAGGCAGTTCTCGCACGACACCGTTACGCTTTTCTTCAGCGCGGCGAACACGCATCACGCGGAAATAGTGCGGCGCGCAGGTCGCTTTTAGCTGCAAATCGGGTTCGGACTGTTCTACGTCGTAAAGCCAGTGCAACACGCGCTCGTATTCCTGCGCGCTGATCATCTGCGTTTCTGAAAGTTCCACGCCGCACCCGACTGGAACGAGTAAGAACAAGTGCAGACCAACCGCGTCGAGATTTTTTGCGAGTGCGCGCATCTGCTCTAACTGCGCTTCGTTGTGCTTCGCAACCGTCGTGTTGATCTGCACCGGAATCCCAACCGCGCGCAGCGCCTTGAATCCACGCACCGCCGCATCGAATGAACCCGCTAAACCGCGAAATGCGTCATGGGTGGGCGCGTCCGCGCCATCAAACGAGATGCTTACGCGCTGCACCCCGCTGTCTTTGATGCGCTGTGCAACCGCATCATCGACCAAGGTGCCATTGGTTGCCAATGCAACCGGCAGCCCCGCATCGGCGGCATAGCGCGCGATCTCATAAATATCTGGTCGAAACAACGGTTCACCACCAGACAGCACAAACACGGGTTTGCCCACCGCCGCAATCTCGTCGATGAGGTGAAACGCTTCTTGTGTAGTCAAATCCTGCGGCGTGAGTTGATCGGCGAGCGTAATTCTGCGGCAGTGTACGCACTTCAAATTGCAGCCAGCGGTAGTCTCCCAAAAAATTAAGCGAGGAGGAGCATACATCATGGTGGAATGCCCTTTGGTCGAAAATCTACAGAAAACTACTGAAATCTACGACGAAAAACTTCAGCAGTTGACCTCTACTCTATAGGCACGTGATTCTCGGCAAAAGTGCGTTCCTTCATGATTTTCACCTGACACCCTCTCTCGTATTTATGACATTTAGCGGGATGCGCCGCGCACTTCGGCATCAGGCAGACAGCAGTTAACCGGACACACATCATGACTTGCGCCGCGCGTCCCCAAAAAGACGCGCATAGGATTGTCGTTGATGCGCTCAAGGATCAATTCGCGGATCATCCTGACGAACTTCGGGTGTGTGCCAACTGTCGCGGCGCGTACCATATGGAGCCCAATTTCGTCACTGATCTCGCGGGCTTCCATATCGAGATCGAACATCACTTCCATATGATCGCTGATGAAGCCAATCGGTAGGACGACGACTTCACGCACACCGTCTGCTTTCAACTGGCGCAGATGTTCGCCAATGTCCGGTTCAAGCCAAGGCTGATGCGGCGACCCGCTCCGGCTCTGGTAGACAAGCTGCCAATCGGCACGTCCCACGCCTTCTGCGACTAGGCGGCTGGCTTCAAGCAGTTGCCCTTCATAACTGCTGTTCTTCGCCATGGCGACGGGGATGCTGTGCGCGGTAAAAACGATTTTGGCAGTTTCGGGGTTTTGCGTTAGTGCCAACGCTTCGCGTAAATGATCGACGTTTGGCTCGATAAAGCCGGGATGGTTGTAGAACACGCGCAGTTTATGAACTTCCGGCGCGCCATCGCCAATTTCAGCTTGCGCGCGGGCAATATCTTCGCGGTACTGGCGGCAGCTTGAATAACTGCTGTACGCGGTGGTGAACAGCGCCAGCGCGCGTTTCACGCCGTCAGCTTGCATCTGCCGCAGCGTATCAATGAGATATGGATGCCAGTTGCGATTGCCCCAGTAGATCGGCAAGTTCAACTCATGCGCGGCGAAATCTTCACGCAGCGCGGCGATCAAAGCGCGGTTCTGATTATTGAGTGGACTCACGCCATCAAACAAATAATAATGTTCCGCCACTTCTTCCAAGCGCGCGCGTGGGACGGGACGACCACGCAGCACATTTTCAAGATACGGAATCACATCCTCTCTACCTTCGGGACCACCGAACGAGAGCACGAGCAAAGCATCATATGTTGTCATCAACTTATCCCTGATTAGCCGGTTCAAAGGCGTGGTCAGAGATGCGAATCATCCCATCGACTACGCTCACGGTATACGATTCCACGCCGCTGCTGGCGATTCCATCAACCACGCGACCACTTTTCAAATCAAATTTGGCGTAGTGCCACGGGCACACGACGGTACACTCACTTTCCGATACGCTGCCTTCGCTTAACGGTCCGCGCGCGTGGGGGCAGCGGTTTCCGATAGCGTAGAGTTCTCCGCCAACATTGAACAGCGCCACCTGCCGCCCCTCGTGATAAACGATGCGCGTACTCCCTGCTGGAAACTCGTCTATCGCGCAAACATCCGTCACCACATCGCTGATGACCGGTTCGCTGGTCTGCGTCGGTTCCGCAATCGCCGCGCCGCCAAGCGCATCGAGCGCCTCACTCAAGCCCATCGTCATACAGGTGAACAGCGGCGTATCCTGTTTGGTGTAGCGGCTGGCTTCGGTTTCTCGCAAATCCTGCACTAAGTCGAGAAAATCCGAAGGTTCGTCGGTTTCAAAAGCGACGATGAATTCGTAATCGTCCAACCCAAAACAGTAGGTTGTATTCAGCTTCACCGATGGATATTTACGCCCCACATCGATATGTTCATCGATCATGCCTTGCCGTGCCATCAGCGACATTTGATACCAGTCACGAGTTTTGATGAACGGATAGACAAACAAATACTTCGCATCCGTAGGCTGGATGATCAGTTGATCCTGATGCCCATTAAGCGGCGCTCGAATCTCATAGATGGATCGCTTGGTCTGCGAAAAGTACGAATACGCCATCTGCAAATATCCGCCCATGCGCGTGCGCGCAATCGCAGTCGCCAATTCTTGAAACACCACCGGATTTTCGCTGATCTGCCAGAGCAGCAGTTCGGCATCAGCGCGCGTGCCCATTAACGTGTATGGGCGCAGCAGCATTCGCCGCTTAAAGCTTGTGATAGTCTCGATGAGTTCCTGCTTTTGGCTGATTTGTTCTTCCGGAGGAAGCCGCCGCCACAATGGATCGACTTTGTAAAACGCGAAGCGTAAATACTGGCGCTTGCTTAGGTCGCGCCCATGCGCGGAAGGTGTAGACTCTCGCCGCATGGACGAAGGGGGTCGAGAAGAAGCCATCTATAAACCTCAAAATTGATTGAAATTGAACTGAAATATACAGAAATCTCAGTCCAATTTCAAGAATTCTACAGGTTTATGTGTCGAATGACGGGGCAGAAAAGTAACGTCTCACACACGCATCGAAGCCGGAAAGTCGACAGCACTCAATCTTGTGATGATTCCATCTGTAGTTGCCGATAGATTGCCTAGATGCGCTGTGGCATATACAACAGTTCTCACGGCAGATGCTGCGTCCCGATAACCCAAATGATCGAGCATCATCGCCGCACTCAAGATTGCCGCACGCGGATCGGCTGTCCCCGTTCCCGCGATATCCGGCGCGCTTCCATGAACAGGCTCAAACACGGCAAATCTTCCCGCCCCAACATTTGCGGAAGCCGCCAGCCCTAACCCGCCTGTCAATCCCGCCGCGAGATCGCTCAAAATATCGCCAAACAAGTTGGTTGTCACCATCACGTCGAAGCGCCGTGCATCCTGCGCCAGCAGCAGCGCCGCCGTATCGACGAGCAGTTCTTTGACTTCTAATTGCGGATAATCGCCGGTCACATCGAGCGCCACACGTCGGAACAATCCGCACGTTTCTTTGAGAACATTCGCCTTGTGGATAATAGTAAGCTGTTTACGCCGACTCATCGCCAATTCACACGCCGCCCGTGTGATACGTTCCGATGCTTTCGCCGTGATCACGCGCTCCAAAATCGCTGTCGATCCGTCATCTTCGAGCCGTTCGCGTCCGCTGTACATGCCTTCAGTGTTTTCACGCACTATGACGAGATCAATCAACTCGTTGTAGGCGGGGCGTATGTTGGCGAACAGGTCAAAATGACGGCGAAGCTGCAAGATCGGGCTTTTGTAGCCTTCGACTTTGGTCAATGGGGATTGTGTTGCGCCGAACATCGCCGCATCAGCCAATTCACACGCGCGGATCGTTTCGGCGGGGAGCGCGTTTCCGGTGCGCTCAAACGTGGCAAAACCTGCATCCGCTTCGATAAATGTGAGGGGTAAATGAAGCGACTCCAATACGCGGCGCGCTGAAGGGATCACTTCCTGCCCAATTCCGTCGCCGTTGATCAATACAATCGTGTGGCTCATCGCGTTGTCCCTTCACCTTCAAACCGGGCGCGCAGCATAGGAGTCAGCCCGCCCGCGTTGAGGATCGCTTGCACGGAGGGCGACAGCGCCGGAATTGGAAAAATGTGCTCGCCATATTGTATCGTCCGCGCGCCGTGGTCAATTTCGATGGTAGCGCCTGTCGTGATTAACGTGTGCAGTATCGGGCACACAATCGGATGCACACCCTGATTGATACAGTTACGGAAGTAGAGCCCGCTGAACGACGCGGCAATAATGATCGACACGCCCGACCATTTGATCGCCGTGACAGCCTGTTCGCGGCTGCTGCCACAGCCCCAATTCAACCCCGCGATAATCACATCACCTGATTGCACACCCGATGCGAATGCCGGATCAAGGTCTTCGAGCGCATGGGCGCGAATGTCGTCTTGGGTTTGCAGTGTGTACGTATACTTACCGGGAAAAATCACGTCAGTGTTGACATTATCGCCATACACCCAGCAGCGATGCTTCGTTCTCGTTGGTTGCGCCAGTGATTGCGTCATCGTAAGAACTCCTGTGGATGCGCGATATGCCCACAAATGGCACTCGCCGCCACAACATACGGATTAGCGAGATAGATCGGCGCATCGGCTGTGCCCATGCGCCCGCGAAAATTACGGCTTCCCGTGCTGATCGTCGCTTCGCTGGGCGCGGGGATGCCCATGTGATTGCCCATGCATGGACCGCATCCCGGCGTGGCGATAGTCACGCCCGCGTCGATGAGCGTATCGAGTACGCCTGTATGCGCCGCCTGTTTCAAAATGCTGCTGCTGGCGGGGATAGCGATGGTTCGCACCGAAACGCGCTGACCTTTTAGCACACGCGCCGCCGCTTCGAGATCACTGTAACGTCCGCCTGTACACGTCCCGATGAATGCCTGATCGATGCGCGCCCGTTCTGCCGCGCTCAACCCGATCACGTTGTCCGGCTGATGCGGCAGCGCGATCAAGGGCTCTAACGCGCTCACATTGATAGTGTGACGCTGGTGATATTCTGCATCAGCATCGGGATAAATTGGCTGGTAGTCGCGTGTTCGCCGCGCATCGACATGATCGAAAATGACTTCATCAGGCGGGAAATACGCGCTCATCGCGCCGAATTCCGCCATCATGTTCGGAATCACCGGACGTTCATCAAGCGACATGGCTGCAATCGCGCTCCCCGTGAACTCGACTGAGCGATATTCTCCCCCCGATACACCGAGATCGCCAAGTAAACGCAAAGCGATGTCTTTGGCAGTGACTCCGGCGGGTAAAGTCCCATCCAGCGTGATCAGCATCGATTCCGGCACGCGAATCCACAGCTCGCCTGTCGCCCACAATGCCGCAAGTTCGGTGCGCCCCACGCCCATCCCGAACGCGCCCAACCAGCCAAAATGCGTGGTGTGGCTGTCCGCGCCGAAAATGACTTCGCCGGGCAGTACCAACGCTTCTTCGCTCATGATTTGATGCCCGACTCCGCGCCCGATCTCGAAGAAGTTCTTGATACCCTGTTCGCGCACCCATTGGCGAATTTCAGCATGATTTTGCGCGTGCTGAGTCGTAGGCGCGGGCGCGGCGTGGTCAAGTGTGATCACCAACCGTTCAGGGTGACGAATATGCTGCGCGCCCATCTGCGCGAAAATTTTGCGGATCGCCGCCGAATTGTCATGGCTGAACACGACATTCGGCTGCACATCAAGTACATCCCCTGCCCGCGCCGACGTGATCCCCGCCGCACACGCGAGAGCCTTTTCAGCGAAGGTATATCCGGTCATTGAACCACCTCCGCATGTTGTAACAAAAGTGTGTCGATTTCGTGGAGTGTCAACGGCTGCACATCAGCGCGTTCTTTGATGGTCTGTGTGATCTGTCGCACGGTATCATCATCAATCGCTAAGCCGAGTTCATCAGCGCGGCGGCGAATGGTGTTCCAGCCCGTCAGCCGATGCCCGATAGCAATTGAACGTGACACGCCGAAATCCGCTGGGTTGATTGACTCGTAACTTTCAGGATCAGCAAGCACGGCTTTCGCGTGAATGCCCGCTTTGTGCATGAACGCGCTTGACCCCGTGATGTAGTTGTTGAAGGGAATGTCGATCCCGCACCAATCAGCGATCAGTTGATCGATTTGCGGCAGCAGGGACAAGCGATATTTGCTGACATAGGCTTTATTCAGCGTGTACAGCCGTGCCACCAGCCCACCCAACGATGTGATGCCGTTGCGCTCACCGATGCCCAAGACGGTGGTGTCGATGTGAGTCGCGCCTGCTTCCAATGCCGCGCAAGCATTAGCGATGGCGCAGCCGCTGTCGTTATGACCGTGAAATTCAATGTCGAGTCCGGTCAGGCGTACCAACTGACTCACCAGCACCGATACTTGACTTGGCAGTGCCACGCCCACGGTATCCGCCACACCCAAGCGGTTGACCAAGCCGAGATCAGCAACTGCAAGATACACGCTGTAGAGATCGGCAAGGCGAGAACGAAACGAATCTTCGGTGCTGAAGCGCAGCACCATGTCGGGCGCTTGCTCACGGATCAGCGACAGCACCTCAGCCGCCGCGTCGATCACCTGACGGATATTTTTGCCGTGACTGTGCTGCATCAATTGGGGCGATGTGCCGATCACCACGTCGATCCCGTGTACGCCAGTATCAAGTGCCCGCAGTGCGTCCTCTCGTTTGCAGCGAATGTGTGTGAGAATTCGCACGCGCATGTTTTCGCGCTCCACTGCTTCAACGACAGCGCGAATATCGGCTTCGCTTTGCGGGGATGCTAGCGGCGAGGTCATTTCGACCAGTTCTACGCCAAATGCATCGATCAAGCGCACGTATTCAAGTTTTTGCGCGGTGGTGAATGTCGCTGTGTCGAACTGTTCACCTTCGCGCAAGGTGCTTTCAATAATGCTGTATTGGTCAAATGGCATATCGCGCCCTCACAGGCTGTTAAGTGTACGAGTCAACACGCGAACAGCGCGTGTATATTCATCAAGATCAAGATGTTCATTTGGCGTGTGGTCGAGCGATGAATCGCCCGGACCATAGGCGAGAATTGGGCAGTTCCATATGCGCCCGACAATGTTCATATCTGATGTACCTGTTTTGACAACGAAGGCGGGCTGCCCACCTTCGGCACGAATGGCATTTCGCATGTGGCGGCTGATTACGGAATCGCGTTCGGCGGCGAAGGCGTGTTCCATTCCGTAGGCGCGTACCACATGCGGATCGGCAAGTGCTGCCACGATTTCGTTCGGGTCAACATTCAACGGCAGACGAAAACCCACAGTCAGCGTTGCCCATCCATGGACACCATCATGCCCGCTTTGAATGCTTTGTAATGTCGCATCTAAGCGATCAAATATGCATGTGCGGTTTTGGTTGAAATCGGCGGCGAAGGCGCGTACCCGTTCCCAATACGCGAAAGCGTGTTCAGCGGGGGTATCGGATTGTCCGGCGCTGTGTGCGAGTCCGCCTTCCCATCGCCAGTCGATCAACAAGCGCCCTTTGTAACCCAATGTCAGCCGATCCCAGCTTGACGGTTCGCCAATGATGCACATCTGTGGCTGATACATCTGCGCCGTGTGACGTGCGCCTTTGCTCGTTGGCGCTTCTTCTTCCACCGCGCCGATCACGACAAGGCGAACATCATCAGGAATGTTTGCCAACGCCCCCGCCGCTGCGAACGCGCATAACGATCCCTTCGCATCCACCGATCCGCGCCCATACAGCATCCGATCCTCAAGACGTACCGGAAAATTCCCGCCAAACGTGTCAATGTGACCTAGCAAAACAACGGTGCGCGATCCATTCCCGCGAATCCCGACTGCGCTCCCCACATCATCGACAAACGCTTGGTCATATCCGTGCGCGGTCATCCAATCGACCAAGTGACGCACCGCCGCCGCTTCGTGATACGATGGACTGGGGATGCTGACGAGGTCAATCACCAATTGTTCTGCCGTAGGGACGCGGGCGAAACTTGTTTCGCTCTGCGCGTCCGCTTTTGAAGGCACCGCGGGGTCAGGAACCTGCCCTACAGGATCAACGGGCGGCGAGATCAGGACGTTCACGTTGTGTGCGTTTTGGTCATTCATGGTTCAAGACCTCTAACACGGCTTCAACCAGTCGATTCGCGTCATCGTCGGTCAAAATCAGCGGCGGAAGCAGACGCAGCACCGTTTTCCCTGCCACGAGCACCAAAATTCCCCGCGCTTGTAACGCTTGAATCGCAGGTGTCACCCGCCCCCGCAGTTCTAAGCCGATCATTAAGCCGAGTCCACGCACTTCTCGCACACTTGCGGGCTGATTTTCGCGCAAGCGGTTGAGGATCATTTTCCCTAAGCGCGCACTTCTCGCTGGCGCGTCGATTTCGCGCAAGGTGCGGATCGCCGCGACTGCCGCCGCGCACGCCAGCGGATTTCCCCCGAAAGTGCTGCCATGCGTTCCGCTTTCAATGGGTGCGCCGTTCCACGCGACTACACCCATCGGTACACCGCCCGCGATCCCCTTGCCCAACGTGATCATATCCGGCTGAATGTCGGCGTGTTGGTAGCCGAACCAGCGTCCGGTACGCCCTAATCCGGTTTGGATTTCGTCCACGATCAGCAGCGCCCCGTGTTGATCGCACAGGTCGCGCAGCCCGCGCAAAAAGTCGGCATCTGCGGGATATACGCCGCCTTCGCCCTGCACGGCTTCGACCATGACAGCGGCGGTGTCACTAGTGATGGCGTTCGCCGCGTCGGTAATATTGTTGTACGCGATATGCGTCACCCCTTCGGGAGTCCAGCCTTCAAAGGGTTCACGATACGCCGGATTCCAAGTCAAGCCGACTGCGCCGAGCGTGCGCCCATGAAACGAACGTTTCGCCGCCACGATCCCCCGCCGCCCTGTGAGTAAGCGAGTGATTTTCAACGCGCCTTCGTTTGCTTCTGCCCCGCTGTTGGCGAGGAAAAAATGTGCGAATCCGGTCAAGTCGTGGAGCGCGGCGTAGAGTTCGGCGCGGCGTGGCGTATAGAAAATCTCTGGACTGGTGATCAACGTGTCGGCTTGTTCGCGGATCGCCGTGACGACATTGGGGTGGCTGTGACCGAGCAAGGCGACTCCCATACCGCTTGTTGCATCGAGATAGGCGTTACCCGCGTCATCCCAGACCGTGCAGCCCTGCCCGCGTACCAATGTCAGCGGACGTTTGCTGTACGCGCCCGACGTAAATCGATCTTCGAGTTGCTGTATCGTTATCGTTGAATCGGGAATCATCGGCTGAACTCCGTCCCCGCGCCGTTGAGCGCCGCGTGAATCGGCGCATGGGCGCGACCATCCCCGATGATGACGCGCTGAACGCCAGCCGCCAACGCTTCCGCCGCGCCGATCACTTTGCGTTTCATACGCCCTTCCGCGTAACCAAGCGCAGTATCGATTTCTCGCGCATTCACGCTGGGGATGAACGAATTTTCGTCAGGGAAATTACGATATAAGCCGCGCACGGCGCTTAAGATCAGATAGTCTGCCGCGCTGATGCTCCCCGCCACGGCTGCCCCAGCGCGATCTCCATCGATGTTCAGGAAACCATCGACGCTGTTTGCCAGCGGCGGCACAACTGCCACCTGACCCGTTGCGAGTGTCGCCAGAATTGTATTTGACTGCACGTGTGTGATCGATCCGCTGAAATCATCCCGCACGATCCGCACGCGCCCATCGACTACCGCGCGAACTGCGGTTTTGCGCTCGCCCCAGATCGGCACCTCTGCGCCGGTCAAGCCGTGCGCCCGCACACCACGTTCACCCAACAGCCGCACCCACTCCGCGTTAACCCGTTCGCACGCTTCGACGAACACTTCGCGCGTTGCGGGATCGGTGTAGCGCGAACTGTGTCCGGTGGGCGATGTGAGCGTGCGAATAGGAATGCCGCGTTCTTGACACAGCGCGTCCATCATGCCACTTGCGCCGTGAACCAGCACCAGTGGGCGATCCAAGCGGGCGATGTCATCGGCGCACCGTTCTATATCCAAGCCGCGTGCACCCCCAATTTTGACCACCAATACGTTTTCAACAGCCGTTGTCAATTGCATGTTATGGATACATCCCCGTAAACCGTAAGCCTTCACATTCATCGAACCCGTGCATGATGTTCATGCACTGCACGGCAGACCCTGCCGCGCCTTTGCCCAAATTGTCGAGCGCCGCGATCACGACCACATGACGCGGATTGTTTTCATCGAGAGAGAAGCCAATATCGCAGTAGTTCGTCCCCGCGACGATGCGCGGTTCAGGATAGCGGTGCAGCCCTGTTGCGCTGCTCACCAAGCGGATGAACGGCTCATCACGGTAAGCACCGCGATACGCCCGCCACAAGTCTTTTTCGGTTTGCGCTTGATTGAGATATACATGCGCGACGAGATGTACGCCGCGCACCATCTCGATTGCCGTGATGGCAAAATCAATCGAGAGATTTTCGCCTAAAATCATCTGGACTTCGGCGGTGTGGCGGTGTCCACTCGGTTTATACGTGCGGACAGCGCCGGAACGGATCGGGTGATGTGAGCCTTCGCTTGGCGTGTGTCCAGCTTCGCTCGACCCAACATTGAGCGCAATCGCCGCCTGTTCGATCAGCCCTGCACGCGCCAGCGGCATTAGCGCAAGGTTGATCGCCGTAGCGTTGCAGCCGACTCCGCTGGCGTAACGCGCCCCCCGCAGTTGATCGCGCCGTACTTCCGGCAATCCGTACACGAAGCGCTCCAGCCATGCGGGATTGGGGTGGGCTTCGCCGTACCAACGTTGATAGACTTCCACACTGTTGAGCCGAAAATCTGCCGACAGATCAATAACTGTCGGGGCAAGCGCCGCGTAACGGTCAATCTCGCGGGCAGCGATTCCATGCGGCAGCGCCAGAAAAATCACATCACATTCGCTCATCGCATCGGGATGCACGAATGTCAAATGGCTTGCGCGGCGCAAATTCGGGTGACGTGTGTACACGAACTGCCCCGCGTGTTCGCGGCTGGTGATCTGCGTGATTTCGACTTCTCGATGATCCCCAAGCAAGCGCAGCAGTTCGCCGCCTGTGTACCCACTCCCGCCGACAATACCGACTCGAAGTGTCATGCTGTCACCTCAAGCGTCTGCGTCAATGCATACCGCACGACTTCGTCCGCGATATTCACGCCAGTCGGGGCGCTGCTGTTGCGGAATTCCATCGTGTGGTTGATCTCGTTGACGAGCAGTTCGCCTTCAGGCGTTTCAAACAGGTCGAGCGCCAGTACGCCGCCGCCAACAGTGTTCGCCGCCCGCACACACAGTTCGTTCATTTCGGGCGTGACCGGGCAGTTTGAGGCTTGCCCACCGCGTGCTGTGTTGGTGATCCAGTGCGGCGATGTGCGGTAAATCGCGCAAATCGTGCGATCCCCCACGACAAACGCGCGAATATCACGCTGCGGTTTATTGACATATTCCTGCACATAGTAGACATGCTGCGTGTAATCGCCCAGCGTTTCGCGGTGCTCAAGAATAGCTTCTGCGCTGTCACGGTCATTGACGCGAGCAAGCAAACGTCCCCAAGAACCGGTGACGGGTTTCAGTACAGCGGGATAGCCAAGTGATTCGATGCTGTCAACCGCCGCATCCGTCGTGAAGGTCAAGCGTGTTTCCGGCTGTGGGATGCCGTGCCGCGCCAGTGCGAGACTCGTGTGCAGTTTATCCGCGCATAAGGCGGCAGTCGCGTAGCGGTTGATCGTTGGGATGCCCCACGCATTCAAAATGGCGGTGGCGTACAGCCCGCGTGAGGTGCTGACGCATCGTTCCATCACCAGCGCGTAGGCATTCCAAGGCGTGCCGTTCGGCGCAAGCTGACTCGCATCGTCGTTAATGTTGAAATGCAAATCGCGGTCAAGAATCACATCCGGTTCAATGCCGTGCGCCTGAAACGCGCTGATCAGCAGTTTTTCTTCCGGGCGAATGTGCGTGACGAGAATTGCAATACGGGCGTTAAAACGCATAGTTATTCGCCCCAATCTTCTTCAACTTCAGGTGCAAGCGCGACCTCAAGCGGTGATAAACTGATCACTTCTAAATCCGCGCCGCAGTCAGGACACGCGATCAGTTCGTTCTGCATGACATTAGCGGGCAGAATCAAGTCGGCTTCACATTCGGGGCAAAGGGCGGTATGGCTGGTCATTTCGATACAACTCCTAATTAGATTTCCCTCGTAGGGGCATGGCGTACCATGCCCGAAATTCACAACAAAAAAGCCGCCTTCTAGAAAATTTCCATCTGGAAGGCGGCTCGTCGGCACAACATGAAATCGGCGCAGCACAACTATCCAGATGAATCATCCGGCTTCTTCGACTTCAGGCTGTGCTTTTTCAGTGGTGCAGTAGTGCGGTTCATGTTGTGCAATCCTTACGCAAATTCTGAAACAAAAAACCGCCTGTTAAGGCGGTTCCGTTTCAAGTCGTGGTCATCAGACAAACGAAAAAGCCCTAACGCGCGGGTTGGGTGCTTTGCTTCTTCGCCTTCTTGATGACAATTGTGTTCATGGTTGGTTGATCTCCTATCTCAACAGCATACTGCCAAGTGAGTTTGTGAACAATAAGCAGATCGCACGAAATATGCTTATGCAAATCAACCAATCCCCTTGAGCCGATGCATAGTACCCGCTAAGAAAGGATACAGTGACTTATACACGGCATACTGCTGTTCATAGGTTTCCATCATCGCGGCATTTGGCTCGGTGATCTCCCCTTCTCGCACAGCTTTCAGCGATGGCAAATCGGACGGACTTGCGTACAAGCCTGTCCCCAGCCCCGCGAGATACGCCGCGCCTACCGCCGTGTGTTCAATCTCGGACGTAAGCCGCAGTGGACGGCGCAGCGCCGCCGCTGTGATTTCGCGCCACACCCGGCTGCGAAGTCCATTACCAACCGCGATCAGTGTATCCGGTAGGGGTTGATACGCGCTTACAGTCTCAGCGATCTGCCGCAGCCCGAACGCCACGCCCTCCATCACCGCGCGCGCCAAATGCCCTTCATGGTGGCGCATCGTCAGCCCGATAAATGCGCCGCTGGCGTTTGCATCGCGAATCGGCGCGCGTTCGCCAATCAAATAGGGCAGAAAGATCAACCCTTCCGCGCCCGCCGGAACTTCTGCCGCTTTGCGCTCCAGTTCACTTACATCGTCGATATCTAGCACATCACGCAGCCAATTGAGCGACAATCCCGCCGAAAGCATTGCGCCTAACACATACCATGTATTCGGAAACGCATGGCAAAACGTGTGCAGATTAGTGAACGTGCGCGGCATATTGATCGCTTGGAAGAACTGCCCGCCCGTGCCTATTGTCACCGAAGCCATATCCGGTGTCGTCAGCCCATTCGTGATCGCTTGTGCCACTTGATCGGCACAGCCCGCCACCACCGGAATTCCTGCTGATAACCCCAACACATCCGCAGCTTCGTGGATAAGTGTCCCTGCCACATCGCTCGCGTTCAACACAACCGGGAAAATATCAACCGGCAAGTTAAGCGCGTCGATCACCTCGCGCGACCATATTTGCGTAGTAACATCAAACAGTGACGCTGCGGACGCATCACTGGTTTCTGTTGCGAATTCTCCCACCATGCGAAATCGAACGTAATCTTTAGGCAGCAAAACCGTGCGCGTCCGCGCCAGAAGTTCCGGCTGATTCTCTGCGATCCAGAGCAGGGTTGCGCCCATGAATCCGGTGGCAGGAAGCGTCCCCGTGATGCGCTCCAGTGTCTCAGCGCCAATTAACACCGTCATACGTTCAGCTTGCGCGCCGCTTCGTTGATCCGCCCAGATAATCGCAGGGTGCAGCGGCGTTCCCGCCTGATCGAGCAGCACCGCCCCGTGCATCTGCCCCGCCAATCCAATCGCGTGGATCACCGGTCTCCCGGTTTGATCCATCACCGCGCGCACTGCTTCACAAACCGCCTGCCACCACAACTCCGGCGATTGTTCTATGTGACCGGGAAGTGGCATATCAATGGGATACGCGCGGCTCGACACTCCCTCCACACTGCCGTTGCTCGCATTGACCAGCGCCGCTTTGACGCTCGACGTACCCAAATCGATTCCTAACAGGTGCGGCACGGTCTATGCCTCCGTTAAACCGTGTTCGGACACACGGTTGTACCCTGAACGGTCTGGGCGGCGTGTAAGTACGATCACGCCCGTGATCACATACACGACGACTTGAATGTTGATCAACCAAGCGCCAAACACTTCGCCTAATGTCCCCGCCAGTCCCATCCCAATCAGCGAAAACACCGCGCTTGTTGTGACCAATGCCCCGAACACCCGCCCGCGATAGCGATCATCTGTGTTCTTTTGCAGCAGTGTCATGGCGCTGCTGAGAAACCCCGCCGCTGGTACGCCTACGATCACCAGCGTGAGGATGGCGAACCATAACCCATTGAACAGCAAAGAATAGTTGAACAGCACTGCGTCGATCAACCCTAGCAGGAGTGCTCCCCATCCCAACATCTGCCAAAGCGGCAGACGTTCCCCCAGCCGCGCGATCACCATCCCACCTAACAAGCCGCCCACTGCTTGCGCCGACATTAACACGCCAACGCCCGCCGACCCTGTTTGCAAAATGTCAGCAGCGAACGGCGCGAACAACACGCTGAACGCCCCTTCGCCAATCGCCGTGATCGCGCTCACGACGAAGATTAATCCAAGTGCCCGATGCCCCCGCACCAGTTGAATGCCCGCCCACCATTCACGCCACACACGCTCAAGCTGTGCTTTCGCATCAACCGCCTCTGTTTCTGCGTCTGTCCTCTCCGCTTTCGCAGGTGCAGCATCCGTCCGAATTAAGCTGATCAACGCTGCTGCGATTACATACGTCACCGCTTCCACCATCACCACCGCGCCGAATCCCGCCGCCGCCATCAACAGCCCCCCCACCGACGGACCAATCAATCGGGATAAATTGTTATTTAAGCTATTAAGCGCGTTGGCAGGGACAAGATGTTCTTCGCTAATCAACGTGGGTAAAAGCGCATTTTCCGCCGGGTACAAAAACTGCGCCAACGCCGATGTACAAAATGCCGATACATATAGAATCCACAGTAGTTCCGGTGTGCGTACTAGCAGAAGCGGCAGCACAGACATAGCAAGCAGCAGATTAGCGATCACCATCAACCGCTGCCGATCCCATCGGTCAATGAACACGCCCACCACCGAAGCCAGCACGACGCGCGGCAGCGCCCCCGCGATAAACATCAAACTCGTTGCCAGCGCCGATCCGGTGAGTTGGTATACAAACAATGGGCGTGCGATACCGAGCATCCAATCGCCTGTAAACGAGATTAGCCCGCTCCACCACAGCAAAGCGAAATTGCGCTGGCGTAAAACCGTGATCATAAGCAGTGTCCTAGTATTCGTTGTGCGGCATCATTTCTTGATGCGTTTTGTCCCCCGATTTGTTCAAAAGCGAGACCGACACTTGAATTTTGGGTAACGATTGTCAACTGTGCTTTATGCCACTGCGACGGGCTGCCCTATGCGAATCGACTGATACGCCGCCTCGACGACTGCTACCGCTCGCATCCCATCGATTCCGCTCGCCCCGCGTGACTCATCGCCGCGCAGCGCTGCCGCGAAATCCGCCAGCATCGCTCGGTTAGCATCGCTTCCCCAAGCAGACCAACCCGCGCGCTGATTTGAGTGTCGATAAACGTTCAAGTTCTGCCCGAAGCCGTTCAAGGTCGCCAACCCGCCCGCCCCGATGATCTCCATCGTCAGTCCGCCCCATGTCGGGTAATACGGCGGTTTACTCCATGAGCAGTCAATCGTCGCAATCGTCCCATCCGCAAACTTCAGCGAGACTATCCCGCCCGTTTCGACTTTCGGCGCGACATCTTGATATAAAATGTGATTAGCTTCCGCGTACACTTCGACAGGTTCGCACTTAAGCATCCATCGCAGCATATCTGTCACATGTACCGTGTGATCGGCAATCGCGCCGCCGCCCGCCAGCGCCGGATCGACAAACCATGCACGGTGATAGTGTGGGCACTCACCCTGATTCGTCCCGTTGACTGCGTAGATCGTCCCCAACCCGCCGCTCGAAATCAAGTGATGCATTTCCATCGCGGGCGCATTGAATCGCATCGGGAATGCCACCTTAAGCAGCACACCAGCTTTATCGCACACCATGACCGCCCGCTCTGCGTCTGCCAATGTCGTCGCCAGCGGCTTCTCCGAAAGAATCCCAACTTTCGCCTTCGCTGCCAGTTCGATCAACGGCAGATGCCGCGAATTCTCCGAGCAAATCACAACGCCGTCAGCGCCTTCATCAAGCATCGCTTCATAGGACGGAAACAGCCGCGCATCGAAAACGTTTGCGAAATGTTCCCCGCGCGCGCGGTCATCATCCGCAAACCCGATAAAATCCACATCTGGCAGTGACCGAAGCGCCCCGATATACCCTTCGGCGTGTAAATGCGCGAAGCTGAAAATACCGATCCGTAGTTTGCTCATGCGCCCACCCCTTCCAAATCCACTGGGTGACCAGATGCAGCACTCTCTACCGCCGCCAGCGCGATTCGTACCGCCGCTAAACCGTCGCGGGCGGTCACACGCGGGGAAACATCATGCACCAGCACCTCATAAAAATGCTGAATTTCCACCATATACGGGTCATCTTCTGGCAGCAGTGGACTACCCGGTACAGCAATCGCAGGCGCAGATGTATCCGCTTGTTGATGCAAATACACATTGATCGGGTTCGCCCGCCCAACAGGGTGCTCAATTAAACCCGCGCTCCCCGCGATCTCCAGCCCGGTGCGGAACATCGGTTTGGGATACGCCCATCCACCTTCAATGTGCGAGATCGCGCCGCTGGCATGGCGCAGCGTGACCAGCGCGTAATCCCCGCCTTGCGTCCGGCTCGCGATATTGCGCGCGAACACCCGCGTCACTTCCCCGCCGATCCAGCGCGCGTAATCAAAATCATGGATCATCAAATCCAGTATCATCCCACCGCTGTACGCCGGATTATGAAACCAACTATCCGGTCTATCCGACTGCGGCTTAAAACTGCACCGCGTCAAGCGGATCACCGCCGGATCGCCAATGTCGCCGCGCTCCACGATTCCCTTCGCCGCCGCATACTCCGGGAAAAACCGCACCACATGACCGACGAGCAGTTTCACGCCTTTGGCTTCGCACACTCGCACCATCTCGGCGGCATCTGCGACAGTTCGTGCCAGCGGTTTTTCACACACGATCTGTTTACCCGCGTCCGCTGCTTTCAACGCTTGTTCGTGATGCAAGTGAGTCGGGGAGCAAATATCAATCACGTCACTCATGCCAATCAGCGTGTCGAGTGAATCCACCAGCGGGAAACCATACGTTTCTGAAAGCGGCACTGCCGTAGATGGCTCAAGCGAAAGACACCCCGCGATCTCCACTGGATAGCCCAATTGAACCAGCCGCATCCAGCCCGCCGCGTGCTTTGCTCCCATAAAACCGCTGCCAATTAAGCCAATCTTCAGTGTCAAAATTTCACCGCCCCACTCGTCAGCCCACGAATCAACTGGCGTGAGAACAGAATGTACAGGATGATGATCGGCACCATCGCCAGCGTCAGCGATGCCAGCACCGCGCCGTAGTCATTGACGAACTGACCCATGAACACCTGCGCGCCCAACGTCACCGTCTTAACACCTTCGGCGGGCGCGATAATCAACGGAAACCACAGGTCATTCCACACCGGAATCATGTTGAATACCATAATCGTCGCCAGCGCGGGACGTACCAGTGGCAAAATCAACCAATATATCCGATATTCGCTCGCCCCATCGACTCGCGCTGCGTCTTTCAAGTCGCGCGGCACGTCTTTCATGAACTGTGATGCGACAAAAATCGTCAGTGGCAGTCCTTGAGCCGTATAGACCAGAATCAGCCCTTGCAGTGTATTTGTCAGCCCCATCTCGACAAGCATCCGCAGTAAGCTCACCGTACCCAATCGGATCGGGATCATAATGCCGATACTCAGGTACAGCCCAAGCAGCGTATTCCCTCTAAAGCGATACTCGGACAGCGCGAACGAAGCCATCGACCCAATCAAGAAAATCAAGATCAACGTCACGATAGTCACGATCAAGCTGTTGACGAAGTAATTCGGGAAGTTTGCGCGGTTAAATACGGTGTCATACCCTGCGAAACTGAATGTGTCTGGGGTGGGTAAAGCATACGGATTACGAAAAATCGCCTGCCGCGCCTTAAACGAGTTGATCACTACCAAGATGATTGGGTACACCGTCAGCAAGGCATAGAGCAGCAGTATCCCATGCACCAACACAATTTGCCCTGAACGGCTAAGCGACTGGAATCGGTGAGAAATCGCCGTCATCGCTAGTACTCCACGCGCACAAGTCGGCGCTGAAACCCGACTAGATAAATCAGCACGCCAGTCAAAATGATCAGGAACATCACGCCCGCGATGGTCGCGCCCATTGTCGGGTTACCCGCTTGCAGTTGGAAGCCAAAAAACGTGCGGTAGAAGAACGTGCCAAGAATATCCGTAGCGAAATTCGGACCCGCTAAACCGCCTTGCACCGTGTAAATCAGGTCAAAAGCGTTAAAGTTCCCCACAAACGTCAAAATTGTTACAATGCCAACCGTCGGCAGTATCAACGGAAACTTGATGTGCCAAAACACCCCCCATCCCGTCGCGCCATCGACTCGTGCCGCTTCGACCAACTCGTCAGGGATGCCGATTAATGCCGCACTGAACAACATCATCGGAATCCCGATGAACTGCCACACACTCACCAACGATAGTGTGACCAGCGCGGTTTCTGGTTTGCCCAACCACGGCTGAATATAATCGCCCAAGCCCACCGCGCGGAAGAAATCATCCGCAATCCCCCACAAAGGGCTTAAGATGATGTTCCCCCAAATGAACCCGACCAGCACAAACGAAAGCATTGTCGGCAAAAAAATCGTCGTGCGGAACAATGCCTTGAACCGTGTTAACTGCGACGTGAGTAGTGTTGCTAGCAGCAGTCCAATCGGATTTTGAACGAGCATATGTACCGCAAAAAAGATGAAATTATTTTGGACTGCGCCCTGTAAGCGCGGCGCGTAATTGGGGTCTGTAAACAAAGTCTGGTAGTTTTGCAGCCCGACAAATTCTTCAACCTGCGGATTTTCCGCTGACGGCGCATACAGGCTCAACCGCAGCGAATCGACCAGCGGATAAATCATGAACACAGTGTAGATGATCACCGCCGGCGCGAGGAACACGATGATATGGGTCGGAAAACGTTTTCGGCTCATCTTCACCTTATTCATGAGGAAAATTTTTGACTGCCCACAAATAGATGAAACGGACGCGCCGACATGGTGATTGTATCAGCGCGTCCGTCGCTTCAAATCCTGTCTACATCAACCAACGCGATTACCCACCCGACGCGGGCGTGTACCACGAATCCAACCCCGCCTGAATTTCATCAGCGGCTTGCTGCGGCGTGAGTTCACCGTTCAGCATTTGCGCGCTCACGCGCCACAATTCGTTTTCAAGATTCGGCGTGCCGCGCGACAAAATCTGGTACGAATTGCGAATCGTGCTTTCGCACTGTTCGCGCCAGCTCAAGAACTCGTTCGCAATCGCATTATCAAGTGTGATCTCAAAATCACCCAAAGAGAAGAATCCGGGCAGCGCGTTTGAATACAGCGTGGCGAAGTCCTCTGATGCCACCCACGACAAGAATGTGAGCGCCGCTTCGCGGCGTTCGCCTTCAAGCGCCGCATTCATGCCAAGCGCGATGTCGGTGTGGTCGCTGATATAGCAGGTGTCACCTTCGTTCGGAACGGGCGGCGGGAATACGCCAAGCTCAAAGTCGGCATTCGCCTCAAAGCCCGTGATTTCCCACGAACCCGTCGGATAAATCGCTCCTAAACCGAGCGTGAATGCACTCTGTGCATCCGGGTAGCTCAATGCTTGATACCCATCAATCAAGTATGGCTGCCAGCGCGCGAGGGCTTCAAATGCTGCCAGCGATCCGCCTTCATTGAATTTTTCTGTGCCGTTGATCAACCCAAGTCGACCTTCTTCACCTCTCCAGTAGTTTGGACCGATATTCTGGTAGCCCATCGTGGCGCTTTCCCATTGGTCAGCCGTGCCCATCACCAGCGGTGCATACCTACCGTCATCCTTGATCGCCTGAAGCACCTCAAGGAACTCCGCTTCTGTCGTCGGTTCTTCCAAATTCAGTTCTGCAAACACATCGGCATTGTAGAAGAAACCATGAATCACTGAAGCCATCGGCACGCAGAAAACATCCGAACCATCGTCGGTGATCCACGCGCTCTTAGCGACATCGCTGAAATTTTCCATGCCGGGCAGGTCGTTCAATGAAGCAAGATAACCCGCTTGGAACAGTGTTAGCGATGCATCGAACGGACGGCAGGTGATTAAATCGCCCGCGGTTCCCGCTTCAAGGCGGCTGTTGAGAATACCGTTATAATCAGCCGGTGGAGAGGGTGCAAATTCGACTTGAATATCAGGATACTGCTCGTTAAACGCCGGAATGATGATGTCCTGCCAAATGGTCAGGTCGTCGTTACGCCAGCTCTCAATCACGAGCGCACCGCTGTCTTGGGCGGCAATCGGGGCGATTCCCAGCACCAAAATCACGCTCATCAGGACGAAAACAAACAGCGATCTTTTCATCATAATCCTCCACTGCAAGCGAATTCTTGCCTAGCGTAATATAACGCAAAGCCCACGTTCCGCAAGACACACATTAAGACCATATCAGCACATTGAAATGATTTTTGCATCCCCTCACAGCACAATCCCCACCCCGCACACAACCGCGTAAAATAACCCGACGAACAATTCTTGAAACCCGACCGTCTTAGCGGGGACCGGTTTCGCAATTTTCAAGCCGTGAACAGCCCGTACCAGCAGCACACCGACTCCCAACAGAATGAGCGCCGTCGTCTGCCCGCTGATCCACAGCGCCACACCAATCACCACTGCTATCGTGTGCAGCCCCAACGCCAGTGACACATTCGCGGGTTTCCCGTGAATCAAACGCAGACGCGCCCGCACATACAAAATCGCTGGGACGATCCGCATTGCAAGTACGCCCCACGCGACCATCGCCACTACCCCAGACTGATCCGCCGCCAGCACAAATGCAGGGGCGGTTGCTGCCAGTGCTAATGCCCCGAATATTTCTGAAACCAAACTGCGCGCATCGTTCCGCAGTTCATACGCAAGTTGTACCCCTGCAAGCGGCAGCGACAGCACCAGCGGGAGCAAAAACGCGCGATTTTTAGCCGTCGCCAGCGCGATCAGCATCCCCACCACGCCGATGATCCCGTACAATGCTGCGAACCGCGCCGCCAAGCGCGTGCGCTCATACATCCGTCCCTTGCGCGTATCTTTGATCACAATCTTCAGTGGTTGATGCACCAGGAACAGTGCCGCAGCCGCAGCACCGATTCCCAAGCCCGCCAACGTCGGCGCAAGGATCAGACCCAACAAAATGGGTTCGCTTAAAAAGCCCCACCCGCCATGCTCGGCAGGCATAGCCACACTCCTAATCGACACAGATGGTTTAGCCGTTGTCATAACCTGCTCTTAGATAGAATCAAAGCACACACTCGCCCCATTCTACCTACATTCGCCACCCCATGCCGCCCTGTGCCTCATCACCGTTTGTTTTCACAAACAATAAAGGCGCAGCCAATTTTCGACCACGCCTTTATTCTTAACACTATTCTCTCGCGTGCGTTTTCACCACTCGCGGACATCGATGGACATGCAGGACAATGCTTCGTCCTCGCGACAATGCTAACCCGTCACCTTTATTTTAGTGATACGTCGGCAGCCAATTGCCATGCGCCTCGATCAAATCGTCTACCAACGCCCAAATCTGATCCAGCGAGAGTTCCGCGGCAGTATGCGGGTCAAGCATCGCCGCGTGATAGATGTGTTCCCGCTTGCCTGTCAGCGCCGCCTCTACCGTCAGTGATTGCACATTGATATTCGTCTGCATCATCGCGGCAAGGTGAGGCGGCAGCGCCCCAATCTTCGTTGGCTGAATCCCGTTCTTATCCACCACGCACGGCACTTCCACACAGCACCCCTGCGGCAAATTGTCAATCAGTCCGTTGTTCGACACGTTCCCGTAAATCACGCGCGGCGTGCCTGTCTCAATGCTGTGGATGATCCCCGACCCGTACTCCACGCTGCGATGCACTTCAATTGGCGCGCCGCCTTCCAGCGCCGCCCGCTGTTTCTCCCACTCCGCGATCTGCACTTCGCACCGACGAATATACTCATCCAGCGGGATGTTAAATTCTTCTATCAGGTCTGGACGATCCCGCTTGATAAACCAAGGTACATACTCGCTGAAGTGTTCACTGCTTTCCGTTACGAAATACCCCAACCGCTTGAACATCTCATAGCGCACGCGGTTATAATCGGGGATGCGGTTTTCCTCCACTACTTGACGAATACGTGGATACAGGTCTTCCCCGTTTCGTTCAAACTTCAGGTAAAACGCCATGTGATTGATACCCGCAACCACATAATTGATCTCATCCACTGGCACGCCAATGTCCAGCGACAATTCGCCCGCCGTATGCGGTACGCTATGGCATAGTCCCACCGTCTTGATGCTGCTTGCGCGGTTGATAGCCCAGCAGTTCATCGCCATTGGATTGACGTATTGAAGGAACGTCACATCAGGGCAAAGCTCTTCCATGTCGCGACACATATCCAAAAGCACAGGGATCGTCCGCAGCGCGCGCATAATCCCGCCAATACCTAGCGTATCCGCGATGGTTTGGCGTAAGCCGTATTTCTTCGGAATTTCAAAATCAATCACTGTGCTTGGTTTATACCCGCCCACCTGTATCATGCAGATTGCGTAGTCTGCGCCATCCAACGCTGCCCGCCGATTCGTCGTCGCTGTAATCGTGGGGGTGGCATTCACTGCTTGCGCCACACGATGCGCGACAATCTCGGACGTTCTTAAACGTTCTTCGTTGATGTCAAACAGCGCGATTTCCGAATTTGCCAATTCAGGAAAGCTCAAAATATCTCCGAGCAGGTTCTTGGCAAACACTGTACTGCCCGCGCCAATAAATGCGATTTTAGCCATGAGCGTTACTGCCTTTCGCTAACGATTAATGCGTATCACAGGCGAAGATTCTAATGCGTCAATAGTCGAATGCGCGCCGTCCGTCCAGTAAACGTCAAGCGAATACACCTGACTACCCGCAGGATATCCAAAGTGAACGCGCATCGGGTCGCCGGACAAATAGCCGCTCCCCGCACGCATATCGCGGGTGTATATCCCGCTGGAAGTATGCAGCGCTAACTGCGTCCCAACCCCAAACGGATTGGGCGAATTCATCCATCGTAGTTCCACTTGCAAACTATCTCCCCCACACAAGTCATTTTCAAACAACTGTGCAGGCGCATTAAGATTGTTCACAACAATATCCAGATCACCATCATTATCGAGATCACCCATACTCATTCCGCGACCATCGGCAAGGCTGCCAAGCCCCCATTCCGGCGCAGCGATAAACCGCTCACCATCTCCCCGAAACGCATAGTTCGGCTCGATCAGAGCGTCATTCGGCAAATGCCCAAACAATTCCACCGCCGTCATGCCATTCACCACATATAAATCCAGAAACCCATCCTGATTGAGGTCCCCGAATTTTGCCGACCAGCTCCATCCCGTCGCCCCCACACCGAATCCATCCGCTGCATTGATGAACGCACCCCCTGCTTGTTGCAAAAGCACATTCTCGCTGACTTGCCGATCCCCCGGCACACGCGGATCGCGCGCCAAGTCTTCAATCACATACCGCCACTGTTCCAGTGTTTCAGCGTCATCACTCATTGGGCGCATATCCGCCGCGAAGAATTCTTGCGTCCCGTCATTGTCAATGTCTCCCATATCAAAGCTCATCGTGCTGTATGTGGTGACTGGGAGTAAATCTATGGGCATCCATACCCCGTTTCGCAATGTCCAACTTTGATCTGGTAAACTGAAATCATTCCCGACCACAAAATCCATATCGCCATCGGTATTCAAGTCCCCCACCCACAGCGCCAATGCCTGTGAATCTTCACTTAAGCGTGTTGGGATAAACACTCCGCCGCGATTCTCATACGCGATCACCCCCGCCCCGTCGCTGAACAGAAACGAATCGCGCAAAAGCTGCATCAGTTCGGCGTTATAAGAACCCGTGAACAGATCAAGATCGCCGTCCGCATCCGCATCCATCCATTGAATGGTATACGCGGGGTAGGTGACTCCCTCAAGCGTGCTGAGCGTAAACCTCCGCTCGCCTTCGTTACGCCAGAACTGCGGCACAGAAGTTTGTGTCGTCAGAACAATATCCAGTAAACCATCCGCATCTACATCAACAGCTTGTACTGCCCGTGTGCGCCCACTGGGGCGCGGCATCGTTTCCGCTGTAAACCTTAACGCCCCACGATTCCATAAAATTTGGTTATCCCCGTTCAAATTGCCCATCACAATGTCGAGCAGACCATCGTCGTCGAGATCGCTGATAGCAAGACCAGAACCGTTGCTCTCGTAAAAACGCACCGCCGATCCGCGTGTGCGAGTAAGGTGGGGAAGCGTATGTTCAATAAATCGATCCGCACATTCGCTCGCTGACTGCGCGTACACACGTATGTCCTCTCGCCGCAGTGCCAACACCACAACAAACAGAATAATGAATAAGGGCATAGCGATTTGTGAGGTACGAGACAATTCGCTGGTCATCATCAATATCACGAATTACGGAATTCATACCCGCCACTCTTTCTAGGAGCGGCGGGTATTTCATGCATTAATCGTAGGGGTTAGAACAGATCGTTGATTTCAGCATTCGCCGCGGGCAGCACATCGGCAGCACGCGCTTGACCCAGCATAATCGAGTCCATCGCTTCGTTCATGATCGTGCTAATTTCACCCGCGAAGTCCGCGATTGGGAACAGGAATGTGCCGTTTTCTTCATTCGCCTGTTCAACAAACGCGCTCACATCCACCCCGCTGTCCGCGCGCATTTGCTGCGACATAGCGGCTGCTTCGGGGATTGCCGGGAACACCACGCCCGACGCACCGACGATATTTTGGCATTCCGCCGATGCAAGGAACTTCACCCACGACCACGATTCTTCGAGATGCTGCGTGCCAACCCAGATTGAGTCCGCAAGCCCATTGAACATGCTGCGGCGACCTTCCGGACCAGCCGGCAGACGACCAAAACCGACTTCAAATTCGCTGCCAAGGAAGGTGCCGATCATCCACGAGCCATTGATCGTCATCGCGGCGGTGCCGGCTTGGAACAGCGCTGTAGCACCAAGCGTGCTGATCTGTTCAAACGATGGTGCGAAACCATACTCCAGCGATAGGTCAGCCCACCACTGCACGGTATCGATGAAACGTGGATCATCATAATAGTAAGTAGTGCTCCACGGACCATCATTAAACGTCCAGCCCGTGCTGACAGCGAATGGACTCCATTGGGTTTGACCATATGCGCCGCCCGTGCCATCCTGTACAAAACCATACTGCACGACATTCGTTGGGTCAAAGTCTGGGCTAAGACCATTATTCCCATTGGTGTCAAGTGTCAGCGCGGCAATAGTCTCTTGGAATGTCCCGCCATCTTCGAGATTCCACGTCCATTCATCCATAATGGCGGGATCAATGCCAGCGGCTTCGAGCATTGCGACGTTATAAATCACCGCGACGGTGTCCCAGTCTTTTGGCAGACCATAGCGGGCACCATCACGTGCCCATAGGTCAGCCAAGCCGGGATAATATATGTCGGTGGGGACACTATCACGTTCGACCAGCGGCTGAATATCGACAAGCTGTTCTAGCGCGACGAATTCAGGGTACTTGGCAAGGTGATTAGTGAACACATCTGGCGCGGTGCCGCTGATGAACCCTGTCGTGATACCCGTCCAGTAGTCATCCCAACCCAATTGTTCAATCTGAACATCAATGCCCGGATTGGCAGCTTCAAACGTGGCGGCACATTCTTCGTAGGGCGGAAGTTGGTTCGTGTCCCACAGTTGATAGCGGATAACAACCGCTTCCTGTGCGCTGACACCCGTGACGACGACCAGTAGGAGCGCCATCAAAGCAAACATGATTGTAAAACGGTGTTTCATTGTTTAACTCCTAAAATACTTATACTATGCAGCGTGCCCATTGATATACGGTTGCAAACCACGCACCCGTTTGACACCAAATTTTCAGCAGGATGCTGTGTAGCGATACACATCCCGCTTTAAGTGAATTCGTATCATTTGAAGCCGGAGAACTGGATCGAGTCGACAACGCGCCGACCAAAAAACAGGAACAGAAGGATTGTTGGGACAATACTGACCACTGTACCTGCCATCAGCCCTGCCCAGTCGGGCGCGCCTTGCGGTGTTTGCGACTTAAACACGTTGAGCGCAACAGTTAACACGCGAACACTCTCATCGCGCCCCACAAGGAAGGGCCATAAATACTCGTTCCACGCACCGATAAACGTCAGCACCCCCATCGTCAGCAGCGGTCCGCGCATCAGCGGTAGTGATATTCTCCAAAACACCCCGAACGCCGTTGTCCCATCCAACAATGCTGCTTCTTCAAGGTCTTTGTTCAGGCTCAAAAAGAATTGGCGCATGAAGAACACCGCAAACGGAGTCATTAAGATCGTTGGCGCTACAATGCCTTGAATAGTGCCAATCCAACCCAGTTGACGAATTAACACGAAGTTGGGAATGAACAGCACGATTCCGGGAATCATTAGCCCGGTGAGATACAGGAAAAAGATTTGATCACGGAATGGGAACTTCAGCCGCGCGAACGCATACGCCGCCATTGAACTGAACAACGTTTGCCCAATTGTGATCAAGCCCGCCACAACGAACGAATTCCGCAGATACACCCAAAAATTGATCGTGCCCGCTGAAAGATTAGTTGCCTGCTGACCAACCAGCGAAGCCGGATCGATCATCCCAAGCACACGTTCAAAGTTGAACGTCGTTGCATCGTGCGGCAAAAAGTCGCTCGCATAAGCGTAGACGGAATTCGGTTCACTTAACGCGGTGCGTACCACCCAATAAAACGGGAACAAGGTAATGAAGATTAAAAACCCAACGCCAATCCACAACAGCAGATTTCCCCAATTGATGTGCTGTGCTTCTTCACTGGCGGCAGCGGTGCGAACTTTGGTTTGCGAAAGACTTGCCATAATCCGCCCCTTTAACTGTATTCCGCAAGATCGGACTGGTTGGCGCGCAAAAAGCGCGTTTGAATGATCGTCACCGTGATCAAAATCAGGAAGAGCACCACACATGCCGCAGTCGCTAACCCCATGTTGATGCGCCGTTCAAATACCTGTTCATAGATGTACACGATGATGGTACGGGTCGCGCCGGCAGGACCGCCTTCGGTTGCGACAGCAATCGTGTCGAAAATCTGGAACGATCCAATAACCGTCGTCACCAGCACGAACACCAGTACCGGGCGCAGCAGCGGCAGCGTGATGCGTAAGAACTGCACCAGCCCGTTTGCCCCGTCTACACGTGCCGCTTCATACAGCGATTTGGGGATGGTTTTCAATCCGGCGAAAATCAAAATGGCGGTATATCCCATATGCCGCCAGATATTTACGCCAGCGACTGACGCGATAGCTTGATTCGGATCGCCAAAGAACCCTTGCCGCCCAATCCCAATGTTCTGTAAAAAAATGTTGATAATGCCCAGTGTCGGGTCGAGCAGCCACACAAACAGCATCGCTACAACCACATTTGGCATCAACCACGGCAGAATCAGCAGTCCGCGCAGCAGTGGTGAATTCGACAGCTTGTCCATAATCAACGCGATGCCTATGGCTAACACTGTCTGTATCGGGATATTCCACAACACATACGTGAGCGTGATTTGCAGGGCGCGCCAAAAGCGATCATCAGCGAACAATGTCTCGTAATTCTGCAAGCCCACGTATTCGGCATCGGTCAGCAAATTCCACTCAGTAAAGCTGATGAACAAACTGCTAACAGCAGGCACGGCAAAAAACACGACGAAGCCAATCAAGCTTGGCAAAATGAACGCATACCCCAAAAATGTTTGACTATTGGCAAGGCGGGCGAACAGCCCCGGTTCGGGCGGTGATGCAATTTTTACAGCAGCCACAAAAACCTCCTGAAAACAACTACTTTTTGCGTAAATGTGTCCCACAAGAATCGCGGATGACCAGCCGCGTATTCAACGAAATATGGCGTTCTGGTGGCACTTTTCCTTCGAGAAGCGTAGTAACCATTTGTGCCGCCAACCGCCCATGTTCTTCGTCAGGCTCGTTCATCGTTGTCAGCGGCGGAGAGCTGAAATTTGCCAACCGCACATCATCAAACCCTACTACAGCGATGTCGTCTGGCACACGCAGTCCTGACTCTTGAATCGCACGCATCGCCCCGAATGCCATCATGTCATTCAAGCCGAACACAACTTCGGGTAATCCCGTCCTTGAAGCCGACTCCAAAATGTCTTTCATGGCGGCATATCCTGTTTCTGGGTCAAAAGCGCCATAGCGAAGCAAAGATAAATCTGGTTCAATGCCGTTCTTACGAAGCGTGCTGAGGAAAACATGCACTCGTTCGTGGATGTGTCGGTTTTCTTCAGAACGGTCATATGCAATACACGCGATGCGTCGATACCCCAAATCAATCAGATGCTGAGTCATGATTCGCACGCCGTCGATTTTGTTCACTTCCACCGAATAGACATTCGGGTGAATATTCATAAGCGAAACGACGGGCATTCCATCGTTCGTACATGCGATGATGTTTTGTATGTGTTCATCGGTGGCGTAACTAAAATTGATGATCATCCCAGCCGCTTCTTTGCTGTAAAGCAGCTTCTGGTAAATATCCGCTGAATCGCTGCTGTGGACACGTTCCACAATGATGCGATAGCCGTACTCTTGCACCACATCACTGATTCCCGTAATTACACGCGGCAGATATTCATCTATGAAAATTTGGCGATGCGGCTGTACCAGCACAAGCGCCAAATTATTACTGCGCCCGCGTGCTAACGAGCGCGCAGAAACGTCGGGGATGTATTTCAATTCGCGCGCGGCGGCGAGAACGCGCTCTCGCGTCTCCATACTGATATTCGCATCTCGGACGTTATTCAACACAAACGAAACTGTCGTTTGCGAAACGCCCGCACGTTCAGCCACCTGCTTACTGGTTACTCTACGCGGCTTCATAAACCTAATTTCTAAATCCAATTTATCACTTTTGCGCTTTACTAAAGCGCATTAGTAAGATAAATCCACTCCCATTCCTTGTCAACATTGTGCAAAATAGCACTAAAATGAAGCAAAACGGGGTATTCATATCGAATGCCCCGCCGAAAATCCGCGTTATGAAATTTTGTCAGATTTGAAGGATCAATGTCTTTCTTTCACAGCCCCTCAATTGGCATCGTCGCCCCGCTCTTGATCTGTTCGACCTGCTGGCGATACTTCTCAATATTCCCCAACTTGATAGTCTCATACCCGCGTATCACATCCGGCAGATTAGCGAGTTTCACCGCGCGTTCATACGTCTCGCCGGATAATTCCTTCAGTTCCGTTTCAATCATTGTCCGATATTCATCAATCAACTGGCGTTCCATGCGCCGCACATCTGCATAGCCGAACACATCCCATACCGTACCGCGCAAAAATTTCATCCCTCTAAGCAGTTGCAGCGCGATTTCAAACCAGCTATCCAGCGCCAGCTTATTCTTCATTCCCATCGCACGTAAAAATGGCGGGTGCAGGCGATAGCTGACTTGTGCGCCTTCCCCAAACTGCTCCGCGATTTCCTCTCTAAATTCCTGTCGCAAATGCAGCCGCGCGACTTCATACTCATCTTTGTAAGCCATCAACTTAAACAAATATTTTGCAACAGCTTCGCTCAAACGGGTTTCGTTGCTGATTTGTGCCTCTGCTTGACGCACCCGCGCCACAAATTCCGCATAGCGCCGTGCATACTTTACATTTTGATACGCGATCAATTCTGGCACACGAATCTCCAGCAAGCGCCGCAGTTCACCTTCGCTCACACCTACCAACTCGACAAGTTGCCGCGCTTCCGCCGAAAGTGTCGGCGCAATTTCCAGTTCCCCACCGCGCTTCACATCATGCAGCGGCTCCCATGCTGGATCAGCGACGACTTTGCGCCCAACACGAAACGCCAGTGTGTTCGCTTTCACCGACACGCCATTTACACGAATCACTTCTTCAATGGTTTCCGCGCGTAATGGGATCAATCCCGCCTGATACGCCGCCCCAACCACGATCATGTTTGCTTGCATATGCGTCCCGAAGATCGCTTCCGACAGCGCATACGCATCCAAATACACATTCTGATCCGCCCGCGTCCTCTGTTCGACTCCCCGCAGCAAAAAATCCTCTTGCGGAAAACTCACCGAAGTCGAACGCACCATTTCGCCCGTTGCGATCCGGCTAACCGAGACTACCGCCGTCGTGCGCTGTGGATTCGCGTGCCGCAGATTTTTATCTTTGCCCGCTTCCAGCACATCGAACACCAGATACGCATCTGCGCTCCCCGCGATCACCCTGTTCGATCCATCCGCGCCGCCTATCTTGACGTGCGACAGCACGGGACCGCCTTTCTGGCTCAATCCCGTCTGGTCGAGATTCCTCACGGTTTTGCCTTCTAAAAACGCCGCTGTTCCCAAAATCTGGTTGATTGTCACCACACCCGTGCCGCCCACGCCCACCATATAGATGTTCGCCTCATCCCCAACAATGCGCGTCGGTTCGGGTAGTTCATCCGCTTCGATATTTACCGTCATCCGTCGCGGCGATTTCTTCACACCTTCGCCCGCTGTCACCGTGATAAACGAAGGACAATCCCCTTGCAAACAAGTGAAATCTTTGTTGCACGATCCTTGATGGATTTGCGTTTTACGCCCGAATTCTGTCTCCACAGGCACAACGCTCAAGCAGTTTGACTTTACGCCGCAGTCACCGCATCCTTCGCACACCGCCTCGTTGATAAAGACGCGCTGTGCTGGTTCGCGAGCATCTCCCCGTTTGCGCTGTCGCCGCATATCCGCCGCGCACGGCTGATCATAGATGATCGCCGTTACGCCCGTTTCTTCGCGCAGCGCCAACTGTGCTTCTTCCAACCGATCCCGATGCCACACCACCGCGCTTGCGCCCCACTTTGTGTGCGGCGGATACTTCTTTGGGTCATCCGCGCACACGATGATCTTTCGCACGCCTTCTGCTTCCAGCGCGCGCGTGAGTTCCGGCACAGGGATAGCGCCATCCGGTGTTTGCGCCCCTGTCATCGCAACTGCATTGTTGTACAAAATTTTGTACGTCACGTTTACGCCCGAAGCCACCGCTTGCCGAATCGCCAAATGCGCCGAATGAAACAGGGTGCCATCCCCCAAATTCTGAAACAGATGCGGCGTATTTGTAAACGGCGCAGCCCCCACCCACTGTACGCCTTCCCCGCCCATGTGGGTGATGCCTTCGGTGTGGCGGTTCATGTTCAGCACCATCCCGTGACACCCAATTCCGCCCCCCGCAATCGATCCTTTCGGCACAACCGTTGAGCGATTATGCGGGCAGCCTGAACAAAAATACGGCGAACGATTCACCGGCTTTGCGTTGATCACAGGCACATGCAGCGACATTTCAGCGGCAGTCAGCGCCGCCAATCGCTCTGTGAACAGCGCATCCGGCACATACCCCGCCAACACTTTCGCCAATATTCGCACAACTTGATCTGCGTCTAGTTCACCTTCAGCGCGTACCAACGGCACACCGTTCAGGTCTTGCTTGCCAAGCACTGCCGGACGTTCCGGCAGGTTGTATAAGATGTTTCTCACAAACAGTTCGACAAAAGCGCGCTTTTCTTCAACCACCAACAGCGTATCCAGCCCACGCGCGAACGTTCGCACGATTTCCGGTTCAAGTGGATACAGCATCCCCACTTTCAGCAGCCGAATCCCATAATCGTTGAGCGCCTCGTCATCCAAGCCAACCGAGTGCAGCGCCTCGCGCACATCGTAGTACGTCTTTCCCGCCGCCACGATCCCCACGCGATCATCCGCGCTCGACACCGTAATCCGGTTCAGCGAATTCGCCGCCGCAAATCGTCGTGCCGCTTCCAATCGCCCTTCAATCAATTCATATTCAAGATGAAGTGAAACAGGAACGAGTAGCGCCGTTTGCTGTGTGTGCTGCCATGCGCGTCCGCGGTACTCGAACTCTGGTCGCACAATCTCGTCGATCACCCGTACTGTTGCCGTGCTAAAACTGTCTGCCACGTCCGTGACGATCTTGAACCCCACCCACAATCCGCTGTAGCGTGAAAGTTCAAATCCATAACGCCCTAATTCGAGAATTTCGCCTACGCTGCCCGGATACAGGATCGGCATATGCGCGTCATACAGCGCGATCTCCGAAGCCGAAGGCAGCGTCGAAGATTTGGCAACCGGATCATCCCCCGCCAGCGCCAATACCCCACCATACCGCCCCACCCCCGCGAAATTCGCGTGCTTAAACACATCGCCGGATCGATCAACGCCGGGTGCTTTGCCGTACCACATGCCCAATACGCCATCATATTTGGGTTCAGGGAATCGATTAGCGATTTGGCTTCCGAACACCGCTGTCGCGCCCAAATCCTCGTTTACCCCCGGCATGAACACCACCTGATTCGCCTTTAGCAAATCACCGATGCTCTCTAGAATTGTGTCGAAGCCCGCCAGCGGCGACCCACGATAGCCGGAAATGAACGTCGCGGTATTTAACCCCGCGCGCCGATCCGCCGCGTGCTGATCCAGTGGCAAACGCGCCAACGCCTGCACGCCGGACAAAATCACCGTGCCTTCTTGACGTGTGTATTTATCGTTCAGAGAAAAAGTTGGTTGTTCAGTCATGGCATTTTTCACAACAAAGCGGAAGTTTTCGACCTTCCGCTAGTGTACGATCAAATGCCATGCCCGCGCCAACACACTCACCGCTTGGGGAACAATCAATTTACTGTCAAAAACCTAAAGCACACAGGTGTTGCTATCTCCAAATCCACCCCCGTATGGGTCAGCTTTCCCGTTTCTAAATCAATCCAGAATGTGACCACATTATCGCTGTCTTGATTGCCAACCAGCATCAACCTTCCCGTTGGATCAATTGCGAAATGGCGCGTAGTCTTTCCCAATGTTGGCTGATGCCCGATCAGCGCCAGTTTTCCCGTTTCGGGGTCAATTTGAAACATCACCAACGTATCATGCCACCGATTCGCGCCGTACAAGAATTTACCCGAAGGATGTACCGCGATTTCTGAACAGGAATTGTTCTCGGCGCTAAAGTCGTCCGGCAGCGTCGATACTGCATCCAACACTGTGAAGTTACCTTCGCCATCGTAGCCAAGCGTTGTGATCGTCGAATTCAATTCGCCAATCACATACGCAAACTTTCCGTTCGGGTGAAACGCCAGATGCCTTACGCCGCTTCCCGGCTGAACCTTCACTTCGCTGTGTAACCGTACCCGTCCCTTTTCACGGTCAAGCGCGTAAACCTTCACCGCATCAATGCCGAGATCGACCACGCACAAATACCGATTTGATGGGTCGATATACGTGCTGTGTCCATGTGTCTTTTCTTGACGCGGATGCACACCCCTTCCTTCATGACGAACGTGATCGCTTGCGGGTTCAATGCCGCCATCATCGCGCACGCGATACACGACGAATGTATTCCCAGCCGCGTAGTTCGCCGCCACCACAATTCGCCCTGTCGGATCAACCATCACATGCGCTGTGCTGCTCCCATGCGCCGATTGACTGTTGATCAAACGCAGCCCGCCCGATGCGGAATCAATCGCATAGGCATACACCATCCCTTGTGGAACTTCGCTTGCTGCATAAAGAAAGCGTTGATCACGGCTGATCGCCAGAAACGTCGGGTCTTCAATTCCCACTGTCTCGCTGACAAAAGTGAGGTTTCCTGTATTAGGATCAAGTTCATAGACAGAAATCCCGCGTCCTTTTGCATGTTGCACATGCGGCGCGGGCTTCGTATACGTCCCAATATAAACAAGCACCCGCTCTCCATCCGATTGTGACTTCGCTGCTAGCGCCAACAGCATATCCTCCATCTGTGTAAGGCATAAACTTGCTCACAACCATAACCCATGCACATTGATGCCGTCCACTAGACCTGCTGTGCTGCCAACGGTGCGCTATCTATCCGCACCCGCCGCTTGCCGGACCGCGTTTGATCGCCAACACAACATGTGGTTCAAACGTCAAATTGAACCGATCCGCGTGCGGCGCTGCCGCTGGATGCCGATCTCCGTAAGCCATCGCAAATTGATACCCCAACGCATCTGGTGCATGTGTGCTGACCGCTTCTATTTCCCCTTCGCCGAACGTCGCCAGCCAGTTATTCACCCCGCCCTCAAGGATGTACACATTGACCACGCTCTCCGCCACCAAATAACGCCACGCTTCCGTCGCTCGCGCCTCATCATTACTCATCAAGAACAAGACCGCGTTTTCTGGCAGCGCGTGAAACTCCTCGACAATGGTGCTCAACTCATCCATCGGCACATGCCGCGCATCCCGCACATGAAACAGGTTGTAATCCGCCTCATCCCGCACATCGATGAGCATGGTGATGATTTTGTGATCGTTCATGTATTGCAGCACTTCACCGGGATGCACATACACCGCCCTCGAATCCAGCAGCGGTTGTTTTTCAGCAGAAATCGCATTCCATTTATCCGCGTTCGTTGGCTGCCCAATCAGCAGCACCGCGAACGCCAATGCCAATCCGCCGCCCGCCGCGCCGTAGCGCCAGCGTGGTTGCTTATCCGTTTTCTTGCCGATCACGCGCTCTGCCACTTCGGCGCCAGCGAATGCCAGCAGCGCCATGATCATCACTGCCACCACAATCACGCCCGTTTCGGTATTGAACAAGTCCATCAACGTGAACCGTCCCATGTACGTCGAATTCCACCATTCCTCGAAGAACCCGACGGTTTCACCGAACAGGAAAATCCCGAAGAACGCGCCGAGCGCGAACAAAATCCCGTCGATCTTCAGCGTTGCCGCCGAAACAAGCGACGTACCGGGGCAGAACCCACCGATGATGAATCCCACGCCCATAATCAGCCCGCCCACAATGCCGGGGACTAGATACGTTTCGTTCACGTACACAAGGTTGTAATCGAGCAGCCCAAGCCCGCTGGCGAGAAAAATCAACACCATCGCTGTGATGATTCCCGTGAACATCACCTTCAACACGGTCAAATCTTTGAAATAGAACTGCGCCGCCAGCTTGGTCGAAATCGCGAACCCCGCCATCTCCAGCACTGCGCCAAACGCGAAGCCGATCACCAGATACACAAGGTAATACTGTGGATTACCGAGCAGCTCAACCAAATTCAGTGGAAACGGAGCCATACCTTACCTCATTCTTGCTTGTAGGGGCATGGCGTGCCATGCCCGCATTTTTCGTCATCAGCCACATCAATTCCACAGCTTACGTACAAAATACGCCAGCATATACGCCCCGCCGAACACCGCGAACATGAACGCCCAACTCCCCGCCGACAGCACCGCGCCCCCGCTTAACGCTTGACCGCTGGTGCATCCCCGCGCCAGTCGAGCGCCATAGCCCATCAGCGCCCCGCCGATGAACGCCATGATCCAGCGCGTGCGCGTGGACGTATGCGGACCTTTGATTGTCTCCAGTTTCACGCGCCCGTTCAGCCACCCGCTGACAAATCCACCTGCAATCGTTCCGATGGTGACGAACACCACCCAGCTTTCTAGCGGATTCCTGTCGCCACCCGCCATCGAGATCAAATATGGTGTGCGGTCAATGTGCGCGGGAAACAGCGCGTCTTCAAACACCACCAACAATCGATTCATCCCGCCGCTTGCGCCTAGCCCGTTCCCCGTGAAGAAGAACGCCGCGAACAGCACCAACCCCAGCAAAATCCCCGCCGCATACGGGTGCAAATACGGACGTGCCACTCGTGCCGCTTTTGTCGTCGGGGTGGCATTCACTTTCTTTGCCGATGTAAACGTCGCCATCTAGTTTTCCTTTATCTCCACATCGTCATACCCCATCACCATCGCTTTAATATTCGCCATCGGTGTATGCCCTGTTGTCGTCATATACACATGGACAATTACGAACATCACCAGCAGCCAAGCGATCAGCGTATGGAACGGCGCGAGAATCGGCAGACCACCGAGCATGTTCGCCAATTCAGGGAACTGCTGCGCGCCCCAAATCAACGCGCCCGTGAGAATTTGCAGCGGCAGCAGCACATTCAGCAGCCCAAAATAAGTCAACTGCTGAATCGGATTCATCTTCTGGTCGCGCCGCTTCTCAAACGGATGCGGATCGCCCCGGAAAATCCCGCGCAGGTAGTACCCCGCTTGCTGCATCATCTGGTCGAAGAAGCCATACGGGCGTGGGATAAACTGCTTAATCTCCCCACTCGCAAGGTGATAAAACAGCGCCAGCGCCGCGTTGATCACGAGCAGCAGCGCGAAAACATTGTGCAAATCAACCATCCACGCGAAGCTGAACAGGCTGAACATCTCCGGTTTATGTACCACCAATCCTGTGAACGTCAGCCCGAAGATCACCGCCGTTTGCAGCCAATGCCATTGACGCTCATACACGCTGTACATATATTCATGTCGCAGACTCACATTGGTATGTGCCGCATGACGACGACCCGCCATCACCCGCAGCGTCGCGTGAACCGTCACACCAAGTGATGCGCCAAGCACCATCAGCACACCGATCACGTCGATGATTTCTACGCTGTCATGCCCGAACACATACAGCCGCGCCGCGGGCGATTCTGTCGCTGGCACAAACGTGATCGATCCGCTTTCGTCTTGTGTGATCGTTCCGTTCCACTTCACCATGTCACTGTCAGTCAGCGTCGGCTGTATGCCGCCCGGGACCCGGTTGCTCAAAGGCATTGCCACCACCAGCCGCGATTCTTGGCTGTGACAATCTTGGCACTCGCGTGTTGCCCATTCCCCGCCGATCACACCATGATGAATCGCATACGGAATCACCTCGCTCACAATGCGCGGATTACTCAGTCCTTGCGCTGCCAGCCGATTCGCAATCACATCAACTTTTTCTTGCGTATCCAGCACCAGTTCGACATCCGTCAGCGTCCCATCGGCATCGCCATCCAGCGCCGCGATCACGTCCGCTGCATAAGTCTCACCCTCGAAGTACGCCGCGCGTAACTGTTCGTCAGTCACAACCGTTTGATCTTCACCCGCCGCCCAGTACCACACCGTCACCACATTGAATGGCGAAAGCTGCTGCGATCCATCTGCGTCCACTTGCTGAAGCAGCACAGGTTGATATCCCGTGATCAGCACACCATCGTCAGCCAACCCGCGATACGTATCCACAGCCGATCCATCTAACCGCATTACCGTCGCATCGCGTGATTGCAGCGCGGGTGCATACAACTGCGGCACATGGCAGGTTTCGCACGCCAATGCGCTTGTGTGACGATCCCAATACGGCAGCCATGTATGCGAACTTGCTCCCTCATGACACGTACTGCATGACCGCATCGCATCCGTTCCCGTTGCGAATTCATGCGATGGACGTTCGAGATACTCGCCAAAATCCGCGCGGCGCGGATCAAATGTCAGATGTTCCGGCGCGGCGGAAGCGTTCGGCTGTGCCAGCGTCGGATTGTTCAGCGAATAGTGGCAGTCCACGCAGTTCAACACCCGTTCCGCATGAACATCCCATGTCCGTGTCAGCTCATCACGCCCGCTGATGTTCGCCCCGCCGTTGGAAATCCGCTGCGGCGACACCACTTGTCCTGTTGTAAACGTCCGCCATGCGTTTTCATCGCCAATCGGCACGGCAATCGGTGTTTGATTGTCTAAATGCACTACACCATGACACGCGCCGCAGTGGTCGCTGGTCGGGTCTTGTATCCCGACATACTCCGTTTTCAACGTCCCATTTGTGTCAAACGCTTCCGCGTTGTAAGCAAATCCGTTGTCCGTTGCCGACACAATCCCTGTATCGCTTAACATTGCCGTATTCGCCCACTCACCTTGACCGCTTTCCAGCGCAGCGACCCGCGCCGTGTTATTCGGCATCGTCGCATGGCATAGGAAGCAGTTCATTTCTATGCCCGTCGATGGCACTTCATCCGGCGGCACAGCGCCCGCCGCCGTGCGCCCGCCATCTCCATGCAGCGTGTGTGTCGTGATGTAGGCTGTGTCATGGCATGTCCCGCACGTTTGAACCGTCGAGATCGGTTGCCCCGTGATCGTCACGTTCTCGCCGTTTGCATCCAACAGCGGATACACCGGATGCAGCGGCGATCCATCGTCACGCGGCAGCGATACCGGAGCAGTTTCCGTCGCTTCTTGTGCAATCACGACAGCCGCCGCGCCAAATAACGCTATCGCAACCACAACTAAACCGATGACAATCCGAGAAGTGAGCCTCGTCATGAGCTTCGACCTCCCCAGATCAACGGATCACCCGGATAACCGAGAGCTTCCCAGTCCATCCGTCCATTTTCACCGTGACAATCTGTGCAGGTCAGCGCATTATCGGCAGGTTGAACCATGTGCGTCTGCCGCCAATACATCGCCGTATCCGCGAACCCGTATTCGCCGCTGAATGGCAGTCCGGCAGCTTCCGCGCCGATCTCAAGCGCCGATTCCCAATCGAACGTCGTCCAGTACCCATCTTCCCCCGTGGTATGCACAGGCAGCAGAATATTGTTCACCGTGTCATACGGCTGCCGCGCATAGTGAATCTTGAATGGCCAAATCAGCGCCATGAGATCATCAATCGTGCCCTGCGGACGGTTGATATAGGTCATTTCAGCAGGGTTGATCACATCGCCATATAAGTAGCGGCTCACTGTTCCGTTAAACCACGCATACCGTGGGATGTAATCGTTCTCATAGATGAACTCGCCCTTGATTCGCAAATACTCGTGCGGGTTTTCTTCACGTGTCGGGTCGCCAGCTTGCGACCAGTCCCAACTCACTTTTGTTGGGTCTCGCAGCGCCGTTGCGGGGATATGACACGTTTGGCACGCAACCGTGTCCAAATGCTCAGTGATTCGTGCGTCTTCATGCAGGTTCACATCATGGCAGTCCGTACAGGCAATCCCGCCTTCGAGATTCGTCATGCTCACGCTCATCGCGCGCCCGCCAATTTCGTGGTCTTCCGTCTGATGACAGTCGACGCACAAAAAGTCATAGCGTCCCATATGCACGTCCACGCTTTCCGGTGGGAAGTACAAACTTTCATCGAGATCGCCGTGTTTCACGCCGTTGCCACCGCCGCCATCGAAGTGACACGCGCCGCAGTTTTCACGGCTCGGTGTCCCCACGCTGCCTGCGACAAACACCAGATCAACCCCTTCCGCCACTTCGCCGCCGCCCGCTTTTACATATGTTCCGGTCTGGTCATGGCACGCGAGACAGTCCACATTCTCAACATTGGTGAAGTCATATTCCGCGTCCGTCCATCCATACCCAGTATGACAGCGTGTGCATCCTGTCCAATTTGATTGAATACCAATGCAAAAATTATTGATGAGGTTAGCTTTGCCAGTCTGGATCGGCTCATCGCGCCCTTCCACCAGTACTGGTTCGCTCAACCATGTGAAATGTGAGGTATGAATGACTTGATCGCCCGCTTCTTCGTGGCAGTTCAAACAAGCGCGGGTGACATCGCTGCCCGTTTCATATGGACCCGGCATCAACACCGAATGATCCGTGGGTTCAGTCAAACGTTGCGGAACATATGCCCACGGGTCAGCGACAACAGCAGGGGGTTCAAACGTAAACAAATAGATCGGGATGCCGATGATCAACAGCGTGATCCCCAGCCCGACCAGCCAGATATATTTGGACTCGCGCATACACTTACTCCGTGATGGCGGTGTCATCCTCCAACGTATTCGCTTGTCGGTTTATCACTGTGCGAAGGATGGCGCGCATAGATTCGATGACATCGATCATTTCGGGGACTGCGATGCTGTAATACACGCTTGTTCCATCGCGGGTAGTATTCACCAGCCCGCTTTCGCGCAAAACTGCCAAGTGACGCGAAACCGTCGGTTGTGGAACGTCGAGCAGTTCCGCCAATGTCCCCACGCTGCACGGCGATTCCGCCAGCGCGTACAGAATTTGTATGCGTTTGGGATCGCCCACAACACGGCATAACTTTGCGTGCAGCAGGTTCACTTCTTCGGTGGGGATGATCTTGGTAGGTGCGTTCATTCGCATATCCGAATAGACGATGTTTTCTTCAGTCTATCCGCACCCACCCTCACAGGGGGATTTCAAACATCACAGGTCTCATTGTGACATCCGTCACAGAAAAAAACACAAACCAAATCCTAACATCTCAAGGCTTGCTCAATCCTTAACCGAAACACTTCGTGACATCCGCGGTCAAAGACCGCCGGACATGGACGACAATGCTTCGCGCTTGTCACAATTATTCCTCCCTCAGCGCCATCCAATGCGTCGCCTGTGGAAACCGTTTTTCCCCGTTGAACCCCAGCGCACGGTAAAACGCATCCCCGTGATCCGTCAGCGTCCGCAGCGTCAGCACCGTGAAATGTCCCCTCGCATACTCGATCAATCCCTGCATCAGCCGTGATCCCGCCCCCGTCCGTCGATACGCCGGCAGCACATACACATGCCGGATTCGCCCAATCGTCGGCTGCCCTTCATACGGATCAATCCCCACCCCACCGATAGCCATCACCCCCTGCTCATCCTTCATGCCAAGCAGTACCGCGCCTGCCTTGTCGAACCGCTCCACCCCCGATTTATGCTCGTCCCACAATCGCGGAACAAAGTCGTACCCTTCCTCAACGCTTGCCCGCAGCAGCGGGCGCAGAGTTGCCTGATCCAGCCCCGAGATCACATACAGTTCACCTGTCATCGAAATGTCCCTCCCACCATCTGCAACCCATCCTCACTCACTAATTCACACTTCATGAGTGTGATCTTCACCGTATGCCCGTTGTACCGTAAAATATGAAGAAAACACCACTTGATAGACCAGCATCAGAACAAGGACCAACAATGGATTTCCAGCTTACTGAAGAACATTTACAAGCCCAAAAGATGGTGCGCGACTTTGTACGCAAAGAAGTCATCCCTGTCATCGGTGAATGGGATCGCAAACAGGAGATGAATCCTGCCTTCTTGCCTCGCATGGCGGAACTTGGCATTCTTGGTATCAGTCTCCCTGTTCGTTACGGCGGTCAGGGATTCGACTACATCACACTCGGTTTAGTCTGCGAAGAACTCGAACGTGGCGACACCCATCTCCGCGTCATCATGTCCGTCCATCACGGCTTGAACAGTCAAGCCATTCTCCAATGGGGGACGGAAGACCAAAAGCAGCGTTTTCTCGTCCCGCAAGCGCGCGGCGAAAAATACGCCGCCTTCTGCCTCACCGAACCCAATGTCGGTTCGGACGTGGTCAACATGAACGCCACCGCTATCCGCAAAGGAAACAAGTACATCCTCAACGGCGAAAAAATGTGGATCAGCCTTGCTACCAAAGCACATCACTTCCTCGTCGTTGCCAAACACAACCCCGGTGGATCGCCCGCGCACACCACCATGAGCGCCTTCCTTGTCACACGTGATATGCCCGGTGTCACCACAGGCGATATTCACGGCAAACTTGGCGTGCGCGCAGGTTCAACGGGTTGGGTCAAATTTGAAAACGTCGAAGTTCCTCTCGAAAACCGACTCGGCGAAGAAGGCGAAGGTTTTAAAATCGCCATGTCCTGTCTCGATAACGGACGCTATACCGTTGGCGCGGGGGCGACTGGCTTAATCCGTGCCTGCTTGGAAGACAGTGTGAAATACGCGCACAGCCGCAGCACCTTCGGTCAAACTATCGCCCAGCACCAGTTAATTAAGCAAAAGATCGCCTACATGCGTCTTTGGTACGATCAAGCTCACTTGATGATGACTCGTGTCGGTTGGCTCAAAAATCAAGGCATCCGTAATACCAAAGAAACGAGCCAATTTAAATGGTTCGCCACCGATCAAAGTGTTCAAGCCGCGCTTGAAGCCGTTCAGATTCACGGCGCGTATGGCTTCAGCGACGAATACCCCGTCGAACGCTACCTGCGTAACAGCAAGGGCGCGGTCATCTATGAAGGTACAAGCGAAATTCACCAAATTATGCAGGCGGATTACGAATTTAGCTTCCGCGATGATAAGCCGCTTCGCTGCGAAGCGCCTGCCTACGATCCTGTCGCATGGCAAAGCGAACCTGAAACCGCCCAATAATCAATATCTACGCTCTGTCACAAAAATATGGGGCGATCCATCGGGTCGCCCACGCAAGAAATGCTGATGCTTCCAGCACGGTAATCGACATGCATAAATGACAAGGAGATGGATTCACTCGAACACGCCAAAGCAACACCTTACCTATCCCTCTGCTTTCTGGAAAAAATACACAAAGACTTTTTTACACCCCTTAAATTTGTTCACTTTTGTCTATTTGTGCAAAGCTGTCAATTTGGGCGTTCCATCAACCTTTGTTAAACAAGCCACATCATACAAATTGCCTATATCACAAATCGAAATGGCAGCGCTCGCGTACCTACAACACACTTTTTAGTGACTTTGCATAAATAGTAACCTTAAAGTTCGTCAGACTGACGATAAAACCGCTTTGGTGAATTTTGTAGACTTCCCTCATCGCCTTTCTGCTTCCATTCTGGGGGATAACATCATGCGACTGGGGTTTAAACGCAAGCGTGTCTGGAGTCGTCTGCTCGCTCTTGCTATCGCCTCTTTGGTTCTTGCTTTCTTTGGCAACGGTGCTGCACAGGCGCAAGACAGTGTTCCAATGGCGACACAAGCAGCAGTCGATACGACATGGGTTCTTCTGGCTGGTTTCTTGGTTTTCTTCATGCAAACCGGTTTTTCCATGCTCGAAACGGGTCTTATCCGCCAAACGAGTGCGGTTAATGCGCTTGTCGAAAATTTCATTGACGCAGGCGTAACCGCTATCGCTTTCTGGGCAGTTGGTTTCGGAATTGCTTTCGGCACATCTGCTGGTGGATTTATTGGTACGGACAATTTCTTCCTCAGCGGAGCAATGTCCTTTGAAGGTGGCGTAGTGACATTCGCCAAATTCGCCGCTTATCCCAACCTTGATGTGTTAACTTTCTTCTTCTTCCAATTCGCGTTCGCTGCAACTGCCAGCACCATCACCACCGGCGCGATGGCGGAACGCACTGACTTCGTTGGCGACATCATCTACAGCGCCATTATGGGTGGTATCAGCTACCCCATCATCGTCCACTGGATTTGGGGTGGTGGCTGGTTGTTCCAACAGGGCTTCCATGACTTCGCAGGCAGCACCGTCGTCCATACCGTTGGTGGTGTCACGGCGCTCGTCGGCGCAATCATGCTCGGTGCGCGCCCCTTCCGCTGGAAGGAAGGCAAATGGCAGCCGCTTCCGCCTGCCCACAACCTCGGTCTGGCGACGCTCGGCACGATGATCCTGTGGTTCGGTTGGTACGGCTTCAACCCCGGTTCGACGCTCGGTACGGGCAACACGGGCTTGATCGGCTTGGTCACGCTCAACACCACGCTCGGTGCAGCGGCAGGTCTGATTGCGACCATGTTCTTCCAGTATTTCCGCTCCAAGAAATGGGACTTAACGTACATCCTCAACGGATCCCTAGCAGGTCTGGTTGGCATCACAGCAGGATGCGCTTTTGTCGCTCCTTGGGCAGCAGTTGTGATTGGTGGTATCGCGGGTATCCTCGTCGTGCTCGCAGTTGACGTAGTTGAACGCCTCCACATCGATGACCCCGTTGGCGCGTTCGCTGTACATGGTGTCTGCGGTATCTGGGGCACGCTCGCTATCGGTCTGTTCGCGCAGCCCGGGTTGACCTTTGCCCCGGCGGGTGTCGATGTTGCGACCCGGGCCGGCTTGCTGCTCGGTGGTGGCGTTGACCTGTTGATCGTGCAGTTCATCGGTTCACTGGCAACTATCGTTTTCACAGGGGTATTCGCAGTCGTCATGTTCGGTGCGCTTAAGGCGGTTGGTCGTCTGCATGTCAACAAGGCTGTGGATGATGTCAAACTCTTCATCGACGATTACGAACACGGTGCGTCGATTTGGCCCGATGTCCGCGAAGCCGAAGAAAAACTCGGTATCGACCCGCAGCACAAAGCCGCGGCTGGTTCGACTGCGCCCGCCGCTGGCGACTAAATCTCACAAAATCCTCTCCCTTGCGTAAACAAAGAGCGACCACTACTCCGGTCGCTCTTTTCATTCCTAAACTCGAATTCACATATGCCACCTGTAGGGGCGCAAAACGAAACTCGTTTCGTCGCGCCCGCACCATCAAATTTCGCGACCTTTGTGCATCAAATACGCATACAACACTGCGCCCGTCCCCACCCCCACAAGAATCTTGACCACACTCGCAATTCCTGTTGGCGAAATAAACCCTTCGATGAGTCCCGCGATCAAAAGCACGGGCACAGCAAGCACCGCCAAACTCACAGACCGCACCGCTGCCACACGCATCGCATTTGCCCGCGTCAGCCGCCCCGGATTCAGCATCGCCCATCCAAGCGCCAATCCCGCGCCGCCCGACATGAAAATGATGCTCAATTCCAATACCCCGTGCGCCACCATGAAATCCAATAGCGACCCCACCATGCCGTAATGCGCCGCCAGCCCTACAACCGCGCCAATTACCAAGCCGTTCATCGCGAGAATGTACACAGTGAACAACCCGAACGACACCCCGCCCGCGAAAGCTAGAATCGCAATACGCACATTGTTCGTGATGATGAACGTCGATGCGACTGGGCGAACATTCGGCGGAATATCCGTCCACGTTTCATGTTCTGCGAGAATCGCCCGCTGTTCTTCCAACCCAAGCGGTTCGGCGGCTTGAGGATTCACCACCGCCAGCCGATACCCGATCACCGCTGGCACCATGAATAAGATGAACGCCGCCAGCACAAATCCGGCAATCCTCCGAAATGCCGTGGGGATCGTCCGCACGACGTATCTGTTCAATCGCTCCAGACTGCTCGTATCATCTTGATAAATCGTGCTGTGTGCCCGCGTCAGCAGTTGATTCAGGTACACAATCACGCGCTCGTTTGCATAATCGCGCCGCGCAATCGCGAGGTCAGACATAGTGGATCGATACAACCCGCCCAATTCGTGAATCTCGACAGGTGAAAGTGCTTGTCGGCGCATCCGCGCCATTAAGTCTTCCAGCCGCTTCCAATCTCGTTCACGCTGTTTGATGAACTCGTTCACCTGTGTCATCACAAACCCTTATCCATTCACGCCACAACACGATAAAATGACTTCATCTGTCCAAAAACGGCGTGCCTCATGACCAACTTCAACAACCATCTTTCTATCGAAACACCAGAGAATCTTACGCTCGAAGCGCCAATTGCGGGCTATGGGTCACGCTGTTACGCAGCCATCCTCGATTATCTCATCATCGGCGGAGTCGTCTTGCTGGTCTCTCTTTTTTGGCGCGGACGACTGTTAGGCTCAACGCTGGGTGTTGCAGTTTATGTGGGGGTGATATTTATCTTCATCACGTTCTATCATCTATTATTCGAGATGTTTTGGAATGGACAATCTCCCGGCAAACGATGGGTAGGCCTCCGCGTCGTCCGCACCAACGGCTTACCTCTCAACGCCGCCGCTGTTGTCGTTCGCAATTTCATTCGCCTGCTCGACTTTTTGCCGTTTGCTTATGGCATCGGCTTATTGGCGATGTTTGCTACCGCCAAAAGTCAGCGGCTGGGTGATCTTGCCGCAGGAACCATTGTCGTCTATGAACAATCTAGCGTTACGCTGGCTTCTATCCGCGATTCGGTTCATGTCCGCTATATCTATTTCAACCGCACAAATCCCATTCCGCACTATATCGATGTTAGTACGCTTACCTATGAGGATTTCAAAACCATCGCGGACTTTCTCAACCGCCGCATCACGCTCCGCAACAGCGATCAACTCGCCTATATGCTGGCGGGGCGTTACGCAGCCAAAATGAACCTCTCCAACATGCAGTACAGCGCCAACGGTGCTCATATATTTCTCGAACAGGTCGCACGCGCCCTCGAACTCCGCGAGTCCGAACGCCCGTCCTAACGCCACATGGGGCAAAATACCATGTCCCCCTTAGTGCGTCGGCATCACTGCGGGCTTGAATCCCCCGACGTGCCACAAATTCGCAGCACCGGGTCACATTTTCGACCCCATCTTAATTCTAATTTCCCGAACTTTTCAGCACCATCAATTCTTGCGCCGTGCTGTTCTATTGGTTAATTGTCAAACAATTAACTTCTACAAATTTGCGTCCCAAACCCCATAAAATCGGGACATAAAGGACATAAAATACTCCCCTCTCGTTTACCCAATGTCACGCCGCTTCAACTGCAAGTAACGGTTGACCACTGCCATGCTCATCTGCTCCGCGTCGATGTCCACTGTAAGCACTCCTCGCCGTTCCAGCGAGTCGAGCAAGAGCCGACGCTCATTGATCATCTGCTCCGCGACTGCTCGCTGATACACCGCATCCGAATCTTCCCCCCGATCCGCCACTACCTGATCCAGCGCCGGATCGCGAATCGTCACCAACAGCGGTAGATGATGCGGTAGCAAACTCGGCATATACCGCAGTAGCAAGTCTGATGCCCGTTTTCCGCTCAAATCGGTGAACAGCACCACCAAGGCACGTTTTTTTTGTTGGGCGCGCAGCATCGTGATCGCCCGCCCATAATCCGATTCGACGGGTTGGCTTTCGAGCGCATACATCGCTTCCAACAGCTTTTGAAAGTGATCCCCACCCGGCGATGGCGCGATGAACTGCTGCACGCGGTCAGCGAACACCATCAACCCCACTTGATCGCCTGTGCGCCGCGCCACATAGCTCAACAGCAGTACACTGTTGATCACAAAATCAACCTTCGCCATACTCCACGACAGTCCTCCCGCATCATCCACACGGATCGGGCTTCGCATCATGCGCCCCACATCAATCATGATCATGATTCGCTGGCTGCGTTCCGGTTCATAATCCGTGCTAATCGGTTTCGCGCGCCGGGCTGTCGCCTTCCAGTTGATCGACCTGTATTGATCATCCGGCGTGTAGTCGCGCAAGCTGGCGAACGACGTTCCTTCCCCGCGTGCCTTAACCGTTCGTACTCCCATCCCTGCCAGTTGGTCGCGCCGCACCAGCAGCTCATATTTGCGAATTTCGTACAGGTTAGGGTACACCCGCACTTCTCGACCTAACGGATATGCCGCTTGTCTCATCACCAATCCGAGCGGGCTTTCCCAACGCACATGCACAGCCCCAAGCGCGAACTTTCCCCGATGCAGTGGACGTACATGATACGTCAGGGTTGTGCTGTCACGTGGCGGACATTCCCATGTCAGCGGGTCAAGATGATCATCCGTATGGAAATCCAGTGGCAGGTCATCACGGATTATCCCCTTCAATTTTCGCGAGGATCGATTCTGTAAAATGACGTGTATAGGGTTCGGCACGCCGAGCGACAGCTTTTGATCATGCGTGCGTTCGATCACCAACTGCCTCGCCGTACCCGCCCCACGTCGATCCAACCATGTGATGACGAGCAGCGCCGCGCCATACACCAGCGCGACGGTCTGTACCACGGGAATCCACTCCGCGATCAGCAGCCCTATTGGAAGCAACAGTGCCAACAAATACCACCGCAAGGTCAGCATAATCAGCGTGGCACTTCGATCTGCGCCAGTAAACGACGGAAGATGGCATCGCCATCTAAACCTTCAATTTCTGCTTCTGGTCGAAGCTGCACGCGATGGCGGAACACAGGCGGCACCAACGCCTTAATGTCATCCGGTGTCACGTAATCTCGTCCACGCAGCGCCGCGAAAGCCTTTGAAGCGGTCAGAAGCGCCACCGATGCGCGCGTACTTACGCCTAACATCAATTCGCTGCTGGTGCGTGTCGCCCCACTGATCGCCGTGATATACCCTAACAGCGATTCTTCTACCCGCACCGCTTGAATGATCAGCCGGATTTGCCCCAACTGTGCCGGATTCAAAACATGCTGCAATCCCGCCCCTGCGAGATTGTGTGCGTCAAAGCCCTTGTGTACGCGACGCAGCACTTCGGTTTCCTGTCCCTTATCCAGATAACCGATTCGTATCTTGAACAAGAAGCGGTCAAGCTGCGCTTCTGGCAGCGGATAAGTTCCGTCCATCTCGACTGGATTCTGCGTGGCAATCACCAAGAACGGATCGGGTAATGGCTGGGTGTCCCCTTCAATACTGACTTGCCGTTCTTCCATCGCTTCCAGCAGCGCCGCTTGTGTTTTTGCCGGCGCGCGGTTGATTTCGTCTGCGAGCATAATCTGTGTGAAAATGGGTCCACGCTTGATATGAAATTGACTCGTCGTCAGATCAAAGACGACTGTCCCTACCACATCTGATGGCATCAAGTCGGGCGTGAACTGGATACGCCGAAAATCTGCCGCAATCAAATGTGCCAGCGTTTTCGCCATTAACGTTTTCGCCGTGCCGGGAACGCCTTCCAACAGCACATGCCCGCGCACAAACAGCGCCACCAGCAGCAGTTCGACAGCTTCTTCCTGCCCCACCAGCACACGCCCCACCTGTGCGCGCAGCATCTCCGCGATGGGTTTCAACATTGCGCTTGGGCTGTCGTTCACGTCATTCACACCGTTATGCCTTTCAACATCGCTGTGTTTTTCAGCGCATCAATTTCAACCATGCGTCCATGTCATGGACAGTTTGCAGTAGATCATGTTCGTTCACATGCGACCGTGCCAATCGCTGAAGCAGTAGTCGCAGCTCCGCCTCATCAACCGTTGGATCACGATACACAATCACGCGCACCATTTCCGCATCGTCTAATCGCGGATCAATCCGATAATGCATCGATAACTGCCGTCGGAACTGATCGCGATAGTGTTTCAGCACGTCATCGCGTCCACCCGCGCGTCGATACAGCGTGGCAATCGCGCGAATATACTCAATCGGTTCGCGGCGCAGTTTTTCTTCTGCGAGCGGGATCGGACTGCCGAAACGTCGTCCCCGCGCCGCTAGAAACACAAACGTGATCACCACGCCCAACACTACGCCCCAACCGGGCGCAGTGCCAAACAGCCAATCGTTAAACGTATTGGTGTCGCCAAATGCCCTTAAGCTCTCGTCAAAAGCGATCCGACCACCACTTGGCACACTAGCCAGCAAATTGGCGATCAAGCGTGCATTCTGTTCTTCTTGTATCCCGCGATTGGTGAATGGATACGTCATCCCTGATACCCATACCACACCACGTTCCTGTGGCAGTGATACGAGAACAGGTGTTGCCCCACGAAACAGGTGTGGCACAACATCATCTCGCTCTGTCGTAATTCCGTAGCTGACCATCGGCGGCAGCGCATCAACAACGGGCATTATCAGCGTCGGCGCGCCGGAGATCGGCTGCACACTGGTTGACGGGAAATAATCGACATTCACGTAAAATGCATTGAGCAAATCCGACACCGCGCTGGTACTACCCGCCACAATCAACGTATTTCCGCGCCCTACCCATGCGCGGATCGCGGCGCTTGTGTCTGCCGTGTAAGAACGTTCCGGTTCCAGCACAAACAGCGCATCGACATTATCCAACCCGCCGGGGATAACTGCATCTTCGACTGTATAGCCAGTGCTTTCCAGCCACCAGCGCAGCGCCAACGCCCCTTCCGGCTGATCGCTTCGTGTACTCAACAGCGATTTTTGCGGCGCAGGTGACAGCAGCACACCAAGTGTCGCTGCCACCACCACCCCCACCAGCAAAAAGATCAATGTCCGAATATCACGCGAAAGTGAATGTGTTGGCGTGTTCGTCATGAGCGCGTCATCATCGTAGGCATGGACGCATTCAATTGCGCGATCTGTCGTGCGAACTGTTGATAGCCTGCTTCATCAATGCGCGCAAACCCATACCACACATCTTCAAATGTACTGACGATCTGGCGCAGCAAATCCGCCGCTTGCGGATGCGTACTCACTTGGCGCAGATGTTCTCGGTTAGTCAGCGCGGGGTCATAGTGAATCAAGCCGCGCTCGTCCAATTGCAGCAGCAGCGCGAGAAACAAGTAACGAATCGCCGAGCGATAGTCTCGATCAGCTTCATAAGCTTCGGCAAGAGCGTGGGCTTCTAATGAGGTGGTCGGTTCGTCCGATCCCACAGAAGATTCAATCCTATTCGGCTGAACGCCCATCATCCGCGCGAAATAGCCGATCACAGCAACTGCGACTAGGATCAACGCGATATATCCGACAATTTGCGCCAGCCCATCAACCGCTGGACTCATCTGCGGCGCTGGCAGCGAAGGATCAGGAACGGGGGTGGGAGTCTGTCTGCCATAATCAAATCGCGGATCAGCAAGGATATCACGCAGAGCATCCAGCGAAGGACTCCTGTCAGAAGGCGCGGTTTCATACCGGGTGTCGATGAGGGCGCGCACATGCCGACGCAGTTCAACAAGATCACTCTCATGATCAAGTGCCGCCGTCACCCACTCCATATTTACCGTAATCACGTCATCACCAATGCGAACGCCCTCCACGTTATCCCACAACGCGCGAATGTCCGCGCTAGCGGTGGTACTTCCAGCGTTTTTCTCGTCGAGCAGTTCCTGTGTGGTTTGTAGGCGCACCCAGTATTCACTCTCCTCGATGACAGGAGATGGTGAAACATCAGTTTGAGCAGCAGCCGGTTTTGCTGCTGCCCAAACCATCACGACACACACAATTACCCACGCAAGGCAGATGGTTTTACGCACAGAAGTCATGCTGTGTCGATTTAAAGTTAACGAGGTAGACTTTCTAAGCCGGGAACAAGGGTATTTATCAGCGTGTATAACGCCGAGCCGAATACCAGCGCCGCCAATACCGTCGCGCCGACGATAACAAGAATATTCACATAGTCCTTGCTATCCAACAGCGCTTGACTTCCATCGGACGGTGGTACGTCACCGGGGCGAGCATCAGGGCCAAGGGCTTGCAGCGATAAATCCAATCCCTCACCGCGTACACGCGCATCATAGTAAAGCAGCGTGGCGGCAATCGGGAAAATCGGCGCGGTCAAGATATTGATGATCGCCGTGATTACACCGTTCATGATCTGCCCCTCGGTTGAAAGAATACCTGATGGTGTAGATACTAAGATGGGAAGCAAAAGCGCGCTAAACGCTAATGAGATCACAAAGGTGAGCAAGAAAGCAAGCAGCCCCAATCCTATTAGCTGCCAAAAACGGGTTTTCGCAATCATATGCGCGCGTGTGAACGCTGCGCCGCCGCCGATCTTTTCTAACACCACCACGGGCGCAAGTAGTGTCCCACTAGTAATGGCGATGTAGGCGATCACGCCAAAGAGCGCGAACAAAGGGAAACACAATGCGCCAATAAAAGATGTTGCCACAAATGCCAGCGCCACCACGATATAAAACAAAATATATGTTCCCGCCAAAGACCCCAATCTCGGCGCTGCTTCCGACCAAGCTTCGCTTGCGCCAAGAATACGACCAAAATGACGCTCGGAAGCCATTTTCGTGAACACACCGTTGATCACCGTGACTTGAATGACAGACAGCACTATCCCGATGATAGCGAGGAAACATGCTTGAGCGATCCCATCAGCGCCTTGTGTGCGGCTGAAAGTACGGCTGTCAAAGGTATTGAAAGCAGCATTTTGGATGATAGTCACTATCGTCACTGGAATGATGACTGATGCGGCGATAGTGATATATGCGATAAAATTCTCCCGGTAGATGCGAAACGTCGCGTCCAACATCTCCATTACAGCGCGCGGGCGTAAATCGTATGGCGATCCTGAATAGGGCGAGTCAGCTCGCATGATTCCTCCGGTGGCGGTAAGTGGCAAACGAAAACATACTCTCGCATATTTTAGCCTAAATCGTCTCCCTTCGCGCCCACCATACCGCTTCAATAGCCGACTAGACTTCTTACCTGTTCGAGTGCTTGCAGCGCTGTAAGATTTCGCATTGTCGTGCCATATTGCAAGTTTGTGCTGTTGAAAATCATCGTGGTGGCAGGTGCTCCCGGCGGAATCGAGAGATGTACGCCATCAGCATCCAAGCCGCGATTTGGCAGGTTGATCAATGCGCTATACAAGTCGGTGATAGGTACGCCGTAAGCTTGGGAAAGCTGCAACATAACTGCGTTGTATTCGATGATGCGTTCGTTAAATTCGGCGCGTGGCGGAAGCGTGCTGAGGATTGGAACAACCCCGTTGGCGATGCTGATCTCGATAATCCGTGTCATGTTGGCGCGGTATTGATCCGCCCCAAATGCGGGCGCATCATTGGTACCTATCATGATTAATGCGTAGGCGGGGCGAGTTAAGCGATATTCGCATTCAAGCGCCAATTCACCGGGATTACATGTTCCACCCAAGTCGGGATGCTGTTCAACCACTACACTGAAGGTACTCCATCCCGCGCGCGTCGAGATTGCACGCCGTGCAAACGCATTTCCCAATCCTGTATCAGCATTAAAAAACTGAATCACAGGTAGAAGATAACCGTATTGCCCCAAATCGAATCCGTTGGGGATTGTCCGAAGGAAATACGGCGTATCCGTCAAACTATCGCCAACTGTCGTGAAGATGTTCGAGCGATTGCCGCGCGCCTGTCCATTTAAGAAAATATTGCGCGCGCCGCCCCCTACGGTCATCACCTGCGGAGCGCCAACAGGCGTGGGCGGGACGAAATACGGGACGGGCTGGGGGCTTTCATTCACACGAATCATGCTCAAATCGATGCCTTCATTGAGTTCCACAAACTGCGACGACACCCATCCGCGATACCCTTCACGAAGCTGAACGAGCAGCCACGCATTATCACTGGTGCGTTCACTTACGACAACTGCCGTCCCCGCGATCAAGTTGAGCAGGATTGTGCCTTCGGAACTGGGAAATTGGCGCAAACGCAGCCCGCCTGAATCGAGCCGCACACGCCCGTTTGGTTCAGCAACCGCGCTCACTGAAATTGTCACCTCGCGCACTTCTAGCGATTCTGTCGAGAAAGTAAGCAGCATTCCTTCACTTGCAACCCATCCGGTACGACCTTCAGTATCAACACCATGCAGCCATGCGCCATCACTGCTGCGCGCGTCAATGCGAAGGGCAGACAGCCGCGCTAAATCGGCTTGAATGTTGTCACCCGCATCGGTATAAAACTGCTGGGTTTCAGCGGTGACCAATGCCACACGATCCGTCATAAGGGAATCCGCCGTGACTGGTAAGCTGGTAATGTCTACATCATGTTCGTCCGGCAAATAGACGATCCAACCAGAATAACCATCGCTGAATTCGATTTGCAGCCATTGATTGTCACCTGTGCGCCCGATTGCTTCCCATGGAGCAACCGAACTCACCGTGCGGTTCACTGCCAGCAGCGTACCGGGACGATCACGCACATACAACATTCCCGGCTCACCCGCCAACGCGCGCGGCACAAGTGAAACAAACTGTGTCGGAGATGGCGTAGGTGTAATCGTTGGCGTGATTGTATCCGTCGGACTTGGTGTCGGAGTTGGGGTGTCGGTTGGGATCGGTGTTTCCGTTGGAAGCGGAGTAGGTGTCACCTGACTGAGCGTACACGCACTCGTCAGCAAAGTGAGAAGCAAGCTGACACAGATCAACCGTATCAGCTTGCCAGAATTGCAATTTTTTCTCATACACTCGCGGATAAAACTAGTTGAATGCTGACATGAGATCGTAGAGGATTTGCAGCGACTGCCATTCGCGGTAGGTGCGCCCATATATCAGTTCATCACCCGTGAGTTCACTGCGCGTTTCGTCCCGCACTGAGAGATGATAACCATCTGAACCTGTCCCATGATTGGCATAGTTATATAGCGCCGAGCGGAAGTCAAGCAGTGGGACATTTTGACGCGCCGCAACCGCGCGGATTTCTTCGTTGAACAACTGTGGGCGGTTATTTCCGTTAAAGGTATCTGCGGTGGGCCACGTCTGCAAAATGGGAATCACGCCATTCCGACTGAGATACTGCACAATTTGGGTGAGATTTGCGTTGAACTCGCGTGTGGTCAAAATTCCTGTATCTGCTAACCCAATGTAGATGAAGGCGAATGATGGGCGAGAACGGCGCACTTCACACACCAGCGGTGATTCGTTCGGCTGGCAAATATCGGATGGCGCGAACTGCGGGTCAAGCACATTGACCGTTGCAAAGCCGTTTTGCGCGGATGCATTCACACGGCAAAATGATCCTGTGCGGCTAAACCCATCGACGATCCCTTGCAAGTGGGTGTAATTCCCAAGGGAATATGCCTGCCACTCAAAGTTACACAGGTACACAGTCCCAGCGGTATTGCTTTCGCCAACTTTCATCAACACCCAAGGATCATTGCCCATTTGCCGCCCGCGCGCCCAAATATTGCGAACATTGCGCCACACAGCATTTGTCAAGTATACCGGTGGATAATCGGTGCGATCAGGAATAATAACGACGGGTGGCGCTTCACCGGGTGAACCAGTTGTTCCTTGAGCAGCAGGATCAATGACACGTTCACTTGAAACGGGGAGTTCTTCCATCACCCGCACTTCACGGTCAAACGTCACATAGCCAATAGCGACCCATCCACGCAGCGACAAAGCGGGCGCGCTGACGAGCAGCCAATCCCCCACCTCGTTACGCGCTTCGACAATAACTTGTGTGCGCGGCGGAAATTGAGTGAGACGCGCGCTGGAACGATCTGGTAGTTCACGCACGTTCAGCACCGAGCTGCCTGTAACACCGGATATCGCCCCTTGAGCGGTGGTCATAACTAAACCGAGCAATCCATATAAAAGGATCAACAGGCACAGCAGCCCAATTTTCTTGATCATGCAGTCTCTCCGCACGAATACCTATGCATATCACGGACTTGCCTTAAGCGTAGGGCATTATAGCATCATTTTCGTAGAACTTGGGACAGATCAACAACGGCTCAGAAAATGATTTACCAAACACAAAGTCGTTTTGCGGATGCGCTATAATGAGTCGACTTTTCCCGTAAACCAAATGAGATTACACGTTTTATGCACAAACGAACGTCAACCCTCCAATGTCTTTGCCTGTTGATTTTGACTGCCTTGATAGCTGCCCCTATTCTAGTTTTCGCGCAAGACCTCCCCGATCTAGCACCGCCTATACTTGGCGAATTCGATCCCGCAGCCCTTGAGGACATTGATCCTGCACATGTGGCAATTTTGCCAGAACTGACCGACCACGCGCGCGCGATTTTTCAGCGTGGACAAGTACAAGATACGCCGCGCGATCCGCGTATGTTCTCAAAGATTGGCGACTCAATGACAAATTCACAGAATTTCCTAGTCGCAATCGGCACGGGCGAATATGAACTCGGTGAATACACTGATCTGGAAGATGTAATCGCGTTTATCCGCGAGATCGACCCGGAAACGAACGCCTTCAATCGTGTGAACTATGCCAACGCGCTCGGTTTCACTACTGCTAGCGCGCTCGACAGCACATGGGCGGACAGTGGCGTATGTGAGCCAAACGAAAGTCCGCTGGCGTGCGAATTCCGCATCGCTAATCCAGCTTTTGCATTGATTATGTTCGGCACCAACGATGTCATGGTCTTTGATCCGTCGCTGTTTGACTATTTTCTGCGTTTGGTCATTCTCGACACCATCAACGCCAACGTCGTACCTGTGATGTACACTTTCCCTATTCGTCCAGAAGAACCGGAGAAAAGCGCGCAGTTCAACCAAATCATCCTTGCCGTCGCTGCCGATTATGATCTACCTGTGATCAATTTGGTTGCCGCGCTTGAACCACTGCCGAATTATGGTGTGGACTTGAATGACACCCTGCACCTCACCATCCCCAACGCGCCCGGCAGTGCGACGACATTCGATGAAAACAGCTTAAGCGCGGGATACACAGTACGTAATCTGGTAACGCTGCAAGCACTCGATATTTTGTTGACCGAACTTGAATTCATTCCCGCTGAGGCGTGATGCTATGTTGAAAAAGTCTCTCCTGACGCGCGCGGTGCTCATGGTTATGCTAGCCGTTTTGTTGATCGCTGCGCCAGTGTTGGCGCAAAATGTATGTCCTGCTGATGATGTAGGCGCATTCGACGGCTTGGTTGAAGCATGCGCCAACGCACCGTTTGAATCAGCATGTTCGTTGAATGGGGATTCGCTCTCACTTACTGGATTTGTCAGCACAAACACCAACCCGCGCTTGATCCGCCTAAGTGGTTCGGGCGATTCAGAAATCGATCTGGTGCTGGTGGGCGCGCAGCTCACAAGCTATACGCTTAGTGAGGCTGAACCTATCGGTATTCTCGAAATTGGCAATCGTGCGGGATACAACGTGAACTTGCGCGGCGGTCCCGGCTCAAATTTTGATGTCGTTGGGACATTTCGCTTTGATGAACGCTTAATGGTGGATGGTCAGACGGCTGATGGACTGTGGCTGCGAATCGTCAATGAAGATGGCACATTCGCATGGGTGAGTACAAGTCTAGTCGCATTCGATCCAGCTATCGCAGCCCTGCCGATTGTTGATGCGAATACGCTAGGCGGCATGCGCGGGCATGTAGTAACACTCACTGCTGATCCTTCGTGTGGTGGCGATGTCCAAACAGGCGCATTCATCACGACAACCAGCGAAAGCGCGCAGCGATTCACACTCAATAATATGCCAGTGTCGATCACGGCGGGGGCAATGTTCGTTTGGCTAAACGATTCAGGGGCAACTTTCTATGCGCTCTCTGGTAATGCCGCGCTTGGCGTAGGCGAAGAACGCATTACGCTGGCGGCGGGAGATGTAGTGGAATGGGATGACACGCTTGTTGAAACCGATCCTGTGCCGCCATTCCCATCACTGGCACTAATCAACGCGCTGGCGATTGACCCGGATGTGTGCTTAGTCACATCAGAAACGACTGTTGATACGTTCGATCAACCTGTGATGAGTGAAAGCGCAACGGGCACATTCGACAGCGGGATCACAGTGCTGGCAAGCGAAGGGGCATTGACGGATGATGTCACTTGGCTGCGTCTGGATGTCGGTTGGATACGCGCCGATGATGTATCGACACTTGGCGATTGTGACGCGCTGCTGCTGGCAAGCGCCACGCCTGCGCCGGGTTCGATGATCGTCGCTGGGACAGGACTCACGCCGGATCAAGTTATGATGGAATACTTGAATGCACGTCTAGTTGCGGATGGAACGCGTATGCAATCGCTGGCGTGCGCGGCATATGACACACAGGCGCTGTTACAAGCGCAGGCATTCCGCGCGATGCGTGCCGAACTGCTTGGCGTGTCATGTTCGACAACCGCGCAGTCAGGCACTGCGGCGACGGTGTTCTGCGGCGGGGTGATCCAGACAGAATACAACGGCGAACTGCGCCAATGGGAACTGGGCGCGTATACCATGACACAAGAAAACGGCGCATGGCGCGTGTGCGGCGAAGCAGGGTAAAGATTTAGAGAAATGCTGCAACCAAATCCATGATGCGCGGGATTTGCGCCCGCACATCATCGGATAAAGAGCAGCCAAGATCGAAGCGCGCGCCGGACACGGTGATCAAGAGTGCGTCCGGTGTGCGCCCGTAAAGTTGATCGGTGAGACTTAACAGCGCGGATGGCGAAAGCGAATGTCCATGTACGTTGATCGTGCTGTCCGCGCTGACTTTTTCACAGCGGATGGTACCAACGGGTTCATGAACATTAACAGACGCACTAGCATCAATGAAGACAACGCGCCCCACCTCCGCCAGATCGGCTGCCAGTTCTGGCGTGAGTTGGTGCGTCGCAATGACGCTGATGCCAGCATCGTCGCTGTATTGTTCCGCCAGTACTTCAGCGGCGGCGCACCCAAATCCATCATCGCCGCACAAAGGATTCCCAAAGCCGATAATTACTGCTGAAGCACATTCTATCGCCGTCGCCATGATTCACATCCTTATGCGCGGGCAACCTCTCTCAACACGCTGCCGTCCGGTGCAAGCAGTTGGATATGCAGCGGCATTTTGCCGATAGCGTGCGTCGAACAGCTTAAACACGGATCATAAGCGCGGATGACCGCTTCAACACGATTGAGCATCCCTTCTTCAAGTCGATCCGCCTTCACGTACTGCTTAGCAACTTGATACACGCCGCGATTCATCGCCAAATTATTGTTGCCTGTGGCGATGATGAGGTTTGCAAAGGTGATCAAGCCGTGTTGATCGATTTTGTAGTGGTGGAGTAGTGTGCCGCGCGGTGCTTCGCTGATACCCACACCCTCAAAACTGTTAGTCTGCGCGAATGAACGCACATGCGGATTAAGAATATCCGGGTCTGTAAGCAGGGCTTCGATGTGTTCGATACCGTGCACAATTTCAATCAAGCGTGCGTAGTGATAGTGAAACGAACTCCAACGTTCTTCAACGGGAAGCGCCTTGAATCCGCGCAAAGCTTCATCGGCAAGCGGCGTACCGCTGTAGCTTGCGATATTCAAGCGTGCCAATGGTCCAACACGGAACATCCCTGCCGGATACCCTATCGGCTTGTAGTAGGGTGATTTGAGATACGAGAACGGTTCAACAGCTTCGCCAAGAACGTCGGCGTAATCCAATGGATCGTCGAGTGTCGTCAGCAAATTAAAGTTTGAATCGACGATTTTTAATTCACCTTCATAATATGCCAGCCGATTATCAGATTTGACAAGCGCCATAAACAGCGATGGGAACGACGCGAAATGGCGAATTTCTTCGCGGAAAGAATCAAGTCGGCTGACAAACCAATCGAGAGTGTCGACGGCGGTCTGTTTCGCTTCAGGAATAGTTGCCAGAATCGCGTCGCGTTTGGCTTCTTCAAGCGGTTCGCTCAAGCCACCGGGAACAATCCACGCCGGATGAATGCGCTTACCGCCAAGTGTTTCGATGATGTTCTGTCCGAATTTGCGGATGAGAATTCCCCCACGCGCGAGTTTCGGCTCGGCTTTAAGTACGCCTACAATATTGCGTTCTTCCGGCGGCGCGTCCATGCCGAGCAAAAAGTCAGGCGATGACAAGTAGAAGAAACTCAACGCATGAGACTGCACCAATTGGGCGAGATTCATTACCTTGCGGAGTTTTTCAGCAGTTGGTGGAATCCGTACTGCGAGTAATTCATCACATGCTTTCGCAGAAGCGACCAAATGACTGACCGGGCAAATCCCGCAGATGCGCGCCATGATACCGGGCATCTCTTGGAACGGTCTGCCTTCGACCAATTTCTCAAAACCACGAAGCTGCGTTACATGGAAGTGCGCGTCGGCGACTTCGCCCCGTTCGTCAAGTTGAATGGTGATTTTGCTGTGACCTTCAATCCGGGTGACCGGATCAATTGTGATGATGGATGTCATTCGTAGACCCTTTACGCCAATTCAGCGTTACCCAAAGCGGGCATTTTCACCGAGATCGACGGGTTCGCCCGCGATTAAGCGATCAAGCACGTAAGCGATAATCTGTGCGGATGGCGGACATCCCGGCACAACCACATCGACAGGCACAACCTGATGTACAGGTCGCACACGCGCAAGCAGTTTGGGAATCATCACTGTGGGAGGGGTCGCATTAACATCCGATGTCTCGACATACGCCCGTTTGAGAACATCCGCCGTTGAAAACAGGTTTCGCATACTGGGGACATTCCCCGTTACGGCGCAGTCGCCAAGCGAAACAAGTACGCGGGTATGCTCGCGGATATGCATGATCTTTTCGAGATCGTGAACGCTCGATACCGCACCTTCCACCAAGGTTATGTCCACCATGTTTGGGAAATCTTTGCGATCCACCAATGGACTGTAAACGAGATCGGCGCGGTTCAAAATTTCAAGAAGGTATTCATCCATATCGAGCATTGACATATGGCAGCCAGAACATCCGTCAAGCCATACGGTTGCCAGCGTCAGCCTGCTGCTGGAGGAGGGCATTTCGTTTCCATTCTTGGGCAGGTAGGTGGTCATTTCTTCCCCTCGCGCATCGTTTGCAGGTAGGGCAGGAAGGCTCGATTCTTTTCCATTTCGGCGGCAGATTTTCCTTTTTCAAACAGTGCGCCTGTCGGGCAAACCTGAACGCACTTCCCACAGCTTGTGCAAGTCACCGAGTCGCCCCATGGCTGATCCAAGTCAGTGATCACCCGTGCTTGAATGCCGCGTCCCATCACGTCCCATGTGTGCGCGCCTTCGATTTCATCACAAACACGCACACAGCGTGTACACAAAATGCAGCGGTTTTCATCGAGACCGTACCGTTCATGCGAAAGATCGACTTTTCGGCGCGGCGAACGGTACGTCATGTCAGTGTGATCCATGCCGACTTTCGCTGCCAAGGTTTGGAGTTCGCAGTGATGATTGCTCACGCAAATCGCGCAGACATGATTACCTTCGATGAACAGCATCTCAAGGATCATGTGGCGATATTTTTGCAGCGTCTCGCTTTGCGTAACGACTTCCATGCCTTCTTCAACGACTGTCGCGCACGCGGGATACAGACCACGTCGCCCAGTAATTTCGACCATACATAGACGGCACGCGCCGACCACCGACAAACCTTCGACATAGCAAAGCGCCGGGATGAAAATATTGTTTTCCAATGCCACGTGCAGAATACTGTCACCTTCGCGCGCGCTGACATCTTTCCCGTCGATGCTTAAGGTTTTAACCGACATGGCTCACCTCCGGCTGAATCAGCGACTCATACTCATGACGGAAATAGCGTAGTGTGCTGATCACAGGGTTGGGCGCACTCTGACCTAACCCGCACAAGCTGGTATTCCGCACCATGTCGCACAGCGATTCGAGTAATGCGAGGTCTTTCGGTTCGGCCTCACGGTTTTTGATGCGGGTAAGTAAATCGTACATTTGCGCGGTTCCGACCCGACACGGGATGCATTTCCCGCATGACTCCGTCATACAGAATTCCATGAAGTAGCGCGCCACTTCGACCATCGATGACGACTCATCCATAACAATCATGCCGCCAGACCCCATAATCGAGCCAAGTTCTTTGAGCGATTCGTAATCTACCGACACATTGAGGTGTTCGGCAGGGATGCACCCGCCCGAAGGTCCGCCTGTTTGTACCGCTTTGAATGCCTTGCCATCAGGGATGCCGCCGCCAATTTCATAAACAATCTCACGCAGCGAAATGCCCATTGGCACTTCGATCAAACCAACATTGTTGATCCTGCCGGAGAGCGCGAAAATTTTCGTGCCAGTGCTTTTGCCTGTGCCTATTGCCGCAAACCATTCGCTGCCATTCAGCATAATCGGCGTGATATTAGCAAAGGTTTCGACGTTGTTGATGAGCGTTGGCTGTCCCCATAATCCACTTTGTGCAGGATACGGCGGGCGTGGACGTGGACTGCCCCGTTTGCCTTCGATAGACTGCATCAGCGCAGTTTCTTCACCGCAGACGAACGCGCCCGCGCCCAAACGAATATCAATGTTGAAGTTGAAATTCGTGCCAAAGATATGTTCCCCAAGCAAGTCGTATTTACGCGCCTGCTTAATCGCATTCTTCAGGCGTTCAATTGCCGTTGGGTATTCCGCACGCACATAGATATATCCCTGTGAAGCGCCAACGGCATATCCCGCAATCGCCATGCCTTCCAACACGAGATGCGGATCCGACTCCATGACGCTGCGATCCATAAACGCGCCCGGATCCCCCTCGTCACCGTTGCAAATGACATATTTCTGCTGCCTCTGATTCTTAGCAACGGTACTCCACTTCAACCCTACAGGATATCCCGCGCCGCCTCGCCCACGCAGCCCGCTTTTGCTAATTTCTGCAATCACGTCTTCAGGTCGTAGTTCTGTCAGCGCGAAATGCAGTGCCTCATAGCCTTGATGCGCGATGTAATCTTCAATGCGGTCAGGCTCAATCCGCCCCGCGTTGCGACGAACAACGCGCATCTGTCGCGCGAAAAACGGCATGTCTTCGGGGCAGCGAAGATCATCAGCCGCTTCTGGCGAGTCGAGACTGTCAACCAATCGCCCCGCGTCCGCTGCTTGTACCCGTCGATACATCCGATCTTCATCAACCTCCACCATCGGTCCAGCGCCGCACAAGCCTAAGCAGCCCACACCTTTAACGCGGCAAACGTGCTCCAACCCCTTTGCATTCACATCCGACACAATCGCATCACGCACTTGATGACTGCCACTCGACGCGCATCCAGTTTCTATACACACGCCGATTTGATGCTTAAACGCCGCCTGTATTTCACGCTCGCGTTCAGCAATCCCAATCAATTGATCATGTTCCATGTGCGGACATCTCCTCTCCACGCACACTGTTTTCTGTTTCAATCAGTGCCTTAAGGCGTGCGATGAGCTGTTCTGGGGTCATCTTCGGCGCAACTTCGCTGTCGAGTACAGCAGCAGGCGCTAATCCACACGCGCCCAAACAGCGCGCCGTTGTCAAAGACAGCAGACCGTCGGGGGTTGTTTCCCCGGAATGGAGGTGGTAATTTTCTTCAATCGCTTGCAGGAGTTCCGTGCATCCCCGTATATAGCAAGCTGTCCCGGTACACACGACACATGTATGTTTGCCAAGTGGCTTCATCGTAAAAAAGTGATAGAACGTTGCCACACCATAGGCTTGACTTAGTGGTACCTTGAGGCTGGTGGCAATAAACCGCAGCGCATCATCATCGATATAACCAAACGATTCTTGCGCCGTGTGCAAGGCTTCAATGAGCGCGTGCGATTCGTAGCCGAGCCGCCGCATCGTCGCATTAATGAGCAGCCAGCGTTTATCATCATTAGGCAGTTCTGCCCGCAAACTTTTGACTGTGGCACTTTTGGCGGGTGATGGTGTTTCAGAAGGTTGTATTGGCACAACACGCGGATGTGTCGGACCAGTGGGCGCGGATTTTAGGGACATATTTTGCTCCAAATAAATTGGCGCTTCTGAACGTGATCATAGTTTGTTCAGGCGTGCGCCATCTGTGACGATGTTCATCTATCAATTGTGGAAGTTGTCACTAAAGCAGTTTGGCTCGCTTGACCAGTCCCTGCCGCGCTCACACAATATCCGTGTTACACACCCGCTCCACAAAAGGACATTACATTATGGCGACTTCCGCGCCTCAATCGCCGAGCGCAAATGCGCCCACGTCGTTTTCGCTGCCCGCGTTTGCAATCGCGCTGGCAATCCTAATTCTGCTCACAGTCTTGGTGTCAGAAATTGACCGTCAACTTGGAGGTTTTTTTCGCTCACAAGGGATCGCATCGAATCCGATTGAATATCCCCTCATCGCGGCGGGAATCGGTCTGCTAGCAAACGCGATATTGAAGGCTGCTGGACTGTTTCATATCGTGCGCCCTGCGGTCAAAACAGAGTTATATCTCAAAGCAGGTGTGATCTTGCTCGGCGTGCGCGTCAGCATTGGCGATCTACTTTCGACGGGCGTGGGTGGGTTAATTCAAGCGTTGATCATGGTCGGCAGCGTGTTCTTCTTTACATGGTGGTTGGGTGGCAAGTTCAAACTGCCGCACACACTCCGTGCTGTAATGTCGTCTGCTGTATCGATCTGTGGTGTGTCGGCGGCAATCGCTGCGGCGGGTTCGGTGCAAGCGAAAAAAGAAGAAATCACCTATGTAACGGCGCTTGTCATCGTCACCGCGCTCCCGCTCATGGTGATTATGCCAATCATCGCCCACGCGCTTAACCTTGCGCCAGATGTAGCGGGCGCATGGTTTGGTGGCAACATCGATACCACTGCTGCTGTCGTGGGCGCTGGCACAATTTATGGGGAAGAAGCGCAGCGCGTTGCCACAATTGTCAAATCGTCGCAAAACGTGTTGATGGGCTTTGTCGCATTCGCGTTGGCGTTTTATTTCGTCACAATCGTCAATCGTGGCGAGGGCGAACGCCCATCACCACGCATGATCTGGGAGAGATTTCCAAAGTTTGTGCTAGGATTTGTACTCATGTCAATCCTTGCCTCGCTGCATGTGTTTTCGCCAGAAATCACGCGGACGATCAACAGTGTGTATACATGGATTTTCACGCTGGCATTTGTGTGCATTGGGTTAGATTTCTCTCCGGGTGCGCTGCGTGAAGCAGGACTGCGCCCAGTGATTGTGTACGTCAGCGCGACGCTATTCAACACGATTTTAGCGCTGGTTGCCGCATTGATTATTTTCGGTATGCTGTTTTAATCTGCACAAAGAATTCACCACACAGAACGTAGAGCGAAAACCAGAATAGCCTCTGCATCCTTTGCGGTGAATTCTTTTTCCCAGCCCCCTACAAATACGGACGTTGACACCACCCGCTGAATGGCATACACTGCAAGCGTCACATGAGCTTTTGTGACCCCTTGTAAACAACCCAAGACCTCATTGGCTGTTCAAAATTATGTCTACACTCACACTTCACAATGTATCACAATCATTCGGCGCATTTGATGTGTTCACGGGCATTACGGCGCGCATCGAACCGGATAGTCGAATCGGTCTGGTAGGACCGAACGGCATTGGCAAAACGACCTTATTGCGCTTGATCGCCGGATCGTCACAGCCCACAACGGGAACCATCAGTTTGCACAGCAGCACACGCATCGGCTATTTGCATCAAGAGGCGATGGAAGCCTTCACACAAACAACCCGCACCCTCCACGAGGAAATGCTGCTCCTATACGCAAACGTAGGCGCAATGGAATCTGAAATGCGCGCGCTCGAACAGCAAATGGCGGAAGCTCCATCGGACGAAATTTTCGAGCGATACAGCGAACTGCAAGAATACTTTGAACACATCGGCGGGTATGATTACGAACTCCGCATTGAGCAAACGCTCTCCGGCTTGGGATTCAAACCGGAACATTACACCTTACCCCTCATGCATTTGAGCGGTGGGCAGAAAACCCGCGCACTCCTCGCCCGATTACTCCTCGAACGTCCCAATCTTCTCATCCTCGACGAACCGACCAATCACCTTGATATACGCGCAGTTCAATGGCTGGAAAAGACGCTGGCAAACTGGAAAGGCGCGCTGCTCATTGTCAGCCATGACCGCTTTTTCTTGGACCACGTGGTAAACACGATCTGGGAATTAGGGCGCGCAGGACTGCACGCTTTTCGCGGCAATTACACCGCATACATTCAGCAGCGTGATGCCAAACGCGCAGCCGAAATGACCGCTTATGAACGAGAAATGGAACGACTGCGCGAAGAACTCGATTACATCAAACGCAATATCGCTCGTGCATCGACCAACGGCATGGCAGTTGGCAGGCTGCGCCGCTTAAGCCGTGATCTAGTCGCCATCGAAGAATTGGGCTTGATCGACTACAAAAAGGCGAAAAGTTGGTCGGAAACGGGGGTCGGCGGCGTGCGCCCCTACACCGTGATGGAAGCCGAAGCCGCCATCAAAGCGATCCCGCCGCCCCATACTCCGAACGCTCGTCTGCATATGTCGCTGAATAGTTCACGCCTAAGCGCTGAAAAAGTGCTGTCAGGACGCGACCTTGTGATTGGCTATCCGAATACACCCCTGTTTTCGACGGGCGAATTCAGTCTGCATCGCGGAGAAATCGCCGCCATGCTTGGATCGAATGGGACGGGCAAAACGACATTTCTCAAAACCTTAATGGGCGAAATCGCGCCACTGGCGGGAAAAATCCACTTGGGGATCAATGTCAAAGTCGGGTACTTCGCGCAAGCGCACGACTCGTTTGATCCCGACAAATCGGTGATCGATACGTTAATCGAACATGCGGAAAGCATCGGCAAGCGAATGACACCGGGCGAAGCGCGTAAGTATCTCGCACTCTATTTGTTTCGCGGCGAAGATGTATTTAAGCAGGTATCAATGCTAAGCGGGGGCGAACGTGGACGCTTGGCATTAGCTTCCTTGTCGCTGCATGGCGCAAACGTGCTGCTGCTGGACGAGCCAACCAATCATCTCGATATTGCCGCGCAAGAAGTGCTGCAAGAAGTCCTCGAAAACTTTGAAGGCACGATTTTGATGGTGAGCCATGATCGCTATCTGATTGACCGGCTTGCCACACAAATTTGGAGTCTCCAAGAAACTGGTGATGCTGAATTCACGCTGCATGTGTTCAAAGGCACTTATGAGGAATATTTGGCGAATCAATCGACAGAGAAAGCCGAAGCGAAAGAGACTCGCGCCGCCGAAAAACGCGCAGTTCAAGCAGGACGAGTAACCGATAAGCGCAAGTCCGAAAGCGTGCGCCATCTCGAATCGCAGATACACATGCTGGAAGGGGCGCTGCGCGAACTCGAAACCGTGCTGGAAAAAGCGTCAAATGCCGGACGCATGGAAGATGTGGCTCGGCTCGGTGAACAGTATGCATCTACGCAAGCTCGGCTTGAAATGCTCGTCGCGGATTGGGCGAACATGGCGGAAACGACGTAAGCCATAAACCCCACTGAGCTTGAATAGTCAATCAACACAAAACGGGTAGCGCATCGCCCGTTTTTTTATTTCCCTTACGTATTGTTTACAGCCATTTAAGACTGCTTAAGGTTGAAGACATTTTGTCTAACGCGGCAATTAGCCGCGCGTGATAAGTTCCTATTCGACAATCCAGTGACCCTGTTCAAAGCGTACCATTGGTAACATTCACACAACCTCATATAGGAGACTCTATGTCGAATAACCTTCGCCTTGTCATTGTCGCGCTGATCGCCGCTGTAATCGGTGGTGTTGTTGGCGTTTTCGGATACATCTGGATCGTAGGGGGTGACGGCACTGCCAGCGCGCCGATTACAGCGCCAACGCTCGATGTCAATGCGGTACCAACTGCGAACCCCACGCAAATAGCGGAGCAGTTGGCGGCGCTCAACGCGCAAATCACCACGCTAAACGAACAAAGTGTCGCGCAGCAGGCGACAATCAGTGCGCAAAGCACCCTGCTTGCCGCTCAACCTACTACCGAACCCACGAGCGAAACCACCGCTGAAGCCACAACCGAAACTGCTGCCGACGCGGCAGTCACCGAAGCAGCCGCCTCAGTTGAAGCGCAAGCGGCTGCGGTTGAGTCGGATCGTCGTTTGTTCCGTATCGATTCAACAGCATCGACGGTTACATTCGCCTTACAAGAAGATTTACGCGGTGTGCGAACCGACGTGATTGGGACGACGAGCGAAGTCGCGGGCGATATTGTGATCGACTTCGCGCAGCCAAGCGCATCGGTGATTGGCACAATTCGCGTCAATGCGCGCACGCTGGCAACCGATAACGAATTCCGCAACCGCGCCATCCGGTCAGAGATTCTCCAGTCGTCGCGCGATGAGTTTGAATTCATCGACTTCGTACCAACTGCTATCAACGGCTTGCCAGAAACGATCACAGTGGGCGAAACCTATCCCGTGCAAATCGACGGGACGCTCACAATTCTCGGACAGGCTGTTGCAGTCACATTTGACGCAACGGTGACTCTGGCATCGGAAACGCAGTTGATCGGTTCTGCTCAAGCGGTTGTCAACTGGGGCGATTGGGGTATTCGCATTCCTAACGCGCCCGGTGTCGCCAATATCACAGAAACGGTGACTCTGACGATCAATTTCACAGCGAATCAGGTGGAATCCTAAGCCCGCCCCACCTTAAATCACATTTAAGGGTATTTGAGGTGGGTGTAACCATAGCAAACGCGAGGAATGCTAACGTAGAGACATGCGGACGAAACACAACAACTTCAACAATTTTCGCCGCACAAATTGTCTAAACAAACATGTCTCAAGGAGACACAACCCATGCATAAGTTCCTCTCGTTTGCAGCAATCGCCGCGATTGTGGCGGCGATCTCGGTTAGCGCGGTGATGGCGCAGGATGCCGAAGCCACCGCCGAACCGGACACGGAAACGCCCACCGAAACCGTGACTGTTCGCGCATGGATTGGCGCGCGTGTTGCCAACACTGACAGCGGCGTGACCATCGTGCGTATTCACCCCGAATCACCTGCCGCGCTTGCTGAACTGCAAGAAGGCGATTTGATCACGGCGTTCAATGGCACGGAAGTTAGCACCGCAGCCGAACTCGTCGAACTGGTCAGCGCCACAGCGCCAGAAGATACTGTGACGCTCGATATTGTCCGCGATGATGAGGCGCTCACTGTCGAACTGACGCTGGGCAGCGCGCCTGAACGCAGTGGACGCGGTGCTTTCGGTGACGGTGGCCATGGTGGAATGCGGGGTGAGCGCGGTGGACGCGGCGGTATGCGGGGTGATCGCTTCGGGCTTCCCGGTCAGGTTGATCCCAACGCGCCGCTGACACCGGATGTACCCGCTGAACCGGATGCTTCGACCATTGATCCCGCTGCGGATGGTGGTCAGGTCTAGACGAGCAGTTTCCCTCCCCCTTTCTTTCAGTGCGAGAAACCCCTTCTCGCACTGTTTGATTCCGCGCGCGGTATACTTGTCCCCCAAATCGACCTTTTTAATGCGTGGGCAGATTGCGCGATGAGATTTAATACCGATCCGTCATTTGTAGGCGTTCCCGCATTGATTGAACAGCATCGCAAGCAGATCGCTGACTTTGAGTCATGGGCGGCAAATCGTCAATGGATGCAGTTTCATCTCAATCACTACGATTGGTGGGCGTTCCCGATTAGCTTCCGCAGCAGTTACGGCAAACGCTACACTGTGTACGAAGGTGAAATCCATGCTATGAACCAGCAGTCGGAATTTGTCGTCCGTCACCGTCGCGGAATTGAACTGCTGGCGCTGTCTTGGGGATGGGATGTGCATCACTCAGATTTCATCGAACACCCAGACACGGATCAAGCATGGCAGCATTGGACAGTGCGTCTGTATAAAGCGGCGTGGTCAGCACAGTTGTTTAGTCATATGGATTTATTCGAGTCGCTTAAAACTTATGCGCTGTGGCTGATGAAGCGCGGTGAAGATTTTAGCTATGGTGGGCACGATTTAAGCTGGCTGTTCACAGGGGGAAATCCTCCAACGGGTTAAAACCTAGACCTTTGCATAGTACCACCCTCACCCAGTTCTTATGGTGCGTGGGTTACAATGGTGTGTGCTTATTGCAGGAGGAGATGCCGTGCCGATACGCCGCGTGTCCATGATTTCGTTTCACACCTGTCCACTTGCTTCGCAGGAAGGCAAAGAGACCGGTGGCATGAACGTCTACGTCCTAGAACTTTCCAAGCAGTTGTCGCGCATGGGCATTGCCGTTGATGCTTTCACACGCAGTCAGGATGATCAACAGCCGTATATTGTGCAAGTGAACCCACTGTTCCGCGTGATTCATATTCCCGCCGGACCAGAAAGTCCTGTCCCCAAGAAACAGTTGATCGAATACTTACCGGAATTCGTCGCCAACGTCGAGAAATTCATCGCAGAACAACGCGTCGAATACGACGTGATGCACTGCCATTATTATCTATCCGGCTTGATCGGCGTAAATCTCAACCGTTGCCGCGAAGCACGCGGCGAAAAACCGCTGCCGCTCTTGATGACTTTTCATACACTCGCGCTGATGAAAAATCTTGTCGCGCGCGATGAATTGGAACGCGAAGAGAAAGAACGCATCGACGCGGAATTTGATTTGGTGCAGCGGGCGGACAAGATCATCGCGCCGAGCGAAAGTGACGCGAAATATCTGCGGTTTCTCTATCAAGCGCGCGATGGCAAGGTTGAAGTTATCCCACCCGGCGTAGATGTGGAAAACTTCAAGCCTATGGAACGCGCCATCGCCAAAGCCCATCTAGGCATTGATCCGCAAGACCATATCATTTTGTTTTGCGGCAGAATCGAACCCCTTAAAGGGATCGATATGCTGCTTTACGCGATGAAAATCCTCATCGAGAAAAATCCGTCGCTGCGCGTGTGCCTGTGGATCATCGGTGGGGATGTGTCGCAGCAGCCGGAGCAGTGGTCAAAAGAACTGCAAAAACTGGAAAAACTGCGTCACATTCTCAATCTCACGCCCGTTGTCCATTTCGCGGGGCAGCAGTTACAGGAAAACCTACCCTACTACTACAACGCGGCGGATGTCGTCGTGATGCCCTCGCATTACGAGTCGTTTGGCATGGCAGCCGCCGAAGCGATGGCATGTGGTGTTCCCGTCATCACCACCAATGTGGCGGGAATTTCCAGCTTGATCGACGATATTCATGGGCTGCTGCTCACTTCGGTCAACAATCCGCTTTTATTGGCTTCGCAAATGGAAGCTCTACTGACCAATCCGCAGAAGCGCGAGCAGATTAGTCAAAACGTGTATCAAAAAGTGCAGGACTTAAACTGGAAGAACATCGCTGACCGCGTGGTCAGCGTCTACGAGGATTCGCTCATTCATGACAGCACACCACACATCCAAACATTGGCACATCTTCCGTCACGGCTTGGCGACTCACAGCAAGACGGGGTATGGCGACAAAATCCTTACCGCCGAAATCCTGCCTGAAGGGATTCCACCCGTCAAGCGCATTGGCGCATATCTGCGCGAAATTCCTTACGATTTCGGCGCGTGTTCGGAATTTATTCGCTGCCGCCAGACCGCCGCGATTGTCAGCGAGATCACAGGGCGGGGATTTGTCCCCGATGCTCGCCTGAATGAGCAGTATCAAGAATCATTCGATGCCGTGCGTGACCGCGTGCGCGCGTTCGTAATTGAGATGCAGCAGTCGCCGCATCAGCATATTTGGGTTTGCACGCATGGCATCGTGATCGCCGCGCTCAAGCACTTGATTCTCACGGGCAGCTTCGCGCAAAAAGACGAACTCGACTACATTCTGCCGGGTGAAATTCTTGTCATTCACGCTGGCGAATCGCAAGTGATCCGCTTGAACGGTGACTAGCCTATACAGTCTTAGTTGAATAGCGGGCGGCGTATTCGGGCACTGTGATCATGGGCGTGCGTTCCACGTCACCAATATCAACAATATCAAGCGCGAACCGTTCTGGCTCTTGGATCACAAGTTTCATACTGCGGTTTGCTCGCTGAAGCAGTTCCACACTATAACGGCTTTCGATGCGCGCGAAAAACACCTGCAAAATCGCAAACGCCATCTTGCTCAAGTTGACCAGCGGTTGATTGTGATGCACACGCTTTTCAAGATCGGTTTGCGCGATGGCGTTCAGCCCGTAGCGTTCGTGCATATCGAGCAGCATCCCCGTTTCCACGCCGTAGCCTGTGAAGAACGGGAGCTGTTCGAGCGCCGCGCGCCGCCCCGCATATTCGCCCGATAACGGCTGCAAAATCCCCGATAGTTCGGGATAAAACAGGTTCAGCAGCGGACGCGCGACCAGTTCTGTGACTCTACCGCCGCCATACGCTTGAATTTGATCGCCGACTTGAATCGGGCGGGCGTAAAAGCCTTTCACGTACTGAATCCGCGAGTGTTTGAGCAGCGGACCAATCAAACCATAGACGAAGCGCGGGTGAATATTGGTGATGTCGGTATCCACCCACACCACAATGTCGCCGTTGGTGACATGCAGGCTTTTCCACAATGCTTCGCCTTTGCCGCGAAATGTCCCGACTGATTCCGCGAGAATTTCTGGGTGTTTGAACGTCGGGATGCCTTTGCTTTGCGCGATAGCAACCGTATCATCTGTCGAATCGCTGTCGATCAGCACAATTTCGTCCACCAGTGGCAGATCGTCCATCAGGGCTTTCTTCAGTGTGTCGATCACGCCGCCGACGGTTTTTGCCTCGTTAAGCGCGGGCAGCGCGATGCTGATCGTCGTACCTTTTTTCTCTTTTAAGTTCATCAATTCGCGCAGATCGCTGAATTCGCCGCTGTGAAACGTATTTTCTGCAAACCAGCGATCCACCCGCACGGACAGCGATTCATCGGTTCGGATAATCGCAGGCGCGTGCATATCCAATGCTTCTAAATTCGCGGCGCGCACCAGCGCGACGGGCATCCCGGTGCGATGCGACACCTCCGCGAAAATCGGTGGCGACTCCGGCGCACCCTTCTCTGGTTTGCGAAACGACGCGCCCATCACCACCATCTTGTGCCGCACCGATTCGCTGACGATCCCATCCGCGATGCTCGTTTCCGCAGTCACCGTGCGCGCGATTTGCGGTACAGCTCGGCGGATCAAGTCCAAATCTGGCGCACGCCGGCGGTGATCCGCCGCATGAAACAGCGTGATCGAGCCATCGCCCGCCAACGCTTGTGCCACCCGCACACCAAGCGTAATGTTGGGTCCGCCGCGCAGTGAGAGCAGTACGTTTCCGCGCTTTTTCCATCCCTTGCCGTTGACGAGTACTACATCACATGGCGCGCGCTCGAAAACATCCTCAGGACTCATCCCGCCAATTTCATGATCGACATTTTCCCACTGTACCAGCAGCAAATCCGCATGACGTTCATTCACGACTTCCAGCACGCGGCTCAACGGTTGGTAATCGACATGTACTTCAACCTCATCATTGACATGCGCGTCATGCTTTGCTGCTTGGTATAACACGTCTCGCCATGTGCGTGCGGCAAGCGCCCCCTCGCTCAACGATTTTTCAGCCTCAACCGCGATCATGCCGCACAAATGAATTTCGCCCTCATCGGGCAGCAAACGCGCCGCCAGCGCGATCCAATCTTCGGGGTCTTGCGCGTCGCTCAACGCGACGACAATGTGATAAGTCATACTCCCTCCAGCAGGGGTAGTATCAAGCGGCGTACAATCGAATCCCATCGATAATCACGTCGCACACGAGCGCGCATCCGTGCTGTAGCATCAGTTTCCAAATGGTGTATGATCTGCCGCGCAATGGTTTTCGGTGGGTCATTGACCGGATCAAAGAACGTCACGTCGCTGCCGCCAATCTGCCGGAAAGGCGGAATGTCGGCGCAGAAGATCGGCAGTCCGGCGATTCCCGCTTCCAAAAGCGGTATGCCAAAACCCTCTTGCGTGCTGGGGAAAATCAGCGCGTCGGCAATCTGATACAAATTACTCATCGTATCATCATCAGGAATAAGCGGCGGATCGTCCAGTTGATACAAAAAGTGCGCGCTCTCGCTCAAGCCTAATGATTCGCACAGCGCGAGCAGTTCGCCCAAATAACCGGGATTCGCTGGATTATGTGGTCCCGGCGGACCAGTCACGATCAGGCGATAATCATGTCCGCTTTGTCGGCGCATTTCTGCCATTATTTGCAGCGCCAGCGCGATGTTTTTACGGCGTGTTAACCGTGCGGGCAGCAGAAAAATCCCGTATGCATCCAGCAGTCTGAACCGATCCACGATTTTCTCTGTTGTATCCGTCCAGTGAAAAAATTGTGCGAGATCAACGCCGGGGGGGATGACCTGAATAGACTCGCGCGGCACACCAAACATTTCCGCTGCTTCTTCCTGTCGCGCTTCCGAAACCGTTACGTAGCGCGTCCTCTTCCAAATCGTGCGAAGCAGCTCATAGGGGTACCCCGCGTGGAGTTCCGCCGCATACAACGGATTTGTCCACGCAAGATCATGACACCATGCGATCATGCGCGGCGCGTTGGCTTCCGCACTAATCCGATGCAGCGCCGCCGTAAACGCGAGATTTTTATGCATCGTATGAACATTGTGGACGATGCACACTTCAACACCCGCCAGCGCCGCCCGCAGCGCCATTTCGATGCGCTCGGCAAACGCGGTGAATGCATCCGTCACTCGCCCTACATCGAGTTCACGCTTTATATCGAGAATTTGCGCGTCACTTGAACCGAACAGCGGATCGATGATAGTGTGAAAACGCGGATCGGTGACTCCACCGCGCCCGCTGATGATGCGTACTGAATAACCAACACTGGTGAGAAATCGTGCGTGTTGCGCGATGGTGGTTTCCACGCCGCCGATAACAGGCGCAGATGCATAATGGATGATTGCAACCGCCAACTCACCTCCTATTGAATATGATCATGTGTATGTGGGATTATAACGGCTGAAATGACCCTTACAACCAACGCTCGTACCAATTGACAAAATTCTCTAGGTTTTATTAAGCAAAACGGGGATACGCTTTGTATCCCCGTCCCATGTTTACACAGCGATCACATCTCGCGTTACACGCAAGCGTTCATGAATTTCCGGCAGTCGCTTAATTCCCGCATCCCAATCGACAATCCGGTTCATCAGGTAGAACAGATACATCGTCGTCAGCCAGTGCGTGAATTCCTGTTTGCTTTTCATGTGCTTCTTCATGTTCAACATGATCCATGAAGCGTGCGCCCATACATCAAAGCAGTTGTTACAATCGCGGTCTTCACCAATGCAGCAGCGCCGCGTCGATTGCAGGTCGGGGTTATAGGCGCGAAAATGCGGGTTGTATTTGTTCCCATTTGCCAGCCTTTCTGCATTCTTGGCATTATCAACACTTAGGCTGCAACATACGTCATACCCCCACTGCTCGTCATACAACCGCCCGCTGGACACCGTTTGGCTCATATACGACGAAAGCAGAATCCGGTCCGGGTAGCGGTCAATCATGCGGTTGATTTCACGACGCACACCATCAAACCCGTTATTGTGATCGAGTTCGCCGCCCTTGTGACCAATGTCGCCATAAAAATTGAATACAACCATGTTGCCGTTTGCCACACATTCATCAACCACCCGTTCAATCTGGTGCGCGTTTCCAGTCGTGGTGGTGTAATACCAAATGGCGCGTGGGTCGTCTTTGTAGTTTTTCAGCCCTTTGGCAAACACATCGACCTTTCCCCCGCCGCGCAAATGGGTATCTGTCGCGTGGTCACCCCATACCGACACGGCAATCGGCATGTTCTCAAAGCCTTCATACGGAATTCTGCGAATCCCATTGGTCACGCACATCAGGTGAAAATTGTCATAAATCTTCTTCACCCTTCCGAGCATCAAACTCGGTTCGCCACCCGCTACAGTAATGTAATTCGTCCCACGCGCTTTTTCCTGCTCAATAAATGCATCAAACACCGCTTCGTCTTTTGGCGCTTGATACTTATCCATTTCCTCCGCGAAAAAATAGCATCCTTCGCAGCGAATGTTACACACATGTGTGATGTCGATTAGGATTGAATTGAGCGGACCAGCAGCTTTTATATCGTCGAACATCGCCTTCAAAAATGGGTCTGCGAGATATTGCCCCAATACACCTGCCACGTTTTCCCCCGGATGTTCTACTCTTTTAGATAATTATGTATCCCACCACAAACCCGTCTAATCAAACACCACGTACAAATCGCGGGTAATCTTTCTTTGCGGGTTGTCACGTGTAGGTTAGAATAAATACTATACACTTTTTTGAAGGCATGAAAAGATGGTTGTAAGTGAAGCAACGCCCCTCGTGACACGTCGTTACGTCGTTGAAGCAAACTTGGGTAAAGGGGGAATGGGTGTTGTCTACCGCGTGAAAGACCGCCTTACAGGTGATCGACTCGCGCTTAAACAGGTGACAATTCCCGGTGAACAGCTTGAATTCGCCTCATTTACGCCCAATTTCAATCGCGACTTTCGCCTCGCGCTGGCGCATGAGTTCAAAACACTTGCGTCGATGCGTCATCCCAACATCATCAGTGTGTTGGACTACGGCTTCGATCAAGATCGTCAGCCATATTTCACGATGGAACTGCTGGAAAACAGCGAAACCATCCTGAAGTATGCCGCCGAACTGAACGAACGTGAAAAGGTTGCGCTGCTGGTGCAAACGCTGCAAGCCCTCGCTTATTTGCATCGGCGTGGCATCATCCATCGCGATCTCAAGCCGGACAACGTGCATGTCGTTAATGGTCAGGTTAAAGTGCTGGACTTCGGCTTGTCGATTGCGGGCGAATACATCGAAAAGAACAGCGATGCTATCGTCGGGACGTTTGGCTATATCGCGCCGGAAGTGCTTAAAGGCATAGGCGCGCGTGAACAGGCGGACTTTTATGCTATCGGTGTGATGGCATACGAGATGTTCACGGGTCGTCATCCGTTCGATATGGAAAACAACCGCCGCCTCATCTACTCAATTCTGTATTCTCCTATCGATTTCAGCCTGCTTGATGTGAATCCTGATCTCATGATCGTCTTGCAGCGCCTACTTGCGAAAGAACCCGATGAACGTCCGCATGATGCCAACGAGATCATCCGTGAGTTGAGCCAAGCGGTCAATCTCAACTTATCGCGCGAAACAATTGCCATCCGCGAAAGTTATTTGCAAGCGGCGAAGTTTATTGGGCGTGACCTAGAACTGCACCAAATGACCGAAGAAATGAAAGTAGCGGTGCGCGGACGGGGCAGTGCATGGTTGATAGGCGGAGAAAGTGGGGTCGGCAAATCACGTTTGCTCGATGAACTGCGTGCTTTGGGTATGGTCAACGGGGGTACAGTCCTGCGCGGGCAAGCTATCGCCGATTTCAGCAGTCCATACTATGCTTGGCTGCCAATTTTGCAGTGGTTGGCGCTGCATAATATCACCGAACAAGAAGCTAGTGTCCTTAAGCCACTCGTGCCAGACATTAGTAGTTTGGTTAACTACAGCGTCCCCGATGCGCCGGAACTTTCGCCGCAAGCGACACAAGAACGGTTGCTCCGCGTAATCGAAACGGTCTTTCGCCGTGTCCTGCAAGAGCAGGGATTTACCATGCTCATTCTTGAGGACATTCATTGGGCGGATGCGGAAAGCCTCAAACTCCTTCAGCGTTTCAACCAACTTGCCGATTCATCAGCCTTGATGATCCTTGCCAGCTATCGTGATGATGAACATCCTGAACTTTCGACTCTGCTCCCGATGATGCAGGAAATCAAACTGCATCGCTTGGACGAAAACCGCATCCGCGACCTGAGTACATCCATGCTCGGTGAAGTCGGCAGTCGCCCCGAAGTCGTCGAACTGCTTCAACGCGAAACAGAAGGCAACATCTTTTTCGTGGTTGAAGTTGTGCGCGCGCTTGCCGAAGCCAGCGGCGGTTTGGAACATATCGGTGAAAAATCGCTCCCAACCAACATCGTCGCGGGTGGTATCAATCGTATCGTTCAGCGGCGCTTGGATCGCGTGCCTCTGAACAGCCGCGCCCTTCTGCGTTTCGCCGCTGTCGCGGGTCGTCAGCTCGACCTCAATATGCTGCGCGCTGCCGATCTTGTCACCAATCTTGATCAATGGCTCAATGAATGTTCCGATGCGGCGATCATCGAAGTCGCGGATGGAATGTGGCGCTTTTCGCATGACAAACTGCGCGAAGGGCTGCTTTCGGAATTGAGTGCCGACGAGCAAAAGACACTTCACTGTGCAATTGCGGAAAGCATCGAACGTGCTTACCCCAACGTCGATGACCGCGTAATCACGCTTGCTTATCATTGGGGCGAAGCTGGCGATACCGCCAAAGAACGCCATTACAGTGCATTGGCAGGCAAAGTCTCACTGGCAAACGGGATCAACCGTGATGCAGTGATGTATTTGCAGCGCGCCATCGAACTCTATGATCCCGTGCAAGTCGCAAAAACCGATCTCGCTCAGTGGAAATATCAACTTGGCGAAGCGTACTATAGTTTGGGACGTATGCCGGAAAGTTTCCGTGCGCTGTGCGATGCGGTCAAATTGTTCGGGCATCCTGTCCCGACTAAACGTTCCGTGCTGCTGCTCAAAATCGCCGCCCAGTTAGGACGACAGGGATTACACCGTCTGCTGCCTTTTGTGTTTGTCGGGCGCGCCAAGTCCAAGCAGGTCAGCAACATGACCGCATCAACAGCTTATGAACGCCTTGCAGAAATCATGTATTTCCGCAACGACTTTTTCACGCTCATTTGGAGTGGTGTCAAAAGCATGAACCTTGCCGAAGCCGTCGATGGCACTTCAGAAAAAGTCATTCGCGGTTACAGTTCTACATCACTTGTCATTGCCATTTTACGCCTGTACGCGATTAGTAACTACTTCATGCGGCTCGCGCGCAAGACTGAAAAGAAAAAACCGAATCCGCCTGCTCGTCAGTGGATGTTGATGCTGTCCGGTATGCGCGATGAAACCATCGCCCGCTGGGACACATCAGAAGCATTCCAACGCGAATCCATCAAAGTCGCTCACCAAATCGACGAGCAGAAGCGGTGGGCAGAAGCAAATTATCAACTAGCTTCGCTCAAATACTACACGGGGAAATTCAGCGAGAGTTTCGACCTGTGGAACGGGATCTATGAATCCGGGCGCAAGCGCAGCGATCCACAAGCGATGTGTTGGGGTTTACAGGGCATGGTTATCAGCAAAACGCCCGTCGATTTGCACGATTCCAGCCTTTCACTGCTCGAAGCGCAAGATATTGACCGCGCGTTGGAATGGGATAATGGCTCGCTCATCAATGTCTATGGCGGGATTGCCGCTCGCTATCTGCGCCGCGATGAACCTGACCGCGCATACCACGCGCTTGAGAAATCGCTCCAATCAATTACCACATCCACGCCAACATCGTATTTCACGCTGGCGGGATATGCATCAACGGTTGAAACCGCCGTTAAGCTGTGGGAAATGGTCAAATCGGGCGATCTACCGCAGCCACCTACCGAACTCGCGTCGATGGTTGAACAGGCGGTGCGCGCGGGTCGCCGTTTCGCCTTCTTCTTCTTAATCGCGCAGCCGTTTGCCCTTCGCTGGCAGGGTTTATATGAATGGCTCAATGGGGATCAAAACAAGGCGATTCGCCGCTGGCAAAAAAGCCTCAGTCTCGCGCGGCGGTACAAAATGCCCTATGAAGAAGCGTTGACGCTGTATGAACTCGGGCGGCATTTACCCGCAATAAACCCTGATCGGCACATATATTTACGCCGTGCGCTAATGTTGTTCACCGAACTCGGTGCGGTCTACGATGCCGAACTCACCCAAGCAGCACTAGAATCGACAGATTAGTCGCCCACCTATAAGGGCACGGCGTATCGTGCCCTCCTTACGTCAGAAAACCGCTAATCCTCTTTCGATTCGGAATCCGCGCCTTCGCTCAAATCTTCATACGCCTGCAAATTGATCGCACGCAGTTCTGCCGTATCGCGGATCACTTGCAGTTCTTGTGTTGAGCGCGCCTTAAATTCTTCTTCATCGCCATATTCAATCACGCCGATGATTTCTTCAAACTTCGGGGATGCCACACCTGTGACCTCTTTTGAGAGCGCGCTTGCTGCTAGCATTCCACTCATCACCGCGCCTTCCATCAAGCTGCTGCACAACCCGTTATCCGTCCAGCTCCCGCAGATCATCATGTTGCGAAATCCGCTTTCGCTTGGCTTGATGCGGTAGAACGTAGAGTTCTTGGGTGAAATGTCATAGCGTATCGACGGATCAATATTGGGGCTGACATACTGCGAATCGAACCGCGCATCACCACGTGCCTTATCATCCCCAAATGTGTACACATCCTCCCATTTCAACCCGTTGGGATTGATTGGTTTATCCGTCGCGTTTCCCCACAACGGCGGGATGTAATTGTTGAGCCACTGCTTCGCCATTGTGGAAATTTCTTCAGCGGCTTTTACATGGTCATCTGGCGTAAGCGCGCAGCCTTTATCATTCGTCGAATTTTCGGGCAGCACGACGGCAAAGTGCGCCAGCGATTGAACCCCCGCCGCTTTTTCTTCAGGGTTCAACAGCAGAGTCATATCCCCCCAATCAGGATACGGATGTTGGTACCCGCCGAGAATCGGCTGCGGTGATGCCGTCCACCCCATTTCTTCCGTTGTCGGCGTAAACCACAATTGAAATCCTTGTGTCGTTACGGTTGGATTGTAATCGAACATCGTCTTCCATGTCGGGTTGACAGTTGCCCAATCGTCAGGATTCATCACGCATTTCAACGCGCCAATTGGGATTGCCATCACCACATAATCAAAATCGACCCCATAACGCAGCGTAAATACATCTACATCGTTCCAAACCATGCTCGACGAGTAATGTTCCAGGTTGACCTTCAACGCCTTGAGCTTTGCCGCCTGTTCATCGTTGATTTGATCCCACAGCGGCTCATGAGGCCAATACTGCGCGTGATACCCGCTGATCACACTCCAATCTTCATCCACTACGGGGTTGTAATAGCGTTCTTTCAAGTCCACCTGCCGTCCAATCACGATGTTATCGATCACGTTGCGCGGGCTGCCAGTGGTCGTATCCGGCATATTGATCGAATGGACGCGGTGGAAAAACTCGAACTTCACGCCGCGATTCTTCAACACGGTGTACAGTGGGCTAAAAATCGCCACCCCTGTCGATTCAATCGGTCTCCATATGAGCGCGCCCTTGTAGGTCAAGAACCAGCGCATCGCCGTATACAGCGCCACGCCCGCCGCGAGATTCGGCGTGTTCAAGTTGCCTTGTTCAAACGCGAACAACCCTTCGTATATGCCCAACACTTGACACGACTGCGCGACATCTTTTTCCGCGCCGTTGCGCTCCAACCACTCAATAAAATCATATTTATCCAGCGGACGGAAACCCTTGATCAGCACTTCATCAAACAACACGCCGCGCACTATCGTAATCCCAAGCTGAAGCATAATCCACGAACGGCGCAGTTCGGTGTTCCGCTCGATAATCGGCCCAAGCATCTTGGCGATGCCTTGCAGCAGCTCGTTGATCAACCCAATCAATACACCAACCGCTTTGGAAATCACTTCGAGAATGTCGATGAGCAGTTTGCCCGTGTCTTCGAGCAGTTCTTGACCCAACTCGCGCAGTTCGCGCGCGGCAGCGCGAATCGGCTCTGATGCCACGCCTTCGATCACGTCGATCATCTTTTCGCGCAGTTTTTCCAGCAGCGATTCGTCATCATCGTCAACACTATCGAGCGCGGACTGCGCTTGCGACAAAAACTTGAAATGCTGGTCAACTACGCGATCCACCACCACCAAGAAATACTGCCACAATTGCAGCAGCGGCGAACCATCCCCCGGCAGCTTATCATTCGGTTGGCTCACTTGAATCCATGGAGGCTCGTACCACCCACCTTTGGGATTCGCCTCCATTGTGGACAAAATGTTGTACTGGTCAAACGCTTTCAACCATGCGCTCGAATCACCTGTCAGTTCGGTGTAACACGCGCGCACTACCTTGAAGAAATTCTCGTAAAAACCGGGGATAAAATGCACGCCCGTATCTTCCAACCGCCCCAGCTTATCCGGGTTGCGACTGCTTGCCACCTTGCCGCCCAATCGCCAGCCCATCGTATACACGGTGATATCATAATTGTCCTGCCAATTTGGGGTGTTGGTCAATTCAAACACCGTTGCCAGCGCCGAAATCCCGCCGCCGAGAACAACGACTTTCTTGGGTGCCATGTTCGTCCTTTGCTGGTATATGAAATCAAACGCGCGTGAGTTTCACCCGCACCCCATTTGTCGGGCGCAGCGTGTATACTGGATCAAGACCCACCACATGATCCGCATCCAATTCGACACGATAATCTTTGGCAATCATCGCCAGTATCAACAGCGATTCCGTCATGGCGAACTGCTCGCCAATGCAGCCGCGCATCCCGCCTCCAAATGGATAGTACGCATAGTTCGGGCGTGACGCGACAGCTTCGGGAGAGAAATGCGCCGGATCAAAAGTTTCCGGTTTCGCCCAGTACGTCGGGTGACGATGCATCGTGTACGGACTCAACGCCACAAATGCACCCGCTGGAATGTGATACCCGCCGATTACGTCGTCTTCAGTCGCTTTGCGGCTCATAATCCAAATTGGTGGGTATAAGCGCATCGCCTCTTGGAACACCTGCCGCGTATATTGTAGTTTCGGCAAGTCATTTACCGTTGGCGTGCGATTCCCCACAACCGAACGTAATTCCGCCCGCAGTTGATCCTGTACATCCTCACGCTGACCGAGTACATACCACGTCCAAGCCAGCGCCGTGCTGGTGGTTTCTTCGGCAGGGATCAAAAACGTCAATATCTGATCACGAATTTGCGAATCCGTCAGCGGTTCACCTGTATCTGCATCTTTCGCATACAGCAGCATCGAGAGCATATCGCCTGTATCGACACCTTGCGCGCGTCTCTGTTCGATAATGCCATACATCGCCTCATCAAGTACGCCAATAGCATCCTTAAGCGCCGTATCGTGCATTTTCGGGAAACCGGGACGCATACTCACGTTTGCCACCGTCACCGCATCGACTACCGTTTTGGCTTGTTCGCTCACATCCACTCCGAACAGCGCCTCTGCCACCACTTCAACTGTGATCAGCATCATCATTTCTTCTATGTCGAAGATGCGCCCCGCGTCGATGTCCGCACGGTGACGGTCAATTGCCTTTTGGGTTCGCGCCGTCACCAACCCGCCAATGTTAGCAATCCGTTCTTTGTGGAACGCCGGCTGCACCAACCGCCGAATCCGCCGCCAGAACTCTCCCTGCGTAATGAATAGACTGCTCTCGCCAAAAATCTCCGTCGTCATCGTGTAAGCGAAGGTCTCTTTGGAGTACGTTTCCCGCCCATCTCGTAACACATGCTGCACATAATCTGGATGATTTACCAGATACGCGGGCCAAAACCCTGTGCGAAACTGCGACACATCGCCGTAGTCCCGCGATAAATTCAAAAAGAAGTTCAGTGGATCATCGCGCAGCGCGCGGATCGTCTGCTTGATCACACCCTTGTCATGCAGCCCCGGCGGGGAAGGATACGTCACAGCATTGCTCGTGGCAGCGCCGCTACCATTCCGGTCATCAGTCATTGTGCAGAGCTTCTCCTTGCAGTTATGCAATTGCGTAGTAATGTGGAAAAACTATTCAATCATCATACTCGAAAACTGCGTGCGCGCATCCAATTTATACCCCGCTGAACGCGCTGAATCCCCCATCAACCGGCACGACTACACCCGTCACAAATTTTGATGCGTCTGAAACCAACCATAACATAGTGCCAATCAAGTCTTCGGGCTCGCCAAAGCGGTGCATCGGCGTATGATCGATGATTTGTTTCCCCCGTGGAGTGAGATCGCCCGTCTTTTCGTCAATCAGCAAATAGCGGTTTTGTTCCCCAAGAAAAAAGCCCGGTGCAATTGCGTTCACGCGGATGCTAGCGCTGTGTTCACTTGCCATATACACTGCCAACCACTGAGTAAAATTGTTGATGGCGGCTTTCGCGCCCGCATACGCCGCCACGCGCGTCAGCGGTGTGAACGCCGCCATCGACGACACGTTCAAAATATTGCCACGCCCCACATTTGCCATATGCGCCCCAAACGCTTGTGATGCGTATACGCTCCCCATGAAGTTTAGGTTCATCACCCATTGAAGGGCATCGGGCGGTAAGTCAAAAAAGGTGCGCTGACCCGGTACCGCGGTTGCTTCCGGTTTATTTCCTCCCGCCGCATTGACGAGAATATCAATCGCGCCGTATTTGCGAATCACCTCTTCGGCGGCGCGCTTCAGCGATTCTTTATCCAGTACATCCCCATTGATTCCTTCCGCTTTTCCCCCCGCTGCTTGAATTCGTTCAACCACCGCGAGCGTTTTTTCCGCCGAACGTGCAAGGATCACGACCGTCGCGCCTGCTTTCGCTAAACCTTCAGCCATCGCGCCGCCCAACACGCCCGATCCGCCTGTGACCACTGCCACTTTTCCGTTCAAGTCAAACATTTTCTCTGCAAACCCCTTATTGATTGCTGCGCTAAATCAATGATTTACATGCGCTCAAGCGCGATTTTCGCCGCGTGCCAGCCGCACATCCCATGTACGCCTCCGCCCGGCGGCGTGGACGATGAACACAAATACACCCCTTTCACAGGCGTGATATACGGCAGCAGCCTGAACGCGGGACGTGTAAACAACTGCATCAACGTCTGCGCGCCCGCGTTGACATCCCCGCCGACGTAGTTCGGGTTGTATTCCTCAACCTGTGCCGTATTTCGTGTCGATTTCGCCAGCACCCGTTCCTGAAATCCCGGCGCGAATCGTTCGATTTGTGCGTCAATCGCCGCCGTCATATCAACAGTCGATCCGTTCGGCACATGGCAGTACGCCCAAACGACGTGTTTGCCTTCTGGTGCGCGTGACGGATCGTGTGCTGTCGGTTGAATCAGTAGTATATACGGGCGTTCTACATGCTCACCGCGCCACACTGCCCGTTCCGAGTGTGCCAATTCGTCCAGCGTTCCGCCAACATGTATCGTACTCGCGCGCGCCGTATTCGGGTCGCGCCATGGGATTGGCGCATCGAGCGCGTAATCGACCTTGAACACTCCCGGCGCATATCGAAACCGTCGCAGTTCATTGGCGTATCCGGCGGGTAAGCTTTCGCCCATGATCTCGATGAATCCGCGCGGCGCGGTGTCAAAGAAATATGCCTTTGCAGAGGGCAGTTCGTCAAATGATTTGATATGCCAGTTCAAGCGAAGTTCCCCGCCCAGTGACCGTAGATAACCCACCATCGCATCAGCGATCTTCTGGCTGCCGCCCTTCGCCAGCGGATAATTGACCGCGTGTGCCAACATCCCCAGCACCATGCCCACACCCGCGCTTGGTGTCCATTCCAAAGGCAAAATCGAATGCGCCGCAATTCCGCTAAACAGCGCGCGCGCCCGTTCACCACGAAAAATCGTTTTCATCAACAGAGTCGTCGGGACAATTGCTCGCACGCCAAACTGCGCGATCAATAAGGGCTTTTTCGGGATCATCAGTGGTCCCAAGAACTGATCGAGAATGTCCTCGTAATGATTCACTGCCATTTGGAACAGCCAGCGGTAGGCTTTCCGATCCACAGTATCCAGCGATTCAAGTGTCGCTTCAATCGATTGTTCCATCACCACGCTTGGCTGATTATCCAACGGGTGCGCGACGGGCGCGGACGGCATGATCCATTCCAACCCAAACTGATCCAGAGGCACATCACGAAAGAATGGCGACGAAATACCCATGGGGTGTGCCGCTGAACACACATCATGCACATAACCGGGCAGTGTGAGTTCGGCGGATCGCATCCCCCCGCCAAACGCGTCTTTGGCTTCGATGACCAGCACCGAACACCCCGCCCGCGCCATCGTGATTGCCGCTGCCAGTCCGTTTGGACCGCTGCCGATCACTACCGCGTCATACTCTGTCATGCAGCATCCTTCCTATCAATTGGCTCTATTGTACGCGGTCATGGGTCAATGGGTGGAAGTCTCACGCGCCATTTTTCCCGCCATGAAGTGCAGCATTCGGCACATGGCGGTCTAAATTGAAGCGGCTACGCTAAAGGAGAAGTTTACCCAATGGGACTTGTAGGAGCGTAACAAATGTCTATTCAGTCACTCAATGATCTTTTGGTACACGAACTCCAAGACTTGTATGATGCGGAACACCAGTTGCTAAAGGCGATCCCGAAGATGGCTTCGGCGGCAAGCGCGCGCGACCTGAAAGCAGCGTTAAATGAACATCTTGAACAAACTCACGCGCAAATTCAGCGTTTGGAGCAGGTATTTGAGGCGCTCGGTCAACGGGCAGCTCGTAAGACCTGTAAAGCCATGAAGGGGTTGATCGAAGAAGGGGACGAAACGCTTAAAGAGGAAATGCCCAAAGAGGTCAAGGACGCGGCATTGATCGCGGCGGCGCAGCGCATCGAACACTACGAGATGGCTGGCTACGGTACAGCCCGCACGTTTGCCTACCAGCTTGGCAGCGAGCAGGCAGCGCGCCTGCTTCAGCAAACACTTGAAGAAGAAGAAATGACCGATAAGAAGCTGACGATGGTTGCCAGCAAGGTCAACGAGAAGGCGAACACCTAGCGGATCGGCGCTTACGAACTCTAGAAATATATGCGGGGTGAATGCCGTTCTTCACCCCGCTTTATTTGCTTTATGTCAGCGACATACGCTCAAAATTGATGAACTGTTGAATTTCTTCTTCATCTAACGGGCGACCGGGTGTAACCACCAGATAGCTGTCTGCCCACAAATTTTCCGAAATCGATGGATGCTGCTTGCGCGCGATCTCGGCAGACCGCCGCTTCAGATCACGAATGATCATGAACGGCGGCGTTTCGCCGGGAATATCCGCCAGCAGATACACGTAATTCCCGCGCGCTTGCAGGTCTTGTACGCGCCAGTATTGTTCGCGCAGTTGCAAACGTAAGCCTGTCATGATCGCCCGTGCTGCTGCTTCATCAAGCGGCTTTTCATTCTCACGAATCACCCACACACATGCATATACCGACGTTGGACCCAATTCCGGAGGCGGTTCCATATTCGCCAGCGGCGCGGCTTCTGGATGTTCCGCGATTGCCGCCACTTCTTGTGACCCGGTTGCCGTCACCACACTGATTGTACCTGTGGATGTAGTGATCCGCGCTGAACCCGGTTCAGGTACGCTCTCCAACGCATCAACCAAGCGCCGCCCCTGCTGACGAATATCGCGCAGTGGGGTTGCCCCAGCGAACACCAGTGAGAGAATCAGCCCATCTACTGTGCGGCGCGAGTACAACATGTAATCTTTGCCACTGTTCGGCAAACTAATGAACCGGATGCGCGCATCATCACCATTGACCGTCCAGTCATCAGCGATCATGCCGTGCAAATCTTCGATGTCTTCCGATGCCATCCGCCCCGCGAACGCCACCAATACCGCGCCCTGCTCGGTTTCGCGCGTCAGCAGTGTAGCTTCGGCTGTCAATTCAAGGGATACTTGCGTCAGGCTTAACGCCAATTGCGCGAGATACGGGTCTCCTACCGGCGCTTCGCGCGCGAAATTGGGATTCTGACGCACAGCGAAATCAAATGCTGCCAGCCGTTCAAATTCTGTATTGAATTCTTCTGTATTGAAGCGCGGCAGCGTGTACGCTTCGCTTTCTTGCGCTTCATAGCCTTGCACGTCACGGACAAATAGATTGTCGTCAGCCTCAGCGTCCGTTTCTTCCATGATAAACGGACTGACACTCTCCCACACATCCCCCAACTGCGCTGTATCTGCGAACTGCTGCGTGGTCACGCCTTCTTCGCCAAATACCTCCTCGCTGAACGCTTCCATCTCTGGCATCGAATCAGGCAGCGACTCCGGGAAGGTATCGGGGGCTTTAGGCGCTTCTGGCACTGGCGAAAGTGGACGACGTTGGAAGGTTTCACGCGGGGTTCTTGGACGCGGCGGCGCTTGCAGCCATTCCGTTTCCATGCTTTGTACGTCTGGCGGTACTTCCTCTTGCGCTTTAGAAAGCTGTGTTGCTTGATCAGCAAATCGCTCTGACAAACTCATCGCATCCGAGGCGGTCACAGGCGGCATTTCCGGCAGATCGCTCGGCGGTGGCTGTGTGGCTTTCGCAATGGGTGTCACTGTCGAAGGCAGTCGATCCAAAAATTCGGGTTCGGCAGTTTCCGGCGGTAGTGGAAGCACGCCGCGTGGGTGACGCGGATCGCGCTTGCGACTGCTCTCTTTAATCCACGAAGGAAGCGGCTGTACACGCGGTTTATGAGATGGTAGTTGACGCTCGATATTAGCGATCAGTTCTTCCAGCGAAAACGAGTCGAGCCACTTGCTGTCATCCAGCGTTTCTTCCAGAATTTTCCGCGCCGGAATATCGCTTACATCCCGCGATCCCGCGTCTTCAACCGGTTTCACCGAGTCGAAGTCGTACATCGCCGATGAGCGTATATGCTCGTCTTGTGGCGCTGCGCCCGTTGCAGTCTTATCGAAAAATGACCCCGCTTCAGGGAGATCAATCGGCGGCACATTCCAGTTTGCAGGCTGGTCTTTTTCATACGCCGAATCAACGGCGCTGAAGAAATCGTCCGTTTGTACGGGCGGTGTTTCAGCCTCTACAGGGGCTTCACCCCGCAAAATTGACATCACGCTCTTAAAGCTGCTGTCGTTCACGCCGACAAACAAATCCGTTACTGTGCCGCTTTCTTCTAGTGATTCTTCAAATGACGGCATCGGCGGTTCTTCTTCCGCCAGCTTGCGAAACACGCGGCGGCTGTCTTCTTCGCTGCGCGCGGGTGGGCTGGGCGGTGCTTCTCGCTGCTTGAACGGGTTACGCTTGTCTTGTTCGATTACGATGGGCGTTTCACCCGGCGTGGGAGTACTGCCACTTGGCTCGCTTGGCTGATCAACACCGCCTTTTAAGATCAAATCAACGTACTGCTGTTGGCGCGTCGGCAGCGGTTGGCGCGGCTGTTCCTTCCGCATCGAATTGACCAGATTATCAAAGTCGCCCTTCTGCGTCTTTGACGGCGCGGGCGGCGCATTTGGGTCAATCGTGTTCAAAATCTCTTGAAATTCTGCGTCCTCAAGCTCACGGTTTTGTATCTGCTGCCACAATCCAGCTTCGTCACCATCGCCCGTCAACACTGGTGTATCGTCGTCGCTGGGCTGTGGTTCCGGGTGGCGGTTGATTGGCTTCGTTGGCAGCGCCATCAATCGTTTTGCGTCGGCAGCGGCTTTGTCCAACAATGGGATGATTGCCCGCGCCGTAAAAGGCACGTTGATCGAATTTTGCAGTTTAAGCAGACGGATCACTTCATCTGGTTGGCGCGGCGTAGCCACAATCGCCAAGAACGGATGCACGCCGCGCAAACGATCCACCACCACATCCACACGGATATCCGGGATCGTAAAATCAATGATCGCCACGTCATGCGGGTTGTCGATTAAATACTCATAGGCGGCATCCACCTGCGAAAACGGATGCACCTCGAACGCGCCCGTACGTTCGAGTGCCGCCTTAATCGACACTGCGAATTCCATGTTGCCCGTAATGAACAGCACTTGAGTGATCATAAAGCGTCGCTTCTATACGTCTGCTGCGTTGAATGGACCGTTGCCCGTGCCGGATCGCTCGCACAAGAGCAATCCGGCACGGGTTTCGACTGCTTACGGATTGGCATTCACTGTGATTGACAAAATGCCCACATTGTTGACTTCGCTCTGTTCCACGACGACGGCATCACTGTCTGCCCGCGCTTGCAGGGTATAATTTCCCGCTGCCGTAAACGTTAGGCTAATCGTCAGCAAAATACTTTCGCCGGGATTCAACCCCGCCACAACACCCAGCGGAGTATCGCTGCCGCCCGGTTGCAAATTGATAATATTGCTGAACTGCCCTGTGCCGCTTTGCCCTGTGTTGGTAATCGTCACCGCGTAGTTTTCCGTCACCGGAGCGTTGCCTGCCCCCAGTGTCACCGTTGCGGGACCGTTTATGCTCGAAATGACGAGATCGGCAGGACCCGGCGTGCGCGTTGAAGTCGGTGTGACAAGCGTCGCCGTTCCGGTGGACGTTGCCGTTGGGGTGCGCGTTGCTGTTGGGGTAGTCACCGTTGGCGTTGCCGGAATCGGCACAACAGGAATATTCGAGCAAATGCCGTACACCAGCACATATTGACCACTTAACCAGCCAAACACGCTGCCAACACGAACCTGCCACCACGAATTTGTGCTTGTTCGTCCCACAATCGGCACAGTGGTCCCGCTTGCCAGTACGCTGATCCGGTCATAGATCACATCTGGACCGGTACGCAAATTCAGTGAAGTTGTCGTCACAGCGCGGCATGTCGGGTCATTCGGGTCGATGATCGGCACGCCCGGATTTGGATTGCTTGGGATCGTCGGAGTCACCGAAGGCTGCACTTGCCGAATGGTCACAGTGATCCCCGCCGGATCGCTGGCGGTTGATCCACGATATGCCACCACTGATAAATTCACGCTGCCCGTTGCGCGCGGCGTATAGTCCAAAACCGCGTTCATATTGCGTTCGCCGCCATCCGCTTCCGACGACACGGTTTTGACGATCTGACCATCCGCCAAAAGTTGAATCCGCGTCACACCAACGGCATCCGTCGCATTGGCGCTCACCAGAATACGATCATTCACTGTAAATTCCGATCCGTTGGCGGGCGAAATGATCGACACAGTGGGTCGCCCACCGCTTTGGGCTGTGCTGGGGATCGGGTTTGTATCACCCTCTGTCGAAAGATTACATCCGCTGACCACCGCAATCGTAACCAGCAGCAGGCTCAAAAGTCGAATACGCATGTCCGTGTCCTTACCGCGCAAAAGAATCAAATGCCACTTCGCACACCTAACAAAATTCTATCCTAAATCTGCAAATGAGGACGACACATTTTCCCTACGTGTTCCCGTTGTTTACAAGCATTTACTTTTGAACTGTAGTACATTTTTTCGATTAGCGCATCTCGCACAATGCAAAAAACCCCCATGAAGGGGGTTTCTGGCAGTTGTTCCACACCACTGTCCACAAAAACAGTGTTACGATTAAGCGATGGGTTCTTTGAAGATCACCAAGCGGCTCATGTCATCGCCCTTGGCGATACACGTCGTCATATCGACTTTGAATTCACGCCCGCCGCTCACCCACCGCAGTCCTTCTTGCAGCAAGCCTTGTGCCATAAAGCACACCGCGCGGTCAGTTTTGCGTCCCCAACACAGCGCGCAGCGTTCCATCGTGTAGATGATCTTGTCGCCGCCTTCTTCATACACGTTGGAAATTTGGTCGCTAAACTGCGAGAAGATGTTCGCCATCGCAGGAACGCCAACGCGCAGTTTTGCGTTCAGCGGCAGCACCTTGAACGCAAGGTCGCTAACACCCGCCAACGCGCCAAACGAACGCAGACCCCCCGCGAAGATCGCGCGTCCCGCACGCAAAGCCAAGCCTCGCCCGCCGCGTGGACCGTACATATCTTCCAGCGCGACATTCAGCGCGGTGAAATCCGCAAAGTCAAACTTTTTCTCAAGGTTGTCTGGCGGATAGTTATCGACATATTCTTTCATGCCTGCATGGTTCAAAATGGCGTTTAAGCCATTTCGACCCATGATCTCTTCCATCGCCTCAATAGCGAGACGGGCAAACTTATTAGGATAATAATATCCGCTTTTCTCAGGTGGCATTGACCTGCTTCCTCCCGTTGTGCGTTCGCAATTGCCCTCAAGTCATGAGGCGCTGACTGAGACCGTGTCGGATTCTATCGTACTTCATCAAGTATACGCGCTGTGACAGTATTTCTCCAAAAGGATTGTGATAGATTACACTCCTCTCACTTTCCTTTCTATCGCCGCAGCCGCCGATTCTCCGATCTTTACCCCGCAAACACGACAATCTCATCCTGCATATCGACTGTCGGCAGAACATGTGAACCGGGCAGCCGTCCTTGCATACTCCACGGCCCTGTCCACGTAATTTCTACGTCTGCGAGCTTTCCACGCCAGTCTGCGCCATCCTCAAAAAACACCAGCTTATTTTGCGGTGTGCGACCACGCCACTTGCCTTTGTGTTCTTCTTCAACGAGTACCTGCACTGTCTTTCCAAGCCATTCGGCGTTCTTTTCTGCATTAATTTGCGCGTGCAGTTCGTCCAGCCGTTCGTGACGGCGTTTCTTTTCTTCTTCTGGCACATCATCGACCATGCGCCGTTCGCTCACTGTATGTGGACGTGGACTGTAACGCGCAATATGGACTTTATCGAGCTTGAGTTCTGCCAGCAGATTATACGTATTCTCGAACTGGGCTTCCGTTTCCCCGCAAAAACCGACAATAATGTCCGTATTGATCGCCACATCAGGAATACGAGCGCGAATCCGCTCAATCAAGCGGCGGTAATCATCTGTTGTGTACCCGCGCTTCATGTTTTCCAGCACTTGATCATCGCCTGCTTGCACTGGCACTTCGATATGCGGCATCACCCGCGGCAGTTCTGCAACCGTGTCAAGCAGTTTATCGGTCATCCAGTTCGGGTGACTCGTCAAAAAGCGAATCCGTTCCAAACCCGTTTCCTCTGCTGTATCATGGATCACACGGAGCAAATCCGCCAGATCGGGACCATCAGGAATGTCCATCCCATAGCGATCCACAATCTGACCAAGCAGCGTGATCTCTTTCACGCCCTGCAATGCCAAACTTCGCACATGCGCGACAATTTCGCAGACGCTGCGGCTGCGTTCTACGCCGCGCCGAAACGGGATAATACAAAACGAACACGCATGGGAACACCCATACACAATCGGCACATGTGCGCTGATTAAATGCCCTTGTTCATGCACTGGTAGGATGAGTTCGCCGTCTTGGATCAAATCGCGCTGTTCACGCGCTTGCGCTTCCAGCGTCATCAATTCGGCTTCAGTTAACTTGCTCTTGAGGAAATCAACCATTGGCGCGGGTTCACTTGGCGGCATGAACACATCGACATATGGCAGACGCTTACGCAGTCGCACAGGGTCTTTCACCCCCACCATACACCCCATCACGCCAATCACAGTTTCCGGCTCATGCTTCTTAAGTTCTTTCAGCAGCCCAAGCCGTCCCATCGCGCGGTCTTCCGCGCTCTGGCGCACTACGCATGTATTCACCACATGAATCGTCGCATCATCGGGGTTTTCTGCCGCGCGATAACCCATGCGCTCCATTTCACTCGCAAGCTGCTGCGAGTCGGCAGTATTCATTTGACACCCGAATGTCCAGATGTAGTACCGCTGCATGTTATTAGACCGTATATCTCAAATTGCGTAGGATTATTTTAACCTTCGCTCAATTTTCCGTCAATTGCAGTTGCTATTTTACGCACACGGAATCCCCTCCAATATGATGTCCCCAAAACTCCCCTCCCCGCCACATATCACACGAAACCTAATCACATTATCCTCAAGCGTCACATAATCGGTGACATCCATTTCAAACAAGTTCCCATTATTCATTTCGCCCAATCGTGTGCCATTAATCGACACAACGGTTCCCTTCGGTGCGCGCGCGATTCTCAGCGTGTAGTTAATGCACACATCAGTCATAGGCAAATCAAACGTCTTTTGCAGCCATGCTGCCCACCCATCATCATAGCGGCGATCACATGCCCACGCGCGTAAATCGGCGACAGGCTGACCGTCATGGGCAAATTCATATAGATCGGGATCGAGTTCAAAAGTGTTGCACACCCAATCATTGTTCAATGAAAGGTTCGGTAAACTGGACATTCGTTTATTATCCTGTGATGACGCGCGCGTTTGCAAGCTAATGCTTCGCTGTTATCATGCCGCCTGCCAATCCCAAAACTGAAATCATCGCTGCCGTTGAATACGCGAATTTGTGCTTCATCACTTTTGTTTCGCTCGCTGCATCGCATTCCCGAATGGGCGCGGGACGATATTGACGACGGTATTCCAGAAATCCATACCAACATGTTTCAACGCTTGTGGACAGGTTTAGGCATCTTCATGCGTCCCTTTCGCAGGGGCAGCAGTCGCTCTACCGTTGAGCCCAAAATTTATGGCGCAGCGGTGGCGGATGGGGTAGGTGTCCGCGTTGATATCGGTGTGGGTGTCGCGCTGCCTTCAGCGGGTGTGACTTCACTTGTCACCTCTAGCGTTTCTAACACGCGCACGTCAATCGCAGCGGGCAGCACTTGAATCGTTGCGTTCGCGATCATGCCGTTGCGGAATGACGTGATCGGCGTGATCTGAGTATTATCGCCCGCGCGTAGCCGACTCACATCGACAATCACGCTGATGTCAGACGCAGTCAGTGGTTCGATTTGAGGTTGAGGTCCTGTCACCAATACCGTGACTTCTGTGGGGGCAAGCTGCACCGTGCGCCCCTGCGTAATCCCAATCACTTCAACTGGCACACGGTCAATCTGGCGTGTAGCGATTTGTGCTTCGATAGTGACAGTCACGGTTACATCGCGGCGTGGAATCAGCAGCAGGTCAGGGTTGGGAATTAAAATCGGCACGGTGATCTCGAAGCTGCTCACACGATCAGAAAAATCAATCGGTTCTGTGAACAAGGTGTCGCCAAGCGTGCTAAGAATTTCAGGCGATCCGCTGACATACACCGACTGTGGTTCATAGTCGAATCCGGTCAAACGATAGCCTTCAGGAAGATCGCCACTTGTATTTGCCAGCACACGCATTGGTCGCACGTCATCACGCGGTTCGATACTAACAGTGACGGTGACATTTTGCGGTTCAACGGTCACACCTTCGACAATCGCTCCATCCACATCCACAGGGATAAGCCGCACTGTGTCTTGGTATGCGCTGCGCTGATCGCTCAAATCAAGTGTGACTTGCAGCGTGTCCACTTGCTCGACAAGGCTCAATGGACCACTGACTGTCGCTTGTAACACGTCGATTTGTGGTTCACCGCGCCGATAATCCAGCGGCGGTTCTTCTTGGATAATCGCTTCCACGGGCTTCAAACGCGATTCTTCAATTTCGGTGGTTATCGTAATCTGTCGCGGAATGGTATCAAGGACAGTGGCGCGGCGCGCGGTATTCCATTGTAGCGGAACGATATGCGTTCCGGGGCCCAAACCGCGTAAATCCACGCTGATGATGATGTCATCGGGGGCAAGCGCCAGTCGCACGGATCGCTGTGCCAACATTTGCGCGGCGGCGGCATTTTCACTCTGCTCAGTGATGATTAAGCCACTATCCGTCATCACCCGAATCGGCAAATTATTCACGCGCCACTGTTCAACCGGATCGCTTTGCGATACTGCGATCATCCACACCAAAACGGCAAGCGCCAGTGATCCCAAAAACCAAAAGAGATTTTCGGTCAGGATGCCGCGCAGTGTAGGTGTTGTTGTCGTGGGTGGAGATTTTTGCATCAGGCGTTCTTCTGGCGTTCGGTTTTCTGGCGTTCACGCATACGGATCACCCAATCATTGACCAACTCGCGCGCGCGCTGCGGCAGTGATTGTCCCGCGGTACGTTCAGGACCGTAGAAGGCATTCAAGATAGTACGCAGGCGTTTCGCATCAAGGCGTGGGATCAGTCGCCCGCCGTTAGCGATACTGATACGCCCGGTTTCTTCGCTCACCACTACGCAGATTGCATCACTGACTTCGCTCAAGCCAAGCGCCGCGCGATGGCGTGTTCCAAGTTTGGGCTGCTGCATATTGCGCGCTGATGACAGCGGCAGCACCGAAGCCGCCGACGCGATACGTCCACTGCTGTCGATGATCGCTGCGCCGTCGTGGAGTTCGGTTTTGGGCCAGAACACAGTCAGCAAAAGCTGTGGACTCACGTCGCTGTTCAGCGCGATACCCGTCCGAATGTATTCTTGAAGTGTGCTGTTGCGTTCCAGTACAATCAACGCGCCGTGCCGGCGTTCAGATAGACGTTCCGCGGCGGCGCACACATCGTCAATGATCTTGGCGCGTAGTGTATCCGGCACGATCCGGCGGTTGATGAGCAGTCCTGTACGCCCAAGTCGTTCGAGCAAGCGCCGCAGCTCCGGCTGGAAGATGACCGGAATAGCAATCGCCAGCAATCCAACAATGTTTTGCAGCAACCAGCGCACTGCGCGTAAATCGAACACGCTGCTCACAACAATCGCTACACCACCTGCCAGCACCAACCCTCGCAGCAGCGCCATCGCTTGTGTGCCGCGTAAAAAGAAGCTGATGACGAAAAACACGGTTGCTACCAGCAGAATGTCGAGCAAATCGCGTGTTTGCAGGCTGTACAGCGTCCAGAAAAATTCCACTCGCCTTATGCTTTCTCAAACCCGGACGAAAGCACCCTTCCGCCGAATTATCGTCTACTAAACGAACCCTCTTAAGCCATCAGAACCGTAGGGGCGACGCACGTGTCGTCCATATATGCCCTTTTCTTTACGCCCCGCCCAACTGCGCCAACAGTTTTTTGTAATCATCCACATGGTCGGGGTTCAAGCCTATAATTTGCTTGATCGTCCCAGCGGCTTCCCGATGCAGCCCTGCTTCAAGTTGAAGTTCGCCAAGCGCGTCTAGCTGCACAATGGCATCGCGTTTGCGCCCCAATTGCTTGTAGATCGCCGCCAAACGCGAACGCAGCCCCGTATCGTTCGGGTAGAGTGTGACCAGTTCTTCAAGAAGCTGCGTGATGCGGTTGATCTGCTTGTTACGGGCATAAATGCCAAGCAGTTTGTCCAAACGGCGAATCGCTTCGATTTGGTTGCCCTGTCGGTAGTTCATATCAACCAACATACGGTGTGCGCGCTCGTCGTCGGGCATCAAGGTGATGATTTCTTCGTAGGTCTTTTGCGCTTTACGGAGGTCAAGCCGCGTTTGGTCGAGATCGGCGAGCCGGTGTTTAATGCGAACGATTTTTTCTACAGGCGCGCCGATGCGGTTTGCCAATCGTTCCGCGACTGCGTAGGTTTCGCGCGATTGATCGAAGTTGCCAAGTTGGTGATGTGTGTCCGCCAGTTCCATCTGCTGATCAAGCACTTCGCTGTACTTTTCTTCCACTTCCAGCAAATCGATCAAGCTCTCACGCACAGAAACATCCAGCGGAGCCATCTCCAATACTTCGGTGAGAATCGCCGCCGCGCGGTCATTTTCATCACGCGCCATATATGTCTTGGCGATCACGTTGTATTTGGCAATCGCGTTACGGACGCGACCTTCCTTCATCATGATCTCTGCCATGCGCGTGTGTATAGGTAGATAGTTGGGCGAGAATTCGACTGCGCGATGCGCTTCATCCATCGCCAGTGTAAGCTGCCCACGCCGCAAATAGCGGTCAATCGCCGCGACTGCTTCGGTCAGTTTGTCACCCCGCGCCGCGACGAGAATGTCGATCACACCCTTCGCGCCTTGTTCGCGCATCGTTTCTTCTAATTGACGGCGTGTATCCGCGACGCGCTGTTTCCAGTCTTTGCCTTGCAGCAGTTCGATAAAGCGGCGGTTGATAATTGCCAGCGATTCATCATTGACACTGGTTAGTACAGTCGTTAGTTGCCCGTAGATCGAGTTCAGCGTGGCGGTTTCATCCCCATCCATCGCCAAATTCGTGTCCACCGATTGCAGGCTTTGCAGCAAATACTTACACGCATCCCGCTGCTTACCCATCTTGAAATGCGCTTGACCAAGCGCGTGCAGCGCCCCCGCCCCTAACTGCGGATGCCCAACGACTTCGTTCAGCGGCTTCACTGCTTCGTTGGAACGGTCACTTGCGACCAGCAGCGCCCCAAGATTCATCTTCAGCGCCGGATGTTTTAGCTTTGGTTCAGCCCGTTGATATGCCTTGATCGCGATTTCGTTATCGCCCTGCCGCTGCGCCTCCATCGCGGCGAGCGCATCCGCTGACGCATCAAGCGCGCTTCCTTCCATGATGAAACTTGCCAGCAAACCAAGCGAATCCGTCATCGCTTCGCCCACCGGACCACGCGGATCAGCATCGCCAATCGCCGCTTTGGATTGCGGCGATGCCGTCACTTTAAGCGGCTTGTTTTCACGATCAAAACTGACCGCGCGCGCGCTTGGCGCGCTGGTGTCGTCCGTGGGCGGCAGAATATCGCCACCCGTTTCGAGCGCGCGCAGGGTGTTCAAAACCTGTGCGTTGTTTTTGTCCAGCCGCAGTGCGCGTTGTGTCGCCTTGATCGCTTTATCTACATCGTTGACACGCTTAAAGTTGAATGCCAGCGTCAAGTATTCCCGCACAGCTTTGCGCTTGTCGCCGATGCGTTCATAGGCTTGCGCCAGCTTGGCGTGGATTGGAATCAAACCGGGGGTAAGGCGGGTAGCGCGTTCCCAGTTGCCGATAGCTTTATCCAAATCGCGCTGACCGAGATAGATCTCCGAGACATTAACATACTGCTGCGCGGCTTCGCGCAAACGCCCCATACGTTCAAGTACATCGGCGCTTTTTTCCAACGGGATTGGGTCATTGGGCGCGAGTTGGTGCGCGCGCATATAGACTTTGAGCGCATCTTCCAACCGTCCCAACTCTAGCAGTCCCAAGCCTAAATGAATATGCGCTTCTGGGTCTTCGGGGAATTCTTGCACCGCTCGCCCATACGAAGCGACTGCTCCCATCCACTCTTGATCCCATGCAGCGTTGTGTCCTGCATTCATCGCCTGTTCGTATGCTTCACGGTTTCCGGGCATCGCTCTTCCACACCTTGTTCGTCTACGAACCTTAAGTCTTTGACTGATACGCTCTTTAGCGTCATCCCCACTGCTAAGTGAGCAGAGTTGCGAGAACCGCCTTTTGCGCGTGCAGTCGATTTTCCGCCTGCTGAAAAATGAGCGACGTTGCGCCATCCGCAACATCGTCAGTGATTTCTTGTCCCCGGTGCGCGGGTAAGCAATGCATGATCGCGCTGTCTTTGCCCGCCTGCTGAATCAAGGCGCTGTTCAATTGATACGGCTGCATGATTTTTACCCGCTGCGCCGTTTCCGCTTCCTGACCCATACTCACCCATGTATCAGTATAGATCACGTCTGCGCCTTTGACGGCATCGACAGGATTTTCAAACAAATTGATCGTCGTCCCGGTGCCTTCACCGATCTTATCAATCGAATTCACTTCATCTTCGCTGAAAGTATATCCCGGCGGTGATGCCATGCGGATATGCGCTCCGAAGTGCGCCAATGCCTGTGCCAGCGAAAACGCGACATTGTTGCTGTCCCCCACATAGGCGACTGTCACGCCTTTTACCGCGCCAAATCGTTCGTGAATCGTCAGTACATCTGCCAATGCTTGGCACGGGTGCTGTTTATCACTCAAGCCGTTAATTACAGGGACACGGCTCCAGCGCGCTAGTTCTTGCACATGCTCATGTGCGAACACCCGCGCCATCACACAGTCCACATACACCGACAGCGAACGCGAAACATCAGGGATGCTTTCGCGTTTGCCCAACCCAATCTCATCAGGACCCAAGTTGATCGCTGTGCCGCCAAGCTGCTGCATCCCGACTTCAAACGAAACGCGCGTGCGTAATGATGGCTTCTGAAACACCATCGCGAGAACTTTGTTTTTCAGAATTGGGGCGTTGCCACCTTCACGCCATTCTGCCTTCAGCGTGAGCGCCCGGTCTAGGAGGGTGCGAATCTCTTGAGTCGACCACTCCGCGAGATCAATAAAATGCCGCATTGAATTCGTCTATGCCGTCGATAGGTGTGCGATAAGGGTAAGTCGGTTAATACCGTTCACCTGAGTATAACATGGTTGAGGGTTGTTCACAGCACTTGGAATGACGTTTAGAGGGATGATTTTTCCGCGAAATCTTAATTCTTCTCTGTTGCAGACTGTGTCCTACCCATTCCCAATGATTCTTATAGGGGCGTGCGAAACTTGTTTCGTCCATGCGCCGCCTCTAAGAAGCCATATGCGAAGTCCACAATTCTCTTGTAGGGACGCGCAGCGAGGCTTGTTCGTCGTTGATTTTGTAGGGCTCGCGAAATTTGTTTCGTCCGTGCCAAACCCGCTTTATTTCAAACTCACTGATTGTAGTGGTGGGCAGCTCGCGAGCCGCCCGCCACACAAAATCTTCAAAGTGCTAAATGGCATTAATCCAACATCAGGCGCTTTTCAGCCTCATTCATGAGGCTTACAGGCTTTTCCCCTAGCCGGAAGACTTTAGCCTCCGGCTGCAAGGCACACAACGCATTTACAAATACCGACAAGCCTTTCTGCGCGTCCGCTTTGAGCGAAGGAAAACCTGTTTTCAAACGGTCTCTAAGAAACAAATGCCGTGCTACGGATTCAACCCCAACTTGCCCGGACACAAGATATTCTTCGGGTCAAGCGCTCGCTTGATGCGATTGAGCGTATCCATGCCCACGCCATATTGATCCGCCATGTACGGCAGCAGTCGCAACCCCACGCCATGATGATCGTTCATCACCGCGCCCGCTTTCATCGCCGCTTCCACGCCCGCCTTGATGATTTTGTCGTGCATCGCTTTCGCTTCATCAACATTCGCCGGACCCGTCGGGATTTTCATCCGCGCGTAAATCATCGATCCCCATTCGTACCAGTGCGAAAAGTGCGTGTTCAGCGAGAGATTCCATTCCGCGCCAACAGCCGAGCGAATCGCATGAGTGGTTTCGTGATAAATCGCTTCGATGTGTTCAAAATCGCCCACCACATCGACAGTCCCCCAAATGCTCGGCAGTTCCGGTGCATACGGCGGGTAGTAGAACACATAGCGCCGATCCCACCATACCGCGCCAATATCGGGTGAGAGAGCTTTGCCGTTGTGTTCGTCGCACAGGCGGCACGCGATTTTCGCTTCCAGATCGACCAATTCAGGATACTCACCGTCGAACATCATCACCAGCGTGGCATGATTCAGCGGGGTTTCAACGGCGCGCGCCAAACTGTGCGATGCCGCGTAATAATCATAGAGTCGCATCACAGGCGGACGTAATCCGCTCGTCATAATCATCCGCCCTGCTTCGATGCCATCCGCGAGATTGGCGAATTCGTACACGCCGAATACTCGTTTGGCGGGCAATCGCCGCAGTTTGACCACCGCCGCTGTCACAATCCCGAATACCCCTTCCGATCCCATGAACAACTGCGTCAGCTCAGGACCCGCCGCATGGCGCGGCACGGATGGAGTATGCACCAGTTCGCCTGTTGGTGTGACGAATTCGACGCTTAACACGTGGTCTTCGATTTTGCCGTATTTGCTCGATAGCACGCCCGATCCGCGCGCGGCAATTGATCCGCCGATAGTTGCCCATTCTGTGCTGGCGGGGTAGTGCGTGAATGTCAGTCCTTGTGCGTTCAGGATCGCTTCAAAATCGCGGCACGCTAACCCTGCTTCTACCACGCATGTCAGCGACTTGTGATCAATAGAGCGAATCGCCTTCATCTTGCGTAAATCCAGCACGATCCCGCCTCTGTCAGCATTTGCAGCGCCTTGTACGCCGCTTCCCCCACCCCATGGAGTAATTGGCACATTGTGTTCGTTTGCCAACCGCACAATCTGCGCGACCTGCTCCGGTGTGGTTGGTGTAACCGCCGCGTCTGGCACGCTAATGGGCTTGCCCGCGTTCGCCGCCGCCAATGCGTACCAGTATTGATCGCTTGCATAAGTTTCACGTGCTTGCGGCGTGGGGATCACATTCTCACGCCCCGCGATTTCTACCAGCGCGTGCAGGAATCCCGCCGTTTCGGTTACGACCATGCTTTTCCCTCTGTCCAGTCGCGGTTCTTGATCGTTAAATCGACCTTTTCGAGTTCGTCTACTGCGTCGATCAAGTGTTTCGAGAAACGCTGAAACGCGATTTCGCCTTTTTGCGCCGTGCCTTTATGCGGGTTGCCCATAATGCCGCTGTCAGTGAATTCTTCGTGGTCAAACGGGAAGTTGAAATACTGGTACCCCTGAAATTCCGCATCTGGCATTCCATCTTTTTTGCCCCATACTTCGCCTAACCAGCGTGGTGAATGCGCTTTATCGATCACAGCGCGATCCAACCGAACCAACTCTGGGTTGTGCGCCAAACACTGTGACGTTTCCAGTTCCCCCGCGTGCCAACCCGGTGTTTCTTCAACAGGACCTTCGAGAATGTCCTTCAACATGCCGATATAACGTTCCGCGTAGGGCTTGTAGTACGCGATCAACGCGCCCGTTTCATAACGCAGACGACGCAGCACCGGATCAATCACTTTGACGTTTGAGCCGTGACCGTTGACGAAGATCAAGCGGTTGAATCCGTGATGAATCAAGCTGCGCCCAATGTCGTAGATCAAATCGAGATACGTGTTTGCCCGCAGCGTGATTGTCCCCGCGCCCCAACCCGGCGCGCGCATGTGCTGTGGCGAGTAACCAAGCCACAAAGTAGGCGTATACAAGATGCCCGCTTCTTCGCCCGCCCGCCGCGCCACTTCCGTCGCCGTGATCGTGTCGCAGTACAGCGGCAGATGCGGACCATGCTGCTCAAGGCTTGCCTTAGGAATCAAAATCGTATCGGAATGTTTCAAGTATTCCTGAACATCAACATAGCTCAAATCACCGAGACAAAACGATGGAAAATTGAGGTCTTTCGTCTTCCGTGCCATCCGCTTTTACTCCTCGTATAAACGCTTTTAAGCGTGCGCTTTCATTGTTTGCGTCTTGCCATCATTTACCGCGCGTATCGTTTCGTGGGGATGCGCTTCTAGGATTATCCGGAGTTGTTTGCTTCCCTTCCGTCGGCGTATTGATCAAACCCACTTTCTCGCAAACGTGCCGTTTGTAGGGGCGGCTCACGAGCCGCCCGCCCAAAACAATCTTCAAATCGTTCGGTGTTGCACGTTTCTCCACTGACAGATGCTTTTCAGCCTCATTCATGAGGCTTATAGGCTTTTCCTTTAGCCGGATGGCTTTAGCCTCCGGCGACTTTCTCACATGTGCGCCTTCATCACCCGCATCATGTGATCAAACGTCGCATCCGCGAACGTATCACTGTTGATGTGAGCATCCACTTCGATATATTCAATCCCCGCCTTGATCCCATTTTTGATGAGTGCCCGCATCTGTGCGTTCAGTTCAGGATTCCAGAATGCGCCGCCCTCTATATCCATCACCGACCCTCCGCCCAACGGGACGAGTACCGTCACATGACCTTGCGCTCTGTTCAGCTTATCGACCAAAAACTGCGCGGCTTTCAACTGCTCGTCGGGGGTCAGGCGCACCAGCGTAAATTCGGGGTTGTGGTAGTACATTGGGCGATCTTGAAACTGAGGCGGGACTTCGTGTTTTGCGCCGAACACCATAAAATCTAAGCATCCCGGCACGATCACTTGGGGAAGTCCGGCTTTTGCTGCCGCATCCAACCGCGTTGATCCCGCGTTATGAAACCCGCCCGCGATATAGCCCGCGAGTTCGCTCAATGTGTAATCGAGTACACCCGCGAACGCGCCCTGTGTGATCAGTTCTTCCATCGCCGCACCACCGACCCCGTTGGCGTGGAATATCACGAAATCATAGCCCTGTGCTTCCAAGCGCGGACGCACGCGCATCAGCGGCTTGGTCGTGTTGCCCAACATCGTCGCGGCAATGGCGGGGCGGGCGCGCGGTTTGGTTTTAACCGATCCCTCATCATAGGCTTTCGCCATGCCCGCGATTGCCGCCGCCGCGCTGTCAAACACCGCGCGACTTACCGGATTCAAACCTAAAATATCCACAACTGAATGCATCACCATCACATCTTTGGTGCCAACAAACGGCTCAAACTTGCGATGCCCGGATGCAATCGGTGACACGATCAGTTTGGGAAAGCCAATCGGCAGCACTTTCATCGCTGCCGCCGCCAGCACCGATCCTTCCGCGCCGCCCAGTGCCGCCACCCCATGAATACGTCCATCGGCGTGCAGTTCCAGCGCGAGTTTACGCACGCCTTTGAGCATTTCTTCGACCGCTTTACCGCGCGTTCCCGCGTTTCGCAGCGCGTCAATGCTCGATCCGGCAGCTTCCGCGACCATTGCGCGCGGGAAATCCGCTGTGATTCCTACCGCTTCACCGAGAATCCCCGAATCCATCACCAGTGTGTCGCAGCCCAACTCACCAACGCGATCCCGCAAATACGCGGTTTCCGGCCCTTTGGTGTCTAACGTGCCGATCAACAAGACTGTCGGCATATCCGTTCCCTTAAAGCCACTAGAAAGAATTTGAAATCGGTAGTCAGAAAATTATCAAAAACAAACTTATCAATGCTTCATCAATGCTTGAGCGTAACACACCGGACATCAAAGGACATGGACGACAATACTTGGTCGTCACGACAATTCTTCGCCTTCTTGTCAATGCTCCACGCGACGGTTCATGGGACAACAGCCGCCATCCCATGAGCCATCGTGTGTGCTATCTAGTTTGCGCCTGCTGCCCGCAGGTGCTTGATGGTGTTGTCCACGTGTTTGGTGTAGGATGCATCGCTCATCAAGTCGCTGCCGTGGTCACGGATGAACTTGAGTTCGGCATCGGTTGCTGTCGTGCCCGCATCCTCTTTATGAGCAAACCCAAGCGGCGAACGGTCAAACGGCACAACGAACTCAACGGTTAACTGCTCGTTGTAACCCGCCTGTTTCAACGTAGACACAACTTCGCTCCAGTTGTAGTGCCCTTCTCCCGGCGGACGGCGGTTGTTATCGGCAACATGGAAGTCCACCAGATGCTTACCCGTCGTAAGTATCGCTTGTTTCCAGTTGGCTTCTTCAATATTGATGTGAAACGCATCAAGGCATACGCCCACATTCGAGCGCCCAACATCTTCCATCAACTTCAGTGCTTGATCATGGCGGTTCAAGAAGTTCGTCTCGAAGCGGTTCAGCGGCTCAAGCCCAATACGAATATTGTATTTGGCGGCATGATCCGCGACTTGGCGAACACCTTCGACTGCCCACCCCCACTCGGTTTCTGCGTCAGCCATCGCCACAATTTTGCCAACTTCACTGGGGACGAGCGTGAAAATGTTCCCGCCCAGCGCCACCACCATATCCAGACATTCTTTCAAATACTGGACGGTCATTTCGCGGTAGTAGGGATCGCCGTGAATCAGGTCGCGCCCCGCCAGCATAATGCTCACCGAGCCGAAGCACTTCAGGTTGCGCGCATCCAACATGCCGCGCACTTCCTTCCAGTTGTACTTGCGCGGCTCGCCCATAATTTGAATGCCGTCGTATCCACACCGTACCATGCGGTCAAGCGTGACTTCGATAGGTTCCGGGCGCATCCAGTTATGCATACAGATTTTCATTGAAGTATTCTCCCTTGAAATGTGTTTATTCTCTATAAAGAGGTATGGCGTGCCGAAATCACATGGTACGCCACACCCATCTCTGCTTAATACTTGATATCCACCATCCGCCCGCTTAGTGCACTGTTGACAATCGCATCGCAAATCACGGCGTTGCGGTAGCCATCCACAAAGTCCGCGCCATAAGGGGCAACGTCATGCTGACCAAGAATTGACCGGAAGAAATGGTCAAACTCATGCACGAACGTATGCTCCCACCCGATGATGTGTCCTTGGGGCCACCAGTTTTCCCAGAACGGATGATACGACTCGGACACCAGCACGTTATGGAATCCGCGTGTCTCTTTGGGGTCTTCGTTCGCCCAAAACACGTTGAGTTCGTTCATCTTTTCGAGGTTGAACTGGATCGTGCCGTTCTCGCCGTTGATCTCGAAGCTGTTGAAGTTTTTGCGCCCCTGACAGAATCGTGAGGCTTCGATGGTGCCAATCGCGCCGTTCTCAAACTCCATCATCGACAGGAAAGCATCATCCACATCGACTTTGCCGCGCCCGCTTCCGTCTGGCAGGGGGCGTTCCTCAACGAATGTTTTGGTTAGCCCGCTCACGCGGGTGGGTTCACCCACCAAGAATCGGGCGATGTCGATGATATGCGCCCCCAAGTCGCCAAGCGCGCCGCTTCCCGCCACACGCTTATCCAAGCGCCAAATCTTCGGAAAATTCGGATCGATGATCCATTCCTGCAAATAAACAGCTCGGAAGTGGAAAATGCGTCCCAGTTTGCCGCTCTCGATCAACTGTTTTGCCAACCGGATCGCCGGAACGAAACGGTAATTGAATGCGACCATGTGCTTGACACCCGTGGCTTGCACTGCGTCAAGCATCGACTTGGCTTCTTCGGCGGTACGCGCCAGCGGCTTTTCGCAAAAGACGTGCTTCCCCGCGCGCGCGGCGGCGATGGTCGGTTCAGCGTGCGCGTCATTGGGTCCGCCGTTATCGAATACTTGCACATCCGGGTCTTGGATCATGGCGCGCCAATCGGTGTAGTATTTTGCGTAGCCGTAGCGCGCGGCAGCCGACGCGGTTGCTTCGGCATTTCGCCCGCAGATCGCCGTGAGAACCGGTACTGCTGCGGGCGGATACATCATATAGGGGAGCTTCTTGAGCGCGTTCGTGTGCGCCTTGCCCATGAAGGCATAACCGAGCATCCCCACGCCGAGAGTCGGCGCATCACCTTCTGCGCGCCTCCCCGCCATCGTTACAAATCCAACTTCGTCCGCCATGAGCGTCCCCCTTAACTTTTGCTCTCAAATGCCGCATCAAACGCCACATTGGATGGCGAGAAATCATTGTCTTTCACAAAGCGCACTGCTTCCGCCGCGCCGCGTTCACGGTCCATGCCGCTGTCTTCCCATTCGACAGACAGCGGCCCACGATAGCCAGCCCGGTTCAGAGCGCGCACCATCGCATCGAGGTCGAGATCGCCGCGTCCGGGCGAAACGAAATTCCACCCGCGGCGGTGATCGCCAAATTGGATGTGCGAACCGAGAATACTGCTCATGCCGTTGAGCGTGACTTTCGAATCCTTCACATGCACATGAAAGATGCGATCCGGGAATCGGTCAATAAAATGAACAGGATCAAACTGCTGGTGAATGAAATGACTAGGATCGAAGTTGAAGCCAAACGCGGGATGGTTATCCAACGCCTTGAGCGTGCGTTCCGCCGTATATATGTCATAGGCGATTTCCGCTGGATGTGCTTCAAGCGCAAAGCGCACCCCTTCCTGTTGGAACACGTCAAGGATGGGCTTCCAGCGATCAGCGAACTCTTTGTACCCCGCGTCGATCATGGCATCAGTCGTCGGCGGGAAGAAGTACAGCATGTGCCACACGGGACTGCCAGTGAAACCGTTGACGACGTTCACTCCAAACAGCTTAGCGGCAAATGCTGTATTGGCGACTTCCTGCGCGCAGCGAGAGCGAACACCTTCAGGGTTGCCATCGCCCCACAAACGCGCAGGCAAAATCGACTTGTGACGCTCGTCAATATGGGCATCCGCGACACATTGACCAACGAGATGCGTGCTGATCGCAAAACATTGCAGACCATGTTTTTCGAGAATATCCCAGCGGGAGCGCACATAACTGTCTTCACTCAGCGCGCGGTCAACTTCAAAGTGATCCCCCCAGCAAGCGAGTTCCAAGCCATCGTAGCCCATGGCTTTCGCTTTTTGTGCGAGAGTGTCTAAGGTAAGGTCAGCCCACTGTCCTGTGAATAACGTAACGGGTCTTGCCATCTTTGAATATCTCCTGTGTAAGTAAGCCAGTCATTTGATACTTACGATGGTGAAGCAGCACCGATTCGCGCAGCATCGGCATTCTTCTTCGTACTTCCTTGTGAGATGGCAGATGCGGCGACTTCGCGAACTCCAAAATAGAAGAACGCTGCTGGAAATAAACTATAGAGTAGGATGAATGGCATTTCGACGGTATTGAAATCGCTTTCGGCAGCAGCTCGAATCTCCGCTTTGCGTTCTTCGCTGAAGGTATTCCACAATCGCTGTCGTTCCCCATAAGGTTCCTGTGGACGATTTGCCGTAATCAAGTTGGTGGCGACGAACGCCGCGACAAGAAGCGCAATCACCAGTCCCGCACCATGATGCACAATGGTGAACTTAGGAAGCTCAGCAGTCGTGCGGGGATTGCGCGCGCCCATGTGACTCCACAGGATAAAACCCAACAGCGAAAACAGCGAGACGACGAACGCATACTTATAAAACACGAAACTGAACGGGTTAAACAGCATCGTCACCCCCACGATGATGCCGATGATGAACAGAGACTCAATCGGGTTATACGTCCGTACCGGAATGCGTCCGTTGTAGCGGCGCACGACCAACGTGATGAGCAAAATATATAGCAGCAGTACGCATACAAACGCACCGAAGAACGGTATCGCTTGCAAAAAGACTTCCTCACGCACCGATTCATCGAATACAGTGTCACGGATGCTTGGGAAGATTAACGCCACAAGCAGCGCGAGAATTGCGCCCCCGCCTAACGCTCGAATAGGACCCCAATAGCGCATTGTCATAAGTTACGCGCCTTTCGCAAGCAGCGATTTCAAGAAATTCAGTCCGTTTTGTGCCAGTGCGTCTTGACTAGATTCAAATGAACGCCAGATCGCCGCCGCACGTGCGATGGTTTTGACCTTGTTAGTAAAAGATTCAATAACAACGGGACCATCAAAGCGTATATCTCGCAGTGCCGCCGCGACTTCCGTCCATGTCACGTTACCTGAACCGGGCGCGCCGCGATCATTTTCACAAGCGTGGAAATGCACCATGCGAGAACCTGCCTTGCGGATCGCCGCACCGAGTGACTTTTCTTCAATGTTCATATGAAACGTGTCAAGCATGATCTGGCAGCCGGGATGGTTTACTTTGTCAATGACTTCAACTACCTGATCAGCAGTGTTGATCAAGCTCGTTTCAAAGCGATTTAGCGGTTCAATACCCAAAACACAACCGCGATCATGGGCATACACAGCGAGTTCGTGAAGCTGTTTCACAAGTAGATCGATATCCTTCGCGCGCTCATCAGGGGTTTGCTGCCATACGCGCCCAACTGCCGAATAAATCGGCCCGACCAAATTTGTCCCGCCGAGCGTGTGCAGCGCGTCGAGACATTGACGGATGTAACTCATTCCATTGTCGCGAATCGCGCTGTCGGGATGGATGAGATCACGGTCTGGACCCATCGCCGCACATGCGCTTACACCCAACCCGCTGTCTGCGATGATTTGCGCGCCAGTCTTGTAATCGAGATCGCCCACCACTTCGATGGGCACTTCAATCCAGTCAAAGCCCATCGCCTTTACTTTGGGCGCAAGTTTCGCCAGTTCGTCCGTCGTCAGCGGTGACACCCACACCCATGCATTGACTCCAAATCGCATGTTGGTTTCTCCCATGCACAAATTGCCACATCATGATGCCAATCAGATAAGGCGACTCCCGCCCACATCGAAGTAATGCAACCGTTCGCGGGCAAGGTTAAAGCGCACCGCGTCACCGAGCCGATGGCTTGCCGCGCCGGGAACGACACTCAACAGCGTTTGATCACCACACTTGATGTGAACAATCGTTTCCACACCAAGCGGCTCAATCAGGGCGACTGTGCCATCGAATGAGCCATCACCTTCAATGCGTACATCTTCTGGTCGCACCCCCAAAAGCAGTTGTTCTGGGATACTTGCTGCCGGAACGGGAAGGTGCAGCGGGCTGGATGTAATGTGCAGACTGCCGTTATTGCGCTGGACATTGAACAAGTTGATACGCGGTGTGCCAACGAGCGTAGCAACAAAGGTTGTTGCAGGGCGGTCATAAATGTCGTGCGGCGTGCCCATTTGCAGAATTTTGCCTTCGTTCAACACGGCAATTCGATCCGCCATCGTTAGCGCCTCAATTTGATCGTGCGTGACAAAGATCGACGTGCTGCCTTGTGTCTTTTGCAGGTGCTTGAGTTCCACACGAAGGGACTCGCGTAATTTCGCGTCAAGGTTGGACAATGGTTCGTCCATTAAGAACACACGTGGTTGACGCACAATCGCGCGCCCAATCGAAACGCGCTGCATTTCGCCGCCGCTTAAGCGTGCCGTCTTGCGTTCAAGCAAATGAGAAATCCGCAGTTTTTCTGCTGCTTCGGTCACACGCTGCTTAATGATGTTTTCCGGTGTTTTACGCAGCGGGGATCGCAGTGGAAATGCCAAATTGTCGTATACCGACATATTCGGATACAGCGAATACTGCTGAAAAACGAATGCCGTATCTCGATCCGCGGGCTGCAAGGTATCAACAGGCATATCATCAAAAAAAATGTGTCCTTCGTCCTGTTTCTCCAACCCCGCGATAACGCGCAGCGTCGTTGTTTTGCCCGCGCCTGTCGGCCCAAGCAGCACAAAGAACTCTTGATCGTTGACGTGCAGGCTGATGTCGTCCAGTGCCGTGACCTGCTTGAATCTCTTGGTGATGTTTTCTAGCCGAATATCGCTCATTGTCCGCTCCCATTGGCATGGATCGCCATTTCGGTTTTGGGATGGAAGAAACGAATCATTGATGGCTCAATATCAAAGATGAAGTGCGTGCCAATAGGGTAGCTCACATCGCGCCCCATGCGTCCGTGAACAATGATTCCGTCCGCTAATTCAAGATGAAGCATCGAAAAACCGCCGTGCAGATCGTCGGCATACACCTTGGCGTTGCACGAGCCATTTTCCGCATTAGCGCGTAGTGCTTCGGGGCGGAATCCAACAATGACTTCGCCGTTGGTATCTTTCAGGGCATTTTCGAGCCTCTGGCGGTACAGCGTGGGAACATCAATCTTACTTCCGCCGGGCAGGTTCACAATGCCATTGGCGTATTGCCCCTTGACCAAGTTCATGCCGGGGCTGCCGATGAAACGGGCGACAAAAAGGTTTGCCGGATCATGATAGACTTCTGCGGGCGTGCCGATTTGCTGCACAACCGCATTCGACATGATCACGATGCGGTCTCCCATCGCCATCGCTTCAATCTGGTCATGAGTAACATACACTGTCGTCGCGTGCTGGCGTAAATGAAGCTGCTTAATTTCAGCGCGCATCGTTTCGCGGAATTCAGCATCAAGCGCGCCAAGCGGCTCATCCATGAGAAAGGCGGCAGGCTTACGCACCAACGCACGTGCCAGCGCCACTCGCTGCTGATCGCCGCCGCTAAGACTGCCGGGGCGTTGATTGAGAATATGCTCGATCTTGAGCATGTTTGAGACTTCCGCTACGCGCCGCGTGATTTCGGCTTTATTTTCGCCTTGTGCTTGCAGCGGAAAAGCGATGTTTTCGCGAGCGGTCATATGCGAATACAGCGCGAAGAACTGAAATACAAACGCTATATCGCGCTCGCTAGGATGCAGCCACGTCACATCTCGCCCGTTAAGAAAAATGTTTCCACTTGTCACTGCTTCCAACCCGCTGATCATGCGGAGCGTAGTCGTTTTGCCGCATCCCGATGGGCCCAACAGCACGATGAATTCACCGTCTTTGATGGTCATATCGAGCGGTTTTACCGCGTGGGCTTCCCCAAATTTCTTTTCTACTTGTCGTAGTTCAATGGTCGCCATTCTCAATTACCCTTTGCGAATCGCGCCGAAGGTTACACCGCGCAGCAGATGTTTCCGCAGCGCAAATGTCACGATGACGACTGGAATCAAGAAGGCGAGCGAACCTGCCGCCACAGCCGCCCATTCGATGCCGCCTGTCCCTAAGCGCGTGGGAATGCTGGGTGGTGCGGTGCGCGCCACATTCGATGTTAGGAACAGCGCAAATGCATATTCATTCCACGAGAAGATGAGCGCGAATACCGTTGTTGCCGCGATTCCAGTCACGGCTTGCGGCAGCACAATCTTGCGGAAGGCTTGCAAGCGAGTATAGCCATCGACCAGCGCCGCTTCTTCATACTCGCGCGGGATTTCGTCAATAAAGCCTTTCAGCAGCCATACTGAAAACGACAGATTGAAGCTCGTGTAGAGCAAAATCATGCCGAAATGCGTGTCGTGCAGCCCAACTTCCCGATACATCAAAAAGACAGGAATGCTCACGACAACAGCCGGTAGCATACGCTGACTCAGAATGAAGAACAGCAGATCGTCCTTTCCCGGCACATCGAAGCGGCTGAAAGCATAGGCAGAAAGCAGCCCGAAAAACACTGAAAAGAATGTCGATGCTCCCGCGATGATCAATGAGTTGAGGAGTTGTCGCCCGAAATCGCTTTGCCCAATGATGGCTTGCCCGCGCTCAAGGACGATTTGATCCGGCAAACTTAAATCGGTGCGTTCGCGATATTCGGCAATTTCGCTCTCGGAGAGTTGACGGCGGTCAGTAAGTAAAAAGACAAAGCCTTCAATGGTGGGTTCAAAGAACACACGCGGTGGCGATGCTACTGCATCCGGACGCGATTTGAACGCCGTCATGCCTAACCACACCACTGGGATCAAGACGATAATAGTAATGATCACGGCGATGATGGCACGAATAGCCGTATTGATGCGTGGTCGCAGTCCGACTTTATCGACCCGCGTTGAATAGTTCACGTAGTACCCCGGTTGGGGTTGAGATGTCGCAGCCACGAGCCTTAGCCCTCTCTCGCCTTGTTTAATGCGCGGATGTACAGATTGCTCACAGCGATGATGACCACAAGCACAATGTACGCCAGCGCGCTCGATTGTCCGGTGTTGAAGTCTTGAAACGCGAGTTCATAAAGCCGTATAGCGATGGTCTTGGTCGCGTCACCCGGACCGCCGCCTGTCAGCCCGTACACAAGATCGAACTGCTTGAATGCCTCAATCGTTCGGAACAAAACGGCGATCAGCAGCAGCGGCATCACTTGTGGCAGTGTAATACGCCGGAATTGGAACCACGGGCTTGCCCTATCGATGGATGCGGCTTCATACAGGTATTCGGGGATCGCGCTTAAGCCCGCAAGCACCAGCAGCATGACGAACGGACTCCACATCCATACATCAACAATGATGATTGCCCAAAAGGCGAGAACACCATCGCCCAGCCATTCAGGAGAAGTGTTGATATTCGTGAAGCCGAGCAGTGGATTCAAAATCCCATACGACGGGTTGAAAATTAACTTCCAAAACTGTGCTACGACGATGGGAGAAAGCATCATCGGCACAAGAATGAGCGTTGTGATAATCGGACTGCCCTTGAATTTGTTACGCACTAGCATTGCCAGCCCAAAACCAACAACTGTCTGCAAACCCACCGATACGACGGCATAGCGTCCGGTGAAAGCGAAATATTCCCAAAATTGCGCGTCGCTCAAAATGCGGGTGTAATTGTCAAGACCAACCCATATTGGCGGTGTGTTGGCAATAACCGAGTATTCGGTAAAACTCAAGAATAAACTGTAAATGAGCGGAAAAATGTTCATCACAATCAGCAAGACGATTGTTGGCAGTATGAACAACTGAGTGATGCGAACATCGCTCAACTGCCGACGGGCGCTGCCCGTTCCACTCCCCATCTGCTGCGATGATGCACGCCCCGTGCTGACTTGAGACACAATGCCCCCTCTTGCTCACTACGGAAAACAGGACTCATGCTTTGCCCTGCTTCCCGTTCGATTCAATGGGGGAGGGCAGTTGCTCCCCTCCCGACTAAGCGACTCACGCGAATGATCCGCAGATGGTCACGTCACTCGCTCAAATAGCCTGCTTCGACAAGGATTTCATCCATTTCAGCAGCCATGTTGTCCATTGCTTCTTGTGCCGTGCCTTCGCCACCTACGATATAACCATGCAGATAGCGTTGAGCGACTTCAAGCAGCGAACCGAATTCGGGGATATTCCAGAAGTCCTTGACGAACGTCATGGTTTCCGCGAACGCGGCGTTGTATGGGGTTTGATTCAGGAATTCTTCCGACTGAAGGACGTTGATATTGCAGGTGTAACCACCGAGAGCTGCCCAACGTGCCTGTGTTTCTTCCTGCGCGAACCAGCTAATGAAATCGAGCGACGCTTGCTTGCGTGCATCGTCGATGTAGTTGTTCACGCTGATCCCCTGACCGCCCAGTGCTGCAAAGCGTTCGCCACCCGGTCCGGCGGGCATGGCGAAATATCCCGTTGAGTCACGGAACTGGTTGATGCTGGGGTTATCGAGCGCTGGGAAGAAGGCGAAATAGTTCATGATCATCGCCGCCTGCCCGTTGATGAACAAGTCGTTCATTTCGGCAAAGAAGGCATTGTTCGATCCCGGGGGCGCGAACGAATACAGTTCACGGTACAGTTCAAGTGCCGCGACGGCTTCGGGACTGTTCACCACACCAAGCACGTTGTTGTCCGCATCTTTCCAGTCCGCGCCAAAGCTGAACAGTACGTTTTCAAACCCCATCGTGATCGCGTCGTAGTCAATCTGGGTATAAACGCCAATGCCATATAGACCGTCGTCAGGTCGTGTGAAGAATTCCGCGATGTCGCGCAGTTGATCCCACGTGGTCGGCACAGCAAGTGGATAGCCGTAAGCGGCTTCAAAGGCTGCCATTTCATCAGGATTCTCGAACAGGTCACGGCGATATGCCCAACCATTCGCGTCACCTTCAGTCGGGTAAGCATAGTAGCTGCCCGAACCTGTCGGATATTCACCGTAGTAGGTGAGGGTCGCGGGAGTCACGGTATCGGCAATCGCAACGCCGCTGTCATCCGGCGTGGTGAGGAATTCAGTCAAGTCCATATAGTGACCTTCCGTCACCGCCTGACCAAGCCACTGGCTGTCACCAACGACCATATCGAACGCTGTACCTTGCGCCGCCCATTCTGTTGCTACGCGGTTGTAATAGCTGCCCCACGGTTCTTGTACTACATTCACACGAATGCCGGTGGCGGCTTCATAATCGTTGCCAATCTGTTGCAGATAGTTCGCCGGATCCCATTCCGCCCACCAGATATTCAGTTCGGTGATTTCTTGTGCTTGCACGACCACACTACCGCTGAGGACGGCGATCACAGCGATGAGGAGCAGCCCGATGGATAGTTTTTTGGACATAACCTATGGTCTCCTTGAATCAATGTATAGCTAAATTGGAAAATCTTTTGTGAAACCGGTTAGAGTGAAGCTGTTTTTCCGATACCCACCTCCATGACTAGCCTTCCTGACAAAGTTGCGATTTCTACTGCCGATGTTCGCTTGCGCGAACATGACAGAGTACGCACACAAACTGCGCGGCGGAGTTCACTAAGGTGTTTTTTCTACGGTGAACACATGCTCCAACGCCAGCGCGATTGCCCCGACTACCCCTGCATCTTGTTTCATTGAGGATGTATCGATGCGTAGTTTGCGAGTAGAAAGCGGTAATGACCGCTGTAAAATTCCCCCGCGAATGGATGCAAGAAATTGATGACCGATGTTGCTTACCCCGCCACCGATTAAGATAAGGCTTGGGTTGAAGAAATTCACCAATCCAGCGAGAACTTCTCCCAAAATACGTCCGCTGTCACGGATGATCTCGTTGGCTGTTGGATCGCCTTCGGCTGCTGCGCGTCCCACATCCACAGCTGTGAGTTTTTCGCCACCTGCGTGGTAATACTTAGCGAGTATTGTGCTCCGGTTATTGAGGGCTGCCTCAATCCCCCGCAGCGCAATTGGGGGACCAGCGGCAATCGCTTCTAAACAGCCAATATTCCCGCAGTGGCAAATGGGACCATTTTTATCCGCACAAATATGCCCAATGTCGCCTGCCGCGCCGTCTGCGCCGCGATACACCTCACCGCGCGCGACGATCCCTGCCCCTATACCCGTTCCCACTTTCACAAAGATGAAATTCTCGTGGTTTTTCCCTGCACCCGCGCGGCGTTCACCGAGCGCCATCACATTTACATCGTTATCGACAATGACGATGGCATTGGGAAAACTATCCGCGAAGAAATGGCGAATGGGGTAGGCATCCCAACCGGGCATGATCGGCGGTGCAATGAGCAGTCCTGCTTGAAAATCCACAGGACCCGGCACGCCAATGCTGATCGCCACGACTTTTGTGGCAGGCACGCCGCGATTTTCAAGCATTTCATTGATAAGAGAGCGAATAAGACTTAGAACGGGAACAGGACCTTCGCGCACATCCAGCGGAAACGAAAGACGTTCGACAATATCCCCGTTGAAGTTTGCCAATACCAAATCAAGGCTGGTTGCCCCCACATCGCCGCCCACAACATAGGCGTAATCGGCACGGAAATTAAGTACGCGCGGTCTACGCCCACCATTGGAATCCCCGTCCCCGATTTCTTCCAGAATACCCGCTTCAGTGAGATCATTGACAACTGTCGTGATCGTAGAACGCGAATATCCCGTGATTTCCGCGATGTCCGTGCGTGAAAGCGGACCAATCTTTCTCAATGTATCGAGCGCCTTCGCCTGCGCTGGCTCTAACATTAGCGGAATCGGTTGGCGACCCGATACAACTTTCTTGCTAAATTCCATCATTAAATCTTTTCAAAATATCACAATAAACATCAAATCTAGTGGGTATTATAACGAGGTTTTGTTTCCATGTAATGCGGTTTTGTTTATTTTGAACAAACTTGCTTTACTGACTGAAATAAGTCTGTGTGTTTTGAACACGCTTTGTGACTGCTGCTAAAGGATGCTATACTCGCTCATACGTTCGGATCGTATGCGATGATGAAGGCACAAAATGACAAGTTCGGTGGGACGACCAATGTTTTATATCCTTGATGGACATGCGTTGGCATATCGCCATCACTTCGCGCATATTAATCGCCCCTTGATGACCGCCAGCGGTGAAGCGACTAGCGCAGTGTTTGGGTTTGCGCGCACCTTGATGGACATCCTCGAAAAAGATAAGCCTTTCTATCTCGCAGTTGCATTCGATGAAGGGTTAAGCGGGCGTGATGAGTTGTACAGTGGTTATAAGGGCACGCGCGAAAAAATGCCGGACGATCTTGTGACACAAATGGCGCGCATTCATCAACTGGTAACAGCGTTCAACATTCCGATTTTGAGCTTACCCGGATATGAAGCCGATGATCTAATGGGAACAATTGCGCGCCAAGCTGAAGATGAGCACCTTGACGTGCGATTGATCACAGGTGACCGCGATCTGCTTCAGTTGTTAAGCGAACACACCACAGTGCGGTTAGCGATTCCCAAGCCCGGTGAACCAGATGTGTTATACGATACTGCGGCATTTCGCGAAAAATTTGGCTTTGAACCTGTTCAATTAATCGACTACAAAGCCCTTGTAGGTGACACTAGCGATAACATTCCCGGCGTAGCAGGCATTGGCGACAAAACCGCGACAAAGCTCTTGCAAGACTACGGCACGCTAGACAACATTTACGCGAACATTGACTTGATAGGAAAATCGGTCAAACAAAAGCTCATCGATGGACGTGAGATGGCATATTTGAGTCAGCGGTTGGCGACGATTCAACGCGATGTGCCGATCACGCTTGATAAAGCGAAATGTGTAGCGCACGATTTCGACAAAGCGCAGGTAGAACACATCTTCCGTGAACTCGAATTCACGTCACTTTACAACCAGCTTGGACGACTGGCTGTCAAATCTATCGAGCAGCTTCCCTTGTTTGGCGGTATAGAAGTTGACCCCCCGCTTGAAGCAGCGCCCCCTGTTGAACTCGTACCCACCATCGTCGTCAATACTACCGATGGGCTGCGCGAATTGGTGCGCGTCCTCAACAACGCATCGATCATTTCATTTGATACTGAAACTACCAGCACTGATCAGATGAGTGCCGATTTGGTCGGGATTTCACTTTCGACGGATGGCGAAACAGGCTACTACATTCCCGTTGGACACAATGAAGGAACACAGCTTCCCCTTGATGCCGTACTCGATGCTCTGCGCCCACCGCTGACTAACCCGAAAATCCCCAAAGCGGCGCACAACGCGACCTATGATCTGGTTGTCTTGCAGCGCACGGGAATTGATGTGCAGCCAATCACGTTCGATACGATGGTTGCGGAGTGGGTACGCGATCCCTTAAGTGACGCACTGGGTTTGAAGCGGCTGGTGCGCGTGCGGCTCGGCAAAGATATGACCCGCATCGAAGACCTCATTGGCACGGGCAAAAATCAATTGGCGATGAGCGCGGTTGCTATCGAACGCGTCGCGCCCTATGCCGCCGCTGATGCGGTATTTACGCATCAATTGATCGCTGTGCTTGATCCTGAACTGAATCCTCGACCTGATGATCCCAAAGTCGATCCGCTGTGGGGGACGGTTAACCCGCCAACACCTCGCGATGTGTTCGAGAAAATCGAAATGCCGCTAATCCCTGTGATTGCCAGTATGGAGCGCGCAGGTGTGCTCTTGGATACGGGGTTCTTAAAGGTGATGAGCAATCGCTTAACCGACGATTTGGCGGACTTGGAAGACGAAATTTTCGCGTTGAGTGGCGGCTATGGCAAGTTCAACATCAACAGCCCCAAGCAGTTGAATGATGTGCTGTTCGGCAAACTTGGCTTGAAAGTCGAAGGACTGCGAAAGACTAGTCACGGTTACACAACCGATGCTGCCGCGCTCGACGCAATGCGAGGGTCACATCCGATTGTCGATAAGATTTTGAACTTTCGAGAGTTGAGCAAACTCAAAGGGACATATGTTGATGCGCTGCCATCGCTGATCAACCCCGCGACCGGGCGTGTGCATACCAGCTTCAATCAAGCGGGCGCAAGCACAGGACGCATGAGCAGCAGCAATCCGAACTTGCAAAATATTCCCATTCGCACGGAAATAGGGCGTGAAGTCCGCGCGGCATTCATCGCCCCGCAAGGCTACAGCTTACTATCCGTCGATTACAGCCAAGTTGAACTGCGGATCATGGCGCACATCACCAAAGAACCCGCACTGCTTGAAGCCTTCCGCTTGGGGCAAGACATTCACGCCACCACTGCCGCGCTCATCAACAACGTGCCCCTAGAGCAAGTGACAAAAGAGCAGCGAATCTTCGCCAAACGGGTGAATTTCGGTATCCTGTACGGCATGGGCGCGTTCCGATTGGCGCGCGACAGCGATCTTACATTGGCGCAAGCGGATGCGTTCATCAAGACCTATTTTGAACGTCTGCCGCGAGTACGCGAATACTTGGACAAGACGAAAACATTGGCGCGTACTCCACCCAAGTATCTGACGACACTGTTTGGACGGCGGCGCAGCTTTCCCGGATTGTTCACGGGAAACCGCACTCAGCAGGCGGCAGCAGAGCGCGAAGCGATCAATATGCCAATTCAAGGGACGGCTGCCGACATCATGAAAATGGCGATGATCCACCTTTATGAGGAACTCAACAAACGGAATTTGGGCGCGAAGCTGATCTTACAAGTACATGATGAATTGGTGCTGGAAGTACCGGATGAGCGCTTGCAGGAAGTGTCCGCGTTGGTTGTAAACGTGATGGAAGGCGCGGCACAGTTGGAAGCGCCTTTACGAGCGAATGCTCAATATGGACCTAACTGGCGCGATCTCACGGCGGTGAATTGAGCGAGGACGATTGATGACTCAGTCCGTCGATTATGAGTTCACCGAAGCGGATTTAGCTGCAAACCGCGCCTTTGAGATTACAGACAGGCAGCGCGTAATGCTGCAAGGCATTGTTTCACGCTTTCGCCGTGCCGCTGGTTGGCAGGTGATCACGATGGGGCTAGGTGTGTCCTTACTCGTGGGGTGGTATTTCCTCGCGGGTGGCACACCGGAAGCTCCCGCTAATGGGGCGAGCAACGGATTGGTGTTGGTCTTTGCGGTTGGTTTCTTCTTTGTGTGGGCGATCATCAATACGGTTCGTGTGCAGCGGGTTTCACGGGCGCTGGGACAAGCTCAAGTTCGTACTGCGGTGGGGGTAGTGCGCCGAATAGAAAAGGTGAATGCCTATGTACTGGAGCGCGCGGCGGATAAACCCCTTCCGTTGTCTCTAGACTCTCCAGCGGGTTACAGAAGGTTTCAAGAGGGGAAGCGTTACCGAATCTACTATGTAGACTTTAAAGCGGGACTGGTGCTTTCGGCAGAGCGATTGGACGAAGCGCAAAATAGTTAAGGCTTATGTCCTTTGTGTCCCGATTTTGACCGTTTTAGGACACAAAGATAAACTTCTTAATGTTTTGACAATGGATTTAGAGAAGCCGCACTGGCGAAGTGTTGAGGCTCGTGGCTAAAAAGCCGGTTTGGGGATGTGGCGGACGGAAATTTGTGTCCCAACACATTGTATGTGACTTGCCAATGCGGCGCACAATGAAATTTAATGGGTGTACCAACTGAGCAGAGTGGTTTGGATATACGAGGCAGCTCTGCGGAGATTTGAGCCGTTCGTGTCGATAACGTAGTAAGCAGGTGTGCCGTCGCGGCTGGAAATAAACGCGATATACGTGCCAGCGGGCGACCAAACCGGATGCCATCCGCCGCCCGTTGTAAGCTGACGGACGTTCGATCCATCAGCATTCATAAGATGAATTTCGCCGCGCCCTGTGCGGGTGGATGTGAAGGCAATCTGTGAAGAATCCGGCGACCACACAGGCTCAAAATCGCTCGCGACATTTTGCGTGAGATTTGTGCTTTCGCCTGTCAGAATGTCGAGTACGAACACCTCATTGTTGCGGTTCTCGTTGTAGCGAAAAGCGATGCGTGAGCCATCGTGTGACCATGCGAGATCGCTTCCTGTCTCAATGATGCCGTCAAATTCTTCGAGCAATCCGGTATCACGGTGATAAATCACCATCTGCTGTCCAACGATGGGCTGCCAGAAATGGATGACGATGTGGCGGGCATCTGGCGACCACAGTGGAACGCCATAGGGCAAAATCCCATAGCTTTCGGTCACTTGGTTTATAGTGTCGGTGCGTAAATCGAGGATATAGAAGTTCCAGTTTTGCCAGCGGCGTGTCATAATATCTGGCGTAATCCGGTTCGACCAAAATGCGAGCAGGGTTCCATCAGGCGATAAACTTGGTAGGCGATCTTCGAATTCTGGCGCAGTTTGATACAACTTACGATTATGCAGATCAAAGGCTGTGATTCCCAAGCCGCTTTCGCCATAAGTTTCGTAGACCATACGCTGTCCATTGTTCGTCATGCGTGGAAGATCGGCTGGCTGGCGAGACGGCATCGCGAACAGGGAAATTTGTGTCCCGTACAAGCTGTCGAGCGCGAATACGCGCGCCCCAAGGCGATCCCGCTGGAAAAATACAAGTTGACCGGGATCGGCTTGCGTGCGCGCGACCAGTATCCAGCCGAATAGAGTGATCAAGGCGGTGCCCAACATCAGCGATGAAATTCGCGCGCAAATTTGCCAAAGATTCATATCCCTACTTTAACAGGATTTGTGCCGCTGCGTGTTAAAATCGACTTTATAGCTGGAACAAACGCACATCAAACGTTTATGGACATAAAACCTTGAGCAAATGGGCATCATGCCAACCAGTCATCTTGCGTTTGGCGGCGATACCAACCTTGACCGATTCCGGCTACTTGAGCAGATTGATTACTAGGTACTGCAGCGTCGCCCTATTCTGGGGGCATAGTCTTTATGGATGCGCCACACATCTTCCCGAAAAGTAATTTCCAGTGCCCAATGTAAGCCATTCTCAATTTGATCGTGTTCCCAAATGTGTTTGAGAAATACCTGTACCAAAGCCGTCTCACAACTGATGAAATAGCGATGACCATCACCCAAAGTTGCGCGGATTTGTACCTTTCGCGTACTATACTTGCACATTAACCCCACAAAAATCAGCGCCTTCGAGGTCGGGATGCGTCAAACCGTTTTACTTTACAATCCCATCAGCACATCACCCGGCAAGCAGCGTCTACCCTTATCGCTGCTCGCTATCGCATCCGTCATCGCCGATGACTACGATTTTGAACTCATCGACGGCAATCTAATTCCCGACCCCGCCGCTGCCATCATCGAACGCGCCGCAGCTACCAATGCCAAACTGCTTGCAGTCACCGTCATGGCGGGTCCCCAATTACGCCAAGCTGTGCCTGTTTGCAAACAGGTAAAAACCGCGCTCCCTTCGCTGACAATCCTTTGGGGCGGCTACTTTCCCACCCAGCATTCCGAAGCCGTCGTCAACAGCGGCTACATCGACTATGTGATTCAAGGTCAAGGCGAAGCGCCTTTCCGTCAGTTTGTCGATACTTTACACAAAGGCGGCGCACTCACCGAAATCCCTTCTCTTGTGTATAAAAATGGCGCAAACAATTCGGAAAACAGTGTGCATATCAATCCGCGCGCGCCGTTCGTCAATCTCAACAATCTGCCAACCTACCCCTACGAACGCATCGACACCGCCCGCTATGTCGGCAAAAGCTACTTGGGAAATCGCGTCCTTTCGCATCACAGCAGTTTTGGCTGCCCGTTCGCGTGTAATTTCTGTGCTGTTGTCGCCCTCTCGCAGCAGCGATGGCTCTCAGAAAATCCTGCCCGCGTCGAAAGCACCGTCCGCTATTTGCAGCAGCACTATGGCATCGACGGGCTTGAATTCACCGATATGGATTTTTTCGTCAACGAAGGACGCACCGCCGAAATTGCCGAACGCATCGCGCCGTTGGGCATCAACTGGTGGGGCTTAGGGCGCGTCGATACATTGAGCGCCTACAGCGATTCGACATTTGAAAAGATGGCGAAAAGCGGCGTGAAGATGATCTTCATGGGCGCGGAAAGCGGCGACGACGAAACACTCAAGCTCATGAACAAGGGCGGCAAAAGCGGCACGGCACTGACTCTGGCGATTGTCGAGCGAATGAAGCACTACGGTATCGTGCCGGAACTCTCGTTTGTGTTGGGCAATCCGCCCGATCCCGAAGCGGATATGGTCAAAACCGTCGAATTCATCCGCAAAATCAAGGCGATCAACCCCGCCACTGAACTTATTCTCTATATTTACACACCCGTTCCACAGGCAGACAGCACCCTGCTCAACGAAGCGACTCGTTTGGGGTTCCGCTTCCCCGAAACGCTCGAAGAATGGATCGATGATCAGTGGAGTACCTTCGCCTTACGTCGTGATCCCGGCACGCCTTGGTTCAAAGACCACATTCGCCGCCGCGTCCGCGACTTTGAAGCAGTCGTCAACGCCTACTATCCCACCGTCACTGATATGCGCCTCTCCGGCGGAATGCGCTACTTACTAAAAGCCCTTAGCGGCTGGCGGTATAAACTCAAATGGTACGACTATCCATATGAACTCAAGGCGCTTCAACGCTTAATTCACTACCGTCGCCCGGAAACCACCGGCTTTTAGAGAACATACCCGAAGGAGCGGCTCGTAAGCCGTTCTCCTGCGCTAACAACCTTACTCTCTCAGCCTTAAAAGGACCACTCTCACTATGCAATCCATCATTCCCGGCGTTTACACTTTCACAGGCATGTTGGTGGGTCGCGTTTACTGCATCGAAGACGCGGATGGACTGACGATTATTGACACCAGCGTGCCGCCATCCGCCAAAGGCATTCTCAACCAGCTTATTGCAGCAGGTCGCCAACCCACCGACGTAAAACGCATCCTCATCACCCATGCCCATCCAGATCACATCGGTGGATTGCCCGCCCTCAAAGCTGCCACAGGCGCGCAAGTTATCACCCATGAACTCGAAAAGCCTGTCACACAGGGCGAAACGACTGTGCCAACCCCGCCAAAAGAATCCCTCTCTGGTATCGCTCGCTTGATGGTTCCCCCACCCACTCTGCCCAAAGGCACGCCGGTAGACCGCACCGTCGTTGAAGGTGATGTACTCACTGAGGTTATGGGAGGGCTGCATGTCCTTCATACACCGGGACACGCACCGGGGCATGTCACGTTCTGGCATCCTCAAAAGCGCATCGCCTTCATTGGCGATGTGATCATGCGCTTGGCGGGTTTCCGCCTGCCGATTGCCGCCTTCACCGTCGATATGGCGGAAAATCGCCGTTCAATCGCGCGCGTTGCCAGCCTCGACGCAAATGTCGTCTGCTTCGGGCATGGTCAGCCGCTTACCCAAAACACCGCCGCGACCATCCGCGCCTTCGCCGCAAAACACTCCTCACCTGCCTAACGCTCAGCTAAAGCCTTATGGGCGGTTCGCAGACCGCCCTCTATGGTGATTTTTCTTTTTCTCTATTCACCGTTTGAGAATTGCGAGCCTTACGCCGTGTGATCTATAATTTCCGCTATTGTTCTAACCGTCACAATCTGATGCTTTTTGAGAGGAAGATGCCTATGACTGGCAGTCGCCCAGTACGAGCTTTGACGTTTTTATTGGCATTGATCACTGCTGCGGCGGTGTCGGGATGTGGCACAATTGCCGAACCACAATGGGAAGTTGACGCGGAAAATACCACCATCGCGCTGGCAGCAACGGGCGCAGTCGAAACCCAGATCGCCTTAGGCGCTGAACCCACCGCCACGCCAACAGATACGCCAACATTTACCGTGCGCGTGATTCCCACGCAAACGCCGCTGCCCCCCACTGCGACCAATACCAGCGAACCCGCGACCAGCACTCCCACCAACACCGTCGAACCTACCGAAGCGACTGTCGAAGCAGCCGCTGATACCACTAGCGACTTAGAAGCAGCCGTTGCCGCTGCCGATCCAGTAGCAGGTCAAGCGGCATTCGCGCTCGCGCGCACTATGCCCGATGGCGCGATCTGGGCATGTGCTCAGTGTCATTCGGTCACACCAGATGAACTTCGTTTGATCGGTCCCGGTCTGTGGAACATCGCCGTTCGTGCCGAAACCCGCGTCGAAGGTCAATCCGCGCTCGAATACATTCACACGTCGATTGTCGCGCCCAATGACTACATCGTCCCGCCAGATGCCAACGGAGCACCGTACCCGCCCGGTCTCATGCCGCAGCACTACGCCAATCCCGAAGTCCTCACGGAAGCCGATCTTAACAATATCATCGCCTACTTGCTCACCTTGCAGTAGAGACCTAAGTGGGGTTTGGCACACCAAGACCAAACCCCTTTCTAACTTATCAACACTTTCTCAACTCTCGCGCGAGTCACTTCGGACATCAAAGGACATGGACGACAATTCTTCGCGATACCCTTAACTATTTTCAGTGGTCGGCAGTGTGAAGTACACCGCCGTTCCCATCCCCACTTGACTCCGTATCGTAATCGTTCCGCCGTGCCCCTCAATAATCTCTTTCGCCAGTGTCAATCCCTGTCCTGCCCCCGGCACGCGGATCACTCGCCCGCCTGTGGTCGTCGGCGTTCCCCTGTAAAACCGTGTGAACACATGGGGAAGTTCATCCGCCGCGATCCCGGTTCCATTGTCGCGTAGACGCAGCCGTGCCATCCCTTTTTCCTCGCCCTTAATCTCCAGCAGCACTTTGCCACCCGGCGGCGTGTACTTCACTGCGTTATCCAGCAAACAGGCGATAGCGTAGCGTAGACGGCGCTCATCCCCCATCACGATCAAACCCGGTCTCTCGTTCACCAAATCTAGCGTAAGATTTGCCGATTGAGCGGGCTGCCGCCACTCATTGACCAAGCCCAATACAAAACGGTCAAGTGAAAATGGACGATGTGCATCGTTTGCTGTTGTGGGGCGATTTGTTTCCACTGCCTCACGCAGAGCCTTATACGCTTCGCGCAGCGGCACAATCGGACGCGAGTCATTTTCAAGCGCAGCATTCATTTGGTTGAGCAGTGAATCGCGCACACGCGCACGCTCAACTTCACTCGACATATCGCGCAGTACAACTAGTGTCCCAATGCGATGATGAGACATTGAGGTCATTGGCGTGGTGCTGACATTCAGCTCGCGCGCCAGCTCCGGTTGACCAGCGTTCAATGTGACCCAACGAGCATCACTTACCCCCAACAGCGGAAGCGCATGACCCAAACGCTGTGTGATGAATTCGGTTAACTCGAGTTCTCGCTTCTCATCGATGGCGCTACGCAGTCCGCTTGGCACATCGAGCAGGTTTTTTGCCGCCGTGTTGATGTGCTGCACAGTCCCATCCAAGTCCTGCACGATGATCCCATCCGGGAGAGCTTCCATCGCTGCTGTCAACTGCTCAACTTCCCGCCGTCCTTGCCGTGAAGAAGCACGCAGCTCGTTCTGTCGGTTTTGTACCCTATCGGCATATTGGTCGAGCGCGTGTCCCATTCGGCTGACTTCATCGGTTGGATGCATTCCTGTTCGCGCGGTCAGTTCGCCTGCCGCCAGTGCTTCCGCCACCCGCGTGATCTTCTTAATTCGCCCAATCAACCAGCTCAATACAATAAAAGTTGTGATCACCGCGCCCGCTGCAAGGATGGCAAGAATCAACCCCGTGAACTGTGTAATCGCGGCGGCGTTCTCCTGCTGACCCGCGCTGAACCCCGCATACACAATCACCACAATCATCACTAGTGACAGCCCCAAAAGCGGCATCATCAACCGCCATCTCAGCGATGCAAACCGATTGGCAGATTTTCCCATCGCGTCCCGTCCCATAAGTCCCTCGTAAGTCGTCGCAAATAATCACCAGTGTAGCATTAAGGGACATCATGTGCTTTTTCATAAAGTGTTTCAACCGTCTGGCACGGTGCGCGGCATCACAGTAGCATTAAGGGACATCATGTGCTTTTTCATAAAGCGTTTAAACAGGTTCGGTTCGTCCTTTACATTCCTTCAGTAAGCTTAGCGAGTTTTTCATCAAGCATATTGAAGGCTAAGACAACGTGACCAATATCCCCCTCACCGGACGCGCCGACTTACACATGCATACCACTGTCAGCGATGGAATCGCCACCGTCACCGATATGCTCGACCATATTGCTGAACGGGGTGACCTCAATGTGATCGCCATCACCGATCATGACCGTCTAGAGGCTAGCCTATGGGCATACAGCAATCGCTCACACTACCCATTCGATATCATCCCCGGCTTGGAAGTAACCACCCGTGAGGGGCATGTCCTAGCCCTCTGGTGTACCCAGTCGATACCCAGCCAAATGTCCCTTCACGAAACCGTCGCCGCAGTGCATGATCAAGGTGGGATTGCTGTGTTAGCGCATCCACTGGAAGTGACCATCGACCCGCGTGCGGCTTGGCGTTACTTCCGTAATCCACAGGTGTTACTAGAATCGGGTGTTGATGCGATTGAAATCTTCAACGCGGGCGCGTTCACACCGGGTTGTAACTGGCTTGCAGACAAGGTTTTTGAGAAAATTCCTCTTGCCAAGCTCGGTAACAGTGACGCGCACATGCCCGCCAGCATTGGCACTGGAATAACGCGATTTGTTGGTAAAACGGCAGCAGACCTGCGACAGTCAATTATGCAGGGAAATACCGCCGCTGAAGGAAACCCATGGTCAATCATCGTCTATTTGAAGCTCTCACTCACTATGATACCGAAGAAGCTGAACGCATCTTTGGCGACGAGTGCGCGCTAACTCCGCCTGACCCTTCTTTCCCACTCGCGCCAGTCAAGCGAGTTGCCATCTTCGCGGAAGCCTTCCTTCCGAAGGTGGATGGCGTATCAAAAACAGCATTCCTAACACTGCGCCACTTGCAGCAAACCGGGCGTGAAGTTATCGTCTTTGCCCCAGATATTGCTCCGCAGTCCATCGGTACAACACCGGTTGTACCCCTTCCCTCGCTTGGATTTCGCGGCGTACCAGAAACACGCATGGCGCTTCCGCATCCAGTGGTTGTTCAGCGCCTCAATGAATTCAAGCCGGACATGATCCACCTGTTCAGCCCAGCATTTTTGTCCGTCAGCGGAATGCTCTACGGGCGGCAAAATCAAATTCCAGTGGTCGCCAACTATCAAACCGATCTCCCGGGCTATGCCAACGCCTATGGATTCTCATTCTTAAGCGACCTCGTCCGCGATTTGCTGCGCTATGTCCACAACGGCAGCCATCTCACGCTTGCGCCCTCCCGCTGGACAATGCGTCAGCTTCAACAGCAGGGCTATCGCCGTTTGCGCCTATGGGGTCGCGGTGTCCATCGCCAGCGCTTTAACCCGCAGCGTAAATCACCAGCAATGCGCCAACGCCTGCTCAACGGGCGTGATCCCGATTCGCTCCTGTGTATCTATGTTGGTCGCCTTGCCACCGAAAAGCGCGTCGATCTACTGCTTGAAACCGCGCGCACACCCGGCGTTTCTCTCACTATCATCGGTGATGGTGGTACGCGCGACGAACTCGAACATCTCTTTGAAGGCACGGGAACGCATTTCACCGGCTATCTCATGGGCGATGAACTGGCGAGCGCATACGCCAGCGCCGATGTGTTCTTGTTCACAGGAGCGTTTGAAACCTTCGGGCAGGTGGTACAAGAGGCGCTTGCATCGGGATTGCCGTCAGTTATCATCAATCAGGGTGGCATTGTCGATCTTGTTAAGCATGGTGAAACAGGCTATCACTGCCCCGCTGATCCGGGCGCGTTTGCCGCAGCAGTTCGTATGCTGCGCGATGACCCCGCGCTTCGCCAACGGATGTCGGAGAAGGCATCGCAAGCGGGCGAAAATTCATGGGAATCCATTATGGAGTTGCTCGAAGCCTATTACACTGAAGCCTGTAACATGAACGAGCGTTTCCAACATTTATACCCGCCAGCGAGTCCGTTCATGCAGTTTTTCAATCGCTTTAACCATTATCGGAAGGTGACCGAACACAATGTCCAAAACCGTCGCGCTGATCGCTCACGATAACAAAAAAGACGACATGATCGCGTTTGCGAAGGCACACATTGATGTGCTTTCGCGCTATGAACTGATTGCGACGGGTACAACAGGGCGTTTAATCGGGGAAGCGACCAATTTACCAGTGACTCGTGTGCTGTCTGGACCCATCGGCGGGGATGCTCAAATCGCTGCCATGGTCGCGGAAGGCAAAATTGAAGCCGTCTTTTTCTTTATTGATCCCTTGGGCGCGCATCCCCACGACCCGGACATTCATTCGCTGCTGCGTATTTGCAATGTACACGATATTCCGCTGGCAACCAACGCCGCCACAGCCAGTTTCATCATCTCTGGCAAAGCGCTCTAAAACAATCAAGTGAATTGAATTTGCTTCTCTGGTAGGCAGAAGGGTGATTTGCCTAAGCGAAGCGACATATCTGGGGTGAGGTTCACCCCTTTCGCTGCGCTCGGCGCGCCGCCAGCATCAACACTGCATCCGCTGCTGCCGCTTGTAACAGCGCAAAAATCAACAGCCCTAAACCCAAGAAAATTCCATAAGGGACAATTGCCCATACTTCCCCAAAACGGCTCAAAAATAGGAATGCCACGCCCCAATCTCCAATTGCGCTAAACACCAGAAGCAGCAGCCAGCTTCCGAGATCACTCGTGGGGAGTTGATTGTTCAAGAAAGCCGTCGCCGCCAATACCAGCACAACTGTCAGCGCCATCCGCGCCAGAATATACAAACCTTGCGCCATCGCGCCGAAGGTGCGTCCCGGCACATGCGATGAGATAAGCAGGCCCATCGATGCATCGAATCCCGTTCCCGTGACAGGCAGCAGGAGCGAAGCGGTCATTAAAAACGACAGCAGCAGGACTGCGACCACCAGCGGCACTTCTGGCGTGATTCCGACGATGAACAGATCGAGATGCCGCCCCTGAAACGACGTGAGATCGTACAAAATCCCACCGACCAGGATTAATCGCAGCACTGTCACCACGCCGATCAGCCCACGCAGTCGATAAAACACAGAAGCCCAGCGCGTCCGCATCGTCAGTTCTGCGCCGTGTTCTGTCGCACGTAAATTATCCCATTTTCCAAAGCGCACCTGCTCACCAACTACCCCCGCGGTGAGCGTGAAAGCAGCAATTCGCAAGATCACTTGTACAATCAAAATCGGGAAATACAAAATATTATTCAGGCTCTCAACGACGTTTTGTCCGGCAGGAGTCGCATTCAAGTCGGTTGCCACCAAATACCCAATGAGCAGCAGCAGCGCCGCGAGGAGTACCACACCAAACGCCCGGGCCAAGCGCACACGGCGGGGAGCGATTTTTGTTCGTCCCAGTTCGTGCCGTAAAACCGGATGATCGCGCCGCGCCCAAGCGGGCAGTTGTCCGGTGATGCGTTGAATCATGGCTCGTCGCCCCCCATTAAATCACCAATGTGCGATTCGAGACCCGCCAATGCGTTTTTCCATACTTCCCGTGCAATCTCAACCGTTTCGCCGTGTTGAATGTAATGAATATACGCGCGTGGTTCGCTTCCCACCAATTGATCGACTGCCGCTGCATAGACCCCAACTTGAAGCACATAGCGTTTGGCATGGACTTCCAACTCGGACCGCGCAGGCTTATAGTGCCGAACTTGGTTTGTTTTGTAGTCGATCACCGCCCACTCACCATTGTCCCGTTCGATCAACACATCCATTACGCCATGAATCATACGCTTTTCAGTCTTGAACACAAACGGAAGTTCTCGGTATACCCGCCGCGCTGAACGAATCCAGTTTTGCACATGGCTCTTAGCGACGTTGCCAAGTTGGAGCAAGACCAAATTCACAAGTTTTTCTCGCTCCGCCGGATCAATAAAACCTTCCTCCCACGCGAAACTGTCGATTAAAGACTTCAACTCTGTACTATCCGCTTCCGGGTCACGTAATTGCAGCACACGATGGACAATCTCGCCAACTTTGCGTCCCATCGCGCGTGCCGCGCGGTCACTGATGAATTCAATGCGCCCCGGCGTGGCATAGAGTATGCTCCGCCGCCATCGTTGGCGAAATAGTTCCCGATGATTCATCGGCATGCCGTACAGCGCCCCGCCCAAATCCGCTATCTGTGTAACGCTCATCGCCCGCGCGGGGGCATCCCGTTCGACCATCACACGCCGCATCAACGGGGGGGCTTTTGGCTCAACTTCCCCGCCGATCATCCATGAGTCCAACGCGATAGACGCTTCGCGTCCATCGAGATCAGCAGGCGCTTCGGGCAGCTTTATAAGCACCTTTCCCCAGTCATATTCACGTTCTTCACCATCGTGGTCAGCATCGTGCAGCCTATAACCATCGATCAGCCACTTCATCCAGCCATCGCTGGTCAGCACGCCGCTGTTTCTATCTGCCCTCACCTGTCCGCTGATGATCAAATAGTCTTGCGCGCGTGTCGCCGCCACATATAGCAGCCGTTTGCGTTCCGCTTCATCACGTTCCTTACGCAGATTCATCGTGCGGCGTGTTGCGTAGGAGTCAACATACTTCTTTTCGCCTGCCGAATACACCTTGCAGCTCAACCCCACCACAGGATCGAACAGCACTTTGGAATTATCCATGTTGTGGCTCAATGTGCGCGAAGCGTCCACCAACACCACCAGCGGGAATTCCAGCCCCTTGCTCTTATGGACCGTCATCAGCGTGACTGCATTTTCTGCGTCAAGCATCGCTTCGCCTTCGCGCACTTCGCCCTGCGTTAAGTCGCTCAAGTAATGTGTGAACGCGCTCAAGGTGGTTTTGCCGCTCAATTCCGCCGTTGTCAGCAGTTTTTCAAGATTTCCTCGCCGGCGGTCTCCATCTGGCAGCCCAGTAAGAACTGCCAAGATGCCTGTCCTTTCATATGCCACTCGCAGTAGTTCATGGATAGACACCCGCCCCGCCAGCACACGCAGTTCATGCAAGGTTGCCCATGCCCATTGAACTAACGGGCGTTCATGTGCGTTCGTGAACACCGATTCGTCTGCCCATTCTGATGCAGCCGATTCAAGCGCATTCCACAATGTCGCAATGTTGCCCACTTCGTCCTGCAAAGAACGCAAATCGAGCAGCATTTCATCGCTCAATCCAAACATCGGAGATCGCAGCGCCGCCGCCAGCGACAAGTTATCACCCGGATGGTACAGCGCACGCAGCAAATTCAGCACATCCCAAACCTCTTGGCGGTCATAGTAGCCCTGTCCCGCAATCGTCACATAGGGAAGCCCTGCCGCCTTTAAGGCACGCTCATACAGGGGCGCATTCCCCATCGCCTGAAAAAGCAGCGCAATATCCCCATATCGAATCGGGCGCACAATCTCCATCTCGCGGTCATATACCGGGCGATGCTCAATTTCCACAATCTCGCGCAGCCGCTCGGCTATTGCTTGCGCCTCCCACAAGCGGGCATCATCCACCGAACGCTGTCCCTCCGGCAGTTGATCCCTGTGCAGCATTAGGAATTCAATAGGCGGGTACGATGCGGGGGCATCACGCCGAAACGCTTCCATGCCTTCGCCAAATTCCACCTGCCACAGCTTGACCACACTTGATTGATCGCGCACCAGCAATTGGTGAAAAAAATGATTAAATCCACCAACCAACGGATGATGTGTTCGGAACGACAGCGGCATATTCAGTTCTTCACCATGCTTTAGCCTCTTAAACTGTTCCCGCACACGCTCGAATACGCTCACATCCGCGCCGCGAAACGCATAAATACTCTGTTTGGGATCACCGACCACGAACACTCGCCCCGGCGCGTCAATATCCGCCAGTGCCCGCACAATCTCCCATTGGACAGCATTCGTATCCTGAAATTCATCCACCAACACATGCTGAAATTCCGCATTCCGGTAACGCGCCCTCACGTGCGGATACTTCACCAGCAGATCGCGCGTGTAAACTTCGAGATCGTCAAAGTCGAGCGCCGCGCGCGCCCGTTTCGCAGCCACGTATGCCGCTTTCATCCGCATGATCAGCGAATGCCAGACAGGAATTAACTGCGCCGCCGCTTCATCCGTTTCGTTCGGGGCTTCGCCAATTTGCTCCAACAGTGATTTCACATGATCACGGATGATCTCAAGCCCAGCTTTTGCCTCTCGCAGCGCGTCACGCCCGCCCCACGCATTGGGAGAGCCCCCTTGCAAATTGATCTTGCTGATCGGCATCAAACACTCAACTGCCGCTTCAAGGTCTTGGCATTCGCGAAGGCGCTTTTGCAGCCCGTGACAGTCCAACCACGCATCCGTGATTTTGTCGCCTTCAGGAAAAATGCCATCCTGCCAAGCCGCCAACTTCCAAAAGCCCGTGTCTTCGCGCAGCCCATCGATTAGCGCCATGCCTTCACGCCGCCACATCGCCCGCCAACTGTCCATCACATCATCGGACAAAGCAGGCAGTATCACACTTGTCGCCGCGAAAGCCTTCAAAATTTCGCGCACATCGCGCATATCATACGCTTCAAACAGCGCCAAAATTCCCGACGTTGATGGATCGTCGTCGCCGCGCGCAAGTGTCCGCAGCAGGTCATCGATTACATTGTCGAGCAAGATCGCCGCTTCAATTTCGTCCAACACCACAAATTCGGGATCAATCCCTGCTTCGGCGGCATTCGCCCGCAAAATCGAGGCGCATAATCCATGAATTGTGTCGATACGCGCGCTGTCCATCGCGGTCAAGATGTTCGCCCACCGCCGCGAAAGCGCCTCATCATGCCGGGATTTCTCGTAGCGTTCGCTTAATGCGCGGCGCACACGCTCCCGCATTTCGGCAGCGGCTTTCTGCGTGAACGTGACCGCGACCAGACTGTTCAGCGACCAATCCAAATTCATATCCAGCAAGTGCAAATATCGCTCGACCAGCACGCGCGTTTTGCCGCTGCCCGCCCCCGCGTTCAACAGGATGTTTTTGTCTAATGTTCGGATTGCGCGCTCTTGTATGGGCGTGAAGGTCATAGGCTTACGTTTTTCTCTGATGAATAATCGAAACGCGGCAGAATTGATGATAATCGCAGTAGTGCGCGCAGCGCCCATCATGCAGTTTATTCGCCGTCACTGCGAAATCGCCAGATCGTCCGCGTTCGAGATTGCGTTCGATGTGCCGTTCGCCTTCTCGCAAAATCGCTTGATCATCTTCGTCATTAAGCGACACTTTCCCGCTGGCGCTTAAATTAGCAAGGTGAATGAACACGCCGCCCGCCACGTCATCGCTTGAACCTGCCAACAGCGCCGCCGCCTTCAAGTACATCAGCATTTGGAAATTACGCCCCGCGCTGATTTCGCTAGAAGAAATCCCTGTCGTGCCCGTCTTGTAATCCATGACCACCAAACGGTCCCCCACACGGTCAATCCGGTCAATCTTTCCACGCACAAGAATCTTCTGTTCCCCTATTTGCATCTTGATGGGGCGCGCATCATCTCCCGCCCCGCCAAACGATGCTTCTAACCGGTAAGGCGTGCGCGGCAGATTTTTGCCGAATGCCTTTGCGTTCGGGCTTTCCCCCGCAAAATCGGCTTCGACATAGGCAATCAAGCGCCGACGCAGCGCAGCCTGTTCTCGCTCCCACAGCGACGACGCACGAAACCGCAGCCTGTATGGCGCGGATGGCAGCACACGACTCATGACATCGTGCAAAATTTCCAGCGCCGCGTTCGCATTTTCTGGGCTGATCGTCATGCCCTTCTCGGTGATTTGTCGGTACGTTTGCTCCAAGACCGCGTGATACAGCGTTCCTAACTGTGCCGCGTCCATCCCTTCTTCCGGCTCATCAACGGCTTCTAGATTAAGCATCCGCTTGGCGAAATACCGGAAAGGGCATTGTCCATATTCGTTAAGCTGACTTGCGCTCCACACATGCCGATCATCCAGCAGCGCCGCTGCCCGCCTAATTGCGCGATCCGCTTGCAGCCGCCCCGTATAGCGATCATGTCGCTGTTCGCGTGCCATGCGCGTCAGCTCCACCCAGCGCCCATGCACGATCCGCACCCATGAAAGCGATTGCTGCGCCAACCACACCACTTCGCCAGAGAGTGATGCTGTCCGCGTCATATGCTGTGCCGCTGCGACTGCCGCCTCACCCATCGAAGCAGCCTCTTGCAGAGAAATCACGCTCCCCGGACGATACAAGATGTACTTCGGATGAGGAATAACCGCCTTCACTCCCCGCCACAAATGACTTTCCGCCAGCATCGCGCCATTGTTCACCGTTGGGCGCGAAAGCGTCACCGATTGTCCGGCAAGATTCAGCATTTCGTAGAACAAGCCTTCTTCGTCGGCGCGTTCGTTACTCAATGTCAGCGATACACCGAACCGCCGCAGACGGGTGCGCTCACTGTCTAAAAGCACTCGATCTTCGGCAATTGGTGCCGGGAATATCCCTTCGCTCAACCCTAAAATGAACACGTGCGGATGTGGCAGCCCACGCGCATCACTAATCGTCGTTACCAACACGCGCCCATCACGCCCTATGCTTTTATCTGCGCCTGTCTCTCCCAACTGGATGGAACGCGCGGCGAGTATCGTTTTCAAAGCCGACCAGAACTGTTCCCACGAAATTACAGCAGCCGAATGGCGGGATTTTAGCCCTTGAATAGAATGCAGCAGCCCTTCCGTCACTAGCAGTGATCGCAGCGCCAGTTTAAATTCGTGCAGCGCCTTCAAATCACGCTCCACAATTCCCTGTGCAATATTGGATTCCGCTGTTTGCAGCGGTTCACGGATCCGTCGAATCATGCCAAGCGAATATTCGACGTGATGCCCCTTGCCATTCGTAGAGGATTCTTCGCCCTCTGCTTTGCTCACACCGGGAATCGTCACATCTTCAAGATCATCAATTTCGGGCTCGCTGTCTTCACCGATCAAAGTTTCCAACCAGTGAATATATCCCGCGGTGGTGTGTTGTGGCGGCGGAGTCAGCGCCTCAAAACACATGCTCAGCGCCGATTTCAGCATCCCCGCTTCCGCTTCAGGAATCTTGATTCGTTCATCTTCGCGATCTTCGTCATCGTCTGCTTCGCTAGTTGCAGTTTCCGCAGGCGCTGTCGCGCTGTCGATTGCCTCGATCCATACCGCAACATCTGCTGTCACCACATAATCACGGCTGATCTGGTCGATTTTGTCTGCCCACCCATTTTCACTGATATAAGGGAATGTGAAATACGGCGAGCGCAGCGCGTCAAGCAGTTCTCGCCGCCGAAATTTCCCATCCACGTGCAGTTCCAACAGATTGACCAATGCGGCGATTGCTGGGTTTTCAATCAGCGGTTCGCCGTGATGCAGCAGCAGCGGAAGTCCAAATGATCGCCCGTAAGCGCCAAAGTATCGTCCGTATCGCGTCCAATCGCGCACAGCGATCAAAATATCGTCCGGTTTAACGCCATCCAGCAGCAAGCGTTTCACTTGTCGCAGTACCGCCGCCGCTTCTTGTCCTTCATCTGGCGCTTCAATCAGCGTGATATTTTCCGTCGGCAGTGTGTATTCCGGTGCTTGGCGCGTCAGTAGCGTCGATGACAAGTGACGCAGCGCAGGCGCGGCTTGGCTTGCGCTCCCCGTCGGCACATCAAGGCGCGTAATTTCATAAGGGAAATTTTCTTCTTTATGACACTGTTCCAGCCGTTCAAGCGCACGCTCAAAGCGCCGCCCAAGTGTCTGCTCACGCCCCGGAACAGTTGTCAGCGTCAAAATGCTTTCGCCTACCAGCCCGCCGAGATGGGTCAGCAGTCGCGCTTGTAAGGGGTTGAACTGATCGTATCCATCCACAATCAGCAAATCGATGAATTTCACCACGCTTGGCGACTGCGCCAAGGCGCTCAATGCGACCCATCCTTCCCCTTCCCGATCTACCAACCGATTTGTCACCAACACATCTTGATAAGCCGCATAGATCAGCGCCAGTTCTTTAAGCTTGGGATCGGCTGCGGAATCTGCCGCGTTGGCAAACAAGTCGGGATCAATTAAGTTCTGTTTGAGTTCGTAGATGAAATCGGCAGTGATACGCACAAATCCATTCGTCTGTGCAACCGCGCCTAAAAGAGGCAGCTTGCCATCCGCCGAAAGTTCCGTCAGTACCGCCCGAATCACCCCGTAGCGCCCCGCGTCATACAAACGACGCTGCGGCTTACCGGCAAGCATCAAAATGCGTTCATACAGGTTATAAAAACTGAAAAACTCGACGTTGAAATACACCGCCGAGTCTTGTTTCTTCGCTGCTTGTCGCGCCAGCAGCCGCCGCCTAAAATCGATGATTTGGCGTTCTGTTGCCAATAGTACCCACACACTCGCAAACGGATTTTTCGCTTTCAAATCCGCGATGCGCGTCTGCACATAGTCAGTTTTGCCAGCGCCAACCGGGGCGAGATAAAGTTCCATGCTCGCTACTTTGGAAGCAGCGCGTCGATGACGGCTTGTGCTTTCGCCGCATCAATACGATCTTTAGCCAGATAATTCGGGCGCAAATTGACGACCAACATGCTCAGCGGCGTGATCGGGACAACGGGTTCGCGCGCCATCAACTGTGTGCGCGGCGGCTCATTCATAAACACGATTACGCCGTAAACAGGTGTGTCCCCTAAATTGCGCCTCGAAAGAAACTGTCGAACCTTTTCTATGTCTGCCACACATTCGCGCGTTGGGTCGATGCCGGCGGGTCGCCACTCGCCCCCTTCCTGTCGCAGCCAGTTCGATCCTTCATTTGCAAAAATGCCGACATTATCCATCAATCGGAACACTAGCACTCCCGGCAGTCCCACCAACAGCGCATCTACATAGCCAATTTCACCCCGACTTAAGTTGCGAATCAGCGTGAACGAATCCGGCAGTTGGGTTGCCAGTGCATTCCCCATGATCTGCGCCAGATCGTTATCGACCTTCCACGTGAACGCCCGTATCGCCAACCCTAATGCCAGCAGCAGCAGAAAAATCCCCGCAATCAATGTCACAGTACGCAGGAGATCATATAACCCATAGTTAGGGTTTGCTGGCACCACAAATTCTACAACGCGCAGGAACAATCCAACTGCGGTCACGAATACGCCAATCGCCGCGACTACCAATGCCAGCGTCTTGATTTGATTACTGCGCCGTGTCAGCGCGCGTACAGGAGCAATATTTCGCATAGTCTATTTATCCTGCTTGGGTGGAGTCTTGCGTATGGGTTCAACAGATTTTGCATCACCCGCATTTCCAACGGGTTTTGCATTTGCCTTCGATGTCGTTAGCGTCCGTGTCACTGCCCGCGCGGCATTCATTTTTGCGCGCCGTGAGCTGATTACGTCCTCAAGAATACGCTTCAGTTCGTGGAATTTCGGCAGCGGTTTATACAGCAGCAGGTCAGCGCCCGACTCGCTCAGGACTTCTTTTTCCTCATCTGCCGACAATTTGTACGCCGTGATGAGGACAATCGCAATGTCCTTAAGAAACGGACTGCGCCGTAACCGCGCGCCTACCATCGCCCCGCTGATGTTTCCGGGCAGGCGAATATCTAGCAGCGCGAGTTCCGGTAGTTCACTTGGATCGCGACTATCGCCGCCCTTGTCAATATCGTCGATCCACGCGACGGCTTCTTCGCCATCTACAAATGCCGCTCCTTCGATGCCCCACAATTCAAACATCGCCAGCAGCACTTCGTAAATTCCCGGTTCATCTTCAACCACCATCCACGTAGACAACGAACACGCTCCTCAGCAAACACGCTCCTGAGACACATCACAAGAAGGCAAACCGTTTCTTCACAACTTTATGATAAATTTCTTACCCATTGAAAGCAAACTTGTGTTCAATATAGGGCATTATCTCCGGTATACTGGGATTGTACATCGTTTCAACGCCGTAATCAGATTTTAACGTGACAACGATTCAATAAACTGTCAATTGTTGATATGTTCAGCCGGATGGAGGTTGGCTCTTTTGTTGTGGATGATTGCAGAAGACGAAGCGGATATCCGCAACCTGCTTACCATGATGGTACAGGTGTGGGGTCACAACCCAATCGCTTACGAAAATGGTCAAAAAGTGTGGGAATGGCTCGATGAACTGGAATCCAAACCGGAACAACCACCCGTCCCAGAACTCATCTTGATGGATATTCGGATGCCCGGCAAAAAGGGCAACGAACTCGCCCAACGTATGCGTACCCTTGAGGCATTTCGGCATGTCCCAATTGTACTGATGACCGCGTATTCACTGACAGAAAATGAGCGCGCGCAGATGATCACCGATGATGGCGTTGATCACATTATCGCGAAGCCGCTGCCTGATTTCGAGCAGCTCCGCGAACTGCTGCACACTGTCGCGCAAAAGAAACGCGAAACCTTGAATGGTGAGAACACGGCGAAGCCCTCAACGAGTGAACCCGCATGACAAACTCAAGTCAAAACCGCCCACCTGATCCGGCACAAATCGGTTCGGTGATCAATCGTGTAGATCGGCTTGGCACAGCATCCGAACGTCTGTTCAGCCGTCTCTATCAAGGCTTGGGGCGGCGCAAACAGATCGAAGAAGAGATCAAGAAGCGCGATGACTTTATTCGTCAGCAGCAGCGCATGATCGCTAAGCGCGACGAAGACATCGAAAAGATCAGCACGGTTTTGGGTGCAATCAACGAAGGGGTTGTCGTGCAAGACATCGAAGGGCGCGTGATCATGGTCAACCGCGCTGCCCGCGAACTGCTCGGTTCGATCAAAGCCTTCTGGCAAAGCGAACTGGGCATGATGTTCAATCAGTATCATGAAGTTGTCATCAGCGGCAGTGAACTCACGCCAATGGGCGAACCACGCCGCGTACAAATCAATGACAAAATCATCGGCGCGCAGTTAGCTGCCCTTTCCGATGAACGCGGTAATCGCTTTGGAACGCTCATTGTCTTACGCGATGTCACAACCGACGTACTTTCTGAACGTCTCAAAGATCAGTTTATCACCGCTATTTCCCATGAACTTCGCACACCAATGGCGGTCATCAAAGGGGTGAGCGAAGTCATCATGGCGCAGTCGGAAAATGGGCAGTTGAACACCCGCCTATTTGAAACCCTCAGCCGCAACGTCGATATTCTTGACCGCATGATCATCGAACTGCTCGACGTATCCGAACTGGCAAACGGCAATTTCAGCATCCGCGCTGACGAAATTCACTTGGAAGAAATGCTCTGGAACGTCATCAAAGGCTTGCAACCGGAAATCCGCCGCGCGCAGTTAGATGTGTCCTATATGGTCTGCGATGCCGAAGCCCTCATTGTGCGCGGCGATGATCCACGCTTGCGTTGGGCATTCGGGCATATCGTCCAGAACAGTGTGCGCTATACCGAAAGCGGCGGGCATATCATTGTGACCGCGCGTTTATCCGGCGAAGAAAGTATCTCCGTACAAGTGGTCGATACCGGCGTGGGCATCACGGAACGCGACATGCCGCACATCTTTGACCGCTTCTATCGTGGTGAAGCTCGCACTCCGTCAGGAAAACTCATTGATCCGCGCGGCTTAGGGCAGGGTTTGTTCATCGCCCGCCGCGTTATCGAATCGCACAACGGATACATGCAGGTGCGTTCGCAGCCGGGACAAGGCAGCATCTTCAGCGCCTATTTACCCCGCGCGCTCGCGTAAGTTACCACGTCTTGCAGGGGCACGGTGTGCCGTGCCCACACAGCCAATTCTATTGTTTGCCACACGTCCCCGTGCGGCGTTACAATCCCTCTCACAAATAAAATCAGGCTTGCATTTCCATCCTGTAATTTGGTGCAAGTATTGGAGTAGATACGTGTCCCAAACAGGTGCGTTCACATTTGTGCTTCACAGCCATCTCCCTTATGTGCGTTTGGCAGGTCGCTGGCCCCATGGCGAAGAGTGGATCCATGAAGCGCTTATGGAAACCTATATCCCTCTTTTGATAACCCTCAATGATCTCATTGATGAAGGTATTCGTTTTCGCCTCACCCTTGGGATCACCCCCGTGTTGGGCGAACAGCTTTCCGATCCTGACGTAGTCGATCATTTCGATCAGTATCTTAATGACCGCATCGCGGCGGCAGAACGCGACATCGCCTATTTTGAGAGCGAAAGCAGCAGCGATCCGCATCTACGTTTCCTTGCGGAGTGGTCGAAAAGCAATTTCCAGCGCATCCAAACGGCTTTCAATCAACGCTTCAACCGCAGCGTAATTGATGAGCTGCGCCGTTTGCAAGACGAAGGCTGGATTGAAATTATGACCAGCGCAGCCACACATGCCTATTTGCCGCTGTTGGGGCGCGACAGCGCCATTAACGCGCAGGTTCGCATGGGTGTGCGAAGCTACGAGCGTCATTTCGGGCGCAAACCATCTGCCTTTTGGCTGCCGGAATGTGGCTACCGTCCGGCTTACATCACGGACACGGGGCGAATGCGTCCCGGTTTGGAATACTTTCTTGCGGAAAACGGCATTCGTGTCTTTTTCAGCGAAGCGCACACGATCACGGGTGGCGACCCCGTTGGCGTGGCGGGTGGCGACATCGTTGGTCCCTATGGGGAAATCAAACGGCGTTATGTTATCCCTAGAGAACAGACTGCCCCGCCGCGCTCCGCGACGACTTTTCTACCTTACGGCGTTGGTGATAGCACCCAGTATCCCGAAACTGTCAACAGCGGCGTGAGTGTCATTGGGCGAAATGTCCGCGTTGGTCAGCAAGTATGGAGCGCGCAAACAGGCTACCCCGGTGACTTTGATTACCGCGAGTTTCACCGTCGCAGCGGCACAAGCGGAATCCCTTATTGGCGTATCACTAACAAGCAAACCCCACTGGGCGAAAAAGACTTGTATCAGCCGGAATGGGCATCGTGTAAGGTGGATCAGCACGCCGAACATTTCGTGCATTTAGTGGGCGACCAACTGCGCCAGTTTCGCAAACAAACCGGCGAATTTGGGTTAGTCTCCGCCAACTACGATACCGAACTCTTCGGTCACTGGTGGTTTGAGGGAGTCGATTGGTTGGGCAATGTCTTACGTCATATGGCGAAGAACCCCGATATTGAAATGACTACCGCCAGCCATCATGTCGCGGCTCATCCACCGAAAACTACGCTCAACCTTCCCGAAAGCTCATGGGGAACAGGCGGAAATCACTTCATCTGGGATAATGCCGACAATCATTGGATGTGGCAGCCTATCCATGAAACCGAACTCCGCATGGAAAATCTTGCAACAATGTATGTTGATCCCACCCCTGATGAAGAAGCCGTCCTCAAACAGGCGGCACGTGAAGTCATGCTGCTGCAAAGCTCCGATTGGGGATTTCTTGTCACCACAGGGCAAGCGCGCGAATACGCCATCCAGCGGTTCAATCAACATCTGGATCGCTTCGATAAACTTGCGTCCGCCCTTGAAAATCAGCAAGCCCCTGTCGATCTCGCTGCTGAATACTATCACCTCGACAGGCTGTTCCCAGATATTGACTACCGTTGGTATACCCCATCTCCATAAGGCGAAAAGGATTATTTGAAAATGCAATATCGTTATATGGGAAAAACCGGCTTGAAGGTTAGCGAACTTTGCTTAGGCGCGATGACCTTCGGGCGCGAAACCCCCGAAGCCGAAAGCTACACTATGATGGATGCGTTTGCCGATAAAGGCGGCACATTCATCGATACCGCTGACGTGTATAGTCGCGGCATCAGCGAAGAAATTGTCGGAAAGTGGCTCAAAAACCGCCCGCGTGATCAGTTCGTTATTGCCACTAAAGTGCGCTTCACTATGGGCGAAGGCGTAAATGATGTCGGTGTCAGCCGGAAACACATTCTGCAAGCCGTCGATGCGAGTTTGCGCCGTTTACATACCGATTACATCGACCTCTATCAAGTCCACTGTTGGGATCGCGGCACGCCGCTCGAAGAAACGCTCTCCACCCTCGATACACTCGTCAAACAGGGCAAAGTCCGTTACATCGGCGTGAGCAACTACACGGGTTGGCAGCTTCAAAAAGCGATAGACCTTTGCAAGATGAACGGGTGGGAACAGTACACTTGTTTGCAGCCACTTTATAACCTGCTAGATCGCACCGTTGAGTGGGAACTTGTCCCCGTCTGTCAAAACGAAGGCTTGGGCATCATCCCTTGGAGTCCACTTCGTGGAGGCTGGTTAAGCGGCAAATATCGTCGCGGCATGGCTGCTCCGCCGGAAAACACCCGCGTCGAAAATGCCGAGAAAAACAACTGGAGCGAATCATGGTCTGCTTACGCAAATGAACGCACATGGTCGATCATCGATGCGCTCTTCAACATCGCCGAAGCTGTCGGCAAAACCCCCGCGCAGGTCGCGCTCCGCTGGCTACTGCAAAAACCGAATGTCACCGCGCCGATCATTGGCGCGCGCTCGCTTCACCATCTGGAAGATAATCTCGGCGCGGCGGGGTGGACGTTAACCACCGATCATATGGACACGCTCGATCAAGTCAGTCAGCCTAAGTTAGTCTATCCCTATGATTTTATTGCCAACGCACAGGGAAATCGGTAATCCGCAGTTCGCTTGCGTATAGGCTGCTAAAAGGGCGCGTCCATGAATATTCTTTTTGTTAGTGCGGAAGTCGATCCGTTTGCAAAGGTCGGCGGTTTGGCGGATGTGGTCGGTTCGCTGCCTAAAGCGCTTCGGCAGCAGGGTATCAACGCGCGTGTATTGATGCCGGATTACGGCTTTATTGACAAAAATCGTTATCAAGCGCGTTTTCTCACAGCGTTTGAATTCACCCGCCGAATGGGAACGACGCGCATTGAACTTTTCACCGCCGAATTTGAAAGCGTGCCAATTTATTTCTTGCGTGGACTCCCCTACTTCGGCGTAGAAAACGGTGTCTACGCGGGGTGGGATTGGGACATTCCCCGCTTTACTTTCTTTTCTCAAGCGATCATCGCCGCCGCCAACGTCCTCCGCGATCAATTTGGCTGGTTTCCCGACGTTGTCCATGCCCACGACTGGCATACGGCTTTAGTGCCGTTTCTCATCTCCCATGAACGCCGAGTCGATGGACGCTGGGCACGCGTCGGCACCATGTATACCATTCACAATATGGCTTATCAGGGCAGTGCTGCTGGCGGCTGGATGTTTGAAGCGGGTATCCCCGGACGCGAAGAACACCCGGAGCTTGTCCGCTTCGGCTTGACGGACAACCTCATGGCAATCGCCATCGCTTATTCGGACATTATCACTACTGTGAGTCCACGCTACGCCGTCGAGATTCAATACCCTCATCAAGGTTATGGACTCGACACTTTTTTACGCACGCGCATGTTAGACCTATACGGAATCCTTAACGGGATTGACACCGACCAGTGGAATCCAGCCACCGATCCGCGTATCATCGCCAACTACGACGCGGATACGTTCGCTGAAAAACGCATCGCCAACAAACGCCAACTCCAACAAGATTCCGGCTTGCCTGTCCGTGATGATGTGCCATTGATCGGGTTAGTAAGTCGTCTTGTATGGCAAAAAGGGATCGACTTGGCAATCCCTGCCGTCTACCAAGTGCTCTCGGAAACCGAAGCCCAGTTTATCGCGCTTGGCACAGGCGAACCCGAACTCGAAGATCAACTGCGCCGTCTCAACGATACGTTCCATACCAAAGCTCGCGCGCACGTTGGATTCAATGCCAGCGTCGCGCAGCGCATCTATGCGGGATGCGATATTTTCCTTATGCCCAGCCGCTATGAACCATGTGGTGTCGGTCAAATGCTGGCGATGCGCTACGGTGCGCTTCCACTGGTGCGTGAAACAGGTGGACTAGCCGATACTGTTGCCAACTACGATAATGGCGCAGGCGATCAAGGTACAGGCTTTGTTTTCCTATGGGAAACGCCTGATGCGGTGCTTGGTACACTCCGGTGGGCGCTGCAAACCTATCATGAGCGTCCGCAGGCATGGCGGCGAATGCAGGAACGCGCCATGCGGATAGATTTCAGTTGGAGCAAAAGCGCCCGCGAATATATCTCGCTTTATCATCGCGCCCATTCCCGGCACACCTAAAATTGACAGCGCCATCTTTACGAGAAATCTTTGACTATATTCAGGAGACCGAACACTTATGAGAACAAAAGCCGTCATTCTTGCAGGGGGAGAAGGTACACGGTTGGCAACACTCACCACAAAACGCGCCAAACCAGCCGTCCCCTTCGCGGGCAAGTACCGCATCATCGACTTTACTCTGAGCAACTGCGTGAATTCCGGCATCTTCGATGTGCTGATTCTCACCCAGTATCGCCCTCACAGCTTGAATGATCATATCGAGCGTGGTCGCCCTTGGGACTTGGACCGTTCCTTTACGGGGGGTGTGCAGGTACTTCAACCTTACAAAGGGCGTTATGATACCGATTGGTATTCTGGCACGGCAGACGCGGTGCAGCAGAACATCAATTTCGTTCGTCGTGGACGACCCGATTACGTCTTGATCCTCTCCGGCGATCACATCTACGAGATGGATTACGATACACTCGTACAATTTCACCGCGAAAAACGAGCCGATGCGACTATCTGCGCGATCTCTGTCCCACTCGATGAAGCTAGTCGTTACGGAATCCTCGACACCGACTCGGATAGTCGTGTAGTCAACTTTATCGAAAAGCCAGCCAATCCACCCGGCAATCTCGCCAGCATGGGCGTATACATCTTCAATTACGATGTCCTCGAACGCCTGTTAAGCGAAGATCATGACATGACCAACAGCAATCATGACTTTGGCAAAGACATCATCCCGCGCATGATCCGCGACAACATGAATGTCTTTGCGTACATCTATGGCGGCTACTGGATCGACGTGGGGACAATCGAAGCCTATTGGGAAGCCCACATGGATTTGCTTGCCAGCCCGCCTTCCCTGAATTTGAATGATCGCACATGGGTCATCCACACCAAGAGCGAAGAACGCGCTCCCGCACATATCGCTGCTGGCGCGGAAATCAAAAACAGCCTTGTCACCAATGGCTGCATCATCAGCGAAGGCGCAGTCGTTGAACGCTCGGTGCTTTCCCCCGGAGTCTTTGTCGGACCCAATGCCGTTGTGCGTGAATCGATTGTCCTCACAGACTCCTACATTGAAGCGGGTGCAGTAGTCGAACGCTGTATCCTCGACAAAATTGTGATCATTGGCGCGGGCGCGCGTGTTGGCGCAATCAGCGATGTAGGTGATTTCGGCATCACATGCGTGGGCAAAAATACTCACGTTCCCGCAGGATATACCGTCGGACAAAACTGTGTGCTCGGCACGGATTTGCGCCTTGAAGAGTTCGAGAAATTCAAAGACAAAGCCATTCCAAGCGGTACAAACGTCGGCTATTCACGCAAAAAGTAAACCGATGCACTAGCTAAACCCCCAAAATCAAAAAGGGACAGAACAGGATGTGCTGACATCGTGTTCTATCCCTTTTTTGATTGTCAATCCTCACAGCGGCGCTCCCATCATAGGTGCTGCGTCCGCTGCCCAAAGTTGAGTGAGAGTTGGTGCTATTCGCCTTCGCTTGTTACCACAACCGAATTATCGCCGCTGTATGGGTTAGGAACATACTTGTCCGCTTCCCAGTCGTTGTGCCATTCCGTCCCATTTACAAGATAACGGAACTGAAATTCACGCCCTTTATCCAGATCAAGCGCCACAGTGAAACTTCCGTCTTTCATGCGTTTCATCGGTGTCGCCTTCTCATCCCACCCATTGAAGTCGCCTACAAGGTAAACGGTCTCACCTTGTACCGATGCTGGCAGCGAAAACGTGACTTTGCATACCGGCTTCGTCTTAAGGAACTGCTTCTTCAGCATCTGATTTGCCATCCTAAGGTGTTTCTTAGCTTGCCTAACCTGACATTGAAATACTCAATGTTATATAATAATTCTAGCACACCACTCAAAAAAATAAAATGGCGCGAATGTGAAAAAATACACATAATCTTTAACCCCCGCTTTCCACAATAGTCACAATACCTTTCCGTTTTTCTGCACAAAATTTCGCATCTTGGATACTTGTGCGCTCCCCTAAACTACCACTTATGTGCAAATGAACATATCCTTGCCGCAGGTCACGCACGCCGCTATCTTTATGTGCTAGATTGTCTGCATAGGAGCAAATACTATGGTGAAACCTGTCGCAATCGTCAGCGTCGTTCCGAATTTGCCGGAACCGCTGCAAAGATTACAGGAACTCGCTTACAACCTCCGGTGGGCGTGGAACCACGAAACTATCGCGCTGTTCCGTCGCCTTGATCGTGAGTTATGGGAAAACACAGGACACAACCCGATTGCCATGCTTGGAGAAATCGGTCAGGAAAGGCTCGAAGCCGCCTGCGCGGATGCCGCATTTATGGCGCATTATCAAATTGTCCTTCGCAACTTTGACGATTACATGAACGCCAAAGATACATGGTACAACCAGCATTTCGGCAAATTGGGCAATCCTGTTTACGCTTATTTTTCTATGGAATTCGGCATCACCGAATGTTTGCAAAACTATTCTGGCGGGTTGGGCATCCTCAGTGGTGATCATCTTAAGAGTGCCAGCGATCTCGGTGTTCCGTTGGTCGGTGTAGGTTTGCTCTATCAAGAAGGCTACTTTCGCCAATATTTGAATACAGACGGTTATCAGCAAGAACTCTACCCCATCAATGACTATGCCAACCTACCCGTGCAGCTTCAACGCCGCGCCGATGGCACCCCCATCAAGATCAGCGTGACCATGCCCGGACGCGAACTGTACGCGCAAATTTGGAAAGTTCAGGTTGGGCGTGTCCCGCTGTATCTGCTTGATTCCAACGTGCCGGAAAACCCCCACGAAGAAGATCGCAATCTCACGGATCGCCTTTATGGGGGTGATCGTCGCACGCGCATCCGCCAAGAAATTCTCATGGGGATTGGCGGGATTCGCGCGCTCGAAGCATTAGGTTTGCACCCTGATGTGTGCCACATGAACGAAGGACACTCAGCATTTCTCGCCCTCGAACGCATCCGCCTGTTCATGACCAAGAACAATCTCGATTTCTATCAAGCCCGCGATATTCTCGCTGCCTCGAACGTATTCACTACCCATACCCCCGTTCCGGCAGGTCTGGAACGCTTCGGTTTCGATTTAATCGACGAGTATCTCGGCAGCTATTGGGGTCAGCTTGGCTTGAATCGTGACCAATTCATCGCGCTTGGTCGTGAAAACATGGGTTCTTATGATCTGTTCTCAATGGCAGTCTTGGCGCTCAATTTGTCATCACGCGCCAACGGAGTCGCCGCTTTACACGGTTTAGTTTCGCGCAAAATGTGGCAGTGGATGTATCCCCATATCCCACAGCATGAAGTCCCCATTGGCTCTATCACCAATGGAATCCACGTTCAAACGTGGATCAGCGGCGAAATGAGCCAGCTATATGACCGCTATCTTGATCCACGTTGGCACACCGAAGAATGGAATCCTGACGTGTGGGCGGAAATCGACTCCATCCCCGATGGTGAACTATGGCGCGCCCACGAACGCCGTCGCGAGCGCCTGATCGCGTTTACACGCAGCCGTCATACTCAACATCTACGTAATCTCGGAGCGTCATCGCACGAAATTGAAGCCGCTGAAGAAATTCTCAATCCCGATGCCCTCACTATCGGGTTCGCCCGCCGCTTTGCCACCTATAAGCGCGCAACCATGCTGTTTCGCGATCTTGAACGACTCTCGCGCATCGTCAACAATCCAGAACGTCCCGTACAGTTTATTTTCGCTGGCAAAGCCCATCCGCACGATACTGAAGGCAAAGAGTTCATTCGCCAAATTGTCCGTATCTCACGCATGGAAGAATTCCGCAACGCCATTGTCTTCCTCGAAGACTATGATATGTATGTGGCGCGCTACCTCGTTCAGGGAGTCGATGTGTGGCTGAACAATCCACGTCGCCCCAAAGAAGCGAGCGGCACAAGCGGCATGAAAGTCATCTACAATGGCGGCTTGAACTGTTCAATCCTCGATGGTTGGTGGGCGGAAGCCTACGATCCGTCAGTGGGTTGGGCAATCGGCAACGGCGAAGAATACCCTGAAAGCGACAGCGATTTGCAAGACTATGTCGAAAGCGCCGCGCTGTATAATTTGCTCGAATTTGAACTCGCCCCCATGTTCTTTGATCGCGGACGCGACAACATCCCCCGGGAGTGGGTGAGCAAGATCAAGAACAGTATCCGCAAGCTTGCGCCCTATTTCAACACCCATCGCATGGTGCAGGAATACACCGAGCAAATGTACGCGCCATCCTATCAAGTGCTTGGTAAGCTCACCAAACCCAACTTAGAAAATGGTTTGGCATTTTCCCAGTGGCGACAGCGCCTCGCCCATATCTGGAATCAGGTGCAAATTTCCAACGTCAATATCTCGCAAAAAACCCTCAAGGTCGGTGGCGAACTCGAAGTCACGGCAACCGTCCATTTGGGTGAACTCACGCCAAAAGATGTGCGTGTTCAAGCCTATTATGGGCGCACCACCCCACGCGGCGAAATCGGTGAAGATGCACAGGCGGTCAATATGCAGCCTGTCAATGGCGGCAGCGGCGGATCGTATACTTTCGCTGCCCGCATCAGCTATAACACCAGCGGCGAACGCGGTATCTCCGTGCGGGTCATGCCTCACCACGATTACCTTGCGAACGATTTTCAGCTCGGTATCGTCCGATGGGCACAGTTGTAAACTATCTTTAAACCATGGCGTTGTAGGGGCACGGTGTGCCGTGCCCTCTTGCAGACATATAACGTACTAGCGATTATCCCCGCACCAGCTTCGGCAAGTCCTTCAACTTTGGTGGCTGACCCGCCAGTAAAATCCCCACGCGGAAAATTCGCCCCGCCAGCCAGATCACGAAAATCACCGTCAGCGCCAGCAGCCCGATACTCAATGCGATCTGCCAAGCAGGCACATTCGAGATCACCAAGCGGCTGGTCATTGCAATCGGCGCGGTGATTGGGAACAAACTCAAGAATACGGGCAGTCCCGAGTCAGGCGATGTAGCGAACAGCGACAGAAAATACAGCGGGGCAATCGCGGGCAGTACGAACAACACACTGTACTGTTGACCTTCACGCATCGAATTAAACAATGCGCTCACGATGCTGTACAACCCTGCGAACAGCAAATACGCTAAGATGTAATACACCAGCAGAAGCGGGATCAACTGCACAGGCAGTTCAACTTGTGCCAAACTCGCGAACAGGCTCACTGCCTCGCCCAACTGCGCTCCAGATACCAGTGACACCAACACATATACCCCGCCAATCCACACCACGATTTGCAGCAGACCAAGCAGTCCCAATGCCAGAATCTTCCCTGTGAGCAGTTGAAGGGGTTGCAGCGACGAAATCAAAATTTCGATCACGCGGTTCTCTTTTTCTTCCAAGACTGTCTGCATTAGGTATCCGTTGGTCATGAACACCGTCAGCATCAAAATCACCGCGAACACATACACGATGAAAAATGCTGTATCCTCAGTCGGTGTTCCCGTTTCTTCATCCCCACCTAGCAGCGAGAGATTCACTTCCGTATAGTTGCCGGGGTTGGCAATTCGCATCCGCAGTTCGGGATCAATTTCACGCGCCAGCCTCCCCTGCATCAGCGCCGCCACCAAACCTAAATTTCCCAACTGCGAAATGTTGAGTTCTGGCAGCACTGTGGTGACATTTCCCGTTTCCATGTAATCTGGGGCGATCACATAAAAGAGATCAATTTCGCCTGCTTCCAATGCTGCTTCTGCTGCCGCTTGATCAGCATAACCGACTAGATTCGCCACCCCTTCATCTGGCAGCGGAAACATGCCGCTTTCATCCACATACCCAATTCGCGTATTCTCATCGGGCGTGAATTCCTCAACGATTTCGTTCACTGTTTCCGGGTCACTCAGCGACGCTGCGGAATTTGTCGCCAGCTTCTGAATTAACGTGAACAGCACAAAAATCAAGATGGGCAGTCCGAATGTCGTGAACAAATACCCGCGCCGCTTGAAGTTACGCCGCAGTTCATATACAAAGACTGTGAGTGTATGTCCTCGCATAGCTGTTTATTCTCCTGTCCGCGTCGTGGCAGCCGCGGCGCTTGTCGCAAGTGTCGGTGATCTGCGCCGCAGCACGTTAAGCAGTTCCCGCACACTTGGACGCTTCCCATACAACAGCAGCGCCCATCGGAAAATCCGCGCGGAAGCCCAAGTCATAACTATCGTCGTCAGCACCAATATCGTGATGCTCAGCGCCAACAATCCTAACGGCATTGAACCGAACGCCATCCGCAGAATCACCGAAATGGGTGACGTAAACGGGAATAAACACAAGAATGTCACTACCGGTCCTTCAGGATCGGTGAAGAAACTAAAAATCAAGAAGAACGGGATCACGAACAGCAGCGAAAATATCCCCGCGTACTGTCTGCTTTCCTGTTCCGATCCCACAATCACACCGATTCCCGCCATCAAGCTCGATGTTAGAAAGTAGCCAAGCACAAAATAGATACTCCCCACAACCAACATGTCAATCGGGATCGTCACGCCTTTCAGGAATGGGATTGCCTGCCCTACTGTCAATACCACAAACCCGATGATGATCCACACCGCGACCTGAAACAGACCCAATACCCCAAGCCCAATCAGCTTGCCGAACAGTAGTTGAAACGGTGTCACCGATGTGACCAGAATCTCCATCAAGCGGTTCGATTTTTCTTCAACAATGCTGCCCATCAACATCGAACTGCTCGTCTGGGATGCAATCATGAACACAAACACAAAAATAAACGGCGTGATGAACAGTCCAAAGACCGCCGACGATTGTAGTTCCCGCCCCGTATCGAGCGTCCGAATCGTGTTTTCAACCGGATTCACTAATCGTTCTACCACTTGCGGATCAAGTCCGCGCGCGATGTTGGCGATGAGAAAATCATCGAACATATCTGTCAGCGCCTCAGGCACATCGCTTTGGCTCACCACTTGGATTGCGCCATTCTCGCGGTATTCCGGCTGAATCACAAAATACGCGCCCAATTCATTCGCATCCAGCGCCGCCCGCGCCGCCTCCGCCGATTCATACGCGATGAACTGCTCCGGCACTTCAATCGGATCCTCTAGCACACCCGCTAGGTCAACGTATCCCACCACACCTACCCGCTCGACATTTTCTTCGCTGTCCACAGCCACTGCCGCGATCACAATCATGATTCCCACCGTCAAAAAGGGCACGCCAAACGTCCCAAACAAAAACGATGGCTTGAGGATATTCATCACGATTTCGCGGCGGGCAATCAACCACCATTTCGCTGTCCTAGACAAGTTATTGGTCTTCGTCATGACTTGCCTCCACCACAGAAATGAAAATGTCCGTCAATCGTGGCACAGCGAGTTCAAAACGCCGCACATGATACGCATCATTATTCGCCATCACGCTCAACACTTCATCAGGTTTCACCCCTGCCTTCAGATGGATCAGCGTTGCGCGTCCGTTCCCGTCCGGCTCAACACTTGATACGCCCGGCAAAGCAGACCAATCGCCCGTTCCTTCCACAATCACGGCGGGCAGCGCATATTGTTCGCGCACCTTGTTGACTTCACCGTACAACTTCTGTGATCCCTTGCTAATCATCAACAAGCGATCCGCCATTTCTTCTACTTGATACATTTGATGCGTACTCATCACAACTGCTACGCCCCGCCGCTTCATCTCTTGCAGCAAATCTTCAATGATGCGCGTGTTCACGGGGTCTAAGCCAGAAAACGGCTCATCCACAATGATCAAATCCGGCTCGTGCAGCACAGTAATGGCAAACTGTACTTTTTGCTGCATCCCCTTGCTCAGTTCACTCACCTTCTTTTTAGCGAACTCCGCCAGATCAAGTCTTTCGAGATACCCCATTGAACGCTTCTTGGCTTCCGCGCTGCTCAAACCTTTCAGCGTCCCCATGAAAGTCATCATCTCCAGCACTGGCACGCTGCGATACAACCCGCGTTCTTCTGGCAAATAGCCGATCCGGTTCTTCGTCGCTTCGGTTAGTTTGCCACCCAACACGTCGATGCTCCCCGTATCCGGCTTCAAAATGTCGAGAATCATGCGGATCGTCGTGCTTTTGCCCGCCCCATTAGGACCTAACATCGCAAAAATTTCGCCACCATACACTTCAAACGATAAATCTTTTACCGCCCGAAATGTGCCATATGTCTTTGAGATGTGGTGCGTGGCGATTGCCGTGTTGCCCGTCATACTCTGAATGCTCCTTTACTGGGTGCTAAGGCGATTAACCTTAAGCCTATACACATTGCGCCAGATTTTGAGTTGGTGTTACACTTTCTAAAGCACCGCGTAATTCTCTATTACGTTCACATATTTTTCACGATTCTATACTCATCTTCTTGGGTGATGTGTGCGATAATGAACTCATAATGCAATCAAGGGACGTTGGCGAATGAAGAGGCAAATCCTAGTCGTTGATGATGAAATCGGCGCTCTCACGCTAATAGGGATCATGCTCGAACGCGGTGGATTCAATGTGCTTAAAGCGCGTGATTCGACCAGTGCATTGAGTATGCTTGACGAATACACGCCAGATTTAATTATTCTTGATGTGATGATGCCCGGTATGGATGGCATTACCCTCTGTTCGGTTATTCGCCAGCGCGATGAAATGCGCCGCACACCAGTACTCATTCTATCCGCGCGCGGTGACGCGGAAAGCATCATTCGTGGCATGGAAGCTGGCGCGAGTGACTATCTGCCCAAACCCATCCTTCATCACGATCTTGTGTCGAAGGTGCGGTCAATGCTCGGTCAAAATATGCAGTAGATATCTTTCTAGCTGCATCTCATCTGGTCATGATTTCGACGGCGGGAGTATCTCACTCCCGCCGTCTTGTTTGTCTAAAATTCCTATTCAAGAATCGCCCTCACGCGCCATATAACACCCGGTAGATGTTATAAAATCCGTAGATACGCTGCACATACGTTCGTGTGGAATCAATCGTGATACTTGTCATGAATAGGTCATGATCGCCGCCAGAAATCTCCAACCATCCCAATGATCTTCCGGGTCCCGCGTTGTACCCCGCTAGTGATGCCGTCACATTCCCATCGAATGTCCGTAACTGCTCACCGAGATAGTATGCACCGAACTCAATTCCTGCATACGGTCTGAACAAATCTGTATGTTGATAATCAGGAAAATTGATCTGTGCTGCAATGTATTCCCCAGTGCTTGGTATCACCTGTGTCAGCCCTTTTTCGCCAGCCGCCGCCGTTGCATACGTATCAAACAAGCTCTCATGGCGAATTAGTGATAACAGCAGCAGGGGATCAACTCCATGTCGTTCCGCAGCTTGTATCACTACCTCACTGTAATAAGCTGGATACCGCAGTCGTGCGATGAAACGCGGCGCGTCCAATGTGCCTACGCCAGCCGCACGGATCACATACGACGATGCGACCAGCGAATTTTGATACGCCCCTAATCCGCGCAGGTAAATTGCCAGTTGATACGATGCCAGCGCGTTTGTCTGGTTCGCATCGATAATGTCGCTGAACTCTGCCCGCGCCTCATCGACTGCGCCAACTGCCCACAGTTCGGTGCCACGCACAATCCGTGCATCGGCTTCAAGTTCAGGCGAAAGCCGCCATAACTCCCCCTCTTGCGTGATGCTGAATGTGGATCGCAGCCAGTTCTCCGCTTCTGCAATCTCCGCCGTCTCATCGAAGGTGAACACCATCTGGCTCGGCGGGGCGAACGGCGCGCGCCCCAACGCAATATCTTGCGCTCGCGCGCTGAAATAGCTGTCCGGTGCGGCATCAATCGCCTGTTGGAACGCCGTTTGCGCCGCGCCGCTGTCCCCGCGTGCCAGAGCTAACCGTCCCGCGTTCAAAGCCGCGTTCGCGCGGTCTTCGCCCGTCGCTTTGTTCATCAACTCTAAGAAAAACCGTTCCGCGCCGCTGCTGTCGCCTGTCGTCATCGCCGCTGATGCCGCCAGAAACAACCCATCGACTGCTTGCGGGCTGTCAGGAAATTGATCCGCCAGTCGTTCGAATACCAACCGCGCTTGTCCGGGATCGCCGTTTGTGCTGTACAAGAATCCCGCCCGCCATAAGGCTTCTGCTGTTTCTGGCAAAAACGGATACGTCTCCGCGATATTTAGGTAGAACTGAATCGCCGCCGGAATATCCCCGCCCAAAAACCGCGTGCGTCCCTGTTCCAACAGGGCTGCCCCAAACACAGGGGAGGTTTGATACTGGTCGATGATGGTCTGGAACGCCGTCAGCGCCGCTTGACTGTTGCCGATTTCACGGTATGCCCGCCCCAACAGCAGATACATCTCTGGGTTGATATTCACGGCGGGCGTTTGTGTCGAATGCGTATTAAACGCCTCAATCGCGCCTTGATAATCCCCATAGGTGAAACTCACCCGTCCGCGCAGTTCGTTGTTCACATCCACACCTGCGTCCACCAGTGTCCGCATCGCCTGATACGCTTGTGTCGTCGTCGGGTATGTTTCAAACACCCGCTGCATACGGATCATGCCGTTCTCAATATCACCTGCGTTGATCAACAGTGTTTGCGCCGCCGCGAAATCAATTTGTGCGCGATAAGGCGCGTTCTCTGCCACCGCTAGAATCGCGTCATACTGCTCGATTCCTTCGGCAATTCGCCCCGCGCCAATCAACACCTGCGCTACCCGTTCTCGCAGCGCCAACTGCGGCACAAGACTCCGCGCCGCGTCTGCCGCTTGCATGTAATTACTCAACGCCGCGTCCGTTTGACCAAGTGCTAGCAGCGCATCCGCGATTCGTTCGCGCACGTAGCTGTCCAGCAGTCCCGGACGATTCTCCAGATAGAACGAATAGTCGTTGATCGCCTCAACCCATCGTCCTAATCCCATATACGCATCACCGCGCAAAAAGTGTGCTTGCGCCAATCGCGAATCATCTGCGAATTGGTTGATGAACACCGTCGTCGCTTCAACTGCCACATCAAAGAAGCCCTCGCGCACCGCCGACTGTGCCATCCCAATCGCTGCCGCTGCTCGCACCTCACGCGGCGCGTTATCGCCCTGCATCAGCAGCGCGCGATACGCATCCACCGCGCTCTCGTAATACCCGTTTATTCGATAACTATCCGCTGTAATCAGAAGTTCATTCGGTGGAATACTCAACGTAGGCTGTGTGGTGGGTTCGGGGATTGGCGTATTCGTTGCTGTCGGTTCGGCTTGCGCCACCGCGACAGACGGCACACCCAGCGCATTCATATCCGGCTGGCTGGAATTTTGTGCGTTCAAATCAACGGTGATTGGAGTCGGAGGCTGTCCTGTCACAATAATATACTGGGGTTCAGCGTCAAGGCTGCATCCCACCAGTGACGTGCCCACCAAAATCGCCGTCAGCGCGGCGAATTGTGATCGTGTGAATAGGAGTTTTGTTTTCATATGGACTATTCTAAACGGCGATGCCCCGATTCACACGGGCGCGCTTAGGAATACCCCAATCATGCGGGGAGAAAATGGGACTACTACGGAGGGACAAGCTCCCCACTCAACCATGGAATCCCGTATGCAATTGCCAAACTTCCTGCTTCACCAAGCGCCCGTCCCAGTTCGCTTGTGTTCGTGTACTTCCACCAGTGCGACCCGCTGGGCACGATTTGCACCTTGAAGTCATCCACCACCAGCGCCGCCAATAGTCGCTGTGCATAGCGTGGATGCGTCGATGCGTCCATCGGGTTCAATTTATCCGTCCGTGTCAGCGTCACCCGAAACAGCGATGGTCTGCCTTCCGTATAGTGCAAATGCTGCCACTCGATAAACCCGCGTATCACCCCGCCGAAATGCTTTGCAAAGCGAAAATGTCCGCCCGCCCACTGTGCGGGACAATTTTCCAGCGTATATCCCGCCGCATCGAATGCTTGCCCCACCACCGTCAGCAGCACCAGCCGAAAATATTCTTGTGGCGTTTGCCCATTATCCATGGTGTCCACTTGCTAACAACTCGTTTACCTGCTCCGCTGATGTGACCGGCATCTTGCACGCGAAGTTCCGGCACACATATACTGTCGGCGCATCTCCCCGCTTGACGCGATAGCTCAACAGCGGGATCACCGCCTCACCTTCGACATTCTCTCGCGCCAATGCTGTGATCACATTCGGGCGGTACGGCGTATGCACGGCATCCAGCAGCGCCTTCGTCCTCGCATCCGCCGGATCACCCACCACAGCCACTTCTGCGATTCCCACTACCACCGCATCGACTGCGCTCAACACCTCGCCAAATGCCTGTGGATATTCTCGCATCGCGTTCGCCAGCGGATTCAACACCTTCCGCGCCGCCTCATCATATTTAGGATCGCCCGTGTATGCCGCCAACCGCACCAGCGCCCGCGCCATCATTGCGTTCCCACTTGGCATCGCGTTATCCTGCAAACTGCGCGGACGCACAATCAGCGCCTCGTGCTCATCGCTCGTATCGTAGAACCCGCCGTCGTTCGCCCGAAAATGCGCCAGCACATGATCTGCCAATGCCCGCGCCCCAACAAAATACTTCTCATCAAATGTTGTTTGATACAGCTCGATCAGCGCGTCCGTCATATACGCATAATCTTCGAGATAGCCTTTGATCTTCGCGGTGCCGTTCTTGTATGTCCGCCACAGCCGACCATCCGCCGTTTTCAACGATGCCAGCAGAAATTCACCCGCCCTCACCGCTGCCGAGCGATAATCATCCCGCTTTAGAACGCGCGCCGCTTCGCTCAAGCTCGCCAGCATGAGCGCGTTCCATGCCGTAAGAATTTTGTCGTCCAATCCCGGCGGCACACGTTGAGTCCGTTCCGCGAACAGCTTGTCGCGGGCTTTCTCCAGCTTCGCGCGCAGTTCATCCACGCCCATCCCCAACCGCCCCGCGATCACATCATCATCGTTCGGCACATTGAGGATATTGTGTCCCTCAAAATTCCCGCGTGCAGACACGCCCCAATACTCAATCGCAATCCGTGCATCCTCACCCAACAGCGACTCAATCTCGTCCTTGCTCCACACGAAGAACTTGCCTTCTTCGCCTTCGCTGTCCGCATCCGTCGTTGAGTAAAATCCGCCTTCCGCCGAAGTCATCTCGCGCAGCACGTAATCATAAATTTCTTCCGCGATCCGTTTGTAGAACCCATCCCCCGTGATCTGCCATGCGTGCAGATACGTCCGGCTCAACTGCGCGTTGTCATACAGCATCTTCTCGAAGTGCGGCACAAGCCACACAGCATCCACACTGTAGCGATGAAATCCCCCACCCAATTGATCATAAATGCCGCCCCGCGCCATCTTCTTCAGCGTGAACAGGACATGGTCAAGCGCAGTTTTATCGCCCGTTCGCGTGGCGTGCCGCAGTAGATATTCCAGATTCATCGGCTGCGGGAACTTGGGTGCGCCCCCAAACCCGCCATGCTGGTTGTCGATTCCTGACAGCATCTTTTTCACTGCCGCATCCAGCAGTTCGGCTCGCAAATTATCTTGCAGACCGCCCAAACCAAGTGCATCTCGCCGCAGTGAATCTGTCAGCGATTGCGCCATCTCTTCGACTTCGTTCAAGCGGTTCACATACGCATTGTGAATTCCCTCAAGCACCTGTTTAAATGACGGCATACCGTAGCGCGCTTCTTTCGGGTAGTACGTCCCACCATAAAACGGGCGACCATCTGGCAGCAGAAAAACCGTCATCGGCCAGCCGCCGCCGCCCGTCATCGCTTGCACCGCGTTCATGTAGATGTCGTCAATATCGGGGCGTTCTTCACGGTCAACCTTCACGTTGATGAACCACTCGTTCATCAGCGCCGCTGTTGCCTCATCTTCGAAACTCTCATGTGCCATGACATGACACCAGTGACACGCACTGTATCCCACGCTCAATAGAATCGGCTTTTTTTCCGCCTGTGCTTTTTGCAAGGCTTCTTCACCCCACGCATACCAATCAACCGGGTTATCGGCGTGCTGAAGCAGATACGGGCTGGTCTCGTACTGTAAACGATTCGTCATTCAATTTTTCCATAGCCTAGAACGGGTGATGAATACCTTACCACTGGTTTTGCGTCTTTGGACGTGGCGGTGGTACTGGAGGTTCTTCCCGCCACAGCGCATCAATCCAGTCAATCATTTTTCCGCTGACCTCATTCGTCATGCGAATCGCCGCTTCTGTATGCTGCGTCGAAAAAGCGAACATATTCGTGTAATGCTGGTGCGCCGCGCAAATCAAGTAATCATTTTCCCAACGCGACTGATTCCACAAAAATGCGATCTCCCCCAGTTCACGTCGCATTGGTTCAAGCCAGTGCGCGCGATCCATATCGCTCAATCGGCTGATCACAAACCGCAGTCCAATCATACCGCCAAACGTGAACGTGAAGAACGCATCGCGTGTCACCGTGTTCACTTCCACCACCACCGAAGCCGCGCCATCTTGTGTCGAAAGCACCGCCATCCCGCTGCGTGTCTTACCATTGATCACCCGCGCGCGGATTACCGACATCAGCGGCATATTGGGAAACCGCGTTACCAATTCTTTGTCCAAATCAACCGCGCCATCCAGAAAATGCTGTATCAGCAGCGGCGGCGCTTGGATACCCGTACTCGCCGCGATCTGCGAAGCAAGCTGCGCCGCCGTTTGCATGTTGGAATTCGCATCCAACATCCCACGTGGTCGCCGGGAAACCGTCTGGCGCGATGGAATCGTGAAATCATCCGGCGGCATGGATTTATTGTGCAGATCGTCAGCCATTTTTTACCCTAACCCTGAACCCAATACCCCTATTATATCGGGTTTTATGCCTCGCTGCGTTGACGCTCACCACCGTTTTTCGCTTGAAAAATTTTCTCCCTTCACCATGTTCTCTAGCGTGTTCAAGTTATCGCTTATGAAAATCTTATGTCTTAAGCCTATGATATAGCCTATAACAACGCAAAAAAGGGCGAACAATGTTTATCCCCCCCAATAACTTGAACAACACCCCGCCGAACAAGCCGGGTCAGAAACCCACGGATAGCAACGATCCGTCGCAAAAACCACAGGTGCCGTTTCAATTCCCGCGCTGGTCATGGGCGATTCTCGCCGTCATTCTGCTCATCTGGTCGCTCATCAATGTGACCGATCTTATGACGGGAATATCGAACGACCAACCGGTGCAAATTCCCTATTCGATCTTTTACAACTTGGTCACACAAGGGCAGGTGCGCGAAGTTACCCTCTCTGAAACAAGCGTGCGCGGTGAATTCCGTACCGCGATTGGCTTCACAGCCGAGGGTACACCCCTTCTAGGGGATACGACAGATTCTGGCAGCGCCGTTGTCACATCCAACCGCTTTACGTCCACCCTGCTGCCTATCAACGATCCCGATCTCCCGCAAACACTTCGCGCTAACGGAGTGGAAATTGTCGGGCAAGTCACAACGGTAAATCCGATTGTCGCGTTCTTACTCAACTGGGCACCGCTGCTGCTGTTGTTTGGCTTGTTAATTTGGTCAACGCGCCGCGCGCAGCGTCAAATGGGCGGCGTGTTTGGCTTCGGGCGTACACAAGCACGTGAATACAATACGGAAAAGCCGTCCATCACCTTTGCGGATGTTGCCGGGCAAGATGCCGCGAAATCCGAACTCGTCGAAATCGTCGACTTCCTCAAAGAACCGGAAAAATATATCGCGCTCGGCGCGCGCATCCCGCGCGGTGTACTGCTCGTTGGACCTCCGGGGACAGGCAAGACACTGTTGGCGCGTGCCGTCGCGGGCGAAGCGAACGTCGCGTTTTTCAGCATCGCCGCATCCGAATTTGTCGAACTATTCGTCGGTGTCGGCGCGAGCCGCGTCCGCGACCTTTTCAGCAAGGCAAAAGCTGCCGCGCCCTCGATTGTCTTTATCGACGAAATCGACGCGGTGGGTCGCCAGCGTGGCGCGGGTTTAGGCGGCGGCAACGACGAGCGCGAACAAACCCTTAACCAAATGCTTGCCGAAATGGACGGCTTCGACCAGACCGAAAGTGTCATTGTGATGGCGGCAACCAACCGCCCCGATGTTCTCGATCCAGCGCTGCTGCGTCCCGGTCGCTTTGACCGCCAAGTGACCGTTGCGCTGCCTGATCGTCAGGGGCGCTTGGATATTCTCAAAGTTCACACACGCGGCAAACCGTTGGGCGATGATGTCGATCTCCAAGCACTCTCCAAAGCTACCATCGGCTTTAGCGGCGCAGATATTGCCAACCTTGCCAACGAAGCAGCGCTCACGGCTGCTCGCCATTCCCGCAAGCGTATCACCCAACGCGATTTTCTTGATGCCTTTGATCGCATCGTGTTGGGCACACAGAGTCCGCCGCTTTCCAACGAAAGCGAACGTCGTGTCGTCGCCTATCATGAAGCCGGTCACGCGCTCGTCGCCGCGCTCACGCCGGGGACTGATCCGGTCTTCAAAGTCACCATCGTCCCGCGTGGACAAGCGCTCGGTGTCACTGCAATTCTGCCCGAAGATGACCGACGCAATTACTCGCGCCATGAATTGTTCAATCGCATGTTGGTGCTGCTTGGTGGACGTGCGGCTGAACAAGTCAAGTTTGGAGAAATCACCAGCGGTGCATCAAATGACCTTCGCCGTGTCACACAGATGGCGCGTCAGATGGTCGCCCAGTTGGGTATGAGTGAAGAACTAGGACCGGTCAACTTTGGCGATGACGAACGTCAGCCGTTCTTGGGGTATTCGCTTTCGCAGGGACGTAACTACAGCGAAGCCACGGCTGCCCGTATTGACTCTGAAGTGCGGCGTTTGGTTGACCAAGCCTACGAACAGGCGTTGGACTTACTCAGCCGCAACGTCGATAAGCTCGACGCGCTTGCCCAAGAACTCATGAACAACGAGATTGTCGAGCGCGCTCGCGTGTTGGAAATCGCTGGGGCTGAAGCCGCCCCTTTAGCTGATCCAGTCCCTGAAGAAGTGACCGAGCGTTAAACTAGAAGCACACCCTAGAAAGAAAAGCCCCACACGATCATCGATCTGGTGGGGTTTTTTCTTTTGACCCAGCGAAGAATTGAGAGCTATGTCCTTTGTGTCCTGTTTTGGGCGATTTTGGGTCACAAAAAACACTGGAATTAATTTATTCACAACCCTTTGAGAGAGACAAAAACAAAAAGCATTGAGGCGCGGCGGCTTTTCGAGGTTTTGATGCAAGTGGCGAGACAGAATTTGTGTCCCCAAGTCACGCATTTATGTCATGCTGCTAGAGAAACGAAAAAGTTACGTCCGCCGCCGCGTGATCGCTTAAGTTTGTGTCTCGCCACTCATGCAGATATTCAAACCGCGTGGGTTTGAGGCTTCGTGACGCAATCACATGATCCAGCCGAAACCCAAACAGCCGCCCTTTGCTCTTCGCATACCAGCTTGAGTCCTGTTTTTCATATCCATGCACCGCGCGATATGCATCCACCATCCCGAACGCATCCAGTCCTACCAGCAGATTACGCTCAGCTTGGTGCATCCGTTCCCACCCGCGCATCACTTTCCAAGTACCGTCTGCCCGCCGCGTCTGACAAAATGTGATCACCTCACCGCCGCTTGTTTCCATTTGCGGCGAGTTAAAATCTCCGCACAGCACACGCGGATAATCCCCATGCCGCGCCACCCGGGAGAACACCCCTTCCATAAATCCCGCTTTTAGCTCGTATTGATACCTTCCGATGCTCGGCACATGGACATTCGTCACATCTACCACGCCTGCTGGCGTTTCCACCCATGCTGACACGATCCCCTGCGCCCACGCGATTCCAGTTGTCTCTCGCGCCACCAATGGATACCTACTGCCCGTCATCACAAACGAACGTCGTGGCATATGCCCATCATGATAGCTGTCCACCACATGTGGATACCCCCACTCTGTCAATGCCTCTCGCCAGCGCGGCAGAGTCGACAGCGACACTTCTTGCAGCGCGATCATGTCGGGAGAGCGTTCTATTAGCGCCGCCATCTGCCGATCAACGGCTTTTCGCTTGTTCACATTCCAAGTGATGAGGTTCATGGCGCTTTTATCGTGGCGACCTAGATTTCCAATAAAAAAGGGGAGGCGCACATGCGCGCCCACCCCTGTATGACAAATCCTCAAAAACTTGATCCGGCTATGCATCCTGATGCTGATGCAGCGTCTTCTGCCCCGCCGCGATAATCGGGGCGGCGACATTCGCCGGCACAACATCATGATGGCTGTAGCTCAAGGTATAAATTCCGCGCCCACCGGTCATCGAACGCAGTTCGTTTCCGTATCGCAGCACTTCTGCCAGCGGCACTTGCGCCGTGACAATACTCTTGTTGCCTTCGTTGTCCATCCCTTGTACACGCGCACGGCGCGTATTCAAGTCGCTCAAAATATCGCCCATCATCGGCTCTGGCACAACAATGCGAATGTTCATAATCGGTTCCAGCAGAACCGGATGCGCGGCATTGAACGCCTCTTTGAATGCTTCGCGTCCCGCAATCTGGAAAGCAATATCCTTCGAGTCAACCGGATGCTCTTTACCGTCATATACCACAACCAGCACATCGCTGATCGGGTATCCAGCGATCACCCCTGTCTCCAAGACCTGATGGATACCTTTTTCAATCGACGGGAAATACGAACTGCTAATCGCTCCGCCCACCACTTCCGACTTGAACTGGTAGCCACCGCCGGGATTCGGCTCGACACGCAGCGAAACTTCACCGAACTGCCCCGCGCCACCTGTTTGTTTCTTGTGGCGGTACGTCGCTGATCCTTTGCCTGTGATCGCTTCTTTATAGGGCACTTTCGGTGTGGTTATCTCTAGGTTCGCGCCTAATTTTGCCGCGCGGCTGATTGCAACATTGACATGCAGTTCGCCCATCCCCTCTAGAATCGTTTGTTTTATGTCTGCATCCTGCCGCCAGCGTAGAGTCGCGTCGGCATCCGACAAAATTGTCAACACCGAACTCATTTTTGCGGTGTCCGCCTGTGTCTTTGGCACCAACGCCACTTGATAGAGCGGGTCAGGGAACACGGGGCGCGTGATTTGGATTGGATTATCGCGCTGGCTGAATGTGTCGCCCGTCTTGGTATTCGAGAGTTTTGCGACCACGCCCATATCGCCAGCGTGGAGCGTTTGCACTTGAATTTGTTCTTTGCCACGCATCACCAACAGGTTTGTGAAACGCTCATCCGCGCCGCGTGTCGCGTTAAAGTACGATCCATTTGAATGCATTGAACCTGAGAAAATGCGAAAATACGTCAGCGTCCCCACAAAGCGGTCATTGATCGTCTTGAATACGTATGCCGCTAGCGGACCATCATCCTTTTGTGGGGCGTACAAAAAGTCTTTTTCGCCGTCCGGTTTTATATACTGCACACGCCGATCCGACGGCGGCGACACATATACCACCAGTGATTCGAGCAGGGGGAAAGTGCCAATATTCTTCGAGCCTGAGGTTACGAACACAGGCACGGTTTTGAGATAAGCGTCACGGGCGGCTTTACGCATCCCGTAGCGGATTTCTTCAAAGCTAAGGTCGCCTTCCGCGAAGTATTTCTGAATTAAATCATCATCGGCTTCGGCTGCTGCTTCCACCAAAACTGTATGCGCTGCCTCTGCCGCTTCGCGCATCTCATCCGGCAGGTCACTACGATCTTTCCCTGCTTCAAAATAGGCTTTCATCGTGATGAGATTGACGACACCCCGGAAGTTGGCTTCTGCGCCTATCGGGATCATCACGGGGATAAACTTGTATTCGGGGAAACTATCTTTCAAATTTTGGAGCGTGCGCTCAAAGTTCGCATTGTCACGATCCATCTTGTTGATCGTGACGATAATCGGCTGCTGGTACGCTTCGGCATATTCCCATGCCAATTCCGTACCCACTTCCACGCCACTTGCCGCATCGACAACGATGATTACCGAATCAGCGACGCGAATCGCGTTCTTCACTTCACCTTGAAAATCTGTATAACCGGGCGCATCGAGTGCATTTATTTTCACGTCATCAAATTCGATTGGAATAAGTGAAGTTGAAAGCGATAAACCGCGTTCTTTTTCTTCTTCATCCCAGTCACTGACCGTGTTCTTTTCCTCGATGCGCCCTACTCGTGTGATCGCGCCTGTGTTATACAGTAACGCTTCCACCAAGGTCGTCTTTCCTGAACCTTGATGCCCGACAAACGCAACATTTCTTAACTTATCTGTAGCGTACTCTTTCATGAAAGTATTTCCTTTCCTACGATGGCGCGATTTTAAGACGCGGCTAAGAGAAATGCAAAACACAGCGAAGGATGTTTAATGTTTGCGGGAAGAATGTCACCTTGCCTCTACACAAACACATCACCAACCCGCCCATAACATCGTAGGGGGAACCTTAATCCTATTTATGTGCGGACTAGTTGATTCCCCCCTTCGCTTATGTTAGGATGTAACTATCACCCTCAAAAAGGAGAGAAACTCTTATGATGTACATGCCTCGTGAAGAAGGTCAGGGTTTGGTTGAATATGCTCTGATCCTCGTCTTGGTTGCGGTCGTGGTCATTGTCATTCTCGCGCTGCTCGGTCCCGCAATCGGCAACATCTTCTCGAACATCGTCAACACGCTCTAATTTTCGATGTTCGTCCTTTTTGGGAACCCTGCCTATGTGGCAGGGTTTCTTTATTTAGACATTTTTCACAAAACCCTGAAAGATGTTTGTCACTATTCGGTTGACAAAACGAACCCCGCCTCATATAATGCGCCCCGATTTTTAAGAAAGGGATAGTGTCCGTCGCACGACGCAGACGCTCATATTTTTGTGTTCTCTCGCCTTATGCCTGCAAATCAGGCTCGTTCGCTTGTACAACAAGCAGCGCTGCAAGTATCGCCAACATTTTTAGGAGAGACTCTGCGAACCCAACCAGCCTGTTGGGTTTATTGCGTTCCTATCCCGAATGTCAGCCAGCGCCGTTTTTGTACGTCGAAACTATGCACGATATCGGCTAGTCTGCACAAACTTCATCAGCACCACACACACCAGCACCAAATCAGCAAGCAGTACTTCAGCAATACAAACGCAGTACCATCGTTCGCAAGGGGGTAGGGGATTATGTTAGATACAAATTTTGCGACGGGAGCCGTTGACGAACTGGATTTCGCGGCGCTGCTCGAAGCCTCATTCGCAGAAGAAACACCGGATCGGGGTGACATTGTCACCGGAGTTATCGTCGCTGTAGATCAGCAGGGGTTGATCATTGGCATCGACGGCATGAAGCGTGACGGGGTGGTTCAGCGCCGTGACCTAGAACGTATGGGCATGGATACCCACAACTTTGAAGTTGGCGCAGAAATCGAAGTTATGATCATGCGCCTCGAAGATGAAGACGGCAATCTGGTGCTGTCGGTATCGCAGGCGCAGCAGACTGAAGACTGGAAAAAAGCCGAAGAACTGATGAATACCGAATCCATTTGGGAAGGTGTCGTCACCGAAGCCAATCGCGGCGGCTTGATAGTCCTTTTCGGCAATCTACGCGGCTTTGTCCCCGCCAGTCACGTCCTCGATCTGCCGCGCGGTTTGAACGAAGACGAACGCAAAATCCGCATGACCAAGCTCGTCGGTCAGAAGATTCCACTCAAAATCATCGAAGTCAATCGCAAGCGTCGTCGTCTGGTATTTAGCCAGCGTGACGCACAGCGCGGCAGCCGCGAAGCCCGTAAGGAACTCCTGCTGGACCAACTGCGCGAAGGCGAATCTCGCAAAGGTGTTGTCAGTGGGCTGCGTGATTTTGGCGCATTTGTCGATCTCGGTGGCGCTGACGGTCTGATTCACATTAGCGAACTCGCATGGCATCGCGTTAATCACCCGCGTGAAGTCCTGAAAGTCGGCGACGAGATCGATGTCTATATCCTGCGCCTCGATTCCGAAGGCAAGCGCATCGGGTTGAGCCTTAAGCGCCTGCAAGAGAATCCATGGGCGATGGTTGAAGAAATGTATCATGTCGGTCAGCTTGTCGAAGGCGTAGTGTCGCGCGTCACGCAGTTTGGCGCGTTCGTCAGCCTCGATCCCGGCATCGAAGCCCTGCTCCACACGAGCCAAATTGCCGACCCCGCGCCGGAAGATGCGTCACTGGTTGTCCATGAAGGTCAGCGGCTGCTCATGCGAGTCATCAGCATCGAAGCCGACAAGCAGCGACTGGGCTTGAGTCTCAAGGAAGTCTCAGCGGAAGAACTCGCGCGTTGGTCGCAAACCAAAGCCGCTGCCGCAGAGGTTGAGGGTAGTATGCCGGAAGTCGCTCCTGTAGAATTAGAAGACAGTGCTGTTCCCGCCGAAGCTGATCCCGCTGAATAAGCGACCTAATAAGCAAGGGCAAACGTCTGCTTGCAAGTGCCTCATGCGCCTTGCAAGCAGTGATGTAGCACAAAACTCTCGAAGAAAGGAGGTGGATCGCGTATGGCTCATGTGACGCTGCGTCCCAATGAATCGCAGGAATCGCTGCTGCGCCGTTTCCGCAAGCGTGTGACGACCAGTGGTGTGCTTAGCACCGTCCGTCGTAAGCGCTGGCACATTTCCAAAAGTGAACTGCGCCGTATTGAAAAAAAGAAGGCAATTCGTCGCTCCCGCCGTCGTCAGCGCAAGTCGATGTCGCGCTAGACCTGCGCGACACCTCCTGCGTCTGAACCAGTCCTAAAGACAACTGTCACCGCTGCTCAAATCGACATGGGCAGCGGAATTGTTGTTTTATCTGCAATTCACACTAATCTATACTAGGCGCTGCAAGGTTCAGTACCGAAAGGAAGCCAATGGCTAAAAAAAACGAAGACAAAATTGAGGTCGAAGGCGTAGTCGTCGAAGCCTTACCTAATACGCAGTTCTTGGTCGAATTAGAGAATGGTCACCGCATTCTCGCCTATCTTTCCGGCAAAATGCGTAAGTTCTACATCCGTATTCTGCTCGGTGACCGCGTGCGTGTAGAGATGAGCATGTATGACCCCACTCGTGGACGTATCACCTACCGCTATCGTGATGGTCAGCACGGACCCGTCGAAGAACTGGAATAGAGTCCCGCTTTATCCATCGCCTCAACTAAAAAAGCTCGTCCGTTGATCCGCGTATTCAGGTTTCATGACGAGCTTTTTAGCTGCCAGCTTCATAACTACGGTTTTTCACCCCAATGCACCGCCATTGTCCTAAACATGAATGTTTTGTACGTCACATTGATGAACCCTGCCTCACGCATGAGCGCGGCAAGTTCATCCGGTGTCTTAAATTTTTGCGTCGATTCTGGCAGATATTGATACGCATCAGCATTCCCGCTGATCAAGCGACCTAACGTGGGAATGATAATTTTCAGGTGGATCATGATGAATGGGCGCAAAATGTTGTGCGGGGGCGGGGCTGTATCCAGAATCACCACGCGACCCCCCTTTTTCAACACGCGAAGCTGTTCGCTTAACGCGCGCGGAATATCGATTACATTACGCATCAAATAGCCCGCCGTCACCGCGTCAAACGTGTCCGCCGCGAACGGCAAATGGAGCGCATCTGCGCCGCTCCACCCGACGCGCTTGCCAAGCGGCGCTTTCTGCCCTTCATACATCATGCCAAGCGAAAAATCCCCGCCCACTGCTTGGATACTCGGCACGGCTTTCAGCGCCTCAAACGCGATATCACCTGTTCCCGTCGCCAAGTCGAGCAGTTTGCCGTTCGGTGGCAGTTTCGCCTGTTTGACCACGAATTTCCGCCAGCCTACATCCTGCCCGAACGTCATCAGGCGATTCATTATGTTGTATCGCCACGCTACGCGGTCAAACATATCCTGCACATACGCGGCGCGTTCTTTTCCTTGCAGCATTGCCATTTGGATCATCTTCCTACGCTTCTAATTTTTCCCTGTCCCATCGATCCCGACACGCTCCCCTGTGGGATGCATACCGTATACTATATCCCGCTCCGGCTCGATCTTCGCCATGACGCGGGCAATCACACCATCTGCGTCATGTACATCCGTATGCTCATCCACCACAATCACCTTGCGGCAGTCAGGAATCAACCCCCACAGCCCATAAATGATCCGCTGTGCATCCCCACGCCGACGTACCCGTGCGCTCACCACCACGACTTCCGTGCCACCCGTCGGCAGACAAATATCGCGCACTTCGTTGATCACTAACCGCAGCAGCGGTAAGAATAACCGCTCCGTCGCTTTCAGCATCCACTGTCTATCGCCCAAATCCGGCACGATCACTGGCAGAATAGACGCGCTGCGATGCGTAATCGCTGTAACCTGCATCGTATAGCTACCGTCAGCAGCCCGTTCGCATCCTTCAATCACACCTTCGATCACACATTCGGCATCCGCCAGCACATCCAGTGGCTGGCTCACTGCCCGCGTAAACGTCATCGATCTGCCGCGCAGCCATCCTGCGAGAAAATAGCGGTCAATACCGCCGGGCAGTGGAGCGCCCGCGCTCCAAATCGCCGCCGGACTACCGCCCAATACCACCGCGACCTGCACGCGATCCGCATCACCTATTTCCAAAGCCACATGCAGCGCCAGCGTGTGGCTGTCGATCACTTTCACCCGCCCCGAATCGACAAACTGCGCTGAATTGTCCGCTGCACTTCGCCCACCTTGCCGCCACACGATTTGCGTCCCATCCAGTGATGTGAAAGGCAGAATCGCCAAATCAATCCTCTGTTGATGCACAACCGTTTGCACAGGGGCGGGCTTAGGAGCGGGCGGCGGAAACGCCACCATTTTGAACACGTCCATGTATTCGCCCATGCGGTTGACCAGCGCTGTTGTCCCGCGTGGAATGTTTAAGTCGATCAGCCGTGCCAAGCGCACATGAAGCTGCTCCAAGTCGCTTACACCCAGTGCCAATGCACAGCGATCCCGCGTCGTAAATAAGTGATACAGCCCGCCAAAGCCGCTATCGCCCACGCGCTCAAACAGCACTGCATTCGGCAGATAATTTGCCGCGGCAGCCAGCGCATCCTCCGCCTGAACCGGTTCAGAGATTCGCACCAACTCGCCCCGGCGTTCCAAATTTTCCAAATAAGCGCGCAAATCACGATGAGACATGCTTCAATTCCGTAGTGCGTTCACGATTTTCAGAATGTTGTGAACGTCATCTCTTGACATTATAACCTATCGAGACGCACTTGTCGTTTAACGGTGGCAAACCGTAGAAGACATCTCAGCATTCAATCATTATGCTACTCAGCATTTCGTCATCTTGGAGTAGCGCCATGGATTGCAAGAAATTCGTCCCTACGTTGATCGTCTACCTTTTGATATTTACATCGCCCATGCAGGCACAGGTCACGCCCCTTCCCACAGAAGATTTGCTTCTATTTGTTTGGAACGATACTCTGTTCGCGCAAGCATTTGACGATTCACAGATCATCAACGTACAAGAACCTTTTCTACGCACACAACCGCTTCCCCCGACACAATACGGCAGCGTTGTTGATTTTCCACACACACTTCACCTTGATATGCTCGACGGATATGGTTTCTATCAAGGAGTATGGTCACCGAATGAGACGCGCTTCGACTTATTGGCAATTAAGCAGGCTGAATACCGCGTGATAACCATTGAAAACGGCTTACAGCGGACTTTGATTTCTGGCAACCTAGCGGCAGAGCAAGGGTATCTTGTTCCTGTTGGATGGGACAGGAACGACAACCTGATATTGCTAGAACGGCACATGCTACACAATCTAGAACAGGTGCGATTGTGGCAGTATTCGGAGTCCGACTCCAGTTTAAGGCTTCGGCAGGTGGTTGAAACAGCCGAGCTGCGGGGTAACAGTGTAAGTCTCGCAGACGACTGGCTGTTCGTCGGTTTTGATATAGCCAGAAGCAGTGGACAAATCATCAATCTTCATACAGGACAGATGCTGTCATTTTCCACAGGATTTACCCTGCCAAACCCACCAAAATCGGTTTTTGAAACCTATCCAATAGAAGTTCTTGGTGTGGTCAACACATCCGCCTTGCAAACATGGCGGGCAGACTTTTCAGCGACAACTGAAGCGCACCTTGATGAACCGGTGTCTACCACACCATTCTTGTACTGGCCCTTGCCTGATGACGCGCGCAGTGTCACCTGCTACCCGGACTCCGACTACACCGATGCACGCTTTGCAGTGGAATGCCCCGGCTTGGCTGTTCCGCGTGAATATCTTGGACATGAGGGGACGGATATCGGCGGTAGCCCAAATGGGCTGCCAGTAAGCACCCCAGTCTATGCGGCGGCACCCGGTTTGGTGATCAAGGTAAACCGCGAATGCGCCGCTGAAGATGTCGCGTGTGGTGACGCATACGGAAATTATGTGCTGCTTGAACATGCTCGTGTCAACGACGACAATATCGAAGTCTGGTTTACAGGCTATGCCCATTTACAAACCGTCCTCACGGATAGGTTTGCGTATGTGTCCGTCATCGGAATCCCAATCGCCTTGAGTGGCGATACGGGTTTAGGCGGCGCACATCTACATTTTGAGATTCGTGCGCCACACCTTGCCACGGTTACGAACTGGTTAGACCCATGGGATACGCGCCTTTCCGATAGCGGAACGGGTCTATGGCACGGGACAGTTGATCAGCCCGAAGCGGCTGTGGCTGCGATGCCGCCCTCCACCCAACAGTTTTGCTACACTGTGGAGGGGAATAACCTTCGCAGTGGACCCGGCACACACTATCATGTCGTCACACGTTCTGTGGCTGAAATCACCTATGAGGTGTTTCAGGTCATAACAGTTGACACGGGTGACACAACAGGTGATTGGTATCATGTACGTTGGGACGGCAGCGAAACGACAGGCTGGATATGGGCGAGTCTCATGACCACCTGCACACCAAATTCCAATGGATAACAATACACCTGTGGATTACGTCAGGCGTTCTTTTGCCGTTTTGCTGCTTTCAACCTTGCCGACCAGCGCAGCAGCTCACCCACCCACAGCACGCCAGACGTTGCCGCGATGATCGCCACCCATTCGCCAATCGACAGCGGTACGGTGCGGAAAATCTCTCCGCCGAACTGCACAATCAAGAACGTGCCGATCAAGATCGCAATCGCAATCAGCACAAACATCCGGTTCTCAAGGATGTTGGCAAATGCCGACGACTTCAAACCCAGCACGCGCGCGTTCAGCAAATTCCACACTTGCAGCATGATGAAACTCGCGTAGAAAATCGACAGTTCGCGGTCAGTCACCAAACCGTCATTCTGAATGTACAGCAAGTACCCAACCATAATCACGATGAATGCAGCGCCATACCCAAGAATCCCGCGCATCATCGTGGGGCTGATGATAAAGTCCGTCGATTTGCGCGGATTCTGCTTCATCACTTCCCAGCGCGGCGGTTCAGTCGCCAGCGCCAGCGATGCGAACGTGTCCATGATCAGGTTGATCCACAACATCTGGATTACCGTGAGCGGAAATTCCACGCCGATGAACGGACCTAACAGCGCCACACCGAGCGCCGCAACATTGATCGTCAGTTGGAACAGGATAAACCGCTGGATATTCTGATACAGCGAACGTCCCCACATTACCGCGTTAATGATGCTCTTGAACGAATCATCCAGCAGCACAATATCGCTGGCTTCTTTGGCGATATCCGTCCCCGAACCCATCGCCAACCCGACGTTGGCATAGTTGAGCGCGGGCGCGTCGTTCGTGCCATCGCCCGTCACCGCTACCACTTGATTGTTCGCTTGAAGCAGTTGAACCAAGCGCATCTTGTCCATCGGACGTGCGCGCGACAGTACCTTCAAATGCTTCACCGCCGACTGGGCGGCTTCATCCGTCAACGCCTCAAATTCCCGCCCTGTCATATGGGATCCGGGGTTATTTTCGTCCTCAGCGCCCCATAACCCAATCTGGCGCGAAATCTCTTTCGCCGTTTCCGAGTTATCGCCCGTGACCATCTTCACACTGATTCCCGCATCAATTGCCGCGCTCACCGCTCCCGGCACTTCTGGACGAATCGGGTCGGCTATCGCAACAAAGCCAATCCAGATCATTCCTTCGACCAGTTCTTCAATACTTAAGTCGGCATAATCCTCGTGTCCAATGATCTCTTTATACGAGAAGCCGAGCGCACGCATCCCCCGCCGCTGAAAGCCAAGAATCTGATTCTCGATGTTTTCGCGGTACAGGGAAATATCTTCCAGCCCATTTTCGGTGCGAATATACGCGCATTGATCAAGCAGCACTTCCGGCGCGCCCTTCACATGCAGCACCATGCTCCCCGTCACTGGCGAATGCCCAAGCGTCGCCATATACTTTCGCTCAGACGAGAATGTCAACTGCACCGAAGTCCGAAAGTTTTCACGGTGATACACATAGTCGATGTGCAGTGATTCCAGCCACATCAGCAGCGCGCCTTCCGTACTGTCACCGATCATGCGAACCGGTTCGTTGGGAATGCGCGTCAAATTTGCCGTTGTATTAGCGGAAATTGCTTCTACGATCAGCCGTTCCGCCTGCCGTTCCAGATCATTCGTCAGCGGACGTTCGCCCAACGCAGGAAAATGCGCTTCGCGCACACGCATTTGATTCAGGGTTAGCGTACCTGTTTTATCCGAACAAATCACCGTCGCCGCGCCAACAGTTTCTGTCGCCTGCATATGGCGTACAAGGTTGTTCGTTGCCGTCATGCGCCGCATACTGTATGCGAGACTCAACGTCACGCTCATCGGCAAGCCTTCCGGCACAGCCACGACGATGATCGTCACCGCCACCATAAAATTACGCAGTAGGGTTGTGGCAATTTCACCCGGCAGCCACAGCGCCGGATCATTCGGAAGAATGCCAAGCATTACGCCCAACAGCGCGCCCAACCCGATAATTCCCGCGCCGATACCCGCTGTCAACAGCCAACCAGTCAGTTTCCCGTCTTCCAACCACGCTGGCTGCTTGCGTTCCTGTCCGGCGAGTTCGAATGCGTCATATAGAATCGGCAGCCACACGCGAATCCCTGCCGCCAGCACGCCAATGGCTGTGATGACGACAAAATACCAATTCGCCCCACTCAATATCAATTCGCCTACCGAAACTTCGCGGATCAACAGCGCCACATATGTCAGTGCTGCTACAGCGAACCCCACCACACCAATCAGCTTGCTCAAGCGTTCCAACTGCGCGTTCAGCGGTGTGACTTCATCCGTTTCGGAAATCGCTTCGCGCGCGATTTCGCCGATCTTCGACTGGTCGCCTACCGCCGTGACCTCGAACATCCCCCGTCCATCAACCGTGATCGTACTCCGAAAAACCTGATCTTCGGGAAACGATCCGCCGTTGGATCGTCCATTGGAGACTACTTTCCGTACAGGCAGCGATTCGCCTGTAAGCAGCGATTCATTAATTTGCAGCGACACCGCTTCCACTAATCGCCCATCAGCCGGAATTTCATCTCCCGCTTCGATTAGGACCAAATCGCCAACCACCAAATCCTTGCGTGGGACAACCTTAAATACCCCATCGCGGATTACCTGTGTCGGCGCTTCATCATTCACACGGTTCAATACATCAAATTCGCGTTTGGCGCGGTACTCATTCACGAAGGCCAGCGTCGTCGCCAGCAAAATCGCGATGATAATCCCGATACCTTCCGCGAAGTGTCCATCGACCAACCCCACCAGAATGGTGATCACCGCGGCGATGATCAAAATTCGGATCACCGGGTCTTCATATTTTTCTAGATACAGCTTCCACCAAGGATCGCGTTTGGGCGGGGTGAGAATATTCGCCCCATGGAGTGCGCGGCTCTTTTCTACTTCGTCAGCCGTCAAGCCGCGCAGTTGGGTGGTCACACCGGGCTGTTCGGTAGTAATCGTCATGATTTACTCACATTTCGTGTCGCGCATGGATTTTTACCTAGATGGTGTTTCTGTGCGCTTATTCGTTCAATAAACAGCACATACCCTGCTTGACCCACTGTCAGCTAGGTTATGCTGTATGCCGTTCAGAACATTCGTTAATACAAACGGAGTGCAGGACTCACGGCACTCCGTTCGCTCAACTCTCAGTCTAAGAGATTGTTAAGTCGAATCTCCCCCCATTTATTGGGGGGTAATTATGATACTATAAATCGGAGTTGAGATACTCCCAATCATAGGGGTTGTTCGGTTGCTGCTTATTCATTTGGGCGGCGCGCTTCGATAGCGACCCAATCGCCCTGTGTCCGCCGCAGCATAGGAACTAAGCCAGTCCGTCGCAGCGCCGCTTCTACATCATCTGCCTGTTCGCGGATAATCCCGCTGAAAATCGCCAGCCCGCCCGGGCGCACTGTGTCGCCCAAATGCATATCGCACATTTGAATGATCACCCGCGCCAGAATATTCACAACAATCATGTCGAACCGCCGCGCCGAAGTCAGCACCGTTTCAAGACTGCCTTCTTGCACGTCAATTTTGTCGCCTACACCATTTTCAGCCGCGTTTTTCGCCGCCACCTCAACCGCCACCGGATCAATGTCCAGCGCCAGAACATGCCCAGCGCCCAATTTCGCCGCCGCAATCGCCAAAATTGCTGATCCCGTGCCGAGATCAAGTATCTTTTGCCCGTGTTTTACATTCGCTTCCAACGATTCCAAACATAACTGCGTCGTCGGGTGTGTCCCCGTACCAAATGCCATTCCCGGATCAAGCGCGACTTCAACCGCCCCTTCGGGCACATCAATATCCACCCACAGGGGACGAATTAACAGCTTTTGCCCGATTCGCACCGGCTGATAATGCGCTTTCCAAGCTTCCGCCCAGTCTTGCTCATCTACCACGCGATAAATAGGCTGCGGCATCGGATACATCATGTTCATGTAGCCAAGCGCCTTTTCCAACTGCTGCTTCAGCGATTCCACTCGCTCATCATCTGGCAGATATGCTCGGACAGTCATACGCGGCGCTTCAGGCAGTTCATCTTCATCGAGCTTATCCGGCGGAATACCTTCGTGTTCCACCGCCACCCCTTGATATCCATATCGCTGAAGCAGTTCCGCTGTTGCTTCGGCGGCTTCCCCATCCACGCTCAGCGACACTTCTAACCACTTCCCCATACTGCGCCCTTCTTGTGATCCATACAAAAAGAGAGGCGTATCGTCTACGCCTCTGTAAATCCATCTGCGCTCACGGGCTGTTCTGTTCGCCCGCTAAAAAGTCGATTACTCGATCAAAGAAGCCCTTGCCGTTGTTCTTCTGCGGCTGAACTTCTCGCCCCATCGTCGCTGAAAGCTGCTCGAACAGTTTGCGCTGTTCATCTGTTAATTTCGTGGGGATTTCCACGTTTACGTACACCAGTTGATCGCCGCGCCCGCTGTTGCTTCCATCGCTCCGCAAACGCGGAACTCCACGTCCACGCAGCCGGAACACTTTACCAGATTGCGTCCCATTCGGGATGGTCAGTTCGACTTCGCCATCCACTGTTGGCACAACCACTTTATCGCCTAGCGCCGCCTGTGCCACGTTAATGTTCAATTCAAGCATCACATCATTGTCTTTACGCTTGAAGAACTCGTGTTCCTGCACATGCACTACAACGTACAAATTCCCCTTCGGCGCACCCGGTTCACCAGGATCGCCCTCGCCCCGAATTTGAATTTGGAGACCTTCACGGACCCCCGGCGGAATCGTCACACTTAACACCGCCGCATTGCGCTGCTTACCCGCTCCCCGGCATTGATGACACGGGGTGGTTATCACTTCCCCGCGACCATTGCAGCGTGGGCAGGTGGTCATTTGCACAATCGATCCGAGAATCGTCTGCTGCACCGTGCGAATTTCCCCTGAACCGTTACACTGGGGGCATCGTGTTGGCTGTGTCCCCGGTTCAGCGCCGCTGCCGTTGCAAACTTCGCAGTCCTCAAGCCGGTCAAACGATACTTCGCGTTCCACGCCAAAGATCGATTCCTCAAACGTCACCGTGACATCGACCTTGCGATCCGCACCCGGACGGGGACCGCGCCGCCGCGCGCTGGAACGTCCGCCAAAGTTGTTGAAGAATTCCTCAAAGATTTCTTCAAACGGGCTACCATAGCCCGCCGCGCCAGCGCCGCCAAAGCCGCCCATGCCGTTCACGCCCGCGTGACCAAAGCGATCGTAGCGCGCGCGCTTCTCGTCGTTCGACAGCACCTCGTAGGCTTCATTGATCTCTTTGAATTTCGCTTCGGCATCGGGGAGCTTGCTCACGTCAGGGTGATACTCGCGCGCCAACTTTCGGTATGCGCCCTTGATCTCGTTCTGCGTGGCATTTCGCTGTACGCCCAGTACCTCGTAATAATCTCTCGCCATGTTCGCTCTAAGTCACGCTCGTCTAGGTCATCCACCAGTGTACCGCGAATATCCCGGAATCTCATAGGGGCGGACTAAACGTATGCTATCTCGTCTAGCCGCCCCTATCCACTTAGTCTGTCAGTTGATTACGCTTCGGTGAACTCGGCATCGACCACATCTTCGCCCTTATTGGTCGAAGCGCTTGATGCCCCATCACCATTCGGCGTGCCCGTCGTTGCAGCCCCCGGCGTTTCGTACATCTTCGCGCCCACCTGCTGCAAGTAGGTGCCCAACGCCTGCGCCGCCGCCTTGATCTTTTCTGAGTCGTCGCTTTCAATCGCCTTACGGACATCTGCGATCAAGCTGGTGATCTGCGTCTTGGCTTCCGCCGGAATTTGTTCCGCGCTGTCATGCATAAACTTCTCTGCGCGGAAGATTTCCGCTTCCGCTTGGTTCTTTGTTTCTACCTGTTCGCGGCGTTTCGCATCTTCGTTCGCGTACTTCTCCGCCTCTTTCACCATCCGCTGAATTTCGGCTTCGTTCAAACCGCTGTTCGCCGTGATAGTGATCTTTTGTTCGCGTCCCGTCGCCTTGTCGCGCGCCGATACGTTCAAAATGCCGTTCGCATCAATATCAAACGTCACTTCAATTTGCGGAATACCGCGCGGCGCGGGTGGAATACCATCAAGGATGAACCGTCCAAGCGACTTGTTATCGTTCGCCATCGGGCGTTCGCCCTGCACGACATGGATTTCCACCTGTGTCTGGTTATCGGCTGCCGTCGAAAACACCTGACTCTTGCGCGTCGGGATCGTCGTGTTGCGTTCGATCAATGCCGTCGATACCCCGCCCAGCGTTTCTACACCCAACGTCAGCGGAGTCACGTCCAGCAGCAGAATGTCTTTCACATCACCGCGAAGCACACCCGCCTGAATTGCCGCGCCCAAACCGACGACTTCATCAGGATTCACGCCCTTGCTCGGTTCTTTACCGAAGAAGTTCTTGACTGCTTCCGCGACAGCGGGCATACGGGTCATACCACCCACCAGCACCACCGTGTCAATATCTTTCGCATCAATCCCCGCGTCACGCAGAGCCGCCTTGCACGGTTCAATGCTCCGCTGAATAAGGCTTGCTGTCATGCTCTCCAGCTTCGCCCGGCTCAGCGTCATATTCAAGTGCTTCGGACCGCTCGCATCCGCCGTAATGAACGGCAGGTTGATGTCCGCGCTCAGCGTGCTGGAAAGTTCGATCTTCGCCTTTTCTGCCGCTTCCTTCAACCGCTGGAGTGCCTGACGATCACCACGCAGATCGATTCCCTGCTCCTTCTTGAATTCGTCCGCGATCCAGTTGATGATCACTTGGTCAAAGTCGTCACCACCTAAATACGTATCACCGTTCGTGCTGCGGACTTCAAACACCCCATCGCCCACTTCTAGGATCGAAATGTCGAACGTACCGCCGCCAAGGTCATAAACCGCGATCAAGCCGTTCTTCTTTTCACCCAAGCCATACGCCAGACTCGATGCTGTCGGCTCATTGATGATACGCAGCACTTCCAAGCCCGCGATACGCCCGGCATCTTTCGTTGCGTTACGCTGCGCGTCATTGAAATATGCCGGAACAGTGATCACAGCCTGATCGACTGTTTCACCGAGATAGGCTTCTGCATCCGCCTTGATCTTTTGCAAGATCATCGCGCTCACTTCTTGCGGGCTGTATTCTTTGCCGCCCATGTGTACACGCACATCGCCATTGGGCGCGGCGCTCACCTTGTATGGCACAATCTTCGCCGCCCGCTGCACTTCTGGGTCATCAAACTTGCGCCCCATGAAGCGCTTCACCGAAAAGATGGTGTTTTCGGGGTTAATCACCGCCTGATTGCGTGCGATCTTCCCGACTACACGTTCCCCCGTCTTGGGATTCACCGCTACCACCGACGGGATCAAGCGTCCACCTTCTGATGAGGGGATAACAACTGGCTCGCCGCCTTCCATCACGGCAACTACCGAGTTGGTCGTTCCAAGGTCAATACCGATAATCCGACCCATTTTGAGAGTTCTCCTTCAATTTGCTGCGTTTAGTTGTACCGCGTTTTCATTTGATTCGTATTGGAGTCTGTAGATTGATCCGCCAACATCACAGTTAGCGATTCACCCGCACCAATGCCGGACGCAGGATTTGTTCACCCATCGCGTATCCTTTTTGCTCGGTCTTGGTGACGACTCCACTGGCAACACCGTCAACCTCATCCGTGCCAATCGCTTGATGCTGGTTCGGGTCAAACGGCTGCCCTACCGGGTCAAACTGCGTCACGCCGTTGTCATCCAGCAGTTTCAACAGTTTCTTTTGAATCATGCTCACACCGTTCACCCACGAATTTCCATTCAAATCTTCGGGAACATTCGCCAGCGCCCGGTCAAAATCATCAATGATTGGCAAAACACCTTTCAAAACATCACCCGCCGCGTTCTGGTAAGTATCTTTCATGTCGCGTTCAACGCGCTTTTTGTAATTGGCAAATTCCGCGCGCGCACGCTGCCAACCTTCAAGATACTCTTTCGCCTGCGCCTGAAGTTTTTCAACGGTTTCACTAGATGCCTCAGCAGTCGCTTCAGCGTTCGCGGTCTGGCTTTCTTGCTCAGGTGCGGCGGCGGTTGTTTCCGCAGCATCACCGGAATTGTTGTGCGTATGATCGTGATTACCCACGCCCGCTTCCTTCCTGTATCCCACCATGATATGACAGAACGCATAACGCACCCATTATGCTCACGAGCCTAAGTGTAGTGTTCGTGTAATAGAATTGCGTTAAAAATCTCTTGGATTTTCAACAAAACGCGGGGATGCATTTCACATCCCCGCGCCATTGAATTGAATTACGCGACTTGTAAAGGGAACTGGCGAAACTCGTTTCGCATGGTTCACCCGACCAATTAACTGTCTTCGTTCACTCCCCTCCCCGAATTCGCGGTGAACGAAGTTCATCGGGGCTAGGCGAAGAAGTTTCGTCATCTCCCCCATCTGGCAGCGACTCCCGCGCTTCATACGCGCTTGCCAACATCTCTGTCATCAAACTCGACACATAACCCACCGCGCTGATCGCCCGCCCATAATTGATATGCGTTGGACCTAACACACCTACTGCCCCGCTGATCTGCCCCGGCACACCATACCGGCTGATCACCATTGTTAGGTGGCTCAACTGTTCCCACCGCCCATCCCCGGCGATCACCACCTGCACGCTGTTCACCAGCGGCGACAATATCTCGCTCAAAATTACATTCAAATAGGCGCGTTCTTCAAAAACCCGCACCATTTGCTGTGCGCCCTCACTGTTTGGAAACGCACTGATCACTTCACTTAAACCATCCCGATACACGGTCATCATCCGTGCCGAATCCGCGCGATCCATCAAATCGGCCACCAATTCGATCACTTCGCGCTCAATAAGCTGTAACGGCACTCCCTTGATCCGGACTTCGTTAGCATTTAGTCCGATGCACAATCCATTGATGCGCGTAGCAACTTCACTCAAACGCGATTGTGTGACTGGTTCGGCAAGTGTTAGCATTTGTTGATGCACCGCGCCGCCGTTCAACACCAGCACCAGCAGCGCTAATCGTCCCTGTATCGAAATCAATTCCAGATGCTTGAATACTGGCGTATCTGCTGCTGGTGGAGTCACCAACGCGGCGGACTGCGCTGTGCGCGCCAGCACTGTCGCTACAATCCGCATCCAGTTCTCAGTTGCTAAAGGTGTGCTTTGCAGCTTTTCACTAATTCGCAGTTGATCGCTTACCGTCAAATCCGTCGCGTTGATCAAGCGCTTTACGAAATATCGATACCCTTGCTGTGTTGGGATGCGTCCCGCCGAGGTATGCGGCGCACCGATATAACCGAGTTCTTCAAGTACCGACATTTCATTCCGTACAGTCGCCGAACTATACGAAAGCCCAAATGTTTCGACCAAATGCTTTGAACTTACCGGTTCGGGGTGCTGCGTGTATGTCCGCACAATCAGCGACAAAATTTCTTCTTGGCGGCGCGTAAGTTCTGGCAAGTGTGCGTCGTCTGAATTCATGTTGCAGCTCCACACAGACATACTACGGAGTTGTACCAACGTGAAAACTCAATCTTTTATGGGACTGCGTTCCCCATTAGGATAGCATGTCACCATCAAGGCGTAAAGCGATACTCAAAGGAGCAGTTTAGTAACATGGGCAGCAAAACAGTTGAAGTCAACCAGAGCAACTTCCAAAAGGAAGTGTTGAAATCGGACAAGCCGGTACTCGTGGATTTTTGGGCGGAATGGTGCGGACCTTGCCGCATGATCGCCCCCCATGTCGAGTCGATTGCCGAAGAATACGCCGATCAGCTTAAGGTTGGTAAGCTCGACACCGATGCCAATCAAGACCTCGCCATCGAATACCGCGTCATGAGCATCCCGACGCTGCTGCTGTTCAAGGGCGGTCAGCCTGTCGCGCGCATCACCGGCTTCCAGAATAAGGAACGCCTCCTCGCGCAGTTGAAGCCCCATCTCGGCTAATCGTCATCTACAACCAAAACCCCAAAAAGCGACCTTCTGCGGTCGCTTTTTTCGTTAACGAAATTAAACTCAATCTACTAGTCGGGCGAATCACATTTATTCAAGAAACCGGGTGATAAAGTCGATGAACAGTAATCTTCGCAGCGTCGGTTTTATTGCGCTGGCAATGTTCGTTTTCTCGTTACAAGGTGTCGCTGTTAAATGGATTCCCCCTTCGAATATGTCCCGCTGCCAATTAACGTGCTGTGGGGATTGCTTTTTAGGGCAGGAAATCCGGGCGCTGCTGACTTGGATGGGGGCGATATTAACCCGTCGGAAGCGGTCTGTACATCTTGTTCCGCAAGCGCCAGCGGGAGCGCGTATCGCCAAAAACGGAAAATTATCCGGCAAGCTAAGCTGTTACACGCTAAACACTTACTGTACCAAAACTCCTCAACACTTAAGCGAAGCACATCGGACATGAAAGGACATGAACGATAACACTTCGCCCACAGCACATTGAAAAGGCGGAGAATGCGTTTCTCCACCCCTCTGGTTTACATCCTGCACTAGCTCTACTTTCCTACTACGTCCGTCACCAACGGCAGCGTGAAGTGGAACACCGTTCCCTCACCTAACTGACTTTCTACCCATATGTTCCCGCCGTGACGCAGCACAATCCCTTGCGTGATGGTCAAGCCCAACCCTGTGCCGGGCTGCTCACGTGCCAGCGGATTCTCGCTTCTAAAGTACGGCGTGAACAAACGGGACAAGTCTTCTTCGCTCATCCCAATTCCCGTGTCCCGCACCTCAATATGCAGCATCGGGGGCAGCGTCCGTCCTTTCGCATCGCGCAGCGCATTATCCACATATGCTGCCAGTGTCACTACACCGCTTTTCGGCGTGTATTTGTGCGCGTTGCTCACAAGGTTGGTCAGCACTTGGATAATCCGGTTCTGATCTGCATTCACCAGCGGCAAATCGTCAGGAATCTCTACGTTCAACGTCTGCGCCTTATCCTCGATCAGTTTGTGCAGCGGACGCAGTGTTTCCGTCACGATATTACGGAAATCCGTCGGTGACAGATCGATACGCATATTGTTGGTTTGCAGCTTGGTCACGTCGTTCAAGTCGCTGACCAAGTTATTCATGCGTTCGGCGTTGCTGCGAATTGTGGACAAGAAATTACGCTGTGGCTCGCTCAATGCCCCCACCGCGCCTCCCAACAGCACATCCGAATACCCTTTAATCGACGTAAGCGGATTCTTCAGTTCGTGTGCCACAAATGACACGAACTCACTCTTAGATTGGTTCGCGCGGGTCAGTTCCGCGTACAACTGCGCGTTAGAAATGGCGATGCTGGCGTGTTCGGTCAAACGCTGCAAGAACGGCATATCTGCCAAACGCAGACGTGGTTCGCGGTTCGTCTCCAAAATCAGCAGCGCGTTGATGTTGCCGCCCGACATCATCGGCAGGGTCGCTTGGCTGATACACCCATGCAAACTGGGCACGTAGTCGGGGTCAATGCTCACATCCGGCACAACTTCTGCTTGACGTGTACGCATCACACGGCTGACTATTCCGCGATCCAGCGGGAGAAAGTCGCCTTCCGTTCCTTCAGGTACATCATACTCAGCGTAACCATAGCGATATACCATCAAAAAGCGTGGGGGTTCCCCTACAACCAACCCGATCATCCCTGCGGTGGCACTGCTGTTTTCCAGCGCCCAGTTCACTGTGATTTCCGCAACTTTACGTAAGTCAAGCGAGCGATTCAGCTCGATGTCGATGCGTTCCAGTGTTTCCAATTCGCTCACACGCTCACTCAACTGCAAGTCTGTCAGTTGGAACAAGCGCGCGTTTTCAATTGCGACGGCTGCTTGCCCCGCGAACGTCGTCAGCAAATCGACATCCGTCGGGTTGAATGTCCCGCCGCGCTTATTCAAGACTTCCAGCACACCCGTGACCCTTTCCTGTGAGATCAATGGCACAGCGATGACATTCGCCGTGTGGAACGATCCACCGCCCAATTCACCTGCCCATCGCGGATCGCTTGCCACGTCATACACAATCACGGGTTTGCCTGTCTTGGCAACTTCGCCAACCAACCCTTTACCTGCGGGCACGCGCACCCCCACCAACCCTGAACCCGCACCCCCGCTAACCACGCGGAACTCCAGCGATTCTGTGCCATCGTCTGTCGTCAGCAGCAGCGATCCGGCTTCAGCGTTCAAAATGTCCGTCGCACTTTCCGTGATAATGCGAAGCAGTCCCTCAAGGTCAACTTCCGATGCCACAATCTGGCTCGAAATCGCGTTCAGTACCGCAAGCTGGCGTGCGCGCACGTTCGTTTCATCGAACAACCGCGACTTGTCAATCGAAGTAGCCGCCAGCGATGCCACGTCCGACAAGCTCTTTTCTTGCTCATCATTGAACGTGCGATTCACGTCATTCATACCGACAGAGAGTACGCCAAGTGCCTGTGATCCCGCGATCAACGGCACGCCCATCCATGCCTTCATCTCTTGGCTTTCATGCAATACTTGCACGCCCCGCCGCTGCATTTCTGCGACAAAGTTCGCCACTCTTATCGGGTGACCTTCGCGCACTACTTGACTGAACAGGTCACGTCCTACTGCCCAACGTCGATTTTCCTTTTCACGCAAACGTTCATCATCTTCAACGAAGAACGCGTGATAGAGTTCATTCGATGCGGTGTCGCGCAGCGTAATGTAGAAGTTGGGCGACTCCACCAAACGGCTGATCTGCGTGCTGATCAATTCCAGCAGCGAGTCGAAGTCCACACTGAAGTTAACCGCTTGGCTCACTTGGCTCAACACGTCCAGTTCACGCACACGCCGTTCCAGCGAATCAACGACCTGTGCGCGTTCAATTGCCACCGTGATTTGGTTAGTCAGGTTTTGCAGGAAATTTAATTCATCAAAGGTATACAAGCCGCGTCCGCTGCGTGGCGCTGCTAGCACCACAAACCCATTCAATCGATTCGACCCCACCAGCGGCATAATCACCAGCGCACGCAGTATCCCCAAACGCGCCTTCTCGACCAGTACATCGCGTGCCCATGGCTGCCCCACGCCGAGATACACGGGTTCAGACGCTTGACGAAGATGTTCGATCATAGGGCTGTACTGCGAAAATTGAATGTCTGTTGTGTTTGCCTGCGATACTGCCACAAAATCGCCTGACAGGCGATCCGGCAAGAAGATAAACAAGTCTGCGGGCAACAGCGCGTCTTCAATCTGATCGCGATAGGCGCTCAAAATATCATCAAGGTTAACCAATGAGCTGATATGCCGCACAAATGACTCGACCCGCGCCTGATAGTTCACCTGCGTGCGGAAGTACAAGCGGTCAATTCGTTTTTGCAGTCCCGTTCTCACAGGCACAAACAGCACCGCCACGACGAAAATCACCACCGCCAGCAGTACCGGGTCAGCCGCATTGATGACGTTTCCGACTAACAGACTCACGCTTAACACCAGCAGGAAGTAACCGCTCACCAACCCGAACAGCATAATCCCATACGTGATTGCTTGGCTCAAAATCCGGTCTGTATTCGTCGAGCGATATTGCAGCACTGCATACGCCATGCTCAAGACGGGCAGCACAAAGAATGGCATCGCCGCTGACGTATTGATGGGCACAACTTCCGTTTGCATCATGCCGCGCGATAAGGCATTAAACACCCAAATCACCGAAATAATTAGCGACATCGCAAAGCCGATGAGTACCGTATTTGACTGATCGCGTATCCCCGCCGTCGTCGCGCGCGAACGTCGATACAACATCGTCACCACAACAGCGAATGACCCGGCTAAAGCCGACAAGACAGTCAAACTTTGAAGCGACAGCACCATGTATGGGTTTGGCGGATCCAAGAACACACGCGAAAGTACCCACCCGGCAGCCAGCGCCGCGATCACCGGCAAATAGCGGTTGAAGGTGTTTCGATATACAAATGCGCTCTTGACCGGGAAAATAAGCGCGAATGACACCAAAGCCCCCGACAACGTGACCAGCCCAATCATCCATGCGCCGTTTGCTGCGTAGGTTGAGTTCAGGTCAAACAAACCGGTCATAAAGATCGCCAGCAGGGCGCACCCCGAAGCCAACGCGCGCGCCGATGCTTGGTAAGGTCTCAGCAAAAGCGTGATAATGCCGATCACGAGCACAATCATCCCCGATACAAACGGGATGATAAAGAGCGCTAAATAATCCTCCGCCGGAATTTCTTGCGTGGGATAGGTCACAACGCATCGTGCATATCCGTCTTGTACCGGCTCGCATACTTCGCCGCCCATGATCGGTGCGAGTGCGCCGTCAGCAGGACGCAAAAACTCGACTTCAATCGGTTCACCTACGCGAACAGCTCGCATAATCGCACGGAAATTCGTCGGCGCTTCTAATCCCTCACCGAGGGGCTGTCCGTTTATGCTGATCACACGATCAAGTCGTGCCAGCCCGGCATTCAAGCCGTTCCAGCCAGCGTCGGAAACAGGTTGACTTCCATCGACCACCATCGAACGTGCCATAAACGCCCCAAAGAAAGCTTCGGAGCGAAAACTCAGCCCATTGATGCCATACACCACCGCCAGCAGTGACGCGATAATCAACGTGAGAATGGCGACGGTCATCCCGACGCGCGCTTCCGCCTTTGAAGATCGATCAGGCGACTGCATCAGTGGTCGATTCGAGGTCGTGGGGATGCTGCTCGTATCCGGGACGGCGGTCATCTCGTTTCCCTCTCAAAAATACGGGTTGATTGCTGTCTAACAAGATTGTGTCAAATTGTATCACACGCATCGTTTTTCGCTCGTTTGTTTTATCTCACGATTCAGTAATGCGCTGCTGTGCAATCTATCCCATGTTTCATGTATGACATGCGCCTTGTTTGTTATAATGAAACTGAGTTTCTTATTCATGGCTTAACACGAGAGCGGAAATCTTTCAAGCGAAACGGGGTGTGATGTCGATTCGAGTGCTAATTGCCAAACCCGGCTTAGATGGACATGACCGGGGCGCAAAAGTTATCGCGCGGGCACTGCGCGATGCGGGAATGGAAGTCATCTACACCGGGCTTCGCCAAACACCGGAAATGATCGCAGAAGCAGCCTTGCAGGAAGACGTAGATATTGTCGGGTTAAGCATCCTCAGTGGAGCGCACATGGCGCTTGTCCCGCGTATCCGCGAAGTGATGAACGAACAGGGTTTGAGCGATGTTCCCATTATGATCGGCGGGATCATCCCCGATGAAGACAAAGCTGCCCTTGAAGCCCACGGCGTAAAGGGCGTATTCGGTCCCGGCACCAATACCGAAGACATCGTCAAATTTATCAATAACCTCATCGGGGGAAAAGCCAGCGCCTCATGACGAACGAGCGCAGCGTACCCGACCCAAACACGGTGGAGCGAATCGAGCAAGTGTTAAGCGGTAATCGCCGCGCTTTAGCCCGCCTGCTCACCGAAATCGAATCCGAAAGCGAAGGCATCGAACATGTGTTGGCGGCGCTTTTTTCGCACACAGGTCGCGCATGGATCATCGGCATTACCGGTGCGCCGGGGACGGGCAAAAGTACGCTTGTCACTGCACTGGCAAAAGCCTATCGCGCTGCGAACAGAACCGTTGCAATCGTCGCCGTTGACCCAACCAGCCCGTTCACGGGGGGCGCAATTCTCGGTGATCGCATCCGTATGCGCGATCTATCCGGCGATTCAGGTGTATTCATCCGCAGCATGGCGACGCGCGGCAGTCTTGGCGGTTTAGCGCGCGCCACCCGCGATGCCGTGCGCGCACTCGATGCGGCGGGCTTCAATATTGTGCTGGTCGAAACTGTTGGTGCTGGGCAGAGTGAAGTCGATATCGCCCGCATGGCGAATACGACTGTTGTCGTAGAAGCCCCCGGTTTGGGCGACGATGTGCAGGCGATTAAAGCGGGTATCCTCGAAATTGCCGATGTGTTGGTCATCAATAAAGCGGATCGTCCCGGCGTGAACACGACTCTCCGCGCGCTCCGTACCATGCTTGAACTCGGTCATCCGTCATCGCGCGCGCAGTTGAATGGCTCACAAATTCGTCATCACGGCAAAACCATGACAGCACAAACCCCTACCGCCCATCCCACGAATCATACGACTGCTCCCCTGTGGATTCCGCCAATTATCCAAACCGTTGCCAGCGAAGACAAAGGGATCGACGAACTCGTCAACGCCATCGAAGCGCATCGAGCGCATTTACATGCGAACGAAATCTTCGCGGAAATCGAACGTCGTCAAATCGAAATCGAACTTTATGATCGTTTGCGCGAAAGCCTGATGAATCAACTCATAAAATCTCTCCCAGAAGAGACATTTAATGACTTGGTGCGGCGTGTTCAAACACGCGAAGTCGCACCGCAGCACGCGGTGAGGACACTTCTTCATGAAGCATCGGGACGCGGCGTACCATAACGAGATGCCGCGTTCTATTTTTGTAAATCAACGGGTGAAGATACAAGCAGTTCAAACGGTTGGGCGCGAGGAATCAAACAAGCGATGGAAAACACAGTGACCGAAGCGACGACATCCACGGCAAACAGCGGCGAAAAACCCTTGACCGATCAATATGCGGGACCGTATGGTCAGTACGGGCGCATTCTCTTGTTCGCCGGTTCATCATCAGAAGCATTGGGCAAAGAAATTGCTGACTATTTGAAAATCGAACCCGGCAAATATGACCGGAAGATTTTCGAAAACGAAAACATCTTTATCCGCCTCAATCAAAGCGTGCGCGGGCAAGATGTTTACGTGGTATATAGTATGTGTTCCCCGCTCCACGAAAATCTCTTTGAAATGCTTATCATGATCGACACGCTTAAACGCGACTCGGCAGGGCGTATCAACGTGGTAATTCCGTATTTACCCTATGCCCGTTCTGATAAAAAAGATCAGCCGCGGGTGGGTATCGCCGCCCGTCTTCTCGCCAATATGATTGAAGCAGCAGGCGCAGATCGTTACATGACCATCGATTTGCACGCGGGACAAATTCAAGGATTCTTCAACATCCCCGGCGACGCGCTGACTGCCTTCCATATCCTTGTCGATTATGTCGCCAAGAAGAATATCCCTGATCTCACCGTCTGCTCAACAGACTTGGGCTATGCCAAGAAAGCGCGTAATTGGGCGGAAAAACTCGGCACGCCGCTGGCGATTATCGAAAAACGCCGCACAGGCAACGACAGCAAAAGCGAAGCGCTCACCATGATTGGGGACGTGCGCGGCAAAAACGTCCTGCTGGTTGATGATGAAGTTCTCACAGGCGGCTCAGCCGTCAACGCGATCAAATTGGTGCAAGCAGAAGGCGCGCGCGATGTCTACTTCGCTTTCACCCACGCGATTCTCGCCAAAGATGCTGTCTCCAAATTGGCGGGGTGCGGGCTAAAAGAGATCATCACCACTAACACATTCCCGATTCCAGAGGAAAAACGTTTGCCAAATATGACGGTGCTGTCAGTCGCAAAACTTCTCGGTGAAGTCATCCGCCGCGCGCATGAAGGTCGCAGCGTCGGCGAATTATTCAATGAATAAGCAAAAAACAGCGCGGCGGGGCTCGACCCCGCCGCTTTTTCACAAACCTATAACGCCTTAAAAATCAACCGACCTTCTTCCCCTGTAAAGGCACATCAGCGCATCCTTAAAAACCTTCCGATACGCGATTTAGCTCGCCAATTTCCTCATCGCTTAACGTCACATCTACCGCGCCGATCACTTCCAAAAGCTGTTCTACCGTGCGCGCTCCAATAATCGCTGATGTGACCGATGGGCGTGCCAACAGCCACGCCAACGCCACATGCGCGGCTGGAACGCCCCGCCCATTCGCCATATTTTTCACCTTATCCAGCACTTCATACGCTTGATCATTCTCACGCAGCCGCTTGATCAGCCCGCTGCTCTCACGCGACGTATCCGGCGAAGGATTCTCGCGCGTGTATTTTCCGGTCAAAAAGCCCGCAGCTAATGGGCTGTATGGAATCACACCAATCCCTTGATCAAGGCAGACTGCTTCAAGCTCGCGCTCAAACTCGCTGCGGTGGAGTAAACTATAATGCGGCTGCAAACAGTCAAAACGCACCAAGCGACGCACGTCGCTCACCCACAGCGATTTCATCAGCAGCCATGCGGGATAATTACTTGCGCCCGCATAGCGCACTTTCCCATCCCGCACTAGTTGATCAAATGCCGCCAGCGTTTCATCCAGCGGCGTATCTGCATCTGGGAAATGCGCTTGATACACATCGATATAGTCCGTTCCCAACCGCTGAAGACTATCCTCCACGGCTTGCATAATGTGAACGCGGCTTAATCCCTCACCGTTTGCGCCATTCCACATGCGCCCCCGGACTTTTGTTGCTAACACAATCTTGTGTCGATCTTGCTTCTTTAGCCAGTTCCCGATAATCGTCTCCGATTCACCGCCGCTGTTCCCTTCAATCCAACTTGAATAAATATTCGCCGTGTCAAAAAAATTAATTCCCGCCGCAACTGCGGCATCCAGAATCGCGTGCGATGTCGCTTCATCTGCGCTCCACCCAAACGTCATCGTCCCCAAACAAATCCGGCTCACTTTCAGCCCTGTACGCCCCATCTTCACATATTGCATAGCCACCATCGCGTCCTCATTCTCATAATCATTTCTCTTTTTCGCGGCGAGAATTATAACGAAACGTTGATGTTCGCTGTGATATAATCCCGTGTTTGTGGGACGAAATGCCACATATCTTATAACTCCAGCCGAGGCGTTATGTTCAAGAATCTGGTCAGCAAAGTCGTGGGCAACCCGATGGAAAAAACCATCGCGCGTTACCGTGAAGTAGTTGAGAAAATCAACGCGCTCGAACCCGCTATGCAAAAACTCACTCAAGCGGATATGCGCGCAAAAACTGAAGAACTGAAAAAGCGCCTTGCTGATGGCGCAAAAACCGACGACATTCTCCCCGAAGCCTTCGCCCTTGTCCGCGAAGCCTCGGTACGCACCATCAAGCTGCGCCATTACGACGTGCAGTTAATCGGCGGAATGGTGCTGCATAACGGGCGCATCGCAGAAATGAAAACGGGCGAAGGGAAAACCCTCGTCGCAAGTTTGCCCCTTTACTTGAATGCGCTCTTGGGGCGCGGCGCGCATCTCGTCACACCCAACGACTATCTGAGCAAAGTTGGCGTGCAGCAGATGGGCCCCATTTACCATTATCTTGGGCTAAGCGTTGCCGTTATCCAGAACAGCGGCACAGGAAATCCCGATTCCGGCTCATACCTATTCGATCCCACTTACCCATCCGACGATGCGCGCTTCCAAAATTTGCGCCCGATTCGTCGCCAAGAAGCCTACGCCGCCGACATCACTTACGGCACGAACAATGAATTTGGCTTCGACTATCTCCGTGACAATATGGTCATGGATACGTCTCAGTTAGTACAGCGCGAATTGTTCTACGCCATCGTTGACGAAGTGGACAACATCCTCATCGACGAAGCGCGCACACCCTTGATTATCTCCGGCATGGCAGACCAACCGAGCGATCTGTACAAAACCTTTGCCCAAATCGTTCGTAAACTCCAGCCAAGCACTCCTGAAAGCGTCGAAGACAAAGAAAACGGACCGGATGGCGATTACGTTGTCGATCTCAAAGATCGTGTGGCGTATTTGACCGAGCGCGGCGTTGAAAAAGTCGAAAAGTTGTTGGGTATCGATCATCTCTATCATGCCGACCATGCTGATATGATTCCCTACCTCGATAACGCCCTTCGTGCCCATACCCTCTATCACAACGACAAAGAGTACATCATCCAAGATGGGCAGATCATCATCGTCGATGAGTTCACGGGTCGCTTAATGTATGGTCGACGTTTCTCCGAAGGCTTGCATCAAGCCATTGAAGCCAAAGAGGGTGTTCAGGTGCGTCGTGAAAATATCACGATGGCGACCATCACTTTTCAAAACTTCTTCCGCATGTATAAGAAACTCGCTGGCATGACAGGCACAGCGATGACCGAAGCAGAAGAATTTGAGAAGATTTACAACCTCGAAGTCATACCGATCCCTACCCACCGCCCAATGATACGCCGCGACTGGGAAGACCTCGTCTACGCGACGGAAAAAGCAAAATTTAACGCTATCATCGAACAAATTCGTGAATGTCACGAAAAAGGGCAGCCCGTCCTAATTGGTACAGTCGCCATCGAAACCTCCGAGCGATTGAGTAAACTGCTCACACGCGCTGGCATCGCGCATAACGTCCTTAACGCTAAGCAGCATGAAAAAGAAGCCGAGATCATCACCCAAGCCGGGCGCTCTGGGACCGTGACAATTGCCACCAACATGGCTGGTCGTGGTGTTGACATTCTTCTCGGCGGTAACCCTGAAGGCTTGGCACGCGAAAAACTTCGCAAGCAGGGCATCGAAATCACCCAAGCGACTCCCGAACAATGGGAAAAAGCCTACAGTGAAGCCATCAACGAAATCCAAGAAGATCGCAAAATAGTACTCGAAGCAGGCGGCTTGTTCGTACTCGGCACAGAGCGTCATGAAGCGCGCCGCATCGATAACCAACTGCGTGGTCGCGCGGGTCGTCAAGGGGATCCCGGCGAATCGCGCTTCTTCTTAAGTCTCGAAGATGACCTCATGAAGCGCTTCGGCGGTGATCGTGTCAAAGCCATCATGAGTTGGGCAAAAATTCCCGAAGACGAGCCTATTGAACACAAGATGGTCACCAATGCCATCGGTCAAGCGCAGGTGCGTGTCGAAGGACACAACTTCGACATCCGCAAGCGCGTGCTTGAATACGACGATGTCGTCAACAAACAGCGTGAGGTCATCTACCGCCAGCGCCGCGAACTGCTCGACAAAGAAGAGCTTGTCGAAGAATATCTAGCCATGCTGGAAGAAGCGATTGGCGAAATCTTGGACGAATACGCACCAAACAACGTTTCGCCCAACGATTGGGATTTGGAAGCACTTCACAAGAAACTGTTCACCATTTTCCCTGTCCCCGCAGACATCACCCCGCAGACGATGGCGGGCAAATCCCTCGAAGAACTTGAAGACATGCTCATCAAAGCCGCCCACCACGCCTATGATCAAAAATCCGACGAGCTGGGCGAAGAAAACATGAAACGCGCCGAACGCCTCGTCTATCTTGGCGCGATTGACAATCACTGGCGGCGGCATCTTACCGATCTCGATGTTCTCCGCGAAGGGATTGGCTTGGTGTCCATCGCGCAGCGTGATCCGTTGGTCGAATACAAGCGCGAAGCCTTCGCCATGTGGGAAGAATTGCAATCACAAATTCGACAGGAAGCCGTCCGAAATATCTTCCGCGTACAAATTCGCGCGAATCTCACCAGCCCACAACCAATTCCCAATCTGTCCCGTGTCCAAAATGTTCAAGCGGTCCGCCCCGGCGCGGTACAGGAAAGTAAGCCCGAACCCGCGCGCAAATCAAACGCGCTCGGACGTAACGATCCCTGCTGGTGCGGAAGTGGCAAAAAATACAAGAACTGTCACATGCGCTCAGATCAATCCAGTGGCACACAGCGCACCACCGCGTAATTGGGCGCTTTCGTGCAATTTCCACGATTTGCGATAGGAAAAATCAAAGGAAGCGCATCGCAAGCCTTGCCGATTGAGCTTCCTTTGGTTAAAAATACACCCCAGTTTCACGTGTTAAACAGCGGGCATCCGCATCGAAATATTCCTTGTTTGCGTTTGTACGTCACAATCATTAAGCAGGGGAAAAAAGCATGGTTACAACAGATGCGGCTTCGCGTCAAGGAGATGAAATTGATGCGGACCTGCTGCGCTTCATTCAGCAGGTCGCCAATTCATTCACCAAATGGGACTTAATCCGATTTTTCCATGATAACCCGCACGCAGCCGATACGCCTGACAACATCGCCCGCTACATCAGCCGCGATAGTCAAGAGGTAGAACGCGAACTTGCTGCGCTCACCAGCGAGAATATTGTGCGCGAACGTTCAATGTCAAGTGTGACACTATACTCCCTAACACCCGATCCTGCGCTTCGTGCAATCGTCGAGCGTTTCGTCAATGCCTGTGATGATCGTGCGTTCCGCGCAAAAGCGATTCGCGTTGTTATGCTGCTCGAACGCAAAAGCTAACTTCGACGACAAACCGCTCATTGTAGGCAGGGCTGCCGTGACACCCGATCAACTCAGCCAACTATTCACCTTATACAGTTGGTTTCCCCTTGCAGCTCTGCATCTTTTTCTCGCGCTCATCGCCCGCTACTATGAACAAATGTCAGGCGAACGCACTCGCTTTCGCTGGTACGCCCTTCCCGCTGTCTTATTCGGCATCGCCTCAGTGCGCTTCGCCAGCGTGGATCGTGCTGCGGGCGATCCCATCGCCGATGGACTCTCTGCGCTCGGTGGTTTAATACTGCTCATCCTAATCTGGTCGCTCTACCGCCAAATGATTTATGGACGCAAACACGCCCAACCACCCGCCAGCGATACATAGGAGAACTCACCCATGCTCGCCTCATTTGCCGAACTTTTCGGGCAGTTTGCCATACTGCTGCTGCTCATCATCGTGGCGATGCTTAGCAAACGTCTAGGGGATGCCACTCGTGCAAAACCGCAGTACTTCGCCTTCTATTTGGCGATTACGCTCATGACTCTCAGCATCGCCCTGCGGATTCTCAATACCGCGCTCGAAATAGTCCCCATCAACCAAATCCACGAATCGTTGTTGTGGGTTTTCATCTACAACGGCTTGCCCGCCGCCGCGTTTACCCTTGGCGTAGTTGCCGCATGGCATTATTGGAGTTGGCTACTAGCGGAGAGCGCCTAGCACAGTTAAACTTAGCCCCATCCAATCAATTACAGTTCGATAGTGTGTCCAAGCCTCACCGAAGGATTTTTGTGGAAGCCTCTCACTCGATTGCGGCAGCAATCCGTGCAATGCCAAAAATCGAACTTCATCGCCATCTAGAAGGCTCATGGCGCTTAAAGTCGCTTTCGTCGATTGCTCGTGAATACTGCCTACCCATTGACAACTACGACATTGAAACCATTCGTCCGCATGTACAAATAATGCCGGCAGAACCGCGCACATGGGAGAACTTCCTCGGCAAGTTCCGGTTTCTACGCCAATTTTTTCGCTCAGAAACGATCATCAAGCGAGTCACCCGCGAAGTCATCGCCGATGCCGCTGCCGATAACATCAAATACATGGAACTCCGCTTTACACCGCAAGCCCTAAACAACGTCATGCGCTGTGAATACGGTGAAGTCGTTCACTGGGTCTGTACCGCATCACAAGCTGCCGCTGTCGAACACAACATCCAAGTACGCTTGATTGTCTCGATGAACCGCCATGAAGAAGTCAGCATTGGCGAAGCCGTCTTGGATGCGGCTCTCGCCCATCGCGATCATGGTGTTGTCGCCATCGATCTGGCCGGTCAAGAAGCCATTTATCCGGCTGCGCCCTTCAGCGCGCTGTTTCAACGGGCAAAACGCGAAGGAATGTACATCACCGTCCATGCAGGAGAATGGGCTGGCGCGAACAGCATCTACGAAGCGCTCGATTTACTTGGTGCGGATCGCGTCGGGCATGGAATCCGTGCTGTCGAAAGTCCCGCCCTGATGGACTCGCTTGTTGAACGTGGCGCGGCGCTCGAAGTCTGTCCAACCAGCAACGTTGACAGCGGCGTAGTCCCCAGTCTTGCTGAACACCCGCTTCCTACGCTTTATCAGCGCGGTATCTATACGACTATCAACACGGATGACCCGTTGATCAGCAATATCAACCTCTCTGATCAATTGATTCAGTTAGTGGAACACACCTCACTCACCCTCGATGATCTCAAGCAGCATCAACTTGTCGCTTCACGGGTAGTGTTCTTGCCTCCGCATGAGCGTGCGCTGCTCGTCACCCAATTTGAACAATGGTTCAGCTAAGGCAGCATTCGTCATGATCCAAATCGGTGATATTCGTGTCCATCTTTTACTCGATTGTGTAACGAAAGTGGACGCGGGCGGACCGTTCGGCTTAGTCCCGCGCGCGCTTTACAAAAGCATCCTTGCGCCCGATGCCGATAATCTGGTTCCAATGGTGTATCACAGTTTGTTCGTACAAACAGCCGGTATGAACATCATCATCGACACCGCTTACGGCGAAAAAATCCCTGAAAAACAGCATGTCTATATGCAGTCAGATCGCTCCAGCGGCGGTCAGCTTGCGGGTCTAGCGCGGCTCGGTATCCAACCGCAAGACATTCAGTTGGTCATTAACACCCATCTTCACGGCGATCACTGTGGCGGCAATACCCGCTTTGCCGATCCGGCTGACCCAGCGCGTGGAGTAGTCGCCACCTACCCCAACGCCGAATACGTTGTGCAGCGCCGCGAATACGAAGATGCTATGCACCCCAACGAACGTACACGCGCCACCTATCTCTTTGAGAACTATCAACCGCTCTACGAAAAAGGTCAGCTTCGTTTGCTTGAAGGGGATTGCGAACTCGCGCCGGGAGTTCGCGGCGTGGTTGCGCCCGGTCACACACCGGGACACATGGCGATTGTCATTGAATCACAAGGCGAAACATTCTCGTATGTGTGCGATCTCGCCTCTTATGCTGTACATTTTGAGCGTCTTGGCTGGATGACATCCTATGATGTTGAACCGCTCATCACGCTCGAAACCAAACGCAAATGGCAGGCGTGGGCGCTGGAAACCAACGCCCTGCTCCTTTTTGGTCACGATACGCAGCGCCCGCTAGGCCGCTACACGCTTGATGAAAAAGGTCGCGGCGTGATTCAACCTGTCGAAGCAGTTTACGCTTGATCATGCTTACTGCCGCGCTTGCCATTCCTCAATAGTCGCTTGCAGAAATGCGCGCACTTCCGCGTCATCTACATCCCCAACCGTCTCAAAGAAACGGTTGTCCACCTCAATCACGACACCGCCTTTCGGCGCGGATCGAATGTGAATGCTTCGGTTGGCATATTCGGGAGTCAGTGCCAGCTTGTGTTGCAAATACGCCTCAACAGATCCGCCCACATTGATCTCTGGCAGCGGTTGATTAGTTGGCTTGGGCGGGCGGCGAAGCGCACCTTGTGGTTTCAAAGATGGCGCATCTTCCAGCTTATACTTCGGCAGGTCAAACGGCATTTGTGGAGTGGACACAGGCGGAACATTCGGTTTCGCCGTTGGTGGCGACATTCTTACTACAGGCGTGGGATCAGCATCCGCATTTACGCTAAACGCTTCACTGGAAGTAGACGAACCAGTAGGCGGTGGAGTGACAATTGGCGCATCTTGATCGGCAGGTTTGGTCTCCACTGGCGCGGCAGAGGGCGAACCGGCAACTGCCGCAGACGTTACCGACTTTGCTAATTCGCTCACCGTCGTCGTAAATCGCCGCTTGAATTCGGCATCAGCCAGCGCGGGCGGGTGACGATACACTTTCTCGCCAATTTGCACCAGCAAGCCCCCTTCAGCCACATCGCGCAAAATCGACATCACTTCCGCCACTTCGACCTGACTGCCATCCGTCAGCGTCACGCTAAACGTCCCGCTGCGTGTGCCGCGTTTTGTTTGCAGGTCATTGAGGACATTCTCAGCGCTCAATAACACATCCAAATCGGGCAGTTCTGCGCCAGAAAATTCGCTTGAAGCTCCGTCGGACATGCTGGAATCTTTCGGTTTGCCGGAAAAAAGGCGCATTGCCGCCGCAGCTAGATTCTGAGGCGCTGCTTCACTTGCGTGACCAACTGTATAGCTCCCGCTCGCCGCCGCATTGGCGCGTTTCTCAGCGCGACGTGCGCGGCTGCTCACCATCACAGCGATCATCACCACAAGCAAAATGCCCGAACCGCAAAAAGTGATGATTAATCCAGCAGGGACTTGCTGGATAAAATCGTTCAAACCACTGTCCATACCTATGCTCCTAGCTGCGTAGATGCAGATGCCCGCTGCACTGCCCCATTACGGCAGCGGTTGGCAAGTAGCGCAGAAATGCGTTCCTCGCTGTGCGACGCGAGTCTTATAGATGGGTGATCCGCATGTTAAACATGCTTCACCTTCTCGATCATAAACGGCAAAGTGATTTTGCGCGTCACCACTGGTACCATCGGGTTTTCGATACCAATTCACGCTTGCCCCTTCCCGTTCGATTCCTTCGCTCAGTACTGTCCGAATTGCCGTATACAACCGCGCAATTTCCTCATTGCTCAAGCCAGAAGCCCCCCTCATCGGGTGAATCTTCGCCATGTGCAGGGCTTCATCTGCATAAATGTTCCCTACGCCCGCCAGCACATGTTGATCGAGCAGCACCGCCTTGATGCTTTTTTGGTGTTTGCTGATTCGCATTTTCAATACGCTTGGCGTAAATTCATCCGAGAGCGGTTCAGGACCAAGCGACGGCGCAATCTCGTTTATGTCCGTCACCAGCGTTACAAACCCAAACTTACGTGAGTCAGAAAATCGAAGCTGTCGCCCGCCATCTAGCTGAAAACGCACATGCGCCCACCGGTCACTATCAAGTATTTCGTTATCACCAACCACATACAAGCGTCCCGTCATCTTCAAATGCACAACGAGAATATCCTCATCAAATCGGCATAAGATATACTTCGCTCGGCGCTCAATCGCGCGCACCGTTTGACCGCTCACCCGCGCCGCGAATGAATGGGGATCAGGATAGCGAATCGATTTCGTCCAATCCCACCACACGCTTTGAATCGTCCGCCCAATTAGCGGTTCTCGCAGACCGCGCACAACAGTTTCAACTTCGGGAAGTTCTGGCATAAGCTCAACAATAGATGTGGGGACTGATAATGATTCCGTTCATGATTATACTCGCACACGCGCGCCAATTTCATCACAATTGATCACCACGCGGCAGTTCCATGTTATCCCACTTTTTCGCACAAAAGTTTTAAGAGCGTCCCCCAATTCCTCACCCACTGATGTATAATCAAAACTGATTCCGTCCATAAATCTACGTACCGATAAATCTTCATGTCTGCTGAAAATCCATTTGTGCATCTTCACGTCCACACCGAATATTCGCTGCTGGATGGTTTGAGCAAAATCAATAAAATCGTTGACCGAGCCAAAGAACTTGGTATGCCCGCCCTTGCCATTACCGATCATGGCACAATGTTCGGCGTGATCGACTTTTACCGCGCCTGTAAAAAAGCGGATATTAAGCCCATCATCGGCATGGAAGGCTATCTCGCTACCCGCACGATGCGCGATAAAGACCCCAAGCACGATAGCAAACCCTACCATCTGCTCATGCTTGCCCAAAACAATCAAGGCTATAGCAACCTGCTTAAAATCGCCAGCGCCGCGCAGTTAGAAGGCTACTACTATCGTCCGCGCATTGACCGCCCCTTTTTAGAAGCGCACAAAGACGGACTTATCACCACCAGCGGATGCCTCGCTGCCGAAATTCCCCAGTTTATTATGGCGGGGCAGCACGATAAAGCCCGCGCTCGCATTGACGAATATCTCCAAATCTTTGGGCGCGACCATTTTTATCTCGAACTCCAAAACCATGACATCGAAGACTTACGACAAGTCAACGCATGGCTCATCGAAACCGCCAAGAAAGATAACGTCCGCCTTGTTGCCACCGCCGATGTGCATTACGTCCTCGAAAGTGACTACGACGCGCACGACACTTTGCTCTGCATCCAAAGCAGCGCCCTCAAAACCGACGAAAATCGCCTCAAAATGTCCGATAACAGCTATTTCCTCATCCACCAGCAAAAAATGTGGGAATGGTTTGGGCATATCAATGACGGCGAAGCCCTCAAAAATACCCTCGCCGTCGCGGAAATGTGCGACATTGACCTTGAGCGCAAAGGTTATCATCTACCGGTATTTCCTGTGCCAGCAGGCTTCACCGAAACCGAGTATCTGCGCCATCTCTGTGAAAAAGGCTTGCGCTGGCGCTATGGTGACCGGGTAGATACCGATCCCAAACTCCGTGAACGCCTTGCCTACGAACTCGGCGTAATCGATAAAATGGGTTTCAATACCTATTTCTTAATTGTGTGGGACTTATGTGAATTCGCCCGCCACGCCGACATCTGGTGGAATGTGCGTGGATCAGGCGCGGGAAGTGTCGCCGCCTACTCGTTGGGCATCACGAATATCGACCCCATTCAAAACAACTTGCTGTTCGAGCGTTTTCTCAATCCCGGTCGTGTCAGTATGCCCGACATCGACATGGATTTCCCCGATGACCGCCGTGCCGAACTCATCAGTTACGCTGTTCGCAAATATGGCGAAGACAAAGTCGCCGCCATCATCACCTTTGGAACACTCGGCGCGAAAGCCGCTGTCCGTGATGTGGGACGCGCGCTCAATCTTGATCTCAGCATCGTTAACGAAGCCGCGCGCTTGATTCCCACCGAACCCAAACCCAAACCCGTTCATCAATATGTGGAAGACAATCCCGAACTTAAAGCTCTTTACGACAAAAATCCCGAAATTCGTGCGGTCATTGATACCGCCGCCAAATTGCAAGGTGTAAGCCGTCACGCCTCCACCCATGCCGCAGGCGTGATCATTGCAGACAAGCCGCTCTATGAGTATTTGCCCCTCCATCGCCAAACCAAAGGCGGCGACAAAACCGAACGTGATGAGGACGAAGGCGAAGGTGATGCCATCTCCCTCAAACTCGTTACCCAATTCCCCATGGAAACTTGCGAGTCGATTGGCTTGCTGAAAGTGGACTTTCTCGGTTTGTCCACGCTCACCATCATGCGCCGGGCTTGTGATCTTATCTTCAAGCATCATGGCGAAAAGTACACGATGGACAACATCCCTTATCGTCCCACCGGCGATCCCGAAAAAGATCGTATGCTGCGCGAGACTTTCGAGATGATCGGGCGTGGTGAAACCGTTGGCGTGTTCCAAGTCGAAAGTACGGGTATGCAGCAAATGCTCCGCGAAATGCGCCCCACCAAGTTTGAGCACATCATCGCAGCCGTTTCGCTTTACCGCCCCGGTCCAATGGACTACATCCCCACCTTCAACGCGCGAATGCACGGTCGCGAAGTAGTGAATTACCACCACCCGAAACTAGAGGCAATTTTGGGCGAGACATACGGAATTTGTTTAGCCGGAGATTCGCTTATCACCGATGTTGAGACAGGGAAACGTTACCGGATTGATCAACTCGATTCATTGGCGGGCAATTTCTGTGTACAAGCCATCGACGAAAACCTTCAACCAACTGTTAGCCGCATCACACATTGGTTTGACAATGGGGAAAAACCAGTTTACAGACTTAAGCTTTGGAACGGTAGCGAAATCAAGGCAACGGCTGATCATCAGTTTCTAACCGAAAACGGATGGAAACGCCTCGCAGATTTACATAATGGCGACTACCTTGCAACGCCTTTGTCTTTGCTTGAACCAAAGCACCCCGGGTCAGAAGATCGTCGCAAATTACGGGTTCTCGCTTATCTCATCGGAGATGGCAGCCTAGCTAGTGGGGCATCGGTTGACTTTGTAAGTAAAGACCTAGCATTGATCGATGAATACCTTCGTTGCTTATCAGCATTTGAAGATGTTACGCCTGTTTTCACACGCCAAATTCATGATGTCTTACGAATCGGCATTCGCCATGTGAAAGGGAGATACGAGACATCCCTTCTTGCATGGTGTCGTGAGCTTGGTTTAAAAAGGCGGGCAAACGAATACCTACGCAAACCCAAATCTGAACATGGTGGACTTCGTAGCCAAGACATACATATTCCCGAATTTGTGTTTAGCTTAAACAATGATGATCTGGCGTTTTTCCTCGCGTCCCTGTGGGATTGCGATGGCTACATGAGCCAAAAGTTATGCCACTACAAAACAATTTCAAACGAACTCGCTCATGACATTCAAACACTGCTGCTTCGTTTTGGGATTCGATCAGTCATTATCGAGAATGACTACACCAGTGTGAGAGGTGAGCGCACTTCATATCAGGTCACTGTATATGAGACGCGCAAGCTCAGGCTGATTCTTCAACAGCACATGGTAACTGAAAAGCGAGGTGTGATCTGTGAGAGTGTCAGCACATCGACAATTAAACGTGCAGACTTTGTCGCCGAGATTGAATCGATGACATCGCTTTCCAAGCGAAAGCTTATGGAACAGTACGGTATTGATCGGCAGCATTTTGTGCCCAAGCGTTTGAAAGATGAACGTATTTCTGTTCACGTAGTTCAAAACGCTGCGGCAGCAGTTCCTCTTCCGCAAACACTGGCACGGACTAGTGTGAACTGGGAGCAGATTGTCTCAATTGAACCAGCGGGAACAACTCGTGTCTTCGATATAACGGTTGAAGGCACACATTGTTTTATCGCTAATAACATCATCACACATAACTGCGTGTACCAAGAGCAGATTATGCAAATCGCAGCAGAAATGTTCGGCTACCCGCTTGGCGAAGCCGACTTGATGCGCCGTGCCGTATCCAAGAAGAAGAAAGAAGACCTGCTTAAGCACAAAGAAATCTTCAAGCAGCGTGGTCCCCAAGTCGATCCCACCATCACCGTCGAAGTCGCGGAAAAAATCTTCGATGACATCGAATTCTTTGCCAACTACGGTTTCAACAAATGTCTGGTTGGCAGCACTGAAATCATTGACGTGGCGACTGGGCGCATCGTCACCATCGACAATCTCATGTCCGGTGCGGCGAAGCTCACAAACACAGTCTCACTCAATACCGATACGCTCAAACTCGAATCTCGTCCCATCACTCGTGTGATGCACAACGGTGTCAAACCCGTCTACCGTCTCACCACACAGCTTGGACGGCAGATCGATGCGACTGATAATCATCCTTTCTACACCTTTGAAGGTTGGCGCAATCTCGGCGAGCTTAAAGTCGATGACCGAATCGCTGTGCCGAGCCGAATTCCAGTTGAAGGTCAAAACATATGGGCTGATCACAAACTGATCACGCTGGGTCATTTGCTTGCAGAAGGCAATCTGTGCCACACATCCGGCGTGTACTACTACACAACCGATGACGCGCAGCTTGCCGATTACGTCCGGCATATCGAGCAGTTTACCAATACGCAAGCTGTTGTTTCGCGTCACCACAATGCCTATTCCGTTTATACCAAACGCACTGACCGTTCCGAACCCACCGAAATCGTCACATGGATTCAGGAACTTGGCTTATGGGGCAAGGATTCGTACACGAAATACATCCCCGACGAAGTGTTCACGCTCACCAACCGCTGCATCGCGCTGTTGATCTCCCGTATGTGGGAGGGCGACGGGCATATTAACACGAAAAACCGCAGCCTATTCTATGCCACTTCATCAATCCGCATGGCGCGTCAGTTTCAACACTTGCTGCTCCGTATGGGAATTATCAGCAAACTCCGCAAGGTGAATTTCGCCTACAATGACGGACGAATTGGCTACCAAGTATTCATCACAGGAAACAACAATCTGCGTGCCTTCCGCGATCATGTCGCGCCGCATTTCGTTAGTGATGAACGCCGCGCCAAACTCGATTCACTCACCCTCGATACGCCGCAGTCGCTTAGCGCAAAAGATGTGATCCCGATGGGCGTAAAATCATTGATCCGCACAGCACAAGAAAAATCGGGTATCTGGTGGCATGATGTTCACGCACAAACGGGAATCGATACACGCGAATTCAGCCCCACGTCCAATCCAACCAAATCTGGTTTTGCCCGCGAAACCATCGCCCGACTTGGAGAATTTTTCAACGCTGATGATCTGTGCGCGCACGCCCAAAGCGACATCTATTGGGATAAAGTCGTATCCATCGAATACATGGGCGAACAGCCCACCTACGATTTAACCATTCCCGATACCCATAACTTCATCGCCAACGACATCATCGTCCACAATTCGCATGCGGCTGACTATGCCGTTATTACGGTTCAAACCGCATTTCTTAAGGCACACTACACCGCCGAATACATGGCGGCACTGCTCTCCGTCTACTACGACGCTCCCGACAAAATGGCGGTCCTGCTTGATGAATGTCGCCGCCTCAACATCCCTCTGCTCCCGCCAAGCATCAATTACAGCTCGCTCGATTTCGATATTCAACGTGATGAACACAATAAGCCCGGTATTCGCTTCGGGTTGGCGGCGGTCAAAAATGCGGGAATTGGCGCGCTCACTCCCATCATTCATGAGCGTGAAACACATGGCATCTTTACCGATCTCGAAAATTTCTGCCAGCGCGTAGACTTACGTCCCGTGGGCAAACGCACGATTGAGAGCCTCATCAAAGTTGGCGCTTTCGACAGCATGGGAACGCGCACGCAATTATTAGCGGCATTGGATCGCATTGTCAGTTACAGCGCCGATCATCATAAAGCGAAAGAAATCGGGCAAGCCAGCCTCTTTGGCGATACCCTGAGTATGTCTGATGAACTGCTCAAAAATCTCCCCAACGTCGAACCCCCTACCCACCGTGAAACCCTCGACTGGGAAAAAGAATTGCTCGGCATTTATGTCTCCGAACACCCCATCGATGCCATGATGGACGCGCTTCGCCACATGAATATCACCACCTCGGATGTAATCAAATCTGCCGACCCCACCATGAACAACACCCCCATTCGCTTTGTTGGGCTGGTCAGTGGAATGCGAAAAATGCCCACCAAGAACAAAGACATGATGTGCATCGCCGCGCTCGAAGACCGCTTCGGCACAATCGACGGTGTAATGTTCCCCCGCATATGGAATAAATTCCACGAGATGCTCGTCGAAGGCGGCGTGTATCTATTCATGGGCAAGCTCGATCTTTCGCGCGGTAATCCGCAGATCATCATTGAAGACATTACCCAGCAGTTGGAAGCCATCTACAGCGATTCCGCCGCGCCCAACTTCGATGACAATCAGCCTTCGTGGCTCAAATATGACGAAAACCATAGCGGCGGCGGATCATCTCCCGCCATGCGCGCCGCCGCCCAAACCGTCGAGCGTGCTTTCAACGCGCCAATGTCCTCGTTAGCACTGCCGCCCGAAGAACCGCCATCCCCGCCCGACATGGACTATGACAGCCATATCCTCGATACAACCCTCCCAGATGATCCCCCCGAATGGGCAGTCGATCCTAATTGGCAGCCCTATGATCAAGAAACCGACACCCAAAAGCGCCAACCGCGCATGTTAACCATCCGCTTTCATCGCGGAACCAACGAAAATCGCCGCTATGCCAAACTCGTTGCCGAAGTCAAATCCTTTCCCGGCATCGATTCGTTCGAGATCATCCTTGTGGAAAATGGCGAAGATACTCACTTGGTCGAATTTCCTGACAAAACCGACTACTGCCCCGCCCTCATCGAGAAACTTCGTAAGATCAGTGGTGTTGAAATCGTGGAGCACAACAACGGTGACTAACAGGCGCGTGTGTTCGGCATGACGGGTTTTCTCATGCCGGCACAACTTCCCCTGTTTCTCTTTCGCAGTCGCTGCGCTACAATTCTGCCCCGTGTCGGGTCAGCCTATGCACGACTGCCCTCAAGCGCCAGCATCGGTTCACAGGAGATTACAGCGCGTGAGTATCAAACGCATTGCAGTTATGACCAGCGGCGGCGACTCTCCGGGGATGAACGCCGCCATCCGTGCCGTAGTTCGCACAGGCATGGAATACGGATTTGAAGTGTATGGCATTCGTCAAGCATATACCGGGCTTTTGGCGGGCGATTTCAATTTGCTCACCAGTGTTGAAGTCAGCGGTATTTTGCAGCGCGGCGGCACAATTCTACAGACCGCCCGCAACGAAGAATTTCGCACGCCCGCAGGGCAAAAGAAAGGCATCCGCCGCCTTAATGAACACAAAATCGACGCGCTCGTCGTCATCGGCGGAAACGGCAGTCTCACAGGTGCGCTCAGACTCCATGAACAAAACATAAAAGTGATTGGGGTGCCCGGCAGCATCGACAACGATATCTTTGGCACCGATATGTCTATCGGTGTCGATACCGCCCTCAACACCATACTCGAATCGCTAGACCGCCTTCGCGATACTGCCTCATCCCATCAACGCGCTTTCGTCATCGAAACCATGGGGCGTAACAGCGGCTACCTCGCCCTCATGAGCAGCATTCTAGGAGGCGCGGAAATTGTCATTACGCCGGAACGTGAACCAACGATGGAAGAAGTCGCCAAGGCACTTGAAGATGCTTATGTGCGCGGAAAATCTCATGCCATCGCCGTGATTGCAGAAGGCGCGAGCTACAAAGCGACTGCGCTCACCGAATACCTCACGGGCAATCCCAATGTCGGCTTTGAAATTCGGTTGACAATTTTGGGACACATCCAACGGGGTGGAAAACCAAGCGCTTTTGATCGCCTCTTGGCGACTCGTATGGGGGTCAAAGCCGTCGAACTCCTCCGCGATGGTCAGTCCGGATTGATGGTCGCGCTCAATGGTCGCAAAATGGATGCCATTCCCTTACAAGACGCGATCTCTCAGCTTCGCCCCATCAATGAGGATTACTTCAATATGGCGCGCTTCCTTTCGCGCTAACCAGACAAAAAAACAGGGCTGTAGGGGCGGCTCACGAGCCGCCCGTTAATCACTCCCCATCATTCGCCACGCTGATCAACCCTAAGCGCGGGCGGAGTAAGCCCACCAGCGCCATCGTCGGCACGCGCAAATCCAGTCCGCGCTGCCCCGCGCTCACCAAAATATGCTGATGTTCCGTCGCAGGTTGATCCAGATAAACCGTCCAATTCTTGTGTGTCAGCGCCAGCGCGCTAATCCCGCCAACTTTTAATCCGGTCAAGGCTTCTGCGTCCTTATGCGCCGCCATGCGGACTTTCTTTTCGCCTGCCATCGCCGCCAGCGCCTTCAAATCCAGCTTGCGATCCGACGCAATCAGCGCCAGAAATGGCTTGTTTGGGGTGCTCTCCGGCTGCACTACCAGCGTCTTATAAACGAGAAAGGGCGGTATGCCCAACACTTCCGCGATTTCCTCCGCATCCCGTAACTCGTCGGAAAACGCCACTACTTCATACGGAATCTTATTTTGCTCCAACAGCCTCATGCTGTTCAGTTTTGCAGCCAATCGATGTTGTCTCCTATCCACCTATAACACACACACCGTTCTTTATGGCTGCGGTGCTGTGCCGCTCCCCTCAGTTGCCCCACGTTCTGTCGGCGAGGTGGAATTGTCCTGTATTGTCGTCGTCACATTCACCGATGTTGTCGACGGTGTTCCTCCAGCTTCAGGCTGCGGAGAAGCTGCTGCCGTCACATTTCCCGGCGGAAGCACAACCCCTGTCATCGGATCAAATGTTGGCGTACTCACCGTCGGCACAGCCCCCGGCACATTGATGATCGTCGGCGCGTTAATCGGCTTAATGTTCATTTGATTCGTCAGTTGGTTATACATCTGGTCAGCGTCGAACGTCGGAAAATATTCCTGAATCTCACGCCGCCGCGCCGCTTTTCGCACCGTTTCCACTTCCATGTAATACCGCTGAAGCTGTGTTTTGCGATCAGGTCCAAACGCGCTTGGATTATCCAACATGCGCCGATACAAGTCATAAAAATCGGATTCGCTCTGACGGTACGCTTGATACGCCTGATCCGGCTTCAGTACACGCTGAAACGACAGCAGCACCGCCGCGTGCAGCGAAACGAGCGTCAAAAACAGCTTCGATACCGGACCATCAATCGCCTGTGTCATAATCGGCACAAGCGGCGCGGAAAGCGTCAGCCAAAACATCGAATACTGATGCACCCGCTTATTTTGATCCGCCATTTTCTTCCAAACTTTCAATGCCCCTTCAATGCGCTTGTAGTGTTGTTTTAAGCGCAGTTTGGTATCAGGGTCAAAATCTGGCGATTCATCAATCTGCTTTTCAGTGTTCGACGGCACGACTTCAACGGGCTTTGCGTTCTTTTTTTCGGGGTGTGGGGTAATTGGCACACGATACGCCTGTATGACAGGAATAAACGTCCCTAAGGCTGCGACGAGATAAATCGCGATCAAGATCGCCCACACAGGTTCACTTTGTATTAATGCCGTAATTTCTGTCATGTCCGCAGCCTTTGCTTTTCGATAAAACCAACTTATTTATACTGCCTCATCGCACGCCGCGCGAGTAAATGCGGCAGGAATGTCGATACCCACACAATCAACCTATCAAACCAACGCAGTATCACTGTCCCTTGATTACGCTCAATCGCCCGCACAATCCCTACCGCGACATATTCCGCGCTCATCATCGGCAGTCTCGATGCGTTACTGCCATAGCCCGCATCACCCAACCGCTTCTGGTTGAACGCCGTCGCGGTGCGCCCCACCAGAATATCGCTCACGCCAATTCCATCTGCTTCCAGTTCATATCGCAGTGCCCGCGCGATACTGCTCACAAACGCTTTACTCGCGCTGTAGGCTGCCGCAAACGGCGTGATCATCGGCGCAACCACCGACGACACAATTACAATGTGTCCGCCACCGACTTTTCGCATCTCCGGCACAACCGCGCGAACGCTGTGCAGCACGCCGTCGATATTCGTTCGCAGCAGCGTTTCAAGATCGCACCACGCCGCATCGACTATTGATCCTCGATGCCCGATCCCCGCGTTTGCAACCAGAATATCCAGCCGACCAAAACGCTCAACCGCCGCTGATACCACGCGGTGCATATCAGCAACGAGGCTCACATCCGCTGTGAATGTCAGCACATCCCCATGTGGATTGGGCAGCGCGTTGACCGCTTCAATCAACCCCCGCAGTCGATCTTCCTGTCGTGCGGTTCCAACCACATGCACGCCGCGTGCCGCCAGCGCGAGCGCCGTCGCATACCCGATTCCACTAGATGCGCCCGTGATCAGTGCCACTTTTCCCGCTAGTTCCACACTGCTTCCTTACTCTGGAAAAATCGCGCTCACCCGCTCGCGAAACCCCGGCAGCACATCGCCGCCATCAAATTCACCCTCTACACTCAATTCGAGAAATCCCCGTTTGGCATCTACGCTTCAACCTGTTTACTTTCGGGGAATACAATACCAGCCACACCAGCTTTGTCCCTTGCGAGATATACCGTTCAACCTTCAACCGTCATCGCTGCCCACCTTTTCGCCCAAAACAATTCACCAGAGAACACATCACGGTTTTACTCTCTGCGGTGAATCTTTTCTCTGTCTTTTAGCTATATGAACGCTGGCTCTTGATACACCCCAAACACCTCGCGCATCACGTTCGTGATCTCGCCCAGTGTCGCGTAAGCTTTCGCCGCTTCGATGATATACGGCATCGTATTTGCCGTCCCCTCACATGCGGATCGCAGCGCGTTCAACGCCGCTTCAACCTTCTCATTATCCCGTTCCCGCCGCAGTTGATTCAACCGCCCCACCTGCCGATCATATCCTTGTGGATCCATTTCCAGAATCGGTATCGGCGGATACCCGTCGGTCACATACTCATTTACGCCGACTACGATGCGCTCATTCCGATCCATCTCCACTTGATGACGGTAGCTTGCGTCCGCGATTTCCGTCTGGAAAAATCCCGCTTCCAGCGCGGGGAGTACGCCGCCCAATTCATCAATCCGCCGGAAATAGTCATATACCGCTTGTTCCGTTTGATTCGTCAGTGCCTCGATAAAATAGCTCCCGCCAAGCGGATCTATGGTGTTCGTCACCCCTGTTTCATGCGCGATCACCTGCTGCGTCCTCAGCGCCAGCGTGACCGCGTGTTCGCTCGGAAGCGCCAGCGCTTCATCCATACTGTTCGTATGCAGCGATTGCGTCCCGCCTAGTACCGCCGCCAACGCCTGAATTGCCACCCGCACCAAATTAACTTCAGGCTGCTGTGCGGTCAAACTCACGCCCGCCGTCTGTGTATGGAAGCGCATCAGCCACGAACGCGGGTCTTTTGCCCCAAACGTTTCGCGCATCTCCCGCGCCCAAATCCGCCGCGCCGCTCGCAGTTTGGCGATTTCCTCAAAGAAATCGTTATGCACATTGAAGAAGAAGCTCAAACGCGGCGCGAATTCGTCTACATCCATCCCTCGGCGGATCGCCCACCGCACATACTCCAGCCCATCCGCCAGCGTGAACGCCAATTCTTGTACGGCTGTGCTGCCTGCTTCGCGGATGTGATACCCGCTGATGCTGATGGTGTTCCACTGCGGCAGATGTTGGCTGCCAAACTCAATCGTATCTACCACCAGCCGCATCGACGGTTCAGGCGGAAAGATAAACTCTTTTTGCGCGATGTACTCTTTCAAGATGTCGTTTTGCAGCGTCCCACGCAGTTTCGCCATCGGCACGCCCTGTTTTTCAGCGGCGGCGATATAGAACGCCCACAGTATCGACGCGGGACTGTTGATTGTCATGCTTGTGGACACATCCCCCAACGGAATCCCATCCATCAGAATTTCCATGTCCTTAAGCGAACTCACCGCCACGCCGCACTTGCCAAACTCCCCTAACGCTTCCGGTGCATCCGTGTCATACCCCATCAGCGTCGGCAAATCGAACGCCACCGACAGCCCCATATTCCCCTGTTCTAGCAAAAATTTATAACGTGCGTTCGTTTCTTCCGCCGTGCCAAACCCTGCGAACATTCGCATCGTCCACAGCTTTCCGCGGTGCCCCGTCGCGTGAATCCCGCGCAAATACGGATATTCACCCGGCAGTCCTACGTCTTGCATATAATCCATGTCTTGCACATCGAGGGGCGTATACAGCCGTTCAATTGGCACGCTCGATTCCGTCATGAATGTCCGGCGGCGTTCCGGCATTTATCCAAAGTATTTTTCAATGTGGTGGCTTCCCACGCCGCCTGTGCGCGGGCAATTGACTCAAGTTTTTCACGGTCAAACATCATTTTAGGAACTCCACACAGCTCAAATCTGCCCTCATTATACCCGACTCATATCCTAAAGCCGTGTTTTACGATCCGTAGAAAAACGTATCTATCCCACTGGATACTTATCGAACAACACCTTTTGCAAACACGTATTTCTCCCCTCACCGAATTCGGGGTGGGGTTTGTAGTCATTGCATCTTGACGCATTTTCGCGTATCTTGGGTAACATGAGGCGAAAAAACCTATGAACAACCCCACGCGAATCACCCAAACGCTGCTCGACGCAGTAAAAATTGCCGATTCCAACACCCTGCTTGATCGCTTGCTTGTCCCCACACTCGTGATCATCGGCGTTGGCTATACCAGTCTGCAAATCTTCCTGCGTGATTTCGCCGAAGCGGGATTTTTCGCTGCCAGTGTCATGCTGCTGGTTCTACTTTCCGCCGTGCGCCCTGTCCAGCGCAGCGTCATGGGACAGCCTTTCAATCGCCGCCACGCCGCGCATACTATCTTGTTCTGGCTGTATGGCGTGTTGTGGATCAACCTCATTCAACTGTTCAGCGGCGTATCTATCGACGGCAAAGGCAGTGGATCGCAAGCAGCAATTCTTATCACCATCATCGCCATCACTATTATGATGCTGCGTTCGCTGCTCATCTTCACCAAACGATTCTACGGTGTGTTCAGCACAACCATTCCCATCTGGGAGCAGTTCCTTTTGGCGGTCAACGAAATTGTCGCTATTCTACTGCTTGCCGGTTTCGCCTCTGCCCATCTCATGACTTTGATCCGCCCCGACGTATTCACCATCCGCACTAACCCCATCTACTTGATCTCCCTCAGCGCCGTACTCATCATGTACTACGGCGGTATGCAGTTGATGTGGATTCAACGCGCCAATGATTGGTTAAGCCGCAATTCCATCTGGATTCGCCTCGCCCGTTTCGTCGCCCCTGTTAGTTTGATCGCTATTTCGCTCATGATCGCTCAGCGCCTCATTCAACGCGCTGATATTCGCACTGCCACGCTCACAGGCAATCAAGCCTCCACCCTCGCCGTGCTGGCGATTGCCCCTATCGTCTGGTTGATCCTGCTCGTAATCCTCATTTTGGTCTTTACCAGTAGTCGCGGCTTGCGTCAGCGATTTTTACCCGATATCCTCTTTGACTGGATTCCGCGCCGCCTTACCAATGTCCTGCGATCCATCAGCGACATGGACATTCTGCTCATCCTTGTCGCGTTAGCAACCTTGATTCCCACTTATTTGCTCGTCATGGGTGGCGGCGGCAGCACCATCAGCGTACTCCAAGCGCAGATCGTGCGCGGCGGCGGCGGCTTAATCGAAAGCGCCGAACAAGCCCTGTCAATTCTATTTACCGCGCCATTCTATCTGCTCATTGTCGCTCTGCTCACCCTATACGGCTATGCCCTCAGCCGTCCCAATCTGTCCGCCCACGAACGTGATGAACTCGTCGAACGCCTTCCTATCGGCTTCTTGATCATCCTTGCCATTACCCTTTATCTTTTCGCCGTTCCCTTTAGTCAAGTCTTTATCGAAGGCAGACTCCCGCAAATCCCACAGGATTTAGGGCGAATTCTCGCCTTTAATGTCGTTATCCCGCTCGTCTTACTGTATGCCCACTACGCGATTCTGATTCGTATCCCCTATGGGCGTGGACAATCACGCTGGCGTGAAATACAGGGGACACGCCTCAATGACAACCTTCGTATGGTCGATCAACGCCTCGACGATGTAAATCGCCAGCTTCAACAGCTTGATCGTGCATGGCAGGAAGTCCGTTCAGGTCAATCCTTGATGAACTTAACGCAGAATTTCGATCTGCTCTTTCGCTATGTCCAGTTGAACAATCTTCGCGACGACATCAACATGCAGCGCCTTCGCATCCTCACGGATCGTCAGCAGCTTGCAGAAGTCAGCGAAGCGCCTGTCTCTCTCGCGCTTGCCCGCCTGCCCATCCGCGTTGTGTCGTTCGGCATCCCCCTCTTGCTCGCAATCCAAATTTATCAATGGGCGGTTGTCAATAACGGTCTCCGCGAAATCATCGAAAACCCCAACCTCACCATCTTCGACTTTTTCCGCGCCATCTTGCAGCAAACGCAGTTTTGATTCCCCATCGCCAGATTAATATCCCATCATAACAAGATTTAATGTTAAGAATCCTTTAAAATTGTTGCTATTTTGCTAAAATCGCGCTCACCAACACACCAGCACAGCAAACTATAGGGAATAACCATGACCCAAACCCTTGACTTCATCGACTCTCTGCAAGCACACGTGCAGCCCGTACAGCCTGAAGACACAATGGCGGAAGCGGGGCGCAAGGCGCTCTTGACCGATTTCATAGACATGCTCAAGCACGAAGAAGGCAGCCGCATCGGCGACGATATCGAACACGTCCACGATATGCGTGTCGCCACGCGCCGTATGCGAAGCACCTTGCGCCTTTTGAACGAATACTACAAACCCAAAGCTATCCGCCCACATGAGCGCCAATTACGCAAAATCGCTCGGGCTTTGGGGGCTGTGCGCGATCTCGATGTGCTCATCCACAATCTGCAAACCTTTAACCAGTCGTTAAACGAAGCCGATCAAGCCGTTTTTCAATCCATCATCGAACGCCTCGATGCCGAACGCGCGTATGCCCGCCATACACTCGTTCGCCTGCTCGATAAAGGCGATTACCGCCGTTTTGTTAGCGACTACGCCGCTTTTCTTACCAATCCCGGAAAAGGCGCATATTCTGTCGATGGCGCGGAAAGCGATGTCCAACCCACACGAGTTCGCCATCTGCTCCCTTCGTTGATCTATGAGCATCTTGGCACTATCCGCGCGTATGATGCCATTCTGCAAAACGAACCCGTCGATCCAGCGGCGCTTCATGCGCTCCGCATCGAATTTAAGCGGCTGCGCTATCTTGTCTCGCTCTTTTCCGCTGTGCTTGGCTCGTCAATCAAAGACTTCATCACTGAACTTAAGTCGATTCAAGATCATCTCGGCACACTCAACGATCTGCACGTCGCGCAACAGCGCCTTACCGAGCTGTCCGACGAGTTAACGCCCGAAGCTGCCGATCTGCTTGCGCGCTACATCGAGACACTCAAGCAGGAAGAAGCAAAACTCACCGCGCAGGTCGGGGATGTGTGGAAGCGTTTTAACGGCAAAACCATCCAACGCCAGCTTGCCACCTCCATCGCATCTCTATAATCTCATTCAGGTGTAGGGGCGCATCGCGATGCGCCCGTTACCGCCTGTATAGTCTTTCAACTCCCGCTCCCGCTAACACCCCCACAACCGGGATCACGGGCAAATAGTATCGCTGCCATTCAAGCGGTGTGAACACTACCGTCGTCATCACCACGCCGATCACCCATGCGCCGATTACCCAGCACATCCCGCCGCCGCGCCGCATTACCCGCACAAACCCCATCACGACCAGCGCTGCGAATACACTCCCGCCGATCACACTCCCGCCAATCGACACGCCACGCCAAATGCTGCTCTCATATGCTGCAATCTGATCCCCGATGTACTCCCCCCATACGGGAACTTCGTAATACTGTGGCAGCCCCACAAACACCTGTCGAAAAAATCCCGCCGCCGCGTCCCCAAGTGACTCATACCCTCCGAACGCCGCCGTTTGACCTTCCAACAGCCATGTCCGTAAATCCAGTACCTCACCCACCCGCGCCAGTGGATCACCCCACCATGCCGGATTAACCGCCAAAAACACCGCCCCTGCAATTCCCCCTGCGAAAACAAGCTGCGCCAATTTGACCAATACCTCTTTGTAGGGGCTTGGCGTGCCAAATCTGTTCACAATCACCCACAACCCCGCACCCACAAACACCGATCCCACCGCGAATAGCGCCGTGTGCTTACTCGCAATCGCCAACCCCGCCGCGACACCCAAAGCAACCGCCCAGATAAAGTCTTTTCTCCCCTCCCCATTGGCGTAGGGAGGGGTGAATTGCGATTTCCTCCCCCACATCGCCGCCGCCCACACCGTCAGTACATTGAACGCGATGAAACTCCCCTCCATCATCGCCCGCCGCCCCTGTGCCAACAACGCGGGCGAAAGCGCATAGATCGCGCTCGCTGCATATGCCGATACCCGCGATCCGCCCGCCAATCGCCCTAACCCGAATATCGGGATCACGCCTAGCGCCAGCAGAACCGTTGATGGAATCCGCGCCACGCGCAGCAGTTCCGGCGATGGCGCATGTCCTGTCGATTGGTTATACGTCCAATCCGCGCCCCAATCCCACTGTTCATTCACATCCTCAATCGTAAATCCCGCCGCGTGCCACATCAGCCCGATCAAGTATTTGTTCACCGTCCCGTTGAGCAGCCGCAGTTCTTGTTCTTGCGCGCTCACAGGCGGATCGCTGTACACCACTCGCGACAAATCACGCTCGATGAACTGATACGCATAATCGCGGCTCATGTAAACTTGCGTCGCTTCATCGCCGTGAAACGGCACAATTCCCGCCCCCGCGATCACATACGCCATCAGCGCGATCACCCACGCCACATCCATCACCCACCCAAACTGTCGCATAATTCCCTCGGTTCGACTTTCGTAGGGGTGCAATAGATTGCGCCCGATCTGCTCTGTGCCCGCCCCTACAATTACGTCCCCTCCATAAAAAAGGGCGCTGTCCATAATCGACAACGCCCCCTCAAAAATCGTTCCCTATCACCCTCGCCCACTCTCCCAAGAAAAGTGGGCAGGGGTGAGGTTTCTTCCCTTACACCAGCGTCACCAGCAGTTTATTCTGCTCGACACTCTGCCCAGCCGCCACGCTGATGCGCTGCACAGTCCCATCACGCGGCGCTTTCAACTCGTTCTGCATCTTCATCGATTCCAGCACGATCACCGTTTGCCCCTGCTTGACTTCCTGTCCTTCCGTCACCGGAATCGCCGCGATCAGCCCCGGCATCGGTGACTTGATTGAAATCTCGCCGCTGCCCACCGATGTCCCCGTACGCTGTGTCATCATCAGTTGTGCGCGCTCATCCAGCACTTCTGCTGTATACAACCGCCCGCCCATTGATACTTCGTAGATGCCGTCTGTTTCTTCAATCACGACCTCATATGACTGGTTCTGCATGATCACAGAATACAGCGCCGCATCCAGCGACATGAAATCGACTTCGCGCGGCTCTCCGTTTACGAGCAGTTTCCCCTGCTTGTCGATATCGATCTCAAATTTCTTGCCGTTGATGATGGTCGTGTATCTCATCGGTGAACTCGCTCCCAACGGCTCAGCCATTTCCAGTTGCTCGTATCGCGTTCGTTCCGGCTGACCACTTGCCCTGCCAACTGCCGCCGACGGTGCGCGTACAGCGTTGCCACAATCGCCGCTGCTTCTAGCTGATCATCGCTCGGTTGATGCTCGAACGTTGTCATACTGAAGCGTTCTTCCACAAATTTTGTGTCGATCTTCCCCGCCATAAAACTGAAACTTTGCAGCAAATTTTGGTGGAATGGGATGTTATGCTTCAACCCCATGATCTTGTATTCTTCCAGCGCGCGCCGCATCCGCAGCATCGCTTCCGCTCGGTCATCTCCCCAGCAAATCAGCTTGGCGATCATGCTGTCATAATACGGCGTGATCTCGTATCCGCTGTATACGCCGCTGTCCACCCGCACACCCGGACCCGTCGGCACAAGCAGCGTGCTTATCTGCCCAACCGATGGCATGAAATTGTTGTAGGGGTCTTCGGCGTTGATGCGACATTCCATCGCCCAGCCTTTCGGCTCAAGCACACTTTCCGTCACGCCCATCCGCCGTCCACGCGCAATACGAATCTGCTCTTTTACAAGGTCTACACCCGTCACAATTTCCGTCACCGGATGCTCAACCTGCAAGCGTGTGTTCATCTCCAAGAAGTAAAAATTCTTGTCCTTGTCAACCAAGAACTCAATCGTTCCCGCGTTGACATAATTCACTGCTTGCGCCGCCTTGATTGCCGTTTCGCCCATTCGTCGGCGTAAATCGGCATCCACGAACGTGCTGGGGGCTTCTTCAACCAGTTTTTGATGGCGGCGCTGAATACTGCATTCGCGTTCCCCCAAATGCACTGTATTCCCGTGCATATCCGCCAAAATCTGAAACTCGATATGCCGCGCACCTTCGATCAACTTCTCGATGTACACCGTGCCATCGCCAAATGCGCTTTCCGCTTCGCGCCGCGCGACTCCCAGCGCCTCTGGCAAATCTTCCTCACGCCGAACCGCGCGCATCCCTTTGCCGCCGCCGCCTGCCGCCGCTTTTACCATCAACGGAAAGCCAATCTTCGGTGCGATTGCCAGCAGTTCATCGTCGCGCAGCCCCGGTTCAGTTCCCGGTACGACAGGCACACCCGCCTTACGCACGGTTTCGCGCGCGGTCTGTTTATCGCCCATCGTCGCAATCGCATACGGCGACGGACCGATGAAGATCAACCCCTCATCCATCACCGCTTGGGCGAACGCTTCGCGCTCCGACAAAAAACCGTATCCCGGATGTATTGCATCCGCCCCGCTTTTGCGCGCCGCTTCAATGATCTTGTCGATCTTCAAGTAGCTTTCACGCGGCGCGGGCGGACCGATATGCACCGCTTCATCTGCGTAGCGCACATGCAAGCTCGTTCGGTCTGCATCACTGTATACCGCCACCGACGCGATCCCCAATTCACGGCACGCGCGGATAATCCGCACCGCGATTTCCCCGCGATTAGCGATCAGCACTTTCTTGATATTCGTCTGCTGTCCGTATTCCATCGCTCACATCCCTTTGGACACGCCGCTTACAGCGGGATGTTCCCATGTTTCTTCGGCGGATTACTGTCGCGTTTGTTTTGCAGCACTTCCAACCCGTTGATCAACCGTGCGCGTGTTTCGCTCGGTTCAATCACATCATCGACAAACCCGCGCTCCGCCGCGATATACGGATTCGCCAGCTTTTCACGATATTCCGCCGCCAGTTTCGCCTTCAACCCCGCCGGGTCTTCCGCGTCCTTCAAGTCACGCCGGTAAATGATCTCGACTGCGCCTTCAGGACCCATCACCGCGATTTCTGCTGTGGGCCACGCCAAATTCAAATCACTGCGAATATGTTTGCTGCTCATCACGCAGTATGCGCCGCCGTAGGCTTTGCGCGTCGTCACTGTCAATTTCGGGACAGTCGCTTCGCAGTAGGCATACAGCAGTTTCGCTCCGCTCATGATGATCCCGTTATGTTCTTGATCTGTACCCGGCATATACCCCGGCACATCCACAAACGTCACCAGCGGAATATTGAAACAGTCGCAGAATCGAATGAACCGCGCCGCTTTCTCGCTTGCTTTAATATCCAGCACACCCGCCAGCACCATCGGCTGATTACCCACAATCCCTACGCTGTGCCCCCCCAACCGCGCGAACCCCACCACGATATTTTGTGCGTAATCTGGCTGAACTTCGTAGAACACCCCGTCATCCACCACCCGCCGAATGATCTCGCGCATGTCATACGGCTTGTTCGGGTTGTCCGGCACAATATTATCCAGTTCGTTATCCGCCCGCAGCGGATCATCCTGTGTCGGCACAAACGGCGGGTCTTCCATATTGTTCTGCGGCAAATACGAGAACATCTCGCGCACGAGCATCAGCGTCTGCGTCTCGTTTTCCCCCACCACATGAGCCACGCCGCTTTTCGTTGAATGCACGCTCGCGCCGCCCAATTCCTCGAACGAAACATCTTCATGCGTCACCTGTTTCACCACATCCGGCCCCGTGATGAACATATAACTGGTGTCCTTCACCATGAAGATGAAATCCGTCAACGCCGGGCTGTAAACCGCTCCCCCCGCGCATGGCCCCATAATCACGCTCAACTGTGGGATCACCCCGCTTGCCAGCGTATTCCGCAGGAAAATACTCGCATACCCGCCGAGACTGATCACGCCTTCTTGAATGCGCGCGCCGCCGCTGTCGTTCAAGCCAATCAACGGTGCGCCCGTTTTCATCGCCATTTCCATCACTTTGATGATCTTTTCGGCGTGAACTTCGCTCAAACTCCCGCCCAACACAGTGAAGTCTTGCGAATACACATACACCAAGCGCCCGTTGATCGTTCCCCAGCCGGTGACGACGCTGTCACCGAGAAATTCTTGGTTTTCCAGCCCAAAATCATGGGAACGGTGGGTGACGAATGCATCGATCTCCCGAAAGCTGCCCGGATCAAGCAGTAGATCGAGCCGTTCACGTGCGGTATTGCGTCCTGCATCGTGCTGGCGTTGGATGCGTTCCGCGCCCCCACCAGCTTTGCTTTTTTCGCGCATGGCGCGGAGTTGTTCAATCTTGGGATTGAGCGTCATGTGTGACTCCGTAGTAAACGGTGAAGATAAATAAAACTATAACGGTCAATAACAGCAAAAATGGCAGTCGATTCCGGTCATAATCCGCTTGTGCGAATACCGCCAGCCGCGCGACTGTGTACACGACGAACGCGCCAAGCATCACTACCGTTCGCCGCCGCGCTCGCCGCTTATCCGCCGACCTCATCAGCAGCCATGCCTGAAACGCGAACACACCCGCCCACATCCCCGCCACTAAAAATTCCAGCGCCGGCAGCAGACTGATCTGTGTGGCAAGGTCAGGCGGCAGTGTGAGTGCGCGCACCGCCGCACCCACTTGCACCAATGCAAGAAGGATCATACCAATCGCAAGAAGGCGAGTTGATCGAGAGGGTTGGATTGCCCGCTTTTGGATCGATTCAGTCGTCTGTGTGTCGCTCATGCCGACCAATATAACATTTCACAGGCGATCTTTCACAAAAGCGTAATCATATGTGGTGATTTCATAGCGGTTGCCATACGGATCGACAAAATAGATTGACCATGCCTTGTCATGATCCATAACCTGATCGCGCGTCAATCTCGCGCCGCGATCATTTAAGATAGCCGCCTCATTCAGCCGATCCAGAAACGTGATAAAGCCTTCGCCATCAGCGCGAAACGCGACCCGCTTGGCGCTAAATTGCCCTCCATTGTTCGGTGGCACACCCTCAAACAGCGCGATTTTGGTGCCCGCTTCATGCGTGCTGATCATCAGCGGACCGCCTTCAACCGCCCAGTCCTCGAATTCTTGGACGATCTGCGTTCCAAACACCCGCTCATACCACGCCGCCGCCGCATACCGATCCGGCACATACACCTCAACATGATCAATTTGCTGTACGCGAAACATGCCTCACCCCGCGTCTCTTGTTTCTGATTGCCAAAACGCCAAAAATGCTCACCACACTCAAAAACTGAAAATACTCAACACACTTCCCACGCTAAAAATCGATAACACACTAAATGTGCTGCCAACACTTCTAATACTCCCGCCCCGCCGTTCTGCATTCGCCATCATCACACCACAACCCATAATCACCCAAATATCCGTAGGGGTTGCGAAACTTGTTTCGTCCGTGCCAAACCCGCTTTTTGGCAATAACGCTAATCTCGCCTCTATGAGATCACGGTTTTGTAGGGGCGGCTCGCGAGCCGCCCGCGCACATTCCATCCCACCATGCTTTTCTCCCCTCCCCGAATTCGGGACGAACGAAGTTCGACGGGGTCGGGGGGGCAGGGCTGTGCTAAATCATCACATCCGGGCGATACTCCCCGAACACCCCGCGCAGTGTGTGACAAATCTCTCCGAGCGTCACATCATGCTCGACACACTCGATCAGCAGCGGCATCAAGTTCTCATTTCCCTTCGCCGCCCCTTCGAGATGCGCCCGCAGTTCATTGACCCGGTGGTTATCCCGGTTCGCCCGCAGTGCGGCTAAACGTTCCCGCTGTGCCAGCTCAATCGCCGGATCAACCCGTAATATTTCTGGGTGTGATTCCTCATCCACTGTGAACTTGTTCACCCCTACCACAATCTGCTGCTGACTTTCCACCGCGCGTTGATACTCATATGCCGCCTGCGCGATTTCACCCGCTGTGAACCCGCTTTCAATCGCGGGCAGCGCCCCGCCCATATCATCAATCCGCTGAATATACTCACTCGCCCGCGCCATAATCTCTTGCGTCAGTTTCTCGATTACATAACTACCCGCCAGCGGATCGACAGTATCCACCACCCCTGTCTCATACGCGATGATTTGCTGCGTTCGCAGCGCGACTTGCACTGCATTTTCCGTGGGCAGCGCCAGCGCCTCGTCCATGCTGTTCGTGTGCAGCGATTGTGTCCCGCCCATCACCGCCGCTAGCGCTTGCAGCGCCACCCGCACGATGTTGTTCATCGGTTGTTGAGCCGTCAGCGTGCTTCCGCCTGTCTGCGTATGAAAACGCAGCCGCCAGCTTTCAGGGTTTTTCGCGCCGAACCGTTCCCGCATAATTTGCGCCCACAGCGCCCGCGCCGCGCGGAACTTCGCCACTTCTTCCAAAAATTCGTTGTGCGCGTTAAAGAAGAAACTCAACTGCGGCGCGAAATCATCCACATCCAAGCCTGCATCCAGCGCCGCCTGTACATACGCAATCCCGTTTGCCAATGTAAACGCGACTTCTTGTACCGCCGTACTCCCTGCCTCGCGGATGTGATACCCGCTGATGCTGATCGTATTCCAGCGCGGCACATTCGTTTTGCAGTACGCAAACAAGTCCGTGATCATCCGCATCGACGACTTCGGCGGGAAAATATACGTCCCGCGCGCGATGTACTCTTTCAAAATGTCATTCTGCACCGTACCGCGCAGCTTTGCTGGCTCAACACCCTGCTTTTTCCCTGTTGCGATATACATTGCCAGCAGTATCGCCGCTGGCGCATTGATCGTCATGCTCGTCGAGACTTTATCCAGTGGAATTCCTTCAAACAGCCGCATCATATCCTGCAAGCTGCTGATGCTCACACCAACTTTGCCAACTTCCCCCAAGGCCATCGGATCATCTGCGTCATACCCGATCTGCGTCGGCAAATCGAACGCTACCGATAGCCCACTTTGCCCTTGCTGAAGCAAAAACCGATACCGCGCGTTCGATTCTTCCGCGCTGGCATAACCCGCATACTGCCGCATCGTCCACAAGCGTGTGCGATACATTTCTGGGTACACCCCGCGTGTGAATGGGTACTCTCCCGGTGCGCCCAACTGCGTATCATAATCAATCGGCACATCTTCAGGACGATAGTACCGTTCCAGCGGAATCCCCGACGAAGTGCTGAATTCCGGCGTATTTTCAGTCAGTTGAGCATTGGCAGCGGTCATGGCGTATCCTCAAATGCCTCAACGGGCACAGGAATGCCGTTGAAGTTGTCAAAAGTCAAATCCGTGAACGCCAACCCCAGATGGCGGCGCACATTCTCAAATAACACCACATAACTCGCAGGGAAACGCTTCGCGCCCCCCAATTGCAATATTTCCAACACCCGCCCAATCTGCTCGTCTTGCCCTTCAATCTCAACAAACTTCCCATATGGCATCTCATCGAGCGTCACTTCAGTGCCTTCAAGCATGTACGTCGTCCGGTATTTCTCATACGTCATAAATGGCACATAGCCAAGCCGTTCAAGAATCGTCTGCATCGTATCGAAGTCACTGACTTCCAATTCGGCTTCAAAGCGCGTCATTCCATGCGTTCCAGCCGATTTCTCACCATCTTTATACGTTAAACGAACTCGCGTGTCTTCACGCAGTCGCAGCACTGCTTTATTCGCGCGCAGTTTTTCGTCCGGCGTGTCGTAACGCACGTTACGTTCGAACACCCGCGCCGCGCTCAATACTGCCCCCACTGCTTCAAGCCGCCGCCGCACAGCCTCAAGGTCAGGCACGTACAGCTTGATCTCCGTCTCCGTATAGCTGTTCGTCATTTGTGAATCATCCTCACCTTGATTGCGAGATTATCAAACGTAGGGACGCGCTTCTAAGACTGTCCGTTTGTGACGGTTATCAAATTTCCCCTACATCCCCACCTGCTTGATCGCCTCCGGCAGCCCATTTTTTACGGCGTTCACCAGCCGCCCATAGTCCCCCTCCGCTGTCGCGGGTGCGATCACCACCCCATGAGAAAACATCCCCGCCGCCCGTTCGATAAACCATAGATCAGTGGACGCATACTCCGGCAAATTCGCTTGATCGCCCATCCGGTCAAACTTCACTTCCGACAGCGCCACCGCGAATGCTTCAACCCGTTCTAGCGTGATCGGGTGCGTCAGCGCCTTATGCTGAAACGCCCGCAGGTACACCGTTTCCAGTGACGGTTCGCCCGTCGTCATGCGCTTCAACGTCGTCACCGAATCATGCGCGCGCCCATCGAAATAATGCACGGTGATGCGATACACCGCGACTACACCCGGATGCTTCGCAATCGCCGCAGCACTCTCCAATCCCATATGGTCACCAATCGACCTCAGCGCGGGTGCATGTGACCGCAGCACACTCATTGAATCACCTTCATCGACAATCCGCGATTCCTACCCGACCAACACAAACCTTATGCAAACGCTTCTCCACAAAAGCACATTCTGCGTCGCGCCAAAATTAACCACAACTAAACTTCTCAATACTTCCTCAACTCTTGAGCGCAATACATCGGACATCAAAGGACATAGACGACAATTCTTCGCCTTGCTCTCAACACTTGCGGCACTTCACGAGAAAAACCTATGGACAAGGACGCGAGAGAAACACGATGCGAAGCATCGACGGTTTCTCTCACACTGTCAGCACAACCTTCCCGAATAACCCGCCTTCTTCCAGCAGCCGGTGCCCTTCTTGAATCTGCTCTAATGGCAGCACCACGCCGATTACCGGCTTGAGTTTCCCCTCGAACACTAAACCCATCACCGCATGAAAGTCCTTCGTCCGCCCCATCGAACTCCCAATCAAGCTGATCTGCTTCCCGAAGATGAACCGGGTATCTATCGTCGCGTTGTACCCGCTGGTATTTCCCACGATCAAGATACGCCCGCCGCGTTTGACCGCCCGCATACTGTCTTGCAGCGTGGCTTGCCCCACATTATCGATCACCACGTCCACGCCCTGCTTATTTGTCAGTTTGTACAGCGTCTTCGACCACGCCGCATCATCCTCACGGTTGATTGTCACGTCCGCCCCCAGTGATTCGGCTTGGCGGCACTTCTCCGCGCTGCTCCCCACCACATACACCTTGCACCCTGCATACTTGGCAATCTGGATGCTGGCGGTATTCACACCACCGCCCGCCCCGACGATGAGCACACTTTCGCCCGCCCGCAGCCCGCCGCGTTCAATCATCGAATACCATGACGTGATATACACCAGCCCCGCCGCTGCCGCTTGCTCGAAGCTCACGCTGTCGGGCATCTTCAGCACGTTACGAGCAGGCAGCACTTTGAGTTCGCACGCCACACCCGGCGCATGTTCCCCCAGAATCGGCGCATCGAGAATATCCGCCTCATCACCTGCCATCATCAGCCGATCAGGATCGACCAGCGTGGGGTTAATCGCCACGCGATCCCCCACCTGCACATTCGTCACGCCCGCGCCCACCTTCTCGATGATGCCCGCACCATCTGCCGCGACAATATGCGGCATGTCAAGCGTCAGCCCTTTCCACCCTTCACGCACCCACAAATCCAACCGGTTCAGCGCCACCGCCTTCATGCGAATTTGCACTTGTCCGGCAGCAGGTTCTTGCACAGGCAGCGTGTCGATCACCCGTACCACATCGCGCGATCCATGTCCGGTCAGCACCGCGCCCCGCATGGTTGTTGTAGCGTCAGTCATCTTAACGCAGCCCCAGTTCTGCGCGGGCTATCACCATGCGCTGAATCTCGCTCGTCCCCTCATAAATGCGCGTGATGCGCGCATCACGGTAATACCGTTCTATCGGGAATTCTTTGCTGTACCCCATCCCACCGTGAATTTGCAGTGCTTCGTCGGTCACGAACATCGCCGTCTCGCTGGCGAACAACTTCGCCATACTCGCTTCTGTCGTATAGCGTCCCCCCGTTTTCTTTGCACGTTCTTTGGCGGCACAAGCGTTGTAGATCAACAAGCGGCTTGCCTCAATGCGCGTTTTCATATCCGCAATCTTCTGCTGGATCATCTGGAACTGTCCAATCGGCCCCCCAAACGCTTGGCGTTCACGTGCATACTTGACCGCTGCCTCATACGCCGCTTCCGCGATTCCCAATGCTTGTGCCGCAATCCCAATGCGCCCCGCGTCCAACACCGCCATAGCAATCTTGAAACCATCACCGCGTTTACCCACCATGTTCTCAACGGGCACGAGATAGTTGTCATATACGATTTCGCTCGTCGCGCTGGCGCGGATGCCCAGCTTGGGTTCTTTCTTCCCGCGAATAAATCCCGGCTGATCCGCCTCCACGATAAAACAGCTTACCCCCTTGTGCTTCTGTTCGGGGTCAGTCATCGTGAACAGCAGCACATAATCCGCCACCGGACCACTCGTTACCCACGACTTTCGCCCGTTGATCACATAATGTGTCCCTGCCTCATTTAATACTGCGCGGCTCTCCATCGTCCCCGCATCGCTGCCACTCATCGGCTCGGTCAGGCTGTACGCGCCGATCTTCTCTCCAGATGCAATCGGGCGCAGATATTTTTCCTTCTGTGCGTCCGTGCCAAACTGCGTTAGCGCGTTGCAATACAGCGAATTGTTCACGCTCACAATCGTGCTGTGACTGGCATCCGCCTTGGCAATCTCCACCATTGTGATTACATAAGCGAACACATCCATGCCCGCGCCGCCGTACTGTTCCGGCACTTCAATTCCCATCAAGCCGAGTTCCCCCAACTTTTTCACCGTCGCCAACGGGAATTCGCCGCTTTCATCGAATTCGGCGGCAATCGGCGCAATCTCGTTTTGGGCAAAGTCGCGCACCATCTTTTGCAGCATCTCATGTTCTTCAGTGAACTGTGGAACAAACGCTTTCGCTTCAAAATCTTGTGTAACCATACTTTTCGCCCTCACCTCTAAATACAAATCGTTTTCTAGGAACGCGGTGTACATCAAAATCATCATTTGGGACGAAAGACACATCATCCCTACGAGAAAAACGTCATTTGTAGGGACGCAAGAGAAACGCGGTGCGAAGCATCGACGGTTTCTCCCCGCGCGTCCGCTGATTTTACACCTCTTTTCGATTATATCCCGCCGCCATTAGCCCCCGATTTCGGTAATTCATACAACTCCAACAGTACCCCTCCCGTGCTGCGCGGATGCACGAAAGCATACAGCGTCCCATCGGGGCGGCTTTTCGGCGTATCGTTGATCAATTCAATCCGCTTTTCGGCTAAGCTCGACAGTGCCGCCCCAATATCTGCTACCTCAATACAAATGTGATGCAGCCCTGCGCCCTTCTTCGCCAAATACCGCGCTACTCCGCTGTCGTCGGTGAACGGGGCAATCAGTTCAATTTCGCTTTCCCCAACAGGCAAAAAAGCAATATCCACTGCCTCGCCCTCGTTATGTTCCACATAATGCAGTGGTAGTCCAAGCGCATCCCGCCAGAACCCCAACGCTGCCTCCACATTTTCCACCACCACCGCGATATGATTCACCTTAATTGGAGTCATCTCATCCTCAATTCAACCTGTCCAAGTTCTGCTGACTCATCCCGCTGCCTTGTGCCAGTGCCAAACTTCCCCATAATGCCGCCTGAAAATGGATCAGCGAATATGGGTAGTGATCCAGCCAGCCCACCGCCATCAGCGCAAGAGCAATACTCAACCATCCTACCCGCGCCATCCGGCTCTCACCTGTATCTCGGCGGATCGCCCGTACCCCGCCGATTATCCCCGCGCTAAGCGCCACCACATACAACACCAACCCCACCGTGCCGAGTTCCGCCCACACCGACAAATAGATGTTGTGGACATTATCCCCGCGTAGGTCGTAAAACGTCTCTACAATGTAGTAACTCGTGCGCCAAGGGAAATTCCCTATTCCCACACCCATTATCGGACGTTCCTTTATCGACTGGAACGCAAAATCAATGAACACGATCCGATCCGCCACTGAACGCATTTCAATTGATTCCGTCACCTGTCCCGTGCGTGCCAGTAAAAACGGCTGATACGCTGCGAGTACACCAACGCCGACGATCAATGCCAGTCCCCCCGCCGCAACACCCCCTATCCACGCCGCCCGTGACTTCATGACGACCAGTTTCCGTACCGCGAACGGCAGCATCGCAATCGCGCCAACGACCAACCCACCCCACGCGCTCCGCGAAAATGTCAGCAGCACCGCTGCCAAGCCCATCACCCCCGCGATCACGCCCACCGCTTGCCGCCCCCGTTTGATTGACACCATCCACACGCCCGCCGCCAGCACACCTATCATCAGCGATCCTGCCAACAGGTTCGGATGCGGCAGTAAACCATACGGTCTTACATAGGTCAAATCGCCCGCCCGCAGCACGCTGATCCCGACCATGTTGGCGAAAAAGCGAAACTCACCAAGTCCCTCTAGTCCCAACCAACCTTGCCTGTTCACTTGCAGCAGCGTGATTCCTGCATTGACGATCAATCCCACCACCAATGCGCCCATCACTCGCATAGGATCAAGACGAACACATGCACACATCACGGCGAACAGTACTACCATCCCCAATTGCAGAGCGGCACTGTATCCAATTTCAGGATACCGATCCCCAATGAATGCCCACCCCTGTGACGCGAACGCCCACCCTACTAACGCCAGCAGCGCCAGCGCCCAAACCGCCCGCCAGCGATCTCGCGCTAGTTCCCGCGGCCCACGCCCCCCAGTAAGCAGCCACGCGCCCACCGCGATGGTCATAGTGATGAAGATCAAGAAGCGCGTCACATAAGCATTCGCCAATAAGGGCGGTGTCCCACCGACGCGATACCACACTGGAATCAACGCGAACGTTAGCACCGCGAAAGTTCCCGTCGCTTGTTCAAGGATTCCGTGCATCCACACGCCAATTCGTTTGTCCGTTCTCTGATTGGAAATTTCCTATCCTCGTGTCTCGTCGGTCAGCTCAACCTATGTTATAGAATTGCCCGCCGATTTCACAACAAATCGCGGTTATTGAGCCATCTCCTAATCCACAGTATCATCGTCGTTACACCGCGTACCCGATAGGAACAGCGTATATGCAAGTCCCTCTCGCACAACTCGAAGAAACCACCCTTCAAGCACTCGTGCGCGCTGGCTATCCGCCTGATGAAGCACGCATAATCCTCAACGTGCTGTTTTACGCACAGCTTCGCGGCAACAATCAGGGCATCGTCAAACTAACGGGCGCGGGTATGCCACGTGATCCCCAAGCGCAGCCGCCTAAAATCATCCGCGATCACAAAGTCTCTGCGCTTATTGACGGCGGGCGAAACGCGGGCATGGTCGCCATGAATTACGCGCTTACGGTTGCTATCGACAAAGCACGGCAGCATGGTGTGAGTATTGTGGGTACAAACAATACCAACACATCCACAGGCGCGATTGGCTATTACGCAAACGAAGCCACCAAAGAGGGCTTCATCGCCTTGATCTTTTCCGGTTCAGGTGAATACGTTGCCATGCACGGTTCATATGAGCCTATCTTCGGCACAAACCCGCTGGCGATTGGCGTGCCATCTGATGGTGAACCGATTGTGTTTGATATGGCGACTTCTGCAATTGCGCGCTTTGGCATTGTTGAAGCGAAGACCGGGGGACGCGCTATTCCACCCGATGTGGCATATGACGCGCACGGGCAACCCACCACCGATCCATCAGCGGCGCTTGCAGGCGCAATACGCACTTTCGGTGGCTACAAAGGCGCGGCGCTTGCGCTCATGGTCGAAATCTTCACCCAACCTCTCGTCAATACTTCACTTGATGCGAATGGCAAAAAATTGGACTGGGGGAATCTGATCATCCTGCTCGATCCCGAACTGCTCACGGATCGTGCCGCGTTTCAACGCCGCGTCTCCGCACTCGTTCGTCGGGTTAAATCTTCACGCAAACTGCCCGGCGTAGATGAAATCCTTATCCCCGGCGAACGCGGCAACCAGATGCTAGAACACATCCGCCAAACCGGAATCATCGAAATTGAGGACACCTTATGGACAGCACTGCAACAAGCCGCCTATTAAACTCAATCCATGTGCCCACGCTTCTACTTGATGAAGCGCGCGCGCGTCGCAACATTCAGCGCATGGCGGATAAATGCCGCAAATCGGGAACGCTGCTTCGTGCCCATTTCAAGACGCACCAATCCGCGCAGGTTGGAGACTGGTTTAAGCAAGCAGGTATAATCGCCATCACAACATCATCCGTGCGAATGGCTGCCTACTTTGCCGATCACGGTTGGAACGACATCACTGTTGCTTTTCCCGTCAATTGGCGCGAAATCGACTCGATCAACGCCCTTGCGTCCCGCATCAAGTTGGGCGTACTCGTTGAATCCATAGAGACAGCAAATTTCTTGCGCGAAAACCTCACCGCGCCCGTCAACGTATGGATCGAAGTCGATACCGGTTATCCGCGCACGGGCATCGACTGGCAAAACAATGATACGTTGGTGGCACTCGCTCAAAATCTGCAAAATCACCCCCTTATGACTTTACGCGGATTGCTTTCACACAACGGCGCATCCTACGCTTGTCGTGGTCATGCTGACCTCCGCGCATTCTGGGCGGATTACGTCGCCCGCCTAACTTCTGCCCGCGCCGCGCTTGAAGCACACGGAATTCACGGACTCTCCATATCACCCGGTGATACGCCCTGCTGCAATGTCATCAACGACTTCACGGGCATCGATGAAATTCGCCCCGGCAACTTTGTCTACAATGATCTCATGCAGGTGATCAACGGTTCGGTCACAGAAGATGATGTTGCTGTTGCTGCTGCCTGTCCAGTCATTTCCAAGCACCCCGAACGCGCACAGGTGATCATCTACGGCGGCGGTGTGCATCTCTCCAAAGATCACTATATTGATCAGTTGGGGCGCAATACCTATGGCGCAATCGCGCTGCCCACCGAAAACGGCTGGAGCAAAATCCATCAGAAAAGCTATGTGATAAGCATCTCGCAGGAACACGGCATCGTCCAATGTGATCCCGAAACCTTCGCCAGCGTCAACATCGGTGATTTGCTCATCATCATTCCCGTTCACTCATGCATGACTGCCGATCTGCTTAAATCGCCTATCACACTTACGGGCGAAACACTCGATATGCTCGTTTTATCTGCCCCTTAATCCAGACGATCATGAACCTAGCCAGCATCCTTGAACGCCACGCCCACTATCGCCCAGATCACATCGCGGTAATCTATGGCGATCACCGCCTCACTTATGCCGATTTCAACGCTCGCGTCAATCGCCTCGCGCACGGGCTGCTGCGTGAAGGCATAAACAAAGGCGACAAGATCGCCACCATCCTCCCGAATGCACTCGAACTGCTGGAAACCTATTGGGCAGCCGCAAAAATCGGTGCTGTAGTGGTCCCGTTGAGCAATTTGCTTCGTGGACAGGGATTGATTCGGTTGCTCACCGATTCCGATACCGTTCTCATCATCACCGATCAGTCTTTTGTCGAACACCTCGATCCTGTTAAAGCCGATCTCCCCCTTGTGCAGCCGGATCGTTATTTCCTCATTGATTCGCACACCACAGCAGACTATCGTTCTTTTAGCGATCTCATCACTGATACGCCAGTAGATAACCCGACAGGCATCACCATCACCGCTGATGATCCCTATAACATCATCTACAGCAGCGGGACAACCGGATTGCCCAAAGGCATCATCCACACCCACCAAATCCGCGTCCTCTACGGTTTGATCTTCGGCGCGTCCTACCGAATCACGCCGGAAAGCGTCATCCTCCATGCCGGATCAATTGTCTTCAATGGCTCATTCTTGACGCTCATGCCCGCTTTTTATATGGGCGCGACCTATATTCTGCACCATCAGTTCGATGCACAAGCCACCATTAACACCATCCAGCGAGAGAAGGTCACGCATATCAAAATGGTGCCGTCGCAAATTGTCCAGCTTCTCCAATCGCCCGATTTTGGTGAAGCCACGCTAGGTTCGCTCGAAATGCTCGGCTCTGTCGGTGCGCCGCTGCATCTTCCACATAAAGAAATGCTGCAAGCAAAGCTGCCCGGTCGCCTCTATGAACTCTACGGACTTACTGAAGGCTTCATGACCATCCTCGACAAATTTGATCTGCCGAACAAACTCGGCTCAGTCGGCGTGCCACCCCCATTGATGGACATGCGAATAGTCGATGAAAATGGTCGCAATCTTCCTGCTGGTGAGATCGGAGAAATTGTTGGACGCGGACCACTGCTCATGACCGGCTACTACAAACGCCCCGATCTCACCGAGCAAGCGATCCGCGATGGATGGTTGTTTACCGGGGACATGGGTTATGTCGATGAAGATGGCTTTCTGTATCTTGTAGATCGCAAAAAGGACTTGATCATCTCCGGCGGCGTGAATGTCTACCCGCGTGACATTGAAGAAATCGTCCTTCAACACGAATCTGTTGCCGAAGTCGCCGTGATTGGCGTACCGGATGAAAAATGGGGAGAATGTCCAGTTGCAATTGTCCGTCTTAAAGGAGAAATCGCCCCGGATGCGCTGGCAGAGTGGATCAACGCCCGTGTTGAAGCGCGTTATCAGCGCGTGCGCGAAGTTATTGTGTTAAACGAGTTCCCGCGCAACATGGCGGGCAAAACGCTCAAGCGGGTAATGCGCGACGACTATCTCGCCGCACACCCCCCGCAAACTTAACTGTCTATCAGTCTAATTCCGCTCGATGGGCAAACCCTCTTGAATCCATCCCATCGTCCCGCCGAGGACATTGTATACAGTTTCAAATCCCTTTTGCCCGAACAGCGCTGCCGCCGATTGTGACCGACCACCTGTCGCGCAAATGACGGCGACAGGACGACTCATATCCAACTCGTTGATGCGCCGAGACAATTCACCAAGTGACATCAACTTTGCGCCGGGAACATGCCCTTGTGCATATTCCCATGATTCACGCACATCGATCACAATAGGCGCATCTTCCTTTTCCAGCAGACCGCGGAGTTCAGCGGCATCAATATCGCGCACATCTCCACTTGTCGTCGGTAAACCGAACGCTTCCCATTGCTGCAAACTGTCGCCCAAATATCCTAACACTTGGTCATAGCCGACACGAGCAAGGCTGTATACTATCGATTCATAATCCGCTGGATCACTCACTTGAAGGACAATTGATACTTCTGGAGGCAAGACAAAGCCAATACGGTTGCTCAACTCTTCATCCGCCTCGAGATGCACCGCGCCGGGAATATGCTTGGCTTTGAACTCTGCCTTCGAGCGCACATCCAACAGTGCTGCCCCTTGACGGAACGCGCTCACCGCATCTTGCGTACTCAAACGACGCGCTTGAACCTCTCCTAATGGACGCGCTCCTTGACGGTTAATCTGCTTGATGCGTTTGAAATTTCCCGGCTGCTCTGGCAGCCCTTCCACTGCAAATTGCACATACTCATCCGCATCATGTATTTGCAGCGCAGGATTATGGCGACGCTCGTAACCCATTGTCGTACTCAATACCGACCCAATCGATTTCCCACACAGTGATCCTGCGCCGTGTCCCGGTAAAATCATCACGCCGTCGTTCAGCGGTAGATATTCGTCGCGCAGTGTTGTATACATTTGCTCTGCTAACCCGCGCGCCACTTCTATACCCACCAAATCGGGTCTTCCTGCGTCGCCCACGAACAACGTATCTCCCGTTAGCGCCATCCACGGTTCATCCGCGCGAGTTTTATCCACAACCAACACGGTGACGCTTTCAGGCGTATGACCCGGTGTATGCCGAATGTGTAAATCGACATTCCCCAGCATGATCACATCTCCGCCTTTGAGAACTTCATGTTCAAAGGTGGCATTCGCCGCTTCATGTACATAGATTTTCGCGCCTGTACGTGCAGCCAAATCGGTATTCCCACTTACATGATCAGCGTGCAGATGCGTTTCGATTATATGCGTGATCGTCATGCCATATTTAGCGGCGGTTTCCAGATATTTCCGCACATCACGGTCAGGATCGATGACCGCCGCTACACCTGCGCCTTCACATCCCACTAGATACGATGCACAGCCCAAACCCCGAACGAAGAACTGTTGCAGATACATGATTTCCCCTTTGTTAGCCGATCAATTTTGTAAGATTGTCATAGAGTAAAAACAACGCCAGTGCGATCACAAATACCGCGAACATTCGGCGTAACAGCGCCGAATTTAACCGCCTGCCCACACGCACGCCGACAAATGTGCCAACCACACCCGCCCCCACAAAGGCAGCTATCAACTGCATATCGACGACATATCCCTCCAAATGCCCTATGAACCCCGCGGCGCTGTTCATAGCGATGATCAACAAGGATGTGCCAACCGCATGATGCATCGGCAGGCCAACCAATATCACCAGCACTGGGACGATCAAGAATCCGCCCCCTACGCCGAGAATGCCTGTCACCAAACCGATTGCGCTGCCACCCACTGCCACTTTCGATAGGTTCAGTTGATACTGTTCAGAATTCCTATTGATACGATTGCCCCGCAGCAGCAGCCATGCAACAGCCAGCATCAGCAGCGCGAATGCCACCATCAGGAAGTTAGGCGAAAATTGCCGTGATAGTCCCGCAGCAAAATACGAAACGATCATTCCCGCGCCACCAAACACTAATGCCACCCGCCAATTGAGTGTGCCTTGCGCGCGATGAAAATATGCCCCCATGACGCTGTTCGCGCCGACAATTGCCAGTGATGTTGTCACAGCAGTGTGTGGCGACTGCCCTACCAAATACACCAGCATCGGCACAGTCAAAATCGATCCGCCGCCCCCTAACATCCCAAGCAGCACGCCAATTCCGAACCCCAATATCATGTCAATCAGCAGCGTATCCATTGCTTGTCTATCACTATTGCGTCGTGGCTCATCTAGGGTTGACTCTAACTATCAACGCTCTTGGCAGGAGAGACCCAATCGGTTAGACTCTGATATAAGATATGCTTATAGCTATTGGGGATTCTCATGCTCGATCTGCATAAGCTCCGCGTCTTTCATATCGTCGCACAAGAAGGCAGTTTCAGTCGTGCGGCAGACCGTCTTTACATTACGCAATCCGCCGTCAGTCAACAGATCAAAGAACTCGAAGCAGGATTGGGTCAAACTTTGTTTGAGCGGGGATGGCGCGGCGTGCGCCTTACATCCAGTGGCGAAGTCCTCGCCAATACTGCGCGACAGGTCTTTGACTTGATAGCGCAAGCGGAAATAGCCTTAACTGACGTAAGCCGAATTGAATCAGGTAAAATCATCGTCGGTGCGACTCCCGGCGTAAGTGTCTATCTTGCGCCTAATTGGGTTAGCGAATTTCGCGCCCAATTTCCCAAACTCACCGTTGCGCTCCATACAGGCGTAACTCGACAAATTGTCGATGATGTCCTCGCTCACAAGCTCGATCTAGGCGTAATCGAAGGCGAACTCGAAGAAAATATTTCTCCTCGTCTTGCCAATCTCGTTCTTGATAACATTGAACAAGTTGTCGTAGTTGGGTTTAAGCATCCCCTCTGGGATCGCACCAGCATTCCTTTTGCCGATCTCGCCGCGCACTCGTTTATCATGCGCCAGCAAGGCAGCCAATCGCGCATTTGGCTAGAACGCACGCTCAAACATCGCGGAATTGATCCTATTATTGGCGCAGAGTTCGATAATGTCGAAGCTATCAAACGTGCCGTTTCCGCCGGATCATGTATCGCAGTGCTTCCTCCATATGTCGTCGAACATGAAGTTGAGCAGCGGCTGTTACATATTGTTCGCGTCGAAGGCAGTCCGTTTATCCGAACTCTTAAACTCATCTGGACTCATGAGATGCCGTTTTACCCCATCACGCGCAAGTTTCTCGACTATCTCAGCCTCAGATATCCGTCGCTTAACACAGGCAAGCCATAAGACCACCTTATAGTGCGTGATAAGTATCACAACAGAACTCGCAATCGATTGTGAAGCTAAAATAGATTTATTAATGTCTTGAAGGGACCCAACTCATGAAAAGAAGTAAATCTGCGCCTAGTAACAGAGTCTCGTTGTTTGTTGTTCCTGTAGCGCTCGTACTTGTCGTGGCAGTCGTGTTACTCATGCAATCAGGCGCACCACACACCATTGTTGATACAGCAGCAATATCAGCTATTAGCCCTGCAGATTATGTATCGCAGTATATACAAACGAACACGGAGCATTTCTTGATTGACGTGCGTACCGCCGAAGAATATGCCACCGGACACATCGCTAATTCCGTCAACATCGCGCTCGACTCAATTAGCGCCCGATTAAACGAGATCCCGCGTGATCAGCCTATCGTCTTATACTGCCGCAGCGGCAATCGCAGCGCACAAGCCGCGCAAATCCTCGCGGAAGCGGGCTATACCAATATCCACGATCTCGGCGGCATCATCGATTGGGCAGCACAAGGTTATCCGGTTCAGTAACGCTCAACTACCCAAAGGAAAGCAGCCATGAACTTTTTGAAGTCAGTTTTGGGCGGTGGGTCAGGCAGCATGATTGCCGCTGATGCAAAAGTACGCATCGAAGGGGAGAATCCTCCTTATGTCCTTGATGTGCGCCAACCAAGTGAGTTTGCCAGCGGACATATTCCCGGCGCGGTACTTATTCCGCTAGACCAATTGGCGGCGCGCATGAGCGAACTGCCGAAAGACCGCGAAATTTTGTGCGTATGTCGCTCTGGCGCGCGCAGCGGGTCTGCAACCCGAACGCTGCAAAGCGCGGGGTATCAGGCGGTCAACCTAAGTGGCGGCATGATCGCTTGGCAAGGCGCGGGATTCCCAGTCAAAAAAGGCAGTTGATCAAAAAAAGGGGCGGCATCTTCCCCCGATCCCGCCCCTCCTATTGCGAATCACTATCCCTTTAAATAGCGCCCCCTATACCATTCCCATGTCCTCGTCAATCCCTCTTGAATGCTCACTTTCGGATCAAATCCAAGCAGTTCTCGTGCTCGCCGATTGTTGCAGTAAGTAATACGCGGTTCGGTTGGCGGTGTGGGGACTTCTTTCAACACCGCCTTCTTGCCGATCAAATCTTCGTAAATGTGGATGAATTGATTCAGGCTCACAGGCGCACCACACCCCAAGTTTATAATTTGGTAACCAAGTGGACAGATAAGTGCGGCTGCTACACCATCGACAATATCATCCACATACGTCCAATCGCGCTCTAAATTTCCGCCTTCAAAGATCGTTATGGGCGTGCCATTCACAATTGACTTCAATGCTTTAATCGGCATCATATCTGGGCGACCATGTGGGCCATATACGTTAAAAAATCGCAGCACATTCACATTTAGCCCAAACATGTTGTGATACGAATAAGCGAATAGCTCCGCTGACCGTTTACTTGCTGGATATGGCGCAAGCGGAAAACTCGCATCATCAACCTCTACAAACGGAATTTTTGTCGTGTTCCCATACACCGACGATGTTGAACCTAGCACAAACACTTCAACGCCGTGTTTGCGCGCCTCGTCCATCATTGTGACTGCGCCGTTCACGTTCACATCACTGTACAATCGCCCCAGTTCCGCTGAAACGCGCACATTCGCCATTGCCGCGAGATGCGCCACTCGTGTGATGGCGTGCTCACGAAATACGCGCTGTACGGTGTCTATATCGCGAATATCCCCTTCAATCACGATAACATCAGACGGCAGCGCCGCAACATTTTCACGCTTGATCGCTGGATCATAGTAGTCATTAAAATTGTCGAGAATGATGACCGGTTCGTCGCGGCTGACAAGCAGTTGTGCCAACCGGCTGCCAATAAATCCTGCACCGCCCGTGATCAATGTTGTCATACAATCATCCTCAACCATACGAACCTAACCAGTGTCGCTGCACGCATACCAAATACGCACATGCGATTTTTTAGACACAGCAACTCTACCGTTAGGTTTTCAAAAAAAGTAGGGCGGCTGTGAAAGCCGCCCCCCATATTATCTACGTCTACGTTTGCGTCGCGACGGAAACAACACCTTCAATACCCGTCGCAGCAGCAGCAGCCCGCCGACCATCCCAACGACATATGGCATAGGTGATGAACTCGTCGGCGCAGGTGGCGCGGCAATCTGTGCGCGCTCTTCATCGCTCGTCGCTCGTCGCCGTTGCAATTCAAGTTCTAAGCTTGTCAATCCCGTTTGCATCGCCCATTTATGATTCGCCTCAAAAATGGGCTTCAATATCGGCGACAGAGTCTTCAACAGCGGCTTTTGCGCCTCGATGTTCCACTCATAACGGACATTTGTGTACTCGCCGTCCTGCTCAAATGTCCAGATACCATACCCGACGAAATCCCCCCGACTTTCCAGTTTGATTCGTTTATGGGGGATGACTTCGGTCACGATAAACGACCAACGTAGGGTATACGGCAAGAATCCTTTGGTGTAGAGCGAAATTTCTTCGCCGATTCGGTTCTCGTCCCCCGCTTTCACCCGCTGCACATCCAAATAGACTGCGGGCCACCAACGCGGAAGTTCTGTCGCATCACCCAACACTTCCGATATTTCTTCGGCACGGGCTTTGACACGCCAGTCAGTAAAAAAGTGATACGCATTCGCATTCACCATTCAGGCATTCTACCCTTCGCCCAGCTCTAGGGGGTATTCAAAGTTCAAGCAGAACCACTCCATCTTCCAGCAAGTGGAATCCATCCACCATTTGCCGGACCAAAAGGGATTGATAAATCAGCAACATCGCTTCGTAACGTGTTGATTAAATGGAATACTGCAAGCTCAGGATCATAAAGTCCGAGCGTCGTCACGCCATCACCATCCCAGTCCCCAACGACTGGAATCCACAATTCCGCCGGATCACCGTACAACAGATTGATCGTGCGTCCGCTGGTATTGCTGTTTCGCAGCGACCATATCGACGTTGCAGGGTCATATACGCCTATCGTTGTTTCTCCATCACCATCCCAGTCCCCAACCACCGGTAGTGTGTTGGCTGCGCCGAGCGTGAACACAATATCAGCTTCGCCATCCGTGTTGCTGTTCTTCAGATACCAGTCAGCCGTCGTAGGATCAAACAAGCCAATCGTGTCTGTACCATCACCATCCCAGTCCCCAACGACTGGAATCCAACCACTGTTCGGCGCGCCATAGGCGACATAGATATCTGCTTCTGCCGATTCAGATCGATTTGAAAGATAAAAGACGGCATCATTGGGGTTGTAAAGACCGGGCGTACTTATCCCATCGCCATCCCAATCGCCAACGACTGGAGTCCAACCTTGTGTAGGATCGCCAAAAGCAATTGTAATGTCTGCCATGCCATCAGTATTGGTAAAGCGCAGGAAAAACTGTGCGCTTGTGGGATCAAATAACCCTATCGTTTCGGGCGCAAAAGGCGGGGTTGAACTTTCCTGTGCAAAAGTGGAACTGGCAAAACACAGACACAACAGTAAGGCAGTGACGAACTTGTAAAACACGAGATCTGCTCCTTCACTCATTGAGAAGAAATGTGACATACATCACCAAATAAAATGTAGCATAAAATTGATTTCCTACCTGAAAGTTAACACACTACTTGAATTAAAAGTTCTTAACAGGATATCCAAAAGTATTATTCATCCAGCGCAGCGACTATAGAATCACCACGCAGGTGACATAAAAAATACATGAGCTAATTCCATATATCACGCATCCGATTGTTGCGCGGATTATGCTCCAATTCTGCCAGCCCAAGCACCTCTAGAAGGGGAATTTGCATCGCACTCCGCCCACATAGTCCTTTTTTCAATCCGTACCATCCACCAATGAGGTTTTGGGTGATCGTCCCCTCTTTATGCTTCCTTTTGTTCGTCGGCGCTCTCTAGTTTTAGTGACGATGCTAAAATCAAAAACGATGTGACATCGGTTTGAGGCAGTTGTTAGAGAGCTGAACGAATTTGGACGATCCGCGTTTAAAACTGAGCATACTGAGCCAAACGTCATTTGGGCGCTCATCGAGCCTTATCACAGTGAAATGCAAGCGCACTGCTATCGCCTAAATACCGACAGTAGACATGCCTGCCTATGGGATTGAAGTCACTACACTTGTAGATGGTTCTAACGCAGATGTTATCACCTTTCGTGTTCCCTCCCTTTTCAAGTCCCACGGATTACCGCTGATTATGGGCTGCCCCAAAAAGGACGATAAAATGCATATTGTCATCCCTGATGATTATCAAAACGCTGTGCGCTCGCTTAGCTGCTTCTCTAAAATCAGCACACACCAAATCACTATCTATACCGACACCGTCACATCGCTCGACGCGCTCACCGAACGCTTTTATTTCGCCGATGCGCTTGTCCTAATCCGTGAGCGCACGCCGATCACCCGATCCCTTCTCAAACGACTGCCCAATCTCAAGTTGATTAGCCAAACAGGCAAAGGCACGGCACATATCGATTTAGTCGCGTGTGCCGATCATGGCGTGACCGTCTGCGCGGGAACAGGATCGCCTATCGCCCCCGCCGAACTCACATGGGCGCTCATCCTCGCCGCCATGCGCCGGCTTCCTACTGAAATCGCCAGCTTGAAAGCCGGACACTGGCAGCAGTCACTGGGCGAATCGCTCTATGGTCGCACACTTGGTATTTTCAGTTATGGCAAAATTGGATCGCTCGTTGCGGGTTACGGGCGCGCTTTTGGGATGCGCGTGATCATTTGGGGACGTGAAGGATCACTCGCCCGCGCGCAAGCCGACCAGTTCGAGATCGCTACTTCACAGCGCGATCTGTTCGAACGTTCTGACGTATTGAGCTTGCATGTCAAACTCACGAAAGAGACACGTGGCATCGTTATGCCTGCTGACCTCGCCGCAATGAAACCGACAGCTTTGCTTGTCAACACAAGTCGTGCTGAACTTATCGCCCCTAACGCGCTTTTTGATGCTCTGCGAGCAGGTCGTCCCGGTTTCGCCGCCATCGATGTTTATGAATCCGAACCTGTCACCGACCCCGATTACGCGCTGCTGCATTTCAATAACGTCATCTGCACACCACACATCGGCTATGTCGAAAAAGACTCCTATGAACTCTATTTCAGCACCGCGTTCGATCAAGTATTGGCGTTCGCGTCCGGCGCACCCATCAATGTTGTCAGTCCCAGCGTATAATTCCAATTACGTCCATCTGCTGGCAATTCATGTGCTTTCGCGTAACACTTGTGCATATTGTTTTTCCCGAACCGAAGGACTTGTACCACATGATCGCACTTCAACTCTATACCGTGCGCGATGCCCTTAAAGCGGATTTTGACGGCACGATGCGCCAGATCGCCGCGATGGGATACACCCACGTCGAAACAGCGGGTGAATTTGGCGGATCACCAGAACACGCACGCTCCATTTTCGATCAGCTAGGTATTACGGCGTGCAGCGCCCATTCCCCGCTGCCCCTGCGTGAGAATCAACAGCGCGTTTTGGAAACAGCGGCGGCGCTTGGCGTAGACACCCTCGTTTTCCCTTGGATCGCCGCCGACAATTTTACAACGCTCGATGGCGTGAAACGCGTTGCAGATATGCTTACCGAAGCCGATGCCGTCGCCCGCGCCAACGGATTGCACCTTGCTTACCACAACCATCACTTTGAACTTATCCCGCTGCCAGATGGCAGTCTGCCCCTCATTCATCTGCGTGATCTCACTCCTTCGTCTGTACTTTTTGAAGTTGATACCTATTGGGTACAAACAGGCGGCGCAAACGTCATTGATGTGCTGCGCCAGCTTGGGAATCGTGCGCCAATGCTCCATATTAAAGATGGACCCACAACGTTGGATCAACCCATGACCGCTGTTGGCACGGGCATGATGGATTTCCCCGCTATCCTCGCCGCCCACAAAGCCGATTGGCTCATCATTGAAATGGATCGTGTCGCGGGTGAAGTTCTTCCCGCAGTTGAAGAAAGCCTTCGCTACCTTAACGGGCTTGTCAAATAAGCCCCAATCATTACAAGGTTCACTATGTCTAACCCAACCTTCAAAATTGGTCTCATTGGTGTGGGCAATATCAGCCCTGCTTATATCAAAGGCTGCCGCGCCTTCGACATTCTCGAACTCGTCGCATGTGCCGACCTCAATGTTGAGCGTGCGCGTCAAGTTGCCGCCGAAAACAATATTGCGCTTGGCTGTTCCGTCGAAGAACTTCTCTCCAACCCGCAGATCGATATTGTTGTTAACCTCACGAATCCCATCGCCCATACGCAGGTTAGCCGACAAATCATTGCGGCGGGCAAGCATGTTTATTCTGAAAAACCCCTTGCGGTTGCCCTAGCCGATGGTCGCCTCATCCTTGATGAAGCCACGGCTAAAGGCGTGCGTGTAGGCTGTGCGCCAGATACCTTCTTATTTGGGCAGCATCAACACGCGCGTAAACTGATTGATGATGGCGCGATTGGTGAACCCGTCGCGGCGATAGGTTGCATGGCTGGACACGGACCGGAATCATGGCATCCCAACCCTGATTTCTATTATGACGTGGGTGGCGGTCCCATGTTCGACATGGGACCTTACTATGTGACGTGTCTGGTCAACCTTTTAGGACCGGTCACGCGGGTAAGCGGCTCAGCGCGAACGACTTTCCCAACACGCATCGCTAAAGATGGACACGTTATTCCGGTTCATGTCCCAACCCATTACAGCGGCACGCTCGAATTCGCGTCAGGTGCGGTTGCCACGCTCATCACCAGCTTCGATGTGTGGCGACATCACATGCCGCAGATGGAAATTTACGGCGCAACTGGTTCGCTCACCATTCCCGATCCTAATGGTTTCGACCCGCGCGAAGTCAAGCTTTATAAGCAAGGCGAAAAAGACTGGTCGCATGTTCCGCAGCAGCACCGCGATGATTGGGCGCGCGGCATCGGCTTGGCGGATATGGCGTATGCCATCCGCGAGAACCGCCCGCACCGTGCCAGCGGCGATCTTGCCTATCATGTCTTGGAGATCATGCACGCTTTTGAGACCGCTTCAGCCAGTGGTCAATACGTCACCATCTCCAGCACCGTCGAACGCCCCGCCGCGCTTCCTGTCGGCTTGCCTCCCCGCGTTCTGTAATCTATAGGGGGATGCCAATCTGATGATGGCATACCCCTTTGATCGATGATTCTGTGAACGATAAAAACACACCAAGATGCGTCACAAATCTATATGGGGAGCTATAAAAACTAAGAGAAAATGTGTCCACATATGACCGCTTTTGGGAATTTTGTGACACGGTTAAGATAATGTTAGCAAATGGCTTGTTACCAGCGCACACTAATATGAACTCGACTGGCGAAAGCGGTTGAGAGATACATTACACGAAACGGGCTTGGCGTGCCGAAGCGAAACCAAGCCCATACCTAGAGAAATGCCAACTGTTCAGCGGGTTTTGAGAACCGTTCGGATTAAATCCCTAACGACACGTATTTGACTTCCAAATACTCGTCGATCCCGAATGCCCCGCCTTCGCGCCCAATGCCACTCTGTTTCACACCGCCAAACGGTGCTTGTGCCGTCGAAGGCAGCGCGTCGTTTGCTCCAACGATGCCGAATTCCAGTTTTTCCGCCACGCGCATTACGCGGCTTACATCCCGGCTGAAAAAATATGCCGACAGTCCGAATGGCGTGTTGTTCGCCATCGCCAGCACTTCGGCTTCTGACTCAAACGGGATCAACGGTGCAACCGGACCAAATGTTTCTTCCTGTGCCACCAACATATCGTTTGATGCATTCGCTAACACAGTCGGCTGCCAGAATGTTCCGGTGGGGTTTTGACCCACCACTGGAGCGCCACCAAGCAGTACGCGCGCGCCATGCGCCCGCGCATCGCTCACATGTAGTTCGACTTTTTGGCGGGCGGGGATGTCGATCAGTGGGCCAATCAGCGAATCCGGCAGCAGACCGTTGCCGACTTTCAGCTTCGCGGCTTCCGCCGTGAACCGTTCCGCGAATGCGTCATAAATCCCCTTCTGGACGTATATCCGATTCGCGCAAATGCACGTCTGACCACTATTGCGGAACTTCGATGCAATTGCGCCTTTGACTGCTGCTTCTAAATCCGCATCATCGAACACAATGAATGGTGCGTTGCCACCCAATTCCATCGAAATTCGTTTGACCGTTTGTGCCGAATTTTTGATCAGGATTTTGCCAACTTCGGTTGATCCTGTGAAAGATACCTTACGTACCCGATCATCTTTGAAGATCACATCGCTGAACGGGATCGGATCGCTGCAAGTCAAAATATTCACCACGCCCGCAGGAATGCCTGCTTCTTCAAACAAGCGCGCCAATTCTAATGCCGAAAGCGGCGTTTGCTCAGCGGGCTTGCAGATTACGGTGCAGCCCGCCGCCAATGCAGGTCCAATTTTGCGTGTCAGCATTGCCGCCGGGAAATTCCACGGCGTAATCAATGCACACACGCCGACAGGCTGGCGCATGACCAGAATCCGCTTGTTCGCCGCCGACGCTGGAACGATTTGCCCGTAAACGCGCTCCGCTTCTCCCGCGAACCACGTCAGAAAACTTGCCGCATAGGCGATTTCGCCGCGCGCTTCGCTCAACGGTTTGCCCTGTTCCAGTGTCATCACCGTCGCCAAAAATTCTTTGCGTTCGAGCATCAGCGCCGCGACTTTACGCAGCAAGTCCGCCCGCTGAATAGCGGGAAGTTCCGCCCATGCAGATATCGCCGCATACGCTGCATCAATCGCCTTGAGCGTATCGCTTCCGCCCGCGTCGGGGATACTGGCAAGAACTTCTCCAGTCGCCGGATTCGTCACATCAAACGATGCGCCGCTATCTGCCTTTTGCCATTTCCCGTTGACATATAAGCCATATTCTTTACCAGCGAACGTCTCTTGTGCGATCCGCCCCACATCAAGCGTTATCATAACGTGTCTTCCTTCCAAGAATCTGCATTCTAAATTGGTGAATGGCGCGCACGGGTGCGCGTCATTCATACCTTATCTTAACCCGCTGGATACGCTCGCCAATACTGGGGCGGCACATCCCGCTGTTGTTCTAACACGCCCAACTGCCGCGCCGCCCGCAGCGCCCAGTGGGCATCGCGCAGCAGTTCACGTCCGATGAATACGAAATCCGCCTGACCATTCCGAATGATCGCGTCAGCCTGTTCCGGCTCGGTGATCAATCCCACAGCGCCTGTCATGATCCCCGCCTGATTGCGAACCGCCTCCGCCAGCGGCACTTGATACCCCGGTTCAGTTGGAATTCGCACGCCGGGGATAATCCCACCGCTGCTGTTGTCGATTACGTCTATACCAATGGCTTTCAGCACCCGTGCCAGTTCAACTGAATCTTCGCAGGACCAGCCTTCGCTCACCCAGTCCGTAGATGAGAAGCGCGCGAACAGCGGCTTATCCCATACCGCGCGCACCGCCCGCGCGATCTCCACAAACAGCCGTGTGCGGTTTTCAAAACTCCCGCCGTATTCGTCCGTCCGTTGATTCGCCAGCGGTGACAAAAAGCTGTGCAGCAGATACCCATGCGCTCCGTGAAGTTCTACCACATCAAATCCAGCGGTATCAGCGCGTCTAGCCGCATCCACGAACGCTTGCACAATGTCCATGATTTCGGCTTTCGTCAATTCATGCGGCGTAGGATAACCCTCTGCGAACGGGATCGCGCTCGGTGCGACCACTTCCCATCCGCCTTGGTCATATGACAGCGGTTTACCGTTCCCCTTCCACGGAATCGCTGTGCTGGCTTTTCGTCCCGCGTGTGCCAGTTGAATCCCCGCCGCCGCGCCGTTCGTCTTGATGAAATCGACAATTCGTTTTAGCGGCGCGATGTGCGCGTCACTCCATAAGCCTAAATCACCGGGCGTAATACGCCCTCGCGCTTCTACCGCTGTCGCCTCGACGATGATCAATCCTGTACCGCCGACTGCCCGCGCGCCCAAATGCGTGAAATGCCAATCGTTTGCAAATCCGTCTTGGGCGCTGTACTGACACATCGGAGACATCACAATGCGATTCTTGAAGGTCACGCCGCGAAGTGTCAACGGTTCAAACAAATGACTCATGTCTATCCTCTTGATCGTAATGCGGGGATCACCCGTTCGCCCAATAGACGAATACCGACATCGGACGGTAAACCGTGCGGCGTACCGAACTCGATTCTTGACGCGCCCGCCGCGAAAAGCCTTTCGGCTTGGCGGATCAAGTCGTCAGGATTGCCCGCAAAGGCAAACTTCTCCAACAGTTCGTCGCTGATGAGCGCCGCCGCCTCATCCAGTCGATTTGCTTCGACTGCTGTTTTCAGCCGCGTCACCAATTCCGGTTCAACTTGCACGGTTGGATCAAGCGGCGCGACCACAGGCAAATACATCGCAACAGACCGACGTGCTGCCGCCCGCGCCCGTTCTCGATCCTTATCCACTACGCATACCGCACCAATCACGATGTCTAGGCTGCCTTCTGCCCGTCCGCCTGTCCTTTCGCCTACGGCGACATAGCCGCGAATCACCGGAATTACGTCGGGGTTTGCTGATCCACCGATTTTGACTTCATCCGCAATTTCGCCCGCCAGCGCGCACAGCTTTTTGCCCCACGATCCGATTAACAGGGGGATACGCTTCTGCGGTAGGGGATATGGCGCGCGCACATACGGCGCAAGTTGATAAATTTCACCTGTATAACCGCCTGTACGTCCTTCCAGCAGATACCGGATCACATCCACAGCCTCGCGGATCGCCTTGATGGGTTGGTCAGGTTCGTTCACTCCATGATCCGCCAGCCATGCCCCACGCGCTAATCCGATATACACGCCACCAACTGCCAAATCTGACAGCAGAGCCACTTGTCCGGCAATATCCAGCGGATGCACCCGCGATGGTGGAATCGCCGCCACGCCAACGCGCGCGCGCCGCAAATGCGGAGCCATTAGCAGCAGCGGCGCGAATCCGGGATGAAACGGCGCATCGCAGTAGACTGTCACCCCATCAAAGTCATACGCATCGATCAATTTCGCCAGTCGCACATATTCCGCTGCACTTTTGTCCGTTTGCAATGCAATCGAAATCAACCGTGTCGTCATGAAATTATCGTTTCTAGGTCAGCTCAACACTGTCCATTGTGCGTAAATGAATTCGCTCCACCCGCATAATCAACCGTTCATCTGGATCAGGACATGCCACCAGCGCGTCACGTTCCAACCAATCCCCATTCGGTAACTGACGCTGCTTCGCCGCCAACAGCGGCAGCACTGAGCTAATCGCGTAAATACAGAAATGTTTCCCATCAGGAATTCGCAAGCGGGAGCTTTCTGTGAGTTCAAAATAATCCCCAACTTGCAGCCCACAAACCGAACGTCCTTCAATTGCTTCGACAGTCACACGCAAGTCATACAACTGAAATTTTGTCTCATCGCTCATTTTGATGCTCTCTTGAAATGCGGAATCACATCCCGCCCAATTACGCGTACCGCCTCAAGCGGAACATTCCCCAGCGGCGGACCAAAGCTCAAATGCTTGACTCCTAACGCCACCAGCCCTTCCAATCGTTCGATCAACTGTTCCGTCGTGCCCACAATCCCGATTCTCAGCATCGCGGGTGTGACCAACGCCTTTGCTTTCCCAACATCCCGTTCCACCATGATTGCGTGTTCAATGCCATCGAAATCCGCCCGCCTTAACCCCAAGCGATCCCAGATCAACGGACTTAACGCATGTCCGTAATACGCGATTTTCTCGCGTAAAGCATCTTCAGCCGCCGCCGGATCATCTCCAACGGAACACCATACACATCCCGCAACATCGATATCGTCAATGCTGCGCCCTGCTTTTTGCGCGCCTTCACGGATGTACTCGATCACTGTCGAGTAATGTTCCGGTGGAAACAGCAGTGGAAGTCCGCCGTCTGCGATCTCGCCTATCAGTCGCAGCATATTGGGACTCATCGCGCCGATATAGACAGGGACACGTCGCACCGCCGCAAATCGCAAATACGCTTCATCACTCCAGTGAAGAGATTCGCCATCTAGCACCGCGCGTTCGCCCTTCATCACCCGATTAATCACATCAATCGATTCACGCACAGCAGCAAGAGGTTTGGTTTGCTCAATTCCCACCCATTTCAAAAACTCCGCCGCGCCCGCTGCGATTCCCAGATTGAATCGCCCGCCGCTGATCTCGTCTAGTGTTACCGCCATCATGGCGATTTCCGCCGGGTTCATCGTGTACGGGTTGACAATACACGTCCCAATCTCGATCCGTCTTGTCGCCAGCGCTACTGCCGTCAGAATCACTGGCGCGCTGCGGATAAACAAGTCGTGGCTCACCCAGAATTGATCAAATCCTGCTTCCTCTGCCACTTGCGCCATTTCAATATAGGTTTGTATCGGTAGATCATTGTTCAGCCGCAGACTAAACTTCATGAGATTTCACCGCTGCCAATCACCGCGTCTACTTCAATCTCCACCAAATGATCGGGATTAACCAACTTACTGATCTCCACCAGTGTATTTGCAGGGCGAACATCCCCGAAGAATTCCGCGTGTGCTTTCCCTACATCCTGCCAGTGATCCACATTGATCACGTACACGCGCGTTCTTACTACATCGCGCATAGTCGCACCCGCCTGTTCCAGCGCCCGTTCAATCTTCTTGAAGATGTACACGGTTTGTGCATACGCATCGCCAACACCTTGAACCGTGCCGTTTTCGTCACTTGCCGTTGTGCCGCTCACAAATACCATGCTGCCCACACGCACCGCCCGCGAATACCCGACGATCTTTTCCCAAGGAGTGCCAGAAGAAATCAACTGCCGCCCTTCAGTTCCCATATCGAATCCTTTTCACCAAATTCACGTACTTTATGAACAATCAATACCCGCCAACAATACCGCAAAGACTAACCTAAAGAAAACTTGCAAGGCTGATGAACACCACGTTAAAATCCTCGTCAGTGTCCAGCCAAGAGAACCTTTAAATTCAACCGAACTTTATAGGCTCTTGGTGTGTACTTTACTGAGCACCACGTTGTAGACATACTTAAGGAGAACGTCGCTTATGAATTCTGTTCGCAAGTTTGTCGGTGCGGCGCTGTTCGTCGTTCTGGCACTCGGCTTGATGATCGCGCCGGTGACAGCGCAGGATGTGCCCACCCTTACCGTCGGTTTCGCGCAGGAACCGGACACAATGAACGGTTTCTATTCGAGTATGGCATTCGCGCAGTGGGCGAATGACCTTGTTCAGGCGAGCCTGTGGGATATTTCAGACACGCTCGAAGCCGTCCCGGTTTTGGTTGAAGAAATTCCGTCGGTTGAAAACGGTGGCATCAGCGAAGACTACATGACCTACACAATCACCCTTAAAGAAGGGCTGCTGTGGAGCGATGGTACACCGCTGACCTCGGATGACTTGGTTTTCACCTACCAGATGATCGAAGACCCCGCCAATAACTTCCTGCAGGGCAGCTCGATTGCCGAAGCCCTCGAAAGTGTGGAAGCCGTTGACGAACGCACCTTCACGCTGACCTTCAATTCACCCAAACCGTTCCCTGAAGATATGGCGGGTTCGCCCGGTCTCTCGACCATTCTTCCGGCGCACATCTATCGCCCCGTCTATGAAGCCGAAGGTTCGATTGAATTCGCAGATGCCAATCAGGAACCGACTGTGTTCAGTGGACCGTTTGTCCTCACGGAATGGCGGCGCGGCGAACAGATGACGTTTGAAGCCAATCCCAACTACGTGGGTGGTGCCCCCTCCATTGGTCGTGTCATCATTCGTTTCTTCCCGGATACCGAAACCCAGTACGCCGCGCTTCAGGCTGGTCAGCTCGACTTCGTCCCGAACGTCAGCGAAGGTGACAAGCCCCGTGTTTGCGCGTTTGAAGGTGTCACCTGTGCGACTGTCTTCGGTGGCTATATCGAAAGCCTGTGGCTGAACCTCCGCACCGAAGAACACCCGCGCGCTGGTCACCCCGCGCTTCAGGATGTCCGCGTTCGTCAGGCGATTCGCTTCGCGCTTGACCGTCAGGCGATCAGCGACCAGCTTCTCGCTGGCACTGTCAGCCCAACTGACAGCATCTATGCCAGTTCGCCGTTTGAAAACCCTGATCTCGGTGTAACCCCGCATGACCCAGAACAGGCGAATGCGCTGCTCGATGAAGCCGGTTGGGTGGATAGCAACGGCGACGGCACGCGCGATCAGAACGGTGTTGAACTCGTTCTGCGTTACAGCAGCACCAACGCTGGTTGGCGCAACAACATTCAGGCAGTTGTTCAGCAGCAGCTCGCCGCTGTTGGCATCGGCACCATTCTTGAAGCCTACCCCGCCACAGAATACTTCGGTTCGTGGGCGAACAACGGCATCAATGCTGTGGGCGAATACGACATCGCGCAGTACGCCAACAACACCGCGCTGACCAACCCGGCGAACGTGACAGTCTATGAAGCGCTGAACTGCGAACAGATTCCCAGCGAAAGCAATCAGGGTGGTCAGAACTTCACCGGCTTCTGCAGCCCGGAAATGGATGCTGCGGCGCAGGTCACGCTGACTTCGCTCGATCCCGAAGAACGCCTTGCCGCTGCCTACGAGATTCAGGAAATCATGCGCGATAACGTGCCGCTGGTCAACCTGTTCCCACGTGGCGACAACTATGCCTATGTCACTAGCCGCTTCGCCGCTGAGCCAGTCATCGGCTCCGGCGTAGGCAACCAGTGGTTCGACATTGTGAACTGGCAGCTCGCCAACTAAGTATTTTCGTTCGCAAAAGTGGAGATGGGGCTTCCCCCCATCTCTGCTTTTTTTTCACACCGAAAGTTCCGCGCATGACTCGATACATTTTGCGGCGTATCTTACAGTCCATTCCGCTGCTTGCTATCATCAGCTTTGTTCTTTTTGCCTTTACCAACGCGCTTGGCGATCCGCTTGCTGTCTTTGCCGAAAGCCGTCAGCGCCCCACCGCCGCACAACGCGAAGAACTGCGTCGTCGAATGGGCTTAGATCAACCCTTGCTAGTCCAGTATTTTGTCTGGTTAGTGGGCAACGACTGGCAAATGATCGACGTGCGCGGGGATGGTACAGACATGCGTCCCGGCACGCGACGCGGCGTTTTACGCGGCGACTTGGGAATCTCTTTCGTCACCCGCAAACCAGCTTGGACACGCATTGAAGAACGTTTACCTGCAACGCTCACACTAATGGTTCCCGCCTATACTATCACTGTAGTGCTGGCGCTTGGCATCGGCGTGTATTCTGCCACTCGACAGTACACGTTTATTGATAACCTCATAACAGGCACGTCTTTCTTCTTTTATTCCATGCCCATCTTTTTTATCGCGCTGATGACGATATACATATTCGGCGTACAGTTTACGAGGTGGGGCTTACCAGCTCTACCTATTGGCGGCACGGGTGATGGATCAACTATTGACCTGATCATTCACATGATAATGCCTGTGTTCTGTCTCGTAGCCATTCAGCTTGCAGCATATGTGCGCTTCATTCGCTCGTCCATGCTTGAAGTCATGGGACAAGATTATGTCCGTACTGCACATGCCAAAGGCTTGTCGGAAGGCAGAGTTGTCCGCCGTCATGCGCTTAAAAATGCTGCCCTTCCGTTGATCACTCTCATCGGTCTTGATCTGCCCTTCCTGTTGGCAGGCGCGGTTGTTACCGAACGTATCTTTGCGTGGCCCGGGATGGGACGCTTGTTCATTGAAAGTTTTGAACGCGCCGATGTGCCTGTCATGATGGCGATTCTCATGCTTCTTTGCATTATGGTCGTCGTCTTTCAAATTTTGACGGACATTGTATACACTTGGTTCGATCCCCGTATTCGTTATTAGCCGATGCCAATGAGATGCCGCCAATGAGTACAGTCAAACAAATCCCAACCACCCAACCGTCCGTCGCTAAACTGCAAACCCGTGATAAAGGCACTTCCAATTTATCGCGCAGTTTTGCACGTCTTAAACGGCATCGAATGGCGATTGTCGGCGCGATTTTGCTTGCCATCGTGTTCGGCTTTGTCATCATCGGCTCGATTCTGATTCCTGAACCCGCCTCACGCTATAACGATCCTGCGCGCGCCCTGCTATCGCCATCCGCAGAATTCCCATTTGGTACAGATGTGATTGGGCGAGACTTGCTCGCGCGAGCGGTCTACGGTGGGCAAATTTCGCTTTTTGTCGGCATCACTGCCGTGATTGTGCAAATGTTTGTCGGCACAATGATCGGTTTGCTAGCGGGGTATTTAGGCGGTATTGTTGATAGTGTCCTCATGCGCTTTGCCGAAGCGATGTTAAGTATCCCGCAGTTGTTTTTGGCGCTTATCGCTCTACGCATCTTCTCTGACCCGACTCAGTTCCCTGACTTTTTTCTCTTTGGTCGCCAATTTAGCAGCACCATGATCGTCATCGTGTTCGTCATCGGGCTTACCAGTTGGATGCGTGTTTCACGCATCGTGCGTTCTGTCGTCCTTTCCATCAAAGAACAGGAATATATTACATCGGCACGTTCGATTGGTGCGCGCGATACGCGGATAATCTTCCAGCATGTGCTTCCCAACTGCTTTGCGCCAATTATTGTCTCTGCCACGCTCGGTGTTGCTGGCGCAATCCTCCTCGAAGCCTATCTCGGTTTCTTAGGTTTGGGTGTGCGTGCGCCAACCCCAACATGGGGCAACATCATGGGTGAAGCCAATACCTACATCAACTACTGGCACTATTGGTTCTTCCCTGCATTGTTTATCATGTTGACGACATTGGGCATTAACTTCTTGGGCGACGGGCTGCGCGATGCCTTCGACCCACGTTCGCTGCGTTAATCCAGCAGCAAGCCAAGTCATGTCCTGTAAAGAGGCGGATCGCGCAGCGCTCCGTCTCTTTTTTTACCCGCATATCGCTTGAGGATTATCACTAATGGACTACACCATTCAAATCGAAAAAATCAATCAGGCAGTTGGCATCCTTCAAGAAAAGAACGTCGATGCATGGCTCACCTTCGTTCGCGAAACTGAACACAATGCTGATCCTGCCCTTCCCCTTATTTCCCCCGTCAATGTGACTTGGCACACCGCCCTGCTCATCACCAAATCCGGTTATAAAGTTGCCATCGCCGGGCGTTACGAGATTGTCAACTTCGAGCGCATGGGCATCTGGGATGAATGTATAAAATATGACCAAAGCATCCAGCCCGCCCTCGTTGAAGTTTTGGATCGGCTTGCTCCCAAGCAAATCGCCGTCAACTATAGCGAAAGCGATACTGCTGCTGATGGTCTGTCGCACGGTATGTACTTAACGCTCCAGCGTTATCTCGCCGGCAAACCCTATGAAATCATCTCCGCCGAAAAAGTCCTCAATGCCCTGCGTGGTCGCAAAACCCCCGGCGAGATCGCCCGCATCCGCGCTGCAGTTGCGCTCACTGACCAAATCATCGAGCGCATCACCCACTATCTGCGCCCCGGCTTAACCGAGCGCGACATTGCCAACTATATTCACGGTGAATATGACAAAGAAGGTGTTATCCCTTCATGGGATGCTGCCTACTGCCCTACTGTCACATGTGGACCAGACTCGCCCGTTGGTCACGTTTCACCATCGGATCAGTATGTCTCGAAAGCAGGACAGTTGATTCGTATCGATCAGGGGGTGGTGCTGAACGAGTACATCAGCGATATTCAGCGCGTGTGGTATCTCCAACCGGAAGGTGAAACCGAAATCCCCGCGCCTGTCCAACACGCTTTTGATTCAGTGCGCGCAGCCATCATGGCTGCCGCCGCCGTGCTAAAACCCGGTGTACAGGGCGCAGTCGTAGATGATGCGGCACGCAGCACCATTGTCGCGGCGGGCTATCCCGAATATCAGCACGCAGTTGGGCATCATATCGGGCGCACTGTCCACGACGGTTCTACGCTGCTCGGACCCCGTTGGGAACGCTACGGTCAAACCCCATTCGGGATTGTCGAAGCGGGCAACTGCTACACGCTCGAACTCGGTGTGCAAGTTCCCGGTTACGGTCTTGTTTCACTTGAAGAAGATGTGCTTGTGACCGACAACGGTATCGAATGGCTTGGCAAACCGCAGACCGAAATCATCGTCGTTAAGGTCTAACAACCCATACCCCTTTCACCATTTACTAGGGGCGACTCATCGTGTCGCCCTTTCTGACAAAGTGACGCACGAATGATCGATCCGGATTACATTGAACATATCACTGAATGGCGCGCCAAAAAGGAAGCGAGTTTGCGCGCCCCCGACGGCTGGTTGAGTCTTGTCGGATTATTCTGGCTGCAAAACGGACATAACGATATTGGCAGTCATCCCAATAACCATATTATCTTACCCACTAACCAGGCGATTCCGGCTGTCTTAGGCACACTGGAACTCATCGAGACCGCAATTACGCTTCATATCAGCGCTGATCACACCAGTATTTCCATCGATGGCATACCTTTTACAGGCAAAAATGTCCGTCTTAACCACGATCATGAAGCTGATGCCCCGACGATGGTTAGTCTTGGATCGGTCAAGTTTTACGTCATAAAACGGGATCCTGGCTATGCTGTTCGAGTGAGCGATTCCAGCAGCCCGGTGATCCAAAATTTCGGTGGACGGGTGTGGTATCCCATCGACGAATCCTACCGTGTGACGGGTACATTCATCTCCCATGCCACTCCCATCACCGTCACTGTCGATAACTCGTTGGGGACGCAAACAGTTATTTACAGTTCAGGCGCAGTCGAATTCACGCTCAACGGCGATTCCTATCGACTCCTTGCGTTCGATGGGGACGAAAAACAGCTTTCGATCTACATCCGCGATGCCACCAGTGGAAAAACTACTTATCCAGCAGGACGCTTCATCGAAGCGGAGCTGCACGAAAATGGCACAGTTGATCTCGACTTCAATAAAGCCTATTTCCCACCCTGTGCCTTCACAGACTATGCGACCTGTCCGTACCCGCCCAAAGATAATCATCTCTCCATCCCTATTCTGGCGGGCGAACGTTTCCCATAATGCAATCAATTCTGCCCACAGAATCAAGGATTCAACGTTGAGAGCGTGACAATTCCACCGCTGGCGTGGTTATCGATTTCAGCACGTTCCTAATTATTGCTGACCGCGATCACGCACGTGCTGTCATCATCCAAAATACATAAACGACCTTGTCACCCATAACACTTTTCGTCATTCAGAGCTTGGAAACACTTTCGTTCCTATGGAGTGGTCTGTGCAAAAGACGCAGCACCGGTGACCCATTCTTGAGCGAAAATCCGCAGTTAGCGTAGGTCGTCTACGCGGGGCTACCCATTAGTTTGCGCTGTCAATTCTTACATCGAATTTTTCAGCATCATCCTCGATGAACCGCACCAACCGTTCCCCTTCGTTGTACAATGTTAATTGATCGTTCGGCTCTAATGGACGAAACGGCTCAATTACCAATACAGCCGAATCTTTCTCTCGTATCACTTTCCACGTTCCATGCACAAATCCATCAATCAAGAAGGTCGCGCGCACCCGCCCTGCTGAAAGAAAAACTTTCGGGTAATCCTCATCGCTAATCACCCGTGTGCGGTCAGCATGAGAGAGTATCAGGTTATCAAATTCAGGGATAAATCGCGGCGGCGCGGGACTGTTTTCTGCCATAATTGGCATATCGGGCACATCAAGCAGTTCGCGCTTCGCCTCATCCCGATAGACAACGAATTCTCTCTTGAACGGCTCAATTTGTGATTTTAGGTTTGCCATCCCCGACCATGCTTGAAAGTCCATAATCGATGCTGGACCGAACGCAGTCAGATAACGGGTTAAGGCTCGACGGACATCACTTTGTGCCATCGGCTCCCCAATCCAACTTTCAGCAGGGATATACGCCGGGCTCCCCCCTGCACCCCAATTCCCGCCCGGCGGCATTTGCACCACGGGATAGTGAGTACGAACCGCATACGTCATCGTTTCAGGATCGCGTGATGGATCAACCGTTGAAAGAAACGCCCGCATATCCACCAGCGTGCGCGGCGTTTCACTGAGGTACGGAGTAGAAAGTTCAACTAGACGTTCCACATCCAAGCCTGCTGCTTTCTGCCCGTAAAATGCCTTCAACGCTTTAGTAAGCGCAGGCTGAATGGTCGGACGAAGCCACAAGTAATCACGTGCTGTGACGGTATGCAGAGTCGAGCGCATCATCGTCGCCCGCACCACCCGTCGATCCGCCATCATCTGCGTTAGTTCATCCCGTTGGAAACTCTTGACCCGTGTCCACAATCCGATGTATGGCGGTTTGGTGACTTGCGCCTGCAAACCAATTAAATGTTCAATGACATCAAAAGAAGCATGATCACTTCGGGTGGTCAATAACTGGCGTGTGATCAGACTACGGTTCAGTTCACGCTTAGATAGTATGCGCGGGTTCATAAAGTGAACTCATCCTCTACTAAAACGATTGTTCTATTCTGACTTAACAACCCTTGATGCGTGATTGACCCTCGATGAGTCGTTGATGTGACATCCATCACGCGGCGAATGCCATGTTACACACATACTTTGCTTTCCCATACTCGCTATAGTGAAAGTGAATCGCATGAATAGTGCTAAGGACTCGTCATGCACGAACTTTCCATCACCTACGAGTTGGTGCAAATTGCTCATGCTGCCGCCGTTAATGCGGGCGCAACTCGCGTGAACGTCGTGCATCTTCGGCTTGGTGTAATGGCGGGTGTAGTCAAAGACTCACTCTTGTTCGGCTACGACATTGCTACCGAAGGTACGCTGCTCGAAGGCTCACGCTTAGTAGTAATCGACGTTCCTGTCATCCTTCACTGCCCCACATGCAATCAAGACTCGCAGATTGACGATATTCAAATGTTTATCTGTCCGCACTGCGGCACGCCTACCGCCGATCTTCGGCAAGGGCGCGAAATCGAAATCGAATCAATCGAAATCACAACAGAGGAAGACACTCATGAGCCTACAGCCGCGTTTACTGGAAATTAAGCAAGGGGTACTCGACAAAAATGACCATATCGCACGTGGTCTGCGCGATCAATTCACACAGGCGGGCGTGCTGGTGATCAATCTGGTCTCTAGCCCCGGCGCAGGTAAAACCCTACTGCTCGAAAAGACGCTAACGGCGCTTAAGGCGCACGGAATGCACGCAGCGGCGTTGGTGGGTGATCTTGAAACCGACAACGACGCGCGGCGATTGACTGCTGCCGGTGTTCCCGTGCGGCAGATCTTCACGGCAGGCAACTGCCACCTCGAAGCACAAATGATCACGGATCATCTCGCGGGCTGGTCACTCGATGATCTTGATTACCTGTTCATCGAAAATGTCGGCAATCTTGTCTGCCCCGCTAATTACGATTTGGGCGAAACCATGCGCGTGGTGATTCTCTCTGTGACAGAAGGCGAAGACAAACCGCTGAAATACCCGCCAATGTTTATTTCATCCGATGTTGCGGTCATCACCAAAATCGATATTGCCGATGCCGTTGATTTTGACAAAGCCGTCGCACTTGCTAACATTCAAGCAGTGCATCCCGGCATTCCCGTATTAGAAGTCTCAGCAAAAACGGGTTTGGGCATGGACGCATGGCTGACCTATCTTGAATCGCAGCGTGTGATCCTACATCCGGCATAAATTCAATGTGGGGATCAATTGAGCGAACAATACGCAGTCGTCCGCCAACGTCTTCGCGTAACAGGTGTCGTACAGGGTGTGGGATTTCGCCCCCACGTCTACCGTCTCGCCCAATCGCTCGGTTTGACGGGCTTTGTCGGCAACGATAGCAGGGGTGTGTTCATCGAAATTGAAGGCGATCCATCAGCAGTGGAATCGTTCCAATCACGCCTCCGTGCCAATCCACCGCCAATTGCTCACATCGATACTATCGACACCCAACCGATCCCCATCCAGAACAGCGTGGCATTCGTCATTGTCGAAAGTGAACAGCACCCGAATGCACATACGCTCGTTTCTCCCGACATTGCCATCTGCGATGACTGCTTGCGTGAACTGTTCGATCCATCAAATCGCCGCTATCGCTACCCGTTTATCAACTGTACCCACTGCGGACCGCGCTATACGATCATCCACGATTTGCCGTATGACCGCCCCTACACGACAATGTCGCCATTCACACTTTGCGATATGTGCGCGCGCGAATATCATGATCCGGCAGATCGGCGTTTTCACGCGCAGCCGAACGCTTGCCCCAACTGTGGGCCACACATTGAATACATCGAAAACAGTTCAACCCTATTTCGGGATGAGGCCCTAAACGCGGCGCAAGCGGCGCTGCAAACAGGCAAGATCGTCGCCATCAAGGGGATAGGCGGGTTTCATCTCGCCTGTGATGCCACCAATAATGCAGCAGTCGAACGCCTACGCGCCCGCAAAGGGCGCTATGAAAAACCCTTCGCTGTCATGGTGCGCGATCTCATGATGATCCGTTCTATCGCACATCTTTGGCACAGCGCGAAATACTTGCTGCTGGAACATGACGCGCTCGCATGTCCTATCGTGCTAATCCCCAAAATCAAGAACAGCCCACTTGCTGATTCCGTCGCGCCGGGAAATCCCCGTGTCGGGGTGATGCTGCCCTACTCACCACTGCATCACCTCTTAATGCATGATCTTGATATGCCGCTTATCATGACCAGCGCCAATCGTTCGGGCGAACCCATGATCATCGACAACGCGGCGGCATTGAACGAACTCGCGCCCATTGCTGATGCCTTTTTGCTCCACAACCGTGATATTTATATTCCGTGCGATGACTCAGTCATACTCGCAGTCGATGATGGGCGCATCGACGCGGTACCGATCCGCCGTTCACGCGGATACGCACCGTATCCCATCAAGCTGCCTTTCACCGTCCCGCCATTGTTGGCAGTGGGCGGCGAACTCAAAAACACCTTCTGCCTCACCGATAGCGATCACGTTTTCATGAGCCAGCATATCGGTGATATGGAAAATCTCGCAACGCTCGAATCATTTGACCGGGCAATCAACCACATGATCCGCTTATTCCGCATTCAGCCCCAAGCCATCATCGCGGATATGCACCCCGCCTATCTGTCGTCGCAGAAAGCCCAAGCTCTTGCCAATGAACGTGCCATCCCCTTGATCACTGTGCAGCATCACCACGCTCACATTGCGTCCGTCATGGCGGAACACGGGCTCGATGGTTCACATCCTGTGATCGGTTTCAGCTTTGATGGCACGGGCTACGGCACGGATGGCACAATCTGGGGTGGCGAAGTCTTGATTGCAGATTATGACCACTTCGAGCGCGCCGCGCATCTACGTGAAATTCCGTTAGCGGGCGGCGATGCGGCGATCAAAAAGCCCTATCGCGCGGCTTTAGGGCATTTGTGGGCGGCGGGGATCGCCTGGGACGACGACTTATCGCCTGTGCAAGCCGTCAGCGACGAAGAACGGCGCATTTTGCACGCCCAATTCGAGCGCGGGATCAATACCGTGCCAACGAGCAGCATGGGGCGTTTATTCGATGCTGTTGCGTCCCTCATGGGTGGTCGCCAAACTGTTAGCTACGAAGCGCAAGCCATCATCGAAATGGAAAGCTGGCTCACCCACACTGAAAGCCCCTACACTTTCGACATTCTTGTCAGGGACAACGGTTTGCTCATCGATCCTGCGCCCGTTTTGCGCGCCATCATCACGGATGTGCGCGCGGGTGAACCACGCGGAAACATCGCTTGGCGATTTCACACCGCAGTTGCGGACATTATTGCAGAATTGGCACGCCGCATCCGGGTCGAACGTGGCTTGAATACTGCTGCTTTTAGCGGCGGCGTATTTCAAAATGCAGCGCTTTTGACCCTTTTGCTAGACCGCTTGCAGCAGCAGGGATTCACTGTTATCACGCATCGCCTTGTCCCCCCGAATGATGGCGGTTTGGCGTTAGGTCAGGCAGTTATCGGCGCGCGCAAACTGGGTAAATAAAAAGGCGGAGCAAACTGCCCCGCCTTCCACTTACCGCACACTCAACCAAATTTAGAACTGACTCCACAGGTATTGATTCGTGACTTCGTGGTGGAACTGAATTTCCGCAGTTTTGATTTGCGAACCAAGTAGGCGCGGGCAGCGATCCGCCGAATTTTGCTTCAACTGCGCGTACTTCTCACCCACTTCTCCGAGCAAGCTCTTAATGTAGCTGCTGCTGCGGAAATCGTCAATCGCATCATAGATGTTATCCGGCAGTGTAATGATGCGGCTGCTTTTCTTCGTCGGCAAACTACCTTCCAAACCCGTCTTGAGAATAGTGTAAATCGCCAGATATGGGTTGGCATCCGGCGCAATCGAGCGTACCTCAATGCGCGCCGATTTTGAATTACCAATCGGGATACGTACCATCGAGCCGCGGTCAATCGCCGAAGCCTTGATCTGGTTTGGCGCTTCATAATGCGGGTCAAGACGGCGATATGCATTCACGCTCGAATTTAGTACAAGGCAAATGTCCAAGCCATGATTGAGAATACGCGAGACATAATCCCACGCAAACTGGCTCAACCCATCCTTGCCATCTTCTTGATAGAACAGGTTCGTCCCATTCTTCGAGATCGACATATTCGTATGCATACCGCTGCCGTTTACACCTGTAACAGGCTTTGGCAGGAAACTGGCAGTTAAATCAAGCTGCTGCGCGACCTGACGAGCGATCAGCTTGTACAACTGCACCTGATCCATCGCGGCGAGAGCTTCGGTGTAGCTGTAGTTGATCTCAAACTGCGATGGCGCGACTTCAGGATGATCCTTTTCATTCTGAAAGCCCATGGCACGCTGCACTTCAGCAACCGTGTCGATAAATGTGCGAATCGCATCGCCGGGAAGCGAATGGTAATAGCCGCCTGTTGTCATGAACTCGAACCCGCCCGTTTCGACATAGCGCTGTTCGGCGTTCTTACCCCGGAACAGGAAGCCTTCGATTTCATTCGAGACATTACAGGTGTAGCCATTGGTCTCAAACAGACTTGTCGTGTACTGCTTTAGCGCGGAACGCATGTCGGCAGCATAGGGGGCACCGTCTCGTTCGAGAACTTCACCAAAGACCAGCACTTTGCCCGGACCAAACACATCCGAAGGCAGCCAGTAGAATGCGCTCCAATCGATGCCGAGGCGCAGATCGCTTTCCGACTGCTGTGAGAACCCACGCACCGAAGAACCGTCAAATGTCAGGTTGTCGGCAGACTTGAGCAGGAATTTCTTGTCATAATCCAACATGTGCAAACGACCTTCGAGGTCGGTGAAGCACACGGTAACCGCCTTGATCCGCTTTTCGTCGGTGAGATAACGCATACGTTCTTCGCGCAGCTTATCCATCGGCGTGCGGTTTAAACGCTTGGCTTTCGCTTCAAGATTGAGTTCTTCAAGCTGATCGTAAGGGATTTCGAGAAAGTCACGGAGAGACATGCTGACTGCGCCCTTGATATGCAAACCGATAACGTTGTGCAGTCTAGCCGATGCCCCTTAGATATACATGGTAACTTTCACTAAAAAAACGGGACGAATTCTCTGTCAAAAGTATACGAAAAACCCCTGTTGCGCGCCCTTGCAAATGCATAGTGGGGTCATTTTTTGTAACAGTTGCACATAAATTGTGATTGCCTTCACAGGGATCATCCGCCAATGTAGTACATCTCGATTTTGCGTTCGCGCGCTGTTTCCTCCGTGCGAATTTCACTATATCGATCAGTTCGCTTGACCCACACCCCACGCAAAATCTCCGCGATCTGATCATCCGTCGCGCCAGCGCGCATCGGATCACGCAAACTCGTCCCCTTGCGCGCGAACAAGCAGGTATATATCTGCCCTTCGGGCGACAGCCTTAAACGTGTGCATGTCCCGCAAAACGGTTTGGTCACACTGGCGATTACGCCAATTTCTCCCCCGCCATCTCTGTAGCGATAACGATAAGCCACTTCGCCAAAATAATCCGGTTCAAGCCGCTCCAACGGCAGCACCGCGTCAATCATCGCGATAATTTTTTCAGCAGGTACAACCTGATCCAGCGCCCACCCATTCCGCGTTCCCACATCCATAAATTCAATGAAGCGCAGCGTATAGCCGTTGTCTTTACAAAAACGCGCCATATCCAAAATTGTGTGGTCATTCACATCTTTTTGCACAACCGCGTTGATCTTGATCGGCAGCAGTCCAGCCTGCTCTGCCGCGCGAATGCCATCCAGCACCGGCGCGACATCCGCGCGCCCGCCGTTCATTCGCCGGAATACATTATTATCCAGTGAATCAAGGCTCACGGTCACACGGCTCATACCGGCATCCGCCAGCTTTTGAGCATACTTGCCAAGCAAAAATCCGTTCGTCGTCATGGCGATATCTTGCACTGTTGGTATACCCGACAGCATCGCTACCAGTTTATCAACTTCCTGTCGTACCAGCGGTTCGCCACCCGTCAAACGAAATTTCCGCACGCCCAAATCTGCGCTGATACGGGCGATGCGCGTAATTTCTTCAAACGTGAGGACTTGTGCGTGAGGTAAGAATTGATATGCCTCACCATATATCTCAGCAGGCATACAGTAGGTACAGCGGAAGTTGCAACGATCCGTCACCGAGATTCGCAAATCTTGCAGCGGACGCTGAAATTGATCGATTGTTGTCATACCAAACCGCGCTTTTTCATTGGGCTTCTATCTTAAGATGCATTTTACGGCACATCTATTACGCCCACATCAATAAACAGCGCGTTTAAGTCTCAAAATAGCCGATGTAATCAAGTTCACGATACTGCTGATCTACATCTATGCCATATCCAAACACAAAGTGATCTTCGATACTGAAACCGAGATAATCAATCGGAACATCAACGATGCGGCGTGTCGGCTTGGAAAGCAGCGCGCACACGCTCACCGATGCGGGCGATTCCGAGTCGATCAATTCCAATACCGCTTGCATCGAATACCCTGTGTCGATAATGTCTTCGACGATGATTACATGTGCGTTATACAACGGCATGTTGATCGGCTGAAGCACCTGCACATCACCCGTACTCAACCGCGAACCCACCCCATAACTGGACACACGAATACTCGCTTTTTCATGCGGGATCGTCAGCGCATCGGACAGTGCGTCAAAGAACGGAATCGCTCCCGTGAGTACGCACACCAATACCACATTTTGCAAGTGTGCATAATCATGATCAATTGTGGCGGCGAGTTCACGAATGCGATTCTGAATGACATCAGACGCGATCAAAGTTTTGTGTGTATTTGGCATGAAAATTTTCTCTCCACGAACGGAACACAGTGCATGTGTAAGTGGCGAGAAAAAAGCGGCTGAAGGAAGCCGCCATTTATCGATCTGCGGAGGTGTCGGAAATGCTGTGGACATCCAGACCACTTACGTATAGATTCTTTCTCAAAATGTGCGCGAAAGCAACTACAGATTTTTGCTTAAGGTTGTGCAAAATAAATAAACTCATGTTAAAGATGCAGAGACGGAGTCGCATAGATCGTTCATGACTACATCGGCAAATGCGCTGCTTGGCAATCGTTATCGCGTGCAGAACAAACTCGGCGCGGGTGGAATGGGCACGGTGTATCGCGCGCTCGATCAGCTCACAGGTGAAGAAGTCGCGCTCAAGCGCGTGTTGATCTCCCCACTTACATTCGATTCCGCCACCAACGCCACTGACGATATGCGCGTGGGTCTGTCTCGTGAATTCCAAATATTGGCATCCCTTCGCCATCCCAATGTGATCTCGGTCAAAGATCACGGCTTCGATGCGGAACGACAGCCGTTCTTCACCATGAATTTGCTTGAGGACGCGCAGCCAATTACACTTGCATGTCGCACGCAACCCACTGCCACAAAAGTACGCCTGTTAATCGAAATGCTGCAAGCGTTGGCATATGTGCATCGACGCGGCATCATCCATCGTGATCTCAAACCGCGTAATGTCCTTGTCGATAACAATGGTCGTGTACAGGTACTCGACTTCGGATTGGCAATCTCGCATGGACAAGAGCAAGAAGTCGCGGGGACCTTGGCCTATATCGCTCCTGAAGTACTATCAGGTGAATCCGCCACCTTCGCGGCGGATTTATACGCAGTTGGTGTAATCGCATACGAAATGCTCGTTGGCAAGCACCCATTCGACATCAGGAATATCACCACCTTAAGCTACGAAATCCTTAACAAGCAGCCAGATTTGTCTCTGCTCAAAAATGTCCGCATCGAAGACGTAGTGCATCCGCCCACGAAAACCGCGCGACGGTCTGATTCGGAAATTGATCCTCTTAGCAGTGAAGAAACGCGCTGCGGGGAAGAAAGTATCTCGCAAGTAAAATCGGATTTGCCCGCATTCACTTCAGCGCCAGTCGCCGCATTAGACGACGACCAATCTACGTTGATCGGCACCACTGACTTGATGAAAGCAGCTCCCGCCAATCCAGCGATGCAGGCAGCCAGCCTTGACGGAATCGCAGGCGTAATTGGCTGTCTGCTCGATAAAAACCCCGCCAATCGCTATCCCGATGCGGATACCACTATCCGCATGTTGTGTTCTGCTTTCGGGCTGCCAATCCCCGTCGAAAGCGAAGAAATCCGCGAGAGCTTTCTACAAGCATCCGCATTTGTGGGGCGCGATCTCGAACTTCGCACGCTCAAACAAGAACTCTCGAAAGCCATGACGGGCAGCGGCAGTGCATGGCTAATTGGCGGCGAAAGCGGTGTAGGAAAATCGCGTCTATTGGACGAACTGCGAATTTTCGCGCTTACACACGGCGCGCTTGTGCTTCGTGGACAAGCGGCGGCGGGTGGTGTTCCCTATCAAATGTGGGGAAGTGTTCTGCGCCGTCTGGCATTGATCACGTCTATGAGCGATCTCGAAGCAGGTGTTCTTAAAGACATCATTCCCGATCTTGATACACTGCTTGGGCGTACTGTCCCGCCTGCTCCACCCCTCGAAGGACGTATCGCACAACAGCGACTTGCGCTCACCATCAGCGATATTGTGCGGCGACAAACACAGCCAATCGTACTACTCCTCGAAGACCTACAATGGGCAGGGGACAGTCTCGATCCGCTTAAGCAAATCGCGCAAGCAACGGATCAACTCCCCTTCTTGATTCTCGCCAGCTACCGCGATGACGAAGGCCCGGACATACCCGCTAAGCTTCCTTCAATGCGCGTCATGCGCCTGAATCGCTTGGATGAACGCGGCATTGCAGACCTAAGCGCTGCTATGCTCGGTGATGCGGGGCGGCAGCCGCAGATAGTCGAACTGCTTACCCGTGAAACTGAAGGCAACAGCTTCTTTATGGTGGAAGTTGTCCGTGCCTTAGCGGAAGAAGCGGGCGCGCTTAATGCTGTCGGCAAAGGACAGCTCCCCGAAAGTATTCTCGCAGGTGGCGTACAACAGGTTTTGATGCGCCGATTGAACCGCGTACCCGAATGGTGTCGCGAAGCCTTGCGCTTGGCAGCAATCTATGGGCGGCAGATCGATATGAACATCATGCGTGCGACGGGCTTAGCGCTCGATTGGGAAGCGTGGCTCACTGTATGCGCCAATGCCGCCGTCATTGATAATGCTGATGGCGTATGGCGTTTTGCCCATGATAAACTGCGCGAAACCTTGCTCACCAACGATTTCAGCCAATCCACTGCGCTTATTCGCATACGTGGACTTCATCGGATCATTGGGCAAGCCCTCGAAACTGTCTATAGCAAAGACCCCAATTACACCGACGCGCTAGCGGAACATTGGTTCATCGCCGGCGACACTCCCAAAGCCATCCGTTATGCCATCGCAGCCGCCGAACGCCTGCTTGTCACCACCGCCGATGTCAATCGCATCCAAGCGATTATCGAGCGTGTGCTACCCATTGCAGATGAAAAAACCTACACGCCCCAGCGTGCCACCCTACTTCGTTTACTTGGAGATCTTTCTGAACGCTCTAGTCAATACGATCAAGCCCGTAAACATTACGAAGCCAGTATTAAACTTGGCGGCACAGACCCCAAAATTCTCACCGCCGCACTCAACGGCTTAAGTGTCGCCGCATGGCGTACAGGCGACTACATAACTGGACAAACCCACGCTGACCGGGCACTCGTCATCGCAGAAGCTATCCACGACATGAAAAACGCCGGTTTAGCGCGTGGGCATTTAGGGGTAATCGCTCTGCAATCAGGGGACTTACCCAAAGCCCGCGAGCACCTCCTGCAATCATTGGCACTCCGCCAAGCAAGTGGTGAACAGCGCGGGATCGCAAGCTGTTTCAATAATCTCGGCATTATCGAAAAAGAACTCGGCAACAATCCCGCCGCCATCGAGTATTTTTCACAAAGCCTTGATTTCTACCGCGCAATCGGAGATCGCAGCGGGCTGTCGAGTGTCCTCAACAATCTCGGTCTGCTCTATGCCGACATGCACCAATTCCAACAAGCGCAGCTTTACTATGAAGAAAGCCTCACCATTCGCAAACAAACCGGTGACCGGCGCGGCGCGGGGTTGGCGCTGAACAATCTCGGTGAACTCGCGATGATGCAGCAGCAGTATGATCAAGCACTTGCTTACATGCAATCTAGCTTAGCGATTAGCCGTGAAGTTAATGACCGCCGTAGTATTTCGTTGGTGTTGGTGAATTTGGGATTATTGGCTGCACAACAGCATGACCTTGACACTGCCCAGCAATATTTCAACGAAAGTCTTCAAACCTCGCAGGAAATCCACGATTTACGCGGCGTTTGCGTCAGCATGAATGGTATCGCCCAGTGCCAAATCGAACGCGGCGAATTTGCGCTCGCCCGTGCCAAACTCGCGCAGGCGATTCTCATCGGGCTTCCACTTGGCTTGCCGCTCGTTATGGACAGCCTGATGCTGCTGGCGCACATTTACGCCCGTGAAAATCAGCCCGAAAAAGCCGCCCGCCTCATCGGCTTAGTCCATAGCCACCCAGCCAGCCGCGAAACAAGCCGTAAAGAAGCGCAAGAAATCTATGATAGAAACCTAACAAAATCGGACGCGGCGCTCAAAATTGTCGATCAAGCGCGCGCTTCCGTCGATGATGCAGCATGGGTACAGTCCGTTATTGACGACGAACTTCTCCAGCTTGAACGCATCAAGGGTATAGGCGACGAGGTGTGACCTAACATGATGATAGCCTCTATCTCCGTAATACCCTTGATACGCACTGCCTATCCTTCATCCTTCAGCGTCTCAAGCGTACTGATCGTCTTGAGCATTTGGCGAAAGCGCAGCACTAGCGACAGCCCGTAGCCGCCAAGAATGAACAGGACAACGCCCAAACCAAGCGCGAGATATAGGTCAGTATTCACCATGAGTGTTCATTCCTCTCATTCAAAGTCGTGAATTAAAGTTCAAAGCGCAACCGTTCAGCACGTTCAGCAAGCCGCTCAAGACGAATACGCCACCACATCAATGTGGGGGTGATCAGCACACACCAAACAAAGCTGTTGATCCCCAGCGCCGATTTCATCGTGTCGGTCATGCTAAAGCCCCCCTCGGCATTCACCGGGCTTGCGCCAATCACCGCTGGATGAATCGTGTCCGGGCGAATACGGATGATGATGAACGTGAATATCACTGTGCCAAATGCCAGAATTCCGTATACTGATGCCATCATCCGTTTCTTATCCGGGTTTTCAATCGCGCCGCGCAGCATCAAGTACGCCGCATACGTCAGCACCATAATCGCCGCCGAAGTCAAACGTGGATCCCACGTCCACCATGTATTCCAAATTGGACGTGCCCAAACCATCCCCGTGATCAGGGTGATGAGTGACAAAAAGAAGCCGACTTCGACACCTGCTAATGCTAGCCGATCCCACCCGACGCGCCGTGTCTTAAGATACGCCATCCCCCCAATAACCGCTGCGAAGAACGCAACCGCGCCGCCGGAGAACGATGACACATGGAAGTAGAAAATCCGCTGCACATTACCTTGAAGCGTATCCGTTCCCGCGACAACCAACCCGAAATATGTGCCGATTGCTATTCCCACCAGCGTAATCAAGGTGAGCAGATGCAGCGCCAATGCTGACCAGTTCGCGCGTATTTCATTCACGCCGGTCTGAGGTGTGGTGCTTCCCGGATGTGTAAGACGTTGTGCGATATTCACAATACTTTCCCCTCGTTGTTAGGTTCCAAATTCATCAGCGCCGAAAGCTGCGCTTTCAACGCATCGCGCCGCCGCGTGTATTCACGCGCATCCAACTTTCCATCGCGATGCAGGGCGTCCAGCGACGCGATCTGTTCCATCAACTGTGCGATCTTGTTCTTGTCACTCGCTTGCGAGGCGTTTGATCCCCTATGCGCTCGGCGGTCACGCAGAGTCAGCACACCTGCAATCACCAAGGCTGTCACTCCCGCGCCGATCAAGACATAAGCAAGCGGGTTCAAAGTGCTGCCGCCGCTCACCGTTTCCACAATCGGCGTTCCGGTCAGCGTGTAAGCGAAAGGTTCACCTGCCGCAAGCCTTATTACACTGCCATAGGTCGCCAATGCGCGCCCGCCCATGTCGATTGTGCCGTTTGCGGGCAGTCCCTCACCCGTCAAAGTCAATCCGTTGTTCACCAACGCCACATCAACGCGCCCATTAATTGCGTAATCGAATGTTTGCGTCACAGACACACCGCTTGAATACGCCAGCATATATGCGATATGCATCGTCTGGGATCGTCCCGGCATCAACGGCATGGTGCTGTACACTCGCGTACCATCTGCCGACAGCAGATAGTCCGTCGCCACTTGGTCGAAGAACGTCGCGCCTTCTGGCACGCGAACAAACATCGATGTTTCGGGCAGTTCGCCTTCAAATTGGAAGAACACACGGTCAGACACGTTCGTGAACCGCACAATTTGGACCACTTGCAGCACATCGTCCTGTACAAACGCCTGTGCGTTGATCGTGTCGATGATCACGCTTGTCGGATCAGTCGTTATTTCGTAAATCGTGATCGGCATATCAAGTGATGGATTTGCCGGATCGCTCACCGACGCACCCGGCACAATTTCACTCACAAACATCATGCCGTTGTAGCCCACTGTCACCACATATTGGTAGTGATCTTCAAACGGCACATCGAGCAAGATATATGCCCCGTTCGCATCCGTCGTACCTTCGATCACTTCTTCGATCAACTCGCTCTTGATTACATGCAAACGCACAGTCAAGTTTCCGGGCAGTCCACCGCCCGATGAACCGTTGCTCACCGTCCCCGCTACAAAGCCAAACTGTTCACCCCCATCATCCGTTGCTTCTGGGGTTGAGGCTGGCGCTTGCACGATCTGTGTCGGGGATGCGGTGTTGGTATCGGTGTTCACCATGCCGCGCGCCATCGCAATCGACATCATCTTGGCATATGTCCGTACCGCTTCCAGTTCATCCGTGGCGAGCTGACCGCCAAACGCGGGCATAACTTCCATGCCATTATGATGCACACCGTTCGTGATGCTGGCGAGAATTTGCTCATCCGTGTACGCGCTCAAATCAGGCAGCGGAGCGCCGTCTGGCGTACCAGCGCCCATATCTCCGTGACAGCGCGTGCAGTTCTGTGCCCACACTTCGCCGCCGAGCGTCATCACCACACCGATATCATCCGGCGAAGCCTCGCTGTTATTGGATGATTCAGATGGAATCTGACCGACGATATTGGGTTCACCGCCCAAGCCCGTGCATGACACAATCAGCGCCAACGGCAAGTGCAAAAGCAGGCGAAAGAAAATTGTGCGAGTCATTTGTGTTTATCCCTCGCTCCGTGCCGAGTCATGTCCGGCAGAGCGCGCCGCCATGTATGCAGCAATCGCCTGCTCAACAGGATCTTCTTCGACATTGGCAGCCGTCTGGACATTCGTGATCGGTGTGCTTTGAGCCACCTTCTTCGACCCGTGCCGTTTCTTTGGTTTTGCCCCACCAGCCTTGTCAATCGCTTCTAGTATCGCTGCGCCTTTTTCGATCCAGCGCGCACGTTCCACCGCATATACCTCTGCTGGCAGCTTGCCCACTTGATAATCCTCATCAAGGTCACGCACGCTCATCAACGCGCGTTCATACGCAGCAGTCAAGTTAGCGATTTCGCGCGCTTTCTGACGTTCAATCTGGCGTTCACTGCTGCCCCTTGCAATAAACGGATACGCCAACCATGCTACGCCCAATACCAGCATCGCAACGACGATAATCAGGCTTCCAGTACTCATGCTCCGCTTCCCTCCGCCAGCAGTCTGTCGATGATACTGATCAAGCGTTCGCGCGTTACGCCTGCATAGATGAATTCCGCGATATTACCTTCACGGTCAATGATGAACGTTTCTGGCACGCCTTGAATGTGATACGCTTCGGAAATCCGCGTCCCTAAGTCCGGCGCATTCAAGTATGTGATGCCATATTCCGCGATGAACTCCAGCGAACGGGGTCCGTTATCGGCATATGCAATCCCCAAAAACACCACATCGTCGCGTCCTTCGTAGTATTCCCATGCGGCTTGCAGTTCCGGCGCTTCGGCACGACAGGGTCCGCACCACGATGCCCAAAAGTTGATCATCACGACCTTGCCACGCAGATCAGACAAATTGAACGTCTGACCCGTGAAAGTTTCGACGGGAAAATCGGGCGCGCTGCCGCTTTCCGGCTGTGTAAGCTGCTGACGTGCCAACGCTACAGCGAATACCATCGCGACTGCCACAATGCCAAGCAGCAGCGCAATCGATCCGCCGCCCATCTTGCGAGTCTGCCGCAGCGCAAGGGCTTGAAATTCACTTTCTTGCACCGTTTGTCCATCTGCCGGTGCGGCAGGACGTAATGTACTCATCGCATATCCTCTGTCGTTGTCACCATGTCCGTCAGGTGCTCGAAATGTCTTGCTCGAACAGGGATTGATAGCGGTTGCCCGACGCACCGTCAGTTGACGGCGTGTTTGTCGTGGGCGTTTGATGCGCGAACTGCCCACCCCGCCGCTTCGCCAGCACCACCGCCGTGCCAATGATCGCCACTGCGATAATTAACCAAGGCGTATACAGCGACAGCGCCCTCAATAACGGATCCATTGGCGTGCCCACCACACGATCCCCAAAGCGATGCACAAAATCCGCCACGATCTGGTCTTCGGTCATGCCGCTTTCCAACTGCAAGCGAATTTCATAGCGCCAATCTGCACATGCCGCTGTGCCGCATGTATCCAATGTGATGTTCTCGCACACCGGGCAGTACAGTTTTTGTGCGATGGCATTCACTTCATCATCAGTCACTTCGCGCACAGGTACCGGCGGTTGTGCCGCTTCTTGAGCCAGCGCGGGTTTCGCCATCACCGACAGCGCCCCGATGACAGCCAGCGCAGCCAGCAGCATCACGAACACTCGAACATGGGAACGGTTGAAATTGGTCATGGTGGTCGCTCCCTCACGCGCCTTGATGAACAACTTGTAGTTTTTCGCGCACATGCGCGGGCAAACTCTCGCGCGGCATCCCGGCGATCATCGTGCCGACGATTAGGATGATGCTCCCCCACCAGATCAGGTTGATCAGCGGATTGATGTACACCTTGAATGTCGCCGCGTTCGCGTTAATCGCTTCCCAGTTGACAAGCAGCACATAGAAGTCGTTTTCAAGCGTGCTGTACGATCCCGCTATCGTCATCTGCTGCATCCCTTCCGCCTGTGGGAAGAAGTCCCGACGCGGGCGCAAATGCGCGATTTCTTCGCCGTTCCGCAGCACTGTGACTTCTGCGATATCCATCACGCGCCCGTCTTCCGAAATCTGCCCTTCCAGCAGATTGTCGTAGCGCATCTCGTACCCGCCGATTTGCAGACTGTCACCGACAGCCAGCGTGCGCTGTGTTTCCATTTGGAACAAGGTACTGCCAATCACGCCAATGCCGATGATGGTGATCCCAACATGGATGAAGTAGCCGCCATACCGACGGGGATTACGTGTCGTTAAATTGACCAGCGCCGCAAGTGGACTTTCATGATGCGAACGCATACGTGCGCGCATCCCGCGATACGTCTCGAAGATGGCGACCCATCCCGCCAACAGCACGATTCCGTAACCGAACAGCGCGCCGATGTTGGTCATGCCTTGCAGCACGAATACGCCGAGCGAAAGCACCGTCAGCGCCAGCGGGATCAGCATTGCTGTTCCCATTCGCACCAACGATCCCACGCCCCATGCCGAAACAGGCGCGACACCCATCAGGATATAGAGCAGAATGAACAATGGCGGTGTCACTTGCAGGAAGTAATCTGCGCCAAGCGTGATCTCCGTGTTCATGAAGATTTCCGAAATAATCGGCGCGCCAAAGCTGCCCCAGAACACTGCGACGAACAATGCCACGAACACGAAATTATTCAACACGAACAGCGATTCGCGGCTGAAAATGCTGCCAAACGGATGATCGTCTTTCAGTTCGCCGCGACTGCGCCGCCACAGAATCAACCACACCGAAATAAACGTCAGCACGAACCAGAACAAAAACATCGGGAAACCGATGCCGGACCGTGCGAAGCTGTGAACGCTGTCTACTAAGCCGCTGCGTGTTGCAAAAGTTGCAAACACCACCGCGCTAAACGTGCCAATCACAAGGAACATATTCCATGTTTTCAGCATCCCGCGTTTCTCTTGAATCATTACGCTGTGCAAATATGCCGTGCCAATCAACCATGGCAAAAAAGCCGCATTTTCAACGGGATCCCAGCCCCAGTAGCCCCCCCAACCGAGTACGTCATACGCCCAACGTCCGCCGAGAATGAGCCCAAGACTCAAGAACATCCATGCCACCAGTGTCCACCGCCGTGATACCTTGATCCAGTTGGTCGAAAGGTCGCCCGAAGCCAGTGCCGACATCGCGAATGCGAACGGGATCAAGAAACCGACAAAGCCGAGATACAGCATCGGCGGATGGATAGCCATGCCAAAGTGACGCAATAGCGGATTCAAACCGCGCGCGCTTTCCCACAAATCACGCAGCGCAGGCAGCGATGCCCCCACAGGCGCGAAGGTTGCTTGCGCCACCGATCCGTTTGGCAGTATCCACCAGCGTTCAAACGGATTTTCGATAAATAAAGAAAGCCCAACAAAGAACGCTGTACTCGCCATCATGTAAGCGATGGCGTAAGGCATCAACCGGCGCTGCGATTTCCAATTGAAGAACGTCGCGCCAGCGGCAAACATGCTCATCAAAAATGCCCAGAACAGCAGCGATCCCGCTTGCGATCCCCACAGCGCCGTCGCGCGGAAGAATGTAGGCATATCAGGGCTGCTCACCGACCAAACATACGTGAGTGTGTAATCCTCGGTCATTAGCGCGGTTTGCAGTGCCAGAATGCTCACCGTCATGAACACGAATGTCGTATACACCGCATTCCGCCCACTGATTACCAGCGATTCGCGGCGGACAAATCGTTCGCCATATACCGAAACTACAATCGCATAAATGGCGGTTACAAAAGCGAACAATGTCGCGGCAAAACCGATTTCAGCATACATTGGCAGTTCCCCTTCTTATGCCAACTTCTTTTGAACTTATGCGCCCGTCGCGGCGGCTTCTTCTGCTTGATTCGGGACGCTTTCTTCATAACGGCTGGGGCATTTCAGCAGCAGTTCGGTGGCATAAAACACACCATCTTCACCCAAAGTCCCACTCATAATCGCCTGTGCTTCATTCGTTAGCAGATCCGGTTTCACTTCGCCTTCAATGTGAACCGAAATGCGCGCCGCATTGGGATCGGTAACTGCTTGATGCAGCGCCAGCGCCAGATCAGTTGTCTCACTAGGAACGTTTGCTACCGTGAAATCAATGATCAAGTTCGCGCTGTCATAAACAATGCTCTCCCCCACAACCGCGCCGGAAATCCGCACTGAGCGCCCCACATTGTCTGGGTCAGCTAACAGTTCATCGATAGTCATGAAATAGCGCGCGCCCGACATTGTGCCGGAAACAATCAGGTAAGCGACGGCAGCGAGCATCAGCACGCCACCAACGATGTATTTCAGGCGTTCGCCGGAATTCAGGCGCGTTTGCGCGTTAGGAGTGGAGTTCTTCTCCCACGTTGCTTGTGTCATGTCGTTGTTTACCTCAACCCTATGAAACGGCGTTATTCATACACGTAGCATATGTCATTCGTGGGGCATGATGAGAGGACATATCGCATCATTACGATGTGACAGGTATCACCGATGATGTAGCCCAAAACAGATGAGAATAAAGTGCAGAGGGGGAAACACGATGGTCAGTCTAGGACGTGAACAATCGGAATCTGCACATTACAACGAATCGCCTAACATGCAGATCACCCGCGCCGCGTGGCGGTCTCGCACACTGCGCGATCATGCACAAATGCTCCGCCTACAAACGATGCGCGCAAAACTCATTGTCAGCTTTTTGCTGCTCACCCTTGTTCCATTGGCAGCAACTGGACTGTATGGACAGTTTTTCACTCGTGAGGCGCTCTCTCAACAGGCGTTGGAGCGTTCCAGCTATCAAGTCCACTTACAAGCGGAAAGCATCGTCAGCGCCTTACGCCAAGTACAGGGTGATGCCCTCTATCTAGGTGCACTACGCAGTTTGAATATGCTTCGTCAGCAAACCACACCTCAGAAAGTCGCGTTGTGGCGCGCCGAAGTCGAGCAGGATTTACTCGTTCTCGCATCTGTGCGCCCCATGTACCATGCCATTCGTTTGATCAACATTGAAGGCGAAGAGTTCATCGGCGTGCGTGCGGACGGTGAGCAGGTATTCATCATTGACGATCTACAAACACGCGCCAATTCCGCCTATTTCCGCCATACACTCGCGCTTCCTATTGGTGGCATGTACATCTCGCCATTCCAGATGCAGGACGAAACGACAGGCGCGCCCTACATGAACTTCGCGATGCGCCTGCCCGATGGAGTTCTCGTCATTGATTTTCATGCGGGGTGGATGCTTCGCGCACTTCCTCAGTATCCCGGCGCGGATACATGGGCGATGATCGATCAAGATGGACGCTTCCTTGTTTATCCACAAGGATTCGAGCCCGCGCAAACCACCAGCGACATTGATGACATGCTCACGGGTTCAAGTGGCACAGTGCAAACTGCCTCCAGTGTCTATGTGTACGAAACCATCTACCCTACCGGCAGTCCCGGCATCTCCAGCCATAGCGAATCCACAGCTAATCCAAGCGGCACATATTGGGTCATCTTTCGGCATACGCCCACTAACATACTCTATGCTTCCGTCGATGATTTCCTCCGTCTAGCCGCGCTGTTTCTGTTCATTTCTTTGATGATCGCAATCGTAATGGCGCTCGTCATCAGCCGACCACTCGTCAATCCCGTCAAACGCTTGGCAGCGATGGTCACCGATTTCGGGCATCAGGGTGTTGTGCCTGCGCTTCCTCAAAACCTACCCCATGATGAGATTGGCACGCTTACTCGTGCCTTTATAGATATGGCGCGTGAGCTTGAAGGCAAGCGCCAGCTAGAACACCGCCTTATCGAACGCCTCATCCACGCGCAGGAAGAAGAACGCAAACTCGTCGCATTCGATCTGCATGATGGATTAATTCAGCAGTTGGTTGGAGTACGCTTTTATCTCTCCCAATTTATTGACAATTACTCCACACCCGAAACTGAAAACGGACTCTCACGCAGTTGCGCCGCCTTAACTGCCGCGATTGTCGAAGGTCGCCGCATCATTGAAGGGCTGCGCCCCGCTGCGCTCGATGATCTCGGCATTACCGCCGCTATCGAAGAACTCGCACGCGATACAGCAGCAGCCGCAGAATGGGAGCTCACACTCAATGTCGAACCACTTCCCCGTGAACCCGAAAAGACCATCAGTGTAACGTTATATCGCATCGTGCAAGAGGCTCTAAACAACGCGCGCAAACACGCGCATGCGACGCGCATGAGCGTTAGCCTGCACAACGGAAGCGGAATTTTTGTCACCATCGAAGACAACGGCATCGGCTTCTCGCCAGACTCGCTCGTCAAAGACGAGCGCGGCTTAGGCATCACCACCATGCGCGAACGCGCCAGCCTCATCAAAGGGCTGTGTCAAATAATCAGCCAACCCGGTCAAGGCACACGCATCGAAGTCTATGTGCCAACCGCATTTGGCGATACCAAACATCTCAAGGCATCGACGGGATCGTCCGCCGCGCCACGAATTGAGGGGAAGCACTGATATGACCGAACTACTTGATAAAACCATTACGATAGCCATCGTAGATGATCACGGTATTGTCCGGCAGGGATTACGCGCGTTGCTCACCCGCCCCGGCATCAACGTTGTAGGCGAAGCCGAAAGTGGCGCTGAAGCCGTCCGCCTTGCTGAACAACTTCATCCCGATGTGATGCTGCTCGACATCCGTATGAAAGATGGAGATGGTCTCCAGAGTCTTCCACACATCAAAGCCGTGTCGCCGCGCACCAGCGTGATCATCCTCACGACGTATGCCAATCCTGCCTATCTTGCCCGTGCCATCAGCGGCGGCGCGGCGGGGTATCTCTCTAAAGAAACCGATCCCACCCAGATCGTGCGCGCAGTTATCACTGCTGCGACGGGCGATAGTCTCATTGACCGCAATTTGCTCCAAGCGGCGTTGGCGCACATGCTCGAATCCAGCTCAGCAGAAGTGGACGGAAGCGGGGATGGCATTGGTGATCCGGGTATCACCATCGCTGACATCGAACCGCTTAGCGAACGTGAACGCGATGTACTCCGTTTAATGGTTCAAGGTTTCGCTAACAATGCCATCGCTGATACCCTTTGCATCAGCCTTCCAACTGTTAAAACGCACGTCCAGCACATCCTACAAAAGCTCCATGTTAGTGACCGCACACAGGCTGCACTGCTGGCGATGCGCCTCAAACTAGTCGAGTAGACCATTACAGAACGGAATCAACCGTGCGGATGAGGGGATTTCATCCCCATGAACGATTACGGCATCGCGGCGGCATGGGACAATAAATCCAGTGGCAGATGATCCTCCGCTGCCTATACAAATATCCGCCCACCATGAGGAAAGGAGTGCGGCAGATGTGGAACTCGAAACGCATACGCATGATGCTCTCTATCATGGGATTCATTACTTTTACAGTGGGCTGGCTCATATTGGCGTTTGCTTCCGTTCACATGCGAACCTTCATAGATTCTTCGCACACACTCGATGCGGCAGTCTATGTCAGTTCGCAGTCATGCCTTACCTGCCATGCTGATCATACAGGCGCATGGTCAGATGCGGTTCATCCACTGCCTATTCAAAACGCCGTACTCAATCCGCACTCGGTTATGGCAACGAATCTATCCTCCTATGGACTTGATGAATCCGCCAATCGCAGCACCAACCACGCTGTCAGCGCATGGAACAGTGGGTGGAACTCAGCGCAGATTCACGACAAAACCAGCGAACGCCAGCAGTACATTGTCCAAACAGAAGCGGGCATTTGGGTAGAGGCAATTCCATGGGAACTACGCTTGTCGCCCGTCATCCATGAGTACGTCCCACCTGAAGTTCTCCAGACTAACTGCGCGCTGTGCCACTCGGAAGCCTACATCCCGTCACAAATCGGCGTGCGCTTGCAAGCGGAATTTGGCAGCGAAAATGTTTTTGTTGATAACGATCTAGGGATCAGATTCGACTGGAGCGATCTACCGTACTAGTCGATTTTTTAACAGAGACAGATCGAACCGTGAACACACACGCCAATGATCTGAGCTCAAGGCGGTTCAGTAGAACGAAGGCAGTATTCGGTGATATACACAACCGGATTCTTGCCGCCGAAAGAGAAAACGATATGCCCAAAACCAAATTTTTCGTTCTTATCGGCGTTTCACTCGCGATCTGTGGGTTCGGAATACTGCTTATGACTAGCGTTCCTACCCTTGCTCAAGGCGATGAGCGCGAAGCCCCAGATTACATCGGCGCAGATGAATGCTCGTCTTGTCACCGCGATATTTCCCGCGCTCACAACGACTCCGCACACGCCCTCACACTTCAAGAAGGCGATGATGGCATTATTGCGGACTTTTCCGTAGATGAAGAAGTCCGTATGGTGACATTTCCCGGCGAAGACACACCACGCGCTTTCACACAAGACGACGTAGCCTACAGCATTGGAACGGGACGTTTTGCACAGCGTTATCTTTATGAGGTGGATCGCAACGAGTTTCGCGTTTTCCCTGCTGAATGGGATGTAACAGCGGGCGAATGGCGGGCGCTCGATTACGGCGAGACATGGGACGCTCCCGGCTACGATTGGGAACTCAACTGCGCGGGATGCCATACCACAGGTTTCAATCCCGAACGTGGGCGATGGGAAGACGACGGCGCGCAGTGTGAAAGCTGTCACGGACCCGGCGAAGCCCATCAAGAAGTCGCCAGCGATGCCGGACGCAACCCCGACGAAGAAGAACTCATCGAAATTCGTGCCACTATCAACAACGCGCTCGATCCACAAACGTGCGGTCAGTGTCACAGTCGTGGCATCGGCGCGGATAACACCGCTTTTCCCATCGGCTACCTGCCCGGCGATGATCTCGCGTCCGTGTTTACCCTTCCCACTATCGACCAAACCGATCACTGGTGGTCAAGCGGTCATGCCCGGTTGATGAACATGCAGTACAACGAATGGGTCATTTCCGGTCACGCGCTTTCGCTTGTTAATTTGCTCCAAAGCGATGCGGCGCAGTCAGGCGAAGTCGAACCCAAATGTTTAACCTGTCACAGCGCCGATTACGCGCGTAATCAGCAGATCATCGCGCAGTTTGCCGCCGGGGAACGCGAAGGCACAGCCCCTGAACCCATCACACTGGAAACAGCGCAGTACGGAGTGACTTGCTCAAGCTGTCACAATCCGCACATCGAAAATGGACTTCCCAACCATATGGTCGCAGAAAACGATCAGTTGTGCGTGAGTTGTCATAGTGATGCGGCAATGCAGGCAGCGGGCTTTGGGAATATCCATCATCCCGCTCAGGAAATGTTTGAAGGCACGCCCGTCATCGATCAGGTGATCCCCGAACCCGGTGTTCACTTCGTCATCGAAAACGGACCGACCTGTGCCACGTGCCATGCGGCGGTTGTCCCAGTGGAAGGGAGTGCGTCGCGTGTTAGTCATGCGCCACAACCCGTGACTCCCGCCACTGTTCTCACCGATCCCCAGCTTCAAGATAGCTGTACCGAATGTCACGGGGACGAAGCCCCCCCCGCGCTCATGCAAGAACTAATCGACGATATTCAGTCCAACACGCGATCACGCATCGATACAGCGCGTGCAGCCATCACAGATACAACACCGGAATGGGTCAGCCGCGCACTCGATTTCGTTGAGGGCGACGGTAGTCTTGGCATTCACAATTACGCATATTCAGATGCCGTATTGGATGCTGTCTACACGGAACTCGGTCTGTTCCCGCCGCAAGGCAGTTAACGGGAGAAGCCATGTCCAACTCGAAATGCATTTGGATTATCTTTCTATTCGGCGCAGGGCTAACATTGATCGCTGCGGGGTTGCCCCCACTCATGATCGCCTACGCGCAGGACACCGAACCCGTGACAACCGTCGAACCAACGCCGGAAGTCACGCTCGAACCTATCTATCAAATCGCGCCGCCGCCGGAAGTCACAGGCAACAACAGCTACTGCATGGTCTGTCACAATCAGCCTTGGCATTCAGTGACACTTGGTGACGGCACAATCCAAAATCTCTATGTCAACACACGCACCATTGCTGCCTCAGTACATGGAGAGAGCAACCAAGCAGGTACGCTTGGCTGTATCGATTGCCATGGCGAAAATGCCTTCCCGCATAATTATCCGTCGCCTGCTAACGGACGCGAATATACACTGAATTCCGTGTCGATTTGTGCTTCGTGCCATGCTGACAACGCTCGTGACCTTGAACACGGCTTACATGAAGAAGCTATTCGCGCGAGCAACCGCGAAGCAGCCGTCTGCACCGATTGTCACGGATCACACGATGTTCAAGCGGTTGTCGAAGAACAGGAATTGATCGCAGGCGTATGCGGTGACTGTCACCGCACCACATTGATCGAATGGCAAAACAGTGACCACGTGAACATTGGACCGTTGGGATGCGCCACCTGCCATTCCCCTCACTCACAGCGACTGCGCGCCGGCGAAACACCCGATCAACTTTGTATCAACTGCCATGAAAGTGTCGAAGACAAATTTGTACACCAACAGCACAATGTTGTTGAAGGTGATGTTAGCTGCATTGACTGTCACATGTTTACAGCAGAGCAGCCGCGTCAGCTCGCAAGCGAACTTCCTATAACTGACCTCCCAACCGGACATTCGATGCTCTTGGATACTACGCCTTGCACTGACTGCCATCAACAGCTTGTTGAAAGTGGGGAATGGGCGACCATCCTTGCCAGCCGCGCCACCGCGCCTGATGTTATTGAGCTTTTCAGCGAACCTGTCGAATCGACCACAAGCGAAACCGCCGCTGAACCGGAAACGGGCATCACGGAAAGCTATATTGAACTACTGCAAGGCTTGATCCTCGGCTTAGGCTTTGGCGTGACCATCGCCGCTGTGCTGATTTCACGCGGTAATCGTCTCATCGCCACCCAACCTCAAACAACCGATAGTGAACCAAATGGTTAAGAGGGGGATGTAATGACTCAACAACCGGAAGCCCCACAGCAAAGTGACACGAATCCGGTGGAGCATACTTCAGTTCCACTTGACGCTCCAGAGACTCTCACGACAGAGATACAACCTTCGCTGCCCCGTACAGAAGTTGTGACAAAACAGGGACAAAAGCTCAAATTACTCTCTCGCGCCGAATTTATGACGCTGCTCATCGGCGGCGGCGCGACCTTCGTGCTTGCAGCGACACTTTCACAACCACTCGATACCTTCGCCCGCGAAATTCTACGTAACCGCCCCACAGAACCCCATGAGGGCGAATCGCCCCATCGTTGGGGCATGGTCATCGACCTCAGCAAGTGCATCGGTTGTGACTACTGCGTGTGGGCATGTCAGGCAACGAATGACACCCGCGACGACATGCGTTGGAATATCCGCGTGGAAGATCAAACGCGCTTGGGTACCACCTTCCACCTTACCCGTCCATGTTTACATTGTCATCACGCGCCATGTGTGGAAGTCTGCCCCGTTGCTGCAACCTATCACCGTGCCGACGGGCTAGTGATGATGGACTACGACAAGTGCATTGGCTGTCGGTACTGCCAAACGGCATGTCCTTATGGCGCGCGTCAGTTCAATTGGCGTGAACGCACCGACGAAAATCCGCGCGTCCCCGATTTCGGCACGCCAGAGATTCCACGCCGCGCCCGTGGGGTCGTCGAAAAATGTACCTTCTGCGTCCATCGTATCGACGCGGGCTTGGCACGGGGACTTATACCCGGTATTGATGAGGAAGCCACGCCCGCCTGTATCAACATTTGTCCGGTAACTGCGCGCTATTTTGGCGATTTGAATGATCCTAACAGCCCGGTATCCCGCATCATCAACACCCACCCAACACTGCGTCTGCGCGAAGACCTTGGTACAGACCCCAGCGTGTACTATATTCCACCGGAAGGGCTGCTCTAATGGCTGCCAATACGAATCTTCAACTTCAACAATCTGTTCACAATGTGCCGCCCACACAAGTTGGTGTCAAAAAAACGCGCTTCTCACGGCTATTCTTGATATGGGTCGGCTTTCTCATCGTCCTACTGGCTTTAGGTGTGATAAGCGCCCTCTATGTGCTGATCAACGGCTTAGGTGTTACTAACCTCACCGATGAACTCCCTTGGGGCTTATGGATCACCGTGGACCTCTCATCAATTGCGCTTGGCGCTGGCGGATTCACGCTCTCAGCAGCAGTCTACATCTTCGGTCTTAAGCGCTATGAAGCCATCGCGCGCGCCGCCGTGCTGGTCGGTCTGCTGGGCTACTCATCCGCCATGATCGCTCTTTTCATGGACATCGGGCGGTTTGACCGCTTCTATCACCCCATCATCTATTGGAATATTCATTCCGTGTTGTGGGAAATTACCATGTGTGTCGTGCTTTATTCGACAGTATTGGTAATCGAACTACTCCCTATCATTGTCGAAAGCACGCCCTTGCATCGCATCAAAATACTCCACAAAGTCGCCCATTTCGTGCATTATCTTGCGCCTGTGCTGGCACTCATGGGGATGGCACTCTCGCTGCTGCACCAATCGTCATTGGGCGCGACCTATGGCATTTTGACTGCACGCCCCTTCTGGTATTCGCCAAGCGCGCCTGTGTTGTTCATCCTATCCGCGGTTGCGGCAGGGGTTTCGCTCACGCTGCTCGTCACTTTGATCAGCGGCAAGGTCATGCATAAAGAAATGGTGCCATCCGACGTGATCGAATCAGTCGCACGTTTGGCAGGCTTTGCGTGTCTTGCCTATCTCTATCTCAAACTGTGGAGTTGGTTGGCGACCAATTACTATAGCAAAGTTCCCGAACAGCAGCTTGGCGCGGATATTCTATCGCGCTATACCCCCTATAATTACACGTTCTGGTTTGGTGAAGTCGTCTTTGGCGCACTCATTCCAGCGATGTTCTTCTTATGGGGTCGTTTGCGTCGCAATCAGAATGCCCTTGTGCTGGCGTGCTTTATGGTGATCGCGGGCTTGGTCATCAACCGTTGGAATATGACTCTTTCGGGGTTCGTCATCCCCCTCGATTGGTCACCCGGCGTTGGCGATATTTTCCCCGTCAACCACTATGCGCCCGCGCTGGTGGAATGGGGTGTGGCGCTGCTCGTCATCGGCTATAGCTGGCTGGCGTTCACGCTTGGGGTGCGCTTCTTGAACATCTATCCGCACGCGCGCCCACTCGATGAATACGGGCATCCCATAGACACCCCCGACAAACCCACTGCCTCTCACTAAACATCCATCGGTAGGGGCACGCGAAACTTGTTCCATCCGGAATTTGTTCCGCCCGTGCCCTTCTCCCCTATATCAAAAATCCTTCTTAAGAGTGCATCGTGATGTGCCAGCCGATCCCTTTACTAATTTTTCTATACAAAGCAATCTATTGCGACCTAAGATACATTATGACACATCTTCTCTTAATTTTTTGTCCCACCATAAAAACAGTGACACATCTTCCCACAGATGTACATGGCATCTTACAAGCAGATGTGTCACAAATCTCAACAACTTATTTGGTTATGCAGCCAAATCAGCCGACCCGATAGCTGCTTAACGCCCGCATGTATTGTGCCCGCTCAAACATCGATGGATCGTCCGCATGGAGTTGGCTCAACGCGCCGCGCATCTGCGCCACCGATTCATACTCGTGCTGCGCCATCCAGTCACGCAATTCCTGCTCGACGACTTTCACATGCCCCACGCCATTCTTCAACAGCGCCGAAGCCATCATCGTTACATTCGCGCCCACCAGCAGCAGCTTGACCGCATCGCCGCCTGTATGTACGCCGCCCGTCCCCGCGAAATCCACACTGATCCGCCCGTACAGCATGGCGATCCAGCGCAGCGGCAAACGCAGTGATTGTTGCGTACTCAACAGCACGTTTGACTTCAGTTCCAATGTCTCAAGGTCAATGTCCGGCTGGTAGAAGCGGTTGAACAGCACAAGCGCCTTTGCCCCCGCCATCGCGAACCGTTTCGCCATGTTCGCGGGATTGCTGAAGAACGGGCTCAACTTAACCGCCAGCGGAAAGCGCACTGAGTGAGCCACCGTAGACACGATCTCGATATCTGCCTGTTCCACTTCTGCCCCTGATTTGTCAATGTCGGTTGGCACACTGTACAAGTTCAATTCGAGCGCGTCTGCGCCAGCCAATTCAATCTGCTGCGCGAACTTCACCCATGAACCCAACGTCGTCCCGTTCAAACTGGCGATAATCGGGATTTCGCACACCTCTTTCGCCTTGCGAATCAAATTCAGGTACTCCTGTGACGAACTCCGAAAATCCGCCGCCTCCGGGAAGTAGGTCAGCGCTTCAGCATAGCTTTCCGTGCCGTGCGTCAAATAGTAATGCAGTGCAAGCTGTTCACGGCGAATTTGCTCCTCAAACAGCGAATACATCACTACTGCGCCCACACCTGCATCTTCTAACCGCTTGATATTATCTACCGTGTCCGACAGCGGCGATGCGGATGCCACCAGCGGCGATTTCAGGGGTAGACCCATGTATGTCGTATGGAGATTCATTTGATCGTCCCTTTACTTCGTCATCTTTACATCATCGCGCTTAGTGCGTGCCATCACCACGGCTGCCGTTGCTGTTCCCAAACTGGCGCGATGCAAGATACTCGTACATCGCATAGCGTGACTTCGCATCTTCTTGCGCCGCCTTAAACAATTCCTTGGCCATATCGGGATGGCTCATCTCCAGCATCTTGAAGCGGTTTTCCAACTGCAAGTACTCTTTCAACGGAAGCTTGGGCGCGCGTGAATCGAGTATCAGCGGATTTTCACCCTGCGCTTCACGTTCGGGGTTATAGCGATACAACAGCCACTGTCCACTGTCTACTGCCGCCTTATGATTCTTCAGCGCTGTTGTCATATTGATTCCATGCGCGATGCAGTGTGAGTACGCGATGATGAGCGACGGACCATCATACGCTTCTGCCTCTAGGAAGGCGCGCAGCGTTTGTTCATCCTTCGCGCCCATTGCCACCCGGGCAACATATACGTTGCCGTAGCTCATAGCAATCAAGCCCAAGTCTTTCTTCGCGGCTGGTTTGCCACCCGCGGCAAACTTTGCCACCGCCCCGCGTGGGGTCGATTTGCTCATCTGCCCGCCCGTATTCGAGTACACTTCGGTATCCAGCACCACAATGTTGACGTTTTTACCACTCGCCAGCACATGATCCAGCCCGCCGAAGCCAATGTCATACGCCCAACCATCACCGCCGACAATCCACACATCCCGCTTGACGAGCGAGTCCGCCATCACTAACAAGCGGCGCGCATCAGGATCGGTGTTACCTTCTAGCTTCGCTTTAAGTAGTGAGACTCGTTCACGCTGATCATGAATGCCTGCTTCGTCGCACTGATCGGCGTTTAGCAGATCGTCAGCTAACTGCCCGCCAATCGTGTCGTACAGCTTACGCACAAGCAAGGCTGCTTCTTCCAACTGCTTATCCAACGCGACGCGAATGCCTAACCCGAATTCCGCGTTGTCCTCAAACAGCGAATTCGACCACGCCGGACCGCGTCCTTGTGCGTTGTGCGTGTAAGGCGTAGTCGGCAAGTTACCGCCATAAATCGACGAGCATCCCGTCGCATTGGCAATAACCGTGTGATCCCCGAACAACTGCGTAATTAATTTGATATACGGCGTTTCGCCGCACCCAGAACATGCGCCAGAGAACTCGAACAGCGGCTGTTGTGCCTGCTGCTGACGTATACTGCTCACCTTAATTAGACGGCGATCAGTTTCAGGAATACGTGTAAAGAAGTCCCAATTTTTCGCTTCCTGTTCGCGAATGGGCGGCTGCGGACGCATGTTGATCGCTTTTTGGTTCAGCGCCGATTTATTCTTGGCAGGGCACACATCCACGCAGATACCGCACCCAGTGCAGTCTTCTGGTGCAACCTGTATCGTGTACTGCATCCCTGCCCATTCTGTGTCGCGCGCCGCAGTCGATTTGAATGTCGCGGGCGCATTTGCCAGTACCGCACCATCATATGCCTTGATGCGAATGACTGCGTGCGGACACACAAACGCGCATTTCCCGCATTGGATGCAAATCTCCGGGTCCCACACAGGTATTTCCAGTGCGAGATTGCGCTTCTCGTACTGAGTCGTGCCGCTAGGATACGTGCCATCATTCGGGAGCGCGCTCACCGGTAGCAGATCACCCCGCCGCGCGATCATTTCGCCAAGCACATTCTTGACGAATGGCGGCGCACCCACTGGGACAGGCGGTAGCATCGGGATACCGCTGTTCGCCACATGTGGGACTTCCACCTCAAACAAGTTTTCGAGCGTATCATCAACCGCCTTCAAGTTCATGGCGATGATTTCTTCGCCCTTCTTCGCATACGTCTTGGCAATCGCTTTCTTAATCGCACTGATTGCTTCGTCCTTCGGCAGCACGCCAGATATTCCAAAGAAGCACACCTGCATCACTGTATTGATACGCCCACCCATACCGCTGGCTTTCGCCACTTTAAGAGCATCAATCACAAAGAAACGCAAATGCTTCTCGATGATCTGTTCTTGTACCCGTTGCGGCAAGCAGTCCCACACCTGTTCTTTCGGATATTCTGTGTTGAGCAGGAACACGCCATTCGGCGCGGCATCCGCTAGTACATCATAGCGTTCCAAAAATCCCGGCTGATGACACGCGACGAAATTCGCCTTCGTGATCAAATATGGCGAACGGATCGGGTTCGGACCAAAACGCAGGTGCGAAATCGTCATCGACCCTGATTTCTTCGAGTCGTACACGAAATAGCCTTGTGCATAGTTTTCGGTGTTCTCGCCAATGATCTTGATCGAGTTCTTGTTCGCGCCCACTGTCCCGTCCGATCCCAGCCCATAGAACACCGCGCGAACCACGTTGTCCGGCTCAACCGAAAATTCAGGATCAAACGGCAGACTGGTGAAGCTCACATCGTCATTGATGCCTACTGTAAAATGGTTCTTCGGCGAAACATGCGCCAGATTATCGTAAACCGCCTTCACCATCGCTGGCGTAAATTCCTTCGATGACAGCCCATACCGCCCGCCAACCACTTTCGGCATCGCGCCATGCACCCATGCTTCCACTAATGCCGTGATGGTGTCTTGATACAGCGGTTCGCCCGCGCTTCCCGGCTCTTTGCATCGATCCAGCACCGCAATCTTGCGAACGGTGGGGGGCAGCGCCGCCGCGAATGCCGCCGCGTCAAACGGACGATACAGCCGTACCTTCAACACACCGACATTTTCGCCATGCCCGTTCAAGTAATCGACTGTTTCAGAAACTGTCTCTGCGCCCGATCCCATGATCACGATCACGCGCTCTGCCGTTGGTGATCCGTAGTATTCGTAAATCTTGTACTGCCGACCCGTTAGCCGCGCGAACTTATCCATCGCCTCTTGCACAATCGCGGGGCAAGCCGCATAGAACGGGTTGACAGTTTCCCGTCCTTGAAAGTAGGTATCGGGATTCTGCGCCGTACCCCGCACTACTGGGTGATCTGGCGATAAGCCGCGTTGGCGATGTGCGAAAATCAACTCATCCGAGATCATCGCGCGCAGATTATCACTCGTCAGCAGCTTGATTTTGGCGACTTCGTGTGACGTGCGAAAACCGTCAAAGAAGTGGATAAACGGCACACGTGCCTGCAAAGTCGCCGCCATCGCGATCAACGCGAAATCGTGTGCTTCTTGCACACTTGCCGACCCCAACAATCCCCATCCGGTTTGGCGTGTCGCCATTACATCGCTGTGATCGCCGAAAATCGACAAGCCTTGAGCGGCAATTGATCTTGCCGCCACATGGAACACGGTTGAAGTGAGTTCTCCCGCGATCTTGTACATATTCGGGATCATCAGCAGCAGACCTTGTGACGCGGTAAACGTCGTCGTCAGCGATCCCGCTTGCAGCGCGCCATGCACTGCGCCTGCCGCGCCCGCTTCACTTTGCATTTCAACCACGCGCGGCACAATGCCCCACAGATTCGGCTGCTCAGCCGCCGCCCACTCATCAGACAATTCGCCCATCAGTGACGATGGCGTGATCGGATAAATGGCAATCACTTCGCTAAGGGGATAGGCGACACGTGCGACAGCTTCATTCCCGTCGAGTGTCATATATTCATGTTCTTCAGGCATTCCTGTTCTCCTGATCGTCTGCGGCAGGGGAGCGCGCAAAACAAACGCAAACTCTAGCCAAAGACGCATATCGACAAAATTAGGCTTGCCCAAATCATCTCTCGCACCTCGCCTTACTCACTAGTGATAGGTGTACACGTCACGGCATACATTCGTCACACCCCATCTGTGCAAAGAAGTGATGAACAATTCAATGCCTTGTACACACTGTCCTAAAAATTTGATACACATTCCGACGAATCGGTGTTGTGTCAAATATCACAATCCTGTACATTGTTACTATCGTCACAAAGCAAGTCCGCTTTCTTGGGAGAAGTGCCTATAGATTAAAAAAGCCTTTTTACTTGAAATCGAGCGTTTTTCGCCGTGCCGTTGACCAATTGCAGATGTGATTCACATCGTGGTGTTAGGGGAGTGCAATTTTGATCGTATGGTCATATCCCGAATTGCCCCAATGGACGTGTTGAATACTTTGCCATAAACGGATAATCGGCATCATACATTCTGTCCAATTTTTTGTGATAGCGGGTTTCAACTCCCCATGTTTGGGGAGGCGTATTTGATTTTGTCAATCACAGGGGGGAATAATTGGAATGACTTCCAATCTGGCATCACCGATCAGCACCAATCGAGTCGAAATCACTGCGACTCCATCGCCCAACACGGACGCGATCTTCACACAGGACGCGCGGGCGTTTTTAGCGATGTTAGCGCGCTTGTTTAAACCCCGTCGTGACGCGCTGCTCCGTGCGCGGAGGCAGCGACAAGCCAGCATCGACGCGGGTGATCTGCCAACGTTTCTCAACCACACCGCCGACATCCGCGCCGCAGCATGGAAGATCGCACCCATTCCAAACGATATTCAAGACCGTCGTGTGGAAATCACCGGCCCAACAGATCGCAAAATGGTCATCAATGCTCTCAACAGCGGCGCGAAAGTCTTCATGGCAGACTTTGAAGACTCGAACTCTCCCACATGGGCGAACATGATCGACGGGCAAATCAACTTATACGATGCAGTGCGCCGCACCATTACTTATATTCGTGATGATGGCAAACAATACCGTTTGAGTGACTCTCCCGCTGTATTGATGGTGCGACCACGCGGCTGGCATCTCGATGAAAAACATTTTTTGATCGATGGAGAGGCGATTCCCGCCGCGTTGTTCGATTTCGGGCTGTACTTCTTCCATAACGCCCATGCCCTCATTGAGCGCGGCAGCGCCCCTTATTTTTACCTACCTAAACTCGAAAACCACCTTGAAGCGCGTCTTTGGAATGACGTGTTTATCGCGGCGCAAGATGCACTTGGTATTCCACGCGGCACCATCAAGGCGACTGTCCTCATTGAAACCATCCTCGCCGTGTTTGAAGCCGACGAAATCCTCTACGAACTGCGCGATCATTCGGCGGGCTTGAACTGTGGTCGATGGGATTACATCTTCAGCTACATCAAAAAGCTGCATAAACACCCGCAGTATCTTCTGCCGGACCGCTCACAGGTAACGATGACCGTCCCGTTCATGAGAACCTATGCACTATATGTGATCCAGACATGCCACAAGCGAGGCGCACACGCGATAGGCGGAATGGCAGCGCAAATCCCCATCAAAGACGACCCGGAAGCCAATGCCGCTGCCTTTGATCGCGTGCGCGCCGACAAACTCCGTGAAGTTCAAGACGGTCACGACGGCACATGGGTTGCCCATCCCGGCTTAGTCAACCTTGCGCTCGAAATCTTCGACGAACACATGCCACAGCCCAACCAAATCGCACGCCAGCGCGACGATATTCGCACCACAGCCAGCGATCTGCTCAAGCCAATCAAAGGCTCAATCACCGAAAAAGGGCTGCGCTGGAATTTGCGTGTCGGCATCCAATATCTCGAAGCGTGGTTGAATGGGAACGGCTGTGTGCCGCTTTACAACTTAATGGAAGATGCTGCCACCGCTGAGATCAGCCGTTCGCAGGTGTGGCAGTGGCTTCATCACCGCGCCACGCTCGATGATGGGCGCACCGTCACACCGGAATTGTTCGGGAAGCTGTTCACAGAAGAACTCGATGCCATCCGCGTCGAAATCGGTGATGACCGCTTCAACAAGGGCAGTTTCGCGCTGGCAGGTCGCTTATTCGACGAAATGATCCGCAACCCGAACTTCACCGATTTCTTGACATTACCCGCTTACGAATATTTGTAGAGACACTTCTTAGGGGGAGACACACGCATGAAACGGCAAATTACACGCGAACTGTACCACATGCAGCAGGACTGGCAGACCAACCCGCGCTGGCAGGGGATCAAGCGCCCATATACGACACAAGATGTGGTCAAATTGCGCGGCAGCGTCCGCATCGAATATTCGTTGGCGCGGATGGGTGCGGAAAAACTCTGGCACTTGCTTCACACTGAACCGTATGTGAATGCGCTCGGCGCGCTCACGGGTAATCAAGCCGTCCAGCAGGTCGAAGCGGGTCTGAAAGCAATTTACGTGAGCGGATGGCAGGTCGCCGCCGATGCGAACACCTCCGGCAGCATGTATCCCGACCAGAGTTTGTATCCGGTGGACAGCGTGCCTAACCTTTGCAAGCGCATCAACAACAGCCTGCTCCGTGCGGATCAAATTCAGCATATGAACGGTGCAGACGCGCACGTTGACTACCTTGCCCCCTTGATGGCGGACGCTGAAGCAGGTTTTGGCGGCAACCTTAACGCCTTTGAGTTGATGAAAGCGATGATTGAAGCCGGCGCGGCGGGTGTTCACTTTGAAGATCAACTATCCAGCGCAAAAAAATGCGGTCACTTGGGTGGCAAAGTTCTTGTCCCCACCCGTGAGGCGATTGCCAAACTGGTCGCGGCACGCCTCGCCGCTGATGTGCTTGATGTTCCCACCTTGATTGTTGCGCGCACTGATGCCGACAGTGCCACACTCATCACCAGTGACGTTGATGAACGGGATCGCCCATTCATTACCGATGAACGCACTGTCGAAGGCTTTTTCGGTGTGCGCGGCGGAATCGAAAGCGCCATCACCCGCGGCTTGTCCTATGCCCCATACTGCGATCTCATCTGGATGGAAACTTCCCACCCGGACTTGAATGAAGCGCGCCGCTTTGCTGAAGCTATTCATGAACATTTTCCCGGCAAGCCATTGATGTACAACTGCTCCCCATCCTTCAACTGGAAACGCCATCTTGATGAGGACACCATCGCACGCTTCCAGCGTGAACTCGGCGCGATGGGATACAAATTCCAGTTCATCACTTTAGCGGGTTTCCATGCGCTCAACTTAAGTATGTTTGAGCTGGCATCAGCCTATAAAGCAGCAGGCATGACTGCATATTCCGCTTTGCAAGACCGCGAATTTGCGCTTGAAGCACAAGGCTATCGCGCGGTCAAACACCAAACATTTGTCGGCACAGGCTACTTTGATCTTGTCCAGCAGACGGTCATGGGCGGTATGTCCTCCACAGTCGCAATGCACGGTTCAACCGAAACCGAGCAGTTCGATATCACAGCGGCGGCTGTCAGCACATAAAGTATGCAGGGGGTTGGCGCGCCAACTCCCTTATAACTGATTTTCCAACCTGCCCCATCGAACTACTGGCGCGCACACAAAAATTTCTGCGATACTGAAGGAGATACGACATATCCATTCAAGGTAGACTATCGCATGAGTTCAACGATTAACCCCGCCACCACATCTGAATCCACATCATCAAAAACCTTCTGGCAGAAACTGCGTGCGCTGCGTCCCATGCAGGGGCAAAAATTTATCTGGCAGTTGATCGACTTGCAGCGCAGCCCGATTGTGCAAGTGGTTGCTTTTGTCGGATTCTTACTCAGTTTCCGTTATTTGTTTGCGTGGACATGGAGCATGTCCTTCGCCATGATCTTGAGCATGTTCCTGCACGAATGTGGACATGCTGCTGTCTTTCTATGGGCACGCATCAAGATCGTGATTCTATTATTGTTCCCGCTGGGCGCAGTCGCTGCCCCGCGCGATCCTGAACAAAACGCCGCGTCCGACAATCTCCACTGGAATACAATAGCGTGGCTGCTGCAAGCGGGACCCGCTGTCAATGTCACCTTGATGCTCATCTTTCACGTCCTCACACCCGCATTTGACCGCGCTAGCGACTTTGGCTTGATCCTCTCGCAATTTTCGCGCGATATGGTCTATGTCAACGGGCTGCTTGCCATCTTCAACCTTGTACCTGTTTGGACACTTGACGCAGGTCAGCTTTTCAAAGCGATCTATAGTTCGCTTGACGAACATGAGGACAAAGTCATCACGTTTGGGCTGCTCGGCGGTGTGATCGGCTTGCTGCTCGTCATCAGTGGTTTAATTGGCTTCACTAACTGGGGAACAGTACTCGTCAATGTCTTGCAGCGGTTCGGTTGGGTCGTATTTTTCGTCGCCTTCGCGTTTGGCATCATCAACAAAGCGCGTACCGACAACCCCGACCATGCTAATTCCCATCAAGCGATGACCAATCGGCAGGTCTTTTTGCAGCTCGGTGTGTTTTTTTTACTCGTCTTTGCCACGCTCCAAATTTTCGCGGGTAAAATTTAATTCCACCTCCCATCCACCATAAGATCACCCAATTCACCTACCAATTCTCCCTTCGCATGGTGGATGTTTGTTCAGCACCTCTGTTTACACTATGTAAAGAATAGACCGCGCATCTGGTTCTAAATCAGGCGCGGTCTATCGCAGATTTGCACATTTACGCCCATTGGGGGGCATCCCAACATGAGTCACACTATCGCCGTTGTCAGCAATGACATTAAAGAACGGGGAACGCTAACTGCTTTTCTGCAAAAGCAGGGCTATACAGTTATCGACTTCAGCCTCCAACCCACATCCATGCTCGATGCTTGCAACGATTCCATCGATCTGATTCTCCTCGATATGTCGTCACTCCAATGTGGACGCGAACGCGATCACGTCTTTCAATGGATAAGTGAGTGGCGGCATCTTCCGATTATCATCCTCATGCCTGCGAACAGCGGTGACTTAGCCATTCAATTCTTGAATGCGGGCATCGACAACTATATTCTCAAGCCCGTTCGCCGTGATGAATTATTAGCCAAAACACGCGCCCTGCTGCGTCGGCTCAACAATCCCAGTCAGCGGCTTCCGCAAACCAAAATCAGCATCAGCGGTTTAACTGTTGATCTGGGGGCGCGCCGCGCTTTTATCGACTCGCGCGATATTCGCCTCACACGCAAAGAGTTTTTGCTGCTGGCAGAACTTGTCATGCGAATAGATGCCATTTGCACACACGAAGAACTGCTGGCAAAGGTCTGGGGCGGTGAATATTGGGATGCCAATCATTATCTGCATGTCTACTTCGGGCGAATACGCAAAAAGTTGGGATCGCTCTACGGTAGTTTAATCGAAACCATACCCGGAATGGGCTATATGCTCCATTCATCCACGCTCCATTCGCAGCCGCAGTATGCCCACGCAGAATAAGCATCCCAATTTCTTATGCTTACAACCACTTCCCCGCAAAGTTGATCTTCTCAACAATTTGTGCCGCGCCGCCACCTTCATGTTCATTAAAGTGGTAGATGCGTATCGCCTTCTCTGTCTTGACGGCGTTGTATGCCGCGTATACCGTGGAGGGTGGGCAAATCTTGTCCATCATCCCCACGGAATAGAGACATACCGCTTGTGCCCGCCCAGCAAAATGTACACCATCGAAATAGTTGAGCGTGTTGAAAACCTGTGCATACTTGTCACGGTGAATCGCCAAATACTGCACAATCTCCATGTATGGATTCCTATCCGAAAGTTCAACTGCACGCCGGAAATGGCACAGAAACGGCACATCGGGCATACATACCTTCACGGCATCTGGCACTAACCCTGCTGCTGCGATGCTCAACCCGCCGCCTTGACTCCCGCCCGTCACCGCCACCCGCGCAGGATCAACACTCGATAACCCTCGAACAAATTCCACCGCCCGCGCTGCATCTGTGTACAGCCGTCGATAGTAGTACGTCCGTGGATCAAGAATTCCCTGTGTCATGAAGCCGGGAAAAAACGGGTTCGCCCCATCGGGCAGGTCCGGTGTATCCCCCTGCTGCCATGCGCTGCCCTGCCCACGTGTATCCATCACGAAGAAGGCATATCCTGCATTCGCCCACGCTAACCATTGAATCGGCGTAGCCCGCCCGCCGCCATACCCGATGTATTCGACAATCGCGGGCAGCGGTTCGCTCGATCCATGCGGAAGGATGAGCCAGCCTTTCACGGGCTGCCCTTTGTAGCCTGAAAATGTCACGTCATAGGTATCCACCAGTTTCAAACCATAATCGACACGTTCCACTACCGGATCACGGGCATTCTGGCGCGCTTCATCGAGCGTGTTTGACCAGAACGTATCGAAATCGGCTGGCACTGGAATCTCCGGGCGATACGCTTGTAGCTGCTCAAGCGGCATATCAAAGAGTGGCATCGTTTCATCCTTTGTGTGTGTATGATGCGCCTTTATAAAAGTCGCAGGGATAAATCCCCTCAATTCATGGGGCTTCTGGCTTGCCCACGCAAGCACAATCTCAAATTATCACTACAATAAGCGGTATTGTTTCACTTCAACACTCACCCCACTGGGATGATTGCTTCATGACCATCAAAGAGTTTAAGTGTCCTAACTGCGGTCGCGCTTTACCCGAAACCACCCGCGCCAATGCCTTGCTCAAATGTCCCGCGTGTCACTCTACCCTGCTCATCAGTGAATTCACAGTTGGGGATGCCAAAGATGCGGTTGCGGTTGCCACGCCCACGCGAGTGTACTCCGTTTCAAAACTGCTGACGAAAGATGACATCTGCACCGTCTATAAGTGCGCCTTCAAAGCCGATGATCAAGAGTGGACCGGCATGTTCCGCATCGCCACCGATCCCCTTGATAACGATCTTGTCGAGCAAGAGGCAAAAACGCTCTATCACCTACAGTCTGCTCACAATTTCGATCAATTCCGCCCCTTCTTGCCCTCTGTCCTCGAATCATTTCTCTATTCCGACTCAACAGGTATTCCCGCGCGGCAGGTCAACATCCTCACCATGCACGCGCATATCGCCTCACCGAGCGAACTGTTCAATTTAGAAGAAGTGCGTGGCTACTATACAGGTGGCATTCATCCGAAAGACATGGCATGGATGTGGCGGCGTTTGCTCAACGTTTTGGGATTCGTGCACAACAGCGGTGTGATTCATGGCGCGGTACTTCCCCCTTATGTTCTCATTGAGCCGAAAGACCACAAACTCGCGCTCACAGGTTGGGGATTTTCTGTGCGCTTTCCCAAATCTGGTACAGGCATTCCCATGACCGCGATCAGTATGCCATATGAAAGCTGGTATCCGCCGGAAATCAAAGCCAAGCAAGTTCCCACCCCTGCCGCCGATCTCTATCTCGCCGCGCGCACGATGATGTACCTCATCGGTACAGATCCACTCCGCGACGATCCTTCGCATCACACGCTTGAACCGGAACTGGGCAAATACTTCGCTCGTTTCTTTCACGAAAATCCCGTTCGCCGTCCTCAATCCGCATGGGACGCGCTTGATGAGTTCGACCAGCTTATCGAATCCATATGGGGACCACGCACTTTCCGCGTGTTCACCATGCCCACGAAGAATTAAACATTCTGGTTCGTATCTGCACTGAAAGGGAATCTATTCATGGGTAGTGGAGTTTGGTCAGTTAACACCTATAAAGCACGCGCCAATCAACGCGGAGGACAAGATGCGTTTGCCTATAGCAAAGGCGCATCTGGCGTACACCCGACGCTGAATCCCTACGGGCTGGAAGTCCGCGAAAGCCGTGACAGCGCCGAACACCCCGACTCCAACTCGATCATTGTCGGCTTGGATGTGACGGGCTCAATGGGAAATGTCATTCGCGCTATCCACAGCGATCTACCGCAGTTGCTCGGCTTGCTGCTGGATCGCAAATACATCCCCCATCCACAGATCAATTTCTCTGCATTCAGCAACGGAACATGCGACAGTGTCGCTGTGCAGGTCGGGCAGTTTGAATCTGACAACCGCATGGACATGCATCTTGAGAACTTCATCATTGGTGGGGCACTGGCGGGCGGCTGCGACACACGAGAATCCGCCGAGTTGATGTTCTACTTTGCCGCTAATCATACCAGCATTGACTGTTGGGAGAAGCGCAAACGCAAGGGATATCTGTTTGTCATCAGCGACGAGCCCGGATACGACACGATCAAGAAGGAAGAAATCGAGCGCATCTTCAACCGAAAGCTCAAAGACGATATTCCCTTTGAACAAATTGTCGCACAGGTCAAAGAACGCTATCATGTCTTCTTCATCATCCCCACCGAAACTTCAGCAGGGCGCGATCCCGCCACCCACCAATTCTGGCGCTCTTATCTCTCCCCGCAAAACGTCATTCTGCTCAATCATGGCGACGATGTGAGCGAAATTATCGCCCTCACCATCGGCTTGACCGAACGCACGATCACGCTTGAACAAGGTTTGGAACATCTTCGGGCGGCTGGCAAGCCCGAATACCAAATTGATGAACTTCTTCAGGCTTTGAGCGTGCTGGATGCGGGCGGAGTCAAGGGCGCGGGGACGCTTGCCGACAACGACACCGATACCAACGCACGTGGAACAAAACGCCTCTAAATCTGCACACGCTTCGACACATCTTCGCCTAAACCTTGACATATCCGCAAAACGGTCTAGGCGAAGGTGTGTCGCAAATCCTATGGGGTGAGACAACTTTTGAGAGAAGATGTGTCATTATGTGTCGCAAATCCGCGGCACTTAAGGCGTATATTAACCATATATTATCTACCAGTGTTTACTATTCGCTGCCTGAGGGATCATGATTCACACTCAAGATAAACGTGCCATCATCGTCACTGATCTGGGATATGGCGATGCAGGCAAAGGCACAATCGTAGATTTCCTCACCTGTCAATACAACGCTCATACTGTGATCCGCTTCAACGGCGGGGCGCAAGCCGCTCATAACGTCGTCACACCCGATGGTCGCTGGCACACGTTCTCGCAGTTTGGGGCGGGGACGTTCGTTCCCGGCGTGCGATCATACTTTTCGCGCCACACACTGATCGATCCTTTCGCGCTGCAAAACGAAGCACAGCATCTTATCAACATTGGCGTGACCGATTGTTTCAACCGTCTGTATATTGACCGAAATGCGCTCGTCATCACGCCTTACCAACAGGTTGCCAACCGCCTTAAAGAATTGGCACGCGGCGAAAACCGTCACGGTAGCTGCGGCATGGGAATTGGCGAAACCATGTCCGATGCGCTCAAAGACCCAGATTTGGCGCTGCGAATGGGTGATATTGTTGGCTTCGCATCGCATCACACGCGCCGCAAACTTCAACGAATCCGCGATGCCAAATGGACAGAACTTGCATCCTTTCTTCCAATGCTCCCCTCAACACCAGAAGCGCAAGCCTATGCTGCGATGTTCACACATGAATCCCCCCATGAAATCACAAATATCCTGAGCGATTTTGAACATATCACCCGGCAGGTTCATATCGTTGATGAATCGGCGCTGCATGACTGGCTGGGCGAACCGGGCTGCGCCATCTTTGAAGGCGCGCAAGGCATGCTGCTCGATCAAGACTATGGTTTCCCGCCCTACAACACATGGTCGAACACCACGTTTGCCAATGCGCTCGACCTGCTGCACGAAGCAGACTATCAAGGCGATGTGCATAAACTCGGCGTACTGCGAACGTATTTCACCCGTCATGGCGCGGGTTGTTTCGTCACCGAAGCGCCCGAACTCGCGCCGCTGCTCCCCGAAGCGCACAACACAAACTCGACCTATCAGCAGCATTTTCGTGTCGGTTGGTTTGACGCAGTTGCCGCCCGCTACGCGCTTGGCGTGTGTGGCGGCATTGATTCGCTGGCGCTCACACATATGGATCGCCTTACTGACCTTCCGGTATATCAATGGTGCGATGCTTACTCGCTTGACGGATCGCCGTATGATCTCGTCCCTGCCCCTGCCCCTGTCGATCAAGCCGTGCAAGCACTTGTCACACGCGATCTGTTCCGTGTCACCTCTCACTATCAAACCGTATCGCCCCAGCCTGCCACCGTGATCGAAACCCTCGAAAATGCGCTCAACGTGCGCGTAAGTGTCACGTCATATGGTATGACTGCGCGCGATAAAAGAATCTCCCCATTTTTGCATAACCCATTACATCCGTAACCTCAAATTACGCCGCACGTCAGTACACCCCCAACACGCGACGATGCAAACTTATGACATATAGAAATCGCATACTCGTGACAATTGAATGTCGCGTGTCTTGGAGGGATATACAATGTTGTCTGCGCCTGAAAAACCTGCACCATCAGCGAAGAAGCGTTCTGCAACCGCAGCTGACGGCGGGAAGCGGTGGGTTTACTTGTTTGATCAGGTAGACGAAGCGGAAAAACTAGTGGGTTCGTGGGATAAAGTGCGCGCGCTGTTGGGTGGCAAAGGCTCTGGCTTAGGTGATATGACCCGCGCTGGCGTGCCTGTCCCCCCGGGCTTGACGATCACGACTGAAGCCTGCAATGCTTACCTTGCTAACGGCAATCAATTCCCCGATGGCATGTGGGATCAGGTGCTTGCCGCACTCAAATCCGTCGAAGAAAAAGCGGGCAAGCAGTTCGGCAGTCTCACCAATCCGCTGCTCGTTTCGGTTCGTTCTGGTGCGAAATTCTCAATGCCGGGCATGATGGACACCGTCCTCAATCTCGGAATGAACGACGACATTGCAGACGTGATGATCACCAAGACAAACGATCCCCGATTCGTGTTCGACTCGTACCGCCGCCTCGTGCAAATGTTCGGTTCAGTCGTCATGAATGTCGAAGATGAAGTCTTTGAAGACTACCTAACTGAGTATAAGACGAGCAAAAACGTTAAATCGGACGTTGAACTTGGTGCGGAAGATTGGAAAGCCATCACCGCTGAGTTCAAACGCCGCTATCAACAACACGTCGGTGAACCCTTCCCGCAAGACCCGCTGCGTCAGCTCTGGTTCGCAGTGGAAGCAGTCTTTAAGTCGTGGAACGGCAAGCGCGCCGTCGATTATCGCAACGCCGCCGGCATCCCGCACGATCTCGGCACGGCTGTCAACGTGCAAACAATGGTGTTCGGTAACATGGGCAGCACGTCCGGTACAGGTGTCGCCTTCACGCGCAATCCCGCAACGGGCGAAAAGAAGCTGTTCGGTGACTATCTGTTCAACGCACAAGGCGAAGACGTGGTCGCGGGCATCCGCACGCCCATCCCCATCGAACACCTCGCAGAAGATAACCCTCAAGTGTTTGCTCAGTTCATGGACATCAGCCAGAAGTTGGAAAAGCACTATCGTGAAATGCAGGACGTAGAGTTCACGATTGAAAACGGCAAACTGTGGATGCTTCAAACCCGCGACGGCAAACGTACCGCCCGCGCCGCCGTTCGCATCGCCGTTGAAATGGTCAACGAAGGCTTAATTCGTAAAGAAGAAGCCGTCCTCCGCGTCACACCAGATCATGTGCTGCAACTACTTCACCCACAGTTTGATATTGATGAAAAAGCTGCCGCGACAAAATCGGGTCGCATGATCGCTAAAGGCGTGAATGCGTCACCGGGTGCGGCTGTCGGCGTAATCGCGTTCGATGCCGATCTCGCGGAAAAATGGGGCAAAGCAGGTAAATCGGTCATCATGGCGCGTCCCGAAACCAAACCGGATGATGTGCATGGGATGCTTGCGTCGAAGGGCATTCTCACCAGTCGGGGCGGCGCGACCAGCCATGCAGCAGTCGTCGCGCGTCAATTTGGCGTGCCGTGTGTGTGCGGCGCGGAAGCACTCGACATCAACGTGCGTGGACGCAAGCTCACGGTTGGCGAAACCGTCATCCATGAAGGAGATCTCATCTCCATCGACGGCGGCACAGGTGAAGTGTTCGTCGGTGAAATCAAGCGCGTCGAGCCAGACTTTATGCGTGAGCAATATCTGCGTACACTGCTTAGTTGGGCAGACGAGTTCCGCCGTTTGGATATCTACGCCAATGCTGACTACCCCAATGATGCCCGCCGCGCGCGTCAATATGGGGCACAAGGTATCGGGTTGTGCCGCACGGAGCATATGTTCTTCCAAGAAGAACGTTTACCCATCGTGCAGGCAATGATTTTAAGTGAACCTAACAGCGCGGAAGAAGCCGCCCATCTCGCCAAACTCCAGCAGTTCCAGCACGACGATTTCTACGGCATCCTCAAAGCGATGGAAGGGCTTCCGGTTATCATCCGTCTGCTCGACCCGCCGCTGCATGAATTCATGCCCAATCATGAACAACTTGCCATGCGCGCCGCTGGCTTGCGAATTATCGGAGATCGCCCAAACGAACTCAAGAAGATCGAAGAATTGATGGCAGCAGTCGAAAACCTACAGGAATTCAACCCGATGCTTGGTCTGCGAGGGTGTCGGCTGGGTATCATGCGTCCTGCAATCAGCGAAATGCAGGTGCGCGCGCTGTTCGAGGCGCTCTGCACACTCTCCGCTGAAGGCGTGGTTGTCTATCCCGAAATCATGGTCGCCGTGACCAACACACCCAACGAAGTCAAGTTCATGAAGGAGCTGATTGACCGTGTGGCGAATGAAATCATGACACGAACCAACCAGCACTTCACCTACAAAGTCGGCACGATGATCGAACTGCCGCGCGCAGCGATCATCGCGGACCAGATGGCACAGTACAGCGAATTCTTCTCGTTCGGCACAAATGACCTGACGCAAACGACGTTCGGCATCAGCCGCGACGATGCAGAAGGCAAATTCCTGCTCTACTACGTCGAAAACGGCATCCTGCCGGAAAATCCGTTCCAGGTGCTTGACCCCGATGGCGTGGGCTACTTGATCCGCTTGGCAGTTGAAAAAGGTCGCGCGACCCGTCCTGATATCGAAATCGGTATCTGCGGCGAACACGGCGGTGACCCCAAGAGCATTCACTTCTGCCATAAAGCGGGCTTGAACTACGTGAGCTGCTCACCGTTCCGCGTCCCGATTGCCCGTCTGTCGGCGGCGCACATCGCCCTCGCCGACAACGGCTTCAAGGCAAAGATGGATCTGTAGTATCACACCGATCTAAACAAAACGGAGGGCATACGCATGTCCTCCGTTTTCTATTCTCCCACCACCCCACTAATCTCCCGCGTGTTATGCTCTATTTGTCAAACTAATGTCATACGAGGTCTATCCATGCTGCGCGCTGCTCTGCTTACCATTCTCCTTTTAGCCATGACGATTTCGTATCCATCACCCGCGTTCGCGTGCAGCGGCGGACCACCCGCGTGGGATGAATATTTGCCTTATCTTGTTGAACATTCAGAGGTGATTGTTATTGGTCGATACGCTGAAGTTGATGATGCCGGCGCAAACGGAATTTTTCGCGTGGAAAGCTACTTGAAGGGGTTTGGCGCGGAACATTTGCTTATCAGCACGGAAGACCCCCTTTATACGGTCAATGAACAGACCGCACACCGCTATTATTATCGCTGTTGGCTATTCCCCAACCCGATGTTGGATCAAACCTACGTGTATTTTCTCAACCATCAGCAGCATGGCGGCTACACAATTCGAGATGTACAGGTGTTCCCAACTGCTGAATCAACAATCGATGTCTATTACAACACACCGAACCGAACCAGCATCATTGTTCAACCTTTGACACAGACCGATTTACACCAACAGATTTCGGAAGAAGTTGGACACGAACCACAATCACCTTCGGTTAACCTGCCGTATCCGCGTACAACCCCGATTCTCATCACTACAACGGTTGGAGAATCATTTTTGCTGCCAGTTGACACGAGTCGGCTCGTGCGGGTTACAGATGATCAAATTCCTGATTTACAACGCGATCAATATGAGTGCCGTACACCATTCTGTGCTGTGTATTCACCAAATGGATTAGACAAAATATTCCTTGTGCCATCGGGGAGTGAAATACCGGAACCACTCATTGATGAATACCGAACTGAGCCGTTCATGGTCAGTTTTACTTACGGACATCGTATTTCGGTATCTTCAACCAGTGATTCATATGTGTTGTGGCACGACGACCAGATTTCAATACACGGATTATGGTATCCAGAACTTGGCTACGCAACTGAGCCTATGCCGCAAATAAACCAATTGCGTACCATTCCCGCAGAAACCAGCATCAACTATCCCGTCGCATGGAGTCCTGATGGTCGCATGTTAGCGTTGAGTACAGACTCAGGGTTGTATCTCTGGGATGCGCTCACGACGGGTGATCCGCCGCGTTTGCTCCTGCGCCCGAACCCCGATGTGCCAGTTGCGCGATATTTCTCTCCCGGCGGGCGCTATCTCGCTGTCACCGAAGGCGAACGCCGCTACACACTCGATCTCGTGTCCATGCGTGAACTCCCGGATGGACTGGTTTCACCGGATGATCGTACATTATTGGTGTTCGACACAGCCTCTGACACGCCAGTGACACTGGAAATCGCGCTGCTCACTCCCGGTTATCGACAGGTCAAATACAACACAGCCGCCGAATACAGCCAGCTTCTATGGGTGAATAACACGCAGTTCACCGCTGTCATTCAGGGATTCGGATATCTCTCGTCTAAACACGATGACCCGTATGTTGATCCGAGAGATGGAATGACTTATGTGAATGTCACGCAGTATTGGATTCCAGAGCCATTTTACGATGTGATACAACATACGTCACCATTCATACCCCCACCGCAATTACCGTATTCCCAAGCCCACGACCACATTCCATATGAAGTGGATTTCCAAGCATTAGCCTACGATTTTGAATCTGACGTTGGATTGGTAGAAGTCAGCGCCGATGGATACACGCTCAGCATAAACAATCAGCTTCTGTCTCTTGAAAACTACCTCCCCGCGCCCATCGCCAGCGTCGAATGGCTACCCTCGCTGTTCTACTACGAAAACCCATAACACACCCTGTAGGGGCGGCTCGCGAGCCGCCCGCGTATTCCTTCACCACATACCACTAACATATAACATCAATTCTATCTCAACTTTCACCAGAAACACTTCGGACATCAAAGGACATGGACGACAATTCTTTGCCCTCACGTTAATCCTTACCCCACCTGCCCCCGCTTGGATACAATAGGCGCTCATTGCTGCTCATTCACCCAAGGGAGTCTCCATGAGCCATTTGCAGCGTGAAATCGAAGAACAGCCGGACGTGATCGCTCGTTTGCTCTCGGAACAAAGCGAACAGGCACAGACCATCGCCCGTGCTATCCGCGAGGCGAACCCTGCCTACATTTGCATCGCCGCGCGCGGCACCAGCGACAATGCCGCCCGCTACGCGCAATACCTATTCGGGATCAAAGCGAAGAAAGTCGTCGCGCTGGCAACCCCGTCGATCCACACGCTCTACCAGACCGCGCCCGATCTCTCTCGCGCGCTCGTGATCGGCATCTCGCAAAGCGGGCAAAGTGAAGACATTCGCCAAGTCCTCACCGATGCGAAAGCACAGGGATCGCTGACGATCAGCCTCACCAACAAACCGGAATCCCCGCTGGCACAGCAAGCCGATTATCACTTCGACTTGATGGCTGGCGAAGAAGTGAGTGTCGCGGCGACCAAGAGCTATACCGCGCAGTTGACCGCCATCGCCATGATCGGCGCGCATCTCGTCGGTGATGCCGATATGCACACGGCACTCGCCACCCTACCCGCCGCCGCGCGCGACACCATCGCAGCCGCTGGCGACACTGCCCAATGGATCGAACGCTACCGATACACGGATCGGCTGGCGGTGATTGGGCGCGGATACAACTACTGCACGGCGTTTGAGATCAGCCTCAAGATCAAAGAGCTGTGCTACATCTCCGCTGATGGCTGGAGCGAAGCCGATTTCCGTCATGGACCTATCGCCATTGTACAACCCGGATTCCCGGTGTTCGTCGTCGCGCCGCGCGGCGCAACCAGCGAACACGCTATCGATCTGCTGGCGCTGCTCGCGAAACGCAAAGCAGAGTCACTCGTCATCACCAACGATGATATTCCCGAAGGCTTGGCGCGGCGTGTGTTAAAGATTCCCGCCTCGCTGCCCGAATGGCTCACGCCGATCACGGCGGTGATTCCCGGTCAAATTGCGGCGATGCACCTTGCCGCCGCCCGCGATCTCCCGCTCGATAAACCACGCGGCTTATCTAAAGTCACCAACACACAATAAGCGAGAAATCACCATGACCGATATGTTGGTCAAACTATATAACCTGCCACCGCTTGATCCCGAAATCGAAGCGCAGCGCGCACACGGCATCACCATCCGCCGACCACTCGGTGCGGAGAAACATTTCGTCATCGACTGGATACGTGCCGAATTTGGCGATTACTGGGCAAGTGAAACTGACGTGTGTTTTGCTCATCAGCCCATCTCATGCTTCATCGCCAAAGACAACGCCGTGATCGGTTTTGGCTGCTACGACGCGACGGCGAAAGGCTTTTTTGGTCCCACAGGTGTAGGTGAAGCAGCGCGAGGAAAAGGCACAGGTCGTGCGCTGCTGATCGCCTGTATGCACGCGCTCAAATGGGAAGGCTACGGCTACGCGATCATTGGCGGCGTGGGACCAAAGGAGTTCTATGCGAAGGGGGTAGGCGCAGTCGAAATCCCTGACAGTACGCCCGGGATGTATGCTGACATGCTGCACGCTGACAATGATGAGGACGACGATGACGCAGAGTAAACCCGTATATGCGATTGGCGTAGATGTGGGCGGCACAAAAGTAGCTACCGGGTTGGTTGATACCAACGGCACGGTCTTTGACCTCACGACCTTCCCCACTCCACCATCCACACAGATGATCGCCGCTATAGCCGAAAAAGTCGCACTTCTCAAGGCATCAGCGGTGGCGCGCGGCGGCGAAGTGCGGGCAATCGGCATGGGAACGGCAGGCTTGGTGGATGCCACACGCGGGATTGTGCTGTTTGCCAGCGATTCGCTTAAGGGATGGGGCGGCACGGACGTTTCGACAGGGCTTGGCGGATTAACGGGACTACCCGTACTGGTCGAAAACGATGTGAAGGCACTGGCGGCAGGAGAATCGCAGTTTGGTGCGGGGCGTGGATTCCCGCGCGGATTGTACGTTGCTATCGGCACGGGGATCGGCGGCGCGATTATCGCGGATGGGCAAGTCGAACATGGCGCGAACTGGTCAGCGGGCGAGATCGGTCACAGTCTGGTCGATTATCGTGGGGAACGTCCCTGCACCTGCGGTATGAACGGGCATCTTGAAGCGTATACAGCCGGTCCCGCGATGGCGCGGCGTTACTGCGAACGTAAAGGCTTACCGCCGGATAACAATCTGCGCCCTGTTGCTGAAGCCGCCCGCGCTGGCGATCCTGACGCAATCGAAGCGATCCGCGAAGGGGCGCACATTCTCGGCTTGGCGCTCAACGGCGCGGCGAATTTTGTCGATCCCGACGTACTGGTGATTGGCGGCGGTGTGCCGGAAATTGGCGATCTGTGGTGGAAGCCCTTTGAAGCGGCGCTTCGATCAGGGCGAATGAGTCCGCCGTTAAATGTGCCTGTGCGTCACGCGGAACTCGGCACAAGCGCGGTCATGATCGGCGCGGCATATTTGGCGCTGCGGCGGGAAAACGCACGCTAAGCATCGCGCTCTCGACATGACTTTTCGCTTGGGAGAGAAGCATTAAGGTTTATGTCCTTTGTGTCCCGATTTTGAGGGATATAGGACACAAGCCCACGCAACTTAATTCTTCGTTAATTATCTTCGCGTGGGTATGGGCGCAACCATTAAGAACGGTGTTTCACAGGGTATTTAGCGAGTGGTTGTGTGCCCATTTTGTGTCTCACCTACAGATTTAAGGCGCATACCTGTTCCGAGATGTGACCCGGCAAATTTAGACCTGTGATTGGGCTTGACGAATCTCATCGCGAAGTGACCGCGCCGCGCTCGCGGGATTATCACTAAAGATCACCGAGCGCGATGCGTTGATGATCAAGCCGCCGCGCGTGCTATCCAACCCGTTAGCGATCACCTCTTCGACACGCCCACCCTGAGCGCCGATTCCCGGCACGAGCAGCGGCATGTCGCCGACACGCTGACGCACACGACGCAGTTCATCGGGATAGGTCGCGCCAACAACGAGCATACAGTTGTTGTTGGTGTTCCACTCATCATGGACTTTGCCCGCGATGGTCAGCCACAGCGGCACACCGTCGATCTCAAGGTCTTGCACATCGCCCGCGCCGGGGTTGGATGTGCGGCACAGGATGATACATCCGCGTTCACGGCGATTGAGAAATGGCGCAAGGGCTTCGCGTCCCAAGTAGGGATGCAGCGTCACCGCGTCGAAATCCATCTCGTCGAAGATGGCGCGGACGTAGTGATCGTTGGTCGATCCAATGTCGGCACGTTTGGCATCGCAGATGGTGAAAATGTCAGGATGATTTTTCCTCACGTATTCAACCGTCAGCGCCAAATCGACCAAGCCTGCTTCGCCGCGCGATTCATAAAATGCCATATTCGGTTTGTATGCGCTGACACAGGCATGACTCTGGTCAATAATCCAGCGATTGAAGGCGAACTGCGGGTGCGGATCGGTTTGAAAGCGCGCGGGAATGCTCTCTAGTGCGCTGTCTAAGCCGACGCACAAGAGCGAATCGACAGCTTGTGCGCGGCGCGCAAAGCGTTCAACCGGAGAAAGTGTTAAGTCACGCATTCGGTCTCCGTTCCGCCCAATCGCGCGGCGATGCCAGCCAATCACGGATCACGGCTTCTTCTCCAGTTTTGAAAATACCGATTTGCAGAGCTTCATCGATAATGACTGAAAATGTCGTGAGCGTGTGCAGGTTGACGCGCGCGGCTGCAAACGCGCTCACCGCTTCCGGCAGTTGATAGCTCACAATCGCGCACAAATCTATCACGTGCGCGTTATCGGCGCGCAGCGCATCCACGCCGCTTAAACTGCTGCCGCCCGTCGTGATCACGTCCTCGATCAACACGACGCGGCGACCTTCCACTACCCCACCTTCGATACGGCTTTTGGTGCCGTGTTCTTTCGCCTGTTTACGCACAAACACCGACGGCTTGACCATGTTATATGCCAGCACCGAACTATGGGGGATGCCAGCCGTTTCGATGCCCGCGATGATTTCATAGTCGAGGGTGTTGAGCACGGCTTCAAATGCGCTGATGACCACGCGCCATGCGCCGGGGTGATAAATCAGGCGGCGATTATCAACGTACACGGGCGAAAGAATCCCCGACTTGAATGTGATCGGTTTATCTGGCGAAAACCCAACCGCGCCAATCTTGAGCAGCGCCTGTGCTACGAGTTGTGTTGTTTCCATTGTTCCTTCTCATGCAAAATCAATGCGCCCGCCAATGGTCCGCGATAGATCATGGCGGTATAATACTGCGCGACGGATGCGCCGGATTTATGAAACTGTTCACCACTTTGAATCCCACCACACGCGATCACATCCAGCGCCACGTTGATTCTCCGCGCCGCGCGGTTAAATTCCCGTGATGTGCCGACAGCGGATCGCCAGAGCATTCCCCCACTCATCCCAGCATTCACCGTCGGATCATCTGGCGAGGGGTACGCTTCGGTATTCGTGGCAATCACGGCGCGCACGCCCACATCGGCAAAAGCTTGCGCCAGCGTTTGCACCTGCATCACGCTCGAAATTGGGCTGACTTTCACCCACAACGGAATGTCGTGGGGACGCAGCAGGTCAACGAGCGCCCCACACAGTAACCGTGTTTTCGCATCCGTCTGATGTCCGGCGGGATCATCGTCAGTGTTCGGACAGCTTAAATTGAGCGTAAACCACGATGGCGTAATGCCCGCGTCGAGAAACATCACCGCTGATTCGACCACTTCGCGGAGTTCTTGATCAGGATCGGTCACACCGGGGCTGACCGCGATATTGATTCCGTATACAGGGGGCAAGTGCGCGCGATGTTTCGCCAGAAATGCTGCCGCCGCGCGCGCGCCGGGATTTTTCAGCCCGACACGGTTTTGCAGCGATTTCGACTCGACATGCCGCCACAGCACCACGCCAGAATTTCCCATACGCGGGTGGCGCGTATACGAACCGAATTCGACGACACCGACGAGCGCGGGCATGGTTCGCCAGCCGGGAATGATATTCTCTCCCCGCTCGACTGCTGCAAGCGCGTCAGTTTCGCTCTCAAAGCCTGTGCCTTTGACAAACCCCGCCGCCAACATGAGTGGGTTCGGAAGCGTCACCCCACCGATCTCACAAGGCTGTGACGGATAAAAAACGCGACGCAGCACCCGCATACCGCCCACTGCCGCCGCGCTGTGATCCAGCCGCGCCAGCAGCTTAATCACCCTTAGGTGTGCGTCCATCGCGGATTGGCGAAACATCAACGGGGATGCGATGCGCGTGTAGGCGAACTCATAGAGGGTTAGCAGAGGGCGGCGCAAACTAGCCATAAGTGATATTCACCTCGCGCCCTATATTTCGCCCAAATCCCGCCTTAACCAGCACATTTTCGCCATCAAAGGCTTTGACACCACGAACCCACACTTCATGCACACGCCCGTACACGCGCATCCCTTCAAACGGTGACCACTTCGGCTTGGTGTGCAAGTTTTCGCGCTTGATGACGTAACTGTCATCCAAATCAACGCGGGTATAGGTGTCAGGAGGTGCAGCCACGCCGAAAACGCGGCGGGGATTGTCCGCCAGCAGCGCGATCAGGTGGGCAAGCGTTATGCGTCCTTCTTTGAGCGCAAGTCCCATGAGCGGGAGGGTGGTTTCTAGCCCCGGTACGCCGTATGGCGGCTTGGCGGATGCTTTTTCTTCGAGCGTGTGCGGCGCGTGATCACTTTCGATAATGTCCACAGTGCCATCAGCAATCGCATCCCACAGGGCAACTGCATCGTCGGGTGTTTTGAGTTCCGGTTTCATCAAACCGAGCGAACCAAGCGCGGGCAAATCGTTCTGCGTCAAATACAGGTGATGAGGACATACGCCGACGCTGATCGGGAGTCCTTCTTGTTTTGCCACGCGTAACAGGTCGATTTCTGCGCGCGTACTGATGTGGCAAAAGTGGGTGAAGCGGCGATACTGACGCACCAGCGACAAAATGTGCGCGACGGTTTCGCCTTCCGCATGAACAGCAATCGGCTTGCGGCTCATCCAAGCGCGATAGAGTGTTTCGCGCGCTGTTTGATCATTGATAAGCAGATTGCCGGTTGTGGCGTTGTTGTACAGCTTGATTCCACATACATCGCCGCTGATCGACGCGAATTGATCATCGTTGGGCGGCTGGACACCGCCGAAATACACACCCCAATCGCACACCGCGGTTTCGCTTATACGCGCTAATTTCACCTCAAGCGCGGCGCGGCTGATTGTTGATGGCGAGGTGTTCGGCATGTCGAACACAGCCCAATATCCCCCTGCCAGCGCTGCGGCAGTTTCGCTCTCAAAAGTCGCTTTGTGCGCCCAATCGAGATCACGCAGATGGGTATGCGGATCGAGCATGGCGGGAATATCAACGATCATGACGTGGTTCGCTTGCTCCCAGCACTGCCGCGATCAACGCCATGCGGATATACATGCCGTTTTCCATCTGGTGAAAATATACACTGCGAGCGTCGGCATCCAAGACCGCATGATCCTCTGGCGTACCCATTTCGTGCTTACGTGGAAGCGGGTGCATCAAGATCGCGTCAGATTTAGCGCGATTAAGCGTTTCTGGCAGCATGATGAATTTGTTGGCAATCGCTTGATACTCGGCTTTATCGCTGAAGCGTTCTTCTTGCACGCGCGTCCAGTAGATCACGTCACTTTCGCTCAACACATCGGTGAGGTTATCGGTTTCGCTGACCGTGATTTCATGCGCGCGGAGATAATCGACAATTGCGGTTGGCATGGTGAGCGAGTGAGGCGACACAAAATTCAACGTGACTCGACGCGCACCATAGCGAGCGATCAATTTGGAAAGCGAGTGAACTGTACGCCCATAACGCAAATCGCCCACCATCGTGATCTTCAGTTCATCAATGCGCTTCTTGTAATCGAGAATGGTGTATAAGTCGAGCAAGGCTTGTGTGGGATGTTCGCCAATGCCATCGCCGCCGCTGATGAGAACAGCGCGACGTGTCAGCTTGCCCGCCAGTTGATCGAGATGGTACGCGGCTTCGTAAGACGAGCCGACTTCGGGATGACGCAGTACGATTACATCTGAATAGCACGCAACCGCACGGACGGTATCGGCAAGGTTTTCGCCTTTGTACACGGATGAAAACTGCACGCCGCCACTGGTGGCGATCACCTGCCCGCCCAAACGACTCATCGCCGCCTGAAAGCTCATATCGGTGCGCGTGCTTGCTTCGTAGAACAGGGTCGCCATCACCTGCCCCGCACACAGGTTGAGTAATGTGCGATTACCATTTCGAACACGTTCACGCAGCGCGTGCGCCGCTTCAAAGATGATCTGCATATCGTCGCGCCCGAACTGTTCGACAGTGACGATATGCTTACCAGTAAAGTTTCGGTTGATGGTGGGCGGAGTAAACCCGCGCATCGCGTTCGCTGATTGTACTAACAGTTCTTGATCGACCATCTTTACCCTCAATGCCCCGCGCGAAATGCAAAAAAAGAGACCACTGATTGCGTGGTCTCTTGAATAGAAAAATCGAATATCACATACGGAATGTGTCGGGAATTATGCCCGCGCGTCACACGATCTTTGACGCGCGCGAGACTTGACTTACATCGTTTCCCAAGTCTGGTCATTTCGGCAGATTCCTGCTCACATTGGTAGATTGGTTGTTTATGCGGCGCAATCTTAGACGATCTGGCGGGGTTTGTATAGACCGTTATCCTTGAAAGCCTTTGTCGCGCAAAATCGCTTCGATGCGTTCGCGGTGCTGCGCTTCCCATTCGTCCAACGTTTGCGCCGCATCTTTGATCGCGCGCCGCTGCGCCGCTTTCAGGACATCTGCCCAACGATCTATGGGTACAACGACGATCCCTTCTTCATCTGCGACGACAATATCCCCCGGCGCAACGAGTACACCGCCGCAGTGAACCGGACTGTTCATCGCCTCGATGATGTCCTTGCCGCCGGGTTTGGGCATCACACCGCGCGCGAAAACGGGAAAGCGATTATTCCGCATTTCGGCAAGGTCACGGATCGCGCCATCCACGACGAATCCGGCGATACCGCGCCGCTGTGCGACCGCGCACACATTCCCGCCCGCGACGGCATAATTCGTATCGCTGCCATCGACGACGATCACCGAACCGGGCGCGGCGCGATAGATCGCGGCGTGGAGCATCAGATTGTCGCCGGGGGCACAGCGCACCGGATACGCTATCCCCGCGATACGCGGCATCGGATTCCACAAGGGGCGAATGTTGCAATCCAGCACGCGGTCACGGTCAAGAATGTCGGCAAGCGTCGTCGGGGAAAGGTCTTGAAACGCGGCGAGTTCCGCCGCTGAAGGCATATTTATCATGGAGTCTCACAAGAGATCAAAAAACCAGCGCCAAGCACCGATTATCGCATTATTGGCGATCCTGTGCCTGTACGCTGGTTGATCGAATGACGACAATACCTATCAGATTAGGATTTTTCCGGTGGGTAGTCGATTGCCGCAAGCGTTTCGCTGATTTTCTCCCAAGACGCGGGCGCAACCCATTCGACAGTAACCTGCTTGGTAGTTTTATCGCCCTGCACGCTGCGGACACCCGCTTGTTGACTTAATTCGTTGACAATGGTGCTAACACAGCCATCACAACCGATGTTAGGCACGACAAACGTTTTCTTTTCGCTTTGCATCTGGAAATCTCCCCTTAAACACTGTGAACCGGATTATTGACGCACTGACCGCAACAAATCTTATTCAATTAAACGAGCATATTCGCGCCGAACATCGTGATCATCCTCATGTGTCAGCGCGCGCTTGATCTGGGTTTTAGCGTGCATCCCATTGAGCTGACGCAGCGCCCATGCCGCATGACCGCGTACCAACGCACTCCGATCATCGAGCGCGTTTTCGAGCAGCGGAATCAGTGAAGGATCGCGGGAATTGCCCGCTGCGATACATGCATTCCGCACCAATCGCTCCCGTTTGATGCGTTCAACAGGTGAACCTGCGAAAATGCGCTTGAACTGCTCATCGTCCAATGAAAGTAAATCCGACAGCGGCGGGGCGGCACGCTTAAAATCAACGGGGACGAAATCAGTGTGGGGCGTGGGGGTGCTAAACCGCTGAAACGGACACACTTCTTGGCATACGTCACAGCCGAATACCCAGTTGCCCATCAGCGGGCGCAGTTCAGGGTTAATCCAGCCTTTGTGTTCAATCGTCAAATAGCTGATACAGCGGCGCGCATCGAGCACATGCGGCGCGGGAAATGCATCCGTCGGGCAAGCACTGAGACAGCGAGTGCATGATCCGCACATTGTCGCCTTTTTCAGCGGCGCATCATAATGGTCAAATTGCGCGCTAGTGATGATTTCGCCAAGCAAAAAGTAGCTGCCCTTTCTCGGATGAATAAGCATGGTGTTTTTGCCGATAAACCCCATGCCCGCTGTTTGGGCGTGACTGCGCTCCAGTATAGCGCCTGTATCGACATAAACTTTATATGGACGCTCAAGGGCATAGGTGTCAAGCATCCATAAGGCGAGTGTTTCCAAGCGCGTCGCGATCCAATGGTGGTAGTCCACGCCCCACGCATACGACGCGATGCGCCCGCGTGTAGGATCACGCAGCACTGAAGCGGGCACGTGCGCTTGATAATCCACGCCCACTATCAGCAGTGAACGAGCGCCGGGTAAAATCAGGTTTAGGTCGCGCCGCCGCACTAAGCGATCTTCACGTGCAAGGTAGCCCATCTCGCCATGCATTCCCGCAGCAACCCAACGTTCGTAGGCTGCCAGCATTGGGGAAGGTTGCGCGCGGGCAATACCAATCAGTGAAAAGCCTAAGCGGAAGGCAAAGGTCTTGACTTCAAATGAGGATAATACCATTCGCACTTTGTCCAATGCAATCGTGGATTGTTCGGTCTACAATGGGCTTAAAAGTCACATGACAAAAAGGCAAACTCATGAGTTCCGATGAACAGGCAAAAGCGCACAGCCGCGCCCGCTTTAGCCAATACGCGCAAGGCTATGTCACCAGTGATACACACTCCCGCGGCTCTGATCTTGACCGCTTGCTTGAAGTTGCCGCGCCTCAGCCGGATTGGGTGGGGGTCGATATTGCCACGGGCGGCGGACATACCGCGCTCAAGGTCGCGCCGTTCGTCAAGCGCATGATTGCCACCGATTACGCACCGACTATGCTCGACAGCGCCCGCGATTTCATCACATCAAAAGGTGTCTCGAATGTCGATTATATCCCTGCCGACGCAGAAAATCTGCCGTTCAGCGATTCCTCGGTTGATCTAGTGACGTGTCGTATCGCAGCACATCATTTCCCGGACATTTTCAAATTCGTTCGCGAATCGGCGCGAATCCTGAAACAGGGTGGGCGCTTGGTCGTGCAAGATCACCTATTGCCCGATGACAAACAAGCCGCCGCCTACATCGAAGCATTCGAGACATTACGCGATCCCAGCCATGTGCGCGCACTCGATGAGTATGAATGGCGCGGCGATTTTCTCGATGCCGATCTCACGGTTGATCACGTTGAAAAGCTGGCGCGCCACGCCAAAATGCTGCCTTGGGCGGAACGTCAAGGCTGCACACCGGATGTGATCGAACGACTGCATATTCTAATGGTGCAAGCGCCCCAGCCTGTCGCGGAATGGATGAACATTCAATGCGCGGGGACGGCTGACGCATCGTTCGATCATGTGTACATCTTGATCGCGGGAACAAAACGGTAATCCGCGATTTGTGTGTGTGCCTGTGCCTAAAAACCCCCTCTTGAGAACACAAGATGGGGTTTCCCCTCATTTCTAACCATCACGCGAGTATTTTCCAACCGTTTTCTGACTAGATTTTTAACAAAAAGTGTTCTATAGTGAGAATGCGTGTGGTCAGTTGAGACGAAGCGGTCTTCGCCACATGGGTACGGTGGTTACGTACCTTATAGGCTAGTGTGAGAGGGCGATAGCAAATGCGCTCTCGCGTGTACCACGTAACTCCTGAAGTTTTTGGAATGCGTGTGTGACCCCTAAGCTATAACAATACCAAAATATCTTCAGGAGATATTCAAAAAATGGCACAGCGTATGCGTGGTACCGTCAAGTGGTTCAACGGTGAAAAGGGCTATGGCTTCATCAGCCAAGAAAATGGTCCTGACCTGTTCGTCCACTATTCGGAAATTCAGTCAACCGGCTTCCGTACCCTCAATGAAGGGGACGCGGTTGAATTCGAAATCACCGACGGCAAGAAGGGCAAACAAGCCAGCTCGGTTGTCGTGATCAAGAAGTAGTTTTTCTACTCATTTTGATATCGAAACCCGCGCCCCCACAAGCGCGGGTTTTTATTTGCCCTCTCGCAGCACTTCGATCATCGCCACAACTGCATCCGCCGCCGCTGATATTCCGCCAAGCCGCGCCATTTCCGCCGCCAATTCAAGCGCATTACGCCTGACAGATTCATCTGCGGCAAGGGCTTTTATGCCGTCGATCAACATGCCATTTTTCACCTCATGTGCGGTGAGGTTTAAGCCAACTTTTGCTTGCGCCGCGCGCCGAGCTTGCCCGCGCTGATCCGCAGCATGTGGGACGATAATCTGTGGCACGCCGTAGCAAACAGCCCAATGCGTGGTTCCCATGCCACCATGGTGTACTATCACCCGCGTGCGCGGCAGCACATGAGCGAAATTTACCCAGTTTAGCAAGCGTGTGGAGTTGGGAAGTGCTGCTTTGAGCTGCGCTTTTTGTTCCGGCGAATACGGATTCCAACCGATCACGACTATCGGGATCAACCCTGCGCGTGCTGCCGCTTGCGCCGCCCAACTGAAGAAGCCGAGTTCGCCAGCAAAGGTCGTCCCCAATGTGATGAGTGCCAGCGGCGCGTCCTGTGGGATAGCGTTCAGCCAATCGGGTATTGGTTCACTTATCTGCTCGACTCTCCCCCCGACAAACAGCGTTTGCGGAAGCAAATTGGCGAAATCCGCTTGATACCATGTCTCACACCAGTAGCAAATGTGCAAATGTGGACTCAATACCGATGGAGTTGCGCCTTGTGAGAGATTCGTCCCGGATAAACCGAATCGGGTTTTTAACCGCTCAATGCGCTTCTGACTATCGCTGCCAAGCGCCTTCTGAACTGGGAATAAAAAATCTTCATCCAAGTCTTTGAGCGCCGGCCAACCGCATACAATCAACGGCACGCCAAGCGATTCGGCTGCCAGCGCCGCTGCTGTGAGAAACGGATCGGTCAAAATCATATCGGGCGATCCGATCTCCCGCGCCAACGCGATCAAGGCATCGACTGCTTCGCCAACCAAATCTACAGTCAGCCATGTGTCAAGGGCGCGACGATAGCGCAGCATTACCGCTTCTTGAGGCTTAAGCGTGCTGATATCCGGCGGAGGCGGCGGAGGCCAGAGCCAACCCGTTTTGCGAACAGCCTTGAACGGAATGCCCGCATTGGTGACTGCTCCGACGAGTCCTTCCTCACTAATCCACGTAACATCATGCCCGCGTAATTGCAGTTCACGGGCGGTTTTCAAAAAGCCGCCCCAATCGGTGTGGCTGAAGAGGGGTGCGCTGATACACCAAATTTTCGCCATTGGCGTGATAATCCTCTAAGTTGGAGTTTCCGTCAGCCATGCGGGCTGCAATTTTGCTTGCGGCATGTGCAGCATTGTGTACAGTCGATGCGCTTCTTCCCATGCCGCTGCCGAAGTTTGTCGGCTTCCAATGCGCTCCTGCTGCTGGCTTCGCAGATACAGCAAGTCCGCCAGCAAACGACGCAGTTCAGCTCGGCGCGCCAAGCCAATCGCTTCGTCAATTAGTGTTCCCGCAAACTGTAGATTTTCCGCTATCAGTGCGATTCGCGCTTGTCCCATCAACGCTCGCACAGTTAAGTCGAGCGCATCGATTGAACGCGCGCGTTCAATCGCCATTTCAAGGCGCTGCGCGGCTTCGTCTGTCTCACCCAAAGAAATCAGCGTATGAGCAAGATTGATCGTGAACGCGGTCTGCCAATAGGGATACGCATCACCTTGCAACCGTTCAAGCGCCTGTCTGTGAAAATGCAGCGCAGTTGGATATTCGCTCAATGAGTCATGCGCCAAGCCGAGATTATCCGTTTGAATGGCGAGTTGGGGATGCAAATTTAGCGTTTGACTGATTCGCAGCGCCCGTTCTAGCGTGGCAATTGCCCGACGCGGACGACCAACGAGAATCAAGAACCAGCCATAATTGCCACAGCGTGTCGCTTCCGCGACTTGGTTGCCTGTGCGTTCCGCCAGCGTAATTGCTTCGCTAAAAAATGCGTCTGCCGAATCAGCATCGCCCGATTCGGAATACGCATTAGCGGCATTCGACAACACTAAACCGCGTGTCTCTAAATCGGCTTCATCAATGTTATTCAATGCCATGAGTGCCTGTTCAAAGTCTTTCATCGCGCGCTGCGGCTGCCACAGCGCCTTACGTGCATTCCCTAAATCGCAGCATAATCGCGCGATCTGCGCGTGCGATTTTTTCTGCTCATACAGCGTGAGCGCCGCCTGCCATTCTTGAATCGCTTGCGCGTACTGCCCAACCCGAACGTACATTAAGCCGAGATCGCGCCGTGTCTGTGCCAGTTCAAGCGAATCATCCTGTTTCACTGTCAGCGCTTCCGATAGTTTGAGCGCACGTTCATAGGTCTGCCGCGCCGCGTCGATATTGCCCGTTTCCGAATATGCCGCCGCCAATACCCGCAGCATATCAATACCTTCACGGTCAGGATGATCGCCATGAGTGTAGATTTGCTGTGCCGCATCAAGATGTGGAATCGCCTCAGCGCTGCGACCATTCGCCCGAAGCGCTTTGCCAAGCGCTCCCCGTGCCAGCGCGGTTAGCCGTTCATCTGCTTCAACAGCGGTTGGGGGATCAACAGGCGGATCGACCAGATGATCAAGTGCAGCAGCGGCTTTTTCCGCGTGTTCCAATGCGGCGGGGAGGTCGCGGAGCGCAATTGATGCTTTGCTGATTTGTGCCATGACCAGCACATATGCCGGGATCGGGTTTTTTGCGTCCAGCAGACGAACGATGCGCTGCAAGTGCGCGCGCGCATCGAGATAACGGGCTTCGTTGATCGCGCGCTCGCCAAGCAGAATACCCCAATGCCGTTCATATAGATGATGACTGAACTGCTCTGCAAGCTGAAGCGCGCGCTGAAGCAGTACTTGTCCTTCGGATTCCTGCCCGGTCTGTGTGAGCGCCAAGCCGAGCAGCCCGACGAAATAACTGCTCAATTCAATGTCACTTGACTCGCTCAAACGGGGAAGCGATTCGCGCAGCAGGTGAACGGCGTAAGAGGCGTTTCCTTCGCGCAAATACATATCACCGAGATGGCCAAGCGCACGCCCTTCCGCGCCGCTGGTGGAAGCCTGTTTCGCCAGTTTTTGCGCGCTTTCAAATGCGGTGCGCGCCGCGTTGAAATCGCCCTGTGCTTGCGCCAAGACACCACGCGCACAGTCCATGTAAGCAATATGCATACTGCGAATCGGCATGGGTGCATTCGTTCGCATCAATTCAATAAATTCAGACGCTTCATCCCAGCGGCGTAAGCGAGTCAGCGTTTCCGCACGGTGAACCGATGCCGCCGTAATCGCGGTTGGATCGCCGCCATTCTGCGCCATATTCATCGCGCGGTCAAAATAGCTCAATGCCATCTCATAGTTTTCCGCAAATTTTGCTACTCTGCCCGCGGCGAGGATTTCGCGCATCGCGTTTTCTTGTGGAGAGCTACCGCGCAGAAGCGTAAAAACATGTTCAGTCAACTTCATATGGATGATGCGCCCTTCTTTGTGTGCACATCGTTATAGCGTGTAATAACACAAATAAAAAGGGCACGGTGCGAGATAGCCCACACCGCGCCCTGATGTTTCCAATTTTCACCTTGATAATTACGGGTAGATACCACGGGTAATGACGGCATCTGCGACACGTTTGATCGCCTGAATTTGCGCGGCAGTACGCAGATCGACACCGTATTCCTCAGCAGCACGTTCCGTTCCGTAGTAGCTGCGAACCATCGCACGCTTAAGCTGGCGATAGACTTCTTCTTCATCCCAGAAGAAGGCTTGTAAGTCTTGCACCCACTCAAAATACGACACGATCACGCCGCCCGCGTTAGCAAGAATGTCCGGCACTACCGTGATCCCGCGTGAGTTAAGAATATCGTCAGCTTCCGGCGTGGTCGGTCCGTTCGCGCCTTCGACAATCAACCGAGCCTGAATACGACTCGCGTTTTTGTCCGTGATCTGACCTTCCATGGCGCACGGCGCAAGCACATCGCATTCAATCGTGATGAGTTCATTGTTGGTGATACGATCACCGTAGGGGCATCCATCAAGACTGCCGTGTTCGGCAACATAAGCACGCACGGCAGGAATATCTAATCCGTTTGGATCATACACGCCGCCGTTGATGTCGGTGACAGCAACGACTTTAAACCCAAGCGAATGCGCGTAGCTGGCTGCATGTGAACCGACGTTCCCAAAGCCCTGAATAGCAACGCGAATATCATTAGCATCAAAGTTACCGCGCTCGTTCAATGCTTCCACCATACAGGTGATCACACCGCGCCCGGTGGCTTCCGTGCGTCCTTGACTGCCGCCGATATTAAGGGGCTTACCCGTTACAATCGCGGGGACAGAGTAGCCGACAGTCATGCTGTAGGTGTCCATGATCCATGCCATGACTTGAGCGTTTGTGCCCATGTCTGGCGCGGGTACGTCCGCATGAGGACTGATTAACGGGATCAGTTCGGCAGCATAACGGCGTGTCAGCGATTCAAGTTCACGAGTCGAGAGCGACTTGGGATCAACAATCACGCCACCCTTTGCGCCCCCATAGGGCAGATTAACCAGCGCGCACTTCCATGTCATCCACATCGCCAGCGCGCGTACTTCATCGAGCGATACCGCTGTGCTGTAGCGGATACCGCCTTTAGACGGACCTAGCACGGTGCTGTGATGCACACGGTAGCCCGTGAACATTTCGATTTTGCCATCATCGCGCTTGACAGGGAAATTTACGGTGAATTCACGCCGGGGATATTTCAAAAACTCTGCAATACCATCGGGGATATTCAAGTAACGAACCGCACGGTCAAACTGGGCAAGGGCAGTTTCGTAGGGGTTCGAGATATGCTCCTGCTGCTGCGGAGCATTGTAAGCGACAACCATAGTGGTCGGGACTCCTTGAAAATTCGGACTTAAATTTAATTCTTAGTGAATCCGCCCATATTGGGGCGCATCTCTATTGTTGATTATAGCTACACTCCTCAACGAGAAAAGTGAGGATTTATACAGTTTATGCATTATACCGAACAATATGCATTCTCATTTTGGCAACTTGCACAATCAACAAGGGGAGCCCGCTGGTGTGCGGGCTCCCCTTGTTGAGACCTTTTCGCGTTCATGTTTTCTCTAACTATGCATGTTCCCGCACATGACCTTTGACATAAGGTGCGAGATACTGCCCGGTGAAGCTGTGTTCCAAAAGCACGATGTCTTCTGGCGTGCCGGTGCCGATCACATAACCGCCACCATCACCGCCTTCAGGTCCCATATCGATGATCCAATCCGACACTTTGATGATGTCGAGATTGTGTTCAATCACCAGCACGGTGTTGCCACTGTTCACCAACTGCTGAAGCACCCCAATAAGCCGCTTTACGTCAGCCGCGTGCAGTCCCGTTGAGGGTTCATCGAGGATATAGAGTGTTTGCCCAGTGGCGCGGCGTGATAGTTCACGGCTCAATTTGATGCGCTGCGCTTCGCCACCGCTCAACGTTGTCGCAGGCTGTCCGATGCGGATATAGCCTAACCCGACTTCATCTAGCGTCTTGAGCTTGGTCAAAATAGACGGCACGTTGGTAAAGAATTCGATACCTTCACTCACTGTCATGTTGAGAATGTCTGCGATGCTCTTGCCCTTATACTTGACTTGGAGCGTCTCACGGTTGTAGCGCGCACCGTGACACACATCACACGGGACATATACGTCCGGCAAGAACTGCATCTCGATTTGCAGCACACCCTGCCCTTCGCACTTTTCGCACCGCCCCCCCTTGACGTTGAAACTGTAACGCCCTTGCGTGTATCCACGCACTTTGCTCTCTGGCAGATCAGCAAATAAGGTGCGTATTAAATCGAACATCTTGGTATATGTGCCGGGGTTACTGCGGGGGGTGCGTCCAATGGGGCTTTGGTCGATGTTAATCACCTTGTCGATATGTTCGATGCCGTCGATGCCATCATGCGCGCCGGGTCGTTCACGCGCACCGTTGACCACCTGCGCCAGCCGCTTGTAAAGCACATCAATCATGAGTGAGCTTTTTCCACTGCCGCTCACGCCAGTGATGCAGACGAATTTCCCAAGCGGGAACTCCACATCAACATTCTTGAGATTGTTCTCTCGCGCACCCCGCACAACAATTGACTTGCCGCTGCCAGCGCGCCGCTGCTGGGGGACATCAATACGCAAGCGACCAGAGAGATATGCACCCGTCAAACTATCTTCGACTGCTGCAACCTCATCTGGTGTTCCCGCCGCAATCACGCGCCCGCCGTGTTCGCCCGCACCGGGGCCCAAATCGATTAAGTAGTCAGCACTTCGCATGGTTTCTTCATCGTGTTCGACAACGAGCACCGTGTTACCGAGATCACGCAAGTCCATCAATGTGCGAATAAGTTTGCCGTTGTCACGCTGATGCAACCCGATAGACGGCTCATCCAGTACATACAAAACGCCCGTCAAACGAGAACCGATCTGTGTGGCGAGACGAATGCGCTGTGCTTCACCGCCGCTTAGTGTCGTTGCGCTGCGGGCGAGATTCAAATAGCCCAATCCGACATTGTTTAAGAAGTTCACGCGCGATTCGATCTCGTTGAGGATTTGATGCCCAATCTGCTGGTCGCGTTCGTTGAGCAGCGCGCCACCGGTACCGCGACCACGCAGCGCCCCTACCCACTGATTCAACTGTGTGATGGGCTGCTGTGACACATCCCAGATTGACTGCCCGGCAACCGTCACCGCTAATGCTTCGGGGCGCAAACGCCGCCCCGCGCATGTCGGGCACGGCACTTGCGACATGACTTCTTGAATTGTTTCGCGGATCATGTCGCTGTCAGTTTCTCTGTAGCGCCGCTGAAGGTTGTTGATAATCCCTTCAAAGGCCGTCATGTATTCGCGGGTTTGCCCCTGCCCATTGTTGTAGCGGACACGCAGTTTACGTCCATTCGTGCCATACAGGAACAAGTTTTGCTGTTCAGGTGACAGTTCACGCCAAGGAGCATCGAGGGGGACATGGTACGCTTCGGCAATTGCGCGTGTCATGTTCCATGCCCAACTATCAGGATCATCAAAGTTCCAACCGTTCGCGACAATTGCCCCCTGACGGACACTCAAATCTTGATTCGGCACAATTAAATCGCGGTCAAACTCCATACGAAAGCCCAAGCCTTGACAATCAGGACAAGCGCCTTTTGGGGTGTTAAAACTGAACGTGCGCGGTTCAATCTCTGGTAGACTGCCATGCCCATTGATGCACGCTAGATGCTCGCTGAACAGCGTATCGGTTGGCGGGTTTTGGTTCAGGTTGTTGACGATCACCAGTCCATCGCCCATTTCGAGTGCAGTTTCAATGGCATCGGTCAGGCGCGTTTCAGCGCTCCGGGAATCTTCACTCGTTTTGTCGGCATAATTGCGAATCACCAAGCGATCTACGACGACTTCAATGCTGTGATTGCTGTAGCGATCCATTTCGATATCTTCGTCCAGATCGCGCACTTCCCCGTCAACGCGCACGCGCTGAAACCCTGCTTTGCGAATATCCTCCAACACTTTTTCATGCTGACCTTTGCGCCCACGAATCACGGGGGCGAGAATTTGCACACGCACGCCATGATCTTCTGGCTGATCCGCCGCCAGTGACTGCACTTCATCGACAATTTGCTGCGCGCTCTGCGCGACCACTTCTGATCCACATACAGGACAATGCGGAACACCAATTCGCGCATACAGCAGGCGTAAGTAGTCATAAATCTCTGTAACCGTCCCAACAGTGGAACGGGGGTTATGACTCACGCCTTTTTGATCAATTGAAACAGCAGGGCTTAACCCTTCAATCTGGTCAACATCAGGCTTTTCCATCAAACCTAAGAACTGCCGGGCATAGCTGCTTAAACTCTCGACATACCGCCGCTGACCTTCTGCAAAGATCGTATCGAACGCCAGTGATGACTTGCCCGATCCTGATAATCCCGTGATGACTACTAGTTGATCACGTGGGATCTCCACATCAATGTTCTTGAGGTTATGTTCGCGCGCCCCGCGCACGACGATTTTGTTCTGGTTCATATCGTTTGAATGAACTCGTTTGATAAAACATGCAGGAAACGAATTGAGGTTGTACAGATGTTCGATTATACCCTGTTCGATGAATTTTGACAGGGGGTGTAGTCAAATTGCGATCCAGCGTATCGTTCTATGATGAACACCATGTGAACTGTGAATGAGTCGCCAAACAAACACGACGAGAGGTTTTTCTCTCGCCGTGTGGTAAAAGCGAATTTGGCATTGGCGAAACAAATTTCGGGCGAAACAGTTTCACCAAGCTTTACATACGATGCGCTTGTAAGGTTAACCACCGCTGTTTGGTTCGGCAGTCGCGTTCGGGTCAGGAGTCATGGTGAATGTAGGGGTGGCGCTCTGCGCCAGAACCGTCATGGTCGCGGGCATATCCGCACGCTCAGTGCTGATGGTGACATTACCCAACCCACGTACAACTTCGACCCATGTGCGTCCCGGACGCATCATCATGCTCTGATTATTGCTGTAGAAGATGCGAAGTGCATCACCGGGTTCGCTGTAGCATGGTGGAGTCACACCCGGCACAGGCGTGGGAGTCGGGGTAATATCGGGGGGAGCTTCACGGCAGCGGCGTTCCCAAAAACCGACATAATACTGCCCGTCGCGCAGTAGATACGCCCGTCCTGTACCCCACATATTGATTTGCTGTGAAGCGGAACGACTCTCGCTCTCGAACAAGTCGGGGCGTTCTTCGTGAGGCACTTCGATAATGACGATGTTATCCGCCCACACTTGTTCGCCGTCAGCGGCATCAAAATGCGCCACCCCATCGGTGAAGCGCACCCAACGATTCGTCGCAGCATCCCACTGCCAGCGCGCATCTGTTTGACCGTACCAATCTAGATATACGTCATTGGCGGCAATTCCATCGGGATCGGGATTTTCCGCAAACGCAAAGCCGCGCGCTCGATAACCTGTGTTTACGCCGCGTCGTGTGGCGCGTTCCCAAACCAAATTGGTATCGACATACAATGTGTGTTCAAATGCCACACCATCGCGCGGGAAACGGCAAAAGCCAGCTTCTTCGCAGTTGTCGCCAACGCTTGGCGAGATAATTTGCAGCGCCCAAGGGGCATCCAGCAGCAGATTTTGAACGGGTTCGCTTGCCCCACTGTAAGCGAGAAGCGCCTGATACATCGGCGTAAGCTGCAAGTCCATCAAACGACCACTGCGAACTGGACCAACATGCTCCGGCGCATCGCTGCGGAAGATTGCCGCGAAGCGTGTCACACCGCCTTCAACTTCATATTCCCACACGACATCGGCGCGGTTGAGTCCGCTTTGCGGGCGCACAATCGGCGGATAATTGGAAATTTTCACGATCAAGTTGCGACGCGCCTGCGCTTCCGCGTTGGGGAATGGCAGCCCCGTGAGCGAGCTTACCCCTTCAGGGTATTGATAGGGACCATTTGGCGTAGGGGTGGGAGTCGGTGTATCTGTAGGCGTAGGGGTGGGCGTTAATGTTGGGGTAGGAGTCAGCGTCGGCGTAAAGGTGTTCGACGGTGTAGGCGATACGAGCGGCGTGTTCGTCGCAAAGGGATCGATCCCTTCTTCATCTCCTGTCGAAGGAGTATTCGTAGCGAAAGCTTGATTGATGGTGGGCTGTGCTGCTACTGACGCGGTGAGAATCGTACCCATGAACAGCACGACCACACACAGCATAACAGCCAGCGAAATGCGGAAAGAAAAGCGCATAACTATCCGATCCTTAAATGTTGATCATACAGCGGGCGCGGATTGACCGCGCCCACAAACACCGTTAATGATACGATGCGCCCTATTGGCTTGCACAGGGGGTATTCGCTCGCATGACGCTTGTACTATAATGCGTGAAGCGGTCTGATCGCGCGGTGAATTCCCTACGGTCGTCCTCCGTTACCGGGTCATTGAGTATAGTGGATGGTTATGTCAGCTCGTCGATTATTGATTTCCTACGCCCACCCTGATGATGAGAGCTTTGGTCTGGGGGGCTTGATTAGCAAGTATGTTGAACAGGGTGTTGAGGTTTATCTGATATGCGCTACCAATGGCGATGTCGGCACAGTTTCGCCGGAAATGTTGAACGGGTACGGTTCTGTAGCAGAACTTCGCCTTGCAGAACTTGAGCGCGCGAGCGAAATTTTGAAATTCAAACGTGTCTATAAACTAGGTTTCAAAGACAGCGGCATGATGGGATCAGAAACCAGCAAGGACCCCTTGTGCCTATGGCAAACGCCGCAGGAAATCGTTGTGCGGCGTGTAGTCGAAGTAATGCGAGAAGTTCGCCCCCACGTTGTCATCACGTTCAATAAGTATGGGGGCTATGGTCATCCCGATCACATCGCGATTCAACGCGCCACAACAACCGCGTTTTCACTTTCTGCTGATCCCGCCTATGAAATAGATGGACTTACGGCTTATCAACCGCAGAAACTGTACTATTCAAACATCCCCAAGCGGCAGATCCAATTTATGATCAACGTCATGCGGCTGCGTGGGATGGATCCGCGGCGCGTGGGGAAAAACAAGGACATTGATGTACAGGCGATAGTCGATAACGCTGAACCCATTCACACTTTGGTAGATATTCGCCACTACTACGATGCGTGGGATCGCGCCAGCGCGTGCCACAAGAGTCAGCTTGGCGGTGGCGCACCACGCATCCCCAAGAAATTGCGTAAATATCTCGCGCCGTATCAGGGTTTTACGCGCGTGTTCCCTGCGCCGGCTGCCAATCGCATTGACGAGCGCGATCTATTTGACGGCGTTCGCCTTGATTGAGTGTGGATGATAGGTCCTAAACGTGACTGATACGACCTCTCCATCACCGCAAAACGATGATCAAGCCGATTCGGCATCGCGTGTAGATCGTTTGCTCGATGCGATTGATCTGGTTAAAGCCAATCGACGTGAAGAAGCGCGTCAACTGCTGCGCGAACTGATCCGTGAGGACAATGATTTTGAGGATGCATGGCTGTGGATGAGCGTCGCAGTTGATTCGCTCGACCAAAGTTCGATATGTCTCGATAATGTGCTGCGCGTAAACCCGCGTAACTACGAAGCAGCCGGCGCGCTGTATCGGATTCGCGTTCCAGAAATTCGCCGTGAACGGCGGCGGTCTCGCCTAAGGATGTATCGCGATCTCGCGGCAGCACTTCTCTGGCTGATCATTCTGTCGTCACTGTTCGGGGCGATGTTCACCTTATTTTCAGCAGCGGCGACTATCGCAGCGGATTAGTGCCTAGTTAGGGCTGTAAGTTGATCAACGGCGCGTAACGCCGAGCAACCACCATCTGCCCTTCAAGCGTTTGCGCCCAATAGATAAAATTTCGATAGTGGAGTTCCGGTTCATGGTATCCAGCGATATAGATGATCGAGCGCAGGGGATAGGTGTTGTTGGCGACATTTTCGAGCGATGGCATGATTCCATCTATCACCAGCGCGCGCACCGATGAATCGAGATAGCTCATCGACACGTAGCCGACTGCCCCCGGCGTGCGCGCCACAATTTCAACCATCACTGCGCTCGATGATGCGATTTGTGCGGCGGGAGTCACTTCACGATTCCCCATAACCAACCGTTCAAATTCCGCGCGTGTACCCGATCCACTTTCACGGGTGACAACTGTGATAGCGGCTGCGCGCCCGCCAAGCTCTGACCAATCCGCCACACGTCCGCGGTAGACTTCGCGGAGATCATGCATGGTCAACGCGGTAATTGGCATATTGGCGTTTACAATTACTGCGATTCCGTCTTGACCCAGCGGCGCAGCCCATAGCCGCTCATCGGGAAGGTGATTTGTGAGCATGTAGCTGGTTGGATCGCTTGCCAAGCGTTCACGGCTAGTTGTAAAGTTTCCACCAACCGTTTCAAAAATCACTGAGGGGTTGACACGCTGGTATGCCTGTGTAAGGTGGTTTCCTAACGGGAGCATAGGCGTAGTGACATACAGGCGGAGCGCTATCCCCTGTGTGACCGAACCTGTCGCCGGCAGCAATCGACTGCTGCACCCGACCAACATCAGCGCCACCAAAACAACTGCCCGCCCTAGCCCCAAGCCTGTCCCCCATTGTTCATCATCGCTCAACGTGGTGCTATTACGGTCAGATGCTAATTCGTTTGCAAGTACCGCGCCATGAAGTCGCTCACATACGCTTCAAGTCGATCTTCAAAAATAGCGGCGCGCATCGCCTGTACATGGCGAATTAAGAAGCGAATGTTATGTACGCTCAACAAGTAATGCGACAGCAGTTCATCCGCTTTGACTAAGTGCCGCAGATATGCCCGCGTGAAGTTCTTGCAGCAGTAGCAGTCACATGCTTCATCGACAGGCTGGGTATCATGGATATGCTGGGCATTCCGCATGTTCATTGTGCCGTATGGCGTGAACACCGTTCCATGCCGCGCGATGCGCGTTGGCAGCACACAATCGAATACATCGATCCCGCGCAGCACCGCTTCCGCCAGATCATCCGGCGCGCCGACCCCCATCAAATAACGGGGTTTGTTAGCGGGCAGCATTGGCACGGCGAAATCGAGCGTCGTGTACATTTGCGCTTTGGTTTCGCCAACCGCCAACCCACCAACGGCATATCCGGGAAAATCGAGCGCACGTAAGAATTCGCTCGATTTCGCGCGTTGATCTTCAAAGATTCCGCCCTGCTGAATTCCGAACAAGGCTTGCACGCTATCATCGGGGTGCGCTTCGCGGCAGCGCGCCGCCCAACGACTCGTCCGTTCGACTGCTGCTTCGACTACTGTGCGATCACTTGGTGTGGGGCATTGGTCAAAGCACATGATGATGTCCGCGCCTAAGTTCTCTTGAATCCGCATCGATTTTTCAGGTGTGAGGCGATGCTTGCTTCCATCTATATGACTGCGAAAGGTTACGCCTTCATCATCGATCTTGTTGATTTGCGCCAAACTGAACACTTGAAAACCGCCGCTGTCGGTCAGAATTGGCTGCTTCCACTGCATGAACTCATGCAGCCCGCCCAGTTCGCGCACGAGTTCATCGCCGGGACGCAGATATAGGTGATACGTATTTGAGAGTACTAACGATGCGCCGACCTCGACAAGATCGCGCGGTGGAACAGCTTTCACCGTTCCCTGTGTGCCGACGGGGGCGAATACAGGGGTGAGTAAATCGCCATGAGGCGTATGCAATATTCCGGCGCGAGCGCGCCCGGATATTTTGAGAACTTCAAAGTGAAAATTAGCGTGAGTCACGGACGTTAATTTGCCTATTGTGCCGGGTGCATATAAAACTGACTCATCTTAGCATATTCAATCCAGCGCAAAAACCTTTGTCATGATGCTGACGTTTTCGGCATAACTCATTCGATGGCAGCCCGGTGAATAACGATGATCAACTTATACGACATTCTCGAATCCGCAAATGGACAGCTTTTTGGCGAACCGGGACCTCACCTCTTTGCCGATTTTTGTTTTGAGGCACGGCGCGCCGCTGAAGGTCAATTGTTTGTCGCCTTCAGAGGTGAACGGGGTGACCGGGGTGAAAGTCACAGCGCCATTCAAGAAGCCGTTAGCCGGGGAGCTGCGGGGATTTTGTGTACGCGCCCCCCGGAAGTCGATACCGAAGGGCTGTCGATCATCCTTGTCAAAGATGTGCAATCCGCGCTGATCAAATGGTCGCGTTATATCCTCAAGAAAAATGGGACAACCGTGATTGGCGTGGCGGGATCGTCGGGCAAATCCGTCACCATCGAAGCGATACGACACGTACTCGCCACCCGTTACAGCGTGATTAAGACCATTGGCGATTATGAGGGACGCTTAAACCTTGCTTACACGCTTTCTAAGCTCACGCCGGATCACCAATTTGTCGTGTTGGAGATGAATGCTACTCAACCCGGCGAAATGATTGACATGGTGACGGCGGCAGAGCCATCCGTTGGCGTGGTGACGCACATTGGTTATGCATATGCTGAGCGCTTTGACACGCTCGAACGGCTGGCACAAGAAAACGCACTGCTCGTCGATAACCTACCGGAAGGCGGTTACGCCATTCTCAACTATGACGATGACCGTGTGCGCGAAATGGCGTTAAGGAGCAAAGCCCGTGCGCTGACTGTCGGCGTGGAGAGCTTTGGCGCGGATTTTACCGCCTTCAACGTATTGATGGACACGGCGCGCACAGGATTTGATTTGCGTGTTGATGAAAACCGTTACGTTGGACGATGGACGCAACTTCTCGGCAAGCATCAACTGTATAGTGTACTGTGCGCGCTGGCAGTTGGTTCAGCATTTGAGATACCCATCAACGATGCGCTGCGCGCGATTACTGAGATTGCCCCGCTGCCCGGTCGCATGAATCCGCTGCGGGGCATTAACGGATCGCTCTTGATTGATGCCAGCTACGATGCCGATCCACAGTCTACCTTGTCGGCGCTTGATTGGCTGCGCGCTGTGACAGACCGTGAATATCGCGCGGTGTTCGTGTTGGGCGATATGGACAATCTTGGCGCGTTGAGCCAACGTGGACACCGGATTGTCGGGCAGCGTGCCAGTGAGTTTGTCGATTTATTTGTAGCGGAAGGGCGTGAAGCCGCTATTGCTGGGCGTGCCGCGCTTGATCAAGGCATGGACAGCCGGCAGGTGTGCATTACACATGGTATCATCGACACGGTGAGCAGCCTGAAAGAAGATCGCTCGCTTACGGAAGAAGATGTCGTGCTGATTAAAGGCGGACCGTCGGCGCGGATGGAACTGCTGACACGGGCGCTGCTGGCAAATCCTGAAGATACGGCACAACTTCCCCGCGCCGACCGTCTCTCTGATGGGGATATTCTGCTGCGCCCAATTCGCCCCAGTTGGGTTGAGATTGACCTTGATGCGCTGGCGGGCAACGTGAGAGGAATCAAGCGCGTGATTGGCGATGAAGTCACGCTGATGGCGGTGGTCAAAGCTGATGCTTACGGGCATGGGGCAATCGCTGTTGCTCGCACCGCACTGAATAATGGCGCGGAATTTCTTGCGGTTGCGTCGGTCAACGAGGCGATTGACTTACGCGATGCGGGCATCGAAGCGCCAATTCTTGTGATGAGTTACACCCCGCCGCAAGCGATCCGCCAAGCGGTGCGGCAGAACATCACCGTGACGCTGTATGACCTTGAACTGGCGGCAGCCTATGACCGAATCGCACGGGAGGTTGGCGGGCGGCTGCGGGCACACGTCAAGATCGACACAGGGATGGGGCGGCTTGGCATTCTGCATGATCAGAGCATCGGGTTCTTTCGCAGCTTGATGGGCTTCAACCATATTGATGTGGAGGGGATTTACACGCACTTCTCGACGGCGGATGAAGACCCGTTCTACGTAGCGGAGCAGAACAAAGTCTTTAAGGGGGTGCTTGCGCCGCTGCGGGCAGGCGGATTCAATTTCAAGTATGTGCACGCGGCAAACTCGGCGGGAACGCTGCTCTCGAAGGCATACCACTACAACGCGGTGCGTGTGGGATTGGCGATGTACGGCTTGTCACCATCGGAGCGCGTCCCTGTGCCGTCACACTTTAAGCCTGTGCTGACATGGAAAAGTGTAATCGCACAGGTGAAAACACTCCCACCCGGTCACCCGATTGGTTACGGCAACACCTACAAGACGGAGAGCGAGGAACGGATCGCGATTGTGCCAGTAGGGTATGCAGACGGTTTCCGGCGCGCGCCAGAGAACTGGGGCGAGGTGATCGTACACGGGAAGCGTGCCCCGATTCGCGGACGGGTGAGCATGGAAAAGACGGTCATCAGTGTGCAGCATATCCCCAACGTGGCGGTAGGGGATGAGGTGGTGCTGATTGGGCAGCAGGGGGACACGGCGATCACGGCGGATGATGTCGCCAAGCGGCTAGGCACGATCAACTACGAGGTGGTGACGGGGATACTGGGGCGTGTACCTCGCCGCTGAACCGACGTTGAGTGACAAGTATTAACGCGAGGGCGAAGTATTGTCGTCCATGTCCTTTGATGTCCGAAGTGTGCCGCTCAACCCTTGAGGAAGCGTTGAGATATTAACTATTTCAAACCTTTAGACAAACATTTTCCGGGCAGTGAGTGGAGAATGTTGTGAAATTTGGCGGGGGCATGACATATCGGGGATTTGGTGTGTCATGCCCCGCTGTGTGTCTTTGTATGGGAACGGTAGAAGGGTTCGTATCTCGTGACGGAAAATGTCCCATTTAAGCACTATTACGGCGTTCAACTGGCAGCGCTGCTGGCGGACAAGGTCGCCCTTGTGCATCCAGCGTTTGATGGGCGGGCGTTTGTGGCACAGGTGGCGGCACGGATTGATGCGCTGGAGTTGAAAGACCGTGTGCGCTTGATCAGCGCTACGATGCGCGAGTATTTGCCCGCTGACTACCCCGCCGCGCTCGATGTGCTGCTGAACATTCTCGGTGACGAACTGGACGGCGAAGCGGGGATGTTCAACAAGGGGTATTGGGTGATGCCGATTGCCCATTTCGTGCAGACGTATGGATTGGAGCATTTTGATCGGTCCATCAACGCGCTGTATGAGATCACGAAACGATTTTCGTCGGAAGAAGCGGTGCGCCCGTATCTGGTGCGGTATCCCGAACAAACATTGGAACGGCTGCGCGTGTGGGTTCACGATGAGAATGCCCACGTGCGGCGATGGGTAAGCGAAGGGACGCGCCCGCGTTTGCCGTGGGCGATGCGGCTGGATCAATTCGTGCGCGATCCATCGCCTGTGCTGGAACTGTTGGAGCATTTGCGTGATGATGCATCGCTTTACGTTCGGAAATCGGTTGCGAACAATTTGAATGACATTGGCAAAGACCATCCTGAACGAGTTGTAGCAACATTGGCTCGGTGGTCAAGGAATGGGAGCGAACGCACAGCTTGGATCACGCGACATGCGCTTCGCACACAAATCAAGCACGGCGATGCAGCGGCGCTGGCGCTGATCGGGTACGCGAATGGCGACGGATTGGCATGCAAGGCATTGACGATCACACCGGATCGGGTGCGAATCGGGGAGAAAATTACGATCACGGTTGAGATCGCCAACACGGGGACAGACGCACAAAATGTGCTGGTCGATTACGCGATCCACTTCGTCAAGGCAACGGGTAAGACGAGCGCGAAGGTGTTCAAGTGGACGACGCTCACGCTCGATGCGGGGAAAAGCGTTACGCTAACAAAAAATCATGCGCTGCATGATGTAAGCGTTAGAAAGCATTTCGCGGGGCGGCATCAGGTGCAGGTGCAGGTCAATGGGCGGCTGATGGGGTCGGGGGTGGTTGAGGTATTGTAAACTCAAAGCAACCTCACCCCCACGAACGCGGTTCGTGCCCCCCTCTCCATGGGGAGAGGGGCAAAAACATGCCGCTATCTTGAGGGAAGTCAGCCGTCGAGAGTGAGAACCCGTTCAATTTCGTCGAACATGACATCGGCGGTGAGGGTAAATGGGAACAGAGCGCGCAGCCGCCCCTGCGGATCGATCAAATAAGCATAGCTGCTGTGATCGACCATATAACCGGACTCGATTTGAATGGGGACGATGGGCGTGGGGAGATTACTCGCGCCGCTCATTCCGGGCATGATGTGTCCGGCGTGGTTCGGTGATGATCCGTCATCCGTTGGCACATTGACGTACAAGCCCATTTCGTTTGATAAATCGACAATATCGGTCACGTTATCGAGGCGCAAGCCGATAAAGGACGGATCGTAACGGTCAAGATAGGCGCGAATGTCTTGCAGGGTATCACGTCCCGGATCGACACTGACCAACACAAAGTTAAATTGATTGGCACGGCTACCCAAGCGCGATTTCACGACAGTGAACTTGTCCATTGTGAGGGGGCAGTAATCGGGGCAGTTGACGTAACCGAAATAGAGCAGGGCATACTTGCCGCGAAGATCGTGCAGGGCAAACGCAGAGTCATCATCGCGTGTGAAGGTGTAGTCGGTCAGTTCAAGCGGCGGGCTGATGGGGATTACGCCGATGCCCGCGCCGACATCGGGCGTGTTGGTGGGGCGCGGCGGCGTGAAAGTGGGGGGCGTGGAGATTTGCGCGACATCAGCAAAGAGCGCGACAGCGACCAACACCAAGCCGATCAAAAGCATCAACGAGAGCACTAATAAAGCGCGCGGCTGCGGCGGCGCGGTATAGGTTGGTGGGGGTTCGTGCGCCGGAGGGGTGGTCAAGCTCGTATCCTTCTGATTAAAGCGGCTGTGAATTGTGAAAATTTTATCAGATCAACGCGGAGTCGCAAGCATTGTTGGGGAAAATGTCGGCGGAAAAAAGTCTTGCCCGACAATGATCAACCTCACCCCACACGAAAGAAGTTGGCGCATAATTATCGCTCTCCCGATGGAAATGAATTAGGGGGAAGGTCAACAGCAGACTCAATATCGCCCCCTCCTAGAAGCGCATTCCTACAGATGTCGTTGATCTGAGGACATCAGGCAGTTTGCAGACGAATCCAATAAATATCTGGTCTTTTGTTCAGACGCGCTTTGCGTTACATTTTGTGAAGGTTTTCACCGTACATGACCACGACGGAGCATCGATGATGCGGAATTTTCTGACGCTGGATCAATTCTCAGTCGATGAATCGACTGGAATTGTGCTGCTATCTAGCCAACAAGCAAGCGAGATGCAGCCGACAATCGCACTGCGCCAAGAAGGCGATTATCTGGCAATTTCCACGAGCTATGGCGCGCTGGAGATCGCGCTGCGTCCGCGCTTGAACGAACTGACACATGCGCTGGCGCATTTGACCCCCAGCGATGGTATGCAGACGACGCGCACAATTGGGTCATCGGAATCGCATATCGCGGTTGGACTGCGTACCGATGGATCGCTCAATTTGCGCCCGATCTTGATTCAAGATGCGACGGGTTTTCTGGCGCTGAACTTCCGGCTTTCGAGCGAGGTTCGCAAAAGCCTGTATGAATGGATGAACGTCACATCGAAGTAAGATCGGTGACAGGCTGCCACAATTGCGCGGCAGCGGCAAAATCGCTATACTTACGTTGAAATCGAATACAATCATGGGTGTGGAGAGACGGGGAGGTCAAATAGATCACTCGTCACCGAAGGGGCAAGCCGCCGCGATGCGCTGGTCGTGGGGGTGAAACTCTCAGGTCACAGGACGCGCTCATGAGGGAGATCAACTCTGAAGGACCGCGTTTTGCGCGCTATGCGCGTAAGATCACTGACAGAGCGCACAGCCGCCGTGCTTGATTAATGGCACGCATCTGCTGAGGCGCTCTTTTTTATTTCTGTTGTATTCGGTGGTTGAGTGATTTACTGAACAAATCACTTAACATGAAAATTCGCGGGCACGGCGTGCCGGCAGGTACGTAAAACAACCGAGAGTTCGTTTTTTGTGTGGCGGACTCGCCGAGAGAAACGCGATGCGAAGCATCGACGATTTCTCTCGCGTCCCTACAAATGACAGGACATTCTTAGCTTTAGAAACTTGACCGAAGAACTAATGAGCAAGCTGCAAAGGTGAATGTGAAGATGGCGACACTGAAAACCCCTGAGACACACAAGTATCAAAAATCTGACGAATATGTGTTTATTGAAGGCGGGAGCGCGATGATTGGCATCAGCGATTACGCGCAAGACGCGCTGAACGACATTGTATACGTCGAACTACCGAATGTAGGTGACACGATCACCAAAGGCGAACGGTTTGGATCGGTTGAATCGGTCAAAGCCGCGTCGGAACTCTACGCGCCGATTTCGGGGACGGTTACGGAAGTGAACAGCGCACTCAATTCGCAGCCCGAACTCATCAACAGCGATCCGTATGGCAAGGGGTGGATCATCAAGATCAGCGTGAAGGATGCATCGGAAGCGGACAGTTTGATGGATGCCGCCGCGTATATCGAATACTGCCAGAACCGGTAAAAATCACCGTTATCCAAAGGTTTGCGTATGAGTTACATCCCACATACCGAAGTTGAACGACAGCAAATGCTGTCTGCCATCGGTGTAACGAGCATCGAGGATTTGTTCGATGCCGTCCCCGCCGCGTATCGATTTCCTGCGCTCGATATTCCCAAAGCATTGAGCGAAATGGAATTAATGGCGGAACTGCAAGCGTTCGCGGAAGCGAACGAACACGCGGGCGACTACGCGATTTTTCGAGGCGCGGGCGCGTATCACCATTACACGCCATCAGTCGTGAATCACATGCTGCTGCGGGGGGAGTTTTACACCGCGTACACGCCGTATCAACCAGAGTTGAGTCAAGGCACGCTGCAAGCAATTTTCGAGTACCAGAGCATGATCAGTACGCTCACAGGGATGGACGCGGCGAACGCCAGTCACTATGACGGCGGAACGAGTCTTGCTGAAGCGGTGACCGTCGCGGTGGAAGTTGGGCGACATAAGCGCCACAAGATTGTATTAAGCCCGTATATTCATCCGCAGTATCGTGCGGTGACGCGCACGTATCATCAAGGCACAGAGTATCGCTTTGTGGGCGATGAAGGCATCGCCAGCGCGGACGACTTGATCGCCATGTTGGACGACAACACGGCGATGCTTGCGGTACAGTACCCGAATTTTTTGGGTCAAATTGAAGACATTCGCAAGTATGCGGAAGCGGCGCACAGTGTCGGCGCGCTGCTGGTCGTGGTGGCGAACCCGATGGCACTGGCGATGCTGAAATCGCCGGGTGAATTGGGCGCGGATGTTGTCGTCGGTGAAGGTCAGCCGTTGGGAATCCCGTTGAGCTACGGCGGACCGTATGTTGGATATTTCGCGTGCCGTTCGGAATATGTGCGGCGAATCGCGGGGCGAATCGTCGGGGAAACGGTTGATCAAGCGGGCCGCCGCGCCTACGTGATGACTCTGCGACCCCGCGAACAGGATATCAAGCGCGAAAAAGCCACGTCGAATATCTGCACCAATCAAGGCTTGATGGCACTCGCCGCGACGGTGTATTTGAGCGTGATGGGCAAAAACGGACTGAAGAAAGCGGCTGAATTGTGCTATCACAAGGCGCATTATGCCGCCCAACGGATCGCGGAAATTCCCGGTTACACAGTCGATATGACGCGCCCATTCTTCCATGAGTTCGTGGTCAAGTGCCCGCGCCCGGTGAAGGAAATCAACGAAAAGCTGATCGTAAGCGGGATTATCGGCGGGTATGATCTCGGACAGGATTACCTGTGGCTGAACGATCATATGCTGGTATGCGTGACAGAAACTAATCGTAAAGACGAGATCGATACGCTCGTCGAAGTGCTGAAAGAGGTGGCGGCATCATGACGAACAACGCCGATCCCAAGCATAATAACAAAGTCCTTGAGCCGCTGATCTATGACATCAGCGTGGAGGGGCGTGTCGGCGCAACGCTGCCCGACTGTGATGTACCGCTTGCCGACATCCCTGCTGAATTGGTGCGGGCGGAGTTGGATTTGCCGGAAGTGAGCGAATTACAGGTGGTGCGGCACTTCGTCAATTTGAGCCAGATGAACTACTCGATTGACAAGGGGTTCTATCCGCTTGGCTCTTGCACGATGAAATACAACCCGAAGGTGAACGAAGATGCGGCGCGGCTGCCGGGTTTCGCGCATCTGCATCCGCTGACGGATGAAGAAGGCAGCCAAGGCGCATTGGCGCTGATGCATCAGCTTCAACTGTGGCTGGCGGAGATCAGCGGGTTTACGGGCGTATCACTGCAACCTGCGGCGGGCGCGCAAGGCGAACTCGCGGGCATTTTGATGATCCGTAAGTATCATGTTGAGCGCGGGGATACTAAACGCACGAAGATTCTTGTGCCGAACAGCGCGCACGGGACGAATCCCGCGACGTGTACGATGGCGGGCTTGACGGTGATCGAATTACCATCCGACAAAGATGGCAACGTCGATTTGGATGCGCTGCGCGCCGCGTGCGATGACACGGTGGCGGGCATGATGATCACCGTACCGAGTACGCTCGGATTGTTTGAGGCGCACATTCTTGACGTGATCAAGGCGGTGCATGACTGCGGCGGCTTGATGTACATGGATGGCGCGAACATGAATTCGCAGTTGGGCATCGTCAAGCCGGGGCAGTTGGGCTTCGATGTAATGCACTACAACCTGCACAAGACGTTCAGCACGCCGCATGGCGGCGGTGGTCCGGGGTGCGGCGCTGTCGCGGCGAATGACAAGCTCAAGGCGTATCTGCCGGGTCCGATTGTGGTGATCAACCATGACGCGGATGAAGAAGACGATGCGCCGCTGTATTCGCTGGAAATGCCGGAAAAGTCGATTGGGCGGTTGAAGGTGTTTCACGGCAACTTCGGGATGCACGTCCGCGCTTATGCGTACATTCGCACCTATGGCGGTGAGGGTCTGCGCGAAGTGAGCCGCCATGCGGTGTTGAACGCGAACTATATCCGCGCACGGTTGAGCGATGTGTATCACATCCCGTACAACCGCGCGTGCGGGCATGAATTCGTGCTGGAAGGGCATTTTGAAGGCGTGGAAGACGTGCACGCGCTGGATATTTCCAAGCGGCTGATGGATTACGGGTATCACCCACCGACGAATTATTTCCCGTTGATTGTGCCGGAAGCTCTGCTGATTGAGCCGACGGAAACGGAAGACAAAGCCACGCTTGACGGGTTCATTGACACGATGCGCGCGATTGCCCAAGAAGCCAAAGAATCGCCTGAACTGCTGAAAAATGCGCCGCACACCACACCTGTCTCGCGGCTGGATGAAGTGCGCGCGGCGCGTCAACTGGTGCTGTGCTGCCGTCCGATTCCCGATTGGGTGGAGCAGGTCAAGTCCGGTACGCCAGCAGGCAATTAATCCCACTGAATTTTGAGGGGCGCATCTCCCCGCGCCCCGTTATAATCCGCTTGTGTACAACGCAAAAAGAAGGGGTTTGGCACGGACGAAACGCGATGCGAAACATCAACGGTTTCGCAAACCCCTACAGACCTTTTGGGAGAGTCAGTACGTGACGAAAGTTCAGCCCGTCCTGCCCCGTTCCGGCGGTGTGATTAATCGCACTGAACGCCTATTCCGTGCCGTGTGGCGCGATACATCGGCGCTGTGGTCGGAGTTTCGCCTGTCGATCATCGCTTTTCTCGTTGTCACTGTTGGCGGCGGATATTTGTACCGCGAATTGATGCTGGCGGCGGGCTACGCCCCTCCCCCTCTGATCGACATGCCGTATGTGATGCTGTCGATCATGCTGTTCAATCCGGTGGTCGAGCTTCCGGTAGAGCCGCAGTTGATCGTGTTTTTCTACGCCATGCCGTTGATCGGTATTTATGTCATCGGGCGTGGGGCGTTGGACTTCGTGCGGCTGTTCTTTAATCGTGGGGAGCGACGCACGGCATGGGACGAAGCAGTGGCATCGACGTATCGGCGGCATGTAATTGTGTTAGGCATGGGTCATGTGGGAATCCGCGTGGCGCGCACACTCGTCCATATGGGCTTTGAAGTCGTGGGGATTGACCGCAGCATCGATGACTCGATTGAAGGTGAACTAAGCGAGTTAGGTATCCCGGTTATCGTCGGAGATGGTGGAGCGGCGTTGGTGCTGGAAAAAGCCGGTCTGGATCACGCCCGCGCAATTGTGTTGTGTACGTCAAATGACCATTCCAATTTTGAGATCACGCTGCGTATCCGCGAGATTAATCCCAGTGTCAGGATTGTCGTTCGCACATGGGATGAGATGTTCACCCCACGCTTGAAAGAGGCGATGGAAGTGAGAAGCATCAATGCATCGGACTTATCCGCGCCTGTGTTCGCGGGGGCAGCAGTGGGGTTGGAGATCGCGCAGACGTTCCGGTTTGGCGAGGCGCGTTTTTCAGTGCTGCGGATGAGCATCGCGCCGGATTCGTTCATGGTGGGCAAATCGCTGGCGGAACTGCAAAACGACTACGATATGGATATTGTACTGCACACGCGCGCGGGCGAATCGAGTGTGACGGTTCACCCAGCCGATTCGATTGTGATCCACCCACATGACATATTGGTGCTGTTCGCCAGCCGCGCCCGCTTGAGCGCGATCATCGCGCGTGGAAACGGAACCTATGCACATTCCCCCGAAGAATGGCATGACCATGTCATTATCATTGGCTTGGGGCATGTGGGACTGCGCGTGGCGCGCAATTTGATGCGCCTAAACGTGCCCGTGATCGCGATTAATCAACAGCCGCCGGATTATGCTAAAGCTGCGATGGAAGAATTGAACATCCCGATTATCTTGGGGGATGGGCGGAATCCTGAAATCTTAAAAGCCGCGTCGATTCACACCGCGCGGGGGATTGTGCTATGTACTTCAAGCGATCACATTAATATGCAGTTGGCGACGATTGTGCGCGAATACAACGAGCGCATGAATATCGTGATCCGCATGTGGGACGATATTTTCACGCCCAAGATGAAACAGGCGCTGAACATCGCGGGCGTGATCAGTTCATCGCAGCTTGCCGCACCAGTGTTCGCTGGCGAAGCGGTAGATGTGCAAATCGCGCAGACGTTCATTTTGAATGATGTGGAATACAGTATGGTGCGCCTGACCATCGCGGCGGGTTCGCTGATGGACGGACGCACGGTTGCGGATGTACAAGATACATGCGAGGTTGATATTGTGCTGCACGAACGCAGCGAGGGAATCGACGTACATCCCGCCGCCGATACGCTGCTCGAAGCGGGCGATACGATCATCGTGTTCGCGCGTCATACACGAGTGACGTATTTGGTCGAGCAGAATGAACGCGCGGGGGTGAGGGGGTGAGGTTTGCCTCACCAGCCCTACACACGGCGATTTTGACGGCGGGCGGCTCACGAGCCGCCCCTACGAACGGGTTATGTGGTTGCGGCTGCCTTCTTGGGGTAGCGGCTTAAGATGACAGCAGGTTCGGGGACAGGGACGCGATCCCCGAAGCCGAGTTCACCGAACGACTTGCTCATCGTTGTGCGTGACGATCCGCAAAAGACCGCCAACTGCGTCCCTTCGGCGTTCGAGTCGTCTTTGACATATGCCTGTCCGAGTTGATAGCCTTCGCTGTCAATGGAGCAACTTGTGACCACGCCAACCACGCGACCACGCGCATCTACCAGCGGATCGCCGGGATGCGGCGGGCGCACGCCCTTGTTGAGCAATCTAAAGCGCACAATTTCGGCATCGCGCTTTTGCTCATGCGCGATAAACGCGGACTTGCCAACAAAGAACGGCTTGTTGAGTTTGACATAATTTCCAAAGCCCGCATCCGCTGGATTGAGCGCGAGATCGCCCGCGAGTTCATGCCCATACAGCGGCAAACCTGCTTCGGTACGAAGGCTGTCGCGCGCCGCCAAGCCACAGGGGACAGCCCCCGCATTGACGAGCGCATCAACGAGCGCAATGGCTTGATCGGGATGGACGAACACTTCATAGGCGACACGTTCGCCTGTATAGCCCGTGCGCGAAACGATCAGGTCAAAGCCACCGAGTTTGACGCGCGTGACACCTGCCCATGCCAGTTTGCTGATTTTGTCCTTGTCGGCTTCACTGCCGCCTAAACCGATGAGGAGATTTTTACTGTTCGGTCCTTGCAAGGCCACATCGACACGCCGATCCGCTCCATGCGAGGGATCGCGCAAGTCGCGCAGCGTCACGTCAAAGGAATCAATGGACAAGCCGGGATGCTGCGGGTGGATCATCACCTGCCCGTTTTTGACCGCATTCAGCCACGCCCAATTTTTGTCATTGTTGGACGCATTGACGACAACCAAGAAATGGTCATGCGCCAAGCGGTAGATCATGAGGTCATCAAGCGGCACACCGTTTACATCCAAGAAATAGGTGTAATGCGAATCTCCGACTGCCAAACCGTGTACGTCATTGGTCGTGACCACATCCAAGAACGCCGCCGCGCCACTTCCGCGCGCATCGAATACGCCCATATGCGTCACGTCGAAGATGCCCGCGTTCTTGCGTACCGCGAGATGCTCTTCGCTCACCGAGCTGTACCACAAAGGCATTTCGTAGCCCGCGAACGGTGCCATCTTCGCACCCTTGCTTTTGTGCCAAGCGTGCAGCGGGGTGAATTTTAACGGCGCGTCAATGGGATCAACCCATGTGAAGGCGGGTTTGGGGGCGGCACTTGTGCCTTTAAAATTTTTGCCGTTAATGCCGATGAAGTAGCCCTTGCGGAGCGTGTAACCCGTGTTCGCGCTAATTTGCACCTTCAAGCGGGAAACATCGGCTGCGCCGTGTTCGACAATATCTACCGCGCCGGGGACTTTCGCGTACACATCAACCGTATCAAACAGCGCGAAGCCATCGGAAAGCGAGCGCAGCCACGCAGCAACACGGCTAACATTTGATTCGACATGGAGTAGGTAACCATCGGCGGATTTTTCCAGCACACCGCTTGCCATCACGTTCCCGTCGTGTTCCAACACATGCGTGACCTGCTGATCGCCCACCTGCTTGAGCGCGAATACGTCATTGGTGAGCGCGTACTGCAAGAAACGATCCGCCGAAACATCGCTAAACGAGCGTACTGCCAGCGTGTGCCATCCCTGCGGGGACTGATTCATGTAGAAGAAATGCGGATAGGCTTCATCGCCCGCGTTTGTGTCGATGCCGACACGCGCCGCGAGATCGCGCACACGGTTCTTGGCGGTTTGCAGTACATCGAAATCAATTTTGGCGCGGGGTTCAGGGCGTTTTTTGCCGGTATAGCTGAATGGGACACACGCCTGAAGCACATCCGCGATGATGTCGCCCAATTCGTCGATTTCGGCAGCGCCAAAGCCGCGCTGCGAAATCCACGGTGTGCCGAGGCGAACGCCGGACGCGCGCAGCGCCGAAGGATCGCCGGGGATGGTGTTACGGTTGCAGACAATGCCGACCAGATCGAGAATGCGCGCCGCCATATCTCCGCTGAGGGTTGTGCCGTCCGCGCCGACGATGCTCTTGCAATCGACGAGCAGCAGATGTGTATTCGTGCCACCGTAAGCGATGCGGATGCCGCGCGATGCGAGCTTTTCAGAGAGGCGCACCGCGTTATCGACGGTTCGCACCTGAAGTTCTTTGAATTGATCGGTATAAGCAAGGCGCAGCGATACCGCTAACGCAGCAATCGCGTTCACGTGCGGTCCGCCCTGTTCACCGGGGAAAACGGCGCGATCCACTTTGCTCGATACATCACTGCGATGGGTGATGATGACCGCGCCGCGCGGACCGGCGAGCGTTTTGTGCGTGGTGAAACTGGTCACGTCAGCGTATCCAACCGGATTGGGGTATACGCCCGCGATGATCAAACCGGAGACATGTGATACGTCCGCCATCAGGTAAGCGCCGACTTCATCGGCAATCGAGCGGAATGCCGCCCAATCGGGTGTGTAGGGATAGCTGGTGTAGCCCGCGATGATCAACTTGGGGCGATGTTCGAGCGCCAGTTTGCGGATCGCGTCATAGTCGAGCAGTTCGGTATGGGGATCAACACCATAGCTGACCGCCTTATAGTATTTGCCACTGCGGTTGACCGGGCTGCCGTGTGTCAAGTGACCACCGTGCAGCAAATCCAAACCCATGAACGTGTCACCAATGTTGAGCAGGGCGCTGAAGATCGCGTTGTTGGCGGGTCCGCCGGAAAGCGCCTGCACGTTGACAAACAACTGCTCTGGTTTGAGGTGCGGCGGGCAAAAGAGTTCAGCGGCGCGGCGGCGTGCCAACGCTTCGACAACATCGGCATATTCTGTGCCTTTGTAATAGCGTTTGTCGGCAAAGCGGCGATATTCGGGCAGGCGGGCGTTGTAATTGAGAATTTCCGCCTGTGTCATCGTGCGGGTTTCATCAAGTGGATAGCCTTCGGCGTAAATATTGTGAAACGCCGATCCCAACGCTTCGCGCACGGCTTGAGGCACGCTACTTTCCGAAGGGATCATGATGAGATAGCGTTCCTGCCGCGCCGTTTCGTGGCGAATGAGTTCTGCAACTTCGGGATCGATTTCAGCTAGATCGCCCCGAAAGAGAAAATCGTCGTATCCGTTGTTCGGCATGTGGTTCAATCCTGCGGTTGTCGATTGTGAATTCGAGTGCTATTTTAACCGCAAGCGGGGGAATAAAAAAGCGACCCCGTGTAAGCCCACGGGGTCGCCTCGATGACATTTATACGATGTAACAGCGGTTAGAGGCTGTTTTCGCTGGTTTCTGCTTCGGCTTCGGGAGTGTGAGCAGTAGTTGGCGTTTCGGCAGCAGGTGTTTCCACCACTGGAACTTCCACTTCCACTGCTGGCGCTTCAACTTCAGAGACAGTCACTGAGCCATTGCTTGCGGCTTCGGGGGCGCTCTCCGGCACTGCACTTTCAGGCGCGCCGGCTTCCGTACCCCAACGCTGAGTAAACCCAACGCGGCGCTTTTCCGGTTCGAGATGGCTGATACGAAGGCTCAGGCGGTCTCCCTTTTTGACATAGCTGTGCGGCTCTTTGAGCGAACCGTCACCCATTTCGCTTAAATGGAGCAGACCTTCCAAGCCGTCATCGAGGGCGACGAACGCGCCAAAATCGACTACATTGGTGACTGTGCCATCCACCAACTGCCCTTCGTGATATTTCTCGGAGGCAGTTTCCCACGGGTCGTTCAAGAGGCGTTTACGGCTCAACGCGATACGGTTGGCATCGCGGTCAAGGCTCAACACGTAGACTTTGATCTGTTCGCCAACGCGCAGCACATCACGCGGGTGATCGACACGATGCCATGCCAATTCACTAACGTGGATCAAGCCGTCCGCGCCGCCTAGGTTGACGAACGCGCCAAAATCGCGCAAGCCCGTCACCGTCCCCATGACGACATCGCCCTCTTTGAGTTCAGAGAGCAGACGCGCCTTCTGCTGAGCGCGCCATTCGCGCTGCGCTTCACGTTCGCTAAAAATCAAGCGGCGGCGTGCCTGATCGACTTCGATCACTTTGACCGCCAGAGTTTTGCCCATCAGTTCATTCCACGATTCACGCCCGCCCGATGAACCCATCGAAACGAGATGCGAACTAGGGATGAAACCTTCCAGACGATTCCACTGGACGAGAATACCGCCCTTGTTGCTATCTTTAACCGAAACTTCGACAACTTCTTCTGTTTCCAGCAGTTTACGGGCTTTTTCCCAGTCATACTGCTGCAAACCCATATTAATCGACACGATCAAATTATCATCTTGATCGCGCGGGTTCATAACATAAACCGGCACTTCCGCACCGACCTTGAGTGACTCACGCACTTTGGGGTCAAGCCGCTGCAAGTCTTCAATTGGCACGATGCCATCACGCTTCGCGCCCATATCGACAATGACTTCACGGGGCAGAATTTGCAGAATTATTGCGTTGCGGATTTCGCCTCGCTGTGGGGGATTGTAAGCGAACGACGATTCTAGAAGCTCGCGAAATTCCTCCCCATACGCATTCTCCACATCCGACTTTGGCATATCCATTGAACGAACCACCTTACGATAGTATTTTGCTGCCCACTAAATCACAAACGGATTACGGTAGAGACAAGGCGAAAAAAGTTATTTTATCCGGCTTGACTCAACGACAGACAGACGGTACGAGACAAATCTTTCTTACTGATCTTCTGTCAGTATAGCATCCTTACGATAGAAATTTGTAAACATTCTCCCATTTCTAATTCGCTTCGGGCATCGACATGCCGATGCTTCGCATACCGCGATCAATCTCCCAAGGATAAATTATGTAGGCATTGGTGGTCGCGCCGTAAAAATCCGGTTTTTCGTTTTTGAACAACGAGCGATAGGGGTTGAAATGCAGCACACAGGTGAACGGGGTTGCGCCCGTCGAGACTAAACGTTCGCGCACAGCGATGCTGGTACGTCCACTTCCCCACACGTCATCGACAATGAGCGTTTTACGGTTGATGACCAATGAGGTATCTGGGAATTGCAGGAAAGTGGGCCACGCCATCAAGCCTGCCGCTTCTTTCGCCGGGAAATCGACTGCCGCTGTAAGTAAATGCTGCACGTCGAGCGCCTCTGCCAACATACCGCCGGGGATGACTCCGCCACGTGTAATCATGACAATGCCGCTGAAAGGACCGACGGCGCGAAGCTGCGGCAGCAGCAGATCAATGAGTTTGTCTACGTCCGACCACGTAATCACTTCGTGACGCACCGGACCGCCAGAAGACTCCATCATAGGGCATGCCTCAACGACAAAAATGGGGAAGAATAATTGAATAATTGTACCATAGGCTCTCATCATTTGCTTAGTTTTGCGGCGGTGAATCACCCCTGATCAGGGTGCAAGCGCCTGTGTGAAAAACGCGGTCAGCCGCTGGTCATATTCGGCTGTGTAATCGATAAAGCTGGCGACGTGTCCGCTGTCAGTCGTCCACAATTGAACATGTGTACCGCCACTTTCGGCGGCTTCAACGAGCATATGAAGTTGACGATACGGCACCATATCATCGCTTGTGCCATGCACAAGAAAGAAGGGGCGGTTACCAATTAGACGGGCTTGATCGAACGGCGACGGATTTGTGAGGTCATCCCCGCTGGCATCAACGAGGCAAGCGAACAACGGCAGGCGGAATACCCATGCGCGATGATGGCCGCAGGATTATCTGAAGGATTTTCGTCCGCCGTAATCCAGAACGCCGCGATCTGCAAGGGCGCGTCACGACTTGGCACGCGCACCTCTTGATAATCGGGCATCCAATACGGGCGAAGATCGACTTGAGGGGAAGTGAAATCGGCGGGGGTAAACGTGCTGCCATCAGCACAACCGGGCGGTAGGCGGCTGATGAGGTCATAGAAAGCCGCGCTCATTACCAACCCGCATACCATCGGACTCACTGCGATGAGGAGCAAGAGAACGCGCGCGAGTTTTTGACGAGAAGTCCGCATGATCACGTCCGCTGTAAGGGGTGTGTCAAATTCGGCACACCCCTCTTATTCATTGTCTACAGTCGTTCCGCGATGCTCTTTGCCTGTGTGAACTGGAGCAGATAATCCGGTCCGCCGCCTTTGCTATCCGTGCCGCTCATGTTGAACCCGCCGAAGGGGTGAATTCCGACCAACGCGCCCGTACATTTGCGATTGAGATACAAATTGCCGACATGATATTCACGCCATGCTCGTTCGATGCGCGCGCGATCTTGACTGAACAGCGCGCCTGTTAAGCCGTATTCGGTATCGTTGGCGATGTACAGCGCATCGCTGAAATCATTGGCGCGGATGATCGCCAACACGGGACCAAAAATTTCCTCCTGTGCGATGCGCGCCTTTGGAGAGACATTCCCGAAGATGGTCGGCGGGATGAAGTACCCGCCTTCCGGCGTGGCAATTGGCTGACCGCCAAGCAGTAGATCACCTTCCTGCGTGCCGAGTTCGATGTAGTTCATGATGCGCTGCACAGAATCCGCGTCGATAACGGGTCCCATGTCGATGTGATGCCCGGCATCGGGCGCACCAACCACGAGTGTCTTGGCAAGATCAACGGTGCGTGCGACAACACGCTCATAAACGTCACTGACGACAATCGCGCGCGAACCCGCCGAGCATTTTTGTCCTTGAAAGCCGAAGGCACTTTGCACAATTCCGAGCGCCGCCGCTTCGAGATCGGCTGTCTCATCGACGACAACCGCGTCTTTGCCGCCTAATTCCAACACAACGCGCTTGAGCCACTTCTGCCCCGGTGCCATCTGCGCGGCTTTGGCGTAGATTTGCACACCAACGGCTTTTGAACCGGTGAAGTTGATGAAGCGGGTGTGCGGATGTTCGACCATGCGCCCACCGACGAGCGCGCCATCGCCGGTTAGATAATTGAGTACACCCGGAGGAAGCCCTTGTTTCCAGAATAATTCGCACATTTCGTAGGCAATCCACGGGCTTTGTTCAGCGGGCTTGAAGACGACGGTGTTGCCCGTCACCAGCGCCGAACTGACCATGCCTGTTGGAATCGCACATGGGAAATTCCACGGGGGAATAATTGCGCCTACGCCCAACGGGATATAGTGCAGCCCCAATTGTTCCGGTGGATAAGGCGTGAGCAAGGCGCTGCTATCGGCGATGCGAACGGCTTGGCGCGCGTAATACTCCAAAAAGTCGATAGATTCGGCGGTATCGGCATCGGCTTCGACCCAACTCTTGCCGACTTCCAGCACCATCATCGCGCTGAATTCGTGTTTGCGGCGGCGCAGTTCGGCGGCGGCACGCAGCAGATAACGTGCGCGTTCTTCGACAGGCGTGTACTGCCACGTTTCAAAGGCATGCTTTGCCGCCGAAATCGCTTGATCGACATGATCGCTGCTCGCGCTGGCGAAGTTCGCCAACACTTCGGCGGGGCGTGATGGATTGATGCTGGAAAATGTTTCATCCAGCATAATGCGCTGGTTGTCGATGACCAACGGGTGTGTTTTGCCCATGCGCGCTTTCACCCGTTCGAGCGCAGCCGTGAACGCGGCTTGGTTGTGTGGCTGCGAAAAATCGGTGAACGGCTCCGGTCTATAAGCTGGAAGCATAAGGTTGTTTTCCCTTTCCAAAATTCACAGGAAATTCACAGACATAAACAGCAAGTTTTGTTACGATAGTTTTACACAGTGAAATGTATCAACGCTTCAGCACAGCGGTAGTTTAACAACAGAACAGGTCGGGTGACACGCTTCTCTTTACAGCTCCTTTGACGCTTCACTGCACCATCATCGCACTCATTCGGCTGGCAAAACGCTTTCACGCTGCCCTCTCCTTTGCACATGCGCGCTAGTCGTCAGAAGTTTGTCACTTGTCCTGTTCTGTTGTTAAGCCAACATCCCCTACCGCGATATCCTCACACACCACCACAATTTGTTCACCTGCCCGCCGTGTTAGTACGAGCGTACACGATTGATCGCCTTTAAGTTTCAACTGCGGGATGATCGTTTCCGGTGTCACTGCCGTGCCGCGCTTCTTGACGGTCACTATGCCGATATTCCGTTCGCGCAGAAACGCACGCAGTTTTTTCACGCTGAACGGCATCCAATCAATGATGCGCCACGCCCGCGCCCATTCAGTGATAGGCTGATTTTCAGCGGTCAAATAAGCAGTCGATTCATCGAGTTGATACGCATCCCATTTACCGCCTGCATCACGCACCAATCCCGCGCGAATGAGCGCCGCGTCCGGTTCGATGAGCCATGCGCGCGGCTCAGAGAGGCGGGCATCGGGCATCGAATCGGGCAGAGTCCAGCGCAAAACATCGCTTTCGGTCAGCAGCACCGCGCATCGTGACGGATTAGCGCCGAAAGCGTCCGGTGAGGTGTACAACGCCGCTTCTTTCAAATCACCGTCCACCGAAATGAATTCGACTATGCCGCCGTATCCCGCCAACTGCGTCAGATCGATTCCCGGCGAAAGTTTGGCGATCAACCGCGACACAGTCCAGTTTCGCAGGGTCGAAAGCGGCGGTTCATAGGCTTCAACATCATAAACGCGCCGCCCCGACTCATCGCGCCGCGCGGGATCGAAAAACAAATGGCTTTTTCCCGTGAGATACGCACGCAAATCGCCGCGTGCGTCTGCGATTTCAAAGCGCGCATTTGTCACGCCGAGCGCGAACGCATTCAAGCGCGCCATTTCGACGCGCACCGGATCGATATCTATTCCGGTGACGCTGTGAGCTGTCGATGCGAACGCCAGCGCGTCACTGCCCATCGAGCAGCATACATCCAGCACATTTTCACGCATTATCCACCCGGCACGATAGCGCCGCACCAGTGGATCGCTTGCTTGTTCGAGGGCATCACGGGTGAAATACATGCGATCCGCATTCGCCGCGAATTTTTCTACAGCTTTTAGGCGCAACCGCGCCAACTCGAGCGCGGCGCGGGTTTCATCGGGGGTGAAGGTTTTGCGTAACAACGTGATCAAGCGCAGTGATGTAGCTTCGCTCAAGTCCGCAGACCGCAAATCTTCGAGCAGCGCCGCACCGCGTGGACTGGTCAAGAATTCGAGATCAACGAGGGATAGGGACATACGCCACGTTATTCATCGGGCACTTCTGCTGTGGCGGGATCAATGGGCAGCCAAGACAGCGATTTTCCGCGTATTGCATCCAAAGTGGGATTGAGCAGCAGTCGATAATCCCATGCTTGGGCGGTTTCACGGCTGAATTTGGCGACTTTGTTTACATCTTTGACCACGCCTTCGACTACGGCGGGCTGCATAAACGACACAGCTTTGGGCAAACTGCTAAATGCGAGCAAAATAGGCGGCTGCGTGTCACTGAGTGATGCCACCCGCCATTCGATCACATCGTCGGGGGTCAACGTCCATGCGGGCTTGTTGGGCGTTTGGCGGACGAGCAAGAACAGATAGCGCCCGTTATAGGTATCGAAGTTAAGCAAATCTGGGTCATTGTCGGACGCGACTTTGACGCGCGCCAGCGTGTCGTCGGTGGTATGCGGTTTTTCGCCGCGCACCAACATTCCCATGGGTAAAGGACATTCGATTCCTGTTTCGACGAGGATGCGCGTGTAGCCGCTGCCTTCGAGCGTCTTGACTTGCTCTGCGGCATCGGTTTCGGCTGCTTCGACCATAATCAAGCGCCCGCCGGGACGGAGTGCCCGCAGCGCCGCCGCGAGAAACGCTTGATCGCGCGGACGATCATATGCAACAACAGCATCGAATCGGTCAGCGTCAATCTCCCACGCCGAGGGATCGCCATGCACAACCGTCACCTGAAGATCAGGACGATCTTCTCGCAGCACCGCGCCCGCCGATCCCTCTACATCAAGCAGACGGAGGGCAGACGCGCTCGGCGGCAAATGCTTCGCCATCTGCTGAATGAGCAGTCTGGCGGTACGAGTTCCCGCCATGCTTACTTGCCTATACCCTCAAGCAGTTGCAAAAGTTCGTCCCATTCCTCTTTGAAGAAATGAAGTGTCATCGCGCCTAACTCGATGTGATAGACGACTTCGCCGTCCGGTTCATGCGACAGCCACAGCACGTAATTTTCGGTTTCCGCCAGCGTTTCGATATTCACATCGTCGTTATTTTTTTGCGTCATGGTTGATCCCTTTTTGAGGCGAGACTTGTCGATCTGTTTCGCTCGATTTTACCATACCCGACGCTGTTCTCTGCCGTTGAAACAGTGCGAACAGCCCGCGGAAGGGATTCTTGTGTGCGCTATCTGTCGGCGCGTCCGGGAAAACGGGTTTGTCCGTTAGTTTCCAATAGGCATACAGCCCAAACAAGCGCAGCGTCGCAATGGTAGGCGCGGCAAGGATTACGCCAAGCGCGCCTGCCAAACTCGCGCCCACCAATACACCAATGATGACGACAATGGGATGCAGATCGAGGCTGTCACCCATCACACGCGGCGTAATAAAGATGGCTTGGACATTCTGGATTATCAGCCACAGCACAATTACTACCGCCGCGAACCCTAAGCCGCTTAAACCGGGGATCGTACTGCTTTCCGAGAGCAACCCCAGCAGCGCGGCAGGGATCAACGCAATGAGAGGTCCAATGTTGGGAATAAACTCCAGTGTGAACGAGATCAAGCCGAGTACAGGCGCGTTTGGCAGCCCGATCAACGACGCGACAATGAACACGAGAATGCCGACGAAACTTGAAAGGATGATTTGCCCGCGCAGATAGGCGTTCCACACTTCGCCTAATTCGTGCATCAAACGGCGGGCATCGTGTTGATAATCGGGGGGGACAACACGCACAATTGAATCGACAAATTTTGCGCCATCTTTGAGCAGGTAAAACATCATGGTGAGCAGCAAAATCATATTGATCAAGACGCTGAATGCCCGCCCGATAAAGCTAAAGGTTGGACCCGTCACTGTGGACAAGAAACCGCGTATTGTCCCGATGAAATCAAAGTTTTCGAGCTGTAAGGCATCGGTAGGATTTTCACCCAACGCCGCCGTGAGTTGATCCAGCGGCACAAGCGGCTGTCCGTCGATGAGGATCGGCTGACCGTTAAAGGTGAGGGGTTGGCTTAAGGCTTCTTCGATGCGCGATTGCAGCGTTTCCAACTGGGTGGGAAGTTCGGCGGCGAAGTCGTTCACCTGCCGGAAGATCGCAGGCAAAACGACCAAAATCACCAGCATAAACCCAACCAAGACAAGGATAAACGTGAGCAGAATCGCCGCGCCGCGTCTGCCGCGCGTGATCCGCCGTTCTAGAAAGCGCGTTAAGGGGTTGAGCAGATACGACACCACCAGCGCGATAACGATCAAGGGCAGCACATCGGTGATCTGCCAAATTAGAAGACCAACAAGCACCAGCGCGCCAATTACGACAGTGCGTTTGGTGCGTCCGCTCCACGCCGGGGATGCCGGGACAACCTGCGATGATGAAGACTCAATTTGGGTCATGGGCGCTCCTTTGGATTCGACTTAATGATAATCCAAGACGCGGAATCAAACAGGGATGTTGAGCGACATTTTTATCGCCCAACATCCCTGTTCACAACCTCACCCCCGTTTCGCTGCGCTCAACCGCCGCTTTCCGTTTAGAGAGGGGCTAAAACTGAGCTTTCGCGATTCACTAAACTTGCAGTGTTGGGAGCGAGTGGAGTGTTAGCCGCGATTCCCGCCGCCATTGCCACCACGATAACCGCCGCGATCACCACCACCAGGGCGACCACCACGATCCCCGCCGCGCCCGCCGCGATCACCACCGCGATCACCAGCGGGGCGACCACCACCGCCGGGGGGACGACGATCCTTCTCGCGGGCTTCTTCGGCTGTCCAACCTTCTAGCACGGCTTGACGACTCAAGCGGACTTTGCCATCCTGAATATCCGTCACCATGACCATAATTTCGTCACCGATGGCGACTTCATCTTCAGGGTTATTGACGCGGTGCGAAGCCAACTGCGAGATATGCACCATACCATCACGTCCGGGCAGGAATTCCACAAACACGCCATAGTTTTCGATGCGAACGACTTTACCCGTGTAAATGCGCCCGATTTCGGCATCTTCCGTCAAACCACGCACTTCTTCGAGTGCCAGAGACACCGTATGTCCATCGGGGCCGGCGACGAACACCGTACCATCATCCTGAATATCAATCTTTACGCCTGTTCGTTCCTGAATTCCGCGCACGATCTTGCCGCCGGGGCCAATCAACGCGCCGATCTTTTCGGGGTTGATTTTCACGCTCTCCATACGCGGCGCGTATTCGCTCAAGGTATTGCGCGGCGCGGGGATGGCTGCCAACAACACATCGAGAATTTGCAAACGGGCTTCACGCGCCTGCTGCAACGCGCGCGCCATGATTTCGTCGCTCACGCCCGTAATCTTGATATCCATTTGCAGCGCGGTGATCCCGTTGGCTGTCCCTGCCACTTTGAAATCCATATCTCCAAAGTGATCTTCCAAGCCTTGAATGTCGGTCAAAATGGCAACCTGATCGCCATCCTTGACCAAGCCCATGGCAATACCTGCGACAGGGCGCGTAATTGGCACGCCCGCGTCCATCAACGCAAGCGTACTGCCGCACACACTCGCCATCGACGTACTGCCGTTGGAACTCATCACTTCGCTGACAAGACGAATCGTATAAGGGAATTTATCTTCCGGTGGGATCATGGCGCGCAGCGCGGCTTCTGCGAGCGCCCCGTGACCGATCTCACGGCGTTTTGGACCCCGTAAGGGCGTGGCTTCACCCGTGCTGAACGGCGGGAAGTTATAATGATGCATGAAGCGTTTATTTTCTTCGGGGCTAAGCGTTTCGATTTCGAGTGAATCGCGGGGCGTACCGAGCGTTGCAAATGTCAGCACCTGTGTTTGACCACGCTTGAATAAGCCTGTACCATGCACCCGCGGAACAATGCCGACTTCGGCTGCCAACGGGCGAATTTGCGTGTGCGTGCGTCCATCCGGGCGCACACCATCATGGACGATGCGGCGGCGCACTTCTTCGTAGTAGACGTTTTCGAATGCCGTCTTTACGCTGTTGAGGTTCACCTGCGCTTCGGGGTCTTCAGCCGCTTTGTTCTGGGCTTCATATTCCGCCACCACCTCATCACGGAGCGCGTCGATTGCCGTCGTGCGGTCACCGCGTTCAGTCGTATTAAGCAGCACTTCGCGAACACGCGCGCGCATTTTTTCAGCAATTGCGTTTTGTAAATTGGGGTCAATCTTACTGGCAACATATTCCGACTTCGGCTTGCCGAGGTCTTCGCGCATCTGCTTTTGTACGGCAATCAGCGGTTGGATGGCTTCATGCGCCAGTTTAAGCGCGCGCGCCATTGTGGCTTCATCGACTTCATTTGCCGCACATTCGACCATGTTAATCGCGTCGGCAGTTCCCGCCACCCGCAGATCGAGAATACTGTTTTCAAGTTCTTGAATAGTGGGGTTGATGACGAGTTCGCCATCAATCAGGCCAATGCGAACGCCCGCCACAGGACCATTCCATGGAATGTCGCTCAACATGAGCGCGGTACTAGCGGCGACAATTCCGGGCATATCGACTTGATGTTCTTGGTCATGGCTGAATGCCGACATGATGACCTGCACTTCGTTCCGCATTTCTTCCGGGAACAGCGGGCGGAGCGGGCGGTCAATGACGCGGGCAATCAGGATCGCGCCTTCACCGGGGCGACCTTCGCGGCGGAAATAGCTGCCGGGGATACGTCCCGCGGCGTACAATTTTTCTTCGTATTCCACGCTCAACGGGAAAAAGTCGATTCCCTCACGCGCGGTCTTGCTCATGGTGGCGGTAGCAAACACGACTGTTTGCCCCACTTGAATAGTGACAGCGCCGCCCGCTTGTTCCGCGAGTTTGCCTGTCTCAAAAATGTATTCGTCCTTGCCGATCTTGGCGGTGTAACGATATACCTTCCCCATTGGGGTATCGGATACCAACATGGAGATGTGCTCCTTCTCACTGACGCATGTGTGCGTCGAACCTGCAACCGCAGTCGAAACATAAAAAAAGACACGCCCAGTGATACAGGGACTGGGAACCGCTGCCAAATCGCCGTCGCTGTTTGATGGCGTTTAGCTCCGCTTCCCAATTCCTGCCAACCGGGCGCGTCCGCATCCAAAAAAGCGGGATCATCAACCAGCCGCGCGATCCCACCCCGAACCCTTCACAAACTACCGGCGCAGACCCAACCGTGCCAGAATCTCACGGTAAGCATCGGGGTCTTTCTGGCTCAAGTAGCGCAAATGACGACGACGCTGACCGACCAACTTAAGCAAGCCGCGCTTTGAATGGTTGTCCTGCGTGTGATACTTGAGATGGTCGGTAAGCTGCTGAATACGCTGGGTCAGCAGTGCGATCTGCACTTGGGCGGAGCCTGTGTCGCCTTCGTGAGTCGCGTAGGTTGCCATAATTTGTGACTTTTCGTCTTTCGTGAGAGCCATTTACTTCCGCCCCTCCCTCATGTCACCAAGCGCGATGGACGGTTCGCGCTGGTCTAATCAATACTCCATTTGGCATTATATCAAGTAGGGGCATAGCGTGCTATGCCCGTTTTCTGGGGGTAACATGTGTATTTTTACCCGTCCACGCGCCCAAATCGTTCGGTGCGCTGTGCATCTGCCACCAGCGTGACGGTGTGATGGGTGCGGAAAAGGCTGTATTGTCCACTGCGCCCCGGCACAGGATTGAGTACGTTTTCGGTTTCCATAATTGAAAACCACAGCGGAAAATCCCATTGGGCTGTCGGGTCGATGAGCCGCAGTGTTTGTTCGCTGATGATCATATTACGTTCATACAGTTGCAGCAGCAGGCGGATAAACGCATCGCGTTCGGCAATTACTTGCCGAACGATTTCGGCATCCATGTTGAGCGAAATCCCCTTTGTGAAGAAGTCGCTCTGGGGATTGGGATATTCTTTGACTTCTGCGGCAAGATTTTCTTGCAAGAATTCGACGGCGCGCTGGAACGAAGTGACGTGATCGAACGGACGCAGTCGTTTGTGTAAGCTGCCAAGCGGACACCATGTAAAGCCTCTAAAGCTGGTGAACTGTTCGACGCTGACAATGACGCGCCGCACCATTTCTGCCGTTTGCGGGTCAATGTGTTCGAGATCACTGATGGTCACACCCACCCACTGCGGATCCTCTTCAGGCTGCTCCATGATTTCCGCGCGCTGGGCTTCTTCAACGACGGTGACTTGGTAATCGGGGCGAAGTTTGATGACAGGCACAAGATCGTCTGGGTTATGGCGATGCGGCACAAGTTCGCGCATCAATACGCGCTCACGCACCAAGCAGTCGATCCAGTCCGAGCGCCATTGATCGCTGTAATTCAGCCCGGGGCGATCCAGCTCGCGATCCATCGCCAAGCCTTTGAGCAAAAAGCCATAATTGACGTATTCCCACCCGCGCACGCTTAACGTGTTCATCACGCGCACAACAATGCGGTCACGGATTAAGCGGGTTTTTTCGACGACGGGATGATATTCGTCAATGATCACGTTGCTGCTCTTGCCAACCTGCTGCAATATGCCCAACGAGATCGCTTGATTCACCAAGTCTTCGCCGCGTGCCTGTGATACTACCGCACCGACTTCTGCAAGACGGTTGATCAACTGCGTTTTGCTGAGTACTTCCGTGCCGACTTCCTGCGCCAAGCGGTCAAACTGTATGATGACACTGGACCACTGCGACGGGGTGAATCCGCTGAGTGTGTCTTCATCCAGCGTAACGGCTGCGCCGCTTAAGGATTGATGCGTCTGCAAATTGGTGAAGTCTTCGACGTATTCAATCGGCGCGTTGTTTTCAAGCTGACGACTGGTGCTGCCGCGCACTGCCCACAAGATCACCTGCTTATTGCGGGCGCGCAGAGAATTGATCACTTCGTTGAAATCGCGATCACCACTGGCGACAATAAACACATCCGCTGAATCGGCATGACCGCTGTCGGTGATTACGTCGCGCGCGATACGCATATCCGCGCTGTTTTTTCCGGGCAGGTTGAACACCGGATCGATATTCGCCATCGCCAAGCGTGACGGCGCTTCATCCGCGACTTCACGTCCGGCGTTATCAACAAGCGGTGGCAAACTTCCACGCTGCCCCCAAGGGGCATACGCCGCAATCTTAACCACTTGACCATGCGCTTGCGCTTGGCGAACAAAGCTCTCGATAAGTTGATCGAGATTGACGGTAAAGCCCTGTTCATTCAAGCTGATAGCGATATTCTCAAAGTCGATGTATACCGCGACGTTCTTGGTCTGTTGAATGCCTAGAAGCGTTTCCAGCGGTTGAAAAATAACATCATCGGCGAATTCGGTGCCTTTCAGCACATCTTCTACACCCCACATGCGAATACGCGATTTGCGCGTTGTATGCACGCGGCGAACCAACGGCATTAAGTCGCGGTTAGTGGTCGCTAGAATCAGTTCGTCAACAGGTTCAGGATCGAACGAGAAGTAGTGCATGATCAGCGCATCGGCAAGGCTGGCGCGGAGTGGCACATCAAACGTGTCGTAACCGGCTGCCTTGAACACGTACTGAGGGTCAGCGGGAGTGCGCTTCTGCTGGCTGTGGCGCGTCCAATTGGCGACTGCCACTGCCTTCAATTTTTCAACACTGCTCAAGCCAGCGGCAAGCGCTGCGCCACCGCGCAGCCCTACCGCCAATTCTTGCACGTCAATGGACACTCCGCGTTTGCGGAAGTGTTCCAGCAAATCGTCTACGTCAACTATTAAATAGGCTGCCATATACCTTTAACCCAAAAACATCCCCTACAGCACGTAATTGCTGAAGGTTCGCAAAACTGCCGCTAATGGGCAGATTTTTCGATTTTCAAGAAAATGAGCGTCTCTATTGAGTGCAGACAACGTAGTAGTTTAATTGCTCCAATTTTAACAAGCTCAGGCGCGCCATTCAAGCATTACACCAAAATTAGCCTGCTTTCGGGGAGTATCCCTGTATACGAACGTTCACATAATATGTGGTGTAATCCTTGACGCACTCATCATCATAATACAAAACTGCTCATAGATGGTATACAGAGATTTAAACAATGTTTAAGGCGCAACATTATGTAACAGATTCAAAGCGGCGCTGGTACATCTCCACACCAGCGCCGCTGTTGAGCGGATTTTGTGCGATGGCTCGCCTAGTACGCCTTGCCAAACAGCGCGATTCTGGACGCAGGCTGTCCCGTCAGGAAATCTATGCCCTTTTCGTTCGGCTGTTCCAGCGGATAGCAGCGATGAGTTGCCTGCACTTCGTTCTTGATTCGGACTTCTTCATCGTCTGAACCGGACCACCACACGCGGGCGAACCCGCCAGTCTCGATTACCTGCTTAAATTCGTCATAGTTCTTCACGTCGATGATGTTGGCATCGCGGAAATCCGTCGCTTGTTTGAGCAAATTTGCCTGCACTTCGTCCAAGAGGGCGCGCACGCTGGCGGCGATGTTTTCCTGTTGCAGCGTGCGTTTGCCTTCCTTGCCGGGAATGTCCCGCCGCGCGGCGACGACTACACCACCCTGCACATCGCGCGGACCAAGTTCCAAGCGAACAGGCACGCCGCGCATTTCCCAATCATTGAACTTAAAGCCCGGCGAGTCTTCGCGGGTATCAATTTTTACACGAATGTCGTTCGCGGCGAGTTCTTTATGCAGGCGTGTGACGGTTTCCATCACGGCAGATTTTTCGTCGTCATTCTTAAAGATCGGCACGATCACCACTTGAATCGGCGCGAGTCGCGGCGGCAGGCGCAAGCCTTTATCGTCGCCATGGGTCATCACCACCGCGCCAACCATGCGCGTACTCATGCCCCATGAAGTCGTCCAGCAGTATTGGAGCGTGTTAGCGCGGTCCAGATAGGTGATGTTGAACGCCTTAGCGAAGTTTTGCCCTAAGTTGTGACTTGTGCCACATTGGAGTGCCTTCTTGTCACCCATCATCCCTTCGATGGTATACGTGCGAAGCGCGCCAGCAAAGCGTTCGCGGTCACTTTTCTGACCCTTGATCACGGGAATCGCCGCTTCGTTGATCGCCACATCGGCGTAGACATCGAGCATTTGCAGCGTTTCGGCTTCGGCTTCTTCTTCGGTGGCATGGGCAGTATGCCCTTCCTGCCACATGAATTCTGCTGTGCGTAAGAACGGACGTGTACGCATTTCCCAACGCACGACATTCGCCCACTGATTCAACAACAAGGGCAAATCACGGTATGACTGAATCCAGTTTGAAAACGCCTCACCGATGATCGTTTCCGACGTAGGACGGATCACCAACGGTTCTTCCAGCACCTTGCCACCGCCAATAGTCACGATTGCCAGTTCAGGGCTAAACCCTTCGACGTGCTGCGCTTCACGCTTCAAGTAACTTTCGGGGATAAAGAGCGGGAAATAGGCATTCTGGTGCCCGGTTGCTTTAAAACGTTTGTCGAGCGCGTTCTTGATCCCGTCCCAGATTTCAAAGCCATATGGCTTAATGATGGGGCATCCGCGCACCGGCGAAAGCGCCGCAAGGTCAGCGCGGTACACAATGTCGTTATACCACTCGGCAAAATCTTCGCGGATAGACGGAAGTGCCTGCGTCATTATCGATCCTTTTTCAGTTTATAGAGGGTCACAACGGTGCATCAAATTGGTGATGCAATTATAAAGCGGATTTGCACGTTTGATACAGGGGCTTATTGATGTCGAGGAGGTGTATTGCAGGAATTTTTGGAAAGCGGACGCGCCGCGGCGCGTCCCTATGACATCCATTTGATGGTCATTCCGTGTCTTGATCCCATGTGCGCCCATAATTGACGCTCAATTTGTCATTCACCGCCTGTTCCAAATTCACGCCGCTGATGCTGGCGATTTGCAGCAGGTAGAGCATCACGTCTGCGAGTTCGCTTTCGAGTTCGGCTTTGTCTTTGACTTCGTCACCCCACTGGAACAGCTCCAGCACTTCGCTGCTTTCTAGCACCAGCGAGATCGCCAAGTTGCGCGGGGTCTGGGGGCGCTTGCTGTCGGGTTCGTACCAGCCTTTTGCCCGCACGAAGTCGTGCATCGCTTGCGTGAGTTCGTCAATCGTCATGCCTGTGTGAGTCTTTCGATCTAATAGGCATTCTTGTCACGGCGAAGTATGGTATTGATGACCGTCCGCATGATGATTTTGATGTCCAGCCACAGCGACCAGTTCTCGACGTACCAGAGGTCATATGATGTGCGCTCAGCAATCGACGTGTCGCCGCGCAATCCGTTAACCTGTGCCCATCCGGTCATACCCGCCTTCTCAAGATGGCGTTCCATGTAGCGCGGGATATGTTCACGGAACTGCTTGACGTATATCGGACGTTCCGGGCGGGGACCAACCAGACTCATGTCACCAAGCAGTACGTTGATTAACTGCGGAATTTCGTCCCAATTGGTACGGCGCATAAACGCGCCTATGCGCGTCACACGCGGATCGTTTTCGACTGTCCAACCGGGTCCATTTGCTTCAGCATCTTGGCGCATTGAGCGAAACTTTATCATCTGGAACGGCTTACCATCCAACCCCATGCGTTCTTGCGTGTAGAACACCGGTCCCGGGGACTCACGGCGAATCAAGAGTGCGGTGAGCAGCATAACGGGAGATAACAGCACCAAACCGATCACCGCTCCAACAATATCCAGCCCGCGTTTCAGGCTCAATTTCCAACCGCGCAGCGCGGTGTCGCGCACGGTGATCAGCGGGGTGCCACCGAGATCGTCCACACTTAAATCGCCAGCCATGTAGGCGAACATATCCGGGTACACTTTAATGTCCACTTTGCCGCGCTTGCACAGGGTGATCAGATCGACCAATTCGCTCCGTTGGGCATCTGGCAGCGCGATGATCACTTGATCGATCCCCATTGTGTCGATGATCTCCGGCAGTTCATGCGCTTGCCCGATAATGGGCACGCCCATGTACGGATGTTTGTTCTTGGAGCGGACAGGGACAATGCCAACGACGCTGTAGCCCAATTCTGGGCTTTTGAGAATTCGCTTAGTGATATCGCGGGCGACATTCCCCATCCCGACGATGAGCAGATTATCACGTTCGATGCGCCGCTGTCGCAAAATACGGCGGAGCGCGCGGTGCAGTTCGCGCCCCGCGATTACAAGAATCGCACTGAACACCCACACATAAATGAACAGGCTGCGCGGATAATCAACTGGATCGTACAGGCTGTTACGCAGAACAAGGTCTTGCAAGCTGTTGACAACCAGCGCGCCTATCGTGATGGCACCGAGCAGGTTACGCGCGTTGTCGATGCGGCTGATGGCGCGGCGTTGATGATAAAAACGAGAGAGATAAAAAATCACCATGATGGTGCTGACATGAAGGATTATTGTCGGCACATACTGGTTGATAGGCGGCTGTGTGTTGGGGATGAAAAAGATCGGCAGGGTTTCGCGCGCCATGTATGCCAGCACAAACGCAAGCACGAGCATCACCGCGTCGATGATGAACAGTGCCACGAACATCAACGCCTTGACCTGCTGTGATCGTTTGCCATGCGCGACATTGGCGGCGGCAAGCGCCGCGACTTTTTCGCGCCGCTGCATATCGTCGATGGCAAATGGCTGCCCTATGCCGTTCGCGCCGTTCAAGTTTGGTTTTGGCGAATCCGTCAATGAGGGAGTATTTACCCCTGCGCGGATGCCATTCTTGTCTGCGTCGGCTGGCGAATTTCGTTCCACAGCGCCCGTCCGCCCTTGAGCATTAATCCGGTCATGATCATGGCGTGCAGCGGCAGCGGTGTCTGTGCGCGGTAATGCTTTCTGTAGAAGATCAGCATTGCGCGCCAAAACTCGAATTGTGCTCGCTTGCTTTGCCGGCTCGCCGCCCTTTTTACGTGTTTGACGACGACCTGAGGATGATAAACGATCTTCCATCCTGCCTCTTTAATGCGATACGCCCAGTCAATATCTTCCGCGTACATGAAGAAGGCTTCATCCAGCAAGCCAATTTGCTGAATGACTTCGCGGCGCACCTGCATGTACGCTCCGACGACAGAATCGACTTCAGCTTCTTGGTCGGGATCGAGGTACGACATATTATAGCGCGCGAAACGCGGACTTTTAGGAAACAGTCTGCTCAGACCGGAAAAGTGGTAGAAGCTGACAATCGGCGTGGGAAATCCGCGACGACATGCTTTATCCAAACTGCCATCGACTAAGACCAATTTACAGCCCGCCGCGCCCACATCGGGGCGCGAATCCATCCACTTAACCATCTCGTAGAGCGCGTTCGGCGGCACTTCGGTATCGGGATTGAGCAAAAGCGCATAACGCGGCGCTGTCGCATCGACATCCCCTGCGCCGCGATAGCCTAACGCGCGCAAGCCGAGATTGTTCCCATAGGGAAACCCGCCGTTGACGGGGCTGCGAACTAAGGTCACCGATGGAAATTCGCGCGCGACCATATCAGCACTGCCATCCGTCGAGGCATTGTCCACGACCACGACGTGATAGCGAAAATCGCCTTCGCTTGCTAAGACAGTTTGCAAACAACGGCGCAGATAATCTTGTGTATTCCAGTTGAGAATGATGATCCCGAGATCGGCTTGACCAGTTTCACGGGGCGTGGTTGCGCTCATAAGTCCCTAGCTTCAACAATCGACGCGGATTTTACCACAGATTGAATCATCGCCTAAATATGTAGACACGCGGCAAAGTCTCGATGTTCCATTTTAGGTGATTTGACTTTGCTCAACTTGTTGGGAGCGTTTTGAGAGGCGCACCTTTTAGCGCCGCACGCAGCGCCTCACGATCATCCCACGCATACTCGACTGTGCCAAATGCCATAGATTGTTCGTGTCCTTTGCCGCACGCGATCACCACATCACCTGCACGCGCTCGCTGACAGGCTTGATACAACGCCTCTCCGCGATCCGGCACGCGGATGAACGTCTTGCCTTCAACCCCCCCCGCCTTTATCGCCGCTTGTGCCATGGTCGCCAGAATGTCATCAAGCGATTCTGTGCGCGGGTCTTCGGCGGTGAAGATACTCAGATCGGCAAGCTGTGTCGAGGTTGCTGGCATCATGCGGCGTTTTTCGCGGTCACGCAGCCCCGCGCAGCCGAACACAACGATCACGCGCCCGCCTTGACCAACCATTGACCGCGCGGCTTTCAAGGCATTTTGCAGCGCGTTCGGGGTATGGGCGAAATCGACCAGCGCCACGAAGGGTTGTCCTTCGTCGATACGTTCCAAGCGCCCTGAAATCTGATTCACATTGAGCAGCCCCTTTTGGACAATATCAATCGGAATGTTCAAAGCGCCGCGCGTCACACTGATCGCCGCCAGCGCGTTCATCACGTTGAAATCGCCCGCCAATGGCAAATACATCAATTCGCCATTCTCATGCCCCGCAAACCGCAGCACAAACTGCGTGTATTGTGGTCGAAACACTAAATCACTGGCACGAAAATCCGCCGCATGATGAACCCCGTACATCACTGTGCGCTCCGCGGGGATGGCGGCGAAGTAAGCTGCATTGTTATCGTCGGCGTTGATGACGCTGGTTTTCTTTATTCCGCGCTTGTGCGACAAATTTGCCAGCATCTCGAACATGCGGGCTTTGGCAGCGCGATAGTTCTCGAAGGTTTTGTGATAGTCGAGATGTTCATGCGTGAGGTTTGTCAGCACTGCGACATCAATATCGACTCCATTTAAGCGACCTTGCGCCAACCCGTGACTGGTCATTTCTAACACGACATGGGTTAAACCATTGGCGACCATTTGCGCCAGCAAGTCCTGAATCATCGGCGCGCCGGGGGTGGTGACGTGAAAACCTGTGTCCAACTGCGCCCCACCAATATCCGCACTGATGGTGCTGATCAAGCCGGTTTTTTCGCCTGTGGCACTTTTGAGGATGCTGTGGATCAACGTGCTGGTGGTCGTCTTGCCGTCCGTCCCGGTCACACCGATAACAGTCAATTTGTGTGAGGGGAAACCATGATACGCCGATGCTAAATATCCAACCGCCTCTTGCGCGTTCGGGACGAAAGCATAAGGACGTGTCAATCCATCTATCGGGCGCTCACCGACAATCGCCGCCGCGCCGCGTTCGATGGCGCGCGCGATAAAATCGTGCCCATCGCTGGATAAGCCTACTCGCGCAACGAATACCCCGCCCGGCTGCACATCGGCATCGCTTTCGACGATGGGCGCGGTAATGAGCGTATCGGGATCGCCGGTGACATGGGCGATTTGCGGCGGATGAGCGTGTGCAAGTGCGGCGAGTAATTGACCAAAAGTGATGGGCATGACTTTAATGTCCAATGGTGTCCGCAGTTCAGGTTAGCGGCGGTTGAAATGAGAGAAGAAACATTGATTCAATAAGGCAAAATCAAGCTGTGAATCAACCTATGGAGAGAAGGCATGGATATAAATACATGATAATGAAAAGGGCGAGGTTGCCCCCGCCCTATTTTCAACGTGTACAGCTTTGGCGCAGTTTAGTGCAAGCGCGAAGCGAGATCGGTCAAGCCGCTGCGAACGCTGCCATCGACCACACGGTCGCTGCTGCGAACGATCAAGCCGCCGAGAATGCTCGGATCAACGCTGAAGGTAACATTCTTCGCGCCGACTTCCTTGCGGACCGCCGCCTGTTCTTTTTCTTCCAGCGGCATGGCGCTGATGACTTCGACATCGCCACCAAGCGCCCGCGCATCGGCTGGGACTTTGGAGAAGAAGTCATTGATCAACGCCTGCTGACGCTTGCTATCGAGCGATTCACCGATCAGGCGTTCGGCAACGGCGATACCAATCGCCGCGACCTGACCGCGCAGTTCAGCAAGCTGACGGTTGCGTTCTTCGGTGGCTGCCGCGCGCGCTTCGGCACGAATGCGTTCGGCTTCTTCACGGGCAGCACGTTCCACGCCCTTCGCCGCTTCATCACCACGCGAACGCGCTTCTTCAGCGACACGCGCCGCGTCAATGCGGGCTTGCGCGAGAATCTTTTCGGCTTCGGCTTCCGCGTTACGACGGGCATTCGCTGCCGCCGCTGCATCTTCCAGTCCCTTAGCAATGGTCGCGCTGCGCGAATCGAGCATATTACGCAGTGGTCGCCACGCGAGGAAAGTCATGGCGAGGAAGATCAACCCGAAGTTGAGAATTTGCGCCAACAAGAAGCCAGTGTTGATACCGAGCGGAACCAGTGGGCTGACGGAAGCTTCTTCGCCTTCAGCGGCGGGAGCAGCTTCTTCAGCGTGTGATTCTTCTTCGGTGGTCGCCGCAGCTTCAGTCGCTTCTTGAGCGAAGGCAGTGATGGCGCTCAACGAGAACGCGCCGACCAGAATAACGAGCAGCAGCACTCGTTTCCAGAATGATTGTTTATGCATTACGGCTCTCCTCTTTCGTGCAGCGATTAAAGCACGAACAGAATGATGAGCGACACGACCAGCGCGTAAATGGCGACTGCTTCAGCGAACACGATACCGAGAATCATGTTTGCTTGAATTTGCCCTGCTGCGTCGGGATTACGGCCAATTGCTTGAAGCGCACCTTGCACCAGCAGCCCAATGCCGATACCCGGACCCAGCGCGCCGATCATGGCTAGACCCGCGCCTACCGCCTGCAACCCAGTGTCAATCGAACCTTCGATCATGTGATTTCAATCCTTGTGTTAGTTGTTTTGTCTAGTCATTCACTTGCATCCGCCGCTTAGTGTGCGGCGGCGGTTGAGTCGGCACTGTCGTGCGCGTCGTGACCATGTTCTTCATGTTCATCGCCGCCATGATGTCCTTCCATCGCCTGCGCCGCGAACACAATCGTCAGCACCGAGAATACGAAGGCTTGGATGGACGTTACGATCAATTCCAGACCGATGAAGATCAGCGGCAGCAGCGCGGCGATCAAGAAGGACATCACCGCCAGCAGAATACCACCGGCGAACATATTACCGAAAAGACGGAAGGCAAGACTGACGATTTTGCCGATTTCCGAGACAATTTCGAACAAGCCGACCAAGAAATCCACAGCGCCCAACGGTTTCTTGCTCAGGTTTCCGAGCGCGTCCAAGTTAATGAACTTTTGGAAGTAGCCGGGTCCGAGCGATGCCACACCGAAAACCTGAATGGCAAACACCGACACCAGCGCCAAACCGAGCGTGAGGTTGAGGTCAGTCGTCGCGCCACGCACCCAAGGAGTAATCACCATGATGTATGGGCGAATCCCGCTCCGCAGTTCGTCCGCCGTGAGCGCAAACGTGGGATGATCGTAGGCTTCTTCGATCACTTCCAAGCGGAGCGCGTCGATGCGCGCTTGACGTTCTTCGTCACGCAATCCTTCTTCTTGGTTGAGTTCCGCAATCAGCGCCGCTTCTTCAGCCGCAAGGCGATCCGCTAATGTGCCGAGTTCTTCGCTTGTTGGGAAATGTTCGGGATCGTGCATGAAGTGTTCGCACGCTTCATAGTCAGCTTCAGTAGCCCGCACACCCGCGTAAAGCGGTTGATCGATATACAACTGATAACCGGGTCCAACTTCGCGCGCGGGATAGCCACTAAAGCCATCATGGGCGCAGTGGAGCAAACCGACACTTTCAATGCCGGGGAGCAGTTTCATCCAGTTAGCGGCGAGCAAAAATACGAAAATCGTCGCCGCCAACGGGAACAGCCACTTGAGCGCCAACGGTTTTTCGCCCGCAAAGTTCTTGGTCTGCCCGTAAATGAAGCCGCCGATCAATTCCACTAGCGCGCCAAAGCGAGTTGGCACAAGGCGGGTGAAATTGTTGGTGGCGCGGCGAGCCAAAAAGACGAACGCCAGCACAGCAGCATCTGCGAGCAGCATAGCAAGGAACGTGTTCGTCCAGCCATTAGGAGCATTTTCTACACCGTAATTGGATGAACTCGGCAGCGCACCGTTGAAGGCTTCGCCCGGCACGGTGATGACGGGCAGCCCAACAGCGATACCCATACTAGGTAAGAAGCTGAAGCTAAACCACACACATCCAACCAGCGACAGAATGATGAACCCGAAAATTATGGCTCCACGTCGGGTAGCACTCATAAGGGGGCTCCTCTACTACGAAAAGCGGGTCTAAGCTCTCTCAACGATCAACCTCCTGTTTGTGCAAGTCATCCCGCCGCGCGTCTTTTGGCTGCACCTGAATTTGGCGAATCAACCCAAGCGCAAGGCGAAGCATCACGAATAAGCTAAAAGGAATACTCAATAAAAGTAAGCCTATGGTAAATGGACCACGACGACCCACTTGAGCATCTAAAAACAATCCCAAAAATAACGCGCCTACCACAATCAGGAGGGTGACGCACCCACCCTGAGCGACAAGAACCGCATAAGTGATATTTTTGACTCGCGTTGAACCACTGCGTGGTTCTGTTTGTGACTGATTTAAATTTGGGCTAGTGATGGTCGGCTCACCTTTTATGTGCATTCTATCACAAACGATTCAAGATTCCAAAAAAGAAATCGTCCGCAATTTTCACCCTAAATCTGCCCCACCGCATTAATTTTTGTTTAGAAGAAGCAGTTTTTTGACGCAAAAGGCGGGTAAGGCGCGATTTTTGACCTCACCCACCTATTCTCTATGCACTTTATGCTGCAAGCAGCGCGCGCGCACCTGCCAGCGCCCAATCGAAAATTGGCTGTACGCCGAACGTCCCTAGCAGCACGACGATCAACGCCGCCGCGCCCAATACCCATGCATGGGTTCGGTTGAACGTGATCGGCACGTCTTCGTCTTTCCCCTTATCGACGTACATAACTTTGACGACAACGAGATAGTAGTAGAGCGCGATGATGCTGTTGATCACGCCGACAACTGCCAGCCACACTAAATCCGCTTGTACCGCCGCGTTGAACAAGAAGAACTTGCCAAAGAAGCCCGCCGCTGGCGGCACACCGCCCAACGACAGCAGCGCAATCGTCATGAACAGCGCCATCCACGGATTACGACGGCTCAACCCCGCGAGGTCGGCAATCGTCTCACTGCCTGTGGCTTCCGCGAAAATGATGATCACGGCGAAAGCAAGGATGTTGGTAAACGTGTACATGAACATGTAATAGGCAATCGACGCGACAGCTTCCGGCTGTGGCGATCCGTTCGCGGCTTGAAGCGCCGCCACCCCGATCAGCGTATAGCCCGCTTGAGCGATAGACGAATACGCCAGCAAACGCTTGATGTTACGCTGCGCCAGCGCAACCACGTTGCCAAGTGTCATCGAAATCACCGCCAGCGCCGCCGCCAGTTGCAGCCAGAAGTTTTGCACTTCCAAGCCACCCATGATCAACGTACCGGGGAAAACCGCCGCGAAGAACCGGACTAACAGTGCGAAACTGCCCGCTTTGCTGGCAACACTCAAGAACGCGGTCACAGGCGTGGGAGCGCCTTCATACACGTCTGGTGTCCAGAAGTGGAACGGCGCGGCGCTGATTTTGAAACCAAAGCCCGCGACGATCAACGCCATCGAGAACAGCACAGGCACAATGTTCGATTCAAATGCGGGGCTGCCGAGATATTCCGCGATTAGGTAGAGGTTCGTTTGCCCTGTGAAGCCATAGAGCAAGCTCAAACCGTAGAGCAGCACCGCCGACGCGAACGAGCCGAACAGGAAATACTTCATACCACTTTCGGCGGAACGCACGTCGTCGCGCTTGAATGCGGCGAGAACATACAGCGGGATCGTCGTCGTTTCGAGCGCAAGGAACACCATAATCAAGTCTGCCGCCGCGCTGATGAGGCACGCGCCAAGCGTCGAAACGATCAAGATGACATAGAACTCGCCTTTGCGCCCAACGCCTGCTGCATCGGTGGCGATCAATGCCGTGAAGCCCCCCGCGAAGAGGATCATCACCTTGAAGATGAGCGCCAGCATGTCGTAGCGGATCATGCCGCCCCAGTATAAACCTGTCGTCGCATCCGTCGGTGCCCATACAGCAATCGAGAGCAGCGCGATACCGATCATGCTGACCGCTGTGACGATGGGAATTCCCCGGCGCTGGCTTTCCGGCAGGTACAGATCAAGACCGAGTACGATGGTCGCCAGAATGGTTAAACCGAGTTCCGGCGCAATCGCCGGCAAACTCGCGAGAAAGTTAAACTCTTGCCCCATGACCTACGCTCCAACTCCCAAGATTGCCAGCACAGGACGCAAGCCAGTTTCAATCATGGGTGACATAATTTGCGGATACACGCCCAAGATAAGCAGCGGCACGCCTAACAACAGCAGCACAACCCGTTCACGTGGGGTGATGTCATCCACTTCGGGATATTTCTGGCGGTCAAATTCACCGAAGAATACCTGACTGGTCACACGCAGCACATACGCCGCCGTGATCACGATACCGAGCGCGGCAATCACCACCAGCACCGAATAATAGTTCGTCAACTGGAACGCGCCAAGATTGAGCACGATCTGGTCGCTGGCGATGAACATCCCTTGGAAGATGGTAAATTCCGCGACAAAGCCGCTTAAACCGGGCATGCCCATACTTGTCAAACCGCCGACGATGAACGCTAACCCCACCCAAGGCATCACTTTGATGAAGCCGCCAAGACTGGGAATATCACGGGTGTGTGCGCGGTCATACACCATGCCGACGCAGCCGAAGAACAGCGCCGTCATCGCGCCGTGACTGAACATCTGCAAGCCTGCGCCCGTCATGCCGGTCATATTCAAGGTCGCCCAGCCCATGCTGACTAATCCCATGTGGCTGACCGACGAGAACCCGATGACATACTTGAAGTCACGCTGACGGAAGGCGATAAACGCGCCATACACCACATTGATCAGCGTGAGGAATACAATCCAAGGCAGATGCACCTGCGCGCCTTCGGGCATCAATTGAACGCCCGCGCGCAGCGCCGCATACGCGCCGACTTTCATCAACACGCCTGCATGGATCATCGAGACGGCAGTGGGCGCGGCGACGTGTCCATCGGGACTCCAGTTGTGGAAGGGGAACACACCTGCCAGCACGCCGAAGCCGATGAAGATGAACGGGAACCACAGTTCCGCGAAGCTGACATCACCGAGGAACGGCAGGTTGAACGCGCCAGCTTCGGCTGCCAGCGTTAACTGGGTGATGCTGAAGCTGAATTCAGTCGCATCGGCGGGAAGCAAGCCGCTCGACTTCGCATTGGCGAAGGCTTGCGCGCCTTCCGCGAGGAAGAAGTTGTTCGCTGTAATCACCATGGCGATCACACCGACGAGCGCCACCACCGAGCCGATCAAAATGTAAAGCGTCAACTTCATTGCGGCGTATTCGCGAAGTTTCACCCATCCCCATGTGGCGATGAGCAAATACATCGGGAAGATCGCGAGTTCGTAGAAGAAGAACAGCACGAACATATCGTTGGCGACGAACACGCCGAACACCCCTGCCACCAAGAGCAGGAAGAACGCCATGAATTCGCGGGTGCGGTCATCAATGCGCCAGCTAATCAGCACGCCCGTCACCGTCACCATACTGGTGAGCAGCACCATCGGCACACTCAAGCCGTCCACGCCGAGATGATAGGCGATACCAAGCTGCGGCACCCACATCACGTATTCTTCAAATTGCAGCGTTTCGGCATACATCGTTGTGGCGACACTCTCGCCGTCAGCATCGATGATAGTGTCTTGCGCCGCCGTGATATTGCCGACATTCTGGTTGTACGCGCCGTACACGAACAACCCCAAGCCAAGCACCGCCAGCGCCGCCGCAATCGCAATCCCGCGAATCAAGTCTTTGGAATCGCGCGGCAGGAACAGAATGATCACCGCCGCGACGATTGGGATGAAAATCAGCAGGCTAAGTACAGGAAATCCTACAGTCATCGTTTGCCCTTTGCCCTGTTACGCCCGTAAACCCATCATCAACGTGACAGAGGCGTTGATCACGCTCAAAATCCAGTTTGGCGCGACTCCGGTAATCAGCATCAGCGCCAGCAGCGGGGCAATCGCGATCACCTCGCGCAGTTCAATTTCAAGATTGTAATCGCGCCAATGCAGGTTGAACGGACCATGCAGCACCGCGCGAATCCCCTTCAGGATATAGCCGCCCGTGAACAGCAGACCGAGCATCGCCACGACAGTCAAGCTGGTAAAGACCGCCCACGATCCACGTACAACCAAGAATTCGCTCACGAAGCCGTTCAAGCCCGGCAGTCCAAGACTTGCCATGCTGGTGAAGATGAAAATCCCGCCGTAGATGGGGGCTTTCACCCACAAACCGCCGTACTGCGTCAGGTCGCGTGTGTGTGTCTTGTGATAAATCGCGCCCGCCAACAAGAACATGCCCGCCGAAGTCAGCCCGTGATTGAACATTTGCAGCACCGCGCCGTTGGTCGCAAGGATGGCATCTTGAACGTGTTCCGTGCCGCCGCTCATCACCATTTGACCGTATGCCAGCGCCGTAACTGCCAAGCCCATCGCCACAAAACCCATGTGATTTACGGAGCTGTACGCGACAAGCCGCTTGATATCGTTTTGAGCCAGCGCGCTAAACGCGCCCAACACCACGCCGAGCATCGCCAAGAACGCGAAGATAGTGGCGAAATTGGTGGTAAACACGCCCAGCACGCTGATGTCATTCACCCACACATCAGGGAAGAACGGGATGACCAATCGCAGGAAGCCATAAGCGCCCAACTTGAGCATCACCCCTGCCAGCAGCATCGATCCAGCGGTTGGCGCTTCACCGTGAGCATCCGGCAGCCACGTATGGAAGGGCCACACAGGGACTTTAATCGCAAACGCGACGAAGAAGCCCAAGAACGCGAGCGACTTGACCGTGTTCACATCGATCCCTAAGAACACGCCGCCGATCTGAGTCGTCAGCGCGGGCCACAGCACCGAAATCACGCTGATGTCAAACGATGGGCTGCCCGCGACATAATTCGCCAACGCGGGGGTTGTCGCGCGCAGTGTTTCGACCACTTCTGCTGGAACTTGCGACACCGACCAGCCGATCAACTGGGTTGCTAGCAGCATCCCCAACGAACCGCCGAGCGAGTAAATGAAAAACTTGTTTGAGGCGTATTTGCGGTTCGGTCCGCCCCACTGGTTGATCAAGAAGTACATCGGCACAAGCGTAAGTTCGTAGAACAAGAAGAAAATCATCAAGTCCATTGTCACGAACACGCCGTAAGAACCTGTCGCAAAGAACAGGATCAGCGCCATATGCGCGTTGACCCGTTCTTCAATTTCAAAGCTGATCAGCACCGCCAGCGGGGTCAAAATCCCCGTCAGCAGCACCATCGCCACGCTCACGCCGTCGATTCCGAGATGCCACGATGCGCCGAGCAATTCAAACCAAGGCGCTTGGATCACCATCTGGTATTCGCCTGTGCCGCCCGCCGTACTATTGTAGGCGAAGAACACCGCGATGCTCACGCCGGCGATCACGGTCGCAATCCCTAATGCCGCCCACCGCGCGATTACTTTTTGCGTCGAAGGCAGCAGCAGCAGGGCAACTGCCCCGACTGCTGGCGCGAACACGAGAAATGAAAGGATGTCTATTCCCATGATATTCATTGTTCATCCACCTCACGGAGCCGCATTTAGCACGCCCGTCGAGAGGGCGAACACAAGACCGATCATCAACGCGGCGATTGCTAACAGCAAAAGATACTGCTGCACTCGACCCGTTTGCACCTGACGGAACCACGTCCCAAACCGCGCGATGAGTTCCGGCACGCCGTCCCCCACCCCATCGATCAGCCACGAGTTCAGCACCTTGATCAAGTCACCGATCCATGTGCCAACACGGGCGATCAAATGCAAGAAACCGTCGATGATGCCTTTATCGATAAAAAGATACGACACATTTTTGGCGAACCACTGCGACGGATTAACGAACACGATCTGATACAGCTCGTCGAAGTAGTATTTGTTCTTGAGTGTGGTGTGCAGCGGACCAAGAATACGGATGAGTGGGTCGGGTTCGCCCGCCGCCAGCGGCTTGCGACCATACATCATGTAGCCAAGCCCTAGCCCGCCAAGCGCGATCACGAACGAGACAAGCACAGGGAAAGCATTGAAGGTGAGCGTTGGTGGTTCGACTACAAGCGTGGGACCGATCAAATGATGGAACCAGTTGTATTCCGGCGAGAAGATGCTGCCGAAAATTGGGAAGTCTGATGGCACGCCCACAAAGCCAGCGAACAACGCGAAGAACGCCAGAATGATCAGCGGGAGCGTCATCGTCACGCTGACGATGCCCTTGCCGAGATTGGCGTGTTTCGCTTCTTCTGTGCGCGGCTCGCCCAAAAAGGTCAGGCACAGTTGGCGCGCCGTGTAGAAGGCGGTCAGGAATGCAGCGAGTACCAAACACACGAACACCAGCGCATGCGGACCGTATCCGTGCGTCGTGCCGAGCCATGCTTCCGCGAGAATTTCGTCTTTCGACCAGAAACCCGCCGTGATCAGCGGCAAGCCTGCCAGCGACAGCCCGCCGATCAAGAACGTGATGAACGTGACGGGCATCGTCTTACGCAGACCGCCCATGTTCATCATGTCTTGCGGGTCAAAATGATGCCCGTGATCGGCGTGCGCGTCATGTTCAGTATGAGCATCACCCGCCGCGTGTGCATCATGACCATGCCCATGATCACCATGACCCGTGCCGCCGCCGCCGTGATGCCCGTGCGCGTGGACGTGATGTTCGCCGTGTTCCATTCCGTGAATGACAGAACCGGAAGCCATGAACAGCAGCGCCTTGAAGAACGCATGAGTAATCAGGTGGAACGCCGCCGCGACGAAGCCGCCGATACCGAGCGCCGCCACCATGAAACCCAACTGCGAAATCGTTGAGTAAGCAAGGACTTTTTTCACGTCGTTTTGCGCGACGGCGATGGTTGCCGCGAACAATGCCGTCACCGAACCAACAACCGCCATCAGCAGGAGCGGCGTGGTGAATGCGCCATCATGCGGGTGTCCCCCTGCCTCAAACAGCGGGTACATACGAATGACAGCATACACACCTGCGCTCACCATCGCCGCGGCATGGATCATCGCGCTAACGGGTGTTGGACCTTCCATCGCGTCGGGCAGCCACACATGAAGCGGGAACTGCGCGGATTTACCAATCGTGCCGATGATCAAGAAAATGCCGATTAACCCCGCCGCGCTGATGCCGCCGAAAATAATGGCGGGACGGTTCGCAAGCTGGAGGGCAATCGTTTCTACGCCATGTGATTCTTCGCCATGACTTTCTTCAGCGGGGACACCATCGACTGGCGCGTCATCGCTAGAAGGGATACGCGCGAATTCCACGCCCGCTTTCGAGTCACTGTGCGCTTCTTCGCTGACTGCGCCCTCAACGCCGGGGGCGGGGTTGTACATAATGTCACGGAAGTTGAGTGTTCCGGCGGAGAGGTACAAATAGACAATCCCCAACAGCATGATCACATCCGCGACACGGGTAGTCGTGAACGCTTTGATCGCTGCTTTGTACGCGCTTGGTTTTTCGTACCAGAAGCCGATGAGCATGTACGAGCATAAACCCATGACTTCCCAACCGACGAACAGCAGCAGCAGGTTATCCGCTACCACTAACGTGAGCATCGCGCCGGCGAAGAGCGAAATTAGGCTGAAGAAACGCGCCTGTCGTGGGTCATGCGCCATGTAGCCAATCGAATAGATGAAAATCATGAGGACGGCAAGCGGCACCATGATCAACATGATGACGGTGAGCGGATCAACCAGCACGCCCATGTTGAATGTAGTCGTACCCGTGGACAGCCATGCAAAACTGCTGGCAAGCACATCATGCCCAAGTTCGTGCAGCGCAAGCGCATCCGTCACCACTTTTAAGCTGATTAGCCATGCCATCACCGCACCGCTCATGCCAACGATGATGCTGACAATCCGGCTGGTCGTCGTCACCACAGGCACAGGCATCCCATTGTAGTCAGGATGATGACCGCCGTATTCTTCGCTCGTCGCGGGGACGAGTTTAGAACGGTTCGTCAGCAGCGTGATGATGAAGAACGCCAGCAGCGGACCCACCGGGATCAGCCACGGCAGATAATTGGAGTTGCTGACAAAACTATTGAAATCCATACGTGTTTATCCTGACCCCTACCCTCTCAGCAGGTTCACGTCTTCGACGACGACGGAACGGCGGCTGCGGTAGATGGAAATAACAATCGCCAGACCAACGGCTGCCTCTGCTGCCGCAATGACAAACACAAACGCCGCGAACGCCTGACCTGACATATTTGTCGGCGTGACATAGCGCCAGAACGCGATCAGGTTGATGTTGACGGCGTTGAGCATCAACTCCACGCTCATCAAAATCGCTACCGCGTTGCGTCGTGCCAGCACACCATACACGCCAAGGCTAAACATGGCGGCTGCAACGACAAGGTACATCCACAACGGAACCATAATGAACTCCCTACTCGTTGTCGCGGGCGATGACAATCGCGCCGATCATCGCCGCCGTCAGCAGCAGTGAAGCGACTTCAAACGGCAGTACATATTGATTGCCGTCCACAAGCGCCACGCCCAAATCTACAGTTGTCGCTACCAAATCGCTTACGGGTTGGCTGCTGTTCGTACCAGCATCGCCCCACACAGGCAGCAGCACCCCAACGACCAGCGCCGCGAACAGCGCCACGCCAACGATAGCGCTTAACCACCATTGGCGGTTGTAGACTTCGCGCACATTCGCCGCCATGCTGCGCGTGAGCATGACCGCGAAGATGATGAGAATGGCAATCGCGCCGATGTAAACCAGCACTTGCACGGCTGCCAAAAACGGCGCGCTCAATAACACAAACAGCCCCGCGCCGCCAAACAAGCTGACGATCAGGTACAGCGCGCCGTGAATCAAGTTCCGGTTCGTCACCACACCAACCGCGCCGCCCAACGCGAGGATACTAAACACCAAAAAAGCAATCGTTTGGGGGTTCAACTCAAGCATTCTGCCGGATACCTTTCATTGTGCGAGGGGTTTGCTTAACCCCTCGCGTGTGCGCTGACTTGTGATTGTTTCGCTGCTGCACAGCGCCATTGCTTTACCGCCCCGCCGTTGGTGTTGCCACCATCGTGCCTTCGTCACCGCTTGCACGGGCGACAACTTGTGATGACAATCGTTCGCGCCGCCCTTGATTACGCAGCCACGACAAGATGCCGAACCCGATCAAGAGATTACCCGCCAGCAAAATCAACGCTTGTGGCAGATTCGCTACGAAGTTCGTCGCGTCTTCCGGCGCTGGCGAAAGCCCCAACCCGCGCGTGATTTGCAGCAAAAGCGCGATGACAATCACATTGACAATCGACACCGGAACAAGGAACTTCCAGTTGAATGCCATCATTTGGTCAATGCGGACACGCGGCACTGTCGCGCGAAGAATGAGCGAAAGGATGTAGATCACGGCGACTTTCAGCAGGAGCCACACGATGCCTAACAGCGGGATTTCCTGCACGAATGGACCTGACCACCCACCGAAGAACAGCACGACAAGCAGCAGGTTCGATGTAAATGCATGCAAAAATTCGGTTGCCATGAACAAACCGAACTTCATACCGCTGTATTCGATGTGTAGCCCGCGACGAGTTCGCTTTCCGCTTCGATCAAGTCGAAGGGCGCGCGTCCAGTTTCCGCGAGATTGGAAACATAGAAAATCAACGCCGAAAGCGGCGCGGCAATCACAAACCACATGCCGACCTGCGCTTCGACGATGGTCATCATGCTCATCGAGCCTGCCAGCATGATCGGCACCATCAGCGAGAGGATCATCGGCACTTCGTAGCTCACCAGCGCGGCGACCACGCGGAACGCACCGAGCAGCGCGTATTTGTTGTTGCTCGACCACCCTGCCATCATGATTGCGAGTGTGCCGACTGACCCGATAGCGACGAAGTAGAGCACGCCGATCTCAAGGTCTACGCCAATATGCAGGGGCGTGAACGGAATGACCGCCCACATCAAAATCACCGCGAGCATCGCCACAACAGGCGCGACATTGTAGATCACACGGTCAGCGCCCGCTGGGGTAATATCTTCTTTGATAATCAGTTTCACTGCGTCCGCGACGTTTTGGAGCAGTCCCCACGGACCGACACGGTTGGGGCCGAGGCGGTCTTGTACGCGCGCAGCGACCTTGCGTTCCACCCAAATCATCACGATGACCCCGACCAGTGGGAGCAGCGTCACGACGACCACACCCAACGCAATCGAGATCAGACTCGCAAGACCGGGGTCCATGCCACCGCGAACAAGGCAGGGAACCATCGTCTGAATGATGTTGACACACTGTTGTTCCATGAACGTTTCCCTCTAACCCAACATTTGGTTCAACCTGTCACAGACCGACAGGTTATGCCCATTCCAGCGCGTTTTTCCGCATGGCGTAGATCAAAGCTTCCGCCAAGAGCGCAATAAACACCACGCCTGCCAAAAACTGGAACAAGCCAAGCTGGTTATAGGCGAGCGCCCACGGGAACAAAAACACCAATTCCACGTCAAAAACAAGGAACACCAGCCCATAAAGGTAATACTGCACTTTGAACTGCACCCACGTATCGCCCACGGTTTCGACACCGCATTCGTAGGTTGCCACTTTAATGGCGTTTGGGCGTTTGGGGCGGAACAGCCACGACATCACCAGCGGCAGCGTTGGAAAAACCCAACTCACCGCCATGAACACGCCAATAAACGCCCATTCGTTGACTACGCTCATCGGAGGCGTACTCCTGTAGAAATAATTCTGTGTAGGTTGTACAACAGAGGCGATTGCGCCATTTGTGACAAATGGCGCTAGTATAACATCCCCCCCCCAGTGCTGCAAAGATTGAGGCTGTTTATTTTACGCCTGCGGTTTGTTCTTAATGAACGAAATTTTAACACGCGGATGGTGTGCGTTCAATGAACCTCAGCGTCGTTTATCTTATTTCCCACATCGGATTCATCACCGCATATCAGAACAGCCCCCTTAATAGTTCCCCCTATTCAGCCGAATCACTCGTCTCCCTCTGCTATAATGTCCCCGTATTCAATGGATGTGACACCCCATGACCTTTTCGATCATTACTCCCCCCACGCCGCAGTGGGATGCTTTCGTCAATGCACACCCGCGCGGACACGTACTTCAACAGTCTGCTTGGGCTGAACTCAAGAGCGCTTACGGCTGGAGCGCCGCGAGGACTGCCCTCTCAGTGGGCGATCAAATCGTCGCTGGGGCACAGATTCTCTTTCGCCGCATCCCCTTCAAGCTCGGCACAATGGCGTATCTGCCGATGGGATTCTATCTTGCACCACTGTATGCGAACGATCCGGCAGTGATTAGTCAGCTATGGCGCGCAGTCGATGGACTGGCGAAGCGTCACCGCGCCGCCTTCCTCAAATATGAACCCGGCTTCTATCTCGATGAGCCTCAGCCCGATTTCGCAGCGCAAGGTTTGGTTAAAAGCGCGCAAACGATTCAGCCCCCCAACACCATCCTCATCGATATCAGTGGCGACGAAGAAACGATCATGGCGCGCATGAATCAGGGGACACGGCGTAAAATCCGCCAGAGTCTCAAGAACGATGTGCGCTGCTACGAAGCCTCCCCCGCTGATGTGGACAAGTTCACGCGGCTGATGCAGCTCACGGGCGAGCGCAATGAATTCGGTGTCCACGAAGCAGGGTACTATCAGCTTGCCTATAAGCTGTTCGTCCCGGAAGATGCCGCGCTCATCCTTGCCGAACACGAAGGCGATGTGCTGGCGGGAATCATGGTTTTCGCTAAAGGCAAATCAGCATGGTATCTCTACGGCGCGTCGTCGAACGAGAAGCGGAATCTCATGGCAAGTTATGGTGTGCAGTGGTACGCGATCCAATGGGCAAAGAAGCGCGGATGTGTCTACTACGATATGTGGGGTATCCCGGACGAAAGCGAAGCGACACTCGAAGCGCAGTTCGAGACTCGCAGCGATGGTTTATGGGGGGTATACGGTTTCAAGCGGGGTTGGGGTGGGCGAGTCGTCAGATCAGCAGGGGCATGGGATAAGGTCTATAACCCGTTGATCTACGCAGCGTATCAGTGGGCAATCAAACGTCGCGGAGGTGCAGAATAACGATGACAATACTCACCGTCCAAACCATCACTGACCGCAACCGTTGGAACGATACACTGCGTCCTCTACCGTATGCCCATATCCTGCAAACATGGGAATGGGGTGAATTCAAGCGCCTGACGACTGGCTGGCAGCCCCTTCGATTGGCGTTCAAGCGTGGGAATGACATTGTGGCGATGGCTTCCGTAGGAGTCCGGCGTATTGGTCCGCTCAAGGTGATGTACGTCTCCAAAGGACCTGCCCTCGCCTATGAAGATCATGATCTCGCCGCACTGGTGCTCAATCACCTGCAACAGATGGCGCGTTCGGAGATGGCAATCTGGCTCAAAATCGATCCCGACGTGATCGCCGCCACGGGTGTTCCCGCTGAACCGGACGATCAGCCAAACGCAGTGGGAACAGCGATCACGAATCTGCTGTCGGGGCGCGGCTGGCGCTTTTCGGATGATCAGGTACAGTTTCGCAACACGATCACACTCGATCTCACGCAATCGCAAGAAGCCTTACTCGCCGCGATGAGCCAAAGTACGCGGCGCAAAGTTCGCATCGCGGAACGCGAAGGTATCTCCATTCGCGTCGGCAGAGCAGCGGATTTATCGACGCTCTACGATCTTTACCGCATCACGGGTGAGCGCGATCAATTCTTGATTCGCCCAGCTTCCTATTATGAGCAGGCTTGGCGTACCTTTATCGAAGCGGGCTTGGCACATCCATTGATTGCTTACGATCAAGGCAAACCTATCGCGCATGTGATCCTGTTCCATTTTGGGCGCAAGTGCTGGTATTTTTACGGCGCATCATCCAATGAATCACGCGACAAGATGCCGAACTATCTGCTTCAATGGGAGGCGATGAAATGGGCACAGTCGCAAGGGTATTCGACCTATGATATGTGGGGCGCACCGGATGAATTCGTCGAGAGTGATTCGATGTGGGGGGTATACAACTTCAAGCGCGGCTTTCACGGGACAGTCGTGCGCCACATCGGCGCATGGGACTATGCGCCCTACCCGCCCTTGTACACTGCCTATACCCGCCTCATGCCGCGTGTTATCGCATGGATGCGGGGAAAACCAGCCGTTCAAGAATAGGAATGGATTGTTATGACTACAACCCCACCTATCGAATTCGAACACCACAACATCAGCACAAACGGGATAAACCTACACGTTGTTCAAGCGGGACCCAAAGAGAGTGAACCTGTTCTCATGCTGCATGGATTCCCGGAATTCTGGTACGGCTGGCATGCACAGATTCAATACCTTGCCACACAGGGATTCCGTGTATGGGCACCGGATCAACGCGGCTACAACTTGAGCGATAAGCCCAAAGACATCGAAGCGTACCGCATGTACAACCTTGTCGCGGATGTGGTCGGCTTGATCGACGCGATGGGACACGAAAAAATCAACTTGGTTGGTCATGACTGGGGCGGCGCGGTGGCATGGGCGGTTGCCATGCGCCACCCTGATCGCCTCAAGAAGCTGGCGATTCTCAATAGTCCGCATCCAGAAGTGTTTCTGAAAACGCTGCGCCAAAACCGCCGTCAAAGGCTCAAAAGCTGGTACATGGCGATGTTCCAACTGCCGCTACTCCCTGAAGCCCTATTACTCGCAGGGAATGGCACGGGCGCGGCACGGGCGCTGATGAGTTCGAGCAAACCCCGCACATTTACCGACAGCGATATCGCGGAGTATAAGCAAGCTTGGACGCGCCCCGGCGCGATGACGTGCATGATCAACTGGTATCGCGCGCTTGGTCGAAGCCCTAGCAGCGGAACGCCGCGCGGTGACATGCGAATTCATGTGCCAACGCTGATTTTGTGGGGCATGAACGACATCGCGCTTGACAGATCGATGGCGCAGCCAAGCGCCGAAATGTGCGACGATGCCAAGCTGATCACCTACCCTGATGCGGGACACTGGATCGCGCACGAAAAGCCGGATGAGGTCAACCGAGAACTGACGGCGTTTTTTCGTGGACAGTCGCAGTAATTCAACGGGATGTATCTTGTGTGATACGCCCCGTCCGCATTTTACCACCAGTAATCCATCTTCTTGCGGTCTTGAAACGTGTACGGACTCAACTGCCGCCAATACGGACGTTTAAGCAAATCGGGCGCGCGCCCTTTGCAGCCATACATTCGCGGATACGCGGGTTTTTCGGTGCGCTCATCGATTATCGGCGGAATACGTTTGTAACGGCGGGCTTGCAAAATCGCGCAGAAAAACGACAACCAACCGCGTGGACGCAAAAAGTAGCTCAGCGCGCGCGGCACATCGAGCAAAACGCGCAGATACATGAGGGGCTCAATTTCCTGCTTCATCAACAGCGCGGTGTTGTACTCGACTTCGATGTCGTGTTCTTTCGCAAGCGTGCGCTGCAACCGCCGCGATGCCGCCAGCACGTCATGATCTGGCGCGCTCGGCTGATGCCGTTCGTACCAGACCGCCCAACGCCACACTTCCAACATTTGCGCGAGTTCTTCGTCGGTCAGGTCATAGGCATCCAACCTGCCGTAGCGCACAAAGTCGATCAAATCCTCTCGATACCCATCATGCCGCGCATCGTCGTCCATTGATTTTTCAGTCCATACACTCTCTTTTCGATATTGAAGCACAAAACCATGTTGTATGCGGAGATACCGGATGGCTGTCCGGTATCTCTCATCCGCTGGGGTAAAACGCTATTCGCCCGCCGGATTGATCGTAAAGATCGTGCCCGCGCTGCGACCATATACATCCGGGAAGTAGGCTTCATAAGCTGTCGCCGGGATCACACTGTACACGCCTTCTAAGCCAACACGGATGCTGTAGCGATACTCGTATGTCCCCGCTGGCAGGAAGGTGCTGTACATCACCACGCGATCATCACGGAATTCGATATTGCTGAACCACCACCAACCCCATCCTTGACTCAACGGATCGCGGCGGTTGATTTCCGGCTGTGTGCCAATTTGAGAACTGGTATTCAGTTCCGGGTTGACCGCATCCGTCCCTGCCGGGATCGGGTCTTCGACGATCACGTAATGCAGATCGTTCGGCGCGATGATCGTCAACCGCACATCGACTACATCGCCAACACGCGCTTCAGTGATTGGCGTTTGGCTCTCGTCGCCTTGCAATGTGTAACGCCGTTCGACAATCACTCCGCGATTGAGCGGCTCCACTTGATCGACGGGCAGGAAGTTCCGCAAAAATGCGGTGTAATACAGCGATCCCGCGCCCGCGCCGCGACTGATCTCGAATGTGTTTTCCGGCTGAAGATCAGCCACTGGAATATTGGTATCAACGATGGGTGCGGCGGGATTCGTGGGTGCTTCACCGCTGGCGAGTTCAGCGCCGTTGAGTGCCACTGCATAGCTGTACGTCGGTGTTTGATCACCCGTGACGACGGCGTAATCGGTCAGCGCCAAGAGCGCCCACGCCGTTTCTTGTGTTGTCGTCCACGCATCCGCCGTGCGCGCCACTTGCAGCCAGCGGATCACATTCGGGATCAGGTCGCTTTGTGGCCGCAGACGCACAAGCGCGTGCAGTACCATCGCGGTTGTGCGCGTGTCGGTATTCCAGTTGTAAGCATCTCGCAGCGGCTCTTGCCATTGTACACCCGTTGATGTGATCACAGCACTGCTGATCAAGTTGTCGAGCAGCACATCGGCGCGCGCGTTTCCGCCGTCGATCCCTGCCACCGTAATCGCCAAGAGCGCCTGCCCGTAATATGCCAGCCGTTCACGGTTGTCGTATAAATTGGCAGCGCGCGCTACGTCAGATTGACCTTCACGGGTGAGCGCGTACAGCACCAACGCTTGGCGATTCAACTGCCAGTTGGGGGTATCAAATCCCGGCACGATGAACGTACCACGCAAGAAGTTGACCGCTCCCGCGATCACATCGCTGTTGACAGTAAACCCTTGTTCGCGCGCCTCGACTAGCCCGATCAGCGCATACGCCGTGATAGTGGGCGAACTTGGGTCGCGCACGAACCAGCCCCAACCGCCATCGACCTTTTGCCATGCGTACAAACGCTGTAAGCCCGCGCCTATTTCGGCGGAAATATCGCGGCGAAGTTCGTCCGTCATCAACGGTGTGCCGTTCAGCGCGCGGTAGATCGCCGTGTTGGCGAACAGCGTACTCACTGTTTGTTCCACGCCTTGATGCGGGAAATTCTTCAAGGCTTCCAAACCGTCGAATGCCGCCGCCAGCAGCGAAGGTTCGACGCGCACGCTTAAATCACCCTGCGTTACCGGAAGCGCAGTTGGAAGCGCGATCACTTCGCTGACAGCCCCTTCACTTTGCAGCACGCCGCCTGTGCCGGTGGTTTCTGGCACTTCATAGCGATACACAGGGAGCAGACGTGCGTCACCTTGACCCAGCGGCGGTTTACTCGCGTCGGTGAGATCGCCCGCGCTTGCGAAGAAGGTCAAATCGACGGTGGATACATCCACCGCATCGTTGATCGTCACGTTCCACTCAACTCTTGCGCGCTGTCCGGCTTCAATGGTGACGTTTTGCGCGCTTTGGGCATCAGCGAATGTCACACCTGCCGCCTGCAAATCGACCTGCACTTCCAGCGTTTGATCGCTGTTGTTGTTGACAATCGCCGCCAGCGTCACTTGATCACCCGCAACGAAGAAACGCGGCGTGATTGGACGAATAAGCAGCGGTTTAGTCGAAAGCAGATCGAGCGTGAAATCACCTACTAGCATATCGCCATCTGCGCCGCTGGTGACTGCGCGCGCATCCAATCGCCATGTCGTCAGGTTATCCGGCAGCGTGACTTCAAAAGTCGCTTCGCCGTTCGCATCGGTGACGAGTTCAGCGTTCCAGTACGGCGTATCGACAAATTCTTCGCGTATATCGAAGATGCCGCCTTCACCACCACCACCACCGCCGCCCTTGATCGTATCCAACACCACTTGTGTAAATTCATCGACATTGATCGTCAGCGGGGTAGCCGTGCGAACGCTTAAACCCTGCGTTCCGTAGAAGAACGGAAGCAGTGGCATGGTGTTGTCATCGCGCAGCGTCAGCACAGCGAGATCGGTCAAACCGATTCCGACTTCCGCTTGCACAGGCGCGCCCGCGAAATCTTCTGCGCGCACAGTGAACTGCACCGTGTCACCGGGGCCCGCTTGTTCGACACTCGGATCAACTGACAGGGTGATTTCGCGCCGCGCGTTATCGACTGCGATCTGCGTCATGCCCATGCGGAACGCCGCGACTGGGTTGTTTTCATCCACACCCTTGATCAGCAGCACCGACACAAACGCATTCGGCGCATAGTCTTCGGTAATGGGCAGTTGATACACAAAGCTGTTGCTGTCGAGCGTAATACGTTCGTAGAACAGCACGCCTCCGCGCTCTACCGTGATCACGCCTTCAACTGCCCCTTGGAAAGGAGATGTGATCAAGATTTCGGCGGTATCCCCGATTTCATAATCCGTTTGATCCGCAATCAAGTCGATGCGATTGCTGTTCTGCTGCCGCCACAGCACGTAATTACTTCCGCTCACCCAAATAGTTGCCGCTGAGACGACTTCGTTGCCCACACTATCGCGCACCGTCGTTGTCACTTTGTAGATACCGCCGCTTGGCGGAACAAAGCTGAACACCGCTTCGCCGTTTGCGTCAGTGGTCACTTCGCCTTCGGTGACGGGGATGCTTTCGACTTCGCTCGTCCACACGCTGCGCCCAAACTCGTCGGTTTCCTGCACGCTTGACCAGCGCCGTTCAACTACGCTGACCTGCACTGTTTGGTTAGCGACGGGTTCGCCCGCCCAATCGAGCGTCAGCACATCTATCTTGGTTTCTTCGCCCGCCGTTGACACATAATATTCCGGCGCGACACCAACGTAGATCAAACCTTTGTGGACAATCACGCTCGCTCGCCCAACAACACCCTGCCCGCTTTCGTCCATCACCGTCGCTTCGATGTTGAACGTCAAGCTCTGCGTCGAATCTTCCAGATCAGCCGGAACTTCGATCATGAACTGCCCGTTCGCATCGGTTGTTCCTGTACCTGTAGCGACTTCACCGCCGCCATGGGCATAAAATTCCGACGCGCCGGAGTCAAAATCAAAATCAGAGAAGCTGTAGCGATAGTCATCAAACGTGAAGTAATACGGCTGCGCGACAACGGTGTAGTCTACCTCCGCGCCGCTGACCACCCCGCCGAAGAAATAGCGACTGTCTACCAACGCGCGGATCGTGTCGCCTTGCACGACTTCATCGGCTTCCGGCGTGACAGTGACTTGGAATTCCGGCGCTCGGTATTCCGCGACCATGAACGACACTGATCCTGAACGTCCATAGTAAGCGGGGTCTTCGCCGGGAAGCAGCGGCGCGATGCGATAGTAGCCAAGCGCGGCATCAGCGGCGATTTCAAACGTGCCGTTGAAACTGCCATACGGTGTCAGCGGTAGATCACCCTCAAAGACGACGCTGCCTTCGTTGTCGTAGATTTGCACGGGAATGCTGTCCACAGGCAGCGGCGTGTAGCTAACGTCGTCGCGCTGGCGAACAATCCCTCTGAAATACACGGGCTGTCCCGGACGATAAATCGGGCGGTCTGTGTATACATAGGTGCGGTTCGGTTCGGGATAATAATCCGTTGGCACGCCAAACAAATACCCGTCGATGCCATCTGACCACGCGGACAAGCCAATGCCAAACTGATCGCCACTGTCCACCACCGCGACACGCGGTACGTATAAATCGGGAACGCGCGGTGTTTCAATCTGCAAGAAGCCATTGGAATCTGTGTTTGTCTGCGAAAGGATATTCAGGTTATCGTCGTACAGTGTCACTGGCAAATCCGCCAGCGGTGTAGCCGCGCTTACATCGGTTGCCCACATCCACACTTCGTCGGGTGATACTTTCAGCGTGAGGTTGGTCGTCCCTACCACCAAGAAATGCCCGATGCCGCTTAATCCCATATTCGATGTTTCGGGACTGCTTGCGCGCAAGAAGTACACACCGGGTTCGAGCGCACTTCCGTCTTGATCAGTCACTTCGACTGGCGTTTCGGCGGCGCGGCTGGTCACATCCCAGTAGTATTCATTTAAGTCGCCTTCAGCAACCCACCCCTGCCGACCATCTGGCAGGTCGATTTGCCACCATAGATAACTGTTCGCGCATGTCGGACCGCCTGTGACCGTCGCGGCGAAATTCTCGTACACCACTTCGATGATCTCGCCATCCGGCGGCGTGGAACGAATACGCACCGCGTCCGTGATCACGCCGATCTGATCGCCTAAGCGAATACGCGATACGGGCGCACCTTCACATGCGGGCGATTCGCCAATCGATTCGCCCAAGTTGAGCAGTTCATAACGGCGCACATTCAGCGGCGTATTTGACGGAATCGACCATGAGCGCAGCAGTTGTGCTGCTTGCGGGTTGAACCCGGCTGTCGGATCATAGTAGAAATCACCTGTAACCAGATTCAAGAATTCTTGCGTGTTCACACGGTATAAATCGAGATCGATTCGGCTGACGTTGCGATGCGTCAAAAACACGCGCGTTTCGGAATTATTGGCATTGTAGAAGCCGATACCGCTCGGCGCGCGCAGTGACACGTCAGGATCGAACGGGCGCGTGGTGAAACGCACAACCGTTGTGGTTGTGATTTCATTGCCGTAAACATCTTGTGCGCCGGGATTGATCGTCACCGTGTAATTGGTGCTGGGTTCACTGGGGAAATTGATCGTGAAACTGTTGTCATAGCCGTTATAGTACGTATCGTATTCAGTTGCAGGCGTAGGGTCGATGACCACCAGATCGCGCAGCGATTCGGCTTCCATTGGTGAGGCAAAGTAGATCGTGAAGCCGCCATAGGGATACGCATCGCTTTGACCGTCAAACGGCTGCGTTTGAATCACACTTGGGAGCGGCACAGTCGTGAACGTCGCGCGCACAACTTCTTGAATCGGTGCGCCGCCGCCCGCCGAAGTCACGCGACCCGGCGCGAAGCCATATTGATACGCCTCCGCAAAATCTAATGGCTGATCCGGCGTGAAGCGGAAACCCGTGCTGTCGTCCGTCCACTCAAATTGACCGAGCAGCGTTCCCGATTCTAAGCCCAGCGAGCGCAGATAAAACGCTGTTTCGGCACTCTCTCGGCTGACAGGCTGACTGAACGCGATCTGGATCGTCCCGTCAATGGCAAATCCACTCGTTTCGCTCACCGGATTGATCTCGGTGACGCTCGGCGCAGTCGTTGTGAAAGTCCATGAGAATGGCGATCCCAATGTCGAACCATCGACTGCCGTGAGATTGGGGTCAACCGTAACGGTGTACATGCCGCCGCCCATCAACGACGGTTCGGGGCGGAAAGTGTAGATCGATGTATTCACCCATTCGCCCGCACCTTGTGCGGCGGGCGAGAGCGTAATCGGAGATGGAAGTGCCGCCATCTCCGCTGCCGACATCAGCGGCACAACGGGGCGATTGAAAATAACGACAATTGCTGTATCCGCCGGAACGCCGCTGCTGCCATCAGCGGGAATCACTTCCGTCACTTGCAGCATGTTCTCATCAAGCGGCGCTTGCGCCTGTGTCGTAGGCACTGATGTGCCGATAACTATCCATAAAGCCAAAAGCACGATAGCTGCCCACACGCGGCGCGGCGCACACACCGCGCGCCGCGAAGCAGGATCATGTACACGAGACATACTCATGTCCTCTTTCAACAAAGGGAATTAAATGGGCGCAGTCCATGATCTGCGATGCGTGATGCTGCCCCTATTTCAATTATAGTGAGAAGTGGGTTGCCTGCCGATGACACGCACAAGAGCGGTGTCGAAGCGTTGTTACAGCGTAGGGAGATAAGTGATTTGCAGCCCGAACAGTTCTTTGAATCCGTACCAATGCAGTGCCGCGACTTCACGGGCTACCGCGATCACATAGGATCCGATTGGGGGATTGACGGTTGAACTTGGATATACCGTAATGCCCTCATCGATGAAAATCCACTGAGCGCGCAGCAAGTGATAGGCATCGCTGACCAGCACCGCGCTCGTCCAGCCGTGATCGTTCATGATGGCGTGCGTGTACATGGCATTTTCTTCGGTGCTGCGGCTTTGCATTTCGAGGAGAATCGCGTCTGCGGGAACGCCTTGCGCGATTAGTTCATCGCGGCAGCCTTCGGCTTCGCTGGTGCGAAACCCCTGCCCGACTCCGCCCGTACAGATGATGTTCGGCGCGTAGCCATCTTGCCATAGCTGCGCTGCCCAACGTGCACGACGCACTAACGCGGGTCCCGGTCTGCCATCGCGGCGTAATCCTGCGCCCAACACGATGATTACGTCCGCAGGTTCGCGGTGATCGGCTTGCCCGTAGAAGTGGATCGCCGCGACTAGACCCACACTCACCAGCATCCACATCAAAAGAATGATCATCGCCAGCCGCAGCGTTATTTTGAAGATTGATTTGAGTAACTTCACATCGACCTGTTGGAAAGGTTTGCCCACATAGGGCATTATAACCGCATTTTGGAAGGAGTCGGCTTGTATGCAAGCATTTTCTCACGCTTCTGTTATCGAATTTGCAGGGAAAATCGCCCTTCAGTTAGGGAAAATCGACGGCGTTATCGCGGTGGTGCTTGGCGGATCATGGGCGCGGGGCGCAGGCACACCCAATTCGGACATTGATCTGGGCATTTACTACGATCCAGCCGCACCGCCCTCACTGGATGCACTGCGCGCTCTCGGCGCAAAGCTTGATGATAGTCATAGTGGTGATGTCGTCACCAATTTTGGCGATTGGGGACCGTGGATCAACGGCGGGGGATGGCTCACGATTGAGGGACAGCGCGTCGATTGGATTTACCGAGATTACCCAAAAGTGAGCAGTTTCATCGAACGCAATCTCGCGGGAAAAACGCAGGCTTACTATCAAACTGGGCATCCGCATGCTTTCCAAGAGCATGTCTATATGGGGGAAGTGTCTTACTGCATTTCCCTCTACGATCCGGTGGGAAAATTAGCGGCACTCAAAGCTCTTACTGTGCCCTACCCGCCTGCGCTCCGCGACACCATTATCCATTACAACCTTTGGGAAGCGGGATTTTGCGTAGACATCTGCCGCAAATCCGCCGCGCGCGGTGATGTTTTTCATGTGACAGGGTGTATGTTTCGCTGTGTGGCGTGCCTTGTTCAGGTGATCTTCGCGCTCAACGGGCAGTATTGGATCAACGAGAAAGGGTCGGTGAAGTCGGCGGCGGGTTTCGCGCTGTCACCTGTCGATTTTGAGGCGCGGGTGAATTCAATTTTGGGGGAATTGCGACAGTCTGGCGATAGTCTGCTTTCAAAGGTTGAGCAAGCAAACGTATTGGTTATTGAATGTGGTGAGTTAGTCTCCCGATTCAATGATCAGAAATAGTGGGTCGAGCTTTCGCCCAACCCACTATTAGTAAGCATATTAACACTCGGAATAGCCGCAAGTCCCACACTTCTTGCAGCCCTCGACGCGCAATAGTGACACTGTACCGCACGATGGGCAAATCTCCGCGCCGCGAATATAGCCGCCCGTGCTGCCATTTGAGTAAGTCTCACCATGCCCGTTTTCACTGTGGTGATGTTCATGCACATTCATTTCAGGCATCATATCGGACAGCATCGGCACATCCATCTGCGGCATAAACAGCGACATCTGCTGCACGCGATCCTGCGGGAAGAAGTGCGCGTACAGCGCCCCCGCCACCGCATCAGGCAGTGACGTAACTCGATTGGGTCCCATGCCAACCGAGCGCGATCCGCCAATCCCTTGCAGTTGATCGATGATCAGCTTGAGCATTTGCAAACGATTCTGCGGCGCAGTTGTGCGAAGTTGGAGCGAAATCATGCGCCCCAAACCTTCGGCATCGGCTTGTAGATCGCTGCCTGCTTTGCCCGGCGCAGTGATGAACAACTCAAATGGATAGCCGTGTTCGTCACTGTTCATGGTCACATATGCCGTGCCATACGGGGTCTTGCAGCTTACCGTCACGCCATGCAGTTTGCTTGGACGTGGATATACATAATGCGGCGTGACCACTTGTGTTACTTGCGCGACTGGCGTATCGCCTGTTTTGTCTTGCTTTTTATCCTCGTCTTTCTTGAGGATCAAGACCTGCTCATCGCGGCTGCCATCACGGTAGACCGTGCCGCCTTTGCAGCCGAGTTCATACATATACTCGTACAGCTTGCGCGTCTCCTCGACGGTGTAGCTGTTGGGCAGATTTGCCGTCTTGCTGATGCTGCTGTCCACCCAGCGTTGGATTGCCGCTTGCACGCGAACGTGTTCTTCAGGGGTCAAATCCATTGCTGTGACGAAATAGTCCGGCAGTTTATCCGCATCGGGATGCGCTTCATACCATTCTTTGACGAGCGGCACTTGTTCTTCGTGCAGCCCCAAACGGCTCTTGCGATAATAAACCCACGAGAAGAAGGGTTCAATTCCAGTGGATGTATTGACCATAGTTCCAGTCGTGCCCGTCGGTGCCTGAGTAAGCAGCGTCACGTTACGGATTCCGTCGCGGCGTACCTTCTCGCGCACATCTTCTGGCATAGTCTTCATAAAACCGCTTTGCAGGAACTTTTCGGCATTGAATTCAGGGAACGCGCCTTTTTCGCGCGCCAGTTCCGCCGATGTTTCATAAGACGCGCGGGCGATAAAGCTGTACAGCTTGTCGATAAACTGCACCGATTCTTCGCTGCCGTAGCGGATTCCCAAGCGGATCATCAACTCTGCCAAGCCCATGTTGTTCAGCCCGACACGGCGTTCGCTGCGCTGCTGACGTTCGTTCTCAGCGAAGAAATACTGCGTGGAGTCGATCACGTTGTCCAAGAAGCGCGTCGCATAGCGCACGGCACGATCAAGATCATCCCATTTCACGTCATGGGCATCTTCATCGTAGAACTTGGCGAGATTGATCGCGCCGAGGTTACAGACCGACCAACCGGCGAGCGACTGTTCACCACATTGATGAGAAACTAAACCATTAATTACCATCGAGTGGGTAATCGGTTCAGTGATGTCAAAGACTTCTTCTTCGCCGTCGTAAGTGATACTTTCTACCGTAACCACAAATGCTTCTGGTCGCGGACCGTTCCTATACGCCTTGATGCGTTCAGCGAAAGTGGAGTTCTTACGCTCGGTGAGGAAACTAATTTCCTCCATAAACCGCACGGTGTTACTCTTAGAGATATGAAGCTCATGTTGAGCTTTGATAGGATATTCTTTGTAGCCACCTTTGCTGTCTGGCATTTTACGCATTTGTGCTGGACGACGATTCTTGAAGATTCGGGAAGCGATGCCGAAATTGGACAAAAGCTGCTGGACTTCAATCAACAGGTCGAGATAGCTTGAAGCTAACCGAATGATAACAGCCTTCCTGTTTGTTTGCTGAATACTTCCATCCGCTGTAAACAACGCTTGCAAGAAACCGCGCTGCATTTCTTCTGTTCCCTGAAAAACGGTTTCAGGTACACGGTGTTTTTGTTCGGTCAATCCATGTTCTATAGCAATAGTGCGTAACCGGGTGGACATCACACGCGCTTCATCGCGATCGGCAACCTTGGTTATTCCCACCCCGTACACCCTATTTCTGGTTGTTAGTGGTTCGACCAGATCAGAGACATACGCAGAGAACATTGGCGCGAGTTCGCGTTTTTCATCGCCCAAGAACGACAATACTACGCTTTCTTTCTTGATCTTCCCATCGCCCACAATCCAGCCCAGTACACGTCCTAGTTCTAACGAACCAGTTTGCCCAAAACCACCTTTACGATTTAAAACGTGTATTTTGTCACCGTCGCGCAAGTTTTGAAGTTCGACCCAACCTTGTGGGGTCATGAAGCGATGATCCGCAGTAGCACGAACGGTGTAACCTTCACGGGTGGTCAGGCGATACACAGGTTTTACCCCAGTCATAAACACGCGCGTTGATGGGGTTGTCGCGTTTGTTAGCCCGAAGCGTCCATCGATAGCAGCTTCAATATCGGTTTCGTCATCGAACAATTCACGAGCCTTGACCAACCCCCTGTTTGTGTAAATGCGCGTATCCCCTGTCACACAGGGATTCGTCGCAATCAGCTTACCGCTGTCGTAGTACCAGCTGTTGCTCATCTTGTTGGCACGTTCGCGGAACCACACGCCCGGTTCGGCACTTGCCCATGCGCTCTCGATCAGCGCGTCCCAAATTTCGCGCGCCTTGACCGTGCGATAGTGCATTACCGGACGACCCGCTTCGACCCACTTTTCGAGATCGCCGTCCCACAGTTCATCATAATCGGGGTGATGGCTGTCCGGGAACACCAAATCCCAGTCGCCATCCGCTTTGACCGCATCCATGAACTTGTCGGAAAGACCCACGCTGATATTCGCATTAGTGATTTTTCCGGCTTCGCGCTTACTGTTAATAAAGTCGAACACATCAGGATGCCAATCATTTAATATCAGCATTAATGCCCCTCTCCTAGACCCACCTTGCTCAATGAGTCCAGTTACGAAGCTGTACAGCGCCCCCCACGACACTGATCCGCTGGAGCGACCATTCACGCCCTTCACATAGCTGTGACGCGGGCGCAAGCTCGAAATGTTGATCCCCACACCGCCGCCGCGCGACATGATTTCGGTCATTTGCCGCAGCGTTTCAATAATCCCGCCGCGCGAGTCACGAGGGGATGGGATGACATAGCAGTTATAAAATGTAAGAGCTTGACTAGTACCCGCCGCCGCCAAAATGCGCCCCGCCGGCACAAACTTGAAGTCATCCAGCAGCCATTCAAACCGCTTTGCCCATTCAGCTTGAAGTTCCGGCGTGGCTTCCGCCTCTGCGATGCCGCGCGCTACACGCGCCATCATCTGCGCCGGATCGGTTTCAAGTGGCTTATCGACATTCTCAATATCGCGGGTTACGGTTTCGCCATCCAGCAGTTCAATCGTCACCTGCGGCAAATCCATGGCTGTGATCTTGCCCACTTCACGCTGCCCCGTCGCCGGGTTGACTACCACAATCACCGTGTCGCCCACTTCTAAAGTCGAGCGTGTCATATCCTTCTGTGCATAGCGATCCAGAAAGATTTTATAGCCCAAATCGTGCAGCGCGTTTTTCGGCTTTTCAGCCTTCGCTTGAACCATTGAAACCGATCTCCTCTCGAACAATAAAATCCCAATTCAGGGAGTAGAGACAAAAAATGGAAAATGAAATAGAAGTCCTACAGTGTTGCGACACAGTACCGCAACCTGTTTCTTAACAGACGCTCTAGTTCGTTTTCCGTCAGGTAATGACTGTTGAATGCCTGTTTTTGAGGCTAAACTTCAGAACACAGGTTCGTGTCCCCGACAGGCAGTTTTGTTATTGATTGAAGATAATTTAACACGCCGTCCGTGATTTGTCTACTAGAACAAAGGTTTTAATCGGTTAGAACTGCGTTTGTGTGTATTACGATTTTCCCACATATGCCACAGCATCCCACATTACAATTTTTGAGCCATTAAGAAACATCGTAACATCTTGTGAGCCTAATGCCGTGTGAGGTAGATAAAAAGAGGGGCGTTTGATACGCCCCTCCGCGTAACCAGATGTGTGCAGTCTGTTACTTGTTGTTGTTCGAGCGGCGGCGCAAGAACGTCGGGATTTCAATATTGTCTTCTTCATACACACGCGCGCTGAAGTTTTCCTGCGCGGGCTGTTGTGGCGCTGCCGGACGCGGCGTTTCGGCAGGCGGCGCGGACTGTGGCGCGCTTGGAGCGCGTTGATCCGGCGGCGCGGGCGGCTGATAGCTTGGTTGTGCAGGCGGAGGCTGCTGCGCGGTATACTGCTGGCGCGGTGGCTGCGCCGGATTGCTCGTCCGCTGCTGCGGGTTGGAACGATACTGCGGCTGCTGCTGTTCAATCTTGCGCGCTACGCGGCTTTGTTCAAAACCTGTCGCAATCACGGTGATGCGAATTTCATCGCCCATGCTGTCGTCAATTTGCGCGCCGAAGATCAAGTTGACTTCAGGATGCGCGCTTTCTTTGATGATCGCCGCCGCTTCGTTGACTTCAAACAGACTCAAATCATTGCCGCCCGTGATATTGAACAGAATGCCGCGCGCTCCGTCGATGGTCACATCGAGCAGTGCGCTGCTGATCGCAGCTTCGGCAGCACGGCGAGCGCGATCATCGCCTTCAGCGCGCCCCACCGCCATCAACGCCGCCCCACCTTCGCTCATAATCGTGCGAACGTCCGCGAAGTCGAGATTGATCAGCGCGGGAACGGTGATCAGTTCGGAAATGCCTTGGATACCTTGACGCAGCACGTCGTCCGCCAGTGCGAACGCCTGCTGAAGATTCATACGTTTGTCGGCAATTTGGAGCAGGCGGTCATTCGGGATCACAATCAGCGTATCAACTTGACTCTTGAGCGCCTCAATGCCACTTTCGGCGGATTGGTGACGCTTTGCTCCTTCAAACGTGAACGGACGAGTCACCACGCCAATCGTCAGCGCGCCAAGTTCTTTGGCGATTTGCGCCACAACGGGCGACGCGCCTGTGCCTGTGCCACCGCCCATGCCACCTGCGATGAACACCATATCGGCACCGCGCAGGGCTTCATAGAGATCATCCGCGCTTTCTTCTGCTGCTTTGCGACCAATCTCCGGGTTGCCGCCCGCGCCAAGCCCGCGCGTCAGCTTATCGCCAATGCGAATACGGGTTTTGGCTTTCGCCAGCAGCAGGGCTTGGTTGTCGGTATTGACCGCGATGAAATCGACCCCCCCCAACCCTTCGCTGATCATGCGGTTGACAGCATTTGTGCCACCACCACCCACCCCTACCACTTTAATCGTGGCGAAATTCTCGCCCGGTGTCAGCATATCCATGCAGCAAAACCCTTCCCAAAGAACCATCAACAAGTAGAGATGAGAGCGAAATTAATCCCTATTGTAGTGCGATCCACAAGACTCGCAACTGCGACTAAGGTCGCATCGCGTGAGTTCATACAAATTTCATGATGCCCCGCAACTTTAACGTTCGTCATCATCCGGCAGCAGACGCTTGAACAATCCGGTGATCAGTCCGCTCAATTTTGGCGCGCTGATCACACCACCATTTACGGCTGCTGTATTGTTCCCAACCGCTTCCATTTGCAAGCCCAAACGCAGCAGTCCCACACTCGTGCTAAACGCCGGACTTCGCAGCGCATCGGCGTATCCGGTCAGTTTTTCTGGTTTGGCGATTCGCACTGGCATTCCCAACACCTGTGTCGCCAGCTCACGAATTCCTGCTAATTGGGCGCATCCGCCCGTCAGCACTGCGCCTGCCGCAAGCAGACCATCATAGCCACTGCGTTTGATCTCGCTTTGGATCATCTCGAACAGTTCGGTTACACGCGCTTCGATTACGTCCGCGAGTTCGCTTTTAGAAAACGCTTCCGGCAGACCTTCCCCAAACGGCTGCACGACGAATGTCTCAATCGGGCTGACCAATTTTTGCAGCGCGCTGCCATGCTCCAGCTTGACCGCTTCCGCGACTTCAAATGGCGCATGGATTGCATGTGTAATGTCGTTGGTGATCAAATCACCGCCTACCGCGATCACGCCCGAATGCCACACCGTCCCTTCGATGAAGATCGCAAGGTCGGTTGTGCCGCCGCCAATATCAATTAACACCACACCGTTCTCGCGTTCCTGTTCGGTCAGCACCGCGTCACCACTCGCCAACGGATTCAAAATGAAACGATCTGGGACGATCCCTGCCGCGTGAATTGCTTGTTCCAAATTGGCGACACTCGCGGATGATGCGGTAATGATATGCACTTCGACTTCCAGCCGAAAACCGTGCATCCCAATGGGACTGCGAATATTCTTTTGGTTATCAATCGAATAACTGCGCGGGATCACATGCAGCACTTCGCGATTGTGTGGGATAGCAATATGCCGGGCTTGATCAATCGCTTCGTCAATGTCGGTACTGCGAACGCCGCGATTTCCCGGAAGCGCCGCCGCCCCACGACTGTTGATGGATGCGATATGGTTACCCGCTACGCTCACGAACGCGCGCTCGATCTGGTAGCCGCTTGCTTTTTCTGCTTTGTGAACCGAAGCCGCAATCGCCGTGGTCAACTGCACAATATCGTTGACTACGCCCTTTTTCATCCCCTGACTCGGTTCGAGTCCTACGCCAACGACAAAAATGTCATCGGGGCGCACTTCGCCCACAATGGTGCAAATTTTTGTCGTGCCAATGTCAATTCCAACGACCAGATCGTTCATACAGGCTCTTAGACCACTCGATATTATCTGCGATAGGGCGCATCCGGGTTGACCAGATTAATCTCGCGCGGGGTGATGCCGCGCCCTTGCAGGTCATCCACAATTGCATTGTAGATCAAAATCTTTTCGGGAATGTCCGTTCCTACCCCGAACCATGCTGTCCATCCACGCGCATCATCATAGCCGATTCCTTCCGCCACGTTGTAGCGCAGGGTGGTGATGTCTGGTCGAAGCTGCTGAAACTGAAGCACCGCATTTACGATGTCAATATCGATAGTTTCGCGCACAGGGATAGGAATATCCGCTACCACGCGCAGCAGATCGCGTTCGCCGCGCCGCTGCATCACCCGCCCTTGCAAGTCAATCCACACATTTTGTTCCCCGCTTTGCCACAGGAACACAGGTTCGCGTTCCCGCACCAAAATTTGCACCATGTTTGGTGACCAGCCAATGTCCACCTGTGCGTCGGCAATCGTCGGGCTGTTGAGCAAATCCGCTCGGACTAATGCCGGGTCAATCCAGAACAGATGCATATCAAGCACGTTCGTCAGCGCGATCACTTCTTCGCGCGTCATCATGCTGATCCCGCCGATGGAGAAGTTTTCTGGACGCACATAGAAGCTGTCATCAACAAACAAATACGCCAGCACACCGGTCATCGCCAGCGCCACAAACCCACTCAACAACCGCCATCGAATACGCCCGCGCCCTTCGACGTGCTGGCCGCCAATTGTTCGCTCACCCGCTGGTACATCTCCACGCCAGATTGCGGGTTCACGCGAAGCCGTTTCTTTACGCTTACGAACTGGCGCGGCGGCTGTGAAATCTGATGCGCGTGCCATTTCGATAGATTTGATCCTACGCGAGTCAGTATCCGCAGCGGATGGAACGGACTCCGCGCGGCTGGCTGCTGTGCGCGCAAAACGAGAACGAGTCGGCTGCATCCGCACAGGTTTGGGAGCAGGCTCGCGCCCGTTTTGAGGCGATCTGCGCCTTCGTTTTCGCTTGTCCGCATCGTGAGAACGACGCGGTGGAAGTGCTGGCTCGCGCGCCGCTTCTTCAACGTCTGGGCGCGGCGTATTATCTCCGATGCGTGAAGTCATGCCCTGCTCACACTGGCGTATGTTACGCTAAATATACCATGTCTGCCGATTCATGTGCGAGACATAAGCGTATTTCTTAGCTAAAAAATCCCATCAAGGCACATCCGCCCAATCGCCCACCAATTCGACTTCCGGTTCGAGCAGTACGCCTGTCTTTGCGTGGACAGTCACCTGCACATAGCGGATCAACGCAGCGTAATCATTAGCGGTTGTGTGTCCGGTATTGATGAAAAAATTCGCGTGTACGGGCGATACTTGCGCCCCGCCAATTTGATAGCCTTTCAACCCGCACGATTCAATCAAGCGTCCGGCGTAATCTCCCGGAGGATTCTTGAAGATACTCCCCAAACTTGCGCCCGGCGGCTGTGTTCGCTTGCGATATGCGATATTTTCATTCATCCGCGCTTGAATCGCTTTAGGATCATCTGCGCTAAATTCCATTACCGCTGACAGCACCAGAAACCGCCGATCCACCCGCTGCTTCAAGCTCGATGTGCGATAGCCGAATGCCAATTCTTCCCGCGTAAGCGTATACGTACCGCGCTCGGCATCCACGATCCGCGCTTCGCGCACCGCTGCCGCCATATCGCTTTTGTGCGCGCCGGCGTTATTGACTACCGCCCCGCCAATAGTTCCCGGCACGCTCACTGCCCACTCGAATCCGGTCAATCCGCGCGCTTGCAGCTTATGGGACAGCACCGTAAGCGAATGTCCACCGCTAACTGTGACGATATTGCCCTCAAACGTCACTTCTGACTGCCTATCGATAATCACCAATCCGCGCACACCACGATCTGCGACAAGCACATTCGCACCGCCGCCGATTACACGCGCAGGAATCCCCTCATTCCATGCCGATGTCAGAATTTCGATTAGCGCATCGCCCGTTTCGCGCGCAATATACACATAATCTGCCGCGCCGCCCAACCGTGCTGCCGTATACTTCGACATTGGCTCATCGCGCAGCAGTTTGTCTGCAAATCGCTGCAACATTTACGTTCTCATTCGCCGCTGCAAAAACATCTCGCCTATTTTCGGCGCATCCCCCGCGCTCATGATCAAGATTACAGCAGGCGCTCGCACATCGCGGATCAACACATCCGCCGCGTCATCAAAGGAGGGGGTATACCGCGCATCCTGATGGCGCATTCCCGTCACCAACGCTGCTGAATTCACCCCATCAAGGGGATGCTCACGCGCCGCGTAAATATCTGTCACCAACACATGATCCGTTGCATCGAACGCCGCTTGATATTCCATCCACAAGGTTTGTGTACGGCTGTAGGTATGCGGCTGCCATACTGCCCACACCTGATGATTAGGGTAGTGCATTTTCGCCGCTTCCGCCGTGACACGGATCGCCGTCGGGTGATGTGCGTAATCATTGATTACGATTACGCCGCCTGTTTCACCCATGATTTCAAAACGCCGTCCCGTACCCGTAAACGATTCCAGCGCCTTGACCGCCTGTTCGACGGTAAATCGCTGCGCCATATCGTTGAAACCGCGCACAATACTGACCGCCCCCAGCGCCGCCACCGCGTTCATCGCATTATGCATCCCCGGTCGGGTGATGCGAATTGGCAACGGGTAGTTCGCCGCATCAAATACCGTCAATCCCGCTTCAGTTCGCACATTCGACACATCTTCGCGCCCAAACGTATGCGCGGTCAATTTTTGTGGTTCAATGAGCGTCATCATCTGCTGCACGCCCGCATCATCGCGGTTGATCAGTGTACAACAGTCGAAATTCATCCCATCTACCACGAACTTGCGAAACGACTCGATCATGTCGTCAAACGTTTTAAAAAAATCGGGATGATCCCAATCGATGTTGTTTACAATCCCCACATCATAGCGCAGTCCATGAAACATATTGTCGTATTCGTCCGCTTCAATGACGAACACATCCCCACCGCCCGCCGCCGCATTTGTTCCAGTTGTGCTCAACACCCCGCCGATGATATAGCCGGGGTTCATGCCGCAGCGAACCAGCATATGGGCGATCATGCTCGTCGTGGTCGTTTTGCCGTGCGTCCCCGCCACCGCGATCACCAATTGGCGTAGTGGTTGTCCGCTCAACCCGGCGTGAATCACATCGTTGATAATTTCAGATCGCTTAAAAACGGGTATTCCCGCTGCTTTTGCCGCGACAATCTCGACATGATCGCCCGCCGCCGCTGATGTGACGATCACAGCATCCGCGCCGCTAACATATTCGCCAGCATGTCCTGTGTAAATCGTCGCGCCAGCGCGCGCCAGCGCATCCGTGAGCGCGTTCGCACTCCGGTCAGAACCAGACACACGAAACCCGCGCTGAAGCAGTACACGAGCAATCGCGGACAACCCCACTCCACCCACGCCCGTGAAGTGTATGTGCATACCGGGAACTAATCTCAATTGCTTGGCTTCCTAGAGGTATTTAAGCCGATTCTTCATGGTGGAAGCAGCGATGGGAATATTCTCATCCAAATAAAAACAGCGGCGTGCTTCCGACATAGTTAGCTTTCGACTAAATCAACACAAGCACAATCACAAACAAAATGATCACCGCCACCGCAAGCAGATCACCTGATCCACCCCCGCCGAGCAAAATCAGCGGCAGAATGTTGCGCGCTTCATCACTTGGCGAACCCGGCGCAGGCGCGATGATGTACGGCGCGAGCGGATATTCGTTGATGTCCATGAAGTACCAGAGCGATCCCCAGATCAAATAGCCATTGACAAACCCGACGATTCCACCAAGGATGCTCTCTTGCAACCGGTCACGTCCAGCATCACCGCGCGGGCGGCGAATATCCTCATTCATGATGCTGCGCTGCTGGTATGCGAAATACACAATCGCCAGAAAGATACCCGACTGCACCAGAAAAACCTGATCGCGGTTCACACCCGCCAACAGCGTGCCGCGTATCAGGCTGTCGAACTGATAGAGGGCGAACAAACCAAGCACGATCCCCGCAGTAGCGATTAATTCTTTATTCCAACCACGAAGAAAGCCGATGATGGCGAAAAAGACCGCCATTGTCCACATCATAGCCGATAACTGGATCATGCCGATTCCCCTGAGAGGCGTATCAGTTCCCGCGCCACATTCCACGCACCGTCATCAAGCGATGCTGTATCGCCTGTCTTAGATTGTACCAGCGCGGCGGATTTCTCGCGCATCAATCTTAACTTGTCAGGTTGATCAAATAAAAGCTGGCGAATCAACGGCAGTAATTCGGAGGACATCGCCTCATCGCGCAGCACAACCGCCGCGCCGCGTTCCGCCAAATAATCAGCGTTCACTTTCTGATACCGCCATGCATACGGATAAGGCACAAGAATCGATGCCAATCCGAACGCTGGAAATTCGCCCAACACACTCGCGCCGGATCGACTCACAACTAAATCAGCACATGCCAGCGCAAGTGCCATATCGTCATGCAAGTATGGAAAAGCGTGATAATGTGCCATCTTCTCAGGCTGTGCGGCTGTCATGGTTTCACGCTGTGCGGCGATCTGCTCCCAGTCAAGCGTCCCCGTAATGTGAATCACCTGTACCGGATGCTCCAACAAGTCTGACAGAATGCCGAGCAGTGCCGTGTTAATACTGCGCGCGCCACGACTGCCGCCGAACACAAGCAGCGTCTTGCGCGCCGAGTCGAGCTTGAAATGCGCGAGTCCCTGTTCGCGCCCGCTGTGTTCACGCGCATGGATTAGCGCACGCCTCAGTGGATACCCCGTGACGATCATCTGCTTCTGACTAAAATATGCTTGCGATTCTTGGGCAGTCACTGCCACGCGATTAGCGATGTACTTTAGCACCTTGATCGTCAAACCCGGTTCAATATCGGGCAGATAAATCAAACTTGGAACTCCCCACACGCGCCCTGCCAAAGCGACAGGCAAGCCCACCCATCCGCCAGTGAGCAGCAGTGATGATGGTTTGCGCCGCCGCACCAACAAAATCGCTTGCAGCGTCCCAAGCGTTAACTGCACCGCACTGATCAATGCCTTGCCAAGTGATACCCCATGCAGCGGACCGGAACGCACCTGATCCAGATGTTCAAAGGGCAGTTTCGCTTCTTCGACGAGTGGACGCGCGAAATCATCCACCCCGCCGACGAAAGTCAGCGCAATCTCTGGGCGGCGTTCGTGAATGGCTTCAGCGACTGCGAGGGCTGGATAGACGTGACCACCGGTTCCCCCAGCCGCGATCATAATTCGCACTCACGCCCCTCCCTTCAGGTAAATTCTGCTGCGCGGTGAGCCGTGAAACGCTCAACAGCAGCCCCGCGCCCGCCATCACCACCACCAGCGACGACCCTCCAAAGCTCAAGAAAGGCAGCGCCACGCCAGTCGATGGCACAAGGTTTAACATCACCGCAATATTCAACAACGCTTTCGTCGCAATCCACAATGTCACGCCTGCAGCCAGCAAACCCCCAAAAATATCTGTTGCCCGGCGTGCGATGGTTAAACCGCGAATGATCAAGATGGCGTACAAGGCGACGACGAAGACCGCGCCGGCTACACCGAGTTCTTCCCCAATTACGGCAAAAATACTATCTGTGTGCGGCGCGGGCAAAAAGCCGAACTTTTGCAGTCCTTGCCCCAACCCGCGACCAAAAATCCCTGCGTCCCATCCATTCAAGAACGCGATGATCACCTGCTGCGTGTGATAGTTCGTCTGGGTCAAGTCGGCAAGACCCGCTGTGTAACTCGACAACCGGTCCGCCGCATAGCTCAACTGCTGAGTCAGCACCACGCCGCCCGCGCCCATCAAACCAAGCACACCCGCGAGATGCCAGATATTCGCGCCCGCCAAAAAGAACATCAATCCCGACACGACGAAGATCGTTGCCGCTGTGCTGATGTCCGGTTGCAAAATGACCAACCCACCGATGATGCCGAGCAGCACCATAAACGGGATCAAACCGAATGTTAGGCTTTGCACTTTGGTGCGCTTTGAGCCGAGCCACGCCGCCATGTAGATCACGACAACGAGTTCCGCCAATTCACCCGGTTGATATGAACCTTGAAAGAACGCACGGCGCGCGCCAAACGTGCCATCACCGAACAACAGCACGGCAATTAACCCACCGACTGTCACCAACAGCATGATCACGGCGAAACGTTTCCACAGGCGATAGTCAATGAGCATCATGAACGCGAATGCCACCACGCCAATCCCCAAGTTGCGGAGATGCTGCGAGAAAATATACGTCGCGCTGCCAAACTCTTGATAGCTCCAGTCAAACGTCGAGCTGTAGACCATCATGCTGCCAATCGCCAGCAGCAGCGCGACCACGACGACCACATACCGGTCAATCAGCGCCAGCACACCGCGCTTACGCTCGGTGCGGTCGCCCGCATCGCTGGTAGATTCAGCGCGCGGCACACCTTTGATAATCGGCGTGCGCGGCAGATCGTATTCCGCGTCGGTGAATTGTGGCACATCGCCCGATGTTAACGGTTGGTCAGCCATCTTCCTCAGCCATTCAATCTATCGCATGGGAATAACTCTGTGACGTAGTATAACGCAAAGTTAAAGAGGCGAAACACAACCTAATACGCCTATCCGATCAAGCATTAAGGGGTACATCTTTTATGTCCTGCTTTTGGGATAGAAACAAGTGATTCCTTAAGAAGCTTGTGCTTTCTCAATTATTCACACGAAGGGTCCTATTTGAGCAGAGAGGTTTAGTGGGCAGTCAACCCATCAAATCACAGCGCATTGACCAAGCGCCGGAAGTGTTCGCCGCGTTCGGCAAAATCGACATAAGCGTCATAACTTGTCCCACCCGGCGACAGCAGCACAATATCCCCGGCTTGAGCATGTTTCGCTGCCGCTTCGACTGCCTCATCGAGCGTGGTCACCCGCGTATAGGCATCGAAATAGGGATCGACCCGTTGAATCGATTCGGTGATTAGTTCGCCCGCCTCGCCAAAAAGTACCAGATGACGCGCTTTATTCACCGCCAGCGCGATCATCTCATCCCACGGAAGTTTTTTGTCGCGCCCACCCAATAGAAGCACCAAAGGCTCATCGAAACTCTTGAGCGCCGCGCTCACCCGTTCCGGCGCGGTGGCGATGCTGTCGTTGATATACGTCACACCGTTCACAGCGCGCACGATCTCCAAGCGATGAGCCACCCCTTTGAAATCGCGGATGACTTTTTGCATCGCGTCGAGTCCGACACCCGCTGCTCCGCTGATCGCACACGCCGCCAACACGTTGAGGACATTGTGATCGCCGCGCAGTTGAATGTCTCCGCGTTCGCAAATCACATGCGGATCGCCATCAGGGCTGGACGTGCCAGCGACAATCAAGCGCCGCCCTGCCAAAAACGCGCCATCCCCCACCATATTAAGCGCGCTAAACCAGCATAAACGCCCAACAACCAGCGGCTGAAGATCGCGGCTTCCGGCATCATCCCACCCCAATACCGCCGTGTCAGTCTGCCCATCGGTGTACACCTGATGCTCGATGATATGCGCCTTCGCCGCTGTGTACGCTTCCATTGTGCCGTGGCGATCCAGATGATTCGGTGTGATATTTAGCACTGCGCCGATGTTGGGGCTTTTGGTCATCAATTCAAGCTGAAAACTGGAGAGTTCCATCACCACACGGTCATCACGGCTAATCTGCGGCAGTACATCGAGCAGCACGTCCCCGATATTGCCGCCCACCCACGTCTTGAATCCTGCCTCTTTGATCATTAACCCCGTGAGTGTCGTCGTCGTCGTTTTTCCTGCACTTCCGGTGATGCCGATCACCGGCGCTGGGCAGCGTTCCATGAATAACTGCGCGTCATTGGTGATGCGAATCCCCCGCGCCGCCGCTGTCTGTACAATCGGCATTTCCAACGGCACGCCGCCGCTGACACACAGCACATCGACACCATCCAACACGCTTTCAGGATGCCCGCCAAGCACAAATTCCACATCAGGATACTCTGCCGAATTCAACTTGAGTTCTTCGGCGGTTTTGCTGTCGTTCACAACCACATCCGCGCCAATCGACGGCAGCCAACGCGCAAGCGCCTTGCCCTGCCGCGCGAACCCAATTACCGTGACTTTTTTCCCCGCTAACGCATCAACCATCACAACCCTTTACAGCAGCGCCAGCGCCACACCCGCCATCGCGCTTAACAAGCCCACCAACCAGAAGCGCTGAACAACCTGCGTTTCGCTCCACCCACTCAATTCAAAGTGATGGTGGAGTGGCGACATACGAAAGAAACGCTGTCCTTTCGTCGCTTTGAAATACACGATCTGAATCACCACACTCACCATTTCCGCGACGGGAACAATGGCGATGATCGGGAGAAGCAGCCATTGTCCGGTCATGATTGCTACAGTCGCTAGTGTCGCGCCCAATGCTAGCGATCCAGTATCGCCCATGAACAACTGCGCCGGATGCGCGTTGTACCACAGAAAGGCGAAACACGCGCCCACCAAAATAAAGCAGAACTGCACGAGAAAGATTTGTTCCTGCAAAAATGCGATAATCCCATAAGCCGCGAACGCGCTGGCAGTGATGATGCCAGCTAAACCATCCATACCGTCGGTGAAATTGAGCGCGTTCGACATCGCAACGATGATGAATGCCGCAATCGGGATGAATAGAATTGGGTGCAGCGGAATCGACACGTTCACCAACGGAAGGGGAATTTCGTTCGCGAACTGAAACCCACCGTCATACAACGAGATCGCACCTGCCGCCAGCACCGCCAACACCACCTGCGCCATAAATTTCGCGCGCGGGCTGATGCCTTCGCCAATGGGTCGCCCGTGAGAGCGTCGAATCCCTTCCCAGTCGTCATATGCGCCAAGCAGCGAGAACCCAACCAGCACCCCCAGCGGCACAAGGATCGACCCGCCGGTGAATTCCGCGTTGGGGCGAATGATGCTCACCAAGTTCAGCATTAACGTGATACCAATCGCTGGTAGGATGATCATGATCCCGCCCATGGTTGGCGTTCCGGCTTTCTTCTGGTGTCCTTCAGCCAATTCCACGCGAATCAGCTTGCCGACTTTTAATCGGCGCAGCACTTCAACAAATGGGCCACCCCAGATCACGCCGATTAGAAAAGCCAGCACCCCCACGCTCAATGCAAAAGGTAATGGTTGATACATCTTCGCTCAATTTCCCTATGAAGTCGTTTCAATGAAGTTCAACGCCGAATATTGTTGACTGCCCCGCCCTGTGCTGCCAGCGCCCGGCGAATATCATCGGTTGGAATTTCTAGCAGAATTACCAAACGTTCCGCGACCCGCTGAAACACAGGCGCGGCGACTACGCTGCCCCAGTATTCGGCTGGTTCATCCAGTTTGACAAGAATGATTAACTGTGGATCATCGGCGGGCAAAAAGCCGATAAACGACACAATCGACACGCCGGGTTTGTAGCCAATCGGCGTGGGAATTTGCGCCGTGCCAGTCTTCCCGGCGACGGTATAGCCATCCACCGAAGCCGCGCCGTCTAAACCATCGCGCACCACAGCGACCATCATCTCTGTTACAGCAGAGGCGGTTTCCGCACTGATGGGGCGACCCAGCGCCGATGGCTGCGCCCGCACCACGCGCTCTCCATCGATGATGCTGTCTACGATATGCGGCTGCATCATCAGCCCACCGTTGGCAATCGCGCTCACCGCCGTGATCATCTGAATCGGCGTAGTGGCGATTCCCTGCCCGTAACTGTTGGTTAACAACTGCGATTCGCTCCAGTTCGGGTCGCCGGGAATATCCATCGCGCCGGGCTGCTCGCCTTGCAAGTCAATTCCTGTCAGGCTGCCCAACCCGAAATCGTCCATCATACCGTAAAACGCTTCGGGACCCATCATGCGGCTGATAGTCGCCGTGCCGACATTAAGCGACTGCACTAATACTTGCGTCGTATCGACCACACCATGCGCGGCGCGATCCCAGTTATAGATGGTTACGCCGGCATCTTCGAGAATTCCTTGATCGTTGTAGCTCCACTGCGGTGTAATCACGCCGCGTTCGAGCGCCGCCGCAATCGTCAGCACTTTGAAAATTGAACCGGGCTCCCACTGTGATGCAATCGCGGGGTTGTTCAACTGCGCGGGGTCGGTGACGGTGTAATAGCTGTTCGGATCAAATGACGGATAGCTCGCCATCGCCAAAATTTCGCCGTTGCGGGGATTCATGACGATAATTGTTCCGCCAATTGCGCCGCTCTGGCTAATTGCCCGCTGCAGTTCCTGTTCGACCACGAACTGCACATCACGGTCAATCGTCAGCACAATATCTTGTCCACGATCTTCATCCAAGTTCAACTGCGTCAGTTCAAACGGGATGTTGCTCACTTCGCGTTCGCGCACACGCCCGGCGAGAATGTTCTGGTAAAAGCCTTCTGTGCCGTAGTAACCCTGCAAGTCGCCGCCGACGAATCCGACCAACTGCGCGGCAAGTGTCCCCTGTGGATAGCTTCGGCGCGGGATCGATTCGATACGCACGCCGTAGATGTCCAACTGCGCCACCCGCTGCCCGATTTCGGCATTCACGCGCGGAGCGAGTAAGACCCAAGGCACATCGAGATTGAGCGCGTCATAGATTTCCAGTTCACTTTGGTTGAGCGCGGCGGCAAGTTGTGTCGCTGCGCCCCGCTTATCTGCAATCAAGTTGGGACTTGCGCCGATCTGATATTCGAGCGTATTTACCGCCAGCGGTTCACCGTTGCGATCATAGATATATCCGCGTGAGGCGGCGATTTCGAGCGTGCGGCGATAGTTGGCATCGCGTCCACGCTCCAAATACGTCAGCACTTCCGGCGTGAGCTGGAACTGAAACGAGATCAAGCGCCCCATCATGATCAAGCTGGCAACGACCAGCCCAACTGCCACGAACGGCAAACGGCGGCGAAAAACTTCCTGCTGTGGAAGCGGCGTGCTTTGGGCTGCCATCGTCTATCCCCCCTGCTGGCTAAAGCCTTCTAGCTGGCGGCGCAGATTATCGATCTGCTGCTGAAGCCACCCTCCAAGCGATTCGTCATACACCGGAAGTTCGGGCGCTTCTTCTTGGCGCTGTGCTACCGGCGCGACTTCGATATCGCGCGACGGATTGTATCCATCGACCACCAAATATTCGATGTCGGAACGGTCAGCAAACACGAATCCCATTTCTTGCGCCGCTGCTTGTAAGCGTCCCATACCTTGCAGTCCAGCGATTTCGGCGCGAAGCTGCTGATTTGTCTGTTCGAGATTGTTTCGCCGCGCTTCTAATTCGATCAGTTCGCGCCCCAATGCGGCGGTCTGCGATGCTTCCGAAAGATACAGCGCGCCAATGATGATTGCCACGAATGCGCCCAACGTCGCTAGCGCGACTGCCTGCCGCTGAGGTCGCCATTGGCTTCGCCTGAGCGCATGTTGAATCGAATGGAGTGACATAGCTTTAACCGTCCTCTATAACTTTTCGACCACGCGCAGTTTTGCGCTGCGGCTGCGCGGGTTGGCGGCGATTTCGTCCTCATCCGCGATGAGCGGCTTTTTCGTGATCAGTTTAACACTTGCGCGATGCCCACATACGCACACAGGAAACTCCGGCGGGCAAATACAGTCTATGCTTGCAAGGCGAAATGCTTCCTTCACGATGCGGTCTTCCAAACTGTGAAAGCTGATTACTGCCATGCGCCCGCCCGTTTTGAGCAGTTCAAGCCCGGCGGGCAGCGTCTTTTCCAGCACATCGAGTTCCGCGTTCACGGCGATACGCAGCGCCTGAAACACTTTCGTCGCGGGATGGATTTTATCGTGCGCGCGGCGCGGAGTCGCCTTCTCGATCACTTGGGTTAAATCGCCTGTGGTACGTAAAGGGGATTCGCCCCGCGCTTTGACAATCGCGCGCGCGATACGTCGGCTGTCATGTTCTTCGCCGTACTCGTAAAAAATGTTCGCGAGTTCGCCCTCATCCATAGTGTTGATGAGATCAGCGGCGGTGGCATCCGCGCTTGTGGGGTTGAACCGCATATCCAGCGGCGCGTCAAAGCGAAAACTGAATCCACGTTCCGGTGTATCGAACTGCATCGACGACACGCCGAGATCGAGCAAAATCGCGTCCACATCCCCTGCCCAACCGAGCGTCACCGCGCGATCCGGCATTTCGGCATAATTGGCATTGATCAGTATCACGCGCTCCCTGTATGGAGCAAGTTTTTCGCCCGCGATTCGAATCGCCAGCGGATCAGCATCAAAGCCGAGTAAGTGAGCAGACGGAGCGCGTTCCAACAGCGCGGATGAATGCCCCGCCGCGCCCAATGTGCCATCGATGATGCGGTTGATGTGTCGTCCGTCAGCGGGAATCAACGCGGTGAGGACTTGGGGCAGTAAAACCGAAACATGCATATAGACCGGAATCAAAAATCACTTCATGAGATAGGCTGAATTGTAACATCAACCTAACCATGAAGCGATTCACACGGTACTTGATACTTACCCCTTTAGCAGTTCCGCGACATACGCATTGCGGCGGCGCAGCCGTTCGACAAGCACACGCATGATGACCAGCGCGAAATTTGGGGTTTCGCTCACCATAAACTTGAAGCGATTCACATCCACCGCGACCAGCTTACAATCCGTCTTGGCGACCACTGTCGCGCTGCGCGGCTCATTGGTAATCAACGCCATTTCGCCAAAGAACCCGCCCGCATCGACGACTTCGGTCACGCCGGGCTGAATGTGTATCTCGACTTCGCCTTCTTTGACGACGAACATCTTGTCGGCGGGTTCCCCTGCTTTGAGGATGGTTTCACCCGCTTTATAGTCCAGCGTATTCGTTTCACGGTCAAAAATATGTATCTTGGTATCGCTCATTGGCGAAGTCTCCTATGAGATAGCTGTGAAAACATGCGATTAGCTTAACGCCAACATCGCTGAACTCAACCCGATTTAACATGCGCTTCATATGGCACGCGAAACACTCAGAAATTCGTTAAACAACGATTATCAAAACACAATCAGTTAACATGCTGCGTTGTATGTTTACGCAGCATGTATTCTCCATCTTCTTTGCTCTGAATCGTTTTGCATTTTTCAAGAGTCGCATTTTTGTTCTGTTTGCGCTAAAATTTTCGTTTCTCATCTGTCCCCGTGAACCAGAACTTTTCGGCGCGAGAAAATGACATTTCAACCGTCTGACCACATTAGAACAATTCTCAACAACCTGCCCCTCAAACCCGGCGTTTATTTGATGAAAGACGCGCAGGGGACGATTATCTATGTGGGCAAAGCGAAGAAGCTTCGCAACCGTGTTCGCAGCTACTTCAATGCAAGCGCCGAAAACAGCCTGAAAACGCTTAAACTGCGTCAGAACATCGTCGATATTGATTTCATCGTCGAAGAAAACGAGATCAAGGCGCTGATTCTCGAAGAAACGCTCATCAAGCGTCATAAACCGCGCTACAACATCAGCCTCAAAGACGATAAACGCTATCCATACATCAAAATCACATGGCATATGCCGTACCCAAAAGTCGAAACCACCCGCCGCATCGAAGACGATGGCAGTCGATATTTTGGACCGTATGTAGCCATGTGGGCAGTGCAAAACACGCTGCAAACCCTTCGCAAAGCCTTCCCCTATCTCACCTGTGACCGCGAGATCACGGGGAAAGACCCGCGCGCGTGCTTATTCTATGACATTAAGCTGTGCAACGCGCCCTGCATCGGCGCGGTGAGCAAAGACCAGTATCGCGGCATGATTCAAGAACTCATGGACGTGTTATCGGGCAAATCGGAAGCAGTCGTCGAACGCTTGACCAACGAAATGGAAGCCGCCGCTGAAAACTTGAATTTCGAGCAAGCCGCCCAAATCCGCGATCAGCTTAAAGCCATCGAATACATCACGCGCCAACATCGGGCGGTCAGCGCCAATTTTGCCGATCAAGACGTAATCGCACTTGCCCGCGATAACAACGAAGCTCTCGTACAAATTCTGTTCATCCGCAATGGCAAGCTGATCGGCAGCGATTCGCGTCCGTTGGACGGCACAGAAGGCGAAACTGATGCCGAAGTGTTGAGCGAATTCATCAAGCGGTTTTATGGGGGCACATCGGAAATCCCCAATGAGATTGTCGTGCAGCAAAATATCGAGGAAACGCGCATTATTGAACGATGGCTGCGTGATAAACGCAGCGGCAAGCGCGTCAGCATCACCGTACCCCAACGCGGCGATAAACGCAGCTTGATCTCAATTGCCGAAGAAAATGCCCGCGAAGCCCTACACATGCTTCGCGCTCAATGGGAAGCCGATACACATAAGCAGGAAACGGCGCTGGCGGCGCTCCAAGAGGCACTGGAGCTGCCGCGCGTTCCCAACCGCATTGAATGTTTCGATATTTCGACCACGCAGGGCACAGCGATTGTCGCCAGCCGCATCGTATTTGTGCAGGGCGTGGCGAAAAAAGCCGAATACAGAAAGTTCAATATTCGTACCGTCACCCACAAGGGATCAGACGATTTTCAGTCGATGCGCGAAGCCCTCACCCGCCGCTTTAACCGCTGGCGCACCGCCATCAGTGATCCCACGCCTGTTCCTGTCGGCAAAGATGACCGCGACGAGACATGGCGCTTACTCCCCGACCTGCTCATGATCGATGGCGGCAAAGGGCAGCTAGGCGTGGCAGTTGAAGTGCTGCGCGAGTTTGATCTGCTTGACCGCGTACCTGTGTGTTCGCTAGCGAAACAGTTTGAAGAAATTTTCCTGCCCACCCGCCCCGACTCGATCATTTTGCCGCGCCGCAGCGAAGCCCTCTATCTCGTTCAGCGTGTGCGCGACGAAGCCCACCGTTTTGCCATCACCAGCCACCGTCAGCAGCGCCAAAAGCTCGGCATGGCGAGTCAATTGGAGTCCATTCCCGGTATTGGTCCGGCCAAGCGCCGCGCGCTTTTGAAAGCGTTTGACAATTCGATTTCCGGCATCAAAGCCGCCAGCGTCGAAGAACTCATGCGTGTGCCCGGTATCACTCGCCGAATTGCCGAGACACTCAAAGAAAACTTGGGGTAAGTGTACGAGCCTTCTTAATTTGAAATCACAGATTTCACAATTCGCTGTAAATCTTTGGTGTGTTTCAAAGGGTTCGGTGTTAGCCTAAAGACGACCAGTACATTCGCTGTGCTGGTTTGGGATCAACGAACGTATCCCGGCGCACACACAAACTGAGAGATTTTCAATATGGCAAAGATTCTTGTCATCGAAGATGAACTTTCCCTTCTTGATGACCTGTTGGAGATGCTCAAATTCGCCAGCTTTGATGTCGCGGGCGCGGGGGATGGGCATCAAGGGGTGGCGCTTGTCCACGAATGGAGACCCGATCTTGTGCTGTGCGACATTATGATGCCCGGAATCGACGGGTTTGAAGTGCTGAGGCGCATCCGCAGCGCATCCAATACCGCGCATATCCCATTTATTGTTCTTACAGCCCGCACCGACTACACGGTCCAGCGTCAAGCGATGGAAATGGGAGCGGATGATTTTCTCATCAAGCCATTTTCTACCAACGAACTCTTGTCCGCGATAGCGTCACGTCTCAAACGTCACCAGCAGGTAAGCAGCAGCAGCGAACAGCGGCTAGAGGATATCAAGCAGAAATTGGCGCGCATGGTCGCACATGAACTCCGCACACCCTTAATCTCGATCAAAACCGTCTCAGATGTGATTTCACGTCAAATGCACCAGCTTGACCCTGAAGAAATCACTGAACTGCTGCAAACCATTACAGTTGGCAGTGACCGCCTCTCACACCGTGTCGAGCAAATGGTCTACCTCACACAAATTCAGGCAGGCGTGCTGACCGCCGAAACCATTGCCAAGAACGGTGTCCCATCACCGCTTTGGGAAATCCTGCTCGCCGCCAATAACCTTGCGCGCCGTTTCGCCTTCAATCCCCCACCGAATGTCACCGTCGATATGCAAGATCGTGATCCTGGTCTCATGCTGTTGTGCAATCCCCCCGCGATCAAACACGCCTTCGCGGAACTCATCGCCAACGCGATCACGTTTTCGCCGCCCAATAAGACCGTCTACCTTGTCCAATGGCAGGCGGAAGGGAGCATCATCGTCAGCATTACTGATCAAGGCGGTGGAATTCCTGAATCGCAGGTGGCAGCCGCCATGCGCGCCTTTGAGCAAATCAACCGCGAAAGCCAAGAACAGCAGGGGATTGGCATTGGCTTAACCGTCGCTTCGCACATCATTCAAGCGCACGGTGGAACGCTTGCCCTTCGCTCCGTCGTGGGCAAAGGCACACAGGTGATCGTCAATTTGCCCACGTATACTGCGCCCAACTAAGTCTCTGTATTCTTGCTCAAGGCTTGCAGCGCGTCGTTTGCCGCATGGCGAATGTCTTCATTCGGGCTGCTCAGCAGAGCATTGAGAATCGGGATCGGGCGTGGATCGCCAAAGCGACCAAGCGCGGCGGCTGCCATCCTCACAATCCGCGCATCGGAATGTGTTAGCAGCCGTGTCAGCGGATCAACTGCGCGCGTGTCGTTCAGCGGCAGCAGCGACCATCCCGCACCTAATCGAATTTCAGGATCAGGATCGCTCAAATCGAGCACCAGTCGATCCACTGCTTCTTCAGCGTGGAGCGTTTGCAAGGTCGCCAGCTTTTCGGCAGCCGTTTGACGCGCGCCCCAGTCGTCATCTTCACGCATGACACGCACCAAAGCCGCGATCCCCGTTCCCCGCGCTTGCTCATCCGTCGCTCGTTCGAGCAAATTCCCCAATCCCACTGCCGCCAACTCCCGATTCTCGGCAGCAGAATCTGCGAGTGCATCGATCATCACAGTTATGGCGCTTTCATCTCCAATCATTCTGAGCGACAAGATCGCCGCCCCCCGCACATCACTTGATTCATCTTCGCGCGCGGTATCGCTCAACGCCTTCACGACCAGCGGATCAGAATATGATTCCATTATCGTCGCCGCGCCATAGCGCACGCGCGCATTTTGGTGCTGTCTCAGCGCAAAGATCAGCGGGCGCATAGCGATCTCGCCAATCCTCTTTAGCGACTCGCCAATATCATAGATCGGCGCGTCTTGTTTACCCCAATCCTCACCCAATAGCTCTATCAACGGCTGCACCGCGCGCGGTTCGCCAATTGCGCCCAAGCAGTAGATCGCGCCCATCCGCGCGCCCCACGTTGTATCCCTCAACGCATCAATCAACGGATCAACAGCAGGTTCGCCAATCTCGATCAAGCACTCAACAGCATAGTGCTGCGCGGGGTTGGCATCCTCCATTACTTCTCTTTCATACGCTTCACGAGACGAATACATCCGCATAATGTCGATCAAGGCTTCAACGGCTGCATCCCCCAATGCGACCAATTCCTGTGTCGCGTCTTTGCGCTGTTCATACGAGCCTTCGCGCAGTACGGCGATCAGGCTGTCAATCTTTGGTTGTGCCATCCACATTCTCCCAAATCACGCGGAAAAAACGTCTGCTTGCACGGTCTCATTGTCTAAACTGGTGTGTTTCAAGATTTTAGTTATGATATAAGCAGGGTCAACCTTACTATCTGTATTGCATCGCCAGCACCCTTTTCAAACACCGTTGACAACATGGGCGCTCTGTTCAGCATACCAACCTAATGGTAGCAAGTAGCAGCAAGTTCGCCGGAGTCTGAAATTGAAACTTAACGACACCACCGCGTTGATCGTTGAAGACGATGCTCACAGTCTGGTGACTCTTTCATCGCTCCTCAAAGACTTAGGAATCCGTTATAAACGGAATACCACCGGAAGCCGTGTGCTTGCACAACTTCGAGCGATGCACCCTTCGCCCGCTTTTGTGCTGCTCGACCTCACGCTGCCCGATGCCGACAGCCTTGCGATTTGCCGTGCCATTCGCGCCGATTCGCAGTGGTATCATCTGCCCATCGTCGCGCTCTGCGATGGCTACCCGCAAAATGGCTCTTTCACCGAACTCCGCAGCGCGGGGTTTACTGGCTGCATCCGTAAACCATTCCCACAAAAGGCTTTTGGCGATTTGCTGCTCGTCATCCTTAATGGCGGGACGCTGTGGGAAATTGTATCTTAGCGCGTTATCATCTCCCCAATGTTAATCACCATGAATATCAGTACTTGAGGATTTTACCGGATGACCACTTCCGAGATGACCCGCATCGATTGGGCAAAGTCACAGATTATCCGCACCGGTTTGGTCGCCGGAATGCGCGGGCATTTCCCGCCCGATGTTGCGCTCCGCACCGCCGAAGCCCTCATGCGCGCGGGCATCACCGCGTTTGAACTCACCATGAATAGCACGCAGCCCATCGAAGCGATGCAAGCCATCAAACGCGAATATGGACATGAAGCGCTTGTCGGCATGGGGACAGTGTTGGACGTAGCTGCCGCGCAGCGCGTCCTTGATGCGGGTGCAGACTGCGTGATCGCACCGTCATTCAACCCTGAAGTCGTTGCGCTGTCGCATCACTATGATGTGCTGGCAGTCCCCGGTGTGATTACACCTACTGAAGCCGTCAATGCGTGGTTGGCGGGCGCAAAACTCATCAAAATCTTCCCGATTGGCAATCTAGGCGTAGATTATTTCAAGTCCATTCGCGGACCACTTGACCACATCGACTTCATGTGCAACGGCGGCATGACCGATGAAAATGTCGGCGCGTTCATCAAAGCGGGTGGAGTCGCGTGCGGCATGGCAGGTTGGCTCACAGGCGATGGCACCATGTCGCTCGACTTGATCGAACAGCGCGCGCGCAAACTCGTGGACATCGTTGCTCAAGCCCGCGCTCCGCACCCCAATACCCAAAAAGCCTAATAAAAAGATTCACCGCAGAGAGCGCAGAGGAGAAAATCTCTGAACTCTGCGTTCTTTGCGCCGTCTATGGTGAATCCTCAAATCGTTTCCTCGAAAATTCGCTCCGGCAGCGGTTCACGCGCTACCCGCCACGCCGCTGCTCAACTGGACGCGCATTCGTGCGAGTGCAAGCCAGTATTCCCCGAATGCATCGCCCGTGCCTGCCAATGCCGCAGATTTATTCGCCTCATTCATCGCGTTTCGTCCTTTTAATCGTCAGCCGCATAGACTAGGCACAAACAGCCCTATATAATGCGTTTCACACTCAATCTGTAAAGTAAACGCACGACTAAAATCATGAGAGGATGCAGCGCCCGCGATGCCAACCGAGCGAATCGTCGTCAAACTGGGAACCACTACGCTCACCGATGGTACACGCCGTCTAAGCCGTCCACGAATGCTTGAGATCGTCCAGCAGGCGGCGAAACTTCAACAGCAGGGACATGAGATCGTCATCGTGTCGTCGGGCGCGGTTGCCGCTGGACGTGAACGACTCAACTACCCCGATCTTGGGCGATCTCTCCCCGCCAAGCAGATGTTGAGCGCCGTCGGGCAAAGCCGCCTGATGCAAATTTATGGCGAACTGTTCGACATTTTCGAGATCACTGTCGCGCAAGTGCTGCTTACCCGCGATGATCTTGGCAACCGCACCCGCTTTTTGAACGCGCGCGATACCCTGCTCACCCTCATTGATCGCCGCATTGTACCGATTATCAACGAAAACGATACTACCGCCACCGACGAAATCCGAGTCGGCGATAACGACAATCTCTCGGCGCTGGTCGCCACCCTCATCGAAGCTGACCGCCTCATCATCCTCACTGATCAAGCCGGATTGTACACCGCTGATCCGCGCACTAACGCCAACGCGCAGTTGATCCAACGTGTGCCCCGCATTGACGATCAAGTATGGGCGCTAGCAGGGGGATCGCCAACAGGCTTAGGCACAGGCGGCATGATCACCAAGCTGCAAGCCGCACAGTTGGCGACTCGCGGCGGCATTCCCACCATCATCGCTAATGGCAGAGAACCGGAACTGCTCGTTCGGCTTTTGCGCGGCGAAAGTGTCGGTACGCGCTTTGATCCGGTGCGTGATCAGGTAGTCAGCCGCAAACGCTGGCTGTTGATGGACAAAACGCGGGGGAAAGTCCTTGTGGATCGCGGCGCGGCACAAAAACTGCTCAACGGCGGCGCGAGTCTGCTGCCTGTTGGCGTGACAGGCGTGGAGGGCGAGTTTGAACGCGGTACGACACTTTCTGTGATCGCGCCCGATGGCAAGGAAATCGCGCATGGACTGTCCAGCTACAGTAGTGATGATATTCGCCAGCTCTGCGGAGTCCAATCTTCAAAAATTCATGAATTATTAGGCTATTCCTATGGGGACGAGATCATTCATCGAAACAACATGGTATTATTGTCTTAGTGGGAGTACAAACCAATGACAGATATGCAAGCGTTGGGCAAACGCGCAAAACACGCCGCGCAGCACTTGATTCGCGCCACAACCGCGCAGAAAAATCGCGCGCTCGAATCGGTTGCCGCCGCGTTGGAACGCCAATCACATGCAATTCTCACAGCCAACTGTGTTGATCTCGATGCTGCGCGCGCTAAAGGGATGAGCGAAGCCCTCATGGACCGCTTGAGTCTGCAAACCCGCTTGCCCGCCATCATCCGTGATCTTCGCACAGTCATCACCCTGCCTGATCCAGTTGGGACAACGTTTGATGAGCGCCTACTTCCCAACGGATTAAAAGTCCACCGCCGCCGCACACCGCTTGGTGTCATCGGCGTGATTTACGAAAGCCGCCCCAATGTCACCGTCGATGTCGTCGCACTTGCGCTCAAAAGCAGTAACGCGGCGCTTTTGCGCGGCGGTAGCGAAACTATCCACACGAACCGCGCCTTAATCGCCGCCATCCGTGACGGACTTACCGCTGATGGCGCGCTCCCCGCCGATGCCGTCTTGTTTGTGGATAGCACAGATCGCCACTTGATCGCTGAAATGCTCAAGCTGCATCAATACATCGACATTATCATCCCGCGTGGCGGCGCGAGTTTGCACCAGTTCTGCCGCGAAAACAGCACAATCCCCGTCATCACAGGCGGAATCGGCATTTGTCATATTTTCGTCGATGAATCCGCCGATCTTGATGCTGCGCTTCCCGTCATCCATAACGCGAAAACCCAGCGTCCGTCAGTGTGCAATGCGCTCGATACACTGCTTGTTCACCAAGCCATCGCGGAATCGTTCCTTCCGCGTGTCGTCAATCACCTTGCCGATTCGGGCGTGACTTTCCGCGCAGAGCCGCGCGCTCAAGCTATCCTCGATTCCGTTTCCCATCATGGCAAAGTGCATCCGGCGGATGCGGACGATTTTGACACCGAATGGATGTCGCTCGTGTTGGGCTTGAAAGTCGTCGATTCTCTCGACGAAGCCATTGACCATATCGCCGCGCACAGCCTCAATCACAGTGATAGCATCCTCACGCGCGATATGTCGCACGCACAGCGTTTCATCAACGAAGTTGATTCGTCAGCGGTTTTCGTCAATGCCAGCACACGCTTCAACGATGGCGGCGCGCTCGGTTTAGGCGCAGAAGTCGCTGTTAGCACGCAAAAACTTCATGCGCGTGGACCGATGGCGCTGGAAGAACTCACCACCTATAAATGGGTGATTATCGGAGAAAATCACATCCGTTCATAACTAGGCAGCGAAAATAGATTAGTGTGAATAGGAGGGTTTATGCACGACTTTTTTTTACTAAGACGCACACACTTTTAAGACCAACATCCCTTCAATACCGTGGCCAGTGAGGCGAAATGGAGCGTAAATCACGCGTTCTCATCATCGAAGATATTCACGAACTTGCGGATGTACTCCGTCAGCTTGTCGAAATTATGGGCTTTTCCTGCCAGTGTGCATCGAACGGTGAAGAAGGTTTGGCGCTGCTGTCGTCATTTCCTGAGCCACCCCTTCTCATCCTCTGCGATATTACTCTGCCCGGAATCGATGGCTTTGAAGTGCTGCGGCGTGTTCGCGCCGACGCTGTGTGGTCAGATGTGGTTTTTGTCGCCATGAGCGGAAATATGCATGATAAACGCACCACGCTTGAGATGGGCGCGAATCATTATCTACTCAAACCCTTCAATATGTCCGATTTAGCCGCCGTACTCAACACCCTCTTGTGATTTTTTATTCATCCTTACGCATTTAGCAGTCATCCAACGCCCATCTTGACAATGGGCGCTTCATTTTGTCCCATGTCACCCCCATAAACAGCATCTCAATGCTGATGATCGTCACTTTTTGCCTATGCTTTTGTTGTTAAAAGTAGAACTATCGCATACCGCCCACGTCGATCAAGAAAGAGCCTTCCATGCAACCAACTCTGATCATCCTCAATCCTCATGCCGCCGGGGGGCGCGCGGGGCGTGTTTGGCAAGAACTTGAACCTATCCTATGGGAACGATTAGGCGAACTCGTCGTGGTGGTCACACAGCGACCAGAAGAAGTCGCGGGGCATCTCGAAACCGCCTACAGTGATTACGGCATCCGCCGTGTTATTGCCATTGGTGGCGACGGCACAAATCACTCGCTCATCAATGCTGTGATCGCGCTCAACGAAAAAACTGCCGCGCACGATCCGATGATCTACGGCAACATTCCTGTTGGCACAGGGCGCGATTGGGCGCGTGGACGCGGCATCCCCACCGGAGATTTGCACGCCATGACGGCATGGATCGCCACCGCGCAGCCGCAGCCTGTTGATATTGGTATGCTCACACTCGATGAAAATTCAGATGAGCGCCGCGAATACTTTCTTAACATCGCCAGCGTCGGCTTAAGCGGATCTGTCACGAAGCGTGTCAACCGGGTCAACAATCGCCGCCCGTGGACATTCTTGACCGCTACCATCGCCAGTATCCTCACCTACAAACCGCAGCCGCTTCATATCGAACTCGACGGTCAAACGTGGTATGAAGGCGGCACGTATTTGCTCGCTGTCGCCAACGGAACAACCTTCGGGCGCGGCATGAAGATCGCGCCAAATGCCCAAGCATCCGATGGTCAATTCGATGTGATCCTCGTCAAACAGGTGCCCAAACTGGAGATTCTCACCGCACTTCAGCATGTATATGATGGCAGCCATCTCACGCATCATGCGGTGCTTCACACACGCGCCAAAAACGTGAGCGTAACTGCCGCATCTAAACGCGCCAGCGCCGCGAGTCACGAAACAGACCCTATTCAAATGGAGTTGGATGGGGAATTTTTCGCGGGACGCACATTGTCATTTCAAGTGCGTCCCGGTTTAGTACAAATTCTATCCTAGCAATATTTGCTAGGATGTTGTCCTGCCGCCACTGTTTTACTTCACTGTCGAAGCAATCGTCGGCGTGCCACCCGCGGGTGTGGTTCCGGTAGATGTCCCCGATTTCCCCGCCATGGGCGATGCTGGCGTTGTCTTATCATCAGCACTTGGAGACGTTGACACTGGCGCATTAGGACTCGCTGCAGGCGTGACGGGCGCAGATGGTGCGCTCGGTGCTGGCGGAGTCACAGTAGGCGTGGGCGCAGGCGATGATGCCGCTGGCGCGGCGGGTGTCGCAGGCGCAGGGACAGCCGAAGGTGCAGCCACCACAGTCGGGCTTGGCTGTTCCTTCAAATCAGGCGGGGCACTTTCTGGAGCGGCTGCGGCGGGTTTTGGCGCAGCCGCGGCGGAAGCAGGACTGCCGCCCTGTTTGATTTTTTCTTCAAACACCTTGACGAGTTCGACCAGTTCCGCAACAGGAAGCGGTTTTGCGATGTATGTGTCGCACCCGGCTTCGATGCATCGTTCACGGTCACCAGTCATGGCATAAGCGGTCACAGCGATAATGGGCGTTTTGTGTCCGCGTTCGCGGAGCTTCCGCACGACATCCAAGCCGTTCATCCCGCCGGAGAGCTGCACGTCCATCAAAACAAGGTCGGGCTTATCTTTTTCATAGTTTCGCAGCGCAGACTCGCCTTCGGTGTAGCTCACCACTTCATGACCACCCATGCGTGCGATGCGTTGCAATAAAGAAAGATTTGCCGGGTTATCTTCAACATACAAGATTTTCATTTTTTGTCCTGTTCATGCATGTACTGCTTGATCTTCTGCGCTGACCGGTCTCACCTCATGATCGAACAACACAGCCCCATCAACATCGTGATTGTTTGCTGCTTCGTCATACTTTAGCAGTGTAAAATGGAACGTGCTTCCACGCCCTAATTCACTTTCTGCCCAAATTCGCCCACCCATAAGAGTAAGTAATTGTCGAGAAATCGTAAGCCCCAAGCCCGCACCGCTGCGTGGGTCACGAACGCCCGTTTCCGCCTGTTTGAATTCTTCAAAAATCACTTCAAGGCTATCATGTGGAATACCCGATCCCGTATCGCGTACACTGACCAACAAATGACCGCCCTCATCGCGCACCGACAGCGTGATTGAACCTTTGTCGGTGAATTTCGCCGCGTTGCTGTACAGGTTGAGCAGCACTTGGCGCACACGCGCTTCGTCCGCGTACACATCTGGCAGCGTTTCCGGCAAATCGGCTTCCAGTTTGATCGGCTTCTGACCAATTAAGCCTGAAGCCGTCGAAAGCACCATATTCAACACAGGCTTCAGTTCCACCCGCGTCATGCGAATATCCAGCTTACCAGCGTCCACTTTCGACAGGTCGAGAATGTCGTTGATTAAGTTGAGCAGTTGTCGCCCACTGGTATAAATTTGCGAAAGGTCGGCTTCATAGGCGCTTGGGAGTTTTACACCGTCGTACATCGCGGGGAATTTCAACATCGTTTCGCTGAATCCAATAATCGCGTTCAGCGGCGTGCGTAATTCATGGCTCATGTTCGCCAAAAATTGACCACGAAAGTGTTTTGCTTCTTCGGCGGCAGCGCGCGCATTATCGAGTTCTTTATTCGTTTCGCTCAGGCGTTCGCTTAAGGCTTGGCTGCGCGCAAGACTGCGTTCAAGCAGTTGGCGGTTATCGAACAATTCACTAGCTACGCGCCGTTCACGCTGATAGTTGCTCAGCGCCCATTCCGCAACCTGCTGCAAATCGCCCGTCACCTGCATGGCCAGTAACGCGCTGACAAATGTCAGCAAGATAGCGATAATCTGGTAGATGCCGAAAAATTCAAAATTGCCAAGCTGTGCGGCGGGGACAAGCACTGTAACCAGCGCCGACAGCACCGCGACGAGCAGCGTGTTCGCTGGATGCAGCATCAACCCTACGATGAATACAAGGATCGGGAAGGCATACGGTGCGATTTGTATCGTCAGCGAATCACCGAGATAGAGCAAAATCGCCATCGCGCCGAGCGCCGAAAATGTGTATACCCATGCGGCGGACGTATAACCCACTCGCTTGAGTATCTGTTGGGTTAGCAAACATCCCACAGAGAGAAAAATCAGTGGGATAATCAACCGCGCGACATCCTGCCGTTGAAGCATGGCGATATTCAGCAAAATCCAACCGACAAGAACACTGCTGATCAGCGTCACACGCCACAGCAGTTTCAAACGGTCAGTCTGAACTTCAGTCGCAAACTCTAGATTAGGTGGTGCAGACAGAGACATAAGTATCGTCCTGTTCCTGAGAATCGTTAACTTCACATAAAGGGTTTTGTTGAATTATAACGGTACATTTCCAGATATACCGTTAGGATTTAAAAATGTACGTTTCAAACCTACTACACACTTTCCTTACCCCTTATGATATGATACTGCCCCGTAGCAGTTAATCAAATGATTAGCATTGTTACGTTTTATCCATACTTTTGTTTAGTCATCGACCTTTCAGCGACGGTTCGCATTTATGATCATGTCGGACGCAGTAAAGCGGTCCCAATTATTTGATGCCCTCGCAGATTACCCCCTGCCGGCAGGTATCTATATCATTCGTCGTGATGACGACGGGCAAGAATTTATCGCGCAGTGCAATCTCGAATTTGCGCGCATGTTCGGCTACGACTCCATTGAAGAAGTCGTCGGCATCAGCCCGCTTGAACTGCACCGCAACCACGAAGATTACCAGACGTTCATCAGTGAATTTGTCAAGCATGAAGACGGCTTGATGCGCCACTACACTGAAACATTGAGAACCCGTGACGGTCTGCCGATTATGGTTGAACTGCATGTCCGTGCCGATCTCGATGAACATGGGCATCCCATCGGGCGCACGGGAATCGTGCTCGACATTTCCGACTTTGAGCAGCTTCTTAAAGACATCGGTCAAATTTTGCACCACTTCACCAGCACTATGACTGGCTTTGAAGAACGTCTGCACGCGCTGCACGATCACCTGACGACTCTGCCCGATCCATTCGGAGATTTGTCGCGTCTGCCGGAAGCAGTGCAGGTCGATCAAATTATGGACAAGCCCGCCGCGGAACTACAAAGCGCGGTTGCAAAGTTGGTCGATGAAGTCGAGACCGATGAACGCAAACGTACCGTCTTTCGGGATGATGACTGGGAAACCATCGTCGAACAAAACTTGTTCCTTCAAGTTTATAAGGATCACGTCGATCAAGCTGAATCGCGCCCGCCAGCGCTGCGCGAATCCGCGCGCAATATCATCAATATTTGTCGCGCCCTACCGCGTGGATATATCAGCAACGAAACTCTGCGACTGGTGAACAGTCGTGCCGCTGAAGTCGAACGATTAGTGTGCCTGCTTGACCTACATCTTACCGCTGGACGCTTGCTCGAACTCGACCACGAAGTCCATATGCTTCGAGAAGTGGCGCTCGATAACATCCGTCACAAAGAAGCGCCCGTCGAAATTTCCGTTGATGAACTTATGACGACGGCGCAGCGATACATGCAGGACTTCGCTGCCAGCCGTGACATTGAACTCAAAGTGCGTGACCGCACCAAAAAAGCGACGGTGATCGTCAACCGCCGCGATATGATGCGCGCCATTCAAAACCTGCTCCACAACGCCATCAAATACAGTTGGAGCAAACGTGGCGAAAAACCGTGGGTAGAAATACGCAGCAAATTAGATGGCAGATTTGTCATCATCGAAATCGAGAATTACGGTGTGCCTATTCCGCGCCATGAAATCGAAAGCGGACTGATCTTCAACTTGGGGTCACGTGGAAAAATGTCGGGGGATCGCTCAAGACTGGGAACAGGGATCGGGCTGTACGATTCACAGCGGGTAGCAAGTCAACATGGCGGCGTAGTAGAAATACGCAGCTCACCCGCCCGCATGAACGGCGACCCCGATGACCTAGACCAGCCATTTGTCACTGTTGCTTCACTGCGTATTCCCGTTGCTGTAAGAGGGTACTAATGACGATGACCAAAATGTACAAAATTCTCTGGATTGAAGACGATGCCCTGTTCGACCTCAACAGCTTGGCGGCGGCGGTGCATACCTCATTGAAGTACAAACTGGTCATCGCTCGCAATGTCACCGAAGCGGTGGATCATATCTTACGCAGCGAATATGACGTAGTCATTGTCGATATGCGCCTTCCTCCCGGCACAGATGATCGTTGGGCGACATTGTTCCTGAACGCCCGTGCCGAAGTTGAAAAGAACTTCGGCAACAAGCTCGGCTTGCAGCTTCTTTATACTCTGCTCGGTCCCGAACAGGATCGCGTTATCAAGCTGCCCGTGCCATCATGGGTAAACCCAAACCGTTTCGCTGTGTTCACCGTTGAAGAATACACCACGCTCGAACGTCACCTGACCAAGTTGGGCGTGCAGTTCCACGTCAAGAAAAAAGCAGGACTTTCGCGCCGTACCCTGCGTGATCTCATTGATCAGGTGATTGATCAAAATACCTCCAACCCCAACGGGACAAACGGCGGCAGTTCCAACGGTTCGTCCCCGCACTAAACATTATCAACTTCTCCGACGCGGGCGAAACCAATTTTCGCCCGTATCCTTTATGACCCCTAAACACCTACTTTCTGTGGGTGTAAAGACCGTGTAAAACACATTAAAATCGCTTTCTATGTTCTTATTTTATCTTTAAGAGGCGGATACCATTGTGCTTCCCTTTCAACTGAACGAAGAATGGGTATCAGGTTACTTAGGCATCATTGGTGGACTATTGGCATTTGTCATCGGCGTGTCCGCCCTTGTGTTGCAGCTTGCCGTCCCTTCCTATCTTGAAACGTTGATGCGCCGCCGGAAGATGATGCGTTACACTATCGGCATTATGGCGCTGTATTTGATCATGGCGCTCGTTCTAATCTGGATCAGTCCATTCAGCGGTGGAGATGGCATAATCTCACCAGAAATGACGACGGTCATCAATATCGGCATGACGATCACATTTATTGCTACGGTGCTGTATACCTATAATCAGCTCCACCAGATCAACGGTTCGCGCATCATCGACAGCCTCCTCAGCGAATGCAAAATCGACATCCATATCAAGGGCATGTTCGATGACACGCTCGACACGCTCATCGACTTAGGCGCGCAACGCAACGCTGGTTATGAAAAGACCCGCGTCCTCAATGCCCTTAAAGACCTTGCCCATTTCGTCGTCAAAGACTACGAACGATATGACGGAACGCACCTCAAACCCATTCTGCGCGGCTTAGAAAAAGTTCTCGTTGGCGGCGGCGTGCAGGGATCGCGCGATAATTTCATCGTCGCGGCATCGACGCTTCGCTACATTATCCAGCGCCTTTGCCAGAATGAACAATACGTCGATTCTGCCGACATCGAAGAGGCGATGCGCGTCTGCGGTCTGCTCGGCGCAGCAGCCGCGTCCAAGTTTCCGGAATCTTGCGCGGGAGAATTTTTGCAGACAATCCAAGCGGCAGAAATTCAGCGGCGTAAAGTATTTGGGCTTGCCAGTGGTGCGGCACGTACCATCGGCGTGGCGGCGCTCAAATGTGGCGAGTTCAGCATATGCGTCAATGCGCTCTCGATGCTGCTCAAATGGGAAGCCGAACCCAATGAACCGTTCGACTGCGACAACAGCGCCGAAATGCTCGGTTTAACCGCGCACTTATGGGCGGTCAAGGGGGGTGGTGATAAACTTGTCAATTATCTGCTTTCTGGGTATGCGGATCACTTCCAGCCTTCACTCGTTGAATGTCTTGATGAAGCCATCAACTACCACTTCATCAGCGGCAACTTAGATACCCACGTCCATCTTGCGAACCTCCGCGATCAACTTCCAATCATCGCTGGCACGTAACTTTAACGCTGTTCCCTTGATTCATCACCCACTCCAATAAAAGGTGGTACGGGAAAACCTATACCACCTTTTCTGTTCGTCTACTTCATCAGCAGGGTGTTTTTTACCTGCTGCAATAACGGAAGGAATGATTAGTTCAAATTCTCGAAGATACCCGCCGCGCCCATCCCGCCGCCGATGCACATCGTCACCATGCCGTACTTGTTGTTGCGCCGCTTCATCTCGTGGATCAACTGCACGGTCAACTTTGCGCCCGTGCATCCCAGCGGATGTCCTAACGCGATTGCACCGCCATTCACGTTGACCTTCTCCGGATCCATTTCAAGGTGACGGATCACTGCCAGCGATTGCGCCGCGAATGCTTCGTTCAATTCGATCAAATCAATATCTTGCAGGTGCATTCCTGTGCGCTTGAGCAGCTTAGGAATCGCGTTGATCGGACCTACCCCCATAATCTCAGGTCGCACACCTGCCACGTTGAACCCGACGAAGCGCGCCAGTGGTTTCAGCCCCAACTGCGCTGCCTTGCCCGCTTCCATCACGATTACGGCAGCCGCGCCATCGCTCAATGGGCTGGAATTGCCCGCAGTTACGCGCCCACCCTCACGAAATACTGGCTTGAGTTTGTTCAACCCATCGACTGTGGTTTCCCGCCGCAGATGTTCATCCTCATCGAGAATCCGCTTGATCGTCACCCGTTCGCCATCCTCGTTGTAGAAGGTTTCTTCCACCTCAAACGGCGTAATCTCCTGCTTAAACCAACCGGCATCAGTCGCGCGCGCAGCCCGCATGTGACTTTCATAGGCAAACACATCCATATCCTCACGGCTCACGTTAAACTCGTCCGCGACCCGTTCCGCCGTATGCCCCATGCTCATGTACACTTCAGGTTCGTTTTCCGCCATGTACGGGTTGGGGCTAATGCGAAATCCGCTCATCGGCACCAGTGACATCGTTTCGGCACCACCCGCGATGATCACGTCTGCACCATTGGCGATGATCCGTTCCGCCGCTTGCGCGATGGTTTGTAAACCACTGGAACAAAAACGATTGACCGTCTGCCCCGGCACTTCGACAGGCAGCCCTGCCCGCAGCGCGATCACGCGCGCGAAGTTCAGCCCCTGCGATCCTTCAGGCATCGCGCAGCCAATCACCACATCGTCAATTTCGTTCGGATCGAGCTTACCTTCGGTCTGGCTCATCACATCGCGGATAACTGCCGCCGCCATTTCATCCGAGCGCACATTGCGCGTCACGCCCTTCTTCGCTTTTCCAACAGCGGTACGCGCCGCCGCGACAATCACTGCTTCACGCATAGGATTTCCTCTTGGAAACTACTCTATCCTTTAGATGTTCTGTTTCATCAATTTCTTTTGCGTCGGGCGATGTTTAGTTCGCCAAATCTTTACATTTATGCTTCAACTTACAAACGCGAAAATCCTGCGGACTGTCTTTGCCCCTCTCTGCTAGCGGAGAGGGGCGGGACAAACTTTGCTCGTTCGGAGTGAAGGCAAATTTAGGCTTTATCGTCCGCAATATCTGGGAACAAGTCACTGTCGTCAATTGGCATACCGTTTAACGCCTCGACCTCCGTATCTTCCTTGCGAATGTCGTCCAACAACTGCTTTAGGTATTTCTCCCATCGACCCGGACGGTAGTAACGCGGAATGCCTTTCCATACAAGTACGGGAGTTTCTTGATCCAACGGCGTTTTCGGAATCCCAAACGGTTGAGTCGGATGTTCACGCGGCGGCATCTTCAAGTTGATGAAAAAGCTGTCTATGGATCCGCCGCTTTCCATGGGCATGATCGCTTCAATGTGGATATGTTCATCCTCATACACCAGCGATATTCGCAGCCCATCACGCTGCTCATACTGCCCGCGTTCGTCCAATATCGTCATGCCCGTTCGGAACAGTGTGTCTTGCACGTGACCGTCTCCCTCCGTATTGCGATTTAAACCCTAATTCCATAAAGCATAATCCGCGCCACCGCCCCTGCCAAATACCCGCCTAATTCCGCAGCGGCTTATTCGTTTGAAGCATGTGCGCCATGCGTTCGAGTGTCTTAGGTGTTTGCACCAATTCCAAGAACACTTCGCGTTCCAAGTTTAGGAATACCTGCTCGTCCAACCAACCCGGCTCACTGATCGCTCCACCTGTCAACACAAAGCCGAGTTTGCGAGCGATCAGCGCGTCGTGTTCGCTGGCTTGGCGAGCTTCCAAAAATCCCTCAATCGCGATCATTAGCGCGGCATACGTGTCACGTCCTGCCGCCCACACTTTACCCGGCGTATTGGGTACATACCCATCCGCCATATGTAGGGCTTCGCGCTTGGCTTCCCCTAGCAAGTGATCGCGATTCATCACGATCCGGTCAGCGGGCTGTAATATGCCCATCTCGCGGGCTTCTTTCGCGCTCCCGCTCACTTTTGCCAGCGCGATCTGCTCGAACACTTTTTGCAAGTGCGGGAGCGCATCCGCGTTCGGGTGTGACTGCATCACCGGATTCACCACCCGGCGCAGCATCTCTTTCACACCGCACGATCCGGGGATCAACCCGACACCAACTTCGACTAGCCCTGCATAAAGTTCAATATGCGCGACCACCCGCGACCCTGCCATGATGAATTCCGCGCCGCCGCCGAGCGCCATATTATGCGGCGCGATCACGACGGGCTTGGATGCGCGGCGCATCGCCGTCATCACATCTTGCGATTGTTTGAGTGCGTTGTCCAACTGACCGAGCTCACCCGCTTGCACGCTCATCGCGACCATGAACAGATTCGCGCCCACGCAGAAGCGTTCCGCGTCGTTGCCCACGACCAGCGCGTCAAAGCGCGTTTCCAGCAGTTCCAACGCCTTCCACGCCATTTCGATCACGTCCGCATCAATCGCGTTTGCTGGGGAGTGAAATTCCAGAAGCGCCACGCCATCCCCCATATCGAGAATGCTCGCGCCTGTATTACGCGCCACTTCCCCGCCCGCTTTGCGCCGCAAATTATCGACCTTGTACGCTTTCTTGTCCGTCGGCAGCGCGACATACCCTTTTGCTTGCGGACTGTAGTAGCCAATCACTGTGCCGTTTGCATCTTTTTGGTAGAACGTGCTGTACCCTTGTGCCAGCATGGTTTTCACCCAATCGGCTACCGGATACCCCGCCGCTTCAAATTTCGGCACGGTTTCTGCTACGCCAATCGCGTCCCAAATCTCAAAGGGACCCATCTCATGGCTGAAACCCCATTTCTGCGCGTTATCTACATTCAAGATCGACTCAGTGATTTCCGGCACACGGTTCGACGCATACGCCAGCAAGAATGCATGGTGATGCCACAACAATTGCGCTGCACGGTCATCTTCGTTGATTAGCAGTTTGATTCGTTCGCCCGTGTTCTCCACCTTGCGATGTTTGCCTACGCTGTCGAAACGCACTTTTTGTGGCGCTTCATAGTCAAACGTTGCCAAATTCAGCGACCAGAATTCGCGTTCGCCGCTCGGTGATTTCACTTCTTTGTAGAAACCCTGCTTGGTCTTATTGCCGAGCCATTTATTACTCAACATTTTGTCGAACAGCGCCGTTGTCCCCGCGTGTTCCAACACGGTTCGCGCCGGATCATGCGGGATCGCCGGATACAGATTCCGTGCTACGCCCACCGCCACATCAATCCCGACCAAATCGTTCAGGCGAAAGGTAGCCGTTTTCGGGCGACCAATCAGTGGTCCTGTAAGCGAATCGACTTCATCGACGGTGAACCCATTATCGAGCGCATAGTTGACGATCTGCATACCACTCATAGTCATGAAGCGATTGCCAATAAAATTCGGCTCGTCTTTGCACAGCACCACGCCTTTACCCAACATGCGCGTGCCGTAATCCATGATGAAGTCGATCACCGCCGGATCAGTATTCGGGTGTGGAATCACTTCCAGCAGTCGCAAATAGCGCGGTGGATTAAAAAAGTGCGTTCCCAAAAAGCGCCGCGTGAAATCGCCGTCGAGATGTTCCGCGATACGGTGAATCGGCAAGCCAGATGTATTTGTGCTGACAATCGTGTGTGGGTGGATAATTTCAGCGAGTTTCGCCATCAACGCCTGCTTGATGTCCAACTTTTCGACCACCACTTCGATGATCCAGTCGGCATCCGCAATATCTTTTAAGTTGTCTTCCGTATTGCCAATCTTTACCAACTCTAAATCGCCGCTGTTCAACACCTGCGGTGGGCGTGAAGTCGCCGCACGCTTCAGCCCTTCTGCGGCAATGGCGTTGCGCTTGGCTGGCGGATCGCCCGGCTGTGTTTCCTTCGGGGGAATATCTAGCAGCGTCACCTGCACGCCTATTCCCGCCAGCAGCATCGCAATCCCGCCGCCCATCGTGCCAGAACCAATCACCGCCGCCTTACGAATCGTATATCCCACAGTCAATCCTTTCGTAAGCAACCATCATCTAAAAAATCTAATCCCCGTGCGGGGCATCTTCGTAGGGGCGGCATACATGCCGCCCGCTGTTTCTCCGACAACACGCCAATGGTCGGGGCGACCCGAATTTTGGCTTGGGTTAGCTCAATTCCTTGCTGCTGTAGTTCAAAATGCGCCGCGCCACAATTAGCGTGTTGATCTGCCCCGTGCCTTCGTACAGGTCATTGATTTTGCCGTCGCGCATCCACTTCTCGACGAGCGTTTCTTTGCTGTAACCAAGCACACCCAACAGCTCTACCGACTTCTGCCCGATCTGCGTCACCACCTTGCCCGCCTTCGCCTTGCACATCGCGGACTCAAGGTTGTTCGGTTCACCATGATCCAACAGTGATACTGCCCGCAAAGTCAGCAAATACGCTGCCTTCAGTTGGGCTTCCATTTCCAGCACATCTCGCTGTACAGCCGTCAGCTTGTGATATGGCTGGTCATACGGAATTTCTACACCATTTTCTTTCAGCGTCTGCTTGACAAACTCGACACACGCCCGACCAATTCCCAACGCCGAAGCCGCCACCAGCGGACGAGTCGCATCGAATGTCGCCATCGCACCTTTGAAGCCGCCGCTGCCTTCACCGCGCTGCACTTCCGGGCTGCCCAAAATGTTATCCGCCGGGATGCGCGCGTTATCCAGCACAATCGCCGCTGTGTCGCTGGCACGAATCCCGTGCTTGATCTCCAACTTGGTCACTTTTACGCCGGGCGTTCCCGCTTCAACAACGAACGGACGCATCCCCGCGCGCCCCGCCGAACGGTCAATCGTCGCCCACACCACCACCAAGCCGTTCGATTCTTCGAGCGCCAGCTTGCCGTTGGTGCAGAAAATCTTTTCGCCGTTCAACACCCATTCGTTCGTGTCTTTGTCGAACACCGCCGTTGTGCGAATTGCCGATGTATCCGATCCTGCGCCGGGTTCGGTCATCGCCATCGCGCCCCACGCCGGAACTTCACCTTCTGCGAAGCGGCTCAAAAAGCGTATCTTTTGTTCCGGCGTGCCAACAGCTTCAATCGCCGCGCCGCCGAGCGCCCCACCGGGAAGGCACAGATAAATCCCCGCATCCCCCCACGAGAGCATCTCGATCATGAGCATCAAACGCAAAATCTGTGTGCTGGGACCAGAACGTTTCTTTTCCGATGTTTCTCCGTTGGCAGCCGCTAACATGCGTTCCAAGTTGCGCTTCTGCGTATCGCGCATAAAGGGCCATGTCATTTCAGCAAATGCCGTTGGACGGGCATGTTCGTTCTCGTCCAGTTCGCGGCTGACCGGGCGCATACCCCACTCTGCCACCCCCTTGATGAACTCAACTTCGGGCAGCAGTTTTTCCGGTATTTCAAAGCTAATCGTCATAAATCACGCTTTCTCTCAATCAATCATTCCAATGTAGTGCCGCGCAGCGAAACTTCTTTCGCGCGGCGCGTCCGCCACATCTTTTTGGAAGCAGCTAAACAATCGCCATGCCTTCAAACATCGGGAAACCGCGCCCATTTCGCAGCCAGCGTTCCGCCGGATACTCACGGATGAACCCGTAGCCGCCCAAAATTTGTACCGCGCTGTCCGTCACTTGAAGCACTGCTTTATCGGCGTACTGTTTGGCGAGATACGCCGCCTTGGTGATTTCTGCCGCATCCTGTCCTTGATCGATTCGCCACGCGGCTTCCCAAGTCATCATGCGCGCTGCATCGACTTCAATCGCCATCTCCGCCAGCATGAATGCAATCGCCTGTTTCTGAGCAATTGGCACGCCAAAGGCGACACGCTGCTTGGCATAATCACGCGCATATTCAAACGCCGCCCGCGCTACGCCTACCGCCAACGCTGACAGCGCCACGCGCCCGCGATTGAGGATGTTCTCGTAATTGCACCCAACCGCTCCGCCTAAACGGCATGGGGCATCGACTTCAGCATCGCTTAACTGCACACGGTACGTCGGCAGCGCACGGATACCGAGCAGGTCTTCTTTTTTCTCGATGCTCACACCGGGTGTACCTTTTTGCACTAAATACGCATCCAATTGACCGTTTTCGCTGTCACGGGCATAGACCAGCATGACATCGGCGTTTTCGGCATTCGGCACATAGGCTTTCGATCCGTTCAAACGCACTTTATCGCCCGCCTTCGTCGCCGTTGTCTTGAGTTCACGCGCATCGAAGAATACGCCCGGCTCAAGCAGAGCGGCTGTCGCGCGCGGCATTTTTTCGTCCAAAAACAGCGGAAGCCACGTTTCGCGCTGCTCCGCCGTTCCGTACAGAATCACGGGATAGGCAAACAGTGCCGGACTCATTACATTAAACGCCAGCGAAAGATCGCCAAATGCCAATTCTTCCGCAGCAAGCACACCCGTGACAGCGCTCATCTCGCCAAGCCCGCCCAGTTCTTCAGGAATCGCAGTCGGCACTAAGCCAATCTGCCAGCCCGTTTCAATTACGTCGGCGGGAAATCCCCCGCCCTCGTCCGATTCGTGTGCGATTGCCCGCACATCATCCGTGCTGTAACGACGGATAGCGTTGATGAGCTGCTGCTGCTCATCTGTAGGCTGAAAAGAAACCAATGAACAATCCTCCTAATTGCGACCTTATGGAGAGTCGCTCGTTACACGGGAAAACATGAGAAATTCATTTTGCGGCGGTAATGCTGGATTCGGACTTTCTTCACCCACACTCAACTCCGGGAAGGCTTCGCGCAGCCGCGTCATCACCCCATCGGTATCTTGCTCTACCACGCTTCGCTGCACAAAGAAAAGGGTATTCACATCGCGTTCTAATTCCGTGATCACTTGTGGGGTGAACTCAGCAAGCGTGTACGAGCGTATACCCATACTCCCCGGTTGGTAGAAGCTCATCAGTTCGTTTGGTAATGTCAGCGGGATATTGAATTCGCTGATCAGCACCAACTGCGTCACCGTCATGTCGTACTGTGAAACAGCGCGCAGCACTGCGTCCTGTTCATCAGGTCGCCCCATTGTCTGCCAGTATTCCATGTTCATCGTGGGCACATGCCGGTTGAAGTAATAATCGCCTTGTGTAATCGCAAGCGATACAACCACGCCAATCATCGCATAACCGACAATCCCAACACGCTGTGCCGTAAACATGATTCGCGGCACAATCAAGGGAAGTCCGTAGCGTATTCCAATAGCGACTGTCACAATCAACATTGGAACCGCTAGACTGTGCCGCATCAGTGAATGCGACAAAGCGACAAATGAACTCGCCATCGCGCTCATCACAAAAATAAGCAAAATGATGGAAGCGGCGGGATTACGAATACGCCAGATCAAGTAAGCGATGCCCAACAAAAATAATGGCACAAGCGGATACAGCAAAAGCGGCTGCTGAACACCGTACCATTCGCTGTTTTCTGGGTAAGAGACATATGTCAATAATGGATTAAGCAGTGTCCCCAACACTTGCAGTATCTCATCGAAGGTAAGTCCCCCTTCGATAAGCGGGGCGAACAGGGCATCGAACAAACTGCGTTCCGACACGCGAATAACGAACGGCTTGCCCGCAAAAATAACGCCATAATAGATTGGCGCGGCAAGCAGCAAGCCCACCACGAATACGATAAGCATCCCGCGCCAATGCTTACGCGCTCGGCGCGGTGTCAAAATCAACATGCTGATGAACCACGCTAGCACGACCAGCGGCACAAGCAGTTTGCCGTTTTCGACAAAATACTGTGTTAGGCTCAAACAAATTCCGGCGGCAATCCATCCCGCCGTGCGTCCAGTCTTGAGCGCATAAATGACAAACATGACCAGCGCCGAGATGAACAAAACATCAGTGATATGGGGAAATTGTGACCGGCTGAGCTGCAAATGAGGCGGAAAAGCAGCGATCAAGATGCCCGCTATCAATGCTGTTTTCACATCAAAGGTCACGCGCGCCATACCATATATTGTGATGACACTCAACGTCCCGATGATGACCGACAGTATTCGCATCCCAGCGAGATCGCGCCCAAAAATCTCAACGGTCCAGTAATTCCAGTATGGAAACACGAACGTCGAAGCGCCGCGATCCGTTGGCGGTGTCAAAAAATAGACTGCCGTGTCACTCTCGATCAGTTTGAGCGCGAACATGTGCTGGTATTCATCTTGAGAACGCGGCACAGCGGTATTCAGGTCAACTACGCGCACGAACAGTGATGCAGCCGTAATCACTACAAGAGCGACAATCTCCCATCGCGCCAGCCGAACATGCTCCCGGATGGAACGCACAACGGCAGCCGGACTCGGCGCGCCGAATAATCCCCACGCGCACACGATAAATCCAATCTGCCAGAGCGCATATTGCAGATGCGGGTCTGGGACTTCTGTGCCGGGAAGTCGAAACACCCGCGCGCTCAATTCGCCCGTGATCATCATCATCGCAAATCCAATGATGACGACAATCACGGGGATAACGCGCACTGTTCCGATTCGCGTTGGCTGTGAAGCAATGTCCGCAAACGACTCCCATGTGCCGCGCAGCCAAAGTGCCGCGCCCATCAGCACAATTCCAGCGATCAGCCAAATGCCGGGCAGCGAATAATCAACAGGAATGGGATAGCGCGGGAGAAAGTGTATTCCGCTGATCATCATGCACACCAGCGAAGCTGCGGCACACAAAACACTTAGGGCATAACTGATCCGCGTCAGCATATTCGTCGAACCTTGAGTTACCACCCACCCGTCACTTCCAACACTTGCCCGGAAACATAATTGGAAAGTTCACTGGCAAAGAACAGCAGCACGCCCGCTGCTTCTTCAGGAGTGCCGGGACGACCCATAGGCACGGCGGCGATATTCTGGTCACGCAGTTTATCCGGGATACCGAGCTTGATCTTCTCGCCTTCGCGCTCCGTGAAATCGCCCAAGCCTTCAGATTGAGTCAAGCGCGTGGCAATCCACCCAAAAGCAACCGCGTTTACCTGAATATTAAATATCCCCCACTCCTTTGAGAGTGTCTTGGTCAAGCCGATGATTCCCGCTTTACCAGCGGCGTAATTCGCCTGCCCCATGTTGCCGCGCGTGCCTGTCGTACTGCTCACATTGATGATCTTGCGCGCTTTCGCCGCGCCGTCGGTTTCTTTTTCTTTTTTGGCGACTTCCCGCATATACGGAATCGCCGCGCGGATAATCTTGAACGGCGCGGTCAGGTGGATCGCCAGCATCGCGTCCCACTGTTGGTCCGTCATCTTGTGGATCATGCCATCCCATGTGTAGCCCGCGTTATTGACGAGAATATCGATACCACTATACGTGCTGACCGTCTGCCCAATCAGTTCTTCAATATCGGCATCTTTCGTCACGTCTGCGCTTAAAACCAGCGCCGATCCCCCTGCCGCTTTGATCGCGTTTGCGGTCTCATTTGCCGGGTTCGGGTCTATGTCAGTGACAATCACATGGGCGCCATGTGCCGCGAACAACTTCGCCGCCGCCGCGCCAATTCCGCGACCACTGCCTGTGATGATGGCGACTTTACCCTCAAGTAGTTTCATGCTGCGTTTTGTCCCTGCTTAGCGCGGCGAGAAAGTAATTGGCTGTGAGCGCCGCAATTTGCTCTCCATTTAATCGACCTCCCGGCTTGTACCACACCCCCACCCAGTTATGCGCTCCCAGCAGCGCCTTGACAAAGACGGGCACATCCACCTCACGGAAAACACCTCGCACGATACCTTCACGAATCACATGCCGGAACACATGCTCAAATTGATCACGTTGGGTGAAGAATGCATCACGCCGCGCGACAAATTCTTCGTAATCAGCACGGTCAGCGGGGCTCGCGTTAGCTGGCGGCGGTTTGACGTTCATCAGTGCGCGGATTTCAAAGACCATCGCCGCGCCCACCGCCGTGTTGTTGGTAAGGCTGACGATGTGTTCGCATATCATCTTGTGGAGTTTGTCATCAGGGGGATCGTCACTGTGCGCGATGGCTTGAATTTTCGCAAGAATGTAATCCAAACCCATTTCGAGCACAGCAAGCATCAGTGCGTCTTTGTTTTTGAAATGGTGATACAAACTGGCGGCAGTCAAATTGACGGCGGCGGCGATGTCTTTCATCGTAGCGGCTTCATAACCGTTGCGCTGAAGCACCTCTGCCGCCGCCGCGATAATTTCATCACGATTCACGGATTGGTCGGCGGGTTTGCGAGCCAATGGATTAAACCTTATCTATCTTGTCGTCAATAAATCAAATCTTGATTCGATTATAGACGACGCGCCGACCCTGTCAAATACTAAGCGCGCGCAAAACCTATTCCAACGCGGTGCGCCCCGTCACCCATCGTTCTAACGCCATGCCCCAAGAATTGCTCCCATCACCGCGAACCCGATCATGAGATACCCTGCATACAACCCCCACAATCCTTTTGGTGGACCAGAAAACACCGTGAAGGTCCATGTGGTTGTCAGCGCGATCCCTCCCGCCACACCCAATCCGACCAGCGCGCCATCTATCAGCGTGACCGCACCCGCGTTCCGAATCAACACTGCTAGCACCAGCGCCGCCGCCAAATCGACCACCAGCACCGTAAGATAATCAATCGGGCTGCCGCTGTTTTGCCAATCTTCACCGGGAATATAATTACGCAGTTTGATGAAAGGTTTCGCAAACAGCAGCGGCGAATACCACACCGCCCCCAAGACGAAGAAGATCACCGCCGCGACGACAATCGCGATCACGTTCAGCCCATCGAGATTCATGATTCAACTCCTTAGTTATCACAGGCAAAATCACAGAACACCTGTACACATCTTATGAGAGAATCGATGATTTAGGCTTGTAAAAATTGGACAAGAGTCGGAGGCGGGGCAGCGGCTGTACGTTCGAGCAAATACAACCGCACCTGCTGCGGTGAACTGCCCGCCAGCGCGTTAAACTCTTTGTTCAAATGCGCCTGATCGTAACATCCGCACACATACGCGATCTCCGCGAAAGTCCGTTCTTTCGTGGACTTCATCAATAGATCGAGCGCCCGTTGAAAGCGCACTATCCGCGCATAGAATTTCGGCGAAAAACCCAAATATTGATTGAACAACCGATCCAGCTGCCGGATCGAATACCCGCTTTGACGCGACATGCGCCATACCGCAATATCCGCGTCCGCCGCATCGATCATGCTCGCTAATCGACGTGTCAGCATCAGCCGATCCGGGGTATTCAACAACCGCAAAAAGAATGTATTGAGCAGTTCAGCTTGCGCGATAGCATTTCCCGCGCAATCATAAAGTTGCTGCTCCAACATCACACCTGCCGCGCCAAAAATCGCGCCAATATCAAGTGTGTGGTTGGACAATTCGATCAGCGCCAACGGCAAAAACGCCGCCAATCCCCCCGGTTGAAAGCGCACACCAACCAGATCAATGCTCCCCTGCTGCAAGATCGCCAGCGGGAATTTTCGCTGCCCATCCACATTCGAGCGCACCAATGCCGCTATATTCCCGCCGTCACGTAAGGGCGTGCGTTCATAGGCACTGCCAAAATTGAACATCACATCGGCTTTGCCATCGACATAGATGGTCTCACGCAGCACGAAACCATCTGCTGACCGGGCGACCCAGTAGCACTCGATAAACGGTTTCAACAGGGGGTGGGGATCGATCAATTGGTACATAGTTACAAGTATAGTCGCGTATCGAAGCGTGCAAATCACCCAAGCGCATAGGGTTCACAAAGAACATGCACAAGCGTACAATTACGCCTAATCGGGCATTAGAGCAAACCTAGCCCCTAGTTAGGCAAAAGGCGCGTATGGCGGCGAATGACGTGCGTTGGACTCCGTTTGACCTCATCTTTTTTGATTGCGACAGTACACTTTCGAGCATTGAAGGCATCGACGAATTGGCGCGCTTCAAAGGCAAAGAGATGCGCGTGAGCGTGCTCACCGAGAAAGCCATGAACGGCGATCTTGATCTCGCGCAGGTATACGGCAAACGCCTCAAGGCGATCCGTCCCACACGCGGGCAGTTGAAAGCTATTGAAGAAAAATACTGGCAAACCCTTGTGCCGGATGCGCGCGAAGTAGTCAATGCGCTGCGCTTCTTGGGCAAACAGGTGTTCATCATCAGCGGCGGACTGGCTGAACCGGTGCGCGGTTTCGGCAAACGGTTGGGCGTTCCGCCGGAAAATATCCGCGCTGTTGAACTAGAATATAACGAGCTTTCCGGCGACTGGTGGCGCTACCACGATCCCGGCACACGCAATCGACAAACCTATCTCGATTACAATGACGAAAGCCCGCTCACTGTATCCAGCGGCAAGCCACAGATTGTCCGAGAACTTGCCGCGGGCAAACATGGTCGCAAAATGATGATCGGTGACGGCGCAAGCGATCTCGCCGCACGTTCGGAAGTCGATTTGTTCGTCGGTTTCGGCGGCGTAGTCGCGCGCAAAAAAGTTCAAGAGGAAGCCGATGCCTTCGTCAAAGTCAACTCGCTTGCTCCCATTCTCCCACTCGCGGCGGGCATAGCCGGATACGCTCGCACCATCGGCACGGAACATCAAGCCGTATTTGAGCGCGGCATTCAAATGATCAAGTCCACAAACGGTGATGTAACCATAAAACACGATGATCTACGTGTGGCGCTTGCCAATACCTTCATCACCCCTGCGCCCGAATAATCCAATGGAGTCCCCCTGTGTCATTTTGTCCTTCGGCTGTCATTTTTGATATGGACGGACTGCTGGTAGACAGCGAACCCGTCTGGAACAAGGTTGAAACCGCCGTCATCGAAGCGCGCGGGAAAGTCGTCACACCAGAACGTAATGCCGGGTTGGTCGGCTTGCGCCTAGATGAATACTGGGCGGGCATGTGCCGTGCCTATCAAATCGATGAAAACCCCCAAACGCTGGCGAATGAAGCGATCTCAAATATGTGCGGCATGATCGCGGAGCATGTAGTCACGCGCGCCGGCGCACTTGAACTCATCGAGTTTTTGCTGGCGCAAAACGTCCCAGTTGCGATTGCATCCAGCTCACCCAAAGTCATCATTGATACGGTAGTGGAAACGCACGGTTGGCGTGATGTATTCCGCGTGCGCGTCAGCGGTGATGAAGTCGCGCGCGGCAAACCTGCCCCTGATGTATATCTCGAAGCCGCGCGGCGCATCGGTGCGAACCCCGCCGAAACACTCGCGCTTGAAGACAGTGTGAACGGCGCGCGCGCCGCTGTCGCAGCGGGGATGGTTTGTTACGCCGTACCCGATTTAACTCATGCGACACACGCCATGTTCGATCTAGTCACACCGCATGTATTCGACAGTCTAGATGCTGTGTTAGCACAAATCCGCACTTGTTTTCTATAGGGGCATGGCACGCCATACCCGAACGTTGGCAAATGGACAATTCGATGGAAATTCTCGTCGCTACCGATCTCACCGAGCAAGGATTCGCCGTACTGCGTGCTGAAAACGGTGTCACCGTTCACACAGTGCCGCCGCAGATTCCGGCTGTGCGCGAAAAGCTCAAGACCGCCCACGCCATCATCGCCCGTGATGATTTAATACTCGATTCCGCGCTGCTTTCGCAGGAGACTGCCCCGCACCTTCGTTTGATTGGGCGCGTCGGCGCGAGTCTCAGCGGCATCGACTTGGAATGTGCGACCAAGCGCGGTGTGATCGTCATGAATACCCCCGGCACAAACGCCATCGCCGCGGGTGAACACACGCTCACGCTCATGCTGGCGTTAAGCCGCAAACTCGTTGCCGCGCACAACAGCCTCAAAGATGGATTTTGGCTGCTTGACCGCCGCCGTCAAGCCGGCACACAGTTGGCAGGGAAAACGCTTGGAATCATCGGTTTGGGGCGTGTCGGGCAAATTGTGGCATATCGCGCGCTGGCATTTGGCATGACCGTCTTGGCATACGATCCCTATATCACCGAAGATCATCTTGTCGATGAACGTGTCATGCTCGTCAATTTGAAAGAACTGCTCACCCGCGCCGATTTTGTCTCGATCCATGTACCCGCCACCGCCGAAACGCGCGGCATGTTCGATGAAAACGTGATCCGCCAAATGAAACGCGGCGCGCGCTTAATCAATACCGCCCACGGTGACATTGTGAACGAAAACGCGCTCGCGGCAGCGATCAAAGAAGGTCATCTCGCAGGGGCAGCAGTCGATGTGTACGCCGAAGAACCACCCTACAACAGCCCGTTGATCGGCTTAGAGAATGTCATTCACACGCCGCACATTGGCGATAACACCGTCGAAGCGGCACAAGACTTATCACTGCAAATTGTCTCGCAGGTGCTTGATGCCCTCCACGGGGTCGATTATCGCAACGTCGTCAACATGCCGTTCATGCCCGGACTCGACTTTGAAGACGCGCGCCCCTATATGACACTTGCCGAACGCATGGGCATTTTGTTTCACACCTTGGCACGCAACCCCATCCGCCGAATTGCTGTCGAATATCGTGGAGATGATGTAGCCGGATTAGTTAAACCGCTAACGGTTGCGCTGCTGAAGGGAATGCTTGCGCCCATGTTGGGCGAAAGTGTCAACTACATCAACGCCCCCGTGATCGCATCTGAGCGGGGATTGCAGATCACACAGGCAAAGGGCTTGAAAACAGGCGAATATGCCAGCCTGTTTTCCGTTCAGGTGACACTCGAAGGCGGGGAACAGATCATCATGGCGGGAACTCTTCTAGACCGTCGCGAACCGCACATCATCCAAATCAACGATTACCGTATGAACTTTGTCCCGACTGGTCATTTGCTCATCATGGGCAGTTTTGACCAACCCGGCGTGATTGGTCGCGTGGGGATGATGATGGCGGAAAATGGCGTGAATATCGCAAGCTGGCAGACCGGACGCGCCGAGCGCGGCGGGCAAACGCTCACCGTCATGACGCTTGATGAACCCATCCGCGATGAAGTGCTGGCGGCGCTGCGCGAACAGGACTTTGTGCGGCACGCGCATCAGGTGATGCTGTGATCAAGCAGCGAATTTCGCCGCGTTTATGGTTCGTCATAGACGCGGCATGGGTGATCACGCTCATAGTGTTCGCGCTGGTCGGAATGCCTATCGCCACGTTTCACGGCGACGAACCCATGCAAATCTACATGAGTGGCGATTACTGGGTCGCGCTCGTTGATCGGAACATCAACAGCTTAATGACCCACCCGCCGTATGACATCGACACTGATCCGCAGCTTCGCATTTTGAACGGCTCGATCAATCGCTACACCATTGGCGCGGTGTGGCATGTTGCGGGTTACTCGCGCGATCAACTGCCGCCCCGCCCCGGTTGGGATTGGGGCTTAAGCTATGCCGATAACGTTCGCACCAATCACCGCCCCGCCGAACCCCTGCTGAACGCGGCGCGTCTGCCTTCAACACTGTTTTTTGCCTTCAGCATTCCGTTTATGTTTTTGATCGGGTATCGTGCTGGCGGGCGGGCGAGCGCATACGCTGCCAGCGTCTTGTACGCACTCCATCCGGTTTTACTGCTCAATGGTCGCCGCGCCATGCAGGAAGGCGCGATGTTGTTCTTTGGCATCCTGACTGTATGGATCGCTGTCATAATCGCGCACCGCCGCGCACTTCAGCAATCTGTGAATATCGCGCTGTGGGCGCTACTCGCGCTGGCGTGTGGATTGGCGCTTACTGCCAAACACAGCGGGATCGTGTTCGTTGGTGCGGCGCTCGGCTGGATTGCGTTTGCGGAATTAACTCATTTCAAACTGCGCCGTGCGATTTCTGCTGCATTCATGACGGCGGCTGCTGGAATACTTGCAGTCGGATTATTCATCGCGCTTTCGCCCGCCTTATGGAACGATATTCCCGCCCGCTTGAGCGACTTACTCAACGTGCGCGCTCAGTTGATCGACATACAAATCAACCTTGACCCAATTGCGCCGATGACTCTCCAGCAGCGAATCGAACAGATCATCATTCAACCCTTTATCACCCCTGTCGCCCATTTTGAAGTCGATTTCTGGCGCGATGATCCCAATGTGCAAGCCGAAATCGCCCGCTACATGGCATCACCTTTAAGTGGGATACAGTTCGGGCAGGTAGGCGGTGCTGTTCTCACGTTCTTGGCGGCAGTCGGTTTGATCATCTGCTTGTATGGGGTTTTTTGGGCAAAGGACCCAACCCGCCGCGCTTTCTACGCAGGGATGCTGGCGTGGACGCTGGTCAATATCGCCGCCCTGCTGGCAAACCCGCTTCCATGGCAGCGGTACTATCTCCCATTCATCCCAGCCGCGTGTCTGCTCGCCGCTTTAGGTATTAACACAGCTGCTGCTCGCCTAACCGGGGGCAAAACCGTCAACACTTTCTGACAATCAAACGCGCATTTCACGCTATAGTTTGGGCATGAGTATCCGTTCATTTGCGAGGAGCGCCTATGCGCCGCGCTGTTGTTTTTGTACCGCTGTTCATCGCCACGCTGGTTCTTGCCGCATGTGGAGGGGGACAACCCACACTTGAACCCACCGCGACATTGCTACCCATAGATACACCCAATCCAAATCAAACCGTTGAGCTTCCATCACAAATTGGGGCGCTCGCCGCGACTGCTTTACAGGACAATTTGATTCTCGAAGTTCCCAACCCCGGTGTGTTGGTCACACTTGCGCCCGATGAAGATAGCAGCGAACTCGATCAGCCGTTCGACTTTTTCCTGATTACCTATCAGCGATATGGCGGACCAGACAATGTCAACATTGTCGTGCGCTTACGCCCGGATGGTACGCTTGACCGCAACGGTGAAATTACAACTATTAGCCAAGAAGAAGTCGCCCGCATTCGTGAGCTGTTTGACCGAGTCGGTTTCTTCCGCCTGAACGGCATCTTTACAGGACCCGACGTAACCGAAAACACCATGTACTACAGCATCGGTGTCGATGGACCACCCGGCGTAGTATCAATTCCCGCACAAGAGGGGTTGATCCCGCCGCAGCTTATGGAGTTGTTCGACGCGATGGAAACGTTGGGTGTTCCGGTAGAATCCACTCCGTAAGTCCTGCCAGTGTTCGCACACTCGCCATGTCTTTGCTGTCCGCATCGCCAACACGGTTGATGCGGACGGCACGCATCCCTATCGACTGTGCAGCACCCAAGACATTCGTATGCATATCAACCACAAGGATCGCTTCTTTAGGGGCATGTGCCCTGTTCGTCGCAAGCTGCCAGTAATCCGCATCGTGGTGAAATCGTTCGATGGTATCAATCCCTAGCAGCGCGTGCGGCATAAACCATGACCGAATCCGTGCGCCATCCAGCAGTCCGCGCATTTGTCCACTGCTCATCGCCGCGAACGCGCCAAGTCGTATCCCCCGCCGCCGTAGGGATGCTAATGTCTGCCGCACATCAGAATATGCCGCCTCACATCCCGACGATGCGCGTCCCGGCAAACTTCGCGCCAAGCGCGTGAGTTCGGATTTTGGGGGTTCAGGCATACCCGCCTGTCGAAAAATCGCGCGTGTAGTGCGGAACATCCCTTCCCATAAGTGATCCACCCCATTTTGGCCCGCCAAATCCAGATCAGCGTAGTAGCTGTCCCAATCGAGCGCCACCTGTCGATACGCTGCTTCCCAATCGACAAGATCGCCGTAAGTTTGCGCCAGTACACGCGCTACCTGTTTTGGATATTGTTCGCGCAGCCGCACCGAGTCGATCAATACTCCATGCAGCCCAAAGTATACGAACCCTATATCTCGAATACTCACGGTATCCCCTGCACCGTGACGATGTAGTTCGCGGGAACATCGCCCACTTCCGGCACAATGATCTCAAAGGCTGTCACCGCGCCCGGTTCAAGCGGCACACCCGCCAAATCCGCTGATGCTGCGCCGATCACCTGTTGTAAGTCATTAAACACGGTCACAACCGCCCGCACACCGCTGAACGTCACCGCACTTTGATTGGTCACTTCTCCGGTGATGATCAACCGATTAAAGCCATCAAAACGCGAACTATCCGTCCATGTCAGTTCATTGGAAGTCGAAAATTCTGCTTCTGTGGGTACCCATTCCTCACCGCCCAGAATCAGCGCGTATTGAGTCGCGTCCGGTGGCTGCCCTTCCCCGAAGCGCAAACTAAACGGCGCAAATCCTCCCGGCGGGATGCCATAGCCCATCGTCACATCTGCCGCACCCCTGATTTGTGTTTGCCCGTCACTCGCCAACAGCCGGGCTTCAATCGGGATTGGCGCGCTCGTGACAGTGCCGTAATTGCCCACTTCGCCGGTGACAAAGAACACGCCATCGGGTGTGAGCCATGTCGCCACATGCAAAATCGCAAGACTCGAAGGTTTGGCAAATGCCAGCGTTTCAATCCCTGCCTCGTCAAGCCCCCCAGACGGATTCACACTAAACGTATTCACGATTTGCTCAATGTCAGCAGCACGCGCCAAATCACTTGGCAGTACGACTTCAACCAGCCCGATCATTCCCCCTACCCGCTGAATGAAGGTATTGACCTGCTCGTATCCGCCGGGGATTGCGCGATAGCCCGCCATACGCCAGCTTCCATCAGGCATTTGCTCACGGTTTTGTTCGGTATATTCGGCAACATCTGAACGCAGTTGGCTTTGATAGCGTGTGATCGCGTCGATGAATTCACTGTCACTCAATTCGCGTCCCACATTGATTACGGCAAACAGCAGCGTCCCGCCGTCAGGCGCGGAAAATGCCGCCGATGCCAACGTCGTCGCGTTTTGCTCGTACAGCGGCCAAACACGCGGCAGTACAACTGAAAACGCCCCGCTTGGATGCGTATATCGCCCCGGCGATTGATCGGCGGGTGCAGGCGTAGGCGCGAACACCACCGCGCCACCCTCACAACCAAACAGCGCGAACATCAGCACGCATAAGAGGAAAAAATTGCGTAGGATTGTCACAGGTTGTCACAACTCGAAATCTGCATAAGATAAAAATAACCCTCTGACAGAATTATAGCTGAAGGCGCACGCATGTACGCGGAAAACGAAATTTTCTTCCCATACCATGTTATACCCCTGCTCAAAAATTTGCGCGGCGCACAATGGGAAGCACTGGTCACACGGGTAGAAGGCTTATCGGAATATCACGATGAAGTGCTTGCGTTCGTGTTGATGATGATTCGCTTAAATGGATGCTTAGGCTGCGAAACCGACAGCTATCGCGCCATGCGCGGATGCCATGCATGTGTGGTGCAAACGCTCCGGCGTTACAAAGGCTCGGACGATGAACTCATTGAGCAATATCAGACCGCACTGGCGGATGTACGCCAGTTCGCGCAAACCCACAAGCAGATACCCATCATCGCTACGTAACAATTTGTGCCCGCGCGGCGCGCTCATCCGTTCCTATTTTCCGGTTCATTCGTTCACGTCTTAACCTTGCGTTTAAGTCAGCGCGCATGTTATAATGCCCTGAATAATTACGTCAGTCGCAGAGAGGTTTGTGTCATCAATACCCCAGAGTCACTCCGTATCAACAATCAAATTCGCGCGCGCGAAGTTCGTTTGATTACTGACAAAGGCGAAAATCTCGTCGTTCCGCTGAGTGTAGCCTTGCAAATGGCGGAAGAACGCAGTTTAGACCTTGTGGAAGTATCCCCAAACGCCGAACCGCCAGTTTGCCGCATCATGGACTTTGGCAAATTCCAGTTCGAAAAACAGAAGCGTGAGCGCAAGGCGCGCAAGCAGCAAAAGGTCATCGAAGTCAAAGAGATTCAACTGCTGCCCAAGACCGATGATTATCACCTGTCATTTAAGGTCAAGGATGCTCGCCGCTGGTTGAGCGATGGCATGAAAGTCCGGGTTCGCATTCGATTTCGTGGGCGTGAAATCACGCACTCGGAAATTGGACGTGAACGTTTGGAGCGAATCGCAACCGAGTTGAGCGATGTGGCAACGGTAGAACAGTCGCCAAAGATGGAAGGCGCAAGTATGTTGATGATTTTGACCCCTGCCGAGAAGAAGAAATAACGCCCAAAGCGCCGCACCGAAACACGACGACATCCTTGTTTGTGTGCTGACCCGCCTTCCGGCGGGTTTATCATGGTCAGTCGGGTTCTCTGGTGCGCCTGAATCCTGTGGAGTAGTAACATGGCGAAAAAAGTCAAGAAGTACAAGCTGAAAACTCACAAGTCCACAGCCAAGCGTTTCCGCACCACGGGTTCGGGCTTGGTTGTGCGTACCAAGGGCGGCAAGACCCATTTCCGCCGCCGTCGTTCGTTCCGTGCCAAGAATGCCTTGGGCAAGATGCTGCCAGTCACGGGTGTCCGTGTGCGTCGTATCAAGACCCTAGCGCCATATCTCGGCATCTATAAAGCCAATCCGCCCGCGTAATCGCACGTTGGGCTGCACTAGTGACCTTATTTGACCTTGAAGATGGGTTTTCAAGGTCTTTGTCGCCTACGCGCGATTTGTATGAGGAGCAAGTTGAAAGATGAGAGTCAAGACCGGTTTTACCCGCCGCCGCCGCCACAAGAAAGTTCTTGAGCTTACGCGCGGTCAGTGGGGCACACGCGGACGTTTGTTCCGTCGTTCCAATGAAGCGATGCTCAAGAGCCTGTGGTATTCATACCGTGACCGTCGCACCCGCAAACGTGATCTGCGTAAGCTGTGGATCACCCGCATCAACGCAGGCGCGCGCATCAACGGGCTGAACTATTCTCGCTTCATGTACGGTTTGAAGCGCGCTGGTATTGAACTGGATCGCAAGGTGTTGGCGGACATCGCCGCCCGCGACCCGCAGACATTCACCAAGATCGCCGCGCTCGCTACCGCTAATCAATAACCAAAACGGACTCACCGCGGAGAAACATAAACGTGGTTTTTCTGCGGTGAGTCTTTTCTCCCCCTATGCTCACCAGCATCCAGAACGAGCGCGTCAAACTCGCCCACGCCCTTCAAAATCAGGCGAAATCCCGCCGCCGCGAAAACAAGATCGCGCTGGAAGGAATGCGGCTGATACGCGATGCGCTAACCAACGGCATCGTGCCTGATTTCATCCTCTACGATCCAACTGTAGTCATTCCCAGCGATCTTACGGTTGATCCAGTGCTGCTGATTCCTGCTGCAACCGACGTAATTCGCCATATCAGCGACACCGAGCAGCCGCAGGGAATTATCGGCGTATTCGCCATGCCCACACCAGCCATGCCGGCTCCCCTCACCCGCGCCTTGATCCTCGACAACATCCGCGACCCCGGCAATATGGGCACGATGCTCCGCACGGCTGCCGCTGCGGGCGTGCAAGCAGTTTTGCTTTCGCCCGGATGCGTCGATCCATATAATCCTAAAGTGCTGCGCGCGGGAATGGGCGCGCACTTTCGTTTAGGTGTGTTTGAGTGTTCATGGAACGAGATTGAGACACTCTGCGATGAGCTGCCCGTCTATCTCGCGGATATGGTGGGTGACACTCCTTATGACCAAGCGGATTGGTCACGCTGGGCGCTGATCATTGGCAGTGAAGCGCATGGGGCAAGCCCGGAAGCCCAACAACTTTCAACGCATGTGGTGTATATTCCCATGGCGGAAAGAGCAGAGAGTCTCAATGCCGCTGTCGCCGCTGGAATCCTACTTTTTGAGGCATATCGTCACACCCACTAAACCCCGCTGATTACAGCGTTAACGATTCTTCAGTTTTTCACGCCGCTCAAAGATTTCGCCATCATCAGTCAACACCGAACGTGTGCTGATACGATCTTCTGTATCCCTGTGCTCGCTCAAATGGCGGGCATATTCGACACCATCGGCAAATCCATCGCGGTAGATTTGTCGTTCAATTGTGCGATCTAGCCGTTCAACGTTCGATAGAGTACGCAAGTAGGTGTGTAGAAGAAGCAGCGGGGCAAACAGGATGCTCCCTACGACCATGATATGAAGCGTTAGGTTGTAGGGTTGAAAGAGCATGTAGTAGAACGCCAGCACCCAGAGAAACGCATAAAAACCGACATGCGCGTAATAGAAATAATCGCCAATTGATCGTTTCTTCATAGTTCCCCCGTCTTTATATGGCTGCTTTGCAGTGTTTTCGCAAGAAACCAGATGCGCGTTGCAGATGGAAATGAAAAGAGGTATCGGCACAGTACCAATACCCCTTACACGGGTTTGGCACGCCAACCCCCTACGCCACACAGACGACATGCTTAGTGCCCTCATTGAATACTCAAAAAGGGTCTCTCGTAGGGGCTTGACACGTCAAGCCCATTCAAGACCATCTCACGGACGCAGCATTTAGAAGTTGATCATGTGTCCTTCAAGACCATGCGCCGCCTCTTTGAGCGCCTCGCTCAAGGTAGGGTGCGCGTGGACATTGCGCGCGATTTCATATGGCGTGAGTTCAGCCATACGCGCCAACGTCAATTCAGGCAGGAGTTCGGTCACGTCCGGTCCAATCATGTGCGCGCCCAGAATTTCGCCGTACTTCTTGTCGCTCACCAGTTTGACAAATCCTGTCGCATCGCCTAAGCCATGCGCTTTGCCATTCGCTTGGAACGGGAATTTGGCGACATTCACATCATAACCTTTTTCACGCGCTTGCTTTTCAGTGTAACCGAAGCTGGCAACCTGTGGCTGACAGTACGTCGCGCGCGGCATCATGTCGAATTCCAATTCGATGCTCTCAACACCCGCGATGCGTTCCGCCGCAATCACGCCCATCGCTTCCGCGACGTGCGCCAGCATCAACTTAGCCGTCACATCGCCAATAGCGAAAATGTGCGGGACGCTGGTGCGTAAATGGCTGTCGATCTCGACTGCGCCGCGATCCGTCAGTTTCACGCCTGTCTTTTCCAAACCGTAGCCTTCGGTGCGCGGCTTGAAACCAATCGCCTGTAAAACGCGATCCGCTTCCAAGACCTGCTGCTTCTCACCCGTCGTCACGGTGACTTTTACGCCGCTGCCCGTATCTTCGATCTTGTCCACTTTCGTCTTGGTCAAGAACTTGATGCCCAGTTTCTTGTACTGCTTCTCCAGTTCAATCGAGACTTCTTCATCTTCCAGCGGCAGCAAATGATCCAAAAATTCGACAATGGTCACGTCTACGCCGAAGTTGTGATGCACATACGCAAATTCGACTCCAATCGCCCCACCCCCTGCAATGATGATCGATTTGGGCAGGGTTTCTTCCATAATTTGTTCTTCGTAGGTGACGACGTTCTTGCTCACCTGCGTGCCGGGGATCAAGCGTGTGGTCGCGCCCGGTGCAAGAATGCAGTTCTTAAAGGTCAAGGTTTCGCTCTTACCATCGTTTAGCGCGACGGTGATCGTATTCGCGTCTTGGAACGTTCCCCAACCGTCATACTCGTCGATTTTGTTTTTACGCATCAAGAAATGCACGCCTTTTACGCGCCCATCAGCGACTTGGCGGCTGCGGCGGTAGGCTGCGCCAAAATCCACCGTGATTTCACCGCTGACCTTGATTCCGAATTTATCTGCCTCATTCTTGACGATGTGCGCCAGTTCTGCGTTACGCAAGAGCGCCTTCGACGGGATGCAGCCAACGTTCAAGCATACGCCCCCCCAGTATTTCTTCTCGATGATCGCGGTTTTCAGCCCTAGTTGGGCGGCGCGGATGGCGGCGACATACCCACCCGGACCTGCGCCTACCACGACGACATCATATTGCTTTGCCATGTACTGTCTCCAATTCACGCGGCATTGTCATGTCACTATAGACGCGATTCTAAACCGCAGTCTTTCATCGTGCCAATCATTGACTAACTAATCGCGCGCTTTGGAAAAAACCAGCAGTTTTCGTGTATCTGCGCCCGGCTGAGAACTTGAAAACCACCGTCTCGTCAGGCATCGGGGCTTCCCAAGTATCCGTCGGGGGTTCAAACGTAGGCGGCTCTGTGGGCGGTAGGGTTTCCGTCGGAAGTGGCACAGTCGGTGTGGGTGGGGCATCTGTGGGCGTTAGCGTAGGCAGCGGCGTAGCCGTATCGAATATTTCCTCTGTTGGCGTGTTTGTTCGTATAATGACCGGATTGTCCGGCGTATTCGTCCTTGTGCTTTCCACCTCGTTACCCTCATCGTTATCCTCAACGGCGGTGTCTTCAAGGGCTGGGGCTCCCGTATCTAACGATGAATCGTCATCTGTGGCTGCAATTGCGGGGGAATATCCATCTTCGGTTTCTCTCGCTCGTTCAATGATGTCAGTGATAATCTCTGGTTCGATCCACCAATTTTCACCCGGATAATCTTCACCCGTGTAATTTTCTTCAATCCACTCATCCAATGTGCCTGTTTCCAGCGAGTCAATCAGCGGACGCAGCACCGCGTCATCCGCAGGCGGCGCGGCTACAATAGGATTTTCGAGCGATTCGGTGGGCAGCCCCAATACCGATTGTTCGCTGTATGCTTCAGGAAGATCGGGTGCGCCGCCCGGTAGCAAAAACTCATTCATCGGCACATCGACAACTGTTCCCTCTATTGCCGCCGTGATCGTCGCGTCTGCTTCTTCCCCATTCGATACTGCGATGAACGCGGTACCGCTGAGTGTATACACACTCATCACCTCATTGGGCGAAGCAGTGAGAAATACCGTCGAACCTAAGCGAATGTCCACTCCATTGATCGACAGCGTAACCCAACGCTCCCCTTGTGGAGATTGAATCAACAGCCCATCGGTTGGAACTTCATCACAGCGCGTCCCGCCGATACCTGTACGAATGCGGAATGCCTGCGTTGCGCCATCTTCGCGTTCCCAAATCGACCTCTCCTGATCGTCCGTTTCATTCACGGAATTGGACCGTGAAGGCATCGGCATCATCTCAACCCCGCCGAATAACAGCACAGAAACATTTTGACCGGGAAGCGTGCCGGGAATACTCGCTTGGAGCTGCATGAGGGAAATTCCCCACTCATTTCGAGTCACGCTCAAGGGAGCAAGATTAATGCGAATGAGATTATCAAGCGCCGTGATGTCACCGGGTGCAAACGTGAAATCGGCTAAATCTTCGCGCGGGAGTACGCGCACGCGAGTATGACCGTAGCATACTTCGTTGCGCCCCGTTTGTGAACAGATGCTATCCACACGAGTGATCGCTTCATTGATCAGGGCGGGACAAGTTGTGAGCGGCTGTGCGCCTAATTCAGCATAGGTGTATATAAACGCCGCGGTCCCAACGATACACATGAGCAAAATGAACGTCGCCAGCCACGATTTTCTCATGAGAACACCTCACCAAAACAGCTTCCATCACGCGGTGCTTACGTCCTTTTTTCAGAATACGCTGACATTCCATTTGTGGATGTTTGAATGGCAATACATTCCGATTTTCTTAACAATTGAAAAAAACCTGACCTTCAACAACTGGCGTGAAAGGTCAGGTATAAGGGCTAAAAGGGGCGACAGCTTATGTGCCGCCCCAGAAACAGCCTTTGTGTAAAGTTATGGCGAAAGCGCAACCGTGATATTGAAGAAGTTATTGGCTTCGTTGCTTTCCGCCACCAAGTTATTCACATCGACAGCGCAGTTAGCGGTTGTGTTCCCGCCGCCGCCGCTGTCCAACTGTGCGGTGATCGCCACGTCCACCTGCGAGAACGCTGCTAATCCACCCGCAAATCCGCTGAAGAACTGGTTTTGAGGCGTGAAGTTGCATGCGACGGCAACACCGGGGAGCGCGACAGCACTTTCATTACGCACAGTGATAAAGATTTGGAACGGCTGCCCCTGCACCAATGTGCGGTCAAAGCGCACACTCGTAATTTGTGCGTCAGGCAGACCGCTGCCACCCGTCGGCGTGGAAGTCGCGCCGGGCGCAGTCGTCGGCTGCGGATTGGAGGGCGGCGGGGGCGGCGAAACCAGCGGCACATTTGCCGTATCGCCTGTCACGTTGAGGATGTTCGGAGCGACAAATCCTTGGCGGCCATCTGGCAGACGAATCAACCACCATCCCGAACCAGTATTGCTGCGACCAATAACGGGCACAGTTTGACCCACTTGCAAAGCTGTCACAATCGAATAGGCGGTGCTGTCACCTTGACGCACGTTGCCATTGACCAGTGCTGTGCCTTGTGCCGCGCCTGTACCAGAAGCAGGTTCTTGAGTTGCGGCGGGCGCTTGCGGTTCAGTGGTAATGACCACAACAGGCGCTTCTACCGTCGGTTCATCGACAATCACAAAGGGCGGCGGTTCGTTTTCGACCCGAAGTGGGCTGATAACATGTTCGATGCGTTCATTGGTCGATTGCAGCACAACCAAACGAAGTTCGTACAAGCCATCATCAACGACTTCAGTATCCCACTCGCCGATCACGTCATCGATCACCGGCGCGTTGCTCGGAATCGTCGCGGGCAGCCAATCACCTGCCGGATCACCTTCTTCAAGTGGGGTCAAGTCGTCGTTGAGCGGGCGATATTCAAGGTAATAGCCGAACATGCCTTCGATAGCCACTGTACCGCGAACTTCAAATGCGCCGCGCAGCACATAAACGGGCGGCGGGAAGGTAATTTGCGCGTTGGGATTCGGTTCTTCGCTGGTGGTATTTTGTGCATACACAGCAAACGTCGATACTGCACCCACCAAAACGATGAGGGCAGCAATCAACGCGAAGGAACGGAGTTTCTCAGTCATAGGAAATCATCCTTTGTTCTGTTCGCAGACTCACTGTCCTTACCCTAACCGAAGTGCATTAATTCCACAATAGACGGTTGTCCTATGGATACCCCATCCCATCAGCGATTCATAGGCTAGGCGTAGCTTTCAAGATGTTGTTTGAAGGTGAGCAGGAACGCATCACCACCCGCGCCATCCACTACGCGATGATCGAACGTGAGCGAAGCGTAAATGCATGGACGGATGGCGATCATGTCGTCAATCACTTTGACGCGCTTTTCCATCATGCCAATACCCAAAATACCCACCTGCGGTTGATTAATGATCGGCGTGGCAAATAGGCTGCCCGATACCCCATGATTAGTGATGCTGAACGTCCCGCCTAGCACTTCGTCCGGTTTCAACTGTTTGGCGCGAGCGCGGCTTGCCAAGTCATTGACCGCGCGGGCGCTTCCCAACAGATTCAAGTCCTGTGCGTTCTTAATCACGGGGACGATCAAGCCGTTGTCGAGCGCGACTGCCATGCCGATGTGATATTGGTAGATTTGATACACGCCTTCATCCGTCCAGCGTGCATTCAGTGCGGGAACAGCGCGTAAACCCTCAACTGCCGCCAGCACGAAATACGCGGTGAGCGTCAAGTTGACACCCTGCTTGGCAAAAGCATCTTTGTTTGCCTCACGATGTTTCAACACCGCCGACAAATCGATCTCGAAAACGGTGGTCACATGCGGCGATGTGCGCTTGCTCATCACCATATGGTCGGCAATCGCCTTTCGCATGGGCGAGAGCGGAACAAGTTCGCCTGTCACGCCTTGCGGGATCGCTTCAACAGGATGCACACGCGCGGGGGTCAATGACACGGGCGCGGCGGGCATAGCAGATTCCGTCCCGGTTTCATAATCAACAGTTGGCTTGAACAGATCGCCTGTGCCGGGACGTTCCCACGGCGGCAGATCATCCGCTGGCGCGGCGGATAATTTACCGCGCGTTTCGAGATAGGCTTCAACGTCTTTCTTGGTCACACGACCATTGCGCCCCGTGCCTTGAACATGCCCCAAGTCGATGCCATGTTCCGCCACCATGCGCGCCACAACAGGCGTGATGTGTCCCGTATAGGCAGATTCTTCAACAGCTTCACTGACGACAGCAGCCGCATGAACTTTATCGTGTCCGTTGGCGGCGGCTTGCACAGATGCGCCGCTGTGTGAAGCATGTCCACTGTTATCGGCGGCTGCAGGAACTTCACCCGGCTGACCGATCACTGCAAGCACCGTGCCTTTTTCGACAGTTTGCCCTTCCGGGACGAAGATTTTGAGCAGCACGCCGCTGGTGTTGGCAGGGACTTCAGTATCAACTTTATCCGTGCTGACTTCGAGCAGGGGTTCAAATTCCTGCACCGTATCGCCCTCGCGCTTCAGCCATTTGCTGATCGTGCCTTCGACGACGCTTTCTCCCAACTGCGGCATAATGACATTCGTTGCCATGGGTCATCCTTTTTAATAGGCGGCAAGCTCACGGATTGCGTCCGCGATTTTGTCCGGGTTGGGCATAAAAAATTCTTGCATGGGATGGCTGAATGGCACGGCGGGAACATCTAAGCCGCCCAAACGCTTGATCGGCGCGTCAAGCAGTTCAAAGCCATCATCCGCCAACACGGCGGCGATTTCCGCGCCATACCCCATCGTGAGATTATCTTCGTAGACGATGAGCGCCTTGCCCGTCTTTTTCACCGATGCAAGAACTGCCGCTTTATCGATAGGAAGGATCGTCCGCAAATCCACGACTTCGACATTCAAGCCATCCTCGCGGGCGACTTTTTCAGCGGCGAGTGTCGCGTAGTGCGCCATCATGCCGTAAGCGAATATGCTCAAATCGCGTCCTTCACGGGCGATGCGTGCGGGGCCGATGGGTACAGTGTATTCGCCTTCGGGAACATCGCCCTTAATGGCGCGATAGCCCTTCTTCGGCTCAAAAAACAGCACCGGATTCGGATCGCGTACTGCGCTCTTGAGCAGCCCCTTTGCGTCGTGCGGCGTGGAAGGAATCACAATTTTAAGACCCGGCACATGCGCGAAAAACGCTTCCACACTTTGACTGTGATACAACGCCCCTGCGATCCCGCCGCCATAGGGCGAACGGATCGTCAGCGGCACGCGCCATTGACCGTTTGAGCGATAGTAGAATTTCGCCGCTTCGTTGACGATCTGGTTAAAGGCGGGGTGAATAAAATCTGCGAACTGGATTTCGCAGATGGGGCGCAAATCCGCCAGCGCCGCGCCAATGCCAATGGCGACAATCGAAAGTTCCGCCAGCGGCGAATCGACCACGCGATGCGCGCCATATTTGTCGAATAATCCCTGTGTAGCGCGGAATACGCCGCCGCGAGGCCCAACATCTTCACCTGTGATGAACACGCGCGGATCGCGCGCCAATTCTTCGTCCATCGCCATGCGGATGGCATCAATAAGTGTCATCGTCGTCATGATATTTAGCCATCCTCTAGCGGCGCGTAGACTTCGCCAAGCGCGTCTTCAGGTTCAGGATAGGGCATCGATTCGGCGGCTTGCTGTGCTTGATCAACTTCGGCGCGGGCGCGCGTTTCGTATTCGTTGATCAAGTCTTTGGTGAGGATACCATCCGCGAGAAGCGCGTTTTGCATCCGCATGATGGGGTCTTTTTTCTTCCATTCTTCGACTTCTTCGCGTGTGCGGTAGCTGCGGTCATCGTCGTCCGACGAGTGCGGCACGGGGCGATAGGTTTTCGCTTCAATGAGGGTCGCGCCTTCGCCGTTGTAAGCGCGCTCTACCGCTTCCGTCATCGCGTCATAGACGGCGAAAATGTCGTTGCCATCCACCCACACACCTTTTACGCCATATGCATGAGCGCGATCCGCGACATTGGCGACTGCCATCTGTGACGAAAGGGGAACAGAAATCGCGTAGATATTGTTTTGTACAAGGCAAATGAAGGGCAGCTTATGAACGCCCGCCCAATTCATGCCTTCGTGCCATTCACCTTGGCTGGTTGACCCTTCGCCTAAGCAGGTGAGCGCCAAGCGGGGCTGTGTGGCATCGTGCGGATCAACCAAACCGGTTTGCTGGCGATACTTGATCGCAAAAGCCAGTCCCGCCGCCTGTGGCACTTGTGTTGCAACGGGAGATGATCCACTGACAATGTTGAGCGGTTTGTAACCAAAATGACTCGGCATCTGCCGCCCGCCGGAACTATATTCGCCTTTTTTTCCAAACAAACTCATCATGAAATCAACGGGCTTGATGCCGATTGCCAGCACGAGCGCCAAATCTCTGTAATACGGGTGAACGTAATCTACGCCGCGATTGATGGCGAAAGCCGCGCCGACTTGCGCGGCTTCGTGTCCCATCCCCGAAATATGAAAGGCAATTTTTCCCTGTCGATGAAGCGCCCACGCGCGTTCATCCAGCCGCCGCGACAGCAGCATGGTATAAAACATTTCGAGCAAGGTGCTTTCACTTAATCGTGAAGATGCCCCTGCGATCCGCTGGATTGTCATTGATGCTCCTGACAAATAAGGTCGCCCACTTACAAAAACAGGCAAAGAACCCCCTCTTTGCCAAACATTGTATCATGATGCACAAGTTTTCACCGTCGATTATTAAACAACTTGCACAACACACCACCCACTTATTCGCCGCGCAAAAGAAAAAAGGCGCGAATATTCCGTTCGCAAACGGACTATCCGCGCCTTCGATGTGAGCCTAATGTAATGGCGCTGTGTTAATCGCCCGCCGCTGGCACTGAATCGCCCAAGCGTTCCGCGACAAGTTCAACCACGTCCTTGATGACGAGATCGCCTCCAACGTTGGTCTTGGCGCTCTCGAACATCTGCATACAGAATGGGCATCCGACTGCGAGTGTGCTTGCGCCTGTCGCCAATGCTTCTTCATAACGTTCGACATTGACGGCTTTCGCCCCGTGTTCTTCTTCTTTCCAGAACTGCGCCCCGCCCGCCCCACAGCAGAACGAATTCTTCTTGGTGCGCGGCATTTCGATCACTTTGGCGCTGACCGTTTCCAACACCGCGCGCGGCTCATCGACCACATCATTGTGGCGACCAAGATAGCACGGATCATGGAAGGTCACGTTAGGGGTGCGATCCATGCGGACGCTTTCGGGCAGTTTGCCCGCTGTGATGAGTTCGTTGATCAGTTCGGTGTGATGCACCACTTCGTAATTGCCGCCAAACTGCGGGTACTCTTTGCCAATATTGTGATAGCAGTGCGGGCAGGTGACAACGACGCGGCGCGGCTTGTCGGCAAAGACTTCGTTGATGGTTTCGACGTTGCTCTGCGCCAATTCTTGATACAGATATTCGTTGCCAGCGCGGCGAGCAGCATCCCCCGTGCAGTTTTCCATCTCACCCAGTACGGCGAAATTCACCTCCGCGCGATTCAGCACTTTGACGAGTGCGCGCGCGGTGAGCTGTGCGCGCGGATCATAGCTCGGCGCGCATCCGACCCAGTACAGCACGTCGAAATCAGGATTTTCATCAACGGTTGGCACAGGGATTTCCAAACCGTTCGCCCACTTGAAGCGATCCCCGCGCGCATTGTTCCAAGGGTTGCCATTGCGCTCCATGCCGTTGAACGCGCCTTGCAGTTCCGCGGGAAATTCACCTTGCGTCAGCACGGCATCACGGCGAATATCAAGAATGTCGAACATTGGCTCGTTGCCGACAGGGCAAATATCGACGCACGCGCCGCACGATGTACACGCCCACACCGCCGATTCGCTGATCGCAAAGCCAATCAGCGGATTTTCCGACGGTGCGCCATCGGCAAGCGCGGACATGTGATCTTTGATCAAGTAGCGTTTGTTGATCTCATACGCGCTTGGCGAGAGTTCCTTGCCCGTCGTGTATGCTGGACACACATCTTGACAGCGGTTGCACATGATACAGGCGAAACTGTCGAAGATGTTGGTTTTCGTCAGGTCTTCGAGCTTGTTCGCACCGAACTGCTCTTTACTCTCGTCGGAAAAATCGACCTTTTCCATTTCGCCCAACGATCTGCGCTGTGGACGAGTCAAGTAGTTCAGCGGTGCCATGAACAAATGCGCGTGCTTGGTGTACGGGAAATAGGGCGTGAAGATGAGAATTCCACCCAATGCCAGCCACCAGAAAAGATGCTCCATGATGCGTAAACTGTCCGGGCTTAAGCCGCCCCAGATGGGGGAAAGCGCGCTGGCAAACGGACGGAAAATGTCCAAGCCTGTCTCGGCAACGATCACCGACTGTCCTAAGAAACGTGATCCCACATGGAGCAGAATGAAAATCGCCACGATCAGCGAGTCACGGTTGACCGCACCCGCCTTCACTTTGGGGTGCAGCAGCACATTGTCGTGATACTGTAATTCGGTCTTGTTGGGCAGCACAAAACGGCGCAGTATGAAATAGATCACGCCCACCAGAACGACGACACTCAATACATCTCCCAATAGGCGATACACATCCGAAAGAATGCCCGCATTTTCTAAGAAGTGGTAACCGGGGAAGAAACCTTCAAGCCCATCCGCGACATTGACCAAGAAATAATACGTGAACCCGATGACCACGCCCCAATGGATCAAGCTGGTGACGCGGCGGGTTTTAAGTGTGGTACGCTGCGTAAGATACACCGCCAGCGCGTTGATCATGCGCGCTGGCAGTTTGTCTAAATGCAGCTTGCCCTGCCCGCGATTGATGATGCGGTACATATCGGTAAATCCGGCGATGGTTGCGCCAAGCGCGATCACTGCCAGCATCATGAAAAGCATCTTTTCAACGGTTGTCAGCATAAGCTTTCCCCAAAAACTTTTATAAATCAACCTGCGGTGGTGATGCCCCGCCCCACCGTTTGACCGAGTGTACCATAGCGGACGAGCCGTTGCACGTCTCTTCGGAATGCTCTATACTGTGGAAATATTGGTTCAGGATTGAAAACGAACAGCGATGTACAGTACGCCCGTGAACGCCCATTCGCATCACCCCCATTCGCATGTGGTGATTTCACCTATGTGATCGGCGTTCGCTTGCGGTTTCGTTATTCGGTTCACAAAAGCGCGGACGTTGGTCTGCGCTTTTTTATTTCAACGCAAGAACTTCACCAACAAGGACTTCACCATGCCCAAACCCACAATCGAACCCCGCTTACCCAAAGGGATGCGCGATTTCTTGCCCGCCGAAATGCTCAAGCGTGAATACGTATTTGGCATCGTGCGCGATGTGTTCCACATTTTCGGTTTTGAACCGCTGCAAACGCCCGTGCTCGAAATGAACGAAACGCTTATGGGCAAATACGGCGAAGATGCGGAAAAGCTGATCTTTCAAGCGCAGCATCCCGGCGGCAAAGAAGAACTCGCACTGCGCTATGATCTCACCGTGCCGCTGGCGCGCGTGGTCGGCATGTATCCCAACGAGATCACGCTGCCGTTTCGGCGCTATCAACTGTCGCCTGTGTGGCGCGCGGAACGTCCACAGCGCGGGCGCTACCGCGAGTTTTATCAATGTGATGCGGATATTGTCGGCGTAAGTGGGATGCAAGCCGACGCGGAATTGATCAGCTTGGTGGTGATGGCGCTGCGGCGGTTGGGATTCAAGCAGTTCGCGGTGAAAATCAACAACCGCAAGCTGCTCACGGCGATTGGTCAATACGCGGGCTTGGAGGGTCAACTGCTGGGTGAACTTTATCGCAGCATCGACAAATTCGACAAGATCGGCGCGGATGGCGTGCGCGAAGAACTCGCCAAGCGCGGCATTCCCGCTAACGTGAGCGAAAAAGTCCTCAAGTTAGTGATTGCGGATGTGCCGCGTAAAGACAAGCTGGATTTTCTCGATGAGGTGATAGGATCGCTGCCCACCGCGCAAGAAGGTCTGCGCGAACTGCGTGAAATGACGGCGTTCATCGAAGCGGCAAACGTTCCTGCCGAAAACTACGAATTCGATTTCACCATGGTGCGCGGCTTGGGCTATTACACCGGACCCATTTTTGAAACGGCGATCACTGAGCCGAATCTCGGCAGCGTCAGCGGCGGCGGACGCTATGATGATCTCGTCGGGTTGTTCCGGGGCGAAAGTTTGCCAACGACAGGCGTATCGCTTGGTATCGAACGCATCATCGACTTAATGGACATTCTCAACCTGTATCCGGCGCACATCGACGGTACGGTTGTCGAAACATTCGTCACCGTGTTCAGCGACACTACCCGCGCCGAAGCCGTCAAGCTGGCGGCTGAACTGCGCGAAGCCGGCGTTCGCACCGAACTCTATCTACAGGATAAGAACGTCGGCAAGCAGATGAGCTACGCCGATAAAAAGCATATCCCGATTGTCGCCCTGCTTGGTGAGGACGAAATCGCGGCGGGCATGGTCAAGCTGAAACGATTGAAAGATGGGCAGGAAATCAGCGTACTACGCCAGAAAGTCGCTGACGGTGTGCGCTCACTACTGAACTTGAATTGATGGTCAATACGGGCAGGGCACGCCTGTTAGTCAAGGTTCCTTCTTCTTTGGCAGGCGCGCCGCTCCCCATGCCTACAAACGACCTTTCTTCTCGCAGCGACGATACACACGCCGTCCGAAAAGGCGAATTGTCACGCGCTGTGTAGAATGCAAGCGCATTTCTGAATTGCGTAAATTCCATGTGACCCCCTCACTTATAGGGGGCAAGCCAGCGCAAATTGGGATGATGATACACAATGGTATGTGTGCCATGAAACAGGTGTAACCAGAAGGCCGCGCTATGGACATGTCCTTCATCCCTATTGTGATCATCCTGCTGATGCTACTGGTGATCGTCTTCGTTTTTCCGTCAATCATTCTCGGTTTGGTGATTATCAATGAACGCCAAGTTGGCATCGTGGTCAAGCGGTTCGCGCCCGGTAAGCCCTCACTACCGCCGGACAAACTGATCGCACTCAACGGAGAACCCGGTTATCAAGCGGATACGCTCTCACCGGGCTGGCATTTCGGCTACTGGTCATGGATGTACATCATCCAGCGTGTGCCCCTCACGGTGATCCCGCAAGGGGAAATCGGGTTAGTTGTCGCGGCGGATGGCAAGCACGTACCAGCGGGTCGCATTCTTGGTAAAGTTGTCCCATGCGACAACTATCAGGACGCGCGTAAATTCCTACAAGGTGGTGGTGAGAAAGGTCGCCAGTTAGGAATTTTGACCGCAGGTACATATCGCATCAATACGGCACTATTCAATGTGATCACGACACGCAACGCACAACAAAACGGCATGGATCCGCGAGATTTGCGTGTGTTCGAGATTCGCCCAGATATGGTCGGAATCGTTACCACGCTGGACGGTGTGCCAATTACCGATGGCGAAATCGCGGCGCTCTACCTGCCCGGACATGACAACTACCAGAACGCACAAGCCTTCATTGAAGCGGGCGGGCAGCGTGGTTTACAGGAACAGGTCATGCTCTCTGGCTTGTGGAACTTGAATCCATGGTTCGTCCATGTCGAACAAGTGCCAATGACAGAAATTCCCATCGGGCATGTGGGCGTGGTAATTTCGTTCATCGGCAAAGCGCATCTCGATGTCAGCGGCACCGACTTTAAGCACGGCGATCTCGTCAATGTCGGGCATAAAGGCGTATGGGTAACACCGCTGTATCCCGGCAAACATCCGCTCAATACCCGTGTCATGCGTGTCGAACTCGTCCCTACAACCAATATCGTGCTCAACTGGTCAACCCGCACCGAAGGTCATGCCTATGACGCGCGCCTCTCCACCATTACTGTCCGCTCACGCGATGGTTTCGCCTTCGTACTCGAAGTCGCGCAAGTGATTCACGTCGGCGCGCTCGAAGCGCCGCGCGTCATCTCCCGTGTCGGTTCAATGCAGAACTTGGTTGATCATGTGCTGGAGCCGATTGTCGGCAACTACTTCCGCAACGCCGCGCAAGAATACACAGTTTTAGATTTCTTGGAAGCGCGCAGCGAACGCCAAATCGAAGCCAAAGCCCATATCGAAAAGGCGCTGCGAAACTATGACGTAGAAGCCATTGACACCCTGATAGGCGATATTACACCGCCCAAAGAACTCATGGTTACGCTGACAGACCGCAAGATCGCGGAAGAACAGCGCAAGACCTATGAAGTGCAGCAGGACGCGCAGAAACAGCGTCAACTACTGGTGCGCGAAACCGAACTCGCGGATATTCAGCAGCAGGTGGTCAAAAGCGAACAGGGCGTGCAGATTGCTGAACTGCAAGCGCAAGCCGCTGTCCGCCAAGCGAATGGTGACGCGGAAGCGATTCGTTTGCGCGCCAGCGGTGAAGCCGACTCGATCCGCGCGCGCGGTGAAGCGCAAGCCGCCGCGTATAAAGCAGGCGCGGACGCGATTGGGTCGCAGGGATACACAGCGGTTCAGTTGATGCAGTTGATCGCTGAAGGCGAAGTACGGATCATCCCTGATATTATGGTCAACGGCGGACAGAACGGAAGCGGCGGCATGGTCGAAGCCCTGTTGGGGATCATCCTCAACAACCAGATTCAGCAGAAGCAGGATGCTGGCGGGGCGGATGGATCGACAAATGGCGCGCCGCAGAAGAAGGGCGCAAAACCGGATAGTTTGCCGGAATAGCTAGATTCTAGTGTTTGCGTTATGTAGGGGCACGGCGTGCCGTGCCCTCTTTGCAAAAAGAGAAGGGGACAGGACGAGAAAGTTTCAGACTCCGCCCTACACCCGCGGTTCGACAACCTTCATTTCAAGCTGAAATATTTCTCCGAAATGGCGCATCACCCGCGTTTGCGCGGCGATCATCTCTACCTGATAACCTAACAATGCGGCGATGCTCGTCACCCCTTTGTCCGCAATCCCACATGGGACAATTCCACGGAAATAATTCAAATCGGTGTTCACGTTCAGCGCAAATCCGTGTTTTGTCACGCCGCGCACATTCACGCGCACCCCTATCGCGGCAATCTTTTCTTCTCCGCGCGGCGTATCCACCCACACGCCCGTCAATCCATCAATACGCTTGCCACTGATACCATAATCGTCAATCACACGAATCACGACTTCTTCCAGCTTGCGTACATACCCAATCACATCGGTGCGAACACTGCCGCGCTCGAATTGGGGAAGTTGCAAGATAGGATACGCGACAATTTGTCCCGGTCCGTGATACGTAATATCTCCACCGCGATCCACGCGCACGACTTCGATCCCCAAACGTGCGCGCTCATGCGGTGGCATCAGCAGATAGTGTTCGTGCCCCGCTGTGCCGAGTGTATACGTGTGGGGATGCTCAACCAACAGCAGGCGATCCATCCCATCGGGATCAGAGCGTGCCTCCGCCAAACGATTTTGCAGCGCCCACGCATCATGGCAGCCGATGCGCCCGATGTGCCACACTTCACAGATCATGACGTGCTTTCTATTTATGGGTGGGACGCACAGGCTTGAATTTCCCGGTGCTGGTCACACCTGTTGGACGTTCGAGATGTTTCTCCAAAAATTGGAGCGTTTTGCCTAATACCTTCTTACTAATTTCCGGTGCGTCGGGGCGGTTGTTTAGGCTAAAGAAATCGCGGGCAGCATTTTCGACGGTAAAAACCTCATGCGGAAGCGGCGACTTCGCCAGTTCACCCTGCAATTGCGCGATGACAGACTGCGCGATATACGGTTCGCCGCTCCCGTAGATCGCAAGAATCGGCGCTTTCGCTTCATGGAAGTGCTTCAAATATCGCTGTGGAAAACCAAAATAGGCAACCGCCGCTTCAAGATCGGTGCGTTTGAGCGCGGCTTCAAAAGCGAGACTGCCGCCCATCCCCAAGCCCACTGCCGCGACCTGTCGGTTGGAACGGACATGATTTTCGAGCGCGGTGAGCGCGTGATCGACAATCGTGTAGCCTTTCGCGCCAAGACTTTCGACTAACCCCATCGCTTCCTGCGGATTAGTCGCCACAATTCCGCCAAACAAATCCGGCACAATGACATAATAGCCCAGCTGCGCGAACAAGTGCGCGAGGCGGCGCTCTACATCGGTCACACCCCACCAATCATGAATCAAGGCGATGGCAGGAAATTTGCCGCCAATGTCAGGATGTGCCCAATAGCCCAACAGTTTGCTGCCATCGTCATTGACAACGCTCATGTTGCCATTGGCAATGGTGTACTCGACACGTTCCGGCTCGTAAATCGGCATAACAGTGAGCCTCCTCTGGCTCTACTTCATCTCCAGCGCGCAGATTTCCTGTGTGTAGCCTTCCGGCTCAATGTCGCCCCCGAACAGCGTGACGTTTTCATCGCTGATGTTCATGTGTAGGGCACGGTAGCCTTCGCGCTGTCCCCAATCCTTGATCGCCGCGACCAACTGCACACTGAGTCCTTTCGGTGTCCAGCACGCGACATCCGCTGTACGCAGATCATACAAGTTCTGGCGGCAGTAGAGAAATGCGTCCTGTCCTGCTGCGGAAAATTTCAGACGGTGGGTTTTGCGGGCGCGCATTTCAGGGATAGTTTCCCATAAGCGCGTCATATGCATCGCCCACAAGTGATGGGCACTTGTGAGTCTGCCAATCGGCATCGCCCACCCGTGAATTTGCGCGGGCGATTCATCGCTGTGATCAACCGCGCGGTAAAAGACCTGACCCGCCCGCGTTGGCACGGCGTACCGCCGCACACACGTAATCGCATTGAGCGAAAACCGCCGCGTGACTGCTGCATCCAAGAGTTCATCGCTGGCGCGGGTGAGTGTCACCTGTTGAACATCGTGCGTTTTGCCAAAGTTGATCAGATAATCGATCAGCGCATCATCCGCGCCCACCGCAGCCGGATCGGTGATAAGCTGCGCGATATGCAGCACGCCATTTAGCGGCGGCGCTTCCACGCCGTGATAGACTTCCGCATAGCCCACCACCCCTTGATCGCCCTGTACAACAGTCAGCGGCATCCCCGCCCCACCCAACAGGTGATTAAGATGCAGCGCCCCTGTTTCTAAACTCATCCACGCCCCACGATAATGGACTCCATGCTGCCATCGTTCGTATAGGCTCAACCGTTGATAAGCCACATCCTGCGCGTGTCCGCGCTCATCCATGCGCTGCCATACGCCGATGCGCGACTTGAACAGCTCACTGATCGCCGCCGTGTCATCTAATAAGGCTTGACGGACTTGATAATCCACGCTTGCCCCTCTCTTTGTGCTATTTTGATCATAGAGCGAAGTGCGGTCATATTGCAACGACTGTACAAGTTATGTATGTTTTGATTGGTTAAAATGCTCACGAATGGACTTCTATGCCTGCGATGCAGCCGAATAAAAATTTATTGTGTATCGACATTGGCAACACGAATATACATCTTGGTTTGTGGGATGGATCGACTTGGCGGGTATCGTGGCGGGCGCGCACGGTGAGCGACAAAATGGCGGACGAATACGCCGTGTTGGTGCGTAATTTCCTCGCCACCGCCAATTTAGCCTTCGACTCAATTGGTGAAGTCGCTATCGGAAGTGTCGTTCCCGCGCTGACCAATACGTTCGTTGAACTCTCGCAGCGCTACATGGAAATTGATCCGCTGGTGGTGACGAACAAGACCAAGACGGGGGTGCGAATCGAAATCGATCAGCCGGAACAGGCGGGGGCGGATCGCATCATCAATGCGGCGGCGGTGGTCGCGCTGTATGGTGGTCCAGCGCTGGTGGTCGATTTTGGCACGGCGACGACTTTTGATGTGGTATCCCGTGATGGCGCGTACAAAGGCGGCGCGATCTCGCCGGGGATTGGTGTGGCGCACGATGCGCTCGTCAGCCGCGCGGCGCAGCTTCACAAAGTCAATCTTGTGCCGCCGCCGTCCCCTATTGGATCGAATACCATCCACGCGATGCAATCGGGCATCTTTTGGGGCTATGTCGGGCTGGTCGAAGGCTTGGTGCGGCGCATCATTGCGGATATGGGGGAACCCGACGTAAAAGTGATTGCAACAGGTGGGCTTGCGCCGCTGTTCAACGAATACACCGACGTAATTGACCTCATCGCGCCAGAATTAACGCTTGAGGGATTGAGAATCATTCAAGAGATGAATCGCGCCTAACCCAACGGCAAACCCGGTTCTTTAATTTTCTATGTGAGGTTGCGCTTTGCCAGCGGAATCACGTTGACAGGCAGATGCACGGATACGGTCCCCACAACTGCAAGCACGGCATCCCTTGATTGTGATACACCTGCTTGACGTTCGCCGCGACTTCGTCTGAAATTGTGCTGGCAGGCACATTGATATGCCCCCTACACCGTGAAAGCCTAAATCCGCCGCCTACGGCAAACGATCATATGTCACGTCGGGGTCAGATCAGTCGTGAATAAGCCAAGCAATCTAATTTGCCTCACAAAAACCCATGTGTAGGGACGCGCAGAAGCGCATCCAGCGCGTCCGCCTCAATATGTCTTCTAATCCATGGATAGTTCTTCCATCGGCAGCCACCAGTTCCCCTCAACGCTGCCTTTGGAATCGACCTCAAATGGCGTTTGGCATGGATCAGTCACCGCTCACCATTCATATGTGCGCGGATCATTCACGACTTTTGCCATATCCGCCGGGGGGATCAAAAAAGCTGGCGGGGTGCAGGTTGTCCCAACCAGCCTTTTTTGAAAACCGCACTCCCCTTTTGCAGGGAGCGCGGCGGGTACTAATCGGTTCGGGTCACTCGTTGACAGTGACGGGTGGGCGGGTCAGTCCTGAGACATCAGCGCCAATCGCTTCCAAGCTGTCGTAGAGTACCTGCATAACGTAATCCGGGTTGTGAACGAAGTCACCGGGGTCTTTCTGCGAATACTGGTAGTTGTAAGCGGCGCGCAGCAGGGTCGGTGTCCACGTCGCATAGCGGTTGTCGCTGTTGACTTCTTCGGGGTCTGCTGCACCATTCGCGTTGGTGTCGTTGAACCAGTAGGGATGACTGTGCGCGTCATACGCAATCGGTGCACCAACGGTGTCAGCAGCATATGCTTGAATCGCCGCGTACAGCATCGCTTCCATATCGCTGATTTCGTCATTAATCGGTTCTTCGCTGTTACCGTCGCCGTCGTAGTCAATCAGCTCAACGTCTTCAAGCACACGGATGAGCAGCACGTCTTCAGGGTCTTCTACTTCGTCGTGACAGTCTTCGCACTCACCTACGCGAATCGTACCATCATGCGGGCGATGACAGTCAGCGCAGGTGTTCGGTGCGTCTTCAGCGTGCAGGTTGCGTCCAGTGTATTCACGGTCTGCATACTGATACGCCCCTTGAGCCTCACCCCCAAACAGCGAAGCACCCGCTGCAAAGTAATGAACATTGCGGAACGTCAGGCGTTCGGATATTTCATCATCACCAAGGCTGCCAATAGCGCGGTTCACGCTGACCGTCGACTCACGTCCCTGATGGCAGGCGAGACACAGATTACTTTCGTCTTCTTCGCCAAAACCAAGCCGCACGCCGCTAGGGAATGCCACATCCGCAACCGGATACAATGTAAAATCAGATAGACTGTCATGGCATGTCGAGCATTCCAAACCTTGCGATACAGGTTCAGCAATGTTCACGCCGTTGGCGATGAACACAGGCAAACCACCGGCAGAGTGACAGCGCGCACACGAACCGGGGACTTCACCGTCTTCGTCCCAATGCCGGAAGGCTTCAACTGTCGGGTTGAAGTGCATCGGCGCATCGCGGACGATGAATTCGAGTTCTTCCACTGGTTCTTGCATCGCGTCACTCAACGAGGCGATGCTGTCGTACAGTAGTTCAATGACATACTGCGGGTTGTGGGCATACGCGCCGGGGTCTTTGAATGACACTTGATAGTTATAGACGGCGCGCTCCAAATTGGCGGTAAAGGCGTTATAAGCGTTTTCGTTAGCCGCTTCGTCTTCGCTCAGTTCCCCGTCCCCATTCGTGTCGATGAAGAAGTATGGGTACGTGTGCGAGTCATAGGCTATTGGCGTGCCAACGACTTCGGCTGCATAAGCTTGGATAGCTGCGTATAGAATTTCCTGCATACCTTCAATTTCGCCAGCGATACCTTCATCGTCGTCGCCATCACCGTCGAAGTCTACGCCAGAACCCTGCATACGAATGTCACGCAGTTCTTCAAGGCTTTCAACTTCATGGCATGTTGAGCATTGATCAACCTTCACTTCAAGCGTATGCGGGTCGTGGCAGTCGGCGCATGTATCATAGCCTTCAACATGCGTGTTACGTCCCATATAGATCGCACCGTCGTATTGATACCCACCACGCGCCGCGCCGCCATACAAAGTTGCAGCTGCTGCATAGTAATGGATGTTGATGAAGCGAAGTTCTGCGTTTGGCGTATCGGGGGTTTCAATAAGATTGAGTTCGGTCAAGCGAGCGTTTACACTGTCAGTTGAAGCACGTCCTTGATGACAAATCATGCAGCGCGCGGAATCGCCTGTTTCGGTGAGTTCTGCGCCCGACGGGAAGACTACCGTAGTAAGTTCCGAAGAGGTCGGCGCATGGCAAGCATCGCATGTTACCGTGGTACCTAGCGGGGCAGGAGCATCAACAACACCAAATTCCGTGCCATCCGCGCCGACATAATCGCGATAGCCCGGTGTCGAGTGACAGCGCGCGCAGCTTTCGGGCACGACCTGATCCGCCTCTTCATTCCAATGAATGAAGGCTTCAGACGTGGCATCTGCATGGGGAGAAGAGACCCACGCCTCATAATACTCTAGCAAGAAGGGGGGTTCTTCGCCTTCTTGCGCCAGAGCAACGCTGGGTTGATCCAGCAGCATCAGCCCTGCTACAACGAACAGGACTCCGGCAAGGGCAACTAAATAACTGATTTTTTTCATTCCACCCGTCCTTTCGGGATTGGGTCTGTGATGACACATGCCTTGTCATGGTTGCCCTATTCCCCTGCAAGAACGGGCTGACGCAGCATGTTCTCCGCCTATTTTCGCAAGCGGAGTTTATTCTCATTATCAGTTATCAGCGGCGTACCGTAATCAACCCGCAGGATGATTTGTACTCATCCTCTTGAATGAAGTCTAAATGCCTGCGGACACGCTATCCTCAAAAAGGCGGTGTGCGAAGCTCGCATAATGGGCGCTACCCCGTACCTTCTCGCAGCATTTGGGCATAGGGATGAGGCATTCCTCCCTGCTCTGGTGTTGCCTCAATCGCTTGCGCGGCACGTTCAATGTCATAGTGCACGCGAACGAACTCAACACTGACTTCACGTCCGCCGATGGTGAGTGTGATATATCCCGCGCGTGGATCACGATCCTTCGGCTTACCAACACTGCCCGCATTGATGACGTGTCGTCCGGTGGGCAACACTTTGTGATATGGTAAATGTGTATGACCACATACCAGCACATCCGCTTGCGCCACATCCATGATGCGCTCAAAGTATTCGTCGGGGCGATCCTCAAATAGATATTCATTGACTTTGCGTGGACTGCCATGCACGAGAAGCACATTTAGCTCGTCCATTTGCAGTCGGATATGTGCAGGTAAAGCACGCAAGAATGCTTTGTTGTCATCATTGGTGTGCGCGTTAGACCATGCAATCGAAAGTTCGCCGCGCTTACGATCAATATCGGTTTTGTAGGCACATCCACAGTCGTCGCTGTTATTGCCCACACCTTGATCGTAGTTACCCATGAGCGTCGGAATGTTGCGCTGCCGAATCAAGCTAATGACTTCATTGGGAAATGTGCCATAGCCCACCAAATCGCCCAAGCAGTAGAGATCAGTTAAACCACGTGTGTCAATGTCTGTGAATACGGCTTCAAGCGCGGGCAAATTACCATGAATATCGCCAAAAATGCTGATTTGTGACATGCGCTATGCCTTTTGAAAATTGAGGACTTGACAAGTCTCCACTTTATCGTAAAAACACGATTATGGAAACGACGCACAGTGTTAAGAATTATGATCTCACCAGTGACGAACTGCGCCTCACGCAAATGATGAAGGCGTTGGGACATCCCGCTCGAATGCAGATCGTCCGATATTTGAGTGAAAATCCCCAATGTATCACTGGAGACATTGTTGAGGTGCTTCCATTGGCACAAGCGACAGTATCGCAGCACTTAAAAGTACTGCGCGACGCTGGTTTGATCTGCGGCACGCTAGAAGGTCCCGCGACTTGCTACTGTCTGTGCGAAGAAACACTAGCGTGGTTTAAGTCGCAGCTTGCATCTCTGTAGCTGTTGTGACTAGGCGTTGAAAAACCGCCTCTTTTTTGCGAATAATCATCGCAAAAATACGATAAAGGTGTCTTTGCCGCGCGTATAGAAATGCGCGGTATTTTGAACGGTTTATCCATCGCAAAATTGCGATAAAAGGGGATTCGATAAATGGCTTCACACTCACTTCCTATAGCGGTCATCGGCGCGGGTCCAGTTGGCTTAGCTGCCGCCGCGCATTTGATTGAACGCGGGGAAACACCGGTGATCTTTGAAGCGGGCGCAAGTGTTGGCGCAAATATGCGTGATTGGTCACATGTGCGGATGTTTTCTCCATGGGAGTTCACGGTTGATAAGGCGACGGTACGCCTATTAGAATCGCACGGATGGCAAATGCCGCCTAAAGATCAACTGCCAACGGGTGGAGACATGGTTGATCTCTATTTACAGCCGTTCGCGGCACTGCCCGAAATCAGTCGTCACTTACATTTGAATGCCCGTGTGACTGCGGTGAGCCGTCGTCATGTGGACAAAATGAAGGATGCAGGGCGTGAAAATGCGCCGTTCGTGCTGCATATCACCTATGCGGATGGGCGAGAGTCATTCTTTGAAGCGCGTGGGGTGATCGATGCGTCGGGAACGTGGCAGCACCCAAACCCGATGGGCGCGAATGGACTCCCCGCTGTTGGTGAAAAGCGCTACGCCAATAGAATCGCTTATGGCATCCCCGACGTACTTGGAAGTGAATACGAACGCTACGCCAATAAACGCGTGATGGTTGTCGGCAGTGGACATTCCGCTTTAAATGCATTGCTCGCTCTTACGGAACTGGTGGCAGCACATCCTCAGACGCAAGTTCTATGGGCAATGCGTGGAGATAATCTACGGCGAGTATACGGCGGCGGCACAGATGATGCCCTACCCGCGCGCGGACAACTTGGCACACGTATGAAGAAGGCGGTTGAATCGGGCGTGGTGAAGATTGTATCGCCTTTCCGTATTCGAGAACTGATGGAAACAAGCGCCGGACTCAGCGTGATTGGCGACACCGATACAGGGGCACGGAATGTTGAAGTGGATGAGATCATTGTAGCGACAGGTGCGCGTCCACAGTTTGAAATGCTGCGCGAACTTCGCCTTGATCTTGATCCATCGTTGGAAAGCACACGCCAGCTTGCGCCGATGATCGATCCGAATGTTCATTCCTGCGGGACAGTACCACCGCATGGTGAAGCCGAACTTCGCCAACCGGAAAAAGACTTCTATATCGTTGGGATGAAAAGTTATGGGCGCGCGCCAACCTTCTTACTAGCAACGGGATATGAACAGGTGCGTTCCGTTGTGGCGGCGCTGACGGGCGATTGGGAATCAGCGCGCGATGTACAGTTGTGTTTACCGGAAACAGGCGTATGCAGTTCTGGTGTCGGCGAAAGTGGATCATGCTGCACAACGGGGAACGCACAACCCGGAATTCTGGCGCTCGATAATATTCCGGTCAACAGCATCAATGATCAAGCAATCCAATCGCAGTCTATTCAAGGACAAACATTTCCAGTGGCACTAGACACAAACAGTCAGTGCTGCCACGATAGGTAGTATAAGCAAAGCCGCAGGTAACACTGCATCAAACAATCACCTATAGAAGGTTGGGGGCTGTGATCGGCGGTGATCACAGCCTATCACTTTCGCCACCGCCGCACACACAACGGAATAGTTATGTCGTCAGTTCGCACAAAGCCCTATTACGGTTGGTACCTCGCTATCACTCTTGCTGTAACGGAAACGATCTCTTGGGGAATTATCTACTATTCGTTTTCCGTCTTTCTTATACCCATGGAAGCCGATCTCGGCTGGACACGCTCCGAACTGACAGGCGGATTTTCGCTCATGTGGTTGGTCACGGGGCTGATGGCATTCCCAATTGGCGCATGGATTGACAAGCATGGCGCACGCTTGTTAATGACGCTTGGTTCAATTGGCGCGAGTCTATTGGTGATTGCGTGGTCGATGGTGTCATCACTGCCAATGTTCTATTTGATCTGGATCGGTTTAGGCGTGTGTGCCTCAGCGGTGCTGTACGATCCTGCGTTCACCGTAATCGCACAGTGGTTTCATCGCCGCCGAAGTGTCGCGTTCGCGATTGTAACCTTCGCGGCGGGGCTGGCAAGTACAATATTTCTTCCACTTGCCAATGGGCTGCTTCAGCAGTTCGGGTGGCGGACAGCCGTGCTGCTGCTCGGTATCTTTCTTGGCTGCGTGACGATCCCGCTGCACGCGCTGATACTGCGCCGTCGTCCATCTGATATGGGGCTGCTCCCCGATGGTGATGCCATCCGAGAAGACACGCCTATCAGTGTGCCGCCATCCATTTCATTTCGACACGCTGTTATGGGGCGCACGTTCTGGATGCTTACCTTGAGCTTTGGGTTAATGTATCTTGCCGCAACCGCAATTCGCTTCCATTTCATTCCTTTCTTGCTCAGTTCAGGGATTGACCCAAGCACAGCGGCGGCTGCTACGGGGGCAATTGGACTTATGCAAGTTTTAGGGCGTGTGGTGTTCGCACCGCTTGACTCGCGCTTTTCGACACACTCGATGTTGATTGGCATTTTGGGGCTGCATATCGTCGCATCGCTGCTGCTGTTGGTCAGCCAAAGCCTAATTATCCTTATATTGTTCATTGCTATCTTTGGTGCGGCACAAGGCGCAGGTACGCTTGTGCGTCCATCACTCATCGCAGAACTTTATGGTGTGCAGCACTATGGGCGTATTTCGAGCATCATGATCACTTTCCTGACGCTCACCAGTACCGCCGCGCCGCAGATCGCAAGCCAGATATACGATCAGTTTGGAAATTACCAACCCGTGCTGTGGTTGGTGGTCATTTTTTCGATTGTCTCCACTATGGTTGGAATGATGGTACGCAAACCCTCTTTAAGCAGCTAATGTGAGCGCGCTATCATGATGGCGCATGACAGCGCGCAGCATTACCAGTAACGCATCGCATCTCTAAACATGACCATCAAATCTTCTTTTGAGGCTGGTCGAGGCGATAGCTTGGTCACCCGATGTTGTGGGAGCGTGCCTTCCGCCAGACGTTCAATGTCCGCTTCAGTGTATCCAACCGCACTTAAGCCATTAGGCATACGTGTCGCACGCATGATTTGGATGAACGCTCCAGCGAGCAGTTCTCCTGCATCAGCATTGGACGCGCCAGACACGTCACAGCCCATGAGTTTTGCCGCATATAGATGCCGTTCCGGGTTTGCCTGTGCTGTAAACCGGAAAACTGCTGGGGCATTCAAAATCACAGACATGCCGTGTGGAATCATTGGGTGATCAACGACGTAATCCTCTGGTCGATAATCGCGCACCATTCCCGCGACGGGATAGGACATGCCGTGAGGCAAATGCACCCCTGAATTACCAAAACCGATCCCAGCATACGACGATGCGAGCAGCATTTGTTCACGCGCTTCGGTGTCATCTGGGTCATGCATAGCACGTACTAGATAACGCGAGACAAGCTCAACAGCACGGGCTGTCCATATGTCACTGATGGGATTTGCCCCTTGATAGGCAGGTCGCATCTGCGGGGATTCGGGCGCGGGTCGCTGATGGTAAGGAAGCGCAGTTAACGATTCGACAGCATGGCAAAGAATATCCAACCCTGAACACGCAGCGACGAGCGGGGGCATAGTTCTTGTAGTGTCAGCATCAATGATTCCCATGACAGGGCGCAGCGCACGGTGGGAAATCCCTGTTTTGACGTGCATCTCGACCAGATCGAAAATGGCGACTCCCGTTGTTTCACTGCCTGTTCCCGCTGTGGTCGGCACAGCGATCAATGGTTTTAAGCGCCCCGGAACAGGTCTGCCTTTGCCGATGGGCGGATTGACATAATCGAGAAAATCCGCTGGATATGTCGAATACAGATTGGCGGCTTTAGCCGTGTCAATAACTGAACCACCACCGACAGCCAAAAAAGCATCGAACTGCCCTTCAGCGGCAAAAGCGCTGGCTGCCTTAAAAGAGTGATCGGTTGGTTCAACTCGCACTTGATCGAACAGCACGGCATCAATTCCGGCGGATCGTAAGGCATCCATTATGATGCCGATAGTTGGAGTTTGCGCTACATTTGCGTCAGTGACGACCATGACACGCTTTGCTCCAAGTGCTTTCAAATCGGCACCGACTTCGCGGGATGCGCCACGCCCAACCTTGATGCTTGATGTATCCATCGTAAAAACAGTTTCAAATGACATCGTTTTCCCTATTCACGAAAGTACGCCGCTAATTTGCTCTGATCGGGTTGGATGGCTTGATTGTCCAGACCCGATTCTGATAATAACGCAAACATAAAACGGGCAGTCGAGATCATTCGAAGGTGCTTGCTGTAACAAGGGGAGCGGGCGCAAAGGGAAGGGTTGTCGCTTTTGCCTGTGCTTGAAGGGCGAGATCGCAGGTAAGAAAACAATGTGACTGTGACATAGCCGTTTCGGTGCGGTGTTCAATGTCAGTGAGAAGTTGACGCGCAAACGGAAGATCTCCACCTTCACAGGTAATATGCTCAACACCTGTGCCATCGACAACGATGACGTGATTTGTGCCGGGTTTCCCTGCTGGGTCGATGGTTTTGCGGACTTCGATTGTCCCATCTGTACCTGTTAAGAACAAACGCACATCACCCCATGTCGGTAATCCAGCAGGAGTGAGCCAATCCACACGCAGATAACCCGTCGCTTGTGGGCTGCGGAGATGAACATCCCCGAAATCTTCAAAGTCTGGGAACTGATGGAACTTCGCGGTACCGATTTGCGCGCTGACGATTTCGGCTTCGGCGCTGCCGGTAAACCACAGGAATTGATCGATTTGATGGCACGCAAGATCATTGATGATACCGCCAGTGCGAGTGCGCTCAAACGCCCATGGTGGGCGGGGAATGTGTCCTAACAGGCGATGCGGACCAAAGCCAACAACTTGGATAACTTTGCCAATGCGCCCAGACCGCACAAGCTCCCCAGCGTGAACAGTAGCGGGATTGCCGAAGCGTTCCCCAAAATAGACGCTGTAGATACGTTTGGTTTCTTGCTGCACGCGGCGAACATGCGTTAATTGTTCAAGGGTGGTGAAGCCGGGCTTGGCACACAGATAATCGCGCCCGTGCTGCATGACGGTTATGCCAAGCGCGGATCGTTCATCAGGGATCGGTGTGCCAACAACAAGGCGAACATCATTGTCAGCGAAAATTTCATCGAGTTGGCGAGCGATGGGGACATTGTATTGGGATGCCATTGTCGCGCATACAGCGGGATCAGCATCATAGAACCACTTGAAATGCGCGCCCGCGTCAAGCAGAGCGTTTACCTGTCCATGTACATGTGGGTGGGCTGCACCAACCGCCGCAAATGCAATAAATGGTTTGCTCATGGGGTGGCTCTTTTTTCAGCGAGTTTGAATGATCCGTTCATCGCGTAATAGAAAGGATCATCCGGCGTGATTTCTCCACGAATAACCTGTTTACCCGTGAATGCCGATTTGTAGAGGCTGGCGCTCCATTCAAGAATGCGGCGGGCATCATCACCACTAACAGGGGGACGTTCACCGCGTTCCATGCAGTCAAGCAGTTCGTTAAGTTGTGCTTCATGGTTACTGGTTACATCAAGTGACAACTCATGCCACGCGGCGATAAGCGCGGGATCATCGACTCCTTCGGGTAAAGAGAACTCCCAGTTTCGGTTGTTGTAGCGATAGAGCGCCTTCAATTCTACGGTTGCCTTCTTGAAATCCAAACGCAAATGCGTTTCCTGTCGCGGTGACAAGGCGCTGTTAACTATCGTACCGACAGCGCCGCTAGCGAAACGAACCAATGCCGTCGATACGTCTTCAACTTCAATCTCGCGATCCAATGTGCCTGTCATAGCCATGAGTTCGCACCAATCGCCCATAAGCCAGAGGAAGAAATCACTAAGATGGATACCCAAAGTCATCGTTGGTCCACCCATTTCGGTGTTCCATTTGCCACGCCACGGCACATTGTAGTATTCCTGCGGACGGTACCAGAGCGTGTGGCAAACACCGACTAGCGGTTTACCTAAAACGCCCTTCTCAATCAAATGCTTTAGGTGTTTACCTGCCGAACCAAACCGCCATTGAAAGACAGTACTCACATACCGTCCTGTACGTTCTTCGGCACGGGTGATTTCGTCAAATTCGGCAAGCGAAGCACAGAGAGGTTTCTCACAAAACACCCACGCTCCAGCTTCAAGTGCCATGATACTGAGAGATTTGTGTGCTGCGGGGGGCGTAACAATATGGACAAGAGTCGGCTTTTCCGCTTTGAGCATGGCAGCAGCGTCGGTATACCAGTGTGGAATATCGTTGGCTTCGCTGACTGCGCGCACGCTTTCAGGGTTGAGATCGACGGCGGCGACTAGTTTCACACGTTCACCCATCGCTCGAATAGCGTTAAGGTGATTGCCAACTGATTTCCCTGTACCGATGATTGCTAATCGATGTGCCACCATAGTTCTTCCCTACTCCGCATCAAACGGACTGCACTTTTGCTTTTTGTTTGCGCGCTTCCAGCTCTGCCGCTTCTGGTCGCTCTTTATAGAAGGGGTCTAAAGGATAACAACCGGAGATCAAGCCGTTGCGCGGCGCTGTGGTGCAATCGCTAAAGGTGCGGCAGATCATTTTGCGCTGGATCGGCTGTCCCGTCAGAATGTCATTGACCAGTTCAGGATAACTAAGCATCATGCGCCCAATCCCGACCGAATCTGCCATGCCAGTACGCACGACATACTGCGCGACATTCGGCAGCCAATCCTGAAGATAGGAATATCCCGAACCGATAATGTAGAGACCGGGGTGCGCGCGTTTTAGCTCGGCTGTTGCATTTATTTGACGAGCAACTCCATTCAAAGGGTCTTCAGGGGGTTCATAACCATCAGACGGAGGGAACAAAGCCGGGCGCTGAATATGCGGATTATAGTAAGGACTACCTGCCGTGATGCAAACTAAGCGGATTCCCAGTGACTCCAGCAAATCTAAGAAGCGATGCGCTTCGCCGAGATCCATGCCTGTCCCTGTGCCATCGCCGCCAAAAGCAAAGGGATAGCGTCCATCCCATTGTTCAGGTTCCCCCTTTCCATCTGAGCCGGGACGGAAGGGCAGCCAATCAAAAGCACTGAGACGCACACCAATTTTTAGACCGGGCGCACGCTGGCGAATTCCACTGACAATATCGCGCAAGAAGCGGGTGCGATTTTCAAAACTTCCCCCGTACTTTCCCGGACGTTCGACAGCGCTCAAAAATTCGTGTCCAAGATAACCGTGACAATGTTTCACATCGACAAACGCAAAGCCTGCTTGGTGCGCCAACACAGCCGCGTTGATGAAGGTTTCAATCAATTCGTCAATCTCATCATCACTCAGCACGGGATAGTCTTTACTAATGCCGAACTTGCGATCCAGAAGCGGGTGATGATAGAGAATCTTCGGCTGAAGTCGTTTATCGTCCGGGCGGCTGAAACGTCCGGAATGGGTTAATTGCAATCCGACGACCAGATCGTCTATGCGACCATAATGACGTTCATGTGCCTCAACAAGTTTTTGACGCAGCGCCGCGATGGATTCTGCGGTATCTGGTGTGAGCATAAGTTGATTGGGATTAGCGCGCGCTGCATGGGTGATTGCAGTTGCTTCACCGCCAAAAATGAGCTTTGCGCCGCTCTTACCGAAGCGCTCCCAACGCCGCTGCACCAACTCATTCGGAAAACCATTCGGTTCAGCATCCCACCCTTCCATGGGAAGGACAGTGAAGCGATTGCCGATAGTGAGATCATCTAGTTCGTATGTCTGCGCTAATGGAGAGTCACTGCCGTGTTCAACGGTTTCGTCAAAGCCTAAATCCGCGCCGATTTTCTGCAAATGGTCACGAAATTGATCTGCCATTTTCAGGCGTGCTACACGGACATAACTCATGATGCCACCTCCGGCATAAGATGTAGGCTTTCCAACCGTTCTAGAATATCCCGCAAGATCGCCTGATCACTGTCTGGGCGGGCAGGCGATTTCGGATGAGTACGATTCGTTTGGATCCAACCCCGCATTTTGAGGAACTGGGCGGCGCTGTGTTTATAAGCAGGAACAGGCTGCCGAAAAACGAAGAAGCCCAGATATTGCAGTAAATCGTTGAGTTCGTAGAAATTGGAATCGCCCGATTCCCACATCGCATCGCGGCGGGCAAATGCTTCGGGCGCAAACGTGCTAAGTCCAAGAAGGTAGTCGCTACCGTACATTACCATATCGATGGCGAGATCGTTACCTGTGAACACCTTGAAATCTGGGCGGAGTTCATTACGCAGGCGCAGCCGCTCCCACTCCAAACGACGGCTCAATGAAGAATGTTTTGCGCCTATACATTGGGGAACACTAAGCAGGCCTGTATACACATCGAGATCGTAGATTTTGCCAAATGGGGCAAACATCTTCCCAAGTTCAAATCCGATAAACTGTGGGCAGTGCTGACCGATTGCGGCATACGATTCGATGATCTGTGGATTGGGCTGCGAGGTCAATCCATAGGATTGAAAAATGACGGGCATTCCCCCAAATTCACATATTTGATCAATTTGCCTCCGATAAGCATCTAAATTCCAACTATCGCCGGGTTGATCTCCGATGAATGCGCCCGCTATGAAAGGTTTACCTTGAAGAACGTCTGCGGTGTGCGTTAAAACTTCACGGCGGGCAGCATCATCAAGCAAATTAACATACCCAGTATCCATATTAACTGCCGGGGTTAGCCCAGCATCAGCCGTGCGCCGCACATGCGCCCGAAATCCGTCAAGGTCAATCGCGCCATCATCGGTAAACGGCAGAAGTATCGCCGACATACCGGTAATTTTTCGGCGTGGTTGTAGCATGTTTTCAATAAGGTAAGTCATTCTTGTGAATCCTTGTTCCGTTTATTCAGATTGGACGCGTGCTTTCGCGTATCAATAAGTCAGCCATCAATATCCGGTGATGTAATTCAGTAGTTGGGTTGTCAATCAATTCCAACAGGTATTGGGTCACCAATTCGTCTTGTTTGCTAAATTTGAAATCAATTGTTGTAAGTGGGGGTTCGGTATACTGCGCGAGTTCCGAATTATCAAAGCTGACAAGAGACACGTCATCAGGGATGCGTAAACCGGCTTCGCGCAGCGCCCGCAGCGCCCCCAGCGCCATGCTGTCTGTACCAACTATCAACCCTGTGAACGGTTTACCAATGGCGAGGATTTGTTTAGCGGCTTCGTAACCACTTCCCATCGAGTAATCGCCTTCTGCGGATGCCACAAGATTTAAACCATGTTCTTGCAGCACCATGCGAATCGTGCTGTGCCGCCAATAGCCGTTGTGGAGTTCAGATGTGGGAGGAATGGCGGCAATCTGCCGATGCCCTAAGTTGAGCAAGTGTTCAACAGCAAGGCGTGTGGCATACACTTGGTCAAAACCTACCCACGCAAGCCGGGATCCGGGAATGAAGTCACGGCGTACTACGGGTATACCCTGAAAAATTTGAATGAGCGCATCATCATCAATCCACAAACGCGGCGCGTAGAGGATAACGCCATCGACCAAACGTGCGGCGGCGCTCTCCATCGCTTCCTGCAATCCGTGCGCGGTGGATTCGCTGACTAAGAAGCTGTAACCAGCTTCTTTAGCGGTATGCGCCATATTTTTGGTGGAATCCGCCAGTCTGCCACCATAGTTCACATCGACCACAATCAGCTCAAGGGTTTTTGAGCGATTAGTCGTGAGCATCTGTGCGGCACGATTGGGGCGAAAATCGAGTTCCTCCATCAACCGCAGTATTTTTTTTCGCGTGCGTTCCGACACGCCGGGTTTTTCATTGATGACCAATGACACTGTTTGATAAGACACCCCGGCGAGTTTGGCAATATCACGTATAGTTGGCGGTTTCTTGGTATTGGATGTCATAGGAAATCTTCAATTAACTTGACCGTTCAAGGTAAAACAATTCCTGCAAACATCATAGTCTAGTTTCAATTTTAGGCAAGCTTTTCATGTGATTTTGACTATCCTACTTGACAAATGGCTCAATCTTCTGGTAATCGTATAGCATCTAACTTGACCGGTCAAGTAGATGTGACATGTGATTGATTTTGAAAGGACATTTGAACAATGCTAAACAGTCGTCGAATTATTTCATTGATACTGGTGGTGGTGCTTCTCGTATTGGTCACAGGCAGCACGGTGTTCGCGCAAGCAGCAGAAATGCGACTCGTGTGGTGGGGTTCGCAAAACCGCCATGACCGCACAATTGCCGTGGTCGAGATGTACGAAGCCGCACACCCCGACGTGGATATTGTCTATGAATTCGCCAACTTTGGCGACTACTGGACGTTGATGAACACGCAGGCAGCGGGTGGTCAGTTAGCATGTGTTATGCAGCAGGACTACGCTTACCTTTCCGAATGGGCACGTAACGGGCTGTTGCAGCCGCTTGATCCGTTCATTGAAAGCGGCGCAATCAATATTTCGGACGTGGACGATGTTTATCTCGCTGGCGGGCGTGTCGATGATCAGCTTTACGGGCTGAGTCTTGGCACAAACACGCAATCGATCATCCTTGACTTGGATGCCTTTGAAGCAGCAGGCGTTGAACTCCCTGCCCCCGACTGGACATGGGACGATTTTGAAGCGATTGCGCTTCAACTGCATGAAGCGCTTGGCACGTGGGCGTATGGCTCGCCCTCGCTTGGTGACGACCAAATTTGGACAGCGATGATGGTCTCACTCGGCACGAATCCATTTAGTGAAGATAACACGGACTTTGGTTATACCGACGATCAGCCGATCATTGATCACTTCAACCGTTTGCTGCGTTTGCAAGAAGCGGGAGCGATTATGACGCTTGAAGAAGCCTCACAATATGCGGGTGGACCGGAAAACTCGCCAATTGTCGCGGGCGCGGCTGCGATGCAATATCAGTGGAGCAACCAAGTCGTTGCTATCTTCAACGCAGCAGGTGAAGATCGCCACCTGCGCCTGTGGACCATGCCTCGCCCCGCAAACGCGGTTGGTTCTGCTAACTACCTGAAACCGTCGATGTTCTTCTCGATCACTGCCGAATGCGATATGCCAGAAGTGGCGGCAGATTTCATCAACTTCTTCACCAATGATCTCGCAGCGAACGAAATTCTCGCAGCTGAACGCGGCGTGCCGATTTCAGCAGCAGTTCGTGAACATTTGCTTCAGAGCATCGACGCAGTGGGCGCAGAAACCTTTAGTTTCCTAGAACTTGTTGCACAAGATGCCAGCCCGATCTTCCCGCCCAATCCTCCCGGCTACAATGACCTGCGTAACAACGTGTGGCTGCCTCTGTTCCATGACCCGGTATTGTACGGTCAGATTCCGGTTGAAGAAGGCGTGGCGATCTTCCGTTCAGAAGCCCTTGCTATCCTATCAGGTAACTAACTTGCAAAATTAATCCCAGCGTCGGGGAAGCGACCATAAAACTCGCTTCCCCGAATTTTCACTGTCAATGATGTGTAAAAGACGGTGAGAAGCGCACCACAAATAGGCTGTGAATTTTGTTGAAAATCATTTGGGAAAACACTCATGAGCGATCCCGCGATTGTCCTGCCGGGTACAGAACGTGTAAATGCAGCGGTCAGAAAAAGCGCAAACCGTAAGCGAAAAGACTTCAAACAGAACAATTTGGTCGGCTACATGTTCATTTCCCCGTGGCTGATTGGATTTTTCCTTTTTGCATTCATCCCGATTGCAATTTCGCTGTATCTGGCATTCACCAACTATCACTTGCTGCGTGGCGGTGAATGGGTGGGGCTGGCAAACTTTGAGCGCATGTTCACTACCGACATTCGCTATGGTCGGGCGGTTCTAGCCACTTTCCAATATGTGTTGATCGCCGTGCCGCTTCGCTTAGTCTTCGCGCTAGCAGTAGCGATGCTGTTAAATACGAAACGCCGCGGCGTGTATTGGTTCCGCGCAGCGTACTATATCCCATCGGTGATTGGCGGTAGTGTGGCTGTCGCAGTGATGTGGCGGCAGCTTTTTGGCGGCGACGGGCGTGTGAACGAAGGTGTGATCAACACGTTTATCGGCTATTTGGGATTCGAGCGCGTCAACTGGTTTGGCAATCCGCAAACCGCCATTTGGACGCTTATTCTGCTGGCAGTGTGGCAGTTTGGATCTCCGATGCTCATCTTCCTAGCAGGGCTGCGGCAGATACCGAGCGAGCTTTACGAAGCCGCCGCCATTGACGGTGCGAACGCTAGCCAGCAGTTTTTCCGGGTTACGCTTCCCCTGCTTACACCGATCATCTTTTTTAATTTTGTTATGCAGGTGATATCTGGCTTCCGTGTATTCACACAAGCGTTTGTCATTACGGCGGGCGGACCACTGGACAGCACTTTATTCTATGCACTCTATTTGTATCGCCGCGCATTTAATGACTTCCAAATGGGTTATGCCTCAGCAATGGCGTGGGTGCTGCTGTTGATTATCGCATTCTTCACAGCCCTCAACTTCCGTTTGTCGCGCTATTGGGTACATTACGACACGAAAGAAGGGTAAAACAATTATGGCGACATTGGATCAAACCCTCAACTTTGCGGCGCATAAGCGGCAGCGCCAACGGCAGAACCTGTCGCGTACCATCATTTACTATACGACGGTGGGCTTGTTAGCTATCGTCATGCTCTATCCGGTAGCATGGTTGGTTGCCAGTTCATTCAAACCGCTAGACGAGATTTGGTCAAATGTGACTTCGCTCATTCCTAGCACACTGCGCTTCGAGAATTATGCCGAAGGCTGGCAGGGATTCGGCGGGATCACATTCCAAACTTTCTTTGGAAATTCGTTTTTGCACGCAGGGCTTGGCACGCTGTTCACCGTAACTAGTTCTGCGATTGTCGCTTATGGTTTCGCGCGGGTGAAATTTCGCGGAAGCGGCATCTGGTTTTCGATCATGCTGCTGACATTGATGCTGCCGAGCCAAATCCTGATGATTCCGCAGTACATCATCTTTAATGAGCTTGGCTGGATCAACACATTTTTACCACTGCTCGTCCCTCGATTGGGCGGCGATGTGTTTTTTATCTTCATGATCGTCCAATTTATTCGGGGAATTCCGATTGAACTAGATGAAGCGGCAATGATTGACGGAACAAGCAAGGCGGGTATCTTCTTCCGCATTATTCTGCCGCAGATTGTCCCTGCGTTGGTGACCGCGGCGATCTTCTCGTTCTACTGGACGTGGGAAGACTTTCTGGGTCCGCTGATTTATCTGCAAAGTCCTCAGCTTTATACCGTTGCTCTCGCGCTGCGTGCTTATACTGATACAGGCAGTATTAACAACTGGGGTGCGGTTTTCGCCATGCTTTCGCTGTCGCTTTTGCCAGTCATTCTGATTTTCGTGTTCTTCCAACGGTTCCTTGTCGAAGGCATTGCAACAACGGGGTTGAAAGGCTGAGCGTATGAACAGCATACACAGGGTATCCACACCACGCAGTGAACAAAACGAACTGATAGAACATCTTGAAAAGTGGAGTACGTTCGTTTTGGCAAACATCGTTTGGGCGATCCTGTCCATCCCGGTGATCACGCTTCCCGCCGCGACTGCGGGGTTGTTTGGGTATCTTTCCAAGCGCGCGCGAGGGCAGCAGCCTGATTTCTTTGCGACATTCTTTGGGAGTGTTCAGCGGCATTGGCGTAAAGCCACCGTGATTGCTCTCCTCAACGTGTTAGTCGGCGGCTTGGTGATCGCGAATTTTTTCATCCTCCCTATGATGGATTTCAACACTGATCCGCTGGCATTTCTCGCCCGCAGTGTAACCCTATTTATGGCGCTCACCCTCCTATTGTTGAATTTATATGCTTGGTCGCTGATGGTACTGCTGGAAAAAATGTCTGTTGTGCAGCTTATTCGTGCGTCGGCTTCACTGGTGTTCGCACATCCGTTATGGTCACTTTTGGTCTTGTTGGGTGCGAGTGTACCTGTGGTGATTAGCCTATTTTTGCCACAAGGCATGTTCGTCATCGCGACCATTTCAGTGTGCGTATTGATCATCTGCAAAGGCACTTGGCGCGTGATTCGAGCGCATCTTTCACCAGAGCAACTATCTCTGCTTTGAACCGAGGAAACGTATGTCTGAAAGGAAACGCTATGCTATTGTCGGCACGGGTTCTCGCGCTGGCATGTTTTTCGACGCGCTGTGCGGCACATACCGCCACAGCGCGGAACTGGTCGCGCTGTGCGACTTGAGCCAAACGCGCATGGCTTGGTATAACCGCCATATGAGCGAGAAGTATCAACTTACGCCTCGCCCCGCTTACCCCGCCAGCGATTTTGACCGCATGATTGCCGAAACTAAGCCGGATGTCGTCATCGTCACCACTATTGATAGCACGCACCATCACTATATCGTGCGTGCGATGGACTTGGGCTGCGACGTGATTACCGAAAAGCCGATGACAACCGATGTCAGTCGAATGCAAGCGATCTTCGACGCGATAGCGCGGACGGGTAAATCCCTACGAGTGACGTTCAATTATCGCTATGCTCCGGCATACACGCGCTTTCGCCAACTGGTGATGGACGGTGCGGTGGGCAAGCCGCTGGCAGTCGATTTTTCGTGGATGCTGGATACCAGTCATGGCGCGGATTACTTCCGGCGCTGGCATCGTGAGAAAGCAAACAGCGGCGGATTACTGGTACACAAGGCAACCCATCACTTTGACCTTGTGAATTGGTGGATCGATTCATATCCGCACCAAGTAACGGCAATGGGCGGTCTGCTGTTCTATGGCAAAGCAAACGCCGAAGCGCGCGGCGAACACTACGACTATCACCGGTATACGGGTGTGCCACAGGCTGAACACGATCCGTTCGCGTTGTTTCTTGATCAAAAAGCGGTGTTTCGCGGCTTATATTTGGAAGCCGAGTCAGAAACAGGCTACTTGAGAGATCGTAATGTGTTTGGTGAGCCGATCACGATTGAGGATACGATGAGCGTCTCTGTGCGATATCGCAGCGGTGCCATTCTTTCGTACTGCTTGACAGCATATTGTCCATGGGAAGGGCTGCGTGTCGCCATTACGGGAACACGTGGGCGTATCGAAATGGATATCGCGGAAAACATCAATCACTTGTTGGGCGATGGACAAGCAAAAAATGGGGGCAACGGTAATGCTGCCGCGAGTAAAGGCGCGTTCAAACAAGCACGGATGCGTGTGCATCCGATGTTTGGGCAGTCCTATGAAGTTGATGTTCCACAGGGCGACGGCGGGCATGGTGGCGCTGATCCTGTAATGTTGGAGCAAATTTTCTCGCCCAATCCACCGGCTGACCCCTATTTGCGCGCGGCTACACATATCGACGGCGCGGCTTCGGTGCTGGTAGGTATTTCTGCAAACCAATCAATGCAAACGGGGCAGCTTGTGACGATCAGCGATTTGTTCGCTCTGCCGGAAAAAGAGTGGACTCCGCTGGAAAGTGAGAACAGACGTTCATGACACACAGCCATTCCAACGAAGATCGGCTGTTCTCACCTGATTCGGCACAGCGAAGGATTGCACGCGCTTTTTACGAGCACGTGCGAGGGCTGCCGCTCATTTGTCCACATGGGCATGTGCCACCGCGCATTTTCGCAGACGAAGCATATGACTGGGGTTCCCCGGTTGACCTGCTGATCATCCCCGATCATTACATCTTTCGGATGCTGTATTCGCAAGGAATTTCGCTGGAATCGCTCGGTATTCCGCGACTTGATGGTGAGCCAGTAGAATCAGATCATCGCAAAATCTGGCAGACGGTGTGCGACCACTGGTATCTATTTCGCGGCACGCCGACGGGTATTTGGCTGCGCGATGAACTGCGCGGCGTGTTTGGCATCGATCTCAAATTGAACAGCACCAATGCCCAGAAGATTTATGATCGAATTGATGAACAGCTCTCCCTGCCCGATTTTCAGCCGCGCCGCCTGTTTGAGCGATTCAATATTGAAGTGCTGGCAACCACCGATAGCGCAAGCGACACCCTTCAGCATCATCAGAAGATGCGCGATTCTGGCTGGCAAGGGTGCGTGATCCCTACGTTTCGCCCCGATGCGGTGATCAATTTGGATACCGAAAACTGGCGCGCGAATATCGACAGTTTGAGCGCAGCATCCAAGATCGATGTTCACGACTATCGCAGTTTTATCCGTGCGCTGGAAAACCGCCGCGCCTTCTTCAAATCGATGGGCGCAACGGCAACGGATCATGCAGCGGTGACAGCGTTCACAGAGTTGTTGAGCGCGAGTGAAGCCGAAGCGATTTTCGCGCGCGCACTGCGCGGAGTCAGCACACCAGATGATGCGACACGCTTTACCGGCCATTTGCTGATCGAAATGGCTCGTATGAGTGTGGAGGATGGTCTAGTGATGCAGCTACATGTAGGGAGTGATCGCAACCATAACCCGCAAATATTTTCCGGTTTTGGGCGCGATATGGGCGCTGATATTCCGATTAAAAGTGAATTCACGCGCAATTTGAAGCCGCTGCTCAATCAATTTGGAAACGATCAGCGCTTGACGCTGATCCTATTCAACCTTGATGAGACCACCTACAGCCGCGAACTCGCGCCGCTGGCAGGACATTATCCTGCGCTGAAACTCGGTCCGCCGTGGTGGTTCTTCGATAGCGTAAACGGGATGACCCGTTACTTTGATAGTATAGTCGAGACGGCTGGCATCTACAACACGGCAGGTTTCAATGACGACACTCGCGCATATCCATCGATTCCGGCACGACATGACGTGTGGCGGCGAGTGAGCGCCAACTGGCTTGCCGGGTTGGTCGTCAACGGAGTGATCGACGAGGAAGATGGCGGCGAGATGATTGTGGACATGGCATACGGGCTGGCAAAAAAGACTTACAAACTCGACCAGAAAGTAAAGTGAAAACCGATGACTAACCAGACGCTCCAGCGTGAAATTGTGACCAGCCGCGTTTTCCGCGATGGCACAAGCTACATGTTGATTGACCAGCCAAACTCCAACGGAAAGTCACTGTTGGTAACGGGCGATACATCCGGTTTCACCGGAGTCGCGGGTGAAATCGAAGGATCGCTGGTTTGCGCGCTCACGGCGGAGAACGCCGCTGCGCTGCGCCGCCGCTTGCCATGGTTGAATCCTGTACCGCTTGGATTACGAACTTCGGCGGGATTCGGAGATCGACTCGGCGTGGCTACGCCGGGACATATCGCCGCAGTATGGAATACCGGAGTCGCGCCGATTTTCGCGCAGCAATCTGTACGCGAGAATAATCGCACCGGACGCACCCCGCAGCAAGTTGTGGATGATGCGATGTGGAGTGTGTTCGCGTGCGGCTGGCAAGAAGCGTGGGGCGCGGATGCCGATCATCTTAAGACGATAAACGATGTTCCACCATTTGTAGCAGCGGGTTACACCTTCTTCACGATTGATCCCGGTGAACACGTAGACGACGCGGCGGAAACAGATGATCTCAATACGCTGTACGCGAAAGCAGGTGCGCTCGATTGGGCACTGCTCGAAACTTCGCTTGATGATGTGAAACGAAATTATCAACGCACGTTCGTGCTGAATGGCTTGACATTGACATTCGACGAACACATGTTGATCAAGGCTGTGGTTAAGTATGCTGGCGCGGTGGCTCATACGGTGCGAATGCTTCGCCAATTGCAGAACAGCATGGCGAATCGCCCGTTTGAACTAGAAATGTCTGTTGATGAAACAGGAACGACAACTTCTTTGCATGAACATTTCTATATCGCTGCGGAACTCACACGCTTAAATGTGCCTTTCGTCAGCCTTGCGCCGCGATTTGTTGGGCGTTTTGAAAAAGGCGTAGATTACATCGGGGATTTAGGCGAGCTGGATACCAATATCGCGGGACATGCCGCCATTATCAAACATTTTGGCTCACGTTATAAATTGAGCCTACATACCGGATCAGACAAGTTCGGGGTATATCCGCTTGCGATGCGCCATACAGGAGGTTTGGTTCATTTGAAAACGGCTGGCACAAGCTATTTGGAAGCACTCCGCTTGATGGCGCACGTAAATCCCGCCCTTTTCCGTCAAGTGTTGGACTTCGCCCTTGACCATTACGAGAATGATCGCAAGACCTATCACGTGTCCGCCGTGCTGCAAAAAGTGCCTCGTAGTTGCAATCTCGGTGATGCTCAACTGCCACTGCTGCTAGATCAATTTGATGCGCGCCAAGTATTGCACGTCACGTTTGGGTCGGTGCTGGATCATTTCGGCACAGCACTGCGACAGATGCTCGCTGCTCACGCCGATGCGTACACTGATTACATCAAACGACATTTTGACAAACACCTAGAAGCCTTCAAGACGTAATGTAGGATTCCTTTTCGCGCAGGAGATATACAATCGTGTGTTTGCCTGCACGAAGAGTCAATTCCACATCATCGCCGATCTGTTTGCCATCGCTCAACTGGCTGCCATTGATCGTTACGTCGTCCCATTGGGCTTGAGGCAGCACGACTTTAGCCGCCGCCTTGAGCGGAATAATGATTTCGAGGGTGAACTCTTCTGGGAAAGAATCGATCCGTCAGGGTTGAGCGAATTGCAGCGTTCTCAGAGGGTTGTCGCACCAAGATTGACCGCCCACAACCATGAGGGTGAATTCTCATTGAGCAGCAGTTTGTAGGCGAGATCGTTTGCCCTGATATTCTATAAGACACGGCATAAATAGGGCGTGCCAACAAAACCGGTTCGCAGATGTATTTTGTCCTCTTTGAGCCTCTCGATGAGATCGCGCTGAACGCGCGCGATGTTCGGTGGGCGCGAGATCCAAGAACAGCGCCAGCACATCACGCTTGAACTCGTCTGTGTATTTCTTCTAGCCCATCGCTCACTCCTTACACTCAGTCTAACGGACATTTCTTGTGTCCGTCAAACTGGGGTAAGGTCACCAGGTTCACGTCGATAATTTGGACTTGGCGCTGGAAATTATCACCAAGATTGGAACGCTGTATAATGGCCTGCAGCGCAGCGATCAAAAAGAACTGCTGCGTCAAGTCGTTGAACGAGTCATCGTGGAACACGACGGTAAGGTAAGATTGGAACTGCGTTCACCGTTCGGCTACTTCAACACACTGGTAGACGATATCAAGCGCGAGAAACCACGCAAAGATAAACCGGTGAAGCGCGGGCGACGCGCAACAAAAAACGCCGGGGATGTTTCTCCCGGCGTTTACCCCGAACAATGTTCGAATCACGCCCAGTTTGTCTCCACAGCCTGGATTCGAACCAGGAACCCATCGGTTAACAGCCGATTGCTCTGCCGTTGAGCTACTGTGGAAGGTGAACAAAATACTAGCAAACCACACTATGGGTGTCAAGGTGTTTTTCTCTGAAATACACGGTAAGATTAGGCGACTTTTTCTAGATGATACAAAAGGTTGCCGCGCATGACTCATGGCGTGCGAATTCACAAAGTAGAAGATAAAGCCGATTTCAAGCCGTTTTTTGAATTTCCTTGGGTGCTTTACAAAGATGACCCGAACTGGGTTCCGAATCTACTTTCCATGCGACGTGACCTGTTCGACAAAGCAAAGAATCCCGCGTGGGAGTACATGTACGGTGAATACTTTACCGCGTGGCGTGGCGATAAAATTGTAGGCACAATTGCCGCATTCATTAACCGTCGGCACAACGAATTTCATCAAGAAAATATTGGCTGGTTTGGCGCATTTGAGGTCTATGATGATCAAGAGGCTGCTATTGCACTGCTCAACACAGCGGCTGATTGGGTAAAGTCCCAAGGATTCAATGCTATCCGGGGACCGCAAACATTCACAACCCATGAAGAAGTAGGTTTGCTGATCGATGGCTTTTCCCCCCCCATTATCCTCATGTCATACAACCCACCCTACTACGCTCGATTGATCGAAAGCGCGGGGTTCAGTAAATGCATGGACATGTTCAGTTTTAGCCTAAACCGCGATGAGGTAAAAACCAGCGATCTCTTCGCTCGGCTAGAGCGTATCACCCAAAGTGTGATGAAACGCAACAACATCACAATCCGTCCTGTAGATTCGAAACGCCTTAAAGAAGAATTTGTCCTATTTAAAGACTTGTATAACGCCGGATGGGAAAAGAATTGGGGATTTGTTCCCATGACTCCTAAGGAGCTTGATGCCTTAGTCGCTTCTCTTGGGCAATTCTTCGATCCTAAAATGGCGTTCTATGCTTATGTTGATGAGCAACCTGCTGGATTCATCATGGGGCTGCCCAATTTCAATGAAGTGCTGCACAAAGTCTATCCACGACCGGGCGTGCCAGAAGTGGTCTCATTGATCAAAGCCCTATACTACTGGAAGATCAAACCTGTTATGAAATGGGCACGCATTCCGTTAATGGGCGTGAAGGCAGAATATCGAAACAAAGGTGTCGATGCGGCGATGTATTTCTATCTGCTACGCGCTATCTTGCGTGAGACCAATTATTTCTACAGCGACAGCGGGTGGGTGTTAGAAAGCAACACGAACATGGTCAACATTGCCAAGAGTTTCGGCGCACATATCTACAAGACTTATCGGCTTTATGAGCGCACTCTTTAAGTTGTACTTATCCGCGCAGCATGAGTGGTAAACCAAACCATGGCACATATACTTGTTGTCGATGATGAATACCTGACCGTTCAAATGCTAGGGACATATCTCAAACTGATTGGTCACCAAACTGCCGAAGCGTTTTCCGCGCAGCAAGCATGGGAGCGCGTAGCCGCACGTATACCTGATGCCATCCTACTCGATATTATGCTGCCCGATGTGAATGGAATCCAATTGTGCCGGGAACTGCGCGCGAACCCACCAACAGCAGCGATTCCCATTTTGATGATCTCGGCACAAGCGCCGCCGTTGTTAAAGGAAGCTGAAGAAGCAGGGGCGAACGGCTACTTGATCAAGCCGCTGAATATGTTGGGGCTTCGATCTGCGCTTGACAAAGCGGGCGTTACAGCATCAAGTGGTTTGGCATAGAAGATTATCTCGCATCTAATTGAGCAACAGCCTCTAATGCCGCTTGACTAGGGGAAAGCTGCCCATTAATTACGCTTGCAAGGGCACTTTGAAGTACGCGGGCGCTCATTATCCCTGCGCTGCCCGTCAAGCGAGGAACACCCGCATCAAGCAAATCACCAAGAAATGCTGCATAGTCAAGGTCTTCCCATAAGGCGAGTGCAGCTCTTTGTGAAGGCACATAAGCAACAGTGCGCGTATACTGTGCCTGTCGCCCCGCCTCAAACATCCATGATAGAAACCGCATCGCCGCACGCTGCCGCTCCGTGTCCGAGGTTGTGACGACCCACATCCAGCCATCAAAGACCGTCACTGTTTCCCCAGTCGTCGTAGGGATAACTGCATATGTAATTGACGCGCCCTCATCCGTTAAAGTCAGATAATCGCTGGCATAGACAAATGCCGCAGGAAACTCTCCACTCATGAATGCTGTTCGATAATCACTCACAGTTGTGTATTCGAGCGATTGTAAAGGTGGTATCTCAAGCCCGCTTTCACCCGCATAAAAAGCAAATATTGATGTAAGTGAGTCCGCATCAATTTGAAGACCGCCGTCTGGCGTGATGATGCCTCCTGCCGCCACTACTTGAGCAAGCAGTACATCGCTAATGCCCGCTGTTTGTGCTAATGGAGCGATAAACGCTATTTCAAGCGAGAGGTACTCGTCAAAGGTGAAGGTGGTGAGCCGAGTTTGAGCGGGATGGTAGGCGAAATGTGCCACATCAAGCGCGTAAGGAACCCCCATGATCTGCCCGTTCACCTGTCCAAGCTGAACAACGGTTGCAGGCAGTCCGCCGAGCATCGCAACAGGCAAGAACGCATCCAATGATTCGATCAAATCAGACTCAACTGCGTTGATTAGGTCGGCGCGCCGAAATAGTGTCAAGTCCGGCAGCGCATTGGGAGCAACGACATTCGCGCTTATCAGCGTGGACATGATGCCCCCCGTGTCATTAGGGCGCTTGAGACGAAGATCGAGTCTTATATCGGGGTTAGCCGCTTGAAAGCCGCTGATTTGTTCAGAGAGGAGTTCAGCAGCATCTTCATTGTCAACAGGCGCAAGAGGTTCCGGCAGCCACAATCGTAAGGTCACAGGGGCGGGTGTAGGAAGTTGTACAACACTTGAATCGGAAATAATCGAAGTTTCTGGCATGGGCGATGTCTCAAGCGTAGGCGATACGAATTCCGCAGGCGTAACCGTGAACACATCGGCTGGCATAATCGGTTCGTCAGTCAATGATTGAGGAGCGCAAGCGGTAAGCCCGCACACAGCGACAATCATAGTCAAGATGAAAAAGGGTTTTACGCCCGATTTATGGGTAATCCTCATGCCGCGCCTTTAAGTGAACACCTAATCGACAGCACGCCATTATAACACCCTTACGTGACAAAGCGGGGAATGGGGCTGCGGCACTATATTTGGGCGACATTGTAGGGACACAGTTTCGATGTATTACGGTGCGCCCCTACAATCCCAATGTTCAAATCCAAAGATTATTCCGGTGCATTGAGCGTTTCGTAAATCGCTGTGAGCAGCGAGGATTCATCGTCGTCACTGCTGACTTCCCAGAACATGATGCCGCCGAAGCCGTTATCGCGTACATACTGCGCTTTGATAGCCATCGATTCAGGATCGTCGTAGCTGATCATGATTTGTGTTTCAGCATTGTAAAGCCATGGGACATTCGCCGTGTCGCTCCAATAACGTTCATAGCCGTTGTTGAGATAGTTCTCAACCAGATCAGCATAGTCGAATGCGCCGGGTTCCCATGTGCCATTCGGCAGACCGTTGTACGGTTGATGCAAGCCGTTGTTTTCCGCGCGCACATTTGACCAACCGCGTCCATAGAACGGTACGCCAAGGACCAGCTTATCGGCAGGAACACCCATCGCAACATATCCCCGCATCGCTGAATCCGTACTGACACCTTCGGGTGGATTCGCGGTAGAGTCGTACAGAGGAGCGTTGAAGCCTGTTCTTGGACTCCATCCCCCACTCATGTCATAGGTCATCACATTGATAAAGTCGAGCAGCGGGTGAATTCGCTCCCAATCCAGCGGTTCGTAAGTGCTGCGTGATGCCCCCGCCGCGATGGTGAGCAGGTAATGCCGACCTGCTGCTTCGCCGCGCGCATCGAGTTCATCGCGCACAGCTTGCAGCAGCAGAACGAAATTCTCTTCATCTTCGGGGCGTTCACGATTGAGCGGATGCCCGCCTCCCGTTGGATACTCCCAGTCGAGATCGATCCCGTCAAAACCATACTGCTCCATGAAATCGGCGCACGAAGTGGCAAAAATCTGGCGCGATTCTTCAGTAGCAGCCACATCCGAAAAACGCGCCGACCATGTCCATCCCCCCACTGATATCAGTATTTGCAGACCGGGATTTGCTGCTTTAAGCAAATTCAACTGACGGAAATTCCCTAAATACGGCACGGTATCGATAGCTGGATCATCGGGATACGGATACTCAATTTCCGCCCAAGGATCACCCAATATACACTCGTGATCGGCAGAAATATTCGCAAATGCATAGTTGATATGCGTGAGCTTATCAGCCGGAATGTCGGTCACATAATATTCGCGTCCATAGATTGCCCATGAGACATAATAACCGACCACACGATAAGGTGATGATTGTAAGGCATCTTGCGCGCTTATCGTTCCCACTATCAACACAACTATGCTCACCAAAAAGCCAAAACTTAACCAACGAAAAGCACGCATATCGCACACCCTTTCACAGAAAAAAAACAGTGGCACATGTTGGATGTGTACAATTCAACCCACATGCGCTCAAGTATGTGCTGCGGTTCGCCAAGTCACAAGCTCCAAGCTGAAGCATCTTACGTGGACTTAACCTAGCGTGGGATTCTTTTCGCCTGCCCGAATCGCTACATCAATGTGATTCTCCACCGGTGTGATTGGGCAAGACCATCCATCGCCATAAGCACAGTAGGGGTTATATGCAAGATTGAAATCAACGCGGAATGTGTTTACGTCAATCTGTTCCGGCTCAAGATAGCGTCCTGCGGGGTAGGTTTCAGTGCCTACATTGGCATCGACAAACGGCAGAAAATAACCATGAGGCGACTGGTAAATGGTGAGTTCAGCTTTTTTTCCATCGATTGTGAAACTAAAACGTCCATAGCGTTCATAGCGGCGCAGCTCCCCCGTTGTTGTATCAACGGTAACATATTCTTTGTTGTCGAGCGGCTGCACATCCACTATCAGATCAAGATCGGGATTCGGGTCATAGTAATTCAACCCCGTGAACTTTTCCTGTTGTTCAGGCGTAAGCGGCGATTGTGGATGCAGTTTGAAGAACTGATCCTTATCATGACGCATAGCTAGTAATTCGTGTTCGTTCATTACAAATTCACATCTCTGCTGACACTGTTCATTTCATAGCGAAGGCTGCTCATCGGGCGGGACCGGAGATTTTAGTGTTTCTTCAAGGATGCTGATCGCTTGTTCCGGCGTTTCGACAAAACGAGTCGAAGTCCATTGATCCATGAGAACATATTTGCTCGTGAGAAACTCGAACGCGACACGCCGCCAAAAAGCGCCATAACAAATGACTGGTTTTTGTGGCATATCACCCACCCGTATCATTTCCCAGATGTTGGCAAGTTCCGCAAACGTACCAATTCCACCGGGCAAAACGATGTAGCCATCAGCATGGTCGATCATATACATCAGACGTTCACGCGCGGTGGGAAGTTTGATTTCTTCTTTGACAAACTCGTTCGGTCCGTCCCGTTTGCCATCGAACTGCGCCGTTGTTACGCCAATGACATGCCCACCTTTTTGGCTCGCGCCTTTGCTCACCGCTTCCATGATGCCGCTGTAACCGCCAGACATGACGGTATAACCCGCGCTGGCAAGCATCGCGCCTATCACCTGTGCTTCTGTGTAATCATCGTCCCCAACTTCTGTTCGCCCCGTACCGAATACGGCAATCGTGGTCAAAGGGTTGTCCTCACATCAACGTAGATATAGTCACGATGATAACAAAAAAACATGGCTTGGTTGCATTCTGAAACAAAAAGCGCCCTTGATTTCAAGGACGCTTTCTTTTTGGCGGAGAGGGTGGGATTCGAACCCACGATGGCTGTAACACCATACTCATTTTCGAGACGAGCCCATTCAACCGCTCTGGCACCTCTCCAATTAAAAGAAAATTATACAGAAGTCGCGCCCCGCGTAAATCCCGAATTTTAGTTCACTTTCGGTTATCACGGAGTGATTGAAAGAAAGCCCGAAGTTGTGCGCCCGCTTCATCTGCAAGAATACCTGCCATCACATCAACACGATGATTGAGCTTGTCGTGGCGGGTGATGTCCACAATACTGCCTGCTGCCCCAGCCTTGGGATCAAGCGCAGCGTATACCAAACGCGGCAGACGCGCCAGCACCATCGCCCCCGCGCACATCGCGCATGGCTCAAGCGTGCAGTACAGCGTTACACCATCCAACCTCCAGTGATCAAGAACTTGTGCCGCTTGTCGAATGGCAATCATTTCGGCGTGGGCAGTCGGGTCATGATCGGCTTCGCGCCGGTTATGCCCTACTCCAATGATACGCCCGTCTTTAACTGCTATCGCTCCAATCGGCACATCACCGCATTCCAGCGCCTTTTCCGCTTCTTGAAGGGCAAGACGCATATAGTCGAGATCGTTCATGCGTGAACATTCCGCCTAAAACATCGAAAGCTGAACCGCGCCGGGATCATCATCTGCTTCGGATGCTTCTTCGCCACGCATTATGGCATCCGAAACCGCATCTTTACTCGCCTGTTCGTCGATGATGGGTGCTGGTTCTACCGTAGGCGGAGCGGCAATCGCGGCGACAGCGGGATTCTCCGGTCCGCTGGGCACAGCTTCACCTTCAATAGTTTGTGCAGGAATGGCTTCCGTCTGTACCACTGCCTCCGTCAAAGGGAGGGAAACAAACGCTGTTTTCTCCAGCGTCTGCAAATCAGGGACAAAATCTGCTCCTACATCATCGACATGAGCGGTTGCCAAAACACGCAGTTCGTTCAGCTCCGCTTCTGTAAAGCCAACTTCATACAGCACGCCTTTAAGTGTGCGTTCAGTAATGGTGTCGTTGTTGCGAACCACATACATAAAATGAGTTCGCAAACATTCACGCCATTCATCACCAAAAACTGATTGTCCGGGCATGGTTCGTCTCAGTTAATTCAATTGGAACGACTGCTTGAGATTGGGAATCTGCACATCTTTCAACCCCGCCTGCGCTTTGAGCGCGGATGACAGTGCCATTGCGGGGGATAATTCGCCATGCACTAAATAGGTTTGACGCGGCTTCTTGTCTATCGCGTTTACCCATTCGACGAGTTCATCACGATCAGCATGACCACTAAAACCTGTCAGCACCTCGACTTTGGCTTGCACATTGTACCAATCCCCAAAGATGCGTACCTGCTTCTCGCCATCGACAAGGCGGCGACCAAGCGTATTTTCCGCCTGAAAGCCGACGATCAAAATCGTGTTGCGCGGGTCTTCGATCCGGTTCTTCAGATGATGGAGAATCCGTCCAGTTTCCGCCATACCGCTGGCACTAATGATGACAGCAGGTTCACGCATGAAATTGAGCTTTTTGCTTTCTTCCGTAGTGCGGGTGTAATGCAGCATGTCGAAACCAAACACATCCGCGCGTTTGCCGCGCTGCAACATAAACGCTCGCGTTTCTGGATCATAACATTCGGGGTGCGTGCGAAAAATCGCGGTCACGTCGATTGCCAGCGGACTATCGACAAACACCGGTAGTTCGGGAATATCTCCTTTGACGACAAGCTGATGCAGTGTGTAAATCAACTGCTGTGTGCGTCCTACCGCGAAGGCTGGAATAACAATCGATCCCCCGCGCCGATAGGTTTCAACGATGATCCGTTCCATCTCGCGCGTATCATCCGCATAAGGCGGATGTAGGCGATCTCCATACGTGCTTTCAAGAATGAGATAATCTGCCGCGTCAAGTTGTTCGGGATCACGGATGATGGGAATACCTCTGCGTCCAAGATCACCGCTAAACACGAGACGAATATCACGCTTGGCATCTTGATCTTCAATGTCGAGAATCACAAACGTGCTGCCAAGCATATGTCCCGCGTCCATAAATGTGAGTGTGATACCCGGCGCGATCTTACGCGAGCGATGATAATCCTGCCCGATAAAATAACTCAGGCTGGTTTCCGCATCTTCCTGCGTGTAAATCGGTTCAACGGGAGGTTCGCCTTTACGCGAACGTTTTTTGTTGACGAATTCAATATCCTTCTCTTGGATGTGCCCGCTGTCCATGAGCATCGTGCCGCAAAGGTCGCGTGTCGCGTGTGTGCAAACAATATCGCCGCGAAAACCGCTTTTGACCAAGTTGGGAATGTTACCGGAATGGTCAATGTGCGCGTGCGACAAAATAAGCATATCGACGGATTTGGCATCAAACGGCAAACGCACGTTGCGCTCGTAGGCATCGGCACGCTTCCCTTGATAGAGTCCACAGTCGAGCAGAATTTTCATGCCATTGGCTTCGATCATGTGCTGCGAGCCAGTGACTGTCCGTGCCGCGCCGAAAAATGTCAGTCGCATGACGACTCTCCTTTACTGTGCGCTATCTTTACGCCGAAATCGTTCAATGATTTCGAGAAGCTGCTCGCCATAGGTGGCAAGCCGCCAAGGTCCCAAACCGGGAATATCGCGCATATCTTCAAGCGACATAGGCATGCGTTCAGCAAGTGTCCACAGGGCTTCGCGTGCGATGATCACGTCCGCTTCCACACCGCGACTCTCCGCGCGGTGTTTGCGCCATTCGCGGAGCGCGGTGTAACACTCTACTACCACTGGATCGGCTGGCGGGTCGAGCGGCGGTGGTGTCGGTATTGACGCACTTTTCCCGCGCATAAGCGCCGCAAGAATATCTCGCCCATAGCGCCGAATCTGCCCTGCTGTCATCCCTTCGATACCCTGCAATTCGTTTTCATTGGAGGGTGAATTCTGCGCGATAGCAACCAACGTTTTGTCCATGATGATTTTGAACGGCGGCAGATCGAACTTTCGCGCATATTCTTCGCGCATGAGGTAAAGTTCGCGCAAGTTCGCCAGTTGGCGCGGTTTGAGATTATTCGGCAGTCCAAGCTTCCAGTATCCGTCAGGATCGAACTGCTTATGAACGGCAGACGAGACTTGCGTTAATTCGTCAAACGTTTCTTGCGCTTCTGTCCATACGCCAAGTTGGTTTAAACGTTCCACAAAATGATCACGTATTTGCGGAAGAAAATGTGTATCCGATTGGGCATACTGCAAACTAGCTTTCGGAAGTGGTCGCTTTCCCCAATCATCTCGCTGGTGACTTTTATCGAGTTCTATGCCCACCACTTCTTTGACAAGCGCGTTCAAACCGATGCCGCGCACACCGCAAATCCGAGCCGCGATCATGGTGTCAAATACGTTTGTGAACGTATAGCCGAAATCACGCTTCATCATCATGAGGTCATATGTAGCAGCGTGAAACACCTTTTCAATTTGGGGACTGGCAAAGATTTCTCCCAACACGCTCATATCTTTGATCGCTAAGGGGTCGATGATGTAATCGACAGGGTGTTCGCCATCACTGCGGGTCGAAATCTGAATCAGGCAGACACGATCACGGTAGGCGTAAAGGCTGTTGGCTTCGGTATCGACTGCAATCAACGGTTCGGCGCGCAATACTTCGACAGCGTGGCGAAGTTGATCTTGGGTTTGCACAAAAACAGCGGGCTGTAGCGTCGGTAAGGTCATAGCCATCTTTTGTACCGAAAGTAAATGAGCATTGCGGCGGCAATCGTGAACATCATACCGTTCACGATTAAAAACGCATTCGGGTGATCTGCAAAAGGCAAATTGATGTTCATCCCGTAAATGCTGGAAAGTAAAGTCAGCGGCAGCATAATCACCGAAATGACGGTGAGAACGCGCATGACACTGTTAATGCGATGGCTGACAAGTGTATCAGCGGTTTCCGCCAACCCGACAATGATCTCGTAATCCTCGTCAATGATGTCACGCCCGCGATAAAGGTGGTCAAGTATATCCCCGAAATAATCTTCTAATTCTTCCTGTATCACCGCATGGTCGGTCTTTTCAAGAGTTTGAAACACCGGCACCTGCTGACGAATGATCCGCCGCAGTGCAATAATATCACGGCGCTGGATGGCGATTTCACGGATGATCTCGCGTGCATCTGATGTAAAGATGTTCTCCTCGATTTTGCGGATGTTGCTGTCGACATGACGCAAAATCGGGAATAGATGATCGACAAGATGATCAAGCAAATAATAAAGCGCGTGGCTTGCGCTGCCATTCAAGAACTTGCCCGGTTCTTCGCTGTTGACCACGCAGCGGTCATATAGTTCGTTTAACCCCTTCAAAATACCGTCATGTATTGTTACGACATACCCCCGGCCAATCAGAAATTCTACTTCGGCGGGGCGTGTTAGCCGAGCGCGCGCATCAAACGATGGAAAGTGCATCACGATAAAAATATAGTCGTCATACACGTCAATTTTAGGACGCTCATTGCTGCTCAAAATGTCTTCCAAGTTTAGCGGGTGAATATACGGGTAGATGCGATGAAGCGCCTCAACGTCTTTCGGCGTAGGGTGGATAATGTTGATCCAAGTGGTGCGGCTTCCCGCCATCTGATGTATGCTCATGCGCTCATTATCCAATGGATAGGAGGAGGCTTGCAAGTTCAAAATCACAAGATTCTTAACCAATGTTTTTTTGACAATCTACCCACGTTTGTGATACATTTTACAAAGAGAAATCGCCCTGAGAACAAGTTCTTAATAAGTCACTATCAGAAACAAGAGCTGTGTGTTACACTCGGGTCAAATCGCCTAGCCTTGGGTCTTTTCTAGGAGGTGTCTATGGCTAGCGTTGTGTCGGCTGAGAACCAAGCATCAGCCGTAGCCAGAGAAAAAGCCGCGCCGAGCGTCGTTGTCGCTACCCCAAATCGGCGTGAGTTCCTCTATTATATTTGGGGAGCTTCGCTTGCACTTCTATTGGGAGAAGCAAGCGCGGGCTTGATTTGGTTTGCTTTACCGCGCTTCAAAGAGGGTACGTTCGGCGGTACATTCGTAATGACTGGCGACAAGGTGCCTGCTGCTGGATCCGGTCCTACCCGCGTTCCTGAAGGTCGCTTCTGGATGTCGAATGTTCAGGATGAAGGCTTCGTCGTGCTTTACGGTGTATGCACGCATTTAGGATGTCTGCCGAACTGGGTAGATACAAACTTCCGTTTTGAATGCCCGTGTCACGGTTCAAAATATGAAGTGAACGGCAAATATATTGAAGGCCCTGCCCCTCGAAGCCTTGACCGTTTTGAAACGACGCTGGTATTTGCCGATGGTACGCAGGTCGTGCAAAATGCTAACGGTGATCCCATTCCGTTGGAAGGGCGCACAGTCAGTGAAATTCGTATCAACACAGGCAAACGTATTCGCCGCGCAGGCAAGGTTTAGCTTTCAGGCGAGTACCCCAGTATTTTCGACGCAGAAGGAGCTTTAGGAGCATAACGGATGTCCGTTCTCCCATTCCCGTCCTTTTTGGACGACATTAAAGAAAAAGGTCTAAAGAGAGCCGTTTTTGAGGGTGTGAATGAGGTCGTTGAACGCTTAACAGCGGGCATGAACTTGCAAGACATCCGCGAAGCGCTGCGTGGAGAAGCGCCCACGCGCAAGCCTAATCCGCGTTTGCAGCCGCACGCGGATGGCTTTTGGCTGCACATGCGTCCGAGTTATTTTCATAAGTCGGTGACAGGGGTTTATCCCGAATTCCGCTTGGGCTGGCTCTCCACCTATTTCGTCTTCTTTGAAACCATCACCGGTATCTTCTTGATGGTGTTTTATACCCCATCGCCAGATGTTGCCTATGCGAACATGCTCGCCATTATGAGCAACGTTCCTCTAGGTCAGTTCGTGCGCGACCTGCATCGCTTGGGTGCAGAAGCGATGGTGTTGATAGTCACGCTGCACATGCTTCGAACGTTCTTCACAGCGAGTTATAAAAAGCCGCGTCAGTTTACATGGGCTACTGGTGTCATTCTCGTTTTCCTGACGTACTTTTTGAGCTTTAGCGGTTACCTGCTGCCGTGGGACCAACTCGCCCTATGGGCGGTGACTATCGGCGCATCCATGTTTGAAGCTACCCCCCCCGAAATCGTTGGCACGAATCTGAACCTACTGCTGCGCGGCGGTCCAGAAATGGGCGCGAACGGCTTGCTTCGCTTCTATCTGCTCCATGTTTTGGCAGTTCCGGCGCTTCTATTCGTGTTCACAGGCGTTCACTACTATAAAGTGATCGTGCATGGTCACAGTCTTCCGCCTAAGGAAGAAAACATTGGTGAAGACACCGCCAAGCGTGTGCCACTAGATAAGCGTGTGTACTTCATTCCCGACATTCTCACAAGCGAAATCATGTGGATTGGTGTGACCACATTGATCCTTGTGATCTTGGTCACATGGTTCTTCCACGCCCCATTAGAAAGCCACGCCGACCCGCAGATTACCCCGCTTGGCACAACTGCCCCTTGGTATTTCTTGTGGATTCAAGGAGCGTTGAAGCTAGGTGATAAAGTGCTGTGGGGCATCATCTTCCCTACGGTGTACGTTGGTTTCCTGCTTGTGTGGCCCTACATTGATACCGCACCAAGCCGTCGTTGGGCGCACCGTCGTCTCCAAATGACAATCGGCTTCTTGATCATGAGCTTCACCGTCGTGTTAAGCTACATGGGTTTGGCGGAATTCGGTGTCGTCAACTCTGCCGATATTACCGTCATGCACCATATGACTATGGAACCGGCGCACAACCACATGGGTACGCTGCGTCCCATTCCGTTTGAACAGCTTCAAGCGGGTATGTACACGACGCGCGAATTCGCTGTCGAAGATGCAGCCGAAGCGCAAAGCGCGGTAGCAGCTTTTAACGCAGAACTTGAACTTCCTCCCCCATGGCTGCAAGGTCAAGCGGATGCACAACCTGTTGGCGAAATGGTGCTGGCGTATCTGGATACGCAGCATTTACCGCTGACGCGCTTAAACTTCACGACAGTTCCATCCGCTTCGCCAGAATTACGCGAAGTGGTTGAAGAATTTGAACATGAGCTTGAACTGAAAGAAACTGAACTCCATAATGCATGGGGCGTGGTCATCATCACAGATGTTCAAGAAAACTTGAAACGCATCGATGTGATGATCCTTTGGGAAGACGTGGTGATCGAAAATGGGAAGGTCGTCTTTGATGCTGAAGGCGAACCCGTGCTGAACCGCGACGAGAACGGTAATCCTATCATTCGCATGAACAGCCAGCACATTTATATCCACCGCGACTCGCAGTATTTCGCAGCACCGGGAGCGTAGTCCGTGTTTAACTTGCAGCGACTTCTCGTCGAGAAAATCGAGCATCGCATTCTCGTTGGGACAGTGTCATTCCTTGCGATCATGGCAATTGTGGGATGGATTGCCATCAACGAAGGCGGACGCATGGCGGCGTTTGAACGCCAATATAGCGCCCGCTCTATTGAACGCGGCGCTGGTCTTTTCGCCAACAACTGTTCGACGTGTCATGGGGTAGATGGGCGTGGCGTTGTAGGTCGCGCCCCCGGTCTCAATTCACCCTACCTGTTCGGGCATGACTTCCTCGCGGAACTGAACGCAGAACAGGCACAGTTAGAATCTGAACGCAACAATGCCAGCACAACTGCCGAACGCTTGACCGAAATCGAAGCCCGCCTAACGGAAATCGAAGCTGAAAAGCAGGTCATTATCAACCAGATCAACACCGCCTTAGCAAACACTGGTGGAAGCTACAACCCAGAAAATCCAAGCCGCTTGACCAATCTCGGTTGGGGTGGGGGGTTGTATAACTTCGTATACACGACCTTGGTTCATGGTCGCCCAACCAGTTCAGCGTATTGGCCACAGCCGATGGCAGCGTGGGCGCAAACGGCGGGCGGTCCGCTTCGTAATGACCAACTCGCAGACCTGACCAATTACATCCTTAATTGGGACAAAGGTGACGACTGGACGTTGGAAGACCTATACGCCGTTCGCCAATTCCCAATTGTTCCCGCTGATCCGACGACTATTGTCGCATCAGATGTGGAAACAGTTGGCACGGACGCAGCCGCGATTGTGGCTGAACTTGGCAACTATCAAGGCGACCCACAGAACGGTATGGCGCTCTACACCGGCGCGCTGGCTTGCGCTGGCTGCCACTTGAATGCATCCGTCGCGCCGCTGACCGAAGGCACATGGACGCGCGTGAACGAAGCGCGCCTTGCTGATCCGGCGGTTCAGGCGCTTGGCATCACTGATGGCGTACACTATCTGGTGGACAGCATCGTCGCGCCGAATGATTATGTTGTAAGTGGGTATCCGGCAGGAATCATGCCGCAAAACTTCGGAGATCGCCTGTCATATCAAGACATGGCGGACTTGATCGCCTACTTGCAAAGTCAAGACGGTCCGGCTCAGTAAGCAGCAAGCGATACGATATTCAAAAAAAGCGGCTGGTGAGTGAACCCCTCCAGCCGCTTTTTATTGGCAGTTTTCCCCTCATAATGCTTGTTCAACTATGTGCGGGTTGGAACAATGGCGGTACAATGTCCAGCAGTTTCGTATTAATTTTTCTTCATATACAAACATCACCCCATAGGAGCGTTTTCCGCATGAACACTCAACTGCGTATGCGCTGGATCGTCGTCCTCATGTTGATGATCAGCCTGATCGCCTCCGCGCAGCTACACGCGCAAGAATCCACCCCCGAAGTAACAGCCGAAGCCACCGCCGAAGCCGCCGATGTAGAGGCGCAATCTATTGCGTCCGAAGCATCCGCTGAATCCACAGGCGAAGAAGTCAATTCGCGCGGCGCGACAGTTTTCACGCTCTTGATCGGCGCGGGCGCGGTGCTGGCTGTCGGCTTGTGGATGGCAACTCGCAATTACGCGAAAAAGAAGTAATTCACCGATAAGGGGGGCGAAATTTGTTTCGCCTTGAAACTTGTTTCGCCTTGTCCCCTCCAATTATCTTTTCATTGTGACTTGTATCACAAGCGCCATAACCGCTATAATAAACCCTATATCGCCCAACCGAACCGCGATCATCCGCTGCACATAGCTGGCGTAATCAACCAGCACACTGCCTTTCCCCGATGATGCAGTGTCGGCGGTTCGTGAGTGTTCTGGAGTCACTTATGGCGCAAGCTGCCCCTTCGGCGTGGGAAAAACCCGCCGATTCTGCCTCTCAATCCCTTCGCAAACCCAACGAACGCTTGAAATTCTTGATCGGCGGCGGGCTGATCCTCGTCGCGATTCTATTTCTCGTCGCTTCAGGTACACTTTCCGGCGCGCGCTTCTTCATCACCGTCGATGATGTGGTCAATAACCCTGCCTATGTAGGCGAAACCGTCCGTCTCACCGGCGCGGTGATTGGTGACACCATCGAGTATGATAGCGAAAACCTGATTATCGAATTCACTATCGCGCATGTACCCAACGAATTTGACGATCTCGGCACAGCGCTCCATCAAGCCGTCAACAACCCAACCGCGAATCGCTTAAACGTGCGCGTAGAAAATCAGGTCAAGCCAGATTTACTACGCCACGAAGCACAGGCGATTCTGACAGGTACACTCGATGAAAACGGCGTATTCCACGCGACTGAACTCAATTTGAAATGCCCGACACGCTTTGTCGAAGGCATGCCGCAAAATTTGCTCGATGAAGGTATCGTTGAGCCGGATGTTTAATGAGAATTGAACGCTTATGTTGGCTGAAATTGGCAATATTGCGTTAGTGCTGACATTTTTCGCGGGCGTGTACAGTGTGGGCGCGGCGCTAATCGGCGCGCGCCGCCACAATGACCGTTTGATCCAAAGCGCCAGAAACGCCGCGCTGCTCACCCTTCCGCTGCTGCTGGCGGCATCGATAACTTTGCTGATAGCGCTCATCACTGAACAGTACAACATCGCGTATGTGTGGCAGGTCAGTGATCCCAACACCCCGTCAATCTATCGCATTACAGCATTATGGGGTTCACAGCAGGGATCGCTGCTGTTCTGGTGTCTGCTCATGAGCGTATTCGCGTTTGGGGCGCTGGTCATCAACTGGCGTGAACACCGCCGCCTGATGCCATATGTCATCGCCTACACAATGGCGACACTCGTATTTTTTGTCGGTTTATCTCTGTTTCTTGAAAATCCCTTCGCGCGCTATTGGATCGATCCCGCCAATAACGTGACGAGCGCTATCTTCCAGCCCGCCGGATTCGCCATCGCTCCACCGGAAGCCTTCGCAGGATCGGCGCGCGGTTTAAATCCACTGCTGCGTCACTTCGGTATGATCATTCATCCGCCCATGCTCTATCTGGGTTTTGTCGGGTTGGTGATCCCGTTTGCGTTTGCGATGGCGGCATTGGCATCGGGCGATCTCTCATCCAACTGGATCAAGGCGACGCGCCGATGGACATTAGCGGCATGGTTGTTCTTGAGCTTGGGCTTAATTCTCGGCGGACGTTGGGCGTATGATGTACTTGGTTGGGGTGGCTATTGGGGATGGGACCCCGTCGAAAACGCGGCTTTTTTGCCGTGGCTTGTAGCGACGGCGTTCTTGCACAGCGTCATGATTCAAGAGAAACGCGGGATGCTTAAAACTTGGAATATGTTCTTGATCATTCTCGCCTTCTCCGCGATGCTGTTCGGCACATTCGCCACCCGCAGCGGCTTGATCGACAGCGTACACAGCTTCGCGCAAAGCGAAATCGGCTTCCCGATGTTCGCATTTTGGGCGGGTATGACGCTTATCGGCGTGGGACTCATTTTGTGGCGGCGTAATCGGGGCGAACTCAAAGATGAACACACGTTCGCCGGGCTGTTGAGCCGCGAATCGCTTTTCGTTTTGAACAACGTGATCTTTGTCGCGCTCACAGGCGCAATTTTTTGGGGCAGTTTTGGCGCACCGATCATCTCGGAAGTATTTCTTGGGCAAGACATCACGCTTGGCGCGGAATACTTCGAGCAGGTAACACCGCCGCTGTTCATCGCCCTGTATATCCTCATGGGAATCACGCCGCTGGCGGCGTGGGGCGGGATGAGTTTCCGCCGTTTGGGACAAGCGTTAATCATCCCAACCGTGATCACGCTGGTCATTCTAGTAATCGTGTTTCTCACAGGAACGATGAATTTCGGCGCGCTGTTCGGGTACGGGGTTGTGCTGTTGGCCGGTGTGGTCGCCCTGTATGAAATATGGCGTGGCGCAAACGCACGGCGCAAAAACGCGGGCGAAAACTGGCTCAACGCCGTTGCGGGAATTTTCGGGCGCAATCGCCGCCGCTATGGTGGATTCATCGTCCATCTCGGTATCACCGTGATCGGTATTGGCGTGATTGGCAGTACGCTCTTTCAGCAAGAAACACAGCGCACCATCCCTGTAGGCGGCAGCTTGGACATCGGCGGCTACACCATGCGCCTTGACGGACTCCGCACGGGGCAAATTGCCGAAGATGGTCGCGTCATGGACATCGCGG